>Ga0247778_1000007_pt1 | contig 407180 bp, 408 predicted proteins | sample UWRJL049202B5_FD_179939 | JGI IMG/M metagenome (GOLD analysis project Ga0247778, IMG submission 179939) | Plant litter microbial communities from Arlington Agricultural Research Station in Wisconsin, United States - UWRJ-L049-202B-5 | ecosystem: Environmental > Terrestrial > Plant litter >...
ACCTTAAATCCACCCCCTCTCCCCCCCTCAGCCCACCAAGCTGTGACTCTCTCCCTACTAATCCTCACCGCATCTTTGACGCTCACACCATGTAAATCGCATTCAAATTTTGAACTTTGAGATGCGACTAATGCATCTGCTGCTTGCGACTCGGCGGCTTTGACGAGTGTATGGTAGGAGCGTCCTTCGTCGGCATAGTAGGCGGCGGCGCCGCCCATCAGGTGGTCTGATTTTCCTTTCCTGTAATAAGAAGAAGCCTGACTGAAGGCTGTATTGCGAGCGTTTGTGTAATTCGCTGCTATTGTGTTCGCGGAAACTGGATCTAAAGGCCGGCTGGCTTTGGGCGCGGTGGTCGAAGGTGTGCTGCTGGGTTCGGTGAGATTCAGAGAGGCATGCCGGAATTCGAGCTGGATCGGTGTTTTTGGGCCTTGCGGTCGGGAGGAGAGTGCCTTTGTTAATTCGCGCGCGTCGGAGAGTGAGGGGCGCGTAAAATAGGCTAGAGCTTCCAAGTCTGGAGTTGGTATTGAGGGGAAGTCTTGTCGGAGCTCGAAGGCGTTGATTTGAATTATAGGGTCATCTTCTTCGATGTTCATTGCTTTATGACCGGCGATGATAGCCATAAGCGTTGCCCGAAGTGATCCGCCGCTGTTGTGGTACATGGAGCTGACTTGTTGCAACGGCGTGCCGGTTTTGGCAGCAATGAATTCGACATCCTTTCTTCCTGAATCCCACTTGCTCTGTAACGGTGAATCTGGAATCTCGGCCTCTTCCAGGGTCCTTCCCTTTCTGTTTCTGCCTTTCCCTTTGCCCTTTCGCTGTCGTGGTGGCATATCACTCTCCGAAAAGGCATCGATGCCCTTACGTCGAATACCATTCTCCTCCAGAAAGGACTCATTCATAAGCTGGTCAATAGCCAAGCTTGCATTCCCCTTGCTCTTCTCCAGCGCATGTTTCACATCATATAATTTCAAGATCGGAAAAATCCCCATGAGAGCTTTCTCCTTCTCTTCATCCCCCAAGCCGTCCAATTGACTTGTAAATGCTGACTCCGAAAGCTCTTCTGTCGGCGATCCAGCACTGTTTGGTGAAAATTCCATGCCTTCCAAATCCAAAGCGGACATCTCGTGTGTCATCGAAGTGCTATCCGTCTGGCTTGTCCACCCTTGTCCGCTGCCACCACTAACACTCCGGCTTGCATTTTCCTCCTCCTCCCCCAAGCCATCGATCAAGATATGGGTACCACTGGCACCGCTGGCGTCAAATCCGCTCGCCTCATCGTCCGGGACCGTTTCTTTGAGGATCTCAAGGGTCTCTCGCGCACTCTCCAGTTCTTGAGGATTGCTCAAATCGTAGTCGGAAAGAATTGCTAGCAGTGTAGATGAGTCTATGCTCCTAGAATATTCTTCCTATTGCAACAATCAGCGTTGGCCATGGCATTGAATAGGGTGAAAGCGCACCAGAAATTGACTTTTCAGCCCCTCCATGTCCGCCATATCCCCGGGGATTTATCCTGCAGGTCGCAGGTCTTCAGAAATCTTCAGCTTGGTGGTACAGTATTCTTTGGATATTTGTGCATGTCGGCGGGGAAAATTTGTACAATTTTGAAATTCATGGTGTTGGTGACTAGTTACGATGTGATTTGGACTGACCATCGAGATATGTAGTCACTGCCAGGCTTACCGCCCCACCAGATCTAGTCTAACCTATTTTGGCTGAACAACACCAAATTGTGACTGAACTCCGAGATCGGGATCCAAAATGCAGGTGCAAATTTTGCAAACAATGCTTAGGAATACTTGCTAGGCAATGAAAGATAGATGTGAATGTGATGGGTGCTATAGTATATCACGAGTGGGAAATTCTTTTGGATTAGCTGGATGGTAGGTGAAAAACTAACCGAAATCTGATCCCCATAGACTTATAATCATCTTCTTGAACTGGGACGATAAGGGATAGGATAGGCCTTTTACTAAATACAGCAGCGTAGCCAGTAGTTTGACAGCGTATGAATTTCTGGCAGTAACCTTGTACTCATGGTGACATCACTGGTCCTTTACAAAAATTATCTCATGACACATTGCAGCAAAGGTTTTACCATGCGAGATCACAATCCGCCGAGATTTAATGGAGAATTTGATTCATCTATCTAATAAAGAGTGCAAAAGCAAAAACCCATTCCCACTTGCTCCTCCAACTGTGTTGCGCCTAACGACCTTCCATGCAATTTGACTTAACCGTCCAGCCCAAAATTAGGCGGGAAAAGAAACATGGTAAGGAGGAGCTCGTGAATACATAAATGTTATGAGGACGCAATGGGGACGATTTTCCGTGAATAAATGCCTGATATCGAATTTCCTATCCGATCCATCCATACGCGCCAAACTCATCGACCTTCAAAATGACATGCCTTATGACAAATGGAATGCGCCTTGTCCTTCCTTGATCGCAACATTCATACGGCGCCGCATAACTTCTAAATCAGAATAGTCGGGCAATTTAAGATAATTGACACAAGTCATAACGCTAGGGAGGTAGTCGTCAGATGTGTATGGGGGTTCACTTGGCTTGCAGACAACCGTGAACATAGGGGTGAGAGATTTGAAGCCTGTCAAATGATCAGCGAACGGAAACATGCAGTTGGCTATGAAACTTACCACCAATAGGAAGCTTGGGGCTGCCAGTGGTGAACTGGAGGAAATCTCGTCGTTCGGGGAGTGTGAGTTCACTCATCGTCTGAAGCAAATTCTTCACACTCTTGCTATCCATGTTGAAGCCATGGTCGGCCTTGATCGAGTCCATGAGAGCTGTAAAACTGTTAGCAATAGCAAAATTCGGAATGGGCAGTGGAAACTTACTTTCAAGTGACCAATCCTCCTCGATTCTACCAAATAACATGACCAGCTCATCCGGAGTAAAGGCGCTTAGAGCGGAGTACGGGAATACTTGAGTGAATCCGGCTCTGAAAGCATCGACTTGTCTCTGGACACCGGTACCGAGTGTCATATCAATGACTCTCTCGAGGTAACGCTCAACGTTGTCGATGGTGACGGAAATGGTTGACCCATTTGGTAATAGCTCAATACCAGAATAACCAGGAAGAGTGAAGTCGAGACCAAGATCATCAATACGAACACCATCAATAGACAATGCTTCGGCCTCGGCAACTTTCTGTGCGGGCGTGAAGTTAGGATTTTCATCAATAGCCTTCTTCCCCACGGCAAACTTCTTAATCAATTTCAAAGACTTTGCCAGTTGCGCGTCGACGGTCTTGACAGCTCCCAGGGAAGGCGTGACTGGGTTGGAACCGTCCCCAATGCGGAAGAATGTAGGATTGAACGAAACATCGATAATTCGAGAATCAATCATTGACCTGGCAACAAACTTTCCAAGCATCTTGAATAGATGAAGGGTGCGTTTGCCATTCTCGCTTGACGCCTGATCCTCACTCATAGGCGCTGGAAATAGACCTCGAGCACCAAACGCGTACTCATCTGCCTCGTTGGCATCCGTCTCACGCCAGAGATGGAGCTTCTTTTTGGAAAACTCTTTCGAGACCGTAGAATAAAACTCCAAAGTGGGGCCAAGACCAGTTCCTACCTCTTCAAAATATTCTACCTCCAAAATGCTCTGCGAAGCGCCATAGAGTTCCATCACCTTCAACGCTGACTCAAGGATCTTCGACCGGGAAATTCGGACCTTCTGGCGTTGTAGCCGTCCCAAGAATGGCCGCTCGTCACGATGGCGGTCTCTCCGAGACTCATCAGCAGATTGAGCATTTTGCCACCTAGTCATCGATCGTGCGTAACCGAATGATGTAGACTGTAAGAACAGATGCCGGGTCTCGAAAGGAAAGAGGAAAGGATATAGTCTTGCCAGATCTTCGCTCCATGTAGGCAGACATGCGCTCGCCACGATGAGTGGTTCTTCGAGTTGTCGGTTTAGTTTTGCTGTGAGTTTGGTATTGACAAATTGGGACAGCGGCTCAGCGTTGAGCTTCAAAGTGTCCTTGTTTTCGGCCAAAACATCATCCAAGTTTGCGTTTAGAGCATGTAGGATATTCAGTAGTCGTAAAATAAAAGAAGTAGCGGGGTGCTTGTCCAAGGACGCAGGAATTCCAGATGCAGTCGTTTCCGTGCTAACCTCTGACGCTTGGCTGAGAGAGGTTGGCTCTGGTGGTGGTGGTCCCGGAACACGTTGAAACCCTATCTCATGCGTCGCAGACCAAACACCTCGGCTTGTATGCTCATCCACATTGGGGTTGTGAACAGCTCGGTAAATTGTCATATCATTCGAAATTGGCTTCCCATTGATACTGAATTCAATGTGCCAGTCTTGAGGTACAGCCTGGATCGCAGCTGCATATGACATTGGCCGGGAGGAAGTGCTTGGTGTTGATAAAGCCGCTTGAGCTGCAGCAGATTGTAATGCCGAGGCGCGTGAGCTGGCGCTTGGGGGTGCTTGCGAAGGGGTAGCCACCCGTGTGCCGTCGTCTTTGCGAGCGGTAACCTTTCCACCAGCGGCGACTTCAAGATTGACTGCGGTTGGATCCGGCGGTTCTCCTTCTTCCATATCCTCTTCTAAGTCTCCAACAATGGCATCCAATGCGGCACTGTCCTCCATATCTTCGTCTTCAGTAAGTTGTCTCTCGTCGGCACATTCCAGTGCATTTGCCAAGGCATCATCATCCGCAGCTGGAGCTGGTGGTGCCGGGGGATCCGTTTGTGCGTGGCGTCTACTCGATCGTCGAGAGGATTTCTCTTGCGGTGTGTTGGAGACAGACTGGCCCTCAGATGCAGGGGTCGCAGCGGGAGCAGTCTTAGACTTGGCCTTTCTGGAACTTCGCGAAGCCGAAGGTGTAGGCGCAGAAGGGGTGGCCGCGGTGGCAGCAGCTAAACCTCGAGCGGCCATACGTGCTTGGGCATCAGGAACACCAGAGTACGGATTTGGAATATTGCCAGCAGCCGCCAGTGCGGCCAGAGCGCCAGAAAGACCTTCTCTTCTGGATCCTCGGGGCCGCTCTGACAAGCTGATTCTTGGACGCAGATAGTCATCAAGAGCCTTGAAAGTGGCGATTGCATGAATCGAGACCATAATGTTGCGATAGTGCCGTGGGATTTCTGAACTCTCAGGCGCGACCAATTTAAGGCGAATTTGCTTTGCAAGCATAGAGGCAGCACTGCTTCTGTTGCCATCGAAAGTATTAGAGTGAACTGTAACAACTTCGAAATGTTCAGAGCGACTCAGAAGATCTTGCAGCTTATGGATCAAAATGCTGAAAGGTGTAGCCGGGGATTCTGCTGTTGTTGTTTTTGGCTTCTTTGTGACAGTGCGACCCATGAATACTTCAAGAAATGCCGATCGGGCGTCATTGCTCAAACGCTCATCAGGATTGTTGAAAACGTCGAGGAGAACTCTAACAACTTCAGAATTCAGCAACTCGGCGCTTGTGACGCTTTCCAAGACATCACCATCGAAGTAAGAGGCGAGCGTTGTAAAAAGTTCGATTCCATTCCCAGGTCCCTGATGAAGGTAGTGGCTTTCGATGCTGGCAGCCAGAGTTTGTAGGCTGGTGAGAATCTTCAACGCCTTTTTCTTCATGTTTTTGCTGTTCTTCTCCGTTTCATGGACATCCAAGAACTTCTTCGCTCGCTGTGCGATAAGCTGTTGCATCGTTGTGGCATCAGAGGTGATGTGGCGTGGCGGGCCGTCCAAAGACATCGTGGAACCTCGAGAGCTCGTTGGCGACCGACTGATATCGTCAGGAATATCATCATTTTCATTCTCATCATTATCCTCATCCGACGAATCGTCATCATCGTCGTCGTCATCGTTTTCATCGTCGTCGGCGGCTTCAGAATCTTGTCCGGATTTCTCCGAGACCTTCTGCTCGGTATCTGGATCAGGCGAAACACTTGAGTCGGCGGCTTCAATGGTTGGAGACTCTCCATTAGCAGGCGTTTCAGCCACGTCTGGACTGGCAAGTTTTGCAATTTCGGCGATTACCCCTTCTCGGTAGAATTGGTAGCGATAGATATCGTCTAGACGGGCAAGGAGAAGTTCAGCGGCTTGTAGAGCATAGTTGACAAGACTAGGATGATCTTGCTGTGAAAGAATTGCGGCCAAGAAAGAAGCATACGGCACAGATCGTAGTGCCTCCATCAGTATGTCTTTGTCAAGATTGGACAACATCTTCAATTGAGCCGTCAGAACCTTCTGGCGAACACTGAGATTGACAGTGCTTGAAAATGCATCTGTCAAAGTAGGAAACAGAATGATTGCAAATCGTCTGACTTCAGCTTTGCATCCTTCTAAAAGTTCGATTCGCTTCTCGTTTGCTGATTTTTTCCTGGAGCTTGATGATCCACTAGGTGGTGCTGAGGCTGAATCAATGTCAAAGATCTCATCGAAAGCTTCCGACTCTCTTGGCAAACCAGGGAGAAGTTCGCAGATGACATTCAAGGTTTCAATAACTTGGTCTCGAGGTCTGTGGATTAGAGCCTGCATGATAACCACGCTGTCCAATTTCGAAGCGACGTCTTCTCCTGCATTAGGCGGGGAAACGCCCGTTAAGATTTGATATAGCGTCTCGACAACGTTCATCTTGAACAATTCAGCGGATAAGTTGGCGCTAGCCTTCGCAGTGAAAGCAAGGACGCGCAAGAACTGGGTATGGATATTTGGACCAATCAGGTTGGTGGTGCCGGGGAGGAGAAGGCGGAGGATAGCTTTTAGTAAGTCGGTACTGACGAGCTCTTCAAGCTTATTAGGGTGGTATCTAAAGCTCTCGACCACTCTAGACACACAAAGTGATCCCTGTTCAACAACCTTTTGGTCGTTGGAGCTAAGGACGTTTAGTAGAATAGGCATAACATCTCGAATGACTGAAAAGCTGTCTTCAGGAATATTTCTGCAGCAGTTTGCAGCAGTCGTCACAGCTGTTCGCTGGGTACTCGTTGCGAAGAAGTCAAGATAAGTCAAGCAAGCTGTCAAGCCTCCTTCGCGGACAATAGACGCAGGATACTCGACGGAGATCTTCTCTAGTGTCTAAGAATGTTGAGTTAGTGTGCATAATTTAAAAAAAATATTTGGGGTCACTCACGCTAAGAGCTTGCTCTGCCAAATCGATGAAGTGTATCTCCAAAAGCTTTTGGCAGAGAATCGGCACCGCTCCTCCATAGACCACGTTCGCCGTGCTTGCTGGCAATGCTTCCATCAAATTTGCAAGACATCGACAAGCAAGAAGCATCATCTCGGGATTTTCCTCTCCGAAATCAGATGGTTGCATCAACAACACCAGTTCCTTAACAAATGCATCCGGCGAAAAGTGTCCTGACAGGTTGTCTTCGGTTGATACTAGCAGGATTTCTGATAATTCTTGCAGAGCAATTAGTTGCACCGAAGGATCATCTTTTTGCTTCAAGTTGCTCAGAATATCCCGTAGTCTTGTAGAGACGCCCGACATCATGCCAGTCAATGCTCTCAATGTGCTTGAAAGTCCGTGTGGAGGTCCTCCAGGTCCACCAAATCCCCCAAATGGATCATCGTCATCATCGTCCCTCCCGGCATAGTTGCGAGCCATCTCCTCGTCCTCATTGTCATCGCTACCGTCGTCGTCATCGGGAGGTGGAGGCTTCTCATCTGAGGGGTCATTCATAGAGGTATTGCCATCTTTATTGTTGCTGGGCGTCTTCTTAGATCTACGGCTGGAGCTTGGGGTGCTTGTGGAATTATCTGCTTTGTGGAATGTCAGTCCTGCGGAACATATGCTTGAGACCAACAGAGTTGACGTACCTTGAGCCCCCTTCTTATTTCTAGATGACTTTCGCTTTGAAGCACTCGTAGATATGGTCGGTGGCTCACTTGAAGGACCCGCAGAATCACTAGAATTCATGTTAGCTCAGCAATGTGACCCGTGAGAATGAATACATACCCAGGACTCGACATCACCGCAGGAGTTTTGCCTTTCGCGACTTTTCGACGAGTCGGAGCCGCTGCAGAGGGAGGCGTAGGTTGCTCGGGCTCTGCTACTTTCTGTCGCTTTGTCCGTCGAGGAGGTGCTTTCGCAGGTTCGGGTTGGGGTACTGGACTGGGCTCCCGTGGTGGAGCTTTGCGTTTTCGTGACGCGGGCGGTGGCCGAGAAGATGGAGGAGCAGAAGCAGCAGGGACTCCAGCAGAGGTGCCAGAGGACTCTGAAGAGGAGGCTGCTTGTCTGGCGGACGCACGAGTGATTCTGGAAGACATGAGTATTTGCTTGACGATGAAGATCTTCAATACACCCCGTCGCCTCTGTGCAACAAGGTGGAAGGTTGCAAGAGGTTGCGGCACATCGAAGTTGCAGATGCGGATGGTTCAACTCATTGACTTGCAGATGTGTGTAGCTGTAGATGCAGATGAAGAGGCAGAGGCAGAGGCAGAGACAAGACTAGGACGGAAGGAGGCAACTAAACAGAAGGTGAATGGGGGAGGTCTACCGAGAAGCAGAAATGGAAGTGGCCGCGGACAGAGGTCTTGCTGTTTCTGGGTCGTTATCGAAGAGTTCCGATTTGCGCTGCGAAGATGCCATCGGTCACGCCATGAGCGGCTGTTTGTCTGCGGCGGATTGTATCGAAGTATCGTATCGAGGAATTCGAAATCGAGGAGGAGGCAGGCGGGGATTGAAGAGGCTGCCGTTGTCGGTTGCCTTCGCGGGGATTGTAGGGCAGGGCAGAGTGACGATGGGAGGAGAAGGCTCGCTCGCTCGATACAGTATCAAAGTGTTGGCGCTCCACCCCTGCTTGTCCACGCGCTAAGGCAATTATTAAACCCACAGCTTCGGAAGTTGGTTTAGACAAATTCTAAAAGCAACGACTGTGAGTAATTTTGATCTCGTCGTATAGCCGAGGCAAAGAAAAGCAAAGTGCTATTCTTTTTTTCCAGCTCTACATAATAGAAGCTGACGTGTGATGGGTTGGCCAGGAGCGTACTCGAGCAATCTCCAAGCTCCGCAGGCTTGTGGGACGTGAGCTGGGAACGTTGCTGTACTGTATCTCTCTCCCCGGATGCTAGGATTGAGGACTTTTGGGAGAAATTCAGCATTGGCTTTCCTTCCACATGAAGAAGCTATTCATTCCTTGCCCCCTTTTCTCCCGCTGTTTGATGCCCCCGCCTTATTTTTCGTTTGTGCGCAATTTTTCACTTTTTTCTATACTTCTGCTATTATTACCCATTAAGTCCTCTGTGCGTTTTAACAATATTCTCACAACTACTTATGTATTTAGTTGCGAGTCAAAACTTGTCAATGCCAATGTGTCTTAAGCATATTGCGGAAAGGGAACTGCCCGCCTGATTATTATCGCTTTCACAATTCGTCTTCGGCCTGGGTATACCTGTACATTTAATTTCCACCTCGGGGTTTATATGATACGCTGTTGACCGAGTTCCTTGAAGCTTCATCTATTGCTAAGCATTCGAATTGTATACATTGTCGAGGGAGGGCCTGAGCAAAATTAGGAGCCGGACGGGAGATGGACGCCAGGGTTGGCTCAGGCCAGTAAGCGTGATATTTGGGGAGATATAATAAATACAAAGAATTGCATAAATACCTACAAAGCAGTAGAGATACACACTTGAATACACTTGAATGATCAATTGATCAGAGCACCATTCTAAGCCGCTTCTTATATTGCATGTCCAATAATCAAATCCCGCTTTGAAAGGCAAGTGGCACGATTGATGAAATGCATGCGGCAGTTTGCAACAAAGAAAAGTTTTAGTATGAAAAACATCAATATGCAGGGGTACATCTGTCAGTTTCAAAACAAATATCAAAATGACAAAGGACGAGGCTCGCCTCAGCCCCAATTTCCAGCCTTGGAATAATTGTGCGCAACGCTGATTGGCTGCTGAAGATGGGGGCTCTTCAGGTGGTCATCGCCATTTACTTTTACACCCGAGCGCTCGGTGCCGGCAGCCTGCTCCGGTAAGTGAGACGTGACTCAAAAAGTGAGGGATATCACGTATTTGAGGAGCCGTATCCCAGCCAACTTTTAGGCAGATTCAATTATTGTTGGAGTTCTCTTTCTTCAAATTACGGATCCCCAAGGCGGACCTCAATTTCCGTTTTTTGAGAGAGACGTTGTCAAAGAAACGCTATTCTAATCAGAGTCTAGAACCCGGCAGTCCGCTCTTGAACTGTCGAAGCGGGGTGCTTTATCAACCTTAATATTAAAACCGGCCCCCCACGAAAGAACTCTGGAGAGAAGGAAGCAACTCCACGCTTCCACCCCGCTACTCCTGAAGACATAAATCCCATTCACTCCTCGTCTTCGTCAAGGTGTCTTCCACCCGTCATCAACGTCAGTTTTGATGCGCCATTTTGTGCCCAGCCTTAGACCCCGCCATACCCATAATCTCCGAGCTTCGACTTTGCGACATCGCAACCTATCCTCCAGTCCCTCCATACCTCCTACTCAGACATCTCGGTCGCAGAAGCGCGAAATACACACCCCAATCATACCCCGTCAACCTGCCAAAATGGCTGCCAACCTTCCTGCGCATTCTGCGGCAACGCAGACTCTCCAAAATTACACCTTCCCACGGCAAGGCTTAAGTCTTATGCAACGAGATCCAAGCAAGACTCCTCTTGTATTAGTGGCTTGCGGTTCCGTACGTGTTGTCCTACCTCTTAGGGTTGCTTTCCTCCATAGGAGTTGTTTCAGGAGCTCAGGTGAATGTAGACCGGCTCCAGGCAACTTCTACCCCAACTCTCTCCAAAAATAATCACTTATGCTAATTGAACGATAGTTTTCGCCCATAACCTACCTCCACTTGCGAATGTTCGAGATGGCCTCCGATTATGTGCGTAACGAATTTTTTGACGAAGTCCCCTTTTCAGGGTCAAAGGCACGCTTCCGGACCTATTCCGAGAATGCCGAAGATCTCTTTCAATAATCTTGGATTATGATCAGACATGATGCTGACAGCACTGTTCTTCTAGGCCAAGTTCAACGCCGGTTTCGAAATCATGGGTGGATTTATTTCACCTGTAGGTGATGCATATAAGAAGCCTGGCCTCGCAGCTGGCGTTCACAGGTAAATTCCACCAATTAGAATCCTCTATATGCGGTTACTAATTCGAAACTGCAGACTACGAATGTGCGAGTTAGCAGTGGAGTCCTCTGGATGGATCGTAGTTGATCCTTGGGAGACAATTACCCCCGAGTATGTGCCTACCGCCAATGTCTTAGACCACTTCGAACACGAAATCAATGAGGTTCTGGGAGGGGTGGAAAGACCGGATGGAACGAGAGTACCCGCTAAGATATGCCTCCTTGCCGGAGCTGATCTGATCAGTACTATGGTACGTGTTTCCAAATTTGAAGCCATCATAAGGCTCCAAGGGCGTCTCCGACTTTACTCTGGGGAATATCTCCTGGCTTCTGATTACTACCTTGTGATGTTAGAAAGAAATAACGCTAATTAATTTAGTCAACACCTGGTGTCTGGAGTGAGAAAGATTTGGAGCACATCCTGGGTCGATTCGGCACATTTATTGTCGAACGTACTGGAACTGATATCGATGATGCTTTGGCAAACCTCCAACCTTACAAAGGTATGTCAAATATTACCCTAGATAGCGAGATCTTGGCATTCAAGTGATTTGCTATCCTTCTCTGAAAACACAAGAGAATCAAATACTAACTCGGGCAGATAATATCTGGGTCATCCAACAACTCATCCAGAACGATATCTCTTCGACGAAGATCAGAATGTTCCTCCGCAGAGAAATGAGGTTCGCACAAATTTATTCCCTAATTGAGAATCTATACTAATATTTTTTATAGCATTCAGTACCTCATCCCGGCTCCCGTGATCGAATACATTGAAAATAACGATCTTTACCGCGACGATGGAACCTCATCAGTAGACGGAAAAGGCAAGGCAAAGGGTGAAGCCTCAGGCCGGGCATCGCCAGCAGTAGGGAGCAGTGCATCAAAGAGTTAAATGTCCAAACTCTTTCGGGACTTTATGGCTGTATTATATCACGACGCTACGGAAGCAAGAACCCCCGCCGAGAACCTTCAAGGTCACCCCCACAGCAAGACGAGAATATCCCGCATCAAGATAGCGGATGCACTTTTTCATTACTTGGATTCATTTTGCATTGGGTCGGAGGTGGTTTGCATTTTGGGAGACGGTTATGGGCAAAGTAACTGTCATGGGAGGACATCTGCTATTGTTACGTAGATGCGAATGGCTCACGGCCTTGGGATATATCCGTAATGGGTTTGATCTTGAAAGAAGAATCAATAAATACCTTGATCGAGATAATTATCAATCTATTTCTTCACTGTGAATAGCTTTCAAAACAGCGCTGTGATTGGCTAGTGCCTTGGGGCAACAACTTCCCCCAAAATCTTTTACTCATCTGAATTCTTCGCATGGAAAACACAAATAAGACTATTAGAAGCTATTCCTTGGATACTGACTGACTATAAAGCATACTACATCATCAATTTTCTACCCTTTGTGATGATGCCCAACTGCAGGCACGAGCGCCACGCAAAACCGATGACCGCATCGGGAGGCTGAGCGTCAGTACGCGGCGCAACCCCAGTTTCTGAATCACCATCACCTGCCCAACCAACCGAGTAACACCAAACAAGAACAAGTTCCCGAGAGACATTATTTACGCATATGTCTCTTCATCCACCATCCAGATAACCCGTCCAAATATCAATACCCACATCGCAAACCCCGCGGCGCTGGACGACGCCTCGAATAAACAATGGGGCCCCGCCTCCTAACTATCACCCTCCTCCTTGGAGCAGCAGCAGCCAGCACAGCGAAACCCTTTACGCCAATCCACGAAGCCGGGCGCTGTGCAATCCGCGGAAACTGCGGGCGTCCCAATATCTTTGCGCCGGAGCTACCATGTCCGGATAACGGGCTGGCAGAAGAGCCAGATGACGATGTGCGGAAACAGCTTGTGGGCATTTGTGGTTCGAAATGGGCTGAGGGCGCTGTGTGTTGTAAAGGAGAGCAGGTAAGATTATCCGTCGTACAAGAGAAGAGAAATGGAGAGGAGCTGACTTTGTGGATAATAGCTGGATTCTCTCTCCGATAACTTGAAAAAAGCGAATGCGTTTATAAGCTCCTGCCCAGCTTGCAAAGAGAATTTCTATAACCTCTTTTGCACGTTTACCTGTTCGCCCGACCAATCGCTGTTCATAAATGTTACACAAGCAGATACAAGTGGCGAGAAAACGAGGGTCACGGAGCTAGATCAGCTGGTTTCTGAGGAATATGGGACTGGGTTCTATGATAGTTGTAAGGATGTGAAGTTTGGGCCTACGAACAGTAATTCCATGACGTTTATCGGTGGTGGTGCGAAGAATTATACGGAGTTCTTGAAGTTTTTGGGGAAGAAGAACCCGCCTTTTGGATCACCTTTCCAAATCAACTTCCCAAGACCGAAGAATTATTCGGAGCCGCATACTGGACCCTTGGACATGAAGCCGAAGAAGTGCAATGACGAGGATGAGGCATACAGATGTGCTTGTCTGGACTGCCCCTCTGTGTGCCCCCAACTGCCGGCGGTTCAAGAGGCTGGCTCATGCCATGTTGGTGTTCTGCCTTGTCTGTCTTTCGGAGCTATACTGGTCTACGGGGTCTTCCTTGGACTCCTTGTGACGGCTATCTTTGGCCATATCGCTTGGGCCAAGCACAAGCGCCGGACGAGCGAGCGTCTTCGACTACTCCAAGATGTTTCACCAAGCGATGATGAAGACGAAGGGGATATAATCCATAATGCTGCGATGTATGACCGACCTCAGAGGCATTACTGGATCAATACTGTCTGTGACAGTGCGTTCAGCAAGCTAGGATATGCGGCAGCAAAGTTCCCAGCAATTACTATTGGCATCAGTGTCGTCATTGTTGGGGTCTTGAGCATTGGATGGACTCAATTTGCAATCGAGACGAACCCAGCTCGATTATGGGTCAGTCCAACATCTGCTCCTGCCCAAGAGAAGGCATTCTTCGACGAGCAATTTGGGCCATTCTACCGCGCTGAGCAGGTATTTTTGGTTAATGACACGAACCCAGGAGGCCCTAGTCCTGTTTTGAGCTATGAAACACTGAAGTGGTGGATTGAAGCCGAGAATCGTGTCTACGAGCTGAAAGGGAAGAAGACCAACACCACTCTCCAAGATGTCTGCTTGAAGCCTACTGGAGATGCGTGCGTGGTCCAGTCTGTGGCAGCTTGGTACGGGAATGATCCGGACTCAAGATACGTCGATCCGAAGAAGTGGAAAGACAGACTTCGGGATTGCCAAAAGTCTCCTGTAGACTGCCTGCCCAAGTTCAGCCAACCCCTCGACCCAAAGTTGATCCTCGGAGGGGATGAAGAGGATCCTGCTGACTCGCCTGCGATCGTCATCACCTGGGTTGTGAACAATAATGATGAAAACTCTCCCGAAGTCAGAAATGCTTCCGATTGGGAGCAATCTCTAGAAAACTTCCTGCTTGAATTACAAGGTCAGGCTACGGCTCGGGGCCTGAGATTGTCTTTCAATACGGAGATCAGTTTGGAACAGGAGCTCAACAAATCCACAAACACGGATGCAAAGATTATCGTTATCAGCTACATTATTATGTTCTTCTATGCATCTCTTGCGCTCGGCTCGACAGCTCTATCCGTTCGAGGTATCTTGCGTAACCCAGCAACTTTCCTTGTGGAATCCAAATTCTCTCTGGGAGTCGTGGGCATCTTAATCGTGCTTATGTCCATCTCCGCATCGATTGGTCTCTTCTCATATGCCGGCATCAAGGTCACCCTCATCATTGCTGAAGTCATTCCTTTCATTGTTCTGGCAGTGGGTGTTGACAACATCTTCCTCATTGTACACGAATTTGAGAGAGTGAACATCAGTCATCCTGACGAAATGGTCGAATATCGGATATCCAAGGCCTTGGGCAGAATGGGTCCATCCATCCTGTTGTCCGCTATTACAGAGACCATTGCATTTGCTCTTGGTGCAGTTGTGAGCATGCCTGCAGTTCGAAACTTTGCGATTTATGCTGCTGGGGCTGTTTTCATCAATGCATTACTGCAGGTTACGATGTTCGTATCGGTATTGACTCTTAACCAGCGACGAGCTGAAGATCACCGTGCAGACTGTTTCCCATGCATTCAAATCAAGAATGCCGGTGTGCACTTAGGACACTCGAATGGCAATGGCTACCATGCGAGATCTTATGAAGGCCAGGATGAAAGCACTCTTCAAGGATTCATCCGCAAGACCTATGCTCCCATGATATTGGGGAGAAAGATGAAGGTTGTGATAGTTATCATATTCTTGGGTATATTTACCGCCGGCGTCTCCCTGATACCCGAGGTCGAGTTGGGACTGGATCAACGTGTTGCCATTCCAGACGACTCGTATCTCATCCCGTACTTCAATGACCTTTACGATTATTTCCAGTCCGGCCCTCCAGTCTACTTCGTCTCTCGCGAGTTGAACGTCACTGAGAGAAATCACCAACAGGAGCTTTGCTCTAGATTCACAACTTGCCAACAAGAATCTCTCACAAACATTCTGGAAGTAGAGCGCAAGAGACCAAACGTCTCATACATTGCTTCCTCCGCCGCAAGCTGGATCGACGATTACTTCCTTTGGCTGAACCCGGATCTCGAATCATGCTGCGTTGAGCACGGCGACACTTGCTTCGCCGACCGTGATCCAGAATGGAATATCACACTCTACGGCATGCCCGAAGGCCAAGAATTCCTCCACTACCTCAACAAATGGATCGATTCTCCCACCGATGCCGACTGCCCTCTTGGCGGAAAAGCCTCTTACGCCAACGCGCTCGTTATCGACGTAGAGCGAGAAACCATTCCAGCAAGTCACTTCCGCTCCTCTCACACACCCCTCCGCTCCCAATCCGACTTCATCGACGCTTACGCCTCAGCTCGACGCATTTCCGCCCTTATCCACGAATCCACAGGCGTAGAAGTATTCCCCTACTCCATCTTCTACATCTTCTTCGACCAATACGCCACCATCGTGCGCCTAACAGCAACACTCCTCGGCTCAGCCCTAGCCATCATCCTCGCCATCTCCTCGCTCCTCCTAGGCAGCGTCAGAACCGGCGCAGTAGTCACCATCACGGTCCTTATGATCGTAGTAGACATCATCGGCACCATGGCTTTGGCCCACGTCTCCCTCAACGCCGTCTCGCTCGTCAACCTCATAATTTGCGTCGGCATCGGCGTCGAGTTCTGCGCGCACATAGCGCGTGCATTCATGTTCCCCTCGCGCGCAGTCATGGAACGCGCTAAGAACAAGTTCCGTGGGCGCGATGCAAGAGCATGGACTGCTCTCGTTAATGTCGGCGGCTCTGTCTTTTCCGGTATTACCGTCACGAAATTACTCGGCGTCTTCGTGTTGGCTTTTACGCGGAGCAAGATTTTCGAAATTTATTACTTTAGGATTTGGCTTGCGCTGGTGGTGTTTGCGGCGCTGCATGCGTTGGTGTTCTTGCCGGTTGCGCTTAGTTTGGTGGGTGGCGAGGGGTATATTGATCCAGAGAGTGAGGGGGGATTGCAGGAGGATTTGGCGAGTAGACGGTATAGGGCGTTGATGCCGGATGAGGATGATAGTGATGATGAGGAGTATTAGATTGGAAGCTTGTAGACGAGAGAGGGAGTTAGAAATTGTAGATAGATAGGTGGGTGGCATATGCATGAGTGGTGTTTTTTTCTTGGGTTAAATTCATATGAGAATGACGTTCACGTCGCATGTTTTAAGAAGATGGTGGGTTTTGGTTTGGTGATCTCTGTATTGTTTGAGAGATGATGGGCCTCGTTAAAACCTGCGTACAGGAAAGAGCGCCCCAAATAGTTTGAGTTTCCGCTTTCCTTCCTTCCTTCCCAAAGTTGATCCCTCCGTCACTCCTCCCTGCCGACTTGCCCCCCATTTCATCTCATTCCTTTCGTCGTGGTGGCGCAGTTGTGGTTTTGCTCCGAGTGTAGCAAGTTGTGTCTTTTGCTCGTCGTGGCGTAAGACGTTTGGCGTTGTTGCGGGCGAAGTGTTTCTCAAGCCCGTTTTGAATTTTGGTGCCGCTTGGTGAGTGGTGCTAGTTGCTGCTATGCAGGGCTTTTGGGTGTTGCTCTGGTGTCGTTGCAGGCGAGTTGCTTCTCAAGCCCTTGGAGATTTGAAGTTGGAAGGTCGCTGTCTCGTGACCACTTCTTAATTGCGAGTTGATGAGAGGGCCGAGGCCTCCGTGTCGTTGTTTGCCGTGCAGATTTGGCATGGTGTTGAGCGCGGATGTGGTGTGGATTGGATTCATTGCGGGCGAGTTATTCTCGAGCCTTTTGGAATCTGAATTTGGGAAATCTTAGTGATTTTCTTCTCATTCTGAGTTGGTGAATAGGTGCCGTTCACTGGTGGTGGTGTTTTATTCGTAGCTTTGGCGTGCTTTTGAATGCGAGCTGGGCGTCATTTCTGAGCTCTTTAGCTAAACTCCCATCTGTCGCTTCAGACACTTACTTGACGTGATTTTTTAAGTTTAAGTGCGCTTTCTCCAGTGCGAGCGTGTTGTTGACTGAGCTTCTTCGCTGTCATATATGCTTATTGTCTCGTCTCTTCTCAAGGTTAGTAACAGATCAAATTTCCGAATTCAAATACGAACTATTCCATATCCTCCTCAAAAGCACCAAAACATTTTCAAGATATCCCTAACTCTGACTGTCTTTCTATCCATCTCGGCATTTTTAATCCACTGTAGAACCTGCTCGTCGAGCATATCGTCGAATTCGGTTGGCGAGTGCTGTTCGCGGAGGTAGTAAAGTTTCTTCTCGGCTTGTTCGCGGAGGTATGAGTTGTAGGAGCTGGCGCCGCTAGAAATTCCGGTGGAAGACATGGCGAACTTGGACTTGAACTGGATATAAATTTGGTGTATTGTTGGTAGTTTGTTGTTCAGATGGTTGAGGAATTGTAGTGGAGTTGAGGTGCAAATATAATTTGATGGGCAACTCGTTGTTATGTGGATGGAAAAAGAAGGGAAATTTTGGTATCTTAGAGTTCAATTAATTTGTGCGAGTGTGACTCATTTCTCATTTAGCGGCCACATGCTTCATGGCATTCTGACGTTGTAAATTCCATGCCTCTGTAAAAAAATTTATACAAAAAAGGGAAGCGTTTTGAACTTTGGTTCGGCAACGACGCTAACCACATTCAGGACTATTCTGAGAGCTAATTCGGCGTTGGCTCACAGATTTCAAATTTCAAACATCTTTCGAGCTTCATAATTGAAAATCGAGAGAATTGTGCGGAATTGAGTGGAATATTACACTGCTTTGTACATGACCAGAAAAGGGCTAGCTCTTGCCGGGACTGGGGCTCGAAGATATATTTCTCTCCCACAACAATCCACAGTGAGATTGAAAAGAGAGAAGATGATAAAATCATGTAATTATGTACCCAAATGGGAGATTTGAATTTCTCTAAAAAAGCATCGCCATCCTGCGCGGGGCAGCAGCTGGAAGCAAATCAAGAAAAGAGCACCGAAGAACTTTGAGAATTCCTTGCATTTTGTGAAAATGGCACTACGATAAAATTCAGCCGCTAAAATATCATCGTATGCTCAAAGAATTAATCTGGTCTCCTTCGCAGCTTGCAACACATCAGCATCGATATCACACATTTCATTTCGCCCCCACAAATCTTAAGCGAGCAAAAAGGGGAAGCACGTTGAACGACTCAAATCCCTATATTCCAACACAAACGCATTTCTCTCAGCGTCATCATCCTATCTTCTTCCTCGCCGCTGAGTCTAATCCCTTTTTCATCCCCCTCAAAGCTCCATATATCAAATATCGTGACTTCCCCCCCCTCCCCTTCACGCAGGATTTAGACTTTCTTCGACCTAGTAATTTGCTCCGACGTTCAACTGATCCTGGCGTTTTGATTTCGTCTGATGAAAGCTGGCTCAAGCCTCAGGTCTCAACTCAGTCGAATATTCTCGTATCCGGTGTTGTGTTGTGGGTGCCTTCCGACCTCCACCCACGTTAGCCCGCCGAGTCGCGGTCGTTGCTACCCAGGTACTTTAGCTATTACCTTGACGACCAGATGAGAGCAAACACAAGTTGATCCCGGTTTCATCGACTTAGGTTAGGAGTCTTGCCCCTTTCGCTCTCTGCGTTCTGAGTCGTAATTTTCCTCTCGGATTAGGTACTTGACAGCCGCTCCGTTCAGAAATTCGTTGCAACACTAACCACACTCCCCACTCCCTCCCTGCGTTTCCTTACTACAACCCTCCTCCCACTCCTCCCTCTTCTCCCTCTGCCCGTGCATAACCTCCAAATTCCCTTCAGCATATCCGTAAACCAATTCCCTCTCCTCTCATTTCCCATTTCTTCAGAAAAAGGAGATGGGGATAATACTTCTGGGTGGTTGGGTTCAGGTTGCCGGTATTGGTGCTGGGATTGGGAATGGGGGTAGGATAATTGGGTTTCGGAGGGGGGAGGGAGGGAATGGACGTAGGGGGATGTGGTGTTGGTTGTTGAGTAGGGTGGCATTTTTGAGATTTGACTTTTGTTTGGGCGGGTTGTGATTTGTTCTTATTCTGGTGTGTTTTTGGGGTGTTGAAGTTGGATTTAATTAGTTTGAGTGAGATTAGATTTTATATTGGATAGATATAAGAGGAGGGTGAAAATGAAAAGGGTAAAATTGAGTGCTGGGCTGCATAGGTGTTTGAGGATCTATTCAGTCCATATCTGAATATTACGGGACGAAGAAATGGTATTGTGCGAGCAGAAACATGGAAGCTAGCAAAATTGCAGCCTCCAGATTGAGATGATGCCACAGAAATACATCTAGCTTAGCTAACGAGGACTGATACTTCTGAAATATTGTGTGTAGACTCCTGGCCTATTCTCCACCTGCTTCACTATTCATCAAAAAACCGGGGGTAGTAGACCCCTTTCATTTTCATAGACATGACACTTGAACAAGACCAGTCTCCCAACTATCTCAAGAACAGTACAACCCCAGCAGAAGCGTGCTCGAATACCCAAATTTTATTTTCTAGTAGCGGCCAGCCTAGACCACATTCGGGAAAAGATGGAGGTATTATTGCACATCGCAAGTACATTCTGCCTTATTCCCGGAATTTCGGCGCTATCAAGAGATGGCGACTGGTGCCATGCTAGTGCTAGTATGAAGTATGTCAACCTTGCTTGGTAGCGAACTTGCCCATTATAGCGGTATATAAACTAGCGAAGCGCGAAATAATTTCGAGGGGGGCATCAAGTGAAGCTACTGGAAGTATGAATGATGGGTCTAGCTAAGGTTCCGTCTGTATTAAAGTTTGATGGCTACGCTCTATGATTTGATAGCTAGCCTCTGACATCTTCACATTGACAAACCAAGAAAATTCGCATACTTTGTTGCACTTCGTGATTCTTATGCATGGCCATAATAACCCACGCTAGCATAGGAAAAATATTGCTAGCCTTTTCTGGCAATAAGCTTGCCAGTTACAGCTGCATATAAAATGGCGATGTGCAACATATAATCTTCCTGGGCTAGAATAGTAGGACTGTGGGGGGAGCTGCTAGTCTAGAACCGCTGAAAGTATAAAATTTTGACAGAACCAAACTTCGACATCAGCAGCACCAAGAAGGAACACTGAGTATTCTGCTGCACATCGCCCTTCTTATATGAAGTCCAAAATTGCCCCAAAAGGTTAGAAAAGTCATTCTTGCTATGCTAGCCCTTGGCCCCTAACCTATCGAGGCAACTTTGGACCTCATATAAAAATCGCGGTGTGCAACAGAGATGCAACTGGATATGGAAGACTAGCTAGAATGGAAATTCAGTTCTCGAAGGGCACAAAGTTGGTACGCTTGACTCTCATGCTGGCATGGGCATATGTTGCACTTCGCGATTCTTATATACGGTCTAAAGAACGCATTATACTAGCCTGGCTCTTTCTATTTGCACCTACGGTGGCTGTATAAGAATCGCGAAGTGCAACAAAATTGATATTGTATGGTGGGGGCTGCTAAGTCCAATCGTGGTACTTCCAAAGTATAAATTGAACTAGCTTGGGGGCTTGACATCTCTGAGAGATTGTTGCACATCGTACTTCTTATGTACAGTTTAAATGATGAATTATGCTAGCGCGAGCCTTTCTGGACTAGATGCTTGCTATTTTTAGTGCCAGATAAGGAATGCCAAGGGCAACATTATAAAAGGTGCCACGACCGCTAAGTCGAGGCGTGGTACTTGTGACGTTTGAATCGGCTGGTGTCTTTAGTTTGTATGTTATTTGGGATTTTTGTTGCATTTCGCGATTCTTTTGGAAGGTCTAGAACGTGCCTTGATGGGGGTAGAGAAGCTTTGCACTAGCATGGCGCCTCATAGCGTACTTAGTACGTAGAATACATGCCCATGTAATCTCAACTAGCGTGCAAAATACGAAGAGCACTAGCATAATGAAAGTGCGAAATGCAACAAAGGGGTAGTGGGTACTTAGGTAGTTTCGTGTGTGGTTAAGAATTAAGTTTTGCGCCGTCGTCGAGAGTACCACTGGAACAGGTGAACTTTGACTGAAATGAGATCATATAGTAAGAAAATTTTGAGGAAGAAACCAGGAAGGGAATGATTGGGCAGGAGTGATGTAATCGTAGCTACTTAGCTTATGGTGGTCATCAATTTGGGGATGACTGCTCAGAGGAAAGAGGCATCAAAATAATCCCCTGAAATTTGACATGCAATGAGTTCTTGCACCTTACTCAAAAAAATTGCAACTCCTCTCCGTCTTCAGGTAATATGTCAAGACGTCTTCGTATACAACATTTATGTACAAATAAGCTCGAGCGATCGAATCTATTTCTTTGGCTCTTCCTTCTTTTCTTCTGGTTTTGGTGTCGGCAACTTGAACGATTCGGGTTTTCTATCCACACCAGGTCCAACTTGCTACTGGGGATTAGCTTGTGCCCACTAACATTATGAGTTTGAACACATACCTCCCAGGCTGCTGAGCCGCCCTCAAAGTTCCGGAACGCCTGTGTCAACTCCAATGGCTCTACAACAATTCTCTTCTTCTCTTCATCATATCTAATTTCCGTGTATCCCGTCAGAGGGAAGTCCTTTCTTAATGGATGTCCATCAAATCCGTAGTCGGTCATGATTCGTCGGAGATCTGGGTGGCCAACGAAGAAGACGCCAAACAAATCATAAACTTCTCGCTCGTACCAGTTTGCCCCGTCGTAGAGACTTGTGATGCTAGGAACTGGAGATGCCTCGTCGGCGTATGTCTTGACCCGAATCCTGGAGTTGTGGCGCACGCTCAGGAGGTTATAGACGACTTCGAATCGCTGGTCTCGGGTAGGGAAATCAACCGCAGTGATATCGGAGACTTGCGTGAACTCTGCAGCTGTGTTGTCTGTAACTGCATTAGCATAATTCCAGAGCTCAATTGGAACTGCTTAACACATACATTTGAGAAAGGTAAAAACGGGGATCACGCCAGATGGAGAGATGTAGATAACCAGCTCATCCTTCCACACTGAGAACTGCTGAATGTACTTTGGCAAACACCCCATTAGCCACGAGCCGTAGCGGTGCATATCGTCTGCCTTTGCTGCATACTTGTCGGCCGGGTTAACAGGAGGCGCACGCAGTCCTCCGGGGGGATCGGGATCTCTCTGGGCCTTTCGCATGTTGGGAGTATCCGGGGAGACGACTATTCGAGCAGCTTGAGTGGTCGCGAAGGCCCGCACATTGCCTTCACTGCGACGGACAAAGGCGTTTCTGGTAGAGTTGAGGGCCGAGGCTAGAGCTCGACGGTTCGACGCCCTCATTGCCATGGTTGAGGGAGAATGGTGGTGGCGCCAATTGCAGAGACAAACACTTTGTCTTGCTGGTCGTTCTCTCGTCTCTTGAGGTCGAAGCAAGCGCAAGCTCGTTCCCTTCGTCTACCGGCTACCGTAGTCTATGCTGCTCAACTCTGTTGAACTCGAATAATCCGAGAAAGACCGCTCGTCATTGGCTGGAGAGTATACTAACCACGTATAGTTTAGCGTAGCTGCTCGACTAGAGTTAACGTCGCCTGTCGCCCTCGCTCGCCTCGTCCCTTCTTCCTCCAGGTCACCCCAATAAATCCTAAAACCCAAAATCCCATCCATTTTCCTCTGCCAGTCCCCCTCCGCCCTCTTGTACACCACCACATCAGCTACTGCCTTTATACCTCCCCCTCCCCCTCCCTCCCTCCGTGTATGCATATGCAGAGACTGCCCGTCCTGCGCTTCAGCATCTAATACCTCGACGCGCCCGGCGAAACGCATTTCTCGCGCCCCGTTCTTTAGGCTTGACCTAGGTCTTGCCTCATCGTCACATATTTTCCACACAGCCGGCAGCGCATCTCCCAACTGCAAACATGGCTCCTCAAGACTTGTTTATCGATGAGGATGATGACACCTGGTACGTATTCGAGACCTGCACGCCCTGCTGTCGAGCTTTCAGGAGCTTGCCTTCTCCTTTTCGATCTGCCACTGACCGACTGCATTATAGTCCGCTATGCGTCGAAGAATTTGATCTTTCAGATCGAAATTTCCGGCCGTGTCCTTGCGGGTACCAGGTAAGCGCCTCGACCGTCAAGTTCTTCGCCTCGAAGCAACTCCTAACCCTTTGCCACAGGTCTGCCAATTTTGTTTTAATAATATTAAGAATAATATGAACGGCCTATGTCCTGCTTGCCGAAGACCATACGATGATGCATCGATACAATGGAGAGTTGTCACGGCTGAAGAGTAAGCAGATTTTTCCTAGACTCTACAGTGATGCTGATCCTTTGAGCAGGTTAGCATCTTTCAAGGCGAACGTCCAGAAGAATGCAAAAAAGAAAGCCGAGCAACGACAAAAGGAGGCCCAAAAGCGTGAGGTCGAGAGCTTGAATAGGAAACATCTCTCGGGTCTGCGTGTCCTACAAAAGAACCTTGTTTATGTTACTGGCCTCAACCCTACGGCTGGAAAGGAGTCCCTCCTGGATACCCTTCGAGGGCGGGACTACTTTGGACAATATGGAGATGTGATAAAGATCGCCGTCACCCACAAGACCAGACCAACGGATGGACAAGGACTGGGAATTTACGTTACTTTCTCCACGAACGATGAGGCCTCCAAATGTATAGCAGCGGTGAACGGGTCTACCAATGGTGATCGGGTATTGAGGGCCCATCTCGGAACCACGAAATATTGCTCCGCCTATCTGCGGAACGAGACTTGCACGAATAGAGCGTGTATGTTCCTCCACGAGACCGGGGAGAACGAGGACAGTTACTCTCGACAAGATTTATCCTCCATTAATAGTGTCAATACCCAACGCCCACTTCCAGCTAATGCGTCATCCGCCTCGTCCTCTCGTCAAGTACCCGCACCACATATGCAACCTGTAGCTGCTGCTACCCAACCTATGCGCAGAGAATCGAGTAAGGATGGATCAGATAGCGGTGATGGCTCGGCTCTACCGTCATCTGCCAGCTGGGCAAACAAAGGCGTTCAGCAACGCAGTAGAAGAGGAAGTCACGCAACAAGTGGTGCTGCGCCAAGCCCAGCGGTATCGCAAGCTATGCCTGCAACGGCTGAAGTTATCGAGGAGCCTCCAGCGCCGATCGTAGAACCCGAGCCTGAAGCCCAGAACTCTGCCGTTGCTTCAGAACCTGCAACATCTGAGCCATCAAGACCGCAAATAGACCCAATACTCAAGGAGATGTTGCGGGCCATCACCTCCGGAATATTATCCTTACCACCAGCAAACTCAGCTGACGAAACGCCTTTCCCACCCATGTTCGATACTAATGGTGGGGCAAAGCGCCGAGCTATGCGAGAGCAAATCCAAGAAGAGGCGAGACTTAACAATGAACAGGGGTCGCAGGCGGACATGCGCTCAGTCACGGAACCTGCAGAGGAGGATGAGCCCGAAAGTGGAAGTTTGCAGCTCGGCGGGGAACCCGAGGACAGAGATGCTGGTCGGGAAATACCTCAATTTCAAAGGAGACCGAGCACACAACTCCCAATTCAACGAACGAATAACGGCCCTGGTGCACCAGGTCTCTCCAACTTTTCTCGCAACCTTAGCAATCTTAGCTCGATAAACGGCCGCGTTCTGACACCTCAGCAAACAGCATTACTGTTAAACTCGAATCAGAACCCCTCGTCTAGCTTTGCTGATCAATTCTCTCCCGGGATAGGGAGTCAGATGGGCCAAAGTTCTGGGCTTTTCCAACAGCAAGGGCACAACAGACAGTCGTCTCGATATAGTTTCGCTAGCGAAAACCCATCAGCACTATCCGTGAAACCATCGGCAAACCCGAAATTGATGGCCCAGCAATCAGCAATGATGCCAAATCATAGTCAAGGCAATCAATTCTACGGCTCTTCAATGCCAGGCCCCCCTCCGGGGCTGAAGTCAACCGGCACTCCTCCTATTGGGTTTGGACAAAATCATGGATTTGGTGGTTCAATGGGCGGTGCCTCGGCGTTTGGTGGAGTTCCGAAAAACAACGAGAACGAAATGCTTCAAAATATCCTTCGAGGTCGTGGTAATGTAGGGGGAGGTCAATCACACGATGCAGGCAAGCGTGAGTTAAATATGTTTCCTACTTTCCTTCAACAGTACCCATCTGCCTCTTCCACTCCAGCTCCTTCTTCAGGCATGGCATCGCTCTATGGTTCTCAGCCTGGAGCTTTCCACGACTACAATCAAAAGCAGAAGAAGAAGGGAAAGAAGCACAGACATGCTAACACTTCCTCCTCTGGAGGGGGTGGCTTAGTCGATCTTGCGGACCCGAGTATCTTACAGGCGAGAATGCAACACCAACAACAGAGCAATGCCGGAGTCGGACAGCTGTTTGGAACCCAGGCTCAAGGTGGGTACAACTCGAATATGATGTACGGCGGCGGTGGATACCCCCGGTGGTAGAGATCAGACAAAGGCGTTACACAGGGCTGGGCTATTGTAGATATTTGTTTTTCATTGCTGGTGGTGTGGGCAAAGACCCTACAGGCGTTGCATTGCTTCATCAGCATACTTGTTTTAGCGAGCATGGGACAGCTCCAAGATGGAAGCTTAGGCTCTGGCGTCACTTGCGATTGGAAATGAGGGGAACTCATGGAATTGCTTTTCTTCTTTTTTGTTTGATTTATATTTCAAGGCATCGGCATGCAGGCAGGCATGACAAGGTTGCATCGGGAACTCCATCATCGTCTTCCAAAAGACCCATTTCATGTACGTTATAGTCCCCGACCCCGTGCCGCGGCGGCAGGTCAATATAGCATTCTCACATATTTTCTCCAACCAATAGCTTCAATTCCTAGGTCCGAAGACGATGGTGGGCCCGTGACGTGATAATGTATTATAGAATATCCCTGTGTATCAGTCTGCCGCCGGGGTTGGATTTCACTTTTCAAGAAACTCTCAACAGCACTATTAGTCACAAGATCCAGGGGATACATGAGGCTAACTTGCTTGCTTTAGAAGATCAAGACCTTCCATCTATCGACGAAGCAGCATTGTCCGTTGATAATCTTGTGTCGGAGAGCACTACCGACCCTTATGGCTCTCTTTATGACAACGCATCACGGTCTTCAACACCTTCAGTACCTCCTGGTTTCCTCCCTCACCCATATCCTCCGCCAATACGCGACGAAATACAAACCAAACCTTCATCTCGTTTTGTTCCTACTTCTACTCCATTCACACCTTCTCGCAATGTATCGAATATTCCTCGGCCTGCAACGCCTCTTGCAAGTGCGCTACTTTCGGATGGTTCCCAAAGCAATATCACGCCCACATCCCAAGCCAAAATTGAGGTGAGAAAACTGGCCACAACCGCTGGCCTTTCGAAAACCATCGCATCGCAATCTTCTCAGCCTGCGCTGCAGTCTGAGGACTTCCCTGCGCTAGATAGCCCGAAAGCGAAAGCTCCAGCAACCCCCACACCATCCAAGGTCAAACAGGCGTCCACCGTAGCCAGTAGAAAATCATCGGTGATAACCCCAGCAACTGTTCAAACGCCATCCAAAAGCGACAAACGCCCTGGCATCCTGAATATATCTGTACCGAAGGCCACAGCCAAAACAACTTCAGATGCCCCAGCGCATGAGGCATCGACTTCAACAGCATTTCCTCCGTTACCTCCAAGTACTCCATCTGCATCTTCAATTCAGTCACCGATGTCAACAAAAGCGCCCAAGACATTACGGATTGCCTCCTCCATGAAACCAGAGACTCCGGCCGCTGGAAGCGCTACTCCAAATTCCGTAACATCAGCCTTTCCACCACAGTTTCCGCCATCGCGACAGCCAAGTCTTGCATCAATGTCCAGACATGAGCGACCTGGTACCCCCACTAGTGAGATGATATCTGACAATGCTTCGATTACGTCAACTTCAATGTCTAGAGCAAACTCACCTCCGCCCTCTAAAGTTGGCTCTGCCCCAGTTAGACAAACCACTAAAAGCCAGCAGAAGAAACTGCGGAAAGAGGCTCAAAGAGAGAAAGAAAAATCTGAATTGGAGTCAGCCGCTGTCAAAGTAGAGCCTAAAGTCGAAGAGATTGGCCCCATCATGGGTAAGAAAAGGAAGCAAAAGAAGGAGCGGACTATCCACAGCGCCGGGGGAGGATCTACGCCCGCGGCCAGTCGCCCGACGTCCCCGGGCCCAGCAGATGTCGCCCCAGTGCCAGAGGAACGCAAGTCCAAAGGAGAGGCTTTCGAGAAGACTGAAGAAAAACTGTCACCGGTCGAACCCGAGTTAGTCAAGGCAAAAGATACTAAGGGTAAGGGCAAGGGCAAGAACCAACAAGCTCCCGCTCCCGCTCCCGTGCCTACACCAACTTCGCCTACCGTAACCTCAGTCTCAGAAGAACCAACTCCATCCTCAAAACCAATTCCAACCCCGGCTTCAACTCTCCAACAGCTCGCCTCCTCAGGCGCAATTACAGACCCGGCCCAGCTCTCAATCTTCAAGACCCCCAATATGACAACCCGTTTTCAACTGGACGCCGAAATGCAATCCTTCGGCCAAAAACTCACCATCAGCCCCGAAGACCGCGCCGCCCTCCAAGCGGGCCGGCCCGTCCGCAAAAACGCACCGGGACCCTCACGCATCATGCTCACGCCCAACGGCGACTACGTGCGCAATCTCACGCCAGAAGAAGAAGAGCGGTACCTTCTGCTCCAATCACACCTCTCTGCCTCCGCTGGTCCCGCAAGCTTCGTATCCACGAAACACAATGCCACGAATGGCTTCACGCTTATCGGCGGCCGTGCTGTACCTAACGGTCCCCCATCATTTTTCCCTCCACCTCTAGGAACCATCCCACCTTTAGATCCCGTATCCAAAATCCAACGCGACGAAGCACTAAGCTACATAAACCAATACGTGCTCCCCTCCCTCAGCACCAACAAACAGCTCGAAAACGCACTCAACGCCAACGCGCTGGACAATTTCCCCAGCTGGGGCGGCGGCGAAGATGCCGGTGTGCTACCGAGTGGACTTGATGGCATGACGGCGCATTTCCCTGTTGGTGGGAATGAGAGTGGGAATGGTGGAGGTGGGGGGAGGCCATTGGGGAACGTGAGTTTGTTGGGTTGTAAGGAGGCGGAGAGCGCGATGGTTGCTGCGAAGAGAGAGGCGGATGCGATGGAGAAGAGGCTTACGGCTTTGATTAAGAAGAATAAGAGATTGGTGTTGGGGAGTGGGCATTGAGGGTGTTAATGCACTGCTAAGTATTCGATGTGGATGTGGAGGGAAGGAATTGGGTAGAAAGGCGGACGAATGGCGGCGAATTTCGTTTGAATGGGGCGTTTATTTGGCGCGACTTTTGTGGCTTCTTTCAGCGGGCGGCTTGTATTGTATGTATGGTAGCGTTTTGTATGATATGGGACAAGATGACCAGAATGGTCGAAACGGATAATTCAAGGGTTGCCTTGGAAAGGCGATGACAATTATGGTGGAATAAGGGACGATAGATAAGATACCCACAGCGGAATATTAATTCTTAAAAATAAGTACAGTATGAAGTTACTATACCGTCAAACTACGCATACCCCACAAATCATATTTACAGGGCAGATCAACCACTATCACAACATGCTACACAGCGCACTATACAACGCCTCTTACAGCACAGCACCACCTTTTACAGCGCCCCCCAGCGCCAACCCCGCGGGTCTTATACGTACCAGAAGATGCATTTTACAATATGCAAACATATTGTAGCAATATATTACATTAGTATACTACTACAGTGCTGCACTGGTACATATTGCAATTATATATTGTGGTTGTATTTGCTAGGCCACAAAATGATGATATACTTTTTACTTCATTTCCAAGTTTAATAATATAGTCTAAATATAAATATTGCAATGCGCTGCGCTGCGGGATTTTGATAAATTATTGTAATAAAAACCAAAAAATGAAGAATTGACAAACTGCCCTTCCTTTTAAATTTTTTTTGGATCCATCCCACCCGGGAACGTTTTTGCGCTTATAGTAACTCTCCATTCACAGCTCCAGTATTGAATCCGAATGAAACTAAGAGTCCACAAGGGGTCAAGCTGGGTGGTTCCCCGGAAGTCAGGCAGGGAAATAAAAGGGCTTTAGACGATACCGAGAGTGAAGATCGGCTCAAGAGGCGTCGTTCAGGATGAAAAGGCCGGCCTATAATGAAAAGTTTCTAGTCCTACCCAAGCACACCTCAATGAACCTCTTACACAGAACCCAATGAAGGTTTAATGAGGAAGTTGAACTCATCTAAATCAAAGGAAGTAGTTTGATTTCGTTTCCACGCCCACAGAAATGAAGTCAAAGAATCTCCTTTCAATCTCGAGTATCGTTCTAGTGATCTTTGGTTGGTCCAAGTCCAAATACGGAGGCTGAAAACTCTGCCTCTACTTTCTAAACTACTGTTCAGACCATTAATATTGTTAACACTCAGTGTCACAAAATATAGGTCTGATCCAAACTACGTAGTCTCGCCCCCTAGACAGAAGACGCCGCAAAGCACGAAGTAACAGCGACACTGCTTCCCCGCCCCAGAGAAAAAGTCAACAAGAAGACCAAAAAGCAAAATAAGGGCACTTTCGAGGGCAGATTCACACAACATCACGAATAGCCACGCATGACCCAGCACGGATTTGAAATGAAGCAATTCACCAACGTCCTCAAAGAAGTGCTCGAAAAAACCGAGGCCGAAGCAAAAGCAGCAGGCAAAGATACTATAATGGAGAACTCGTTTGGACTTGAGATCACCGGCAATGATATTAATACAGTCACAAGCATTCTTCAGCATTTCGTTTTCTCACTCTGTCGATAGAAGCCCGAGAAAGCTCCAGGGACGTGAGAATAAAGTGGGATGTATCCCAAAATGTTAAATTACATCTAACTAATCCACCCCCTAAACAGCAATGCCCCTCTTTCCCCACCCATCCCGTCCCTTCCACGCATAAATCCACAACAAACACCCAATCCACACACTCCCCGCCATACCCCAAAACGTCCCCTCATAACACCTCTTCCCATAACACAACACATCTTCCGCGCTATCCTGGCTATAACTCGGCGTCTTCGCAGCCCACTGATAAACCGTCGAGTAGACAATGCCCCACACCGTAGCTCCTAGAGCAGGCACCATGGCCACGATGCCCCAATTCGTGCCGAAGTTTTCCACGCCCCAGATCACGGTTATGATGAGGGGCGTGAGGGAGAATATGGCGCCGTAGCCGGAACCGATTAGTGTGGATACGATCCAGAAACGCTCGCCGTGGTTCTGGATTGCGCCGGAGGCGAGGATTACTTCGCCTAGAGATAGGAGAAGAGCGGTGATGATGAGGAATGTGATGCGGGAGATGGTGAAGGATCTTTGGCGGGGAGGGAGAGAGGAGAGTGAGTTGGCGGTTGAGCCGTAGTGGTGCCCTGTTGATTGGGGGGCAAGGAGGTCGGTGAGGGTGCCGAAGAGGATGCGTGCTATGGTGGAGGTTACGGCGACGATTGAGACATGCGTCGCGGCTGTGGTTGGGATGCGGATTGGATCGCGGGTGGGAGGGTAGAGGGTGCCGATTATGGTGCCCAGGTTTGTGATGAAGGCTTCGCCGGGACCTGAGGGGTATTAGAAATATTTGAGTTTTGAGGTTAGGGGAACGTACCAGAGACGAAGAAGAAGCCTAGAGCAAGACACCACATGGTTTTATCTTTCAAGAACCGGCTGGTCTCCTCGTTCAGGAGCCAAGTCTTCTTTCGAGCTTCTTCGTCTTCTAAAGCTTTTGCTTCCTCTATCCTCCTGGCTTCGGCAGCTTCTTCATCTGATCCACTCCCAATAGATCCGTATCTCATGTCTGCACTCCTTCTGAAGAACTCACTATCTTCCAATAGTCCACTCCTCTCAAGCTCCTCCACAGCTTCATCGATCAGCTCATCCTCATCCACAATCTTTAGCAAGAAAGTTCCTAACAATCCTACCGCCAGCAGCGTGACAGCTAGAAACAAAAAGAATTTGAACACATCCACATCCCCTCTCTTCCCGTCAGGCCTTCTCTCATAAAGAATAAGGCTCCCAACCTGACTCTGCCACATGCCACTCAGCCCAAACGCAGCAATCGGACAAGCCAACGCCAACCCTCTATACTTCCCCCTCCCGAAATTCTTCGCACACGTTGTAACAGCACTGATATACATGGCCGTCGTCGCCAGGCCAACAATCACAAACGCAACCACCATGACCCAAAGTGGCCAGCCCCGCTCATGCGTATACCCCATGACATCCTTCGCACCACTGCGGTAGGTCAGCGCCGCAAGCACATATCCAAGTCCGAACAGAATCGCAGAAACGAATGACAACGGTGCGGGCCCGAGTCTGTCGCAAAGATAACCGAGAAATGGAACGGGAAGGTAGAGTGCTAGTTCTGCGGCGATAATCACGATGTTGACTTGCAGTTGCGTGTACCGGAGTCGTTCCTGGAACAGGTGCCCATACAGCGAATAAGCCGTTATCGACCCCGCGCACAAGCAGGACAGTATAGCGGATGAGAACGCCACATAGCGAGTGATATCCCGTTGTCTACTCTGTGCTTTTCGAGCGATGTCAGAGAGGGCCGAGGCGGAGGAGCGGAATGAATCGTTGTCGGAGAGGAGGGGCGTTTGAGCTGTTGGCATTGTGGTGGTTTTGTGACCGTATCTGGAGACGGTCTACTCGGTTTATGGTGGCATAGATGGAGAAATGTCTAAATGTGAGGATATATACAGCAAGGAGAGGTGAATGATGGGATGGGATGCTTATGTTGTGATTGAGAGATTGAGAGGGGAAGCTCTAGCACGACATTCAGGCACGTAACTCGTAGGGTAGCTTTGGGAGCCGCTGACGCAGGGCCGAAGTCGCTCAGGTGCAGGGTTTCATCCTTCCTTCTGCAGGTCATCCACCTTTCTTTCTTTTCACCTTCTCACCTGCCACGAAAGAAGGTTTTCTCTCAATGTGTCACGATGCAAAGTTGCATGTCATGAAAATTATTTCCATTGAAGTTTTTATGTTTTCCTCTCGAACACTTTTGATCAACGCATCTACTCGTGTCCTGGAACCCCATCAAGTTGAAGGAGTGGGTGTTTCTCCTCCAAAGCAATACTCCTCCATGCTATTTCCTCTTCAACGACTCGATCAAGGCGTCCGTCATCAGTTAAAGTGTAATGGCTGCTTGTGGTGCCAATTCTTCCACCCCTCTTCACGAAAGGGATGACTCGCTCGACTACTTTCTCAAGCTGCTCGCCGGACAGACCTCTGACAATTACTTCTTTGATCCTTTCCAACTCCGAAGATAGGCAGTCCATTTTGAGAACTTCATAGTTTTCTACTACTTCCTTCTGGTCCCATCCTATGAAGTCGAAGATCAGTATCTTAACGGAGGGATATGCGTGGAGTTGTACGTCGAGAAATGTCAATATTTTCGACGTGTCGTATTCTGAAGAAGCCCACCACTTTTCTGGTTCCGTATGGCAATTTCCCAAATAAAGAGCTTTCGAGCGGCGGCACACCCAGCGAAGCTCAATGTATGTCATATGTATATAGGAGAGCGGTTTCGCAGGCCGGTTGATATGATCATAGAATCGACGCGCACTTGCCATACAAACGCAATGAGTAAAGGCTACGGAGTGCCTTCTCATGAGGATCTTTATACCTTCATTATGAAAATACCAATCGACAGCAAGTAAGCTAGCGATACCCATTTTATTTCGGCGCTTTTCACTGCTGCTGTTGTGTACTTGGGTTATGATGCCGCTGTGTTTCCAACTTGAAGGTTTGTTGTATTGAAGCTGCTCTACAGGGACTTGATATCTTTCGATAATTTTCTCATCGGGGTCAATTAGTGGGTCATAAGCTGCAAAAAAGTACTGCAGTAGAATAAGTTTGACAGGGCTCTCATCATCAAGCCGGGAGAACGGGTGGGAAGTCACTGCGATGTCAGATCAGTATTGTGCTGTCTCATGATCTGTTGGGGTTGCTGCACTCACTCGCTGATAGTTTGGCTTTACTTTATTTGATACCGACTACGGAAACTCTTATACTCAAATATCCTTCAAAGAACAACGCTCTCGGACGAGTGACACAAAGTTTTAAGCATAGCTTCCATGGATTTCGAATTCTTGAGCACACATGGGCTCAGTAGAGACTGTATTTGTTTCGGGATATCTTCCTAAACTGATTGATCCTTTGTTCACCCAAAATCCAATGGTTTCTACCCAGCATTACAGTTCAGCAAATTCAGCAGTGCAAGGCTCATAGCGTCAATAGGTGCCATTATTGGAACAAGTCTTAATCAATACGTCCGCTATATTCAATGCTATCTACCTGGATCTAGTAGCTGCACGAACACCGAAGAATCCGAAAGCCGTTTCCATCCGCATACCCACTCATTTTAGATATTATCGATTATCAAAACACCATCCATCACCACCAACACCTCTGCCGCCAAACACCTATACTTCCACCAGCCTCATGAAAGCCAACGCTAAAAATAGAAAGATCTAAAGAAAAGAAAACTTGTCCAAATCTACGTTCCAACAGCTCCCAATCCAGGCTTAATAAAGTCTGCCTGCGCAGGCCAGTTGCCCAGTCCCGCAGCATCAGCAATACTACCACCAATACGAACCCAGCTCGCCGGACCTGGCGTTGGGCCATCCAGAACGAAGATTTGATACCATCCCGGTGGTGCAACGTGTGGGGTAGGCGGAGCCGTCAGTGAGCAGGTAGCTGCGTTTGCGGCGCCCGCACAGCCGACCGTAAGGAAGAGTGTGCGTTGGCCCATAGAGTTTCCGTGCGTCGAAGACACAGCTGCCATCATGGAGACGCGGACACCTCCAAGGTTGCCGGAAGGAATGTTGGCGGTGATGGTATAGGTGCTGCCGTATGTCCAATCCTTGTTTGCGGTCGTGATGGTATATGATGGAGCTGGAAGGCCAGAGAGCGCATATGGAGGACTGAAGACCTCAACACGGTATTCTTCGGGGTGAACGCCATCTTCGGGATTAGAGCCGGAAACCATGACCCGACCATCTGGCATGAGGATTGCTTCGGAGTGGTAGAGACGCGCGACGATGGTGGTGTCCATGATGGACATGCGCTGGTTGACGGGCTTGGAGGGGTCGTAAAGCACGGCGTTGTAGTTGGGGTCTGTGGCGAGACCGAAACCGGCTACACCTTCGTGAGCACCGTTGAGGATGAGGTATGTTCCATCAGGAAGAGCGCAGATGCAGGACATGACACGCTGGGAGGGCATGCGTTCCAGTGTCCAGCTTGGGGAGGCGACTTCGGGTTGCGTGGAGACGCAGTTGTCAACTGCATAGGCGGCACCATTGGCTGATCCTCCACAGACTAAGACGGTCACTGGAGCCGTGTATGGTGGGTACTGGGGGAAGATGACGGCTGTACCCTCAAGAGGATACGTTCTACCGGAAAGGAAGTTGTTGACTGATCCCGGCATGTTGGGCAGGGTCTTGATCGTGTCGAAGGTCTTCTCGTCCAGGATACGGGCTTCGTTGTAGTACACAACGAAGATGCCGCCACTTGGAAGGATGAACAAGAATGGATACAAGTTGTCAGGGTCGGTACGATCAAGCCAGTCGAGATACTTGGCATACCCTCCAGGTGGCGCTGGCAGAATCTCGCAAGATGGAGTAGGAGCACTGTTTGAGCCAACTTCTCCTCCAATGACGAGAACAGAGCCGTTAGTCATGACCATTGCGGATGGATACCAGCGACCGGCGAGGAGACTGAGCTCGTTGACATTCTCTTGCCAATCATTGACACCTGGAACACCAGGAGATCCGTCAGGCCAGTAAAGACGAACACCATAGGTAGCATCACCAGCCCATCCTCCGATGTTGAGTTGTCTTCCTGCCTTGTCGGGAAGAGTGACTCCAGCAGAACAGAAGATATCAGTCTTCACGTGCAGAGGTCTCCAAGCCTTGCTGACATCGTTGATGAATGTCAGATCGAGCTCATAGGTACCAGTCGTATTTGGTGCACCAGTACCCGACTTCTCCATGAAAACCATCTTGTTGTTGATACCGCCGGTAGTGATCAAGGGAATCACAACACCGCCAATGAGGTAAGAATACTTGCCCATTCCAGTGCCAGTTGGCTTGTTCCAGACATAGAGTGGGTCGCCCATCCATTTGTAGTAAGAGAGTCTGCTACCGCCTCCGCAATAATAGTTCTTATCACCCGAACAGTAAACTTGGCAGTCTGTCTCGGGTTGTTTGGTCGAGCCCGAGGCAATGAGGACATCGTCATCACCGCAGTAGCATTCATCGCCATACTCCATACCGGCAGCCATATACCCATACTGAGCGCATAGACTGAGACAGGAAGTTGCAGTGTTGTTCTTTGTCAGAATGCTCTGCCAGAAGAGTGCCCTGTTATCATTCACATTGTCGGAATAGCAGCCCTGGTAAACCCAAGATCCTGGAAGATTTGTCTTCTGAGCAGTTGGTGCCGCATAGGCCGTCAGGTTACCGGTGTTGTAAAGACTTAGAATGTCTCCAGCCCCGCAGAACTCGTTGGCATTGCCAGCACAAGGCATGCTACAAGCAGACTCGGCAGTGGGGGCAGCTCCGTTGTAAAGGAAGTTGTCACAGAAGCACTGGGAGGAGTACTCCATACCTGCAACGGTATAACCGGCCGCAATACATGTTGCAATACAGTTCTCGACCGTGTTTCCGTTTCCACCAGCTTGCTGGTAGCTGAGAGCGCGGCCGCCGTTACCTTCGGTGTAACAGCCGTCGTATTTCCAGCCAGGAGGGAGTGTAGCACCAGATGTCGGAGTTGGAGTGGTCGCCGTGCCTGTACCTGTAGTAGATGTTGGAACGGCAGTTCCGTTCTTGACATAGACATTGAGTCTGTTGCCCGCTCCGCAGTATTCGAAGGCGTTGCCCGCACAGGTCATGCTGCAGTCACTTGATGGAGCGACCGCTGCAGTGGCTGCAAGTGAGTTTCCGCAGTAACCTATAGAAGAATCAGTACAGCTATATCAATCTAGCTCAGGATCTACTCACATTCCCGACCATACTCGACACCGAAGTAAGTGTATCCAGCGCAGCTTGCCTGACAGCTTTCAACGGTCATGGTATCGGCGGCAAAGGCACCGGGGCTAAGAGCTCGGACACCCGTTCCTTCGGTATAGCAGCCGTAGTAGATGTAGTTTGCAACTGCGGGGACAATACTTGGGCCTGTTGGGGTCGGCGATGTGGTGGTGGTTCCTGTTGGCTTGGTCGTTGAGCCAGTGGGCGAAGTGACAGTTCCAGTTGTCGAGACGGATGAGCTGGTGCTTGATGCAAGAGATGACAGCTTGTACATCTCTAGCCTGTTACCGGCACCGCAGTATTCGACTTCACGTGGTCAGTATGGATTCGAGATAACTTGGAGAAATTGGCATCTTACAGCTGTTCCCAGGGCAGATGAAGCTACAGTCACCTGGATCTGCAAGAGTAGAGCTAGGGGCAAGAGTGTTCCCGCAGTAACCTATTTGACGTGTCAGCATGATACCAGGGCATTGGAAACGGGTTCAACAAACATTCTCCGCCATACTCAACACCGAAGTACGTGAATCCTGCGCAGTCAGTAGCACAGATCTCCAGAGTCATGGCCGTATAACTGTAGAATGCGCCACCAGAGAGTGCTCGAACTCCGGTACCTTCGGTGTAGCATCCTTGGAATGTGTACGCTCCCACGGTTTGTTTGATACCTAGGGTTGGGGAGGCGCTGGCCGAAGTGGACGTCGAGGAAGTGGTGCTGACTAATTTGATAACAGGGGAGCTGGAAGAGCCCGATGTCGATGCGGTGCCAGTAGAGGATTTCGAGCTGGAAGTCGAGACGCTGCCGGTCGACGAGGTCGAAGACTTTTTTGTGTTAGTTGATGAACTAGAAGTTTTTGAAGTTGCTGAAGAGCTGACTGTCGACTTTGTCGAGGACGAAGAAATTTTGGAAGTGCTGGAGATTTTTGTTGAACTGACAGAACTGGATTTTACCGATGATGTTGAACTTGAAACCTTTGTGCTAGACGAGCTGCCCACCGACGAGCTTGTCGAGACCTTCGTGCTGCTCGAGCTCGTGCTTGGCTTTGTCGAACTTGGGCTGCTAGAACTGCTTGAGACTTTCGTGGACGAGCTTTGAATGCTGGAACTTGTCGAAACTTTGGTCGATGAGCTGGAAGTCGATGTTACCGAGCTACTAGAGCTAGTTGAGGCTTTCATGGAAGACGAAGTTGTTGGCAAGACTGAGCTGCTTGAGGTCGTGGAAACTTTCGTGGATGAGCTCGATGTCGACACTTGGGAGCTGCTCGACGATGACGATGAAGCCTGAAATGAAATCTTAGAGCTTGAAATAGACGGAGATACCGCAGGCACAGCAATAGGTGGGACGTTACTTACTGTTGAAGATACAACAACGGACGCGACAGTTGATTGCGAGCCTAGATAACCCTGTTTATAGACATCTAATCTGCTACCTGCGCCGCAATACTCCGCTATAGACAAATCAGCATGGGTGTTCGAGGTTGTGAGATTGGGAAACAAGCGCCCAGCATTCCGAGGAAATCGGCCTCGGAATACTTTCGACGGTATGAAAAGTGCAACATACAAGAGTTTCCAGCACAAAGCATGTTACAATCGGACAGGCCTCCAGGGGCTACCGTCGCTGCATTTTGAAGAGCATTACCGCAATCTATTGGCGATTAGTGTTTGATAGCTCCGCGTTCGTAGGAAGCTTACAGCATTCATCGGCATACTCAACACCGGCCATCGAGAAGCCAAGATTGTTACAAGCTGACACGCAAAGTCCAACTGTCAACGCAGAGGCTCCTCCAGGAATTGTCACGGGTCCAGTGGTGAGCGCGCGACCACCAGTGCCCTCTCTGTACGAATGTCAATTGTCTGCTTATGCATCCCGCAGCCACACAGTGTAACTATAGATCGAGTGGCACTTACGTGTAACATCCATAGAAACCATATCCTGACGTCCCAGGATTCGTGGATGGTCCAGGAGGAGGGTTCTTTCCGTTCCAGAAAAGCGATAATCTGCTTCCTCCACCACATTGTTCGGTCGTGTTGCCAGAGCATCCAACACTACAATCCGTACTCGGTGCAATCGCGGCAGTGGAAGCAATTGAGTTCGAGCAATCTGCCGGGATAGCCCATCAGCCCCTATTTTAGAATTAAGACCTTGAAGGTATACTTACAGCACTCTTGGCCGTATTCAGTTCCTGCGTAGATGTACTTATTCTGCTCGCAGAAGCCAATGCAGTATTCATCCGTCATGTTCTTGGGACTGACGTATGAACTGCCCGACAGTGTCCGTGGTCCATTTTCCGTATAACATCCTTGAAATGTCCATGTTCCTGGCAACACTGCTGGTATGATCGGTTGATCCCTCTTCTCCAACACTACCGCATTTGAATTTGAAATGCCCCATGTAGGACCCGCAACCATCAACAAGAAAGCAGCCTGAACGATTGAAGGCGCCATCTTGATTGACTATTAATTAAATAAAATATAGTAAAGATGGACAGAGAAAATCTCGTAAGAAAGAAAGGAAGGCTCTGGTAAACAGCGAAGGAGGGTCAAGATGTAGGAAAACGCGAATATCGTGCCCCTGCATCAAAAGATACGATTTACTCAGGGATGGGGACGGAATAGGGACGCTTGTCTTAGTCTATTCTCCACAGGCGCTTCATTTTTGATGCTTTTATCAGCCCGAGGAGGCCCAAGAGAGACCAGACGTTACTAGAACAGTGCCACGGGGCTGAGAATGCCCTTGTTTTTTTCCCGTCGAGGGAAAGCGCGAAGACGGGATCTTGGGCAGCTCCGGAGCTCCCCAAGAAGCCGTATTGATCTTCCAGGCTTCAGGCAACACAATTGCAAGGTTTAATGCCCCACGAGCATGGTCGACGGTTGACAGGAGAGGCCTAGCAAGGACTTGTTGCCGAAAAGATAGTATGGATCGGATCTAAGGGGCCTAGGGAGTAAATACGAGAGTGGCCAGTGCCAAGACTATCGAAAAAGTGCAGAACGCGCCTGAAAGAACAATGTAACGCGGGGTATTTTACAGTAGACTCGAGACTCGAGCAGGTTCCTGGCAGCACTGGCTGCTCAGCAGTGAGTAAGACCTGACTCTCTGGCGCCCAGTTGGCAGCGAATGTACATGAGATGAGGTCTTGATGGTTTTTTTTGTGGTAATTAAATTGTGCAGGCACCTACCCGCTCTACATATGTTGGCGCTCAATGCTCGCGCCAGCGGGTTCCACCGTGATCGGATGAATACCGAGATGTAAGGTGGAACTGCGCCAATCGTATGATGTGTGGGCGGCTTTGGACCCCTGAGAAATTTTAGAAATTTAAGCCCAGGCGGCCAGAAATAGCTCGACCGCGAATAATTTCTTATTTATCACTGATTAATGCGTCATATAATCCATAACATCTTGCGGAGGTGTCCGCTGCACCGGAAAACTGTGAAAAGAGTTAGCCTTTGCCAACTTTTATCAATTCGATTTACACTTGAAACTGCACTTTCATTGTGCACGTGAACTTACGAGCCTAGGCGCCAAAGTCCGTGTTTTTAGGGTATTTTGCATACAAATCAACAACGCTAATAATTAAATACCCCAAAATTTAGTGATTAAAAGAAAGATTACCTAAATTCTTTTGTAATAATTATATATAAATCTCTCATTAGTTGTTGTTGTCGTATAATTTCAAAGTGATAAGAATTGTTGAAGCCTGTGGCCAATATGGTGAAGCTCGCTAAGCCCTGAAAATACCCTAAAAACACGGACTTTGGCGCCTAGGCTCGTTAAGAACTATGTGCAGTACCCTCCAGACGAACAAAATATACTTTTGCCAAGGCGGCACCCAGTGAAAAGCCAAGATTCTTAGCATTGGACCTAACTATCAACCTCAGAGGAGATGTAGAAGCACGAAAGTCGCCTTTCGTAGCCCAGCTGTTCCGTTCGCAATTGCTACTTTCGAAGAATGGCCGCTTATGTACAGCTCTAGGCCTTCTTCCGTTTTTCTTAGTTAGAGAACTTGGACGATCAACGGCAGCGATTTCCCCACGTTGTCATACGATAAGGACGATGAGAGTTTGACTAGACTTCAGTACCATTAAGTTACGACGTACAAAACTCATACGGCGGGGCAGCGTTATCTCATCGTTTCAAACAGGCTACAACACCACACATCTAATAATTCGCATCTGAGAGGTCATCAGCATTCATGGAGTAAGGTACCGGTACCTGCAATTATTTACCCCTGAATCGATTCCGCCCCTGAACATCAAGCCTCCAAATTATTGGTTTTTCTTTTCCTTTTCCACTTGTCTCACTCACCCGTGCGCCGAGGATTTATATATTCATTTCGCGACATGTCCCGCCCTTGCTCCTCGAACCGCGATTTGCAAGTGTTGCCTGGTAGCGAATGCAGCCCGCATGCAGCCACCACCTCCAAAGCCACACAATCGGGACAGCCAGTACGACCTCAGGAAATCCGAGACGGGCGGCAGAGACAGCCCAAAGCAGGCATCGGACTCGAGGACTAGATGGATTCGAAATTTAAGGGACTCAACCCGCCTTCAAGGAGCCGAGTGTCAATTGACAGTACAGCAGAAGGGATGGGCCTGGGCTGATGGGGATGAGCCGCATCGCGGGATTATCATTGACAATAGTCAGGCCCGGACGGTATTGTTCAGCTTGCGCTCGCTTCTTGACGAAGACCACGAGAAACTCAGGATTTTCGAAAAGTCGAGACCACCGACAATGATTGCGCGTCCCTGGCATGCATCATTGAAGCTTCAGCTCAATCATCGAAAGCCTCGAAATTTCCTAAAGCGTCCGAAATTCGTCCAAGCATATCACATACATATGATACAACAAGCATTGTCCCGCATCTTATCGTTGGGTCTGTCAAAGACAACCCGACATTATTCGATTTCTGCTGATACTTAGCAATTCTCCCAATCCATGGCCCTTTTCACTAGGGACCTGCCAATTCCCCTTTATTTCCCCGACGTCCATCCATACGGCAGAATAACGTCCCTGAGCTGGCAGGCTGGCAGCGCGTTGAATTTGAATTTTTAACTGATAAGCTCTCACATCACAAACTCACAGTTCACAAGCTCGGCCGAAGACATGCATAAATCAATGAATACGCCAAAGACTCACGGCAGCCACTATTCCCAGAAAACACTAAGAAACTTGGATGGAATCCGAATTAGGATTGAGCCTTGCATAACGCTATCCATTTCCTAATGCATAACATTAGTACTATGCAGACTTGCATAAGCCTCCCACTTCACCCCCACCTTCACCATGACAATACGAACAACACGTCAAACACATCGCAGAGCCATGAAACTGGACTCCCTTAAGGCTTATGATGTATGTGTGTGCTATGTGTGTGCCTTCATGCATACAATAGTCCAAAAGTCAGCAATACTACATGTAGATTCAAAGGTCCATCATTTCCAGTCTTCTTTTTTTTCAGCTCGCCTCTGCTCCCACTTGCCAACTGAAAAGACCAACAATATTTTGATGCCTTCGGATTTTATCGTCAAGGTCGTGTCAGTACGTAAATTACTAATCTGATAGCATCATACCAAGAGGAAATGGGTTCCTTTCTGTGGAAATGCGGGTTTGATCAAAATCTCGTATCGGTCCGCCTAGTCGTTTCCACTCTTGGGACCGCAAGTTGTCTAATTTTTTGGCCGCGACAACCCCATCCCCGGTCGCTACTCCGTCGAAAACGAGCTTTTAGTCCGGAAGCGACGATTATGGCATTGATTTGATACGAAGCTTATCGCTGCTGCCTACTTGACTCTGTACATGCCGTTCTCACGGCAGGCGCGACAATCATGACTCGAAAAAGTAAAAACCAAGATTTCAAGCGAAATTGAAAAGACAAAACCAGACCTTTGCTAACACATTAGTTATCTCGCTGCTTCAGCATTTCTTATCTTTCACATTTCACATCCCCAAGTCCCATCAGATAGAAGCATCACATCGTACTTTACCCCACCATCCCAAAACGGTAAGCGGGGCAGCAGCACGCAATGCTACCAAGATCTGCCCAGCTGTGCCTCACGCCGTTCACTTTTCTCCACGATCTCTTCTAGCGAACGTTCGCGAGGTTCCTAGTGTGAACTCGCGCTTGGTAGATCAATAATTTCCGAGGTTGACTTCGGATTCTAGCAGCGGAGGGAGCTACTTGATGGACTTCCTCCCTGAACCTTTTATGTGTACGAAGGTGGCAGTCAAAGGAGATGGGAATACAACGTGGCCAACATTGTTCTGACCATGCTTCGGGGTACTTGAAAACCGCAAAAGCTCTTACTTCAGAGGCAGGTAGCTTTTAGCAGGAGTATCTTCAGGGAGGCAATCGCTCAGTGCCTCTCATACCCATCATCTAGTGGATGACAAGAATTCATCCTATGTTCTCTGCCAGCGAGTCCTGCATTCATGGGGGTTTTTCATATGATGAAAACTAACAGTACTCGCAGCCTCCTTGAAAACAGCTAGTTCTTCATCCCTTTCTTCACTCAAAGTTTTCGCTGCCTGCTCTCAAAAACCCAAGAATCGCCTCCAATTCCCAAAATTTGCAACCACAAACAACAGCAATAAACCAGAGCTCTAAGCTCATGAATCCATGACCTCTCCAATTGTTCCCCTAGCAGCCAGATTTGTTGAGCTCCAAAGTCAGATGTTATCTCTACACAAATAGTTAACGGTGCTGCCGACTTTACTTTTGCTGTAAAAGAATATGTACTATCATTGTTCGTCAGTTGCTCAGAAGGATTCGTGAGGGAAAAGGCAAAAAGAACAGTACCTCTGCTCTCGGACACCAAACTTGCAATATCCCAGAGTCGATTCTTTTCGCTTCTCTCGCGGCGGCTCCGTAGACTCCATTCTTGGTACTTGCTGGCATTGCCTTGCTGGCGGTCTTTTATAAGAAGATTCTCAAATACGATTGCACTTGAATATGGACCATAAATTGTTCTATATGCATTCCAGGACAATATTCTCGTCCCATTGGAACAATCAGTGGATGCGCTTGAGATCGGAAGTTGGGATTGGAATAAATGATCCAGAATAGTCAAGTAAGGCAAGCAAATAACACAGGGAAGGACTAGCACATTTTCGAATCCAAGTATAGCTTCTTCACTGGAAGGTAAATTTCCATCATTCTTAGCTCAAAGTTTGAGAGACTGGTACACACGGGTATTTCTTGCTCGCGTAATAGTTCTATACCAAGAAGCCTGCTCTAGCAAGTCTCCTCAAAAATCCCTCCAGCTTTTGAAGTGTAAGGGGTATATCATCTTCCTCGCCCAAGGAACCCGCCAGCCAACCTAGCTCCAGACGCCTAGGCAATGCAATCCATTTATACAATCCTTCCGAGTTCGAGTCCTTCGTGATAATATGTAGCATCTGTAGTTAGTGTATCTAGATAAATCAATCCATTTCCATCTCAGACCCCATCCTCACCTGATCAACTTCATCGTCATCCTCTTCCTCATTAGGCACCTTACGATACATCTCCGGGCCTTTGACTGGCCCCAAGACAACAGCGAGACCCTTAGTGTTTGTCCCCATCTCGATTTCCACATCCTCGTCCTCAGTAGGTTCCTGCACTTTGCCATATACCTCGGAATTCACAGGTTCGAGATAAATTTCTCCGTTGCTATCTCTTCTCTTTACAAATCGTTTTCGATTGTTGAGTTTGGCATAACCCGATTCGATGGCTTGGCCTATGACGGAGGGTGTTACCTGGCGGCCATGGGAGTCGTTGAGCCAGGATTCGTTGAGCGGGGGTTTGAGGGAGTTGGCTAGTAATAAATCAGCTTGCTACAATCCACATAGAAATGGAAACATACTCGTAGAAGATTCCCTGGGCCCGTCGCCCACGTGCCAGGCCATAGGTATAAGGTGCTCTTGCTTGATATGCTCTTTCAGCTCAGCTTTGGAAGCAAACGGTGTCTGATCAGGAACCATTTCATGCCCGTGTGGCCCACCCAAAGGAGCTTTGCATTTTGCCCACTGACAAAATAAACCAGAACGTTTTTTGGCGTGGATGCAGAATACATGGTGTTCCAAAGTTTCGAGGTTGACGAGTTCAGCTGGACAATTTGTCCATTCACATAGAAAAGGGACGTATTCTGGATCTTGACGTATAAAAGTGTGCTCGAACTTTTTGAACGGCCGACCGCGTTTCTTTGGACCAGCGGTACTTGGGCCAGCAGGACGGACGATTCGCCCTTCTGCCTTTGCAGCTGCTTTCGCGGCTCCATCAGGAGTGCTAAAGGGACGGCCACGCTTCTTTGGAATAGAGCTGGGAGGTGGGATTTCGCTAGGATCCTTGCGAGGACGGCCACGCTTCTTCATGCTACTGCCTGGACTGGGTATCTCGACTCGGGGGAAGCTGGTACCTCGTTGCGGAGTCCCTACTCGCGGGGTAGAGGGTCCTCTGTTGAAATTATTATGCGTTTGTTGTAAGGTCCCATTGTTCCTTCCAACTGCCATATTTGTTTTCGATTGCGCAGGGAGTATTGGACGTGCGCCTGGGGCAATGCTCACAGGCTGCCTTTGGGTTTGAGGATTCATAACTACCGAAAAAGTATTTGTACCAGGCGTAATTGATTCTTGAAGGTGGCTAGGCTGCCTAGACCAAAGAAACTTTGTCCCTTCACGGTGTGTCTCTACTCGATCACCAGGTCTGATAACGCGTGGGTTCTCCATTATATAGGGTGGCACCGTATGTGATGCTGGTTCGCTATTCGGGATGCGCAAAAAGGAATTTCTCTTCTCTAACCAGCGCGCCAGCCCGAGATCCCAGCGAAATGTTCCCAAGTCGGATTGTTCATTTACTTCTGGCCCAAACTCGTCAAGGAGCCAGCGAAGGTCCTGGTTCAAAGCACCCAGCGTAGGATGTATGCCTGCGGCAAGGAGAATCGCATCTGCAAGATCTCCAGCAGTCTCGAAGTCCGTGAGCTTGAGTGGGCGGCGTGGCCATGGAGGGAGTGGTTGAATCAGTGGTACTCTCTGGGAAGCAGCTCCGGCAGAAGAAGCTCCAGAAAGTTCAAAAGCTCCACCCCCATAAGCGGCTGGTTGGTTTCCGGCAAAGGGGGGAAAGTTTCCCGTCGATTTTTGAGCGTTTACTGGAGGATAACTGTATGGTGACATGTAGAGAGACACATTTTGAGGAGGTATAGAGGGCGATGGAGCGGGGACGAGAGGGGGTTGACGGAGAGGCGGGCGGGGATTTTGCGGTTGTGGTTGAGATTGTGGTTGCGCGAAGGAGTGTGACTGAGAGTAGACGCCCCCGAAATCCGTGTTGTAGGTATTGTATGCCCAGTGCTGCTGCACAGGCACGAATTGCTGGGGTGGGAGATGTCGGAAGGGGTCTTGATACTGTGATGTTGAAGCCCGCGGGTCGTGTTGATGCCACAGCGACTGCGACTGGACGACGCGCCTCCCAATTTGCGGCAGGGGTTCAGTAGATCGAGGCCCGCTGCCAACTTCAACTCCACGATATTTCAACTTTGAACCCGTCTGATATTGATTTGTTAACAACGTGTAATATCTCTATCCGTATTCATGTACTGCTATCGACAAAACTTAGATAGGAAGCTTACTGAAACTCCTGACACCCTCATTTCCTTACGTCTGCTCAATCTCTCCGGTATGTAATGTCCCCCAGACTCTGACGCGTCGTCGTCATCCAGTATTATGGGCCTTGCTGAAGATGAGCCTAGAGATAAAACCTTTCGATGGCTTCCATTCATATTTGTGGTTGATTTGTTGTGTCTTTGTAGATAGCTCTTATGATCTTTGTCTTGGTAGCGGCGTTACGATGTGATCTTGACCGTTGAGATTTGTGCCTTCCTTAACTCTTGCTTTTCTAAGTTCTTGTCGATGTTCCCTTTTCGTAGTTTAGTAAATCTTTTCCCTGAATTTCGAGTACATCTCAAATCCAGCCTTTTCAGAAGCTCAAGGAGTGGAACAGTGAATGGATTACCATTAGGCAGCCCATACGTTTGGCAGAGTAAATATTAATTGGCTTTTATTTTTATGGGGAAAAATCTAAAGCATCTACCTATCACAATTCTCATGACAGAAGAGTTTGAAACAATCGCGGGAAGGTGATTCCTTCGCATTTCCGCCGAAGCCTCCATGCCCACTCATTTCTGAGTCACAGGGTGTTTGCTAAATATATTGTCTTGATATCTAATGTCCCTTCTTTATTGTATATATCATTCACAACTCAGCTTTAAAAGTAACATTAATTCACCATTCATCGCTTGTCGCCTTTACAAGTTAATTCTCCCCCTTCCTAAGTCGGAAACCTTGTGTCTAAAGAATTCACTCCTGCCTCAACCATCATTCAATTCTGCTTCTGATCACTCTTTCTACAATTTAACATGTTATATGTCGCAATTGAAGAAGTCGTGGCCTTATACTTGTTGATTAGGGCGAACCCGGACTTTTGGGATGTGTTTCCAATGAAGCTTAGTGCTCTGCTCTAATACCAAATTGACTAAACTGCTAGCAATGGAAATTGGCCCACGTACTCAAGTACTCTGCTCTACCCCTCCTGGCAAGTGCATACTGGGATTAGTCCATCTTTCTGGCCACTTTGGAGCTCGTCCATTTCCACTTCTTTCCTGCTACGACTTGGCATTTCCGCGCACCCTATACTGTCAAGTCCGGCTGGCACGAAGTCGGTGTAGACATTTCACGTTCTGCAAATATGACTTGCAAATCTTACTACATTATTCATAGAAGGAATCTTTAGGTCCCGCATAAAATAGTCTGGTTGTACCGGTCTTCTAGAGGAGAAGTATCTGCTAAATTTAATTACTTTCCCGGTGGAAGTTTTGGCAGAAAGGCGCGTTAAAATGATTTTAATTTAAAAGGTATCAAGAAATTCTGTGTAACGCTCCCACGGCGAAACACCTCCATTCAACACATATCTCGCCATCGCGTCTCTAAGACAAGGGGAGTCGTGCTTAAAAGCCACCGTGACTCCACGTGCACTATTTCATGCAACTCCTCAATATACTTCCCGTCCAATTCCTCATCATAATCCCGCGGCAATTGCGTATCACACTTCCAAAAGAATGGATGCTGTTCATCGTCGCCTATATTTGCGGTCTTGGTCCACAGTAGCAAGTTTTGAGCTACAATACTCTGCAGCTTCAGCTGGCCATCCTCAATGAGGTTTCGAAGCGCGTCAAAGAAACGTGGCCACTGAGGGCCGAGAAAATTAATATTCACCATGCTGACGACCTTGAGGCTGCTGCCATTTCGTTTGATTATGCCGAGGATAGAGTGTACATCCACAGTGATGTCCTTTAATTGGAGGGTGTGTAGATGAGGCCAAGCTTTCCGTCCCAGGTAGATTGGTAAAGAAGAGTGCTGCCATCGTTGGTAAGGTGGGTGATCGAAGTCAACGCACAATGTTTCAAGCTTTTGAGCTTCTTCAAATATCTGCCCAAAGAGACCTTTGCTGTGAACTTCGTCAACTGTATAGATTGGTTGTTGAAGTGTGTTGTTCTGGATCCAGGATTTCGCGGTGTCCTCCAAGTTGACTCTTATCCAAAGTGTTTGGAGTGATTTCAAGGTGTATTTTAGAGTGAGAACAGTGTCCTCGTCAACAAGGAAGGAAACGCCTGCTGTTGCATAAAGTGAGCGTACTTTGAGTCGGCTAGAAAACACAGTCTTCGCAATAATTTCAAGAACTCTGCCACGCAACGCCATTTGTAAGACCGCATCGATCTCGTTCGCGGTTTCAACCAAGTCTTCGCTTCCTTTTATGGGACTGAAAGCGAATTTGCATACCATAAGTCCAGATAGCGAACTTCTTGATCAAGCGGACCGCAGTCTCAAGGTTGGGAGAAGTCGATATGTTGATAAGACGTGCTAGGCTTTGCGGCGTTTCAACTATTGAGAGGCGCTGTCCGCCGAAAAAATTTCGGGCTCCAGGAGCCGCAAATTTTTTGGACACCAGCCGGAAAGATTTGAGATCGTGGAAGCGTAGACTGGATGCAATGATGGCCAGAATCTCCTGGGGACAGGGGGCCAGGCTAGGACGCGATATATGAGGCGATGTAGCAGAAGCCGTCGAGGCGGTGGCTGGCAACGGGGTGAGTGTTCCACTCCAAGTCGACGACAGAGAGCCTCCACCCATGGCGAGGTCGATAGCATCTGAAGAGTTCGAATGTTGGTCTGCCATGATCTATGATAGTGTCCCGTAGAAGGATGACGATTTTGAGACTCAAAGCACCTTCAACAAGATTCCTGGCGGATCCAAGAATAATTCAGGAAAATATTTTGCAAGTGGAAAGTGCAAATGAGCTTCAGACTGGGATGTGAATTGCACTTGCCGAAGACATCCACTTCAAAGAAGAAGCATTCACCACTATCTTGTAATTAGTCGTTAGTAGACCTCGAGCGGGACACAACATGTGGGAATATCAAGCAAGATCACAGGAGCTACCATAGGGGTAAGTCATCGATATACATATATATATATATACACATTTTTGTCTGAAGAGGTCTGCCTTCGTACAACTCATGGGGCCGAGCGCTGAGGTAAATAAACCCCTATTGTAGTTAGCACGTGATGCTCGCGCGACAGTATCCGACCTCGTGCTCCATCCAAAAGTTTCACTCATAATACAACCGCATCCACCTCCGCCGCCTACCCACCATGATCATTCTTCCAGCTCCTATCAAAATGGTGCGTGACCAAGGCCGGACCCTGCGTATCTTCAGGTCTATAATGATTCGACGACAGCGCGAACGAATATCCTGGTAAAATCAACACATCGCCAGGCGTGTGAAGGGAAGAAGAAAATGAGGACTAGGGTGACGATGGTGACGGTACTAGCTAACTTGAACGCTGAACACCGGTTTGAGAGAAACATCAGTACGGCTTATATATAAATATGTCTGTCGCAGCTCGATATAACGATATAGAGAGGTACGAGATCGCAAGATCTAGCATCTAGCAATGGTCGCAGTAGTGACTGAGAACTAACAAAGCAATTGAATCGGCGCTGCCATTCATAACGAGCTATGATGATCGTTCCGTATGGGAGGTGTTCCTGCCCTACGAATCCGACCTACGAAGGATCTTGCTAGAACTCGCAATATTCTTCGTAGTCTACAAGTGTAGCCAGCGTATGTGGGCCCATTTCTCGAAGGAATTACTCCGTAAGGCGCAGGCCCTTGGCAACTTTCCCACTCAAGCAAATGGAGCCTCAAAACCCCTGGCTAGAGCGACTTGTTGGCTTGGAAACTGTTGTTACTAAACTGTATTGACAATTTTGGCCGACTAGCATAGCTATGCTAGTTGGCCCGTGTGCGGTCGAGGAATAGCTAACAAGTAGGCGGCTGTCCTTGCTAGAAGTTTTATCTTAGAAAATTTTCCCTTTTTTGTTGTTCTTTTTACTATACCTCGGTATCTGTAGCTTCTACTGCATTTGCTGTATCTGCCGCACTTTCCTGGATGGGACTCTAGATTGGACCCTAGATCCTAGACCCTGGATACTGGACCTGGGTACTGGACCTTGGATATTGGATGACTGGACGAAAGCAAGAAATAAGGAGGAAGAGGAGGCAGGGAAGACAACAGGAAGACGGCAGGAAGCAGGAGGAAACAGCTGGAGATATTGGGTAGCGATAATATACTTTAGATAGTAAATTAGAAAGAAAGAAAATTTCCTGCCCAGTTCCATGGTCCACCTAGGAGCCTGGATCCCGCCCGAAAATCCCCCGAGTTGGTATCACTCTGTTCTCTCTCATAGATACATACTACAGTTGGTGTTTCGTGTCTTCGGCCCCGGGGTCTGCTATTCTAAGCCCCAAATGTTGGAATTTGCGTCTTCTAACAATGTCGAAAAGGAAGATACATCATTTGGCAAAGAATCCATGTAAAACTAGAGCAACCATAGTAATTATGTTGGCTAATTTTTAACACTGAACACTAGCTTGAAAGAAATATTAAGACGGTTTTTAGATATGGATATTTATAGCAGCTCGATATAAAAATACGGAGAAGCAGGAACATATGACATTAGTGTTGGTCAATATGTCAAAGGTGGGGCGCTGCCGAAGCCTTGTGCCTTTGCTACGCGAGCAAAGACTTGATTGGTCTCTGTGCGATAAGCGAATGAGCGCTTGCTAACAAATCTTGGCAGAAGCCTCAGCTTCGTACTCGAACTAGAAGGATTCGCTCGATTAAATTTTGCCGCGCCTTGAGCCCAGCAGAAGGGATGGCAAGATCTGTGAGGGGTTTGGCCTCGGCGCATAGGAAGATCCATTTCAGAGATGTATATTGCAGCGGGCGTTTGGCCTGCTAGGCTCAAATGTTGGAATTCGCGCCTCCCAACAGCGTCGAAGAGGTGCGGCCCAGATATCTGACCAGGCTCATTCAGGTCACATGGCGGCTCCGTTTATACGTCGTCCTGGTGGTCCTCGTCGCCTTCTTCTCCCTTCTCTTTGTTATCTGCATTGAATAGAATTTGTGGATAGCTCTTGTACCGCGTGCCTGCCCATTTGCTACAATGTGTTCACGACTTCCTTTCTCTTTTGGCACTCGTTGCTCGTCTGGTCGTCTCAGATATCATCTTCGATTACGCTCCAGCTTTCGTGTCAACAATGGACTTCAGCTCGAATATTATTATGGTTGAAAGAGACTTCAAAGTCATCCAATAGTCGGAATTTCTCTAACCCAAAAATTTCTCGCTTTTCAGTCCCACTCGTGATGCTGGCGTCCTGCGTCTCCCTCCCTCTCATCCCCGGAAAGTAACAATATCGCCATCACTTCAAAAGATTCCATCACCTGAGACCAGCCCCGCCATCAGGGCTACCACAAACAAACCGCACACTGTAGATACATCATCTCGCCTGTTTGCTTGCAGCCGTTGATATTGTCTTTATACCAGCGGCCTACCTAGGTACTCAACTGGGCCAGTGCGAGAAATTTGGCATTGACCAAGCTGAACGGCAACAGTAACCCTGAGCTTCTTATTCAGCATTTCTACTAGCAAAATGCCCCTTCCCTGTATCAACCCTTCCAAATCAAGTTTGTGATCTGAAGAAATTTCACCAATTCGACGTCGAGTAGTCATCCTCAACTTTGGAGAAAAGCAAAAGCTTCAGGCGATTTCACGCCAGCTTGGAATATTTACTTTCCGGATTGGAATTGGCCAAGGGACATGGTGAACGCGCGGTCCATACCGAAGCTATTGACAGCAGGATTCTTTCAATTTCCCTTCCATGACAGCCAGTCTTGCTCAAATCCCAGAACGGCATCGCCGAAACCAGATCCTGCTCATGAAGTTTACTTGAGCCCTTTGAAGTGGTGTTACTTTGCGATCAACCCGGCGAATGAAGTGAAGGCTTAGACATCTTCAAAGACATCCGGGGTAAACCCAGACAGGCGAGATACGAGATCCAACTGATTCCCAAAATCGGAAGGACTTCCTCGTACCTCGTAAAGTGCAGCAAAAACGCAGGATGGAGTCACTTTCATATCACAGTGGCTTCCTCAACACTGCGCCACAGGCATATTTTTCAGAGAAGTGAACTGCAGCCGAGATATGATGACATTGAGGCGGCAGAAAATGAGCACGGTCAGGATTCCCCGCAGTCGCTGTACAGTCAGAATCTCATATGCATGAACTTGCCCTGCATGCTCGCAGCTTCAGGTGGAAAACACCAAAACTTCAGCTCGACGCCACAGCATAAGATGTTTCCCCACAGTCAGCATGACTGACACACGTTCTTCTCACCGGCACGGCCACCTGAGTCACCACGATCAATTGAACCGGATTGTGGCTGGTGAGCGCAATTGGCATTCCCCTTCCCCTTAGCAATATACAATCTGCCTTAGTCTTTGCTCGTAAAAAACAGACAGACAACTCCATCTCAGCTTGTCGTGTTTTTCTACTTCGGGCCTAGTCAGTGTCTGGTCTTACTTTTCCAGAATCTTTCTAGAATCTTTCTAGAAGGTGTATATTGAATCAATATAGTTAGGGTAACATTTAACGAGACGCCACTACAGGTATCACCATATCCATCACCGATGGGAGGGGTTACTCGGTATTTGCTGACGAGAGCGGCGGAGTCGTTGCGGAGTTAGCGGAGTACCGCCTGCCGCGGGAGGTTTCCGCAATTTGCCTTCATGGGTCGAGAGTGGCACTTCTGTCTGCGATTGAAGTAAATCCCTCGCTATAAAACACAGTTTATCATGAAGTATACGGGAACTGCGGTGGGGCCGAATTTGGGAGGGTTCAAACTATTCGGGATGGCGCCAAGTATTGTACTAGCGGAATATAGCGGAGGATGAAAACGGGCCGGTCAGCTTGTCCCGCTCATCTGTCTCGCCCATGCTTAATTAAGTTTGTGCTCCCAGCGCCATGCATTTGCGCCCCACAGTCTAAGTCGACCTCATGCGTGGCTGGAACTGCTTTTCTGGCCGATGAGTGGCTGAGATCCGACTCTGGTCCTTTTAGCGCAGCGGGGATAGCCTCTTCCTTCGTTGAACTGGCAGTCTCGTGGGTTTTCAGCCCTGCAGGGCGAGCCTTGCTATTGGCTGTGGTACTTTTGGTGGAGAAGTTGCACTAGATTAGATGCATCCTTGATGGGCTGGTGCCTTCCTATATCGTCTGTGAATGGCAGGAACGAATGAGTAATTTGAGATTACGCGTTGCCGTCCCGAACCCCGATGTCCCGAATCAGGTACCGGTATGCTGGGATGGGCCAGGTGGATCAATTGGGCCAATTGAAGGAATTAGTAACCTTGTAGAACATTGGGATGTAGAAGATGACAGGCGACCCCAAAGTAGTATCATACGAGCAATTGAATGAGTGATTTGCACTTCCTTCTATCTGCCAATTTTGACTTCCTTTTTCAATAGTGCCAACATTCCTTCGCCAAAAGCATCAAAACTGTAACTATCGCCACACAAAATCGTTGAAGGCGGCTATGGTGCCTCGAAGGAACGTGGCATAAGTGTAGGATTCCGTCATTTGATGAATTGTGCTCGGCAAAGTGACGTCTTGGTTGCAATCCATTCAGAAAACTGTTGAAATAAGCTTATTCTGATCAAAGGATTACTAAACTCTGGCCAGTCAGATAGCCTTTTTCAGGCTGTGGCGAAGGTTGTACCATGCCGTTCTGTTTAAGAATCTCACTTCCATGTGCGTCCCAAGGCAACTAATGCCGCTACTGAGAGGGCGCCGCATGATTCATTTGCCAGAATGCCTTGCTGAGATGGCTTTTCTTCACAGGCACAGTAATATAATTCGCAGTCTGCGAAAAGGGTGAGTTTTGATTGCGCGCAAGTCTAACGCTGTTGGCCTCAGCCCTAACTTCTAAAATCTCACCCAACCACTGGCTCACCTAATTGGACACGCTTACGACAGGCGAACAGGGGTAGGCAGGAGACATGCTTCCTTGCAGTTCCTCCTGCATATTTGGACTCAAATTGTCCGAGGCGGGATTTCTCATTTGAAAGAAAGGAAACAGACTATAATGACACCACCCAATATGGCAGTGCGGCTGATTGGCTCGGACTTGGACGGTGACCCGGTCAGGGTAGGGCTGGGTACGTCAGGATTTCATTTGGGTTTAGGGTGTATTTGAAACGATAAGAATAGGTGAAGCCAACCAGGCAGGTAACTGAGTATATATCAGGGCATGGGATTTCATGAAGAGTTTGATGATGAAGCATCGACAATGCAAGCCAGTAAAGGAGAAAGCTCAAAATCGAAACGCGAGAGGGAGAGGAAAAGACTCAAGAAACCAAAAGTCAAAACTGGTTGCAAAACTTGCAAAGTAAGTCCCCCTTTTGTTGGTCTAAACGAGATGCAGCTTCTAATTCGCTGGCGGTAGATCAGGAGAGTCAAATGTGATGAAACCCGACCTGAGTGTCTACGGTGCCAACGCTTTGGCAATAATTACTGCGATGGGTACGAATATGATTCCTCGTCTCCCAGAAGTAGAAGTCGAAGTACCAGTCAGAATCGAGGTGAACCTTCGTCGTCGTCGGATGGAAGAGCCATCCTCCCCAAGACTCCACCTTTAGGCTCCTTAGAACCGACAGATTATCGAGGAAACCCAGGAATCCAAATTTTCACCAATGAAGATGAATTTCGCTGCTTTTGCTTGTACCGGGATGAGGTCGCTCCCCAATTATCATGTTTTGGCCAATCGGTTTGGCAGGGGTTGTTTTTGCAGCCAGGCCAAGATTTGGAGTTTGTCCGACATGCCATCATTGCGATAGGAGGTTTGAGCAAGTCGATGAATATGATGGGGTTGGATAGCATGGAAGGCGGAAATCCTTCTACTCTTAATTCTGCTCGGCTTCATGAATTCGCGCTCGAGCATTACGACAAATTCCTCGCGGCGACGAAAGCGCAAATGGCACAAGCGACGAGACAGCAAGGACGACGATTAGCAATGGTTTCTTCCCTGTTGGTTGTATGCATTGAGAACATGCAACGACACCCTCGGAATGCGCTCACACATGCCTGGCAAGGCCTCAACCTCGTGGCGGAGCTCAAGGACGATAACGAAGAGTTTGATCCGAGGATTCGAAACGGTCTGTCGACTCCCGCCCCGAAATATATCGAAGACGAACTTCTTCAGCAATTCAACCGCATGGAATTGCAAATCTTACACATGTACGACACGCACACAGGAGAAAGGAAGCCGCGGCTTATGACTGAGGGTACCCTGAGTGTCAGGAATATGCCAGAGATATTTGTAGATATCAACGAGGCAAAATTGTACCTGGATCTTGTCATGAGAAGGGCACTTCGTTTTATGGCGTATTCTCTGGCTGGCAAGCCGCCGATGGTCAGGTTTAAAGAGGATCCAGATGAAGCTTCGCTATTTGATCTCGAAGGATTTTCTCAAGCGCTTGAATTTCCCGATGGCTTGCAGGTGAGTGCAAATCCTAGCCTTTCTACTCGGGCAGTTCAGTGTCGGGACGAATTCATCGTCCTGAACAGCACATGCCGCCCACTCTTGCCTCGCCACGCAACAGAACTGACCATAACATTGCAGGCGGAACAAGAGGCATATATAGAAGAGAACAGACGCTGGAGCAAAGCATTTGAACAGCTGTTTCGTGCCTCGCTGAGTGATATGAACAGTATAGATGCATTTCGAGTACTTCTTATGAAAGTGCATTCATTGTCATCGTCAATGCATCTCGCATGCCGCTTTTCGACCACTCAACTCATATGGGACTCCTTCACTCCACAGATGGAAAGTCTCGTCGATATGTCTAGAACAATTCTCAAGCATCCCTACTCGGATGTTGTGTTTAGTGGACGGTCTTTCACCTTCGACGTGGGCCTGATCCACCCTTTACTCACGCCAGCTGTGTGCTGTCGCGATCGAAGGATTCGACGAGAAGCGATAGAGCTGCTTAGTACGAGAACGTGGCGTGAGGCTCAATGGGTAAGCCGGTTGAGCGCGGATGTAGCGATATTTATGATGGAGACAGAAGAGGAGGGTGTTGAGACCGATTTTATACCCGAATGGGCGAGAGCGAAACTGACAGCCGTGGACGTTGGTAAAGAGGATCGAAGGACGATTTTGCATTGTACTCGAGGTGTCGGAAGTTCTGCTGTGCACATAGAGAGCGCGAGGGATTGGTCGAATTTGCGAAGCTGAATGTATGTATGTACTGGAGAGGAAATCACCTCAAGAATATGCGTGATCATTGCTTCTTTTCGCATTCTATACCCAATGTCTCCTCTTCAAGACTTACTTGCTGAAAACCATCCCAATTGCTACTCTTCGAGGGACCAAAGGCTCACCTTCACCAGCTGTTTGGCCTTTCTGTTTCGCTATTCTGTTTACCGCTCCCAAGACTCGTCCCAGACCATGATCTCCTCTTCAGCTTCATGGCAGCTGGCGCCTTATCTAAACCCCTCCCAAACACCCCCCTTCACCTTCCCACCCTCAAACACCACACCCTCCTGTTCTAGCAACCCCAACTTCCTCCCATCATTCTTCCCCTCCTCCCCTTTCCTCCCCCAACTCCCCATAAACCCACCCAATCCCCCACCACTAGCCAGCACCCTGTGACACGGGACTTCAGGTGCAAATGGATTCCTCCTCAACGCATTGCCGACCGCCCTTGGAGATGAAGACAGATATTTGGAGAGAGCGCCATATGTCGTGTAATGCCCAGGAGGGACTTGGCAGAGGGCTGTCAAGACGCGTTTTTGGAAGGGCGTTATGGTTGAGGCGGCTATGAGGGAGAGCTGCGGGGTCATGTCTTCGGTTGAGGCGGGAGGTGAGGGTTTGAAGTAGGGGGAAGTTGTTGGAGGTGCGGGCTTGGTTTTTTTGATGGGTTTTAAGTGGTCGTCTTCTGTGGTTCGTTTGCGCTTTTCGTTGGCTACTGGTGAGGTGGGTTGGAGGGCAACCTTGCGGGTGGGCGTCTGCTTTGGCATGGTGGCTGAGTTGGTGTTCTGGATGTAGAGGATGGAATTTTCTGATAGGGACGTGCAAGATTGAATAGAAGCAGAGACAGCGGCTTGGTATAAGTTGATGAACTCGGTCGTGGAGATTTGAGATGATGACTGCTCGCGGAGAGTTCGGAAGACGCGTCAAAGTAAGGGCGTTCGCGAAGGAAATCACGAAGGAAATCACGAAATCATGCAGCAATATAATGATTAGGAATCAGATATCAAAAGGATTACAGGGTAATGGTACTTTACTGCTTTGCAATCAAATTAATATACAATCAAAACTAGCTTCGTTACCCCTACTTAACGCTTCCTACTACTTGGGCTAGAAACTATCTAGGCTCGCCTCGCGTATTCCTCATGGAAAGAAACTCTCAAGCGAACACCCAAAAAGACGCATAAAAAAAGCAAAAAAGGAAAGTCGACGCTCAACCCGCATCCCCAAACCAAACCACACAACAAGCGTAATCCAGCACCGCCACCCGACGGTGAAGATCTCTCTGCAGAGTGAAACCTCCCTCGAGAAGTATTCTTCATTGCTTAGGGCACCACCAGCATCGCGAGTTTCCTGCGCGAGTGGGACGCCACCGCCGTGTTCGAGCTGGGCGCTGTTGGAGGAATCAGAAATGGTTTGGAAGATGCAGTATACTGATATCTTCTTAAAGTTTGTGACCGTTACAGCCAAGAAAATTTCGGCTTATTTCAATACATAACTGTGTTAAGAAAAGTGCCGAGGATGGGCCGGAAGCGAGGGGGTTGATTGGGTGGAAGATTTCTCGTCACCAGCCACAACGTAGATTGGGAGGTTTACTTGCTTGCAGTAACAATATCGAATGCATAGAATCCATGCAGCATAATCTCATAGCTGCATGCACCCGTAATTGTGCTCGGAGTGGCGGGACGGGAGGCGTTATTCCGGCCAACACACACGCATACATGGCTTGTTAAGGACAGGGATACGAATATCAGGTCACTGCAGCGACAGCTCACAACACATCGAAAAACTATTTTAAGTTCGTAAACGCAAATATCATTCGAGCTACTATAATAAGATCAAATAGCCAGCCGTGAGGCGAGAAATATACTGAAGCTTTTTCCGTCTTAAAATTTCTTTTCTTGTCTTCTCCACCGCTCTCCGGTCCACCAAGCTATTATCACAAGTCCGTGGTCGCTCCCACCCTCCAAGCTAGCAAGATATAAGGCTGTGAGTGAAGGATAGTAAGAAGTAGAATACATAGAACAGAAGCTCAACTACAGCAGCACTCTCCCACCCAAATAGTTCGTAAAATCGTGAAATGTCTTTGTCATATATGTGAGCCCCTCAACGGTAGCTGCACCACGGACCCCAAGAATGCAAGTAAACTAGAATTCCCCGACAGGGAAGAGAAGGAGAAAGGGTATCGAGGGAACGGATGAAGGTATAACGCAAGACCAAGAACGCCGGCGGTATGTTGTATGCAAAATGAGTTGTGAGTGACAAAGGAGAGTACAGGTCTTGATCCCATTAAATCATCCCACCCTCCATGTCGTGCATCGCAGCCTTGACCTCCCTGGGGTGTCTCTCACTCGTAGCCGGCGTGTTCGACAATTGACCTGGCGTTGTAGTCCTGCTGCCAGGACTCCAGATCGGCGGCACACTTTCGTACGGAGAATGCTCAATTGGACTTTTTTGTCGCTCAAGCAATGGGGAGGCACCGTTCCGTCCGCGGGAGGCAGATCGTAGACGCTCTGCGGCGCGAGAAAAGCGACCAGAGATACTATTGTCGGTCTCGCTGCGGCCACGGTTGTGACCGCGGGAAGAGGAGCGCGTGTGTGCGAAAGGTGGGTTAGGAGGAGCAGGCGCCTCAGGGGCGCTTGAAGCCTTCTCGTCGTCATCATCCATGACGATCTCGATGACGCCTGAGCCTTGTGAGACCCCTGAGACCATGGAGTGCGTGTGAGCGTCTCCGGGCCGGTATAGAGGCGCCGGGGGTGGCGGAGGGGGCATTGCTAGATGCTGCAGCTCTTTCAGGATCGGTGGTGCAGGAGGAGGTGGGGGGGGGGGCGGTGTCAGGTTGTCGTTGGAAGGATTCAGAGGCTGGACGCTTGCTTCGATTGTTTCATCGATGCCACCCATTTGCGATGGAGGTTGTGCGTAAACTGGACTGTTGTTTCGGGATTCGTATCCTAAGGTTCCAGGCTGAGATTCTCCAGGGTTGATCTTTCGGGGCGATAGCAAGGGGCTTCGACCTCCAGTAGGGTCCAGGGAATTCTTTCTGCGGCTACTAGGCGGTAGCGCGGCTTGGAACGCCGGATGTGTTGGGAGACCTGCTGGGAGTGGATGTGGTGAAAGTGGAGGTTCTTCTGGAATTGGTGCAGATGAGCTACGCTTAGGAGATCGTTTGGGTGCTGCCATGTAGGTTGTCTTTGGAAGAGGTGCAAGACTCTCAAAGGCGCTATTGTAGGAAATCGCGTTCAAGCTTCCCCAAGTTGGAGGCGGAGACGCATCGTACTTTTCGGGTATTTGGGGAACGTCTGGGATGTCCTTATTGTCCGGATCATACTTGGGATGTCTCATGGCTCTCGGGGTAGCTGGAAGCCCAATTTGAACAGATGATCCATTTCCATCTTTGAGGTAGCCTGGAGAAGTCTGAAGATTTGGCGGAGACGTAGTCTGGCTGCGAGGAGGCTGCATCTGGATTTGCTTAGGCAGTTGATACTTGTTCCAGTCTGGTTCCGCTTGACGGTAGCTAATCGGAGAAAGCGTACCCAGCTCTTCTGGGTGGACAATCGGAGGGACTGATGGCCTTCGAGCCAAAGACTTGCGCCTTTCCTCGAGCTCACGCGCAGCCTGTTCCTTCTTGAGGGTTCGCTCATCCTTGATCTGCTGAACGTCCCCAGATCTGGGCTTCTGTTCTGAGACTGATCGAGAATGAGATTGCTCGCGGCGCTCTCGCTTTGGTGGAGATGGGTCTTTCTCTCTTCTCGACCTACTGGCTTCTCGGTCCCCAGGTCTTCGGCTGCTTGATCGATCACGGCGTCTTCTGTCAGGAGAAGCTTCACGAACAGCGCTTGTTCCACGCTCGCCACGCTCTCTCAAACGACTTGTGCTTCGATGTCTGGATCTAAAGCGCATTTGGTCTTCTTTCGCTTGCTTCAAATCCGCTTCATCCTCGTCGTCATCTGCCTGGTAGAATTTGGCCTGAGGTGACATGGGCAGTGGCGATGAAGGGGAGCGAATTGCAGAGCCTTCGCGACCCTTGCTTCGCCCTCGACTCCTAGTATCAATCATGGTAAGGCGACTATCGGGGCTAGGTCGACGGCTGGTATTGCGGCTCCCCACTCGACTTGCTGGCTTGCTGGTTCGAGTAATTGGCTCTGGAGATGTACGGCGGACTCTGCTCGAAGACTTTGAAGTCTTGACTTTTGGACGGCTGGCATCTCGTACCTTCCTCATCTCAGTTGCAGGTGAAAGAGTACCTGAAAGAGCACCATCACCATAACCAACGGCACCGAGATCCCTGAGATCTTCAGGAGACATCGGAATTGGAGACGTTGGAGAGCGCTTAGCAGGCTTAATGTAACGAGCTGCGGTGCGTCCTCGGTCTTCTGAGGGTTCTCTTGGCTTAGCTCGTCGGCTGCTGCTCCGGGCTCTCCCAGATCTATCCTGTCCATCACGACTGCTATGTCTTACCCGCTGCTTTTCGGCATGGTACTGCGCAGACTCAAGGCTACTGATGTACTGATCCAAGCTCCTGCCAGTAACAACGGGGCTTGCATTACCCACACTGCGATAGCTTCGCTCACTAGTCATGGGACTTCTTCCGCCAGTAGACAGTGAGGCTGTAGATGGTGCATGAGAGCGTGAAACATTGGACCGCGCTCTTGAGGATGCAACCGAAAGCTCTGGGGATGAACCTGAGGTCATGTAATCACCGGTAATGATCGATTCCATAGGTGGCCACTGAATTTGAAGGCCATCAGGCTTACGATCTCGGGATCCATTTCGGGTACGGGCAGCCTGATTCTTGATGGTGAAAGATTCTGGAGATGGTGATGGCAGAGGGTTGGAAACTTTATGCTTGTTCTTCTCCATCATCGGACTTGCTGTAGCCGCTCTGCCGGTTGGGGTGTACGTTGCTGAACTGAGCTGCAAGGTCGCATCCGGTTGTGAGACATTGCGCTCATGAGCTCTAGCCAGACGGTCACTTTTCTCCTTCTCCGATCCAGAGTCGACAGGTGTTGGCAGCTTCGCGGGCTCAAGTGGCCTTCGGGGTATTACATCGGAAGGCGTTTCGCCAATTGAGGGGAGTCTTTGCCTAGAGAAACCTCCTGGGGTTGCAGTCCGTGCGGAGGCGGGAGTGTTGTATACACTGCGATGCCCAGGTCTCAAGAAAGCAGTATGTGCAGTCTCGCTGCCTGTAGGTGACAATGCAGATTCCGCAATTGGGGTTACACCACCGCCAAGCGGAGTCTTCTCATCCTCACCCAATCCGAAGAATTTTGACTTCCCAGCTTTGTCTCCGAAAGTTGTGATTAATTTGAGAGCTGATGTTTTTGCAATCGCGCGCTGTGGACCTCTAGCGCCCGGGGGTGACAATGGCGGACTCAGAATCTCTGGGATACTTTGCTGTTGAAGTTGCGAAAAAGTGGCTGCTTGAGCAGTTGGTGACACCCAAGGTTCCGAGGGCTCCGAGCCAGTGCATGAGAAGCACCGAATAGCCAATTGCTGCTGACCATGCTGGACCGCCCATTCTCCCCACTTCCTGATGAGCTCGGCTTGTCTTTGCCAGTCGTTCGGGAAGACATGGCATGTCAAGATCAACGCTTCCATGTATCGTTTATGAGAGACGTATATTTCGATGGCATCATTTTGATCGCCCATCCCAATCATGATTGTTGCGGCAGTGTGAACGTCACCCTTCTCAAGCAAACGTTGGACATAAGCGCGGGCAACCTTCGCTTGCGAAGCAGTGCCACCGATTCCACTTAACGCGAGGAGCATCCAGTCCGAAGAAGTCATTGACTCTGAACTTGTAGCCATAATGTCAGTATCGATATCGCCGAGCCATTTAGCAAGGAGAAGTCTGTTCGGGGACCCCAAAGGGTGTCGAGTCATCTCATCCTGAATCAAGTCACCGGCTTCACCATCCCAACCAAAAATAGTGCTGAGCATTTGTAGGCGAAGATCATTGTTCGTCAGATGGCTGTTGTCCAAGGCTCTCGGGTGACTGTATGGAACGTCACTTAATCTAGATTTTGTAAACTTGAATAAGTCTACAATCCTCACTTCATCTGGACTGCGAAGAACTTCTTGGCGTAAGCGCGAACCTCTTGGTCGAGATCGATGAGATGTGTGAGATCCAGAGGTTATGCTGCTCATTGAATAGCTGTCGCGACTAGAGATTAACGAAGGTTCCCGTGTAGAGTGCAGCGACGATCCAATAGACATGGTGGTACCTTCACTCATACCACGTGAGGTGACTGAAGTATGCTTGCGATGATCTCGATGATCCCGATGCGGGCGAGACCCAGCTGACGATCGAGAGGTTGTCGAAGTTCTACTCCTTGAAGAGACAGGGCTCAGAGTATCAGAGCGATCTGGCTCATGACGTTCTTGCTCAAGCTTGTCCATCTCGCGGGCGATCCTAGCGAGTGGGGACATATGATCCTCATCACTTTCAGATATATCAACATTGATCGGGACAGCCGAGAGATCGGCATCAGCAATAGCCGCCGACGAGCTCTGCTTCTTCTGCTCCTCAATAGAGACGGGCGGCGAAGGGGGTAACAGATTGGCTGGATGTTGGACATTTGCCACTATCTGCGGCGGACTATTGAGGTCAAATTGCTGCGCCGTGTTGTTGGGACCTAATGTGAAGAGAGTGGCGCCAGGTCCATAGACCGCGAGACCCCTGACATGCTCAAGGGTAGGTACCGACTCGTAGGTAACGTTCTTAGTTCGAACGTCCCATGACGAGGATTCTCTGAAAAGGGGCTGTGTCAACAATGTCTGGTTAAGCGCGCGCGAAGAGTCTGACACTTACCCTTCAGAAAATTGGAGAATCCGCCCGTTTTTGGACCATGCTAGCCAGTTTGGCCCAGTTTGGTAATTGTCTGTCCGTTTCAAGACCCTTACGACTTTGGCCGTGTCGCTACTTGTAGGCGATTTTGCAATACTCCATACTCGGAGGTCGCCGTTATTCGTCTGACTTGCCAACATATCCGATTTTTGGCGTGATGAAGAAGCATGCCATGCCAATGTGACAATCGGAGACGGTCCTCTGGATGTAGTGAGATGATGGAGAATTGTGAATCTGGGCTGCAGAGATGCGATCATAAGAGATCCATTTGCAAATCTGATCTCAGTTAGTCGAGCAACCCCAACAAATTCACGGATTTATAGATATATACCCAATTGCATAAGTTCTGCAATCTGCAGCTGGAGCCAGAGCAGTAATTGCTATTTGGTCCAGTGTTCTCGCAGAAATGTGTTCTGAAGTCGAAGGTTCAAAGAGAATCACTTTTCCTTGCTCATCGCCTACAGAAAATTAGCAATTGGCCACAAACAAAGCCAGAAAGGTCTAAATTCACCAAACGCAACATTTCCATTTCGCATCCATGCAGCCACTGTAAGATTTTCATAAGATGCAAATCTTGCAAGCTCGTCTCCTGTCATGCAATCCCACACAATGGCAGTTTGGCCAACATCATAAGTCACTACCAATCGCCCCGCACCTCTGTCGCTTATTGTGTCCACCGCAAGCAATGATATTTCCTCCGTATGTCTCGAGAAGCGGCGCTCAATGGTCAAGGTATCATGGTGTGCGCAGACAACCGTAGTCCCTTGAGCATACAAGAACATTGACGCTGTGGCAGCGCAGGGTTCGAAATCGCGGGTGACTTCTGCTGGAGGCATACTTTGACTGATCGTCTCCGCTAGTGAGGGCAATCTACCTGTGGAAGAATGTCCCGAGCTCAACGACACAGAGCGATGCCTCCCCAACTGTCCGGCGGACATGGCGACGGTGATGACCTCGTTCTCGTTATCTGCGATACGAAGACTGGGGAAAGTTAGCCAGCTAGTCGGATGGATGCATAGCAGCGTGCATATTCCCAATGGGTGACGACAGGAAAAACATTGGGACCGCAGCACTGGATGTCCAATCTGTTTTGTATCCCAGACGGTGAGGAGGAGCCACTTACATATGTTAAGGTCTCTTGCCGCCCCACCAGCGGTTGTGGTCCTGCAGTACAGGGCTGATCACGGTCCACGCCCAATTCTTCTCACTCGTCACATGGAGTTGCTGGCTGCCCGACGTCGGTTCGATATGTGAGGGCACCGATTGAACGGCTTATACGTCTGTTGTGCTGCGTGGACAGCTGTAATGCGGGCGTTTAAAAGGGCCGTCTAGTCTTGTACAATGGCCGGCGAGGAATAGAAGCAGGAAGGAAGAAGAGAAAGAACTTTGAAGTACGGTGTACAACACAGGAGAATATTTCAGTAGTAGCACGGGACCTCGTGGGAGCTACGAGACATCCAAGGACTCGTATGGCTATCGCCTCGTGGGCGTCTGGACCCACGGGATGCAAGGCAATTGATGGGATTTGGAGCCTTTGGCGCTTGAATTCGGGGGCTAAGGGGGCCAAACGAAGATCCTACACGCTTATAGAGATAAAGAACTGGGAAAGGGTCCATAGGGGACGTATATGGCTTTCCGTCTTCGAGTCCGAGAGCGTTGTAGGAGCAGAGCGCCTAATAAGAAGTGCTTCGAGCTGTCAGTGGACGATCCGAAGACGCAATTAGATACGCATGTCCAGCCGAGCCATGGGATCTGATGCGGATGCGGTCCGGCTCATATTGATGCACCGAGTTACAGCTCGAGAGACCAGGATGAGAGCAGCCACTGCATACCGCTTAAGAGACCCTGCCGGCGTCGAGCTTTTTGCTAGCCATGATCTAGCATCTAGCATGGAGGGGCCAGAAGAACCTTGTCGACGTGGCTGAAATTTCAATGCAGGAAGGGCTCCATGGGCTCATCAGACAATGGGGCAATAGAGTGCTGGTATTTGATATTGGGGAATAATTGGGCCGTGTAATTAGTTCCTGCTGCCATCACACGCGGATGTGAAAGCAGGAATAGGGAAGGTGGCAGTGACGGTATTATTGCTATAACGAATCGCTATACAGCAGAAGGGATCAGGAGAGTGGATTAATTGTTGCTAATTGGGAGCATCAATACGGACATCTGGAGCTCCGGAGGTAGCCCCATATCGTATGGATACGCATACTCTGCTGCCAGGCATCATATTCTGGGCGAGGCTGTGATGGGTCTGTTTGGTGCGAGCACTTCGCCTTGGGAGGTCGTGACCTGGCAGCAATGCATTCTCGGGATCCCATTTGGCGGGAAGAGGAGGAGTCGTTGAGGAGCAGGCGTCGAGGGGGCTGTCGTCGGCCAGTCGTGCGGTCTCCACTTCAGAAGCGTTTGGGGTCGAGTGCTAGCGCCACGCCGTGAAAAGGCACATCCGAAATCTGAGTGGCTGGACGGCAACAGCATGCATGCACAATCAATCACAGCAGCATCCTATCAGGCAATCGAATTGCACTGCGGCCAGGGATGTGGGCGACTTTGACCGTCGAGTCTTCACTTTGGACAAAGGACCGCAAAAGTACTAAACCATGGCTAAGCGTCTACAAAGCCCTTCTGAGTGGTAAAGCCATTGTGCTCTTTAATTGTTTAAGTCCCGCCTTGTTCCACTCTCGAATCTCCCTTTCTCTCGAGGCCGTCCAATTCTCGTTGTACTGAGACCGCGCTCGCCGTTGGTATTTCTTTCTGAGAATCACCCCAGGTGGCACAGTACCGGTCAGCCGGCATCGTCAACAGAAGAAAAGTGAGGGGTTGGGAGTTGTGGCGCGCAAGAACATGCTCTGTTAAGCCCCCTGGATCATTTGTCACGTCCATTTCTGTCCTCGATACCATTAAAATGTTGTCAATAACTCAAATTTAACCACGTTGGGACATGAGGGCCTTTCGAAAGGCAATGCGAGACGGTCTCTCGGGCCTTACGTGTACCTCCATGTGGAGAACATGTAGGGGGCTAACATTTCAATATCGTGAGATTCTTGATAACGTTCTCAATGCTGTTTCTCTGCCTCTCGGGTTCCGCCCGTTGTATCGCTATCTGTTGGTACAAGCATCATTATCGGATGTGCGACATCGAAGGAGTTCCCGCCTGCAACCGTAGTGTCAAAGCTCCCGCTGGCACAGCACCAACAACCGCAACCTCCCGAAGATCCTTCATCCTGCTGGTCAAAGCAGAGGTCGCCGCGGGGTAGATTGTCTGATAGTGAGTCCTGTAGGCACGACATGTGGATGTACAACATGTTGGAGCAAGGAAGAGCACGGAGGGGGCGCGAGCGAATCTGTTTCTCATAAAGTGTTCGCGAACAGTGCGATACTCGAGTGGCATAGATTAACTGCAATGCAACTTAATGCTGTTCGGATTCCTCAGTGGTGGTGTACCTGCTTTCTTACCACACCTAACAACGCCCCCAGAGTTTGGATGGGACTCGTATCGCATGCTCGTCCTACGTTACGATGAATCTGTGGCGTTTCTCCGTCTCCAGATCACAATCTCACCAAGACAACATGACGAGGTGATGAAATAATAGGATGTAACTCTATGAGATGATTTGAAATACTTCCATATATTTAGACCAAAATCGATGTGTGATTGGGCGGAGCACGGGGAATTCGACTATTTGAATTTTTCTATTGGCTGATATTGACGATTTTCTTGATAGTCCGTTCCGTTCCCCCTCGTCACTCCTCCTCATGCAGGCAGGGGGGCGTTAAGCGCCCACCCCTTTAGCGCAGGCCTCATCCTGGACGCTCACCGTTTTTGTTTCTCAACTTTTCCACCCACCTTGCCCGCTACCGCTGGTCTTCCAGGATATCACGGGGAACATGCATTTGCAGGGAACATGGCATCGCATCGCATCGCATTCCGCGTTCATAAATTTCATAGGATAGAACGTTGGCAAGTTTGTGATGTGATGGGAAATTGCTGGATTTCTTTCACAACTATCAACTATCAAATATCACCAAAGTCACCGCCGACTCCTCAAATAACATCTTCCCTCTCATGTGCAACCGCCGGGAAAATATTTTCTCTTCGTCCCATCTCTGTTTCCCTGATTCCAGCCGCTTGAAAAGTGTGATCTGACTCGGAAGTCTAGTTTGACACACACGATCACCGCCATGGATGTCCCTCGCATCAACCTTCTTTCCCCTTAGCCCTGCCCTGCCGTGCCGAAGTCCAGTTTGGTTTGTGCCCCCAAAAGATAGCGGCGGCTGATGGCCCGTTCCCTGATTGTCGCGATAATGCGACGCCAGAATAGACAGGGAAGGCTTCACATCCGCGCGATACCAAACAAACTGCGGCAGGCTTCGCCTCACCAGCCTTGTCGCATTGTCGCGAAATAAGATGAGACGGTAATGCTTTTCTCCAAGAAGAGAAAACGGCATGACAATCAGCGTTTGAAGAACGGCAGTCAGCCTCGCCACCGGCATTTTCTTCAGCTACCCCAGAAAAGAGGGGGTGTTCACGATAATGATGCCCAAGCCGATAAGACAGCAATCTCGGGGCGAACAGATCCAAGCCCGGATCACTTGGACGCTCGAGCGCCTCTTCCGCTGACGATCGTGATGCCCGAGCGGGAATCGCGTTCGTCGCTTGGACCGTTCCTTGGTGATGACAGTTTCGTGTTTGAGAAACACACTGAGCCTCCTTCCTTTCCTTGTATGTGCAGATTTGCAGGTGCATGCAATAAAGATGAATAACTGTAATCGAAATCAGCATAATGCGCAAGGCGTATTTCACTCCCAGTATGCCCACTCACCATAAACAGGATAACAGATAACCCCGCAACCATAACGCGCTCACTCCGCAGCTTCTTGGATAGGACTCATGCGTTTGCTAGAGTTGCTAGCACTGCGCGACGACTTCCTTGAGCTTCCGCTTCCACTTCGGCGCCGTCTTCGTTCTCTCTTCTCCATCTTTGCCTTCTCCTGCGCGATGAGTTCGCGCATCAGTGTTCCGTGATCCACCACGATGTTCGGCTCGCACATAGGTGATGCTGGCGAGCGGCTGGAGTGTGAGGAGGGTGTCATAGGCGGCGTGCAGTCGTTCTCAGCCTCGTCAAAGACCATCGGGAATAGTTCCTCATCCGAGATGATGAAAGAGTGGTTGTGATATTCCTCGTCGGCGCTCGTGTTACTGGATAGAGAATCCCGGCGAGGCCACGAGGGATAAGCGCAAGATGAACTTGTCTTTGAGCCGGATGTGGGGATGTCCATAGGTGAGGAAGTAGAGTAGCTCGTTGAGGGCGCCGATGGCGAAATGGAGAAATACATTTTGGTTTCTGTGTATCGTATACTTTTCTCCGCGTTGGAAATCGTTTTTGCAATGTGGAGAATATGGGGTTCGTCGCGGGTTATATGAATCTGACGGTGGTTCGCCTCGTTGCGGTGAGTAAGTCGTATTTCGAGATCCGACTTTATTACGGAGACCGATGGTGGGTGGGTGTAACGATAAGATCTGAATAAGCTGCAACACTCAGCCCCGAGATGGAAGAGGCACGACTAATATATAAGCCAAGTTTAGAAGCAGACAGATTGCGGTGGGATTTTCAGGAGTCGAGGGAAGTGGCAGAAGAAAGTAACGTTTGTTATTATATTTGTGCCCGGTGCACGAGTACTTGCTTTTGAGTCAGGAGGATATTCGATGATTCATATGTTAATTGTGACCGGCTGCACGCGCAGCGCAACGGAGCGTGGGGAATCGGGAGCCAGAGCCCTGAAATGCCATGCTACCAATGCAGAATCGTGTTTTGCGTTCTGGCCTACGCGGAAGGCGGAAACATGCAAACACAAAGGCATGTTTGGCTGTTACTACTTGTCTTGCTGTTGCGGTGAGCTGGGCCCCGAGCATCAACAAGTCATCCCGCCCACTCAGACGTGCGGCAGCCAGCTTCAGGCTCCCGTTCGCGCAACATCGCGACTCAGACGCACCATTCAGAGCACAGAATTTACGCAGGCACTGTCTGACCGCCTCGCCTCTCCCCGAACAGCGGATGTGTATCGCCCAGCCGGGGGAGCGGTGTCTGACCGTCTCTCTGCTGGCTGCTCGGGGGTGAAGGGATTCAAGGGTCCTACCCCACGCTTGTAGCCTATGAGGGGGCCTCGGAAGCATGAAACGGCGGTGAAAATAACACTTTTGCCTGCTAGATTTCCGGATGGGGACATCAACGACAACTGGTGCGAGTAGGGCTCAGCCGGATCTCATCTGCCTATTGCCGCGAACTAGTTCTAGAAAGCCCAAAACCCCATTCCCGGAGTGCATCCGCCCTTCTGCTGGCGGATTAGATAGACGAGATCCCAGGCAAAAGTCGATAACAGATACGATACGAGACCTCCTTTAATCCTCGGATACATTTCCTCAGCGAAAGAGTCTCGTCGCGGCGATCTGCCGGTATGCTACGTTCCATCTTCCTTTCATCGTAAGAGGAAATATCTGGCTTTTGAGTCTAGACATAAAAACGAATCCCCCTAAACTCATCCTATTCCTTGACTCGCTCACTCTCATTCTTGGACCGCAACCTGGAAGAAATTTTAATTCCTGTGGGATGGCGCCGAACAGACGAGGCTTTCGTTTTTCGTCCGTTGCCAGCATGCATTTGCCCAGAAAGCCTGCTGTCTAACCTCCACGTTGTTGACTCAGTGGGGTTCCTCTCGAAAACCCCCACCATGCCACTCACACAAGAACACAGTTTGATCTCCCCCCACGACATGAATAATACATCCCGTGAAAGACCCTTCACGAAAATCATATGCAAATGACTAGAAAACCACCGTGACAAGCCCTCCGCGTCTCGAGTCGTGGGGATCGCACTTCATTTCTTGTCGCGAGATGATGAGGGTTGGAGGAATGCACTGGCTATCGCGCACAGAAGCTTCACTGCCACAAAGCCTGATATACTTTCAGAAGAAATGACCAGTCAACGTCACAAGCATCCTGCTTCCTGACTCATTTCCCAAACACCCAAACACCAAACAAAGGTTACCCAACGCACACACAGCAAATGTGCCTTGCTTTTCGAATTTCTTCCCAGCGCATATGAAAAGATGGCGAATGTGACGTGTGCGACGAAGCTATGTGATGCGCCGACACATTCCCTTCGGGCATCGAATAGAAACCTGAAATGCCATCTCGTCACTGTGAGAGGTTCGCGATGCATGTGATGGGGCGAACCGCCGGGCAGCTGTTTGCGCCCAATGCTGCCTGCGGGATCCCCAGAGTTTGCCTTGTGCGGCTGCCGCGTGCCGCCCTGGCACAATAATAAAGTTCTTGGAGATGAGACAGAATTTCCGGATGACTGGGAAAAATTGCACGTGAGGCTAAGTTGGTGTTGAAGCTATCACTTGATATAGATTTCACACAACACGTGAAATGACAATGGAAATGAGGATGTGACTTTCATGGAGTTTTACTATCCTCCGATTCCTCTTCCAGTAATCAAGTACTGTACCATTTCCAGAACTCGTGAGCCGGAATGTCGGCCCTAGCTTCCATCAAGCCTCGAATGGCTGGCAGGAGACCGCCTCCGTAGATATAAGTATCCTAGAACCGTCTTAGCGTAGCTGCACAGTCCCGCTGGAAGAAGAATTCTTTTCCTAAACCATTGATTTTGCTTCCACTAGTTCTGCGACAATGGCGCCCGTGCGAAAAGACACGTAAAAGAGGAAGATGGCCATCAGTCTCAAGTCCCTAACAGGAAGTGTGTGTCTCAAGGCTCAGCGTTCTTTTTACGAGAACTATTGAGAGAGAGAGAGAGGGTAAGAAGTCTGTAAAGAAAGTCTGATGGTGCTGAGATTTGATGAAGGAAATGCGCAATAAGAAAGGACATCGAAGGATGATTTGAGGAAATGATAGGTCTTGAAAATTAGGACGGAATACTCCGATTTGGTCTTTCTTCGAAAAATTGGTATTATCATGCTGTGATATTTGAGCATCCGAGGTGACATATAGCTTGCCTATGTTCAGCAAATGGCATATTGGATATTCTGAGCCTCAGCGCGTCGGAGGCCCTGAACTATCCAGCATTTATATCTCCTGCACTGTTGCCTCTCCATCTTCAGCATTGACTCTGCTTAACACAGCCACTCCTTCCACATGCCCGGTCTGAGGAAAGAAATCGAATCCTCTTAGGGACTCAATCTTGTACCTTGTGCTAATCCCCTCCTTGCCTCTAACAAGAATCCCGACATCTCTAGCTTGCGTGTGAACATTGCAGCTTACATATACCACTCTCCTCGGTCCAAATTTCAACAGCTGGGTCAAGAAATTGTCATCGCATCCTTTCCTCGGTGGATCGATAACAACTACCGTCTCATCCGTTGGGTATTTCACAGACTTGAACAGCTCTGGCGCATCTGCAGCAATAAATGTACATTGAGAAGGAGGAAGTTTGTTGAGTGTGGCGTTTTCTCGAGCCGAGGTTATAGAGGCAACTGAGATATCAATGCCAGTTGAGGAGGTGAACATTGATGAAAGTGTTATTGTGAAAAGGCCAGAACCTGAGTAGGCGTCAATGAGGTATTTGATCTCTAGCGCCCCTGGACTGGAAGATGGTAGAATGTTATCTCTAATGTATTGAGTGAAGATAGGGAGGATTGAGTTATTGTTTTGGAAGAATGATCCAGCGATGTTGGTGAAGACAAAGTCGTCGATGTATTCAGTCGAAGTAGCGTTGTTGTCTGTAATGCAAGTTTTGAAATCTGTAAAAGATGGGGCTGTGACTTTTATGGCATCAGAAGGTGATTCCGATGCTTTCTCGTCGCTATTTTGTACCCTTCTTGTGCTCTCGCGTAGCAGGATTGTGGCTCCTCTTTTGTATTTATCCAGTTCTTCAGTAACCCGTAGTCGTTCCCTCTTCATTCCCATTCTAACGGCATCAGTACCAATTGGACAGTCCTCAATATCCAACGTTTTTCTCTGGCCTTTCAGCATGAACCCAATATCTGGTGTCTTGGTAAAATAGTTCCTTCCTCCATTTCTCTTGTCCGCTTTGCTAAGATGCCCAGGAGGACCGTCGAAGTGTGGTGTCAATTTCGTACGGTACCCGTACTGTAAAGGGCTGCCTATGGTATTTTCGATAATGGGAACTAATTCAGGGGGGAGCTGTGAAAAGTTCTTGTATGCTTTCTCAACAATTGACCGCTTGTGTTGCAGTTGCGTGGGGTAATCCAACATTTGGAATTGGCAACCTGAGCATCTGCTGAAGTACTTGCAGTTGATCCGGCCATCGTCTCGTAGCGGCCCTGCTCGTACTACAGACACAAAGTCTGCCTGAGAGTAATGTTCCGCCTTATTGTGCCGTATGACTTTCGCTTTCACAACATCTCCTGGCGTAGTGAAAGGCACGACATATATTTGTTTCGAAGAGGAGTGCTGCGCGAGTCCGTCGCCGGTTGAAGATAATTCGAGGACTTTGACTTCGATCTCCGTGAATGGCTCTGGTAATTCGTCGGCCTTGTCCGCAGGGTGTGTTCCTTCCGTTGCTGAAGATTTCTCGGGAGCCTCGATGGCACTTTCCGTGGTAATGGAATTCGTTGGAGCGGCTTCCGAGAGCTTCTGCGCTGCAAACAAAGCTCGCACATCTGCAAGCAGCACCTCATCATTCGATCCTTCTTTGACAGGCTTTTCCTTGTGTGTTCTCTGCCTCTTTGCTCCACGTCCTCCTTGAAACGGTCTCTTCCTGTCGTTGCCTCTAGATTGAGCCGAATCCATGGTGATGGTGAGATTGTAGTATCGCACAGAGTATCTCGGCTTGAGAAGATTGGATTTAAATGGCGTCCAAGTTTTGCGGAAACATTGCAACATGAAGCCGAGGTTTGCGATGACTGACTGGTCGTATCTGTCGTAAAGCAAGGCTGCAGAAAAAAAAACAGGTCCGATTTTTGAAGGCGGCCGCTAGCGCCCCCAATGCGGTTACTGTCATCTAACACAATATAAGTTCCAGCCCACCATATCTCAGCCCCTCGTCGGAAATTCTCCAGCGCGTCAAACGGTCCACCAGATCCGGTCCGGTTAAAGAACTTCACATTCATCCGGTTCTATTGCATCTTGAAGGATCCCCATCTACCGCTCGTGAGCCGTCAGCCTCTTCGAGCGGCTCTCTATCAATTCATGTATTTCCTTATTTTCCTTATTTACCCGCTCCTACCTTATCCCCATCCTTTTCCCAATTCGAGACGAGATACCCATGTCTCACTGTGTCGTAATGACCAAACAGGAAGGAAATGTCTGTGCCACGTTCCAACAGTCTATCTTGGTCTCAAGTGTGAGGCCATGATCCTTACAGCATATTTATGGTTAACTTCATATATCTCACGTTTCTCTTGCTAGCAAATCTCCAATTCATGTTTTCACTTCGCGCAAAATGGCTGGCCATTCTTTCAAGTTACAAAAAGGCGCTCTTAGCCCGGAGGACGACGCCTTTATCAGATCGAAGCGGAAACGAGTGCCTAAGTTTACAGCTATAGCCCATGGCTTCATAGCTTTTACCGCTATACTTGGAATCGCATTCTCAGCCTTAGCATATTTCATCAGCAACGAAAGAAACACAATCTCCCGGCGCCCGGAAGAATCCCTGGGGGTTACCCTCTCACTCTTGGCCTCAATAATTTGGCCCGGAATCTACCTTTTATTTTTTGAGAATTTCTCCGAATGTTGTCTCGGCTTAGTCTGTACTGCTCACGAGGTGGTTATGATAGTCGTCCTCATATACCTTCCCACAGTTTCTGCAACCACTTTGTCACATACTGGGCCTGAGGGAATATGTGGCACCTTTATGATTCTTGGGCTCGTGTGTGCGTATTTAGTTGCGTAAGTCCCCTTTCAATTCCATGTGCCCCATTGCCTAATGCTAATGCTCCCGCAGCTTGCTTCATCTTGTCCAGGTTTCAGTCCGCGTTATGGCCTTCATCATCAACCTAGCACAGGGCCCTAAATCTAGTCCATTGGCCAAACGACTGTACAAAAAAGGTTATTCAACCAGGTTCGCCATTTACATCATTTCAACATGCCTCTCTTTGATGGGCTTCAGCATGATGGTCTGGTCTCACGGCTTTCTTTCAATGTTTACCAAAAAGGATTACCACTCCTCTGACATGTACGCTGCATATACTTTTGCAGTCTTTGATGTCTTCGACGCCCTCGCAATTCTGGTAAGATACTGTTCCAATTTCTAAAATGATCAATCTTACAAGTGTCAAACAGCATTTTACCGTCCCCCTGTGGCTTCTTGCAAATATATACTCCATGATTTTGTCCTCGAAAGCTATTCCAACGAGGTTTGCCGCCATATATGACTCTTGTCTCGGTATTGGCATACTCGCCATCTCAACTCGGTGCTTGATCTTCCTAAATAATCTCAGCAAGGTCTGTCCAAACAGCGGCCGCTGCCTTGGGATCTGGACCGAAGTCAGGCCAGGCCAAATCGCCAGCATTGTCCTCGGTTTTATAGTCGGGTAGGACACTTCCTTTACCCCTGATCTCTTGTACTAAATATCCACACAGACTTATCCATACACTCGTCTGTCTCTTCACCTGCGTCAAACTCTTCCATGTCCATCTCAAGAACACGAACCGCAGAAACTCGTTCACCCACCGCCTCAATTCTTCCAACTTCAGCGACGTCTCCTTCCTGCACAATCACACTTGGACTGATGACGAAGTTTTGTCTATCTTCCGCATCAAGGGCCTCACGGATGAAGCACGAGATAAAATCGTGTCAATGTTGTACAAAATTCACAACGATGATGTGTCACAAGCACAGAGAATATCAGATGGATTTTGCGGTGAGGAGAAGTCTTCATTGATTTTTGGTCGCATATCGGGAGAGAAGGACCCAGAAATAAAAGTCTGAGAGACTGGCTATGAGTATCACTTCTTGCATTGCGGGCGTTATTAGATTAGGTTCACGATCGAAGCATCTTGCGATCATGGTTTACGTGTTTACATATCATAATTACGCTGTTGTTGCTTCGCTCAATAGTAATACACCGATTCAAGAACGACCGCTCAAAAATACCTAATCCTACAACCCACGAAAACAAGGACTTATTTTACCACTTCAAACCTCTCCCTTTCCCCCTCGTTATTAGCAATGGTCTTCAGGGTCCATTGCCACAACTCCTCCTGCTTTTCCTCAACATAGCTGTCCACACTACTCGGTATCTCTTTCCGCCCCTCAAAGTACACTCCACTTATACCCTTCACATCAGCACCCACAGCAAGCCGTGCCAGAGAGGCGCCCGAGTCACCCGCCGTATGGATATTCGGGCTAATGAGAAATCGCAACACAGGAAGAATACGGGGCATAACGTGGTCCCAGAGCCACTTCAGAGGCGCGGGGTACTCGCGTGCGAGTCCTGTTCCGGGCATGAGGCCGGGATCGAAGGCCGTTACTGTATGTTTAGATTTCTGGCCTTGCAAACGACGGTTGAGGGCGTATGTCCAGAGAATGTTGGCGAGCTTGCTGTTTGAGTAATTGTTTGTGCCACCCTTCTTTTTAATATTCTCAGGGGGTTCTAGATGCCGTCAGTATTCTTTCTAGTACAGTACATTGAGAGAGAGGACTTACCGGCTAAGTCTGCGGCTTTGGTATACACGGCGTCAGGCAGGCCACTCTTCTGTGCGGGGTCATGTACGCCGCTCGCTGTGACTACGATTCGAGCATCGTCCACGAGATGAGGAAATAGGAGATGGAACAACAGAGCGTGACCGACATGGTTGACTGCGAATGTCATCTCGATTTTGTCGTCCGAATACCGAAAATCGTTGGGGAATTGAATCCCCGCATTAAGGACTAAGGCCTCGATGGGTGGATATTTCTTGCTTTCATAAAGCGAGACAAATGAGCGGACTTTCGCAAGGCTAGACAGGTCGAGCGGGAGGAAGACGGTGTTTGTCTGCCCGAGGGTCTTGTTGATAGTTGCTGAAGCATTGCCTGTGTCTTTTCTGGAGGCAATTACCACGAGGTACTCGGGGTGCTGCCGGGCGATGTCGAGTGCAGCGTGAAACCCAAGGCCCAATGTGCCTCCAGTTACTAAGACTGTGCGAGTATAAGACATGCGGGCGGGAATGTACTATGTTCGAAGGGGAATATGGGTTACTGTATGAAGTACTGTATGAAATACAAATTACATGGTGGGATATGCTGCTTAAATACGGAGAATGTCAACCTTTTCATGGGCGCTGGTCGCTTGCGCGGGCTCTCCATTTGGCTGAGACCATTACGCTACCTTCGTGTCTCACACTCGAATTATTCAGCGACAGAATGCCAAATGTTCTGGAGGATGGGTGACGACAGTGAAGCAATGTCCCAATTTGGACAGTGCATTCGCTACAAAAGTTCAGGTTGTGCGGCTTGCGCCCCACCACTCTTCCCCCTGGGCCCCTGCAAAGAAAATCGTCGGTGCCGTTCGCGCTATCAGCGCCATCGTCTCGGTCGTCTCGGCGTCCACACTTCATAGAGACCCTCAAAGTAAGCTTGAGCTCGCGATGAGGAGAAAGGTCGAGATTGATGGAGCGGCGGAGATAGCCAAGAGGTAATTATCAATCAGCCGCGCCCCCGGCGACGTTAAAACTGACGGTGCCGTTCTCAGTCCTCAACTCAATGCTGTCAACCAGAAATATGCAGCCTCAAGACTTATCGCCGGCTGAGCTTTTACGGTATCTTCCCAACTACAAGGTCGTGGTCTGCAGTTCTTGTCAATATGCTGTCCAGCCAGGTGCAATCTCGCGTCATTTGAAGGACATTCATCATATCATTCGAAATCACCGTCGGCCGTTCATGCAATATGTCTCGAAGCTTGACCTCGATGACCCCCAGAATGTCATCCAATCTACGGACCGGCCCCACGAGTTTCCAATACCATTACTTCCAGTACAAGACGGGCTGATGTGTAAACATGAAGGTTGCTCTCATCTCTGTGTTTCGGTGAAACGTATGAAGAGCCACTGGGCAGCCGCACATGGACGAGCTGGTGAGCCTCATCAGGATTGGCGTTCAGTGCCACTTCAAACTTTCTTCAGAGGCAATTCTCTGCGGTACTTTACAAAGTGGCCGCTTATACATCCTGGGGGTTCTACTGCCACTCGCAAATCGCAGAACTACATTGCCTGTGCAAATGTGTTCCCTCGGGTCGAGGAAGCCTGCAAGGATTCTGTTATCGAAGATGTTGATGCTGTCCTCCTTCAACACTTCATCACGTCTACCAGTCTCACCTTATCAACCGATGCAGAGACAGAAGCGATGTGGAAAACCACAATACCGTCGCTAGCTCAAGATTTCCCATTCCTTAAGCACGGCATATTAGCTTGCTCAGCGCTTCATATGGCTTACCATAACGCTCTCCAAAAGCGCACGCTCCTCATCACTGCAGCATCCCACCAAGACTCTGCGATGCCCCTCTTCCGCGCAGCAGTCGCAGACGTAAACGAAGAGAACTGCTACGCAATTTTCGCATTCGGGCACCTTCTAGCGACCTGCTCATTCGCAAATGAGAAGGAAGATGAACGCCTGCTGCTCGTTGACCCCAATGGAACGAACATGTTATCGAACTGGTTATTCTTTCTACGCGCCGGTTGCGGACTTGCAGATTCAGTCTGGCAGCAGGTTGAAGAAGGGCCTTTAAAACCACTGGTCTGTACATGGGAAACTCCCATCGATGTGGAGGAGGGCGTCAGGACACCGTTCGTCGAGCATTTGATCACCATGATACCGCCAAAAGACTCGGATGAGTGTTGGTCCGACGAAGAGTATCGAATCTACGAAAAGGCAGCAATCGAGCTTGGATATGCGTTTGCTTGTGCAGACCGACTTGGCGAGAATCTGAACGTTTGGGACATGTTAAAATTTTGGCCCATGCGGCAAGATGTCGAGTACATGTATCTGTTGAACGACTGGCATCCTGGCGCGCTCATCCTTTTTGCGCATTTTTGCATTCTGTTGAACAAGATGGATGGAAAATGGTATCTCGAAGGGAGATCTCAGAGATTGATGGCACACATCTTGCAACGCTTGGATGCAAAATGGCATTGCTATGTCGTTTGGCCGATGGAAAAGATTGGATTCCAGTTCGAGCCAGTTGGCACCTGATCTCAAACAAGCCGAGGCGGGAAAATAAAATGCACTCGTGGAAATGTCACAACCACAATTTCCAGCATGAGGCAGGCTGATCGTCTTCGTGGGTTGTCACGGTCTCGCTCGCGCAATTGGCGGGCCTTTACGATTAACCATTTCGCTTCGCCACACCATTGGTACATCATTGTGACCTGCCTCGTAGCGCCTCCTGCACCGTTGCTCGTTGCATCCTTCTGGTGGGGCTCTTTACTGCGCCGCAACTCAGAATAGTTTAATTTAGAGCCGCTAAGGTTCGTTCCGTATAGCGTCATTCCTACGTCGCCCCTGATTCGTTCATAGCACGACTCGGAGTACTACTTTTAGAGAATCGTGTAAGGTTGGAGGATTTCGACGGCTTGGAGTCTTGTCGAATTTCTACTTTGTGGAGGGAACGAACTATTCAGTGCCAAGTTTCGGGATTTTCCGAGTGGAAACCAATTGCTGATGCCACCATGCCACGATACCGCGGCTCAGCAATGCCTTTATCCCTGTGGTTTCAGAGTTGGCCTAATTGAGGGTTGAAGATTGGCGTTGCGGCACAGCATCTTCTGCTCCTTTATCATGGCAGCCCTGCCCACGGAATCCATTGAGAGTGTTTTTCCAAAATTCAAGGCCCAAAATGGCGACTGCGGGTACGGCCACTTCCCAAGAGTACACATCCACGTATGCCCCAGAAACTCATGGGGGAACTGTCACAAGTTGGGTCCCCCTCACGACTTCATTCTCCGTGCCGGAAGGATGCGAAACATCCTACTGGTCAGTTGTTGCGAACACACTCGCCGCGTGGGATCCGGGGATGGGAATTTCTGCCGACTTGGACCTGAGATGTCAGCCGGCGGCGGCAACGCAGTGGTGGGATCAGGATAGACTTGGGAAAAACTCTTTAACGCAAATGAGTATTGGACCTATCACTTGTCCGTCAGGATATTCAACAGCGACAACACGTGTGGATGATCAAACCAGTACTTTCGTAGCATGTTGCCCACCGTACGTCTGCCAGATCTCCCAGCAGTCAAAATTGTTTTGTCCAATAACGCTAACATGGATTTTTGAACAGGGACTATACATTTATCTCAAGCGCGAATTGGGGTGATACTGGACAGTGCTCATCAGTCATCTCAAAAGGGCAAAGTGCAAGCTACTGGACTCGGAACTCCGCGCAATCATGGGTCATAGCTACCACAACTTACACGGCGGCGACGAAAGCATGGGGGGTCCCTATAAACGGATATAACGTCGGACAAAAAGCGCTGATTCCGGCCCAAATCACATCTTCCACATTGTCGACTTCAACGAGGAGTCCGACGAGTTCGAGTTCAAGCCCAGCGACAGCAACACCCCCGATCACCAAAGAAACTACCTCCTCAGAACTTTCAACGGGCGCGAAAGCTGGGATTGGTGCTGGTGCTGCTCTACTGGCATTAGCGCTTATCGGAGCTATTGTTTTTATATTCATGAAGAGGAAAAGAGCAAGGGCCGGCACGGTCCATGAGGCTGGTTATGTTGAGCCGAAGAACTATAACTATGCGCCTGGTGCACCCAGTGCGCCTATTGCGCCACCAATAATTGGCGAAATGGAGGCGAATACGGTGTATGAGTTACCAGAGAACGGTGTACATTCACACCGTGAGTACTATAAGCCTACCGGAAAGTCGAGCTCGGTTGTGCACACGAGGCCGGACGAAAAGCTGGGCGGTATGATATGAAATGTGCTTTCTGAAGTGTCTTCGAAATGGCTACTTGGCGCTTCTACTGTAAATACTACTCTGTTCATATTTCGGCGATAATGATTACATATATCATGGACGTTCTAAAGACCAAAAAATCAACTGGACTTCTTCCTTTTCTCCAGAAGCTTCATCCATTAGTTTCTGCACAGTTCCTGACTTGTCAACTTTCTTGAACCCTGCTTTGATCAGAACTCTTTCGCTGGCCACATTACCGATTTCGGTTGCAGCCTCAAGTACGTTCTTCGCATCCGTTCCTTATGACCTGTCAGCATTTGCGGTTCCACAATGTTCAGGAAATCAGAGGCGATACTTTGCTCATCCCAATAAATTTTCTTGAATAAGTCCAAAGCCTCGGAAGCATATCCACGCCCCCAATAATCGGAATGAAGCTTGTATCCGATCTCGACTCGTTCGCCATCATCTGAAATTCGAGGGGTGCCTATCATGCCAATAAATGTTCCGGGCCGGAGAATGATGGCGTAAGAATGCGTCCAAGGTCTCTCTGGCGTTGGCATCCGACTGAGCATTCTTGCTTTAGAATCCTCGAGACTTTTGGAAGGAGCGGTGCTTCTGCATCAGGAAATTAAGCTCGTGACGAGACATTGCGGCACAAGGCTGGATGACCTACGACCATTTCATCGCCGCTTCGTCGGTTGAAACTTTGTGGAAACCAGCTAGGTGGTCGTCGATATTGTACTCCTCTAGCCTCAAGCGATCCGATTCAATTGTTGTTTTCGCCATTTTAGTCGAAAGCTTGTGGAGGTGGAAAAGGGTACAAGAATTGCGAGATAAATCCTTAAATGCAGAAGTGGGGTTAGCCAAGCTATGTGACTCACATCCCAAATATATATTGCACGCATACGTTTGAATAGCAGAGAGAGATGAGGGTGGTTGCGTTGTGCTTGTAAATGGCTATCTGACGAATAGTTGATCACGCAAAGTAGCAGTGCAGAAAAAGGTGGCTGCCTGAACGATCGCGATTACGAAGCCTCTTGTCAGCAAAGTAAGAATGCGGAATTAAACAGTGAGATTGACTATAGTAGAGCTCAAAGCAGAAGATAAGCAAAAAGGCAATGTAGCCAAATTCGACCGACCCTATGAGCAACATTCTAGACCACTTGGTGCAAGTTCCCGGCAGAGATCTTGGTCTCTAAACTGCATCGAAAAACTCGACATCACTTGCGTCACTGACGTAAATGCAGTGCAAGGTAGTCGGCAGATTATGTAGAGCTCATTCCTTTTCCATTATCCCAAAGCTGTGCTATCCTAGCCATATATTGAGTAGAGTGGGTGGGTGTGAAAGTGGCACACTGACTGGCAATTTGCTCGAGGTGATCAGGAAAGTAGTCGCGAGATCGTGAGACTCGAGAATCCGTTCGCTACTTCCAAATATATAGGTAGTGTATAGATAATCGAGTTTAGGGAATAATGGGGGAGATGAGGAAGGACTGAAGTTGACGTTAGCAATTTCCCGTTCTGGAGACACCCGGGGGAAGCTTGCGCGGGGCGGGCCGGGCGGAGTTTGTCGTGTGCACAGACAAACTTTCTTCCGACTTCACCAACTCTGCCGTCTCTTTTTAAACATTCTATCCGCACATTACCAGTCGCAGCATTTTTCCTCCCATATCCTAGCAATGAGCAGATGCACGAGAGAGACGTTTGCTTTTCCTTCAAATTCTGCCACGCATTTTGAAATCCGAGTTGGGGTAGGAGTCGATGGTCATGTTGCCCCGGCGGTCCATCGCGTCGGTATATTGAGTACAGACCCCGTTCTAGGAACATGGATAGAATGAAGCTTCTCTTCCATACATATTGGCGAGGCCGCGTGTGATTGAGCAGGACTAAATCTCGACAGGTGAAACCGACGCCCTGGATACGTTAGGTTTTAGCAAGTGCTCATAGCTACGCACCAGCTCTGTACCAGGCATACCGACACCCAAAATTCCGATATCAGCGTCAGCTCAGCCTCGTTATGCCATTTTCCTGTTTTCCCCTTCCAGTTCTGCAATTTTACAATTTTCTTGGACCATTACTGTGCGCCGAGGACTCTAGTTGAGGTGCTTAGACAGCCAAATCCTTCCTTCTGGTTTATATTGTCCCAACTATAGATGTTCTCTGGAGAAGTGCTTGAGTCTCCTAAAACCAACAACTTTCCTTCAGCTTGCCCTCAGCCTCATTTCCTACATAGCTTAATTCCGAGGCTTGACTCATCCATTCTGGCTTCCGGTTTGCAATTCATACTCATCAGGGAAGCTCAATCACATGAAATAGAATGGCTGCGGCTGCAGAGTCTGACTGCTCTTCTGCATTTAGGCATGTTATCCGCTGGTTTGACTTTTATGGACTGACAATTTAAGCTCACTTGAGGACTTGTGGCAAAAGGCTTTCGAAAGCCTCAGTGAGGCATTCAAGGAGCTTAGCGTGGCAGACACAAGCTTTCTTGAGATTGCAAGTGGCAATAGACGAGACAATCTAGAGGAATTGTTGTCACTTGTGCAGAAAACTGAACAGAAATGCCATCAAAAAAATCAAAAAAAAAAATGGAAATGGAAAAATCGGAGCGGTCAAGTGGTCGTAATGCGAGATGTTTTTGCAAAGATGGTTGCCTGGATTCAGAGGTTCAAAGGGATTGGTGACATAATTGTCCAGTACGATCCGGGCCATGCATCTTTACCTTGGGCATTTGCCCGTTTCATACTCCAGGTGAGTTGGTTTTCAGTCCATGCATGACTCACTTGTTGACTGACTGGAATAGGCTGTGGCGAATGATATTGAAAGAAACGTGTCCACGGTAGAAGCCCTTGAGTTTGTGTTCAGCCTCATTACGAAGTTTGCTGTCATTGAACGCATTTATACTCAAGGCAAAAGCATTGCAACCCAACGCCTCAAGGAAAAGATCGTCACATTGTACCGAGACGTGCTCTACTTTCTCGTTGAAGCCTATCACTATTATAATCAGCCGACGAGATCTAGGATTGCCGGAAGTATCTTCACAATAGATGCGGGGACCATACAAGTTATCACCAAAATCAAGAATGTTTCGAGCGAGATTGAGGGCTATATGGCTTTTGTGTCTGATGAGACCGTTTTAGAGATCGATATGAAGATCGGAGAAGTTGGGAATGTACTGCAACGCGAGAGAGATGATTTGAAGAAACTCTTAAGTCGTCTCAGTGAGCCCGTTAATCGCATCGCCACTCAGATCTCATCAATCGACGACTACCTGAACGAAGAGAGCCGTACGAAAGTCTTTGAATGGCTCTCATCTGCAAGGTACATGAGTCACCATCGAAGTAAAGTGAAGGCTCTGCTACCAGGATCTGGACGTTGGCTTTTTAGGAAACCAGAGTTCCAGGAATGGTATTCGTCAAGTAGCTCATCAATACTTTGGCTTCATGGAATCCCTGGCTCAGGAAAGAGCATGCTCGTAGCTCAAGTGATCGAAGTTTTGAAGGAGAGAAATTCGCGAGAGGCAAGCCCTGCTCCTATCGCTTTCTTTTATTGTGCTCGAAGTTCCACCGAACCGGAGAGATCGGATCCAACAGAAGTGCTTCGAAGCATCTTAGAGCAACTTTCTTCATCAGATCTGGATTTTCCGATCAGGCAGCCAGTAGTACGAGCTTATGCAGAAAAGAAACGAGACGCACGAGGAAGGCAACCCGAAAAACTCGAGCGTGAGGAGGTTGTTGACTTGATTTTGGAATTGTCAGAGAATTATCCGGCGACAATTATTCTTGATGGCCTAGATGAATGCAACCCATCTCGAAGGCAGGATCTCCTGGACGATCTGCAGACCATTTTGAGGAGGTCAGATAATGTGTTCAAGATTTTCGTCAGTAGCAGAGATGACCACGATCTTGTTCATCGGCTTTCACAGACCCCGAACACCTACATACGTGCCACAGACAGTTCCGACGACATTGAAAGATACGTCAAAATTCGAGTAGATGAGGCCATCACAAACGAAAGAATAATTTGCGGTGATGTGTCTTTGGGCTTGAGAGAGACCTTATCACCACTTTAATTGACAAAGCCACTGGGTTGTTCCGACTTGCCAGTCTCCATATTGACGGACTTTGCGACCCGCGACTCGTCAAAACCGAAGTCAACGTATTGAGCGCACTGTCAAATCTGCCGAAAGATCTGAAGAAATCCTATGACATGGTCATGGATCAAATTGCGAATTCCGAGGAACCAAATCTAATGTTTGCTCATCGCATCATGAAGTTGCTGATGTGTTGCCAGCGGGCGCTCGACTCGCATGCTTTCATCTTTGCAGTTTGTGCGGGCCTACGGGACCGCCCGCTACTGGAACCCTTTGATATCCTCAGAATCTGCTGCAGTCTAGTCACGTACGACGACGAACTAGACACTTTTCGATCCGCCCACTTGTCGGTACAAGAATATCTCAAGGGCCTCAATGGCTATACTTGGTTCGAAGTCAATGCTCTAGCTGCTGAGCAGTGTCTTTCATGGATGCTCTCCCGAGACAAGATGCTCCCTGAAACCCGACTCTTGCGCCGCAATATGGACCGTTGCCGGCTCCGAGCAGGGAGGAGCTCATTCGACGAGCATGTGGACATTTTCTGGCCGCTATACGCTACAGAGGCTGGTGAACTCCGAAAGACTTCCAAGTTGAGATTGCTGTTTCGGGAGTTCATGCTCCATGAGCGTGCTTCGGGAAAAGCTGATATCTATGGAGAATGGTCGAACAGACTAAATGCAACTTCAGACTATTCCACACCTCAGTATCATTTTTTCGAGCAATGCTGGAGTTTTCCTCCTGACCCGCTCTTCACGGCCTGCGCGTTCGACTTCTCGGAACTAATCCCCGACCTTCTTATAGATACTATCGCATTCTATGCTAAAAATTTCGTTGGTCACACTTGCGCACAAATTGCATTATTGTGCCTGAGCAAGAAAACTCTTCGAGAAATTTTCAACTCCAGAGAACGGCTTAACATCGAAGACAAATACTGGCCTGCTTTGCTATACTTCGCCTCCTCATTTTCTCGCGATCTAGGATTCAAGATAGCTCTCGATGTATTTGGTTCGGGGTTCGTTACTGAAGAGGTATTCAAGGAGCTCGTTAGTCGCAATTTTAGTGGAAATCCCGGCTTGGGGTTCTTGCCCCTCGTTTTGAAGAACAACCAAGAACTGCGTGTGACGGAAGAGATTATCCAGATCTCGCTGCAGTATTCAAATTATAATCCAAAAGCGACTGAAGAGCTTCTAAAATATACCGAAGGCATTGAAATTACTGTCAAGCTTATCAATTCGGCCCTCGAAATCGGACAGCCTTCTCACCCATCCATGTTAGCAATTCTGGAGAGTAAGGAGGCTGGAAAAAAAAGTCACCGAAACTCACCACTCCCCTCGGGCGTCGAATTTTCGAAGACCTGTTATGACAATAACCACGAAGTGTCAGCTATGTTGATGGCGCGAGGTCCCGGGGCCCTCGAGGTTACTTGGAAGGATGTAATGATCGCCAAAAAGCTTAGTATGGGCAGAGAGTCTATTGCTCTACTACTGGGAACACGGCCAAAAATTGCACAACCGGCAATCACGATGTTGGTATCTCTGTGGGACGAAGACATGGTGCGGGAACTATTCGCGTTCCAGCGAGTTGAGACAACTCCAGACGTGATTCGAGCTGCTGCCGGGAACTTGAAATCCGGCGCCAAAATCATGAATTTGCTTCTGGAAAGGGAGACAGAGGATTATGTATGAAATAACGTCTTTGTAATATACAAATATCTCATACTATCCCCAGCCCAATACCTACCTATTCGCCGAGAGCTTTGCAGAAATTGGCGAGTAACCACAAAGAGACGTTCATGTGGCGAATATCAACCGTACCCCTTCAGCATCTTTCTGACCACAGAAGATGTCGGAGAAGATTACGGATGGCATAGACTTGAAGATATCAACGAGTCAACCGATCAAAGGTCCAAAAACCATTACTTACTTCTGGCTGCGGGGCTGGACACGAACTCGGCTGCTAGATTGTTTTATCCGATATTCAATCTCATATTTTCATATTTTAGAGTGATGATATGGACCTCCTCAGGTTCTGACCTTTTAGTTCTGAATGGCGGTTCCGCGACGGCCGTCTTCAATTTCTCCCCTAAACGTCACGTACACCCACATCGGCGTTTCCAATGGTGACTTCACCAATTGCCGCCTTGAAGCCGCCAAGCAGGTGGAGTCGCACGACATCAGTATCCGCGATACCTCAAAATATTCATCCACTATAATTGTCTAAGACTTTCAGAAAGCCCCAAACATCAGAATCAGGTGCCATGACCTTCACATCCCTTGCTCCAGTCCAACAAACTGCAATTGCGAAGTGTTGCTGAGTGGAACCTAGAACTCCGCTGCTTGTACACATCTTTAAATTGCAACCCGGAGTTAAATGGACGCTGACCACGTTTACGAGCTATGATATTTACATAAATAGCTATATGTGATCAAGAAAAAATTGCGGAGTCGTTGCGATCCGAAGCATGGGTTGGGGAACAATGCACCCCACATTTCAAGATCACGGGGGTTCGGTCTTTCTCCACGGGTTCGATCCGGTTAATATTGCTACCACAAACTTGAAGAAAGGTTGCCGCTGCATATGATCACTGAAATCGTCACTCAGTCCATGAAGTCAATCATGGATTGAGGAAAATACAAGAAATTTATTCATGTAGAAAGTTGTATTGCGAATTCAGCAATATTTTCGCTCATCCAACTTTTTCTACAAAACAAATACAACATTCAGAATGTCAATATGTATAACACTAGAAGAAAATCCTTTTCGAACACTCCAATTTCAACAACAAAAGAGCACAAAGTATAATGCCAAAACTCCATACCAACCGATGCTATGCTCCTACGGCCCCCAATGCCACCCAAACCCTCCAGTTCCTGGCTCTTTCACCCATCTATTCGCGACCAATGACCAAAAGATCCCAGTTGTTGGGCGCGATGTACTTGGCTCTTGCTTCATTGGCCGGCTGGTCGATACCTGGCTCGTTCGATCCGCATTTACCGTTGCATTGAACCATTTTGTTGATAGGAAGCTTAATATCAAACTCCTTCTGGCCACGAACGCAAACGCTGCCGTCGCCAGAATTCTGCTGAACTTTGCCGTCACCCGCACACTTGTTGCAAGTGCGCTGGGCCTGGCCCCAAACATGGAGCACTCGATCAGCGTACCAAACCTGGTGGCACCGTTCCGGAGCGCCTTCCCCCCCAGTGGCAGGTCGCGGTCGAAGAGTCTGCTCGGCAGATATTTGTGAGTTTGTGGTCCGTCGTGGCCCAATTATGAGAGATCCCCATACCCCCTGCCAGGTCGACACTGTTCTTAGCCCCTGTCCCGAACCCAATACCCAGTTTGGCTGAGGCGTCAATGATCTTGTGGTCGTATCCATCAGTACTAGTCGTTCCGGTGATACTGCAGCTCTGTGCCATGCTCGTAACTGCTATGCTGCAGTCTCCCTCTCCTTTTGGTGGACAATTGATAGCGGATCCGGTAGGTAGCCAAGAATAGTACTCGACTGCAGCCTCGACGAGAAAATACGTTGTCCAACAATGGTCTGCATTGTGACCGGTAGTGCAAGCATCATCATTTCCATTCTTGGGAATTCTGACGCCTTCATTAACAGCCCATTGGGGCTTTGGCGTGCCTACTTTGCTTGGGTCGTCGTCGCAGCCGGGAATCTTTCCCGCGAAGCTGTCAATGGAGGCGCGTTTGGCGAGATCGAAGATCTCATCGGTAGAATATTCTGTGCCGGCGATTCGGAAGTTGGTGGAGTTGGTAGTACTATCCTCGAACTGTTCGATGACGGCGCGTTTAACGTCTTCAGGTTTTCTTCCGTACTGTCCCCAAGGATCGATAACGCCCTCCCAAGGATCGTTCTTTTGCTCCGGAGTTGGTGCTGCTGCTGCCAAAGAGGCAAGAGCCAGAATGGATGGGAGAGTGTAATGCATGATTGCTGAGGTGCTCGTGAAGAGTGGATGAGAAGAAGTCGAAGACTCGAAGACTCGAAGACTCAAAGACTGTGAAAATGGCCCGATGAAATCTAGGAAAGATACAAGGAATGAAGCAGTAGAAAGAAGAGACTGTGCGAAGCTGTTTGCTGTTAAGATGAAGATTAGAAGTTGAGGCCGACGGCCCTTTAAGTATTCGAACTTCATCTTGACTGTCGTGGCTATGGAATATGTTCAATGTCACTTCTCATCTTACAGAGCAGCTTCCTACTTGCCAAGGAGAAGGCACAGCACTCTTCAAAAGACCTGTGTTGTTCAAATTTTCAACACTAACATCCTCCGCCACCACGAAAGGAGAGAAACCAAGAGTTGGATCAAATTGCCTCTCATCTCCCGAATCTGGACATGAGGTTACCAGCTGGTCAAAGTTGAAGGATGAGCCTCGACGCACCTGCTACCTCGTCAAAACCCTAAAGTAATGCGGGCGGAGTTAAAGCTATCTGCTTGGCAAGTATAGAAAGATTGCTTAAAATCTATTTACAACTTCTGGAATGACTTTAAATGGTAAGGCACGTCAGAAAGATCGTGATTGGTAGCTCATTGTTTCTATAATCACAGCGATCCTTTGAGCCCTTTCACTGATACTGCCCTCTTTTTTGAGTCCGAACTTCCGGGGTGTTTTTGAGCCACAGGATTTGATTTTGGATTATCGACGCCGCAGAAACGGCAGAACTTGAATTTCGTAGTAAACTCGAGCCTAGTTGTGGTTTTGCGTGGAAAAATATTTTCAAACTTTCGAAATTCGTTACTGAACGTAGGATTTACTTTCTTTCAAATCGGCTGATTCTGCTCTTTTTGCTGGCGAGAGGTCCTAGTACATACGTACAGAAAAGACCCTGGAAGTTCAGACTTTAAAAAGGGGGAGTATGGTGGAGTGGTTTGTTTACTTGGCAGTTTCAGCAAAATGTAAGAAGCATGCCAAGATAGGATGGAGTTGGAGGTTTACGAGGGAGGAACGCAATTGGCGGAGTTGACATTATGTAATCATATCTTCGTACTTGATCGCTTCAATCGGACAAGCTTAAGTTAAAAGTTGTGGGGCACAGATAACCTTAGCTTAGCTTGGCGGCTCAAATATACTTTTATTAATAGATGACATCTTGCAGTGAACTATTAAATAGCGCGGAGGGATGGATGAATTTTGCCTGGACCCAATCAGGGACATTGTCTCGAAGAAGAATCCTAGAAGATTAAGTCAGGTCCCATTAACTTATACGTACGTATATCTTCAATTGCTCATTGGCACTCTCGTTATGATCGGTTGGTTCGGTAAGATTATTACCCCTGGCGAGTCAGTTTGGGGGCTGGGGGATGCGGCGTGGGGTGCGGAGGCGGGTGGAGATGTCTCTGGATCCGGACTTACTGTCCCAATATTCTGTTCAGTACAGTGGGCATTGAAAACGGAAGTTTCTTTGTAAATTAAGAATCCTCCATTGGTGTTTCAAGCTGTAATATTTTTTGGTTCTTTTTCTTCTGACCAGCACAGTGCAGTGTCCTCAAGAACCGCACTGTTTTTGAAGCAAAGGCCGGCGTTTTGACATGGCCTTTGCTTCTTTCTCCTGGAATAGGTCGCATCCTGTTGAGAATTCGCAAACATCAACTCACGGAGGGGCCATCTCAATGACAGCTATGACTAATATCTTTTCAAGTGGGACATGTTGTCACAGCGAGCGCATGCTTGACTGAAGGAATCGAAGTCAATTACCCCTCAAGTGGCCTTGTTCTCAACTTTGTTTGAGTCATTTCACAGAGATTGTGTTGCTAAAGATATGGACTTTCAGAAAGCAATCCAGATATCTTTCTTCAGTCATAAATGACTGACTTGACACTGATACGTGTAACCACACTTCTACTCCCCAGCCTCGAATATAAAATCAAACAGTTGTTCTCCGCTTTAGGGCTATCATTAGAGGCTGCTCGACTATTAACAGAATGATCGTAAATGACAGATCTGCTGAAGACTGCGGTACTGGAAAAATTGGGAAGCTTGGGAGACTTCGGTGGCTGAAAAGGGCTCGTCCCTAACTTTTGGAAGGCGAATTTCTTGTACTAGCTGATGCTCCAAGTACTAATTTTAATCAACAGGAAGGTCTTTCTGATACACTCACTTACTAAACTTCGGGTACAATTAAATCTCAATTACAACATGGGATCATACCGCAACGGCAGGACTTAGGCTAGCATTGCTCCTTCCACTGGCCGGCGGCAAGGGCCACATCCCTCTCTTTCCTCTATAGACCAAATTCGAATTCTCCAAGTTGCACAGTGCAGTTTACGCCGCTATTATGGCATTTAAATTGGACAGGAAGGAGCGAGCGGTATTGCATAGGGCCGTTCTGGATCCCCGCTTCCATGGACTCGAAAATAACCACACGCTTGGATTCCAGGATTCGGACATGAAACCGCCTAAATATTTTTACTAACCCATTATCACCCCAATAATACTATCTTACCTTTTGGCTTGACTGCACGAGGCATCCAGATGCAACCGAGAAGATGAATGCGTCACCCCAAATGCAGCTCAGGTACATTACAGACAAACCTCGGTTGTCTTCTAAGACTATTCATTTTATAGATAAGCTGAACGCCGATTGTTTTCGAAGAAGAAGCTTATTCCAATGAATTGAATTGGCGAGCACCGGATCTGAGACGGGAAAGCTAGCGACTCCTAACCATGGGAACAACATCATTTCTTGAGATATGATATGGTATAATGCTGTCGACTGAGGTCTTCGTCCAGAATTTCAAACTTACCTTCGACTCCCCAGTTACTTTTTGTGAAGCAGGCCGTCGAATTTGCCTCTTATCCTAAATTCAAAACGCGTTCTTCAACCTCGAGTCAACAATCCTCCCAATAAATATAGAACGAAAGAACTCGAAATCGAAAATCATGCTAGCCTCGACTACCGACACGCCTCAATGGGAGTGGACGACAAAGCAACGCTGGGCAGGGGTTTTCCATTTTCTGATGACAAAGCTGAGCTACAGGGAGAAGGCCTGGCGGGCCATTCAAGTAACCGCAAAACTGGAAGGCCTTGGGCCGAATTTGTATCTGAAGACAATTGAGAACTGGATCCAGTTGTTAGGTGATCGACAACAGGGAATTGGCGTGTATAATTGGCTACTATGTGTTAGATGAAGGGAATGCCTAATTCCAGAGCGGATGACTATTGGAAATGGGGCTCTGCTGAAGAAGGAGGGCTACGCTAGAATCTGATGCTGATTTTAGACTAATATCGAACTTATGGATAGGGTATTCGAGAATGCATACTGGTGAGTATGTACAATCATCGGTACGCATTCTCGATACTGACTTCGTGGAGTTCAGCTGAGAGTCCAAAGCCCGGCCACAAAGTTCCCTTCGAGAATCCAAAAATTCCAACCCAAAACCCAACATCGCTTCGTGTCATGCTGCAAGAAAAAGGGGTACGCATTCAGGACAAACAGTCAAAGTTTCCCGGTGCGGCTTGACAGAGATGGATGTAGCATTTTGTGAAACCTGCCTTTGAAGGCTGGGATCGAATTGAGACAGCCACAAAGTCGCTTTTCGCGCTCCAATAAATATCTGCACTTCAAAACGATCATATGAGCTTGACAAATAGAAGGTCACGAGCTGGCGGGGTAGTTCTCGCTACCAAGAATGGGCTCACACAGCGTGACATCGCAGGCCGAGGGTTCTAGGCCTAGCATCCAACGGCTCGGGAGCACTTGCCATTCCCCGAGCCGATCAACTCAGTCTCTACATCCCAGACCAAAATCCTTCAATACTCCCTGAGTCACCGAGCATCAATATTTCCTCACATTATGCCTCGCTCATGCAGCTGAGAAGGTGGACTGCAGAATTTCCCATTCCCTTGAATTGGAGAGCTGGAATCTGGGGAATGCGAAGTCAAGGGGCTTCAACCTGGTGATGTGTCTTGCATGGGCGCACAGACTTCGACAGGTGATCGTTACCTGGGAAGTGATGAAGAGGAGAGATGTTTGGGCGTGTTTGTTGAGGCAGGGCTCTGTAGATATCTTCAGCAGTAAAGCCCCACCATCTGTGCCGTAGGTGGGGTTTGTAAAGTTCTTCAAACCACAACACATCGGCTGCGATGTTAAAAATTGAAAACAAACCTTATCGTCTTATTGTATCAAAAACTTGAAGGTCGCTTGGGTAGGATTTCCCCTGGGCGCAGGCGCGGTAGATCAAGCCACTACCAGGCATCTTTGATTGAAATAGGTACATAACAAAAGAATATTGGGACAGGATGTGAGAGATACGACCTCAAAGATGTTGGTGGAGCCCCACCATACACGGCTGATATATTAAATCGGCGTTGTCACCGCAACTGTTCGCAACGACTGCTTCCGATTCTTCTTTCGGGATGCAACACCGGGCGATTTTGAGCGGCGAGTGGCCGAACTTTCCAGCATTGAAGTTGGAGGGTGATCAGGTCTTTTGGAGATTATTTCAGTTTGAAAATTTCAGGACTATCTTGAGCATTGATTGCATTGCAGCAGAATACGTAGGCACATGAACATGCATCAAAGAACAGGTGGACCCAGCTCGAAGATCAAGATAGGGGGACTGGACCGGCTTAGCGAGCGCACAGACTATTAGACACGTGAGGCGCTGACAAGGCCCCTGAAAGCTGGCGTCCGGGATGGAAAGCTTTCCAAGGTTTCCTCGCTGCTTCACCTCAGTCTGAGCTGCATTCAACCCGCAGGTACACACATCCAGGAGCTTCGGATTATGCTTATACATGCGGTATACGTAAACGTAAAATCAACCATTTCCCACTCTTCGATGCGTCTGCCGAACCCAAAATCTAAGATAATCCAAGATGGGCAGTCTGCAATATATGGCCGAGAGTTTTTATCTCCTCGATATATGGTGATAGCCCCATTTTGATTGCTCTGCAACGATCGGCAGGAAATGCTCCATTAGCACACCATCATGTTTCCCGTGTCGGGTTGCGGCTCCCAATCGCAAGTGCCCTTGGAGTCGGGTTGATGATTTTCACCAATCCCTGATTTCAACCAGAATGCCCGCTTTGAGCCTTTTAGTCTGTGTAACCGGCCGAGAAGCAATTTTACCCGTCCCGGTATTTACGAAGTGTGGATACTTTGGCATCTCTTTGGCTGGGGTATATCCCCGCATTACCAGGAAAATGCATTCAGCCTGTGTCGCTTCGTGCCGGATTTCACCCAAAGCTCTTTCCCGTGAAGCAGCTGCTGTCTGGCTTCTGGGGTTCCAGAGCGGGAAAGTGCATATACTCTTCATGGACGTGGCAAAATAGTGGCAGTTAATTCAACTCGACCGGTTTTCGAGGTGCTACCGTCGGCCAGGTGCCGCCTGCGTCCACTAAGGGCTTTATATTGGGAGCATTCGTGTGCTTCCTTGGCGATGGCTTTCTCATAGCCTTGCTGCAGGATCTCCACGAGGGTATGCGCATGGGGGGGAGTTGATACATAAGTTGCTGCGTACGATGCCGTAGCACCTGCATATCTTCTCAGATCTTTATTTTCGCCTATTGTTGATCCTCTATATGTCTCCGCTTATTGACCTGGACTCCCTTGGGTCTGGCAAATATAGAAGCAACAGACAAGGCCATCTTCCACGACAACGTTTTTGAACACGGATTGCTGGGAAATTCGGTGGAGATAAACTGCACGTCGGGCATAATGTATTTGGCAAGGCGTGACCCTGCCTCGAGCTGGATCGACGGCGACTTTGGGCCAGTCCCAGAAGGCAACCATGGGTCGATGATAATGGGCATCACTGGATTCTTCACTGCGTTTGCCTGCGCTTCATTCATTCTCAGGCTGTACGTGAGGATATTCTTGTTGAAAATGATGGGCCCCGACGACTATGTTATGCTCATAGCAGTGGTTTGTACTAATTCTATCGTTAGAATGCAGGCTAATGTTGTTATAGATCTGTTCTTCTGCTGTCTTCGGCCTGCTTGTTGCTGAAGTCCACCTAGGAATCGGCGAACATTTTGGTAGTCCTCATCTTATGATGAACTACGAAACGATTCTACATCGATCATTTTTCCATGCTTGGTTGATGTTAATTAGCATTAGCTCAGTGAAAGTATCTGTGGGCCTGTTCTTACTCAGATTAGTCCAGGGGAAATGGTACAAGGTAGGTTCCTCTCAGCAATCCGCAAGATCGACTTCTGACTGCTCTTCAGCGAGTTATAATAGGGTGGATAAGCTTCCTACTTGCTTTGACGGTAGCATGCTTCGGCACTCTGTAGGTTCTCTCGTCGCTTCCTTGGAATTTGATTGTGTTTAGCTCTTCCAAAGGTCGTGTTCCAAAGTCTAACTAAAGCTTCTCCCAGGATATTCCAGTGTCTACCCGTCGAGGCAGCATGGAATTTCGGACTGAGAGCAGACCCAAACACGAGGTGCTATTCCCTACCAACGTACCGTAATCTAGGACTGTTTAATGGAGGTGAGTTATGATTGCCTCCCCGGTGAACTACAGCAGCTAAGGTCGACACCAGCAATAAACCTCTTTACGGATTTTGTTTTTGCGTCATTACCCATCCCCATAATCTTACCTTTACAAATCAATATGAGGACAAAGATCTCATTGATATGCATTTTGAGCCTTGGTTATTTGTGAGCTCTTTCCTGGTTTGATGTTGTATGCGAAGCTAAAAATGCACTAGTGCATGTGCAGCATCGATCGTCAAGGAGACTCTTCTCATAGGCTTCTTCAAGAATATTGACAATCTATTGTAAGTGCTATTCAGACCTCGATTGGATTACACACAGATTAAGCTAACATATTTCCAAGTAATGACGCGTTCAATGTATGGAGCGAGTATGTATAGCCATCTATACCACCTGCTCTCATAGCTAATCGAGACTCTAAAGCGTCGAAATGAACACAGGAATTCTTGCCGCGTGTCTCCCTACTCTACGACCCCTCTTCTCCTCTATACTCAAGAATGCTTCAAGCCAAAGATTGTCTGAAACAGGAGGCCGCTCCAAAATCACAGCAGATCGAAACTACTTCCAAGAGGACGACGGCAAGGAACTCATGAGTATGCCTTCGCAGTCGACACTCTATGAAACTAAAGAAGGCTACGGTGTCAGAATAAACGGTGGCAAGTCCCCATTCGATGAAGAAAGGAGGCCGCACAGACAAGACAGCGTAAGCAGCAGTCCAACCTCGAGACTTGAACAGGCCATCGAGGAGAACGACAGTGGGAGCGACGACCACATAATGCCGCGGTTACAGGGTTTGCACACCGCGTATATCACGAGAGCAGATCGAAGGGACTGGCGAGATACACGAATATGGAAGGATCCAAATAAAGGGATTTTACGGACGACCGAGGTGTCAGTCACGCGATGATGGAGTAAATAATGACACGATCTTTTGGGAAATTAGCGACGAGGCCTTGCAGGCTGGGCTTTTATTTGTATCAATTATAATCTTGCAATTTCTTTCACGTTGGCTGTGATTGCCGGGTTGGTTCATTCGCTCTCAAAATTTTGGGCATCGGAATGGGCGCATTCGGGGCGGGCGGGTTTGGGTTTGGGTTGGGGCACTGGTGATACCATATTCATACCCATCATTATCAGTACTGTACCGTACAACTACAACAAAAGTCGTCGATTTACTCTCTTGCCACTTGAAAAAAGCAGTGACGTTCAAAGCCGGAGATCGAAGATCCCGTGCTCAAGGTCATGTAAGATCTATATTATTGTGCGTGAATTCCAAACTCCTGGAGGGGACCAGCATGTGGTCTTCCTCCGGTTTAGAGTCCCCATGCCATTTCCCGCTGGCCTAGATATTAAACTCGACCCCGTGCGTTGCAGGACTGCAAGCCATTCATGCAATCTGTAAGTTATAGGACCTCGATTTATCCGGAGAGTAATGTTGTGCAACTGACTGCCGGGAATCCGAGAATCGTGTCACCGTCATAGCGTACGTTTCAAAATGCATCTTCGAGGCCAGTCATGTATTTTGTGCAACTATGAATGGTGCATTGACTGATCTACATGATTTTCTGGCCAAGCAAGGCTATCAGATGAACCGTCGATCGGTTTGATCTCATTAAACTACACAATGACAAATGTGGGGTATGTCTATTCCATCCTAACGCCATGTGTCAAGTAAACCTCCCATTCCCATTCGCTACCCAGGAAATGCATGACATCTAATCAGAATCATAATCCACGAGTCCCGGACCAACACTCTCATCTGGGGTGCCGTCGAGCTCGGGCCGCTTCCTCTTCACACCGGCCAGCACAAACTTTCCATTCGACTTCCCTGCCGCTTTTGAGCCAGGAAGGAACGGGTCCATTGCTGCTCTCGTGTTGCCTCTTATTTCCGCCACGATATCAGCTGTTCTCTGTTCTGCAAGTTGCTCGGCCTTCAACTTTCTCCCAGACTTCGAGCTCTTGGACTTCTTCGGGGGTGTTTCCTCTTTCTTGAACAGAGGCTTGGAGATCGCTTTAGCTACTGCCCGTTCTGAATTCGACTCACCGTACTCGATGAGCCCAGCTCTTCTTGCATCATCCGCATTTTCGGGAAGTAGGTCAAGGCCAAGACTCATCTTGACCTGTAAGGCTTCCGTCACCCCGGCTTCCTTTTCCCTCAAGTGCCTTCCTTTCCGGAACGCATTCCTCAATCTCTTGTTCTGTTCGTATGGATCATCCCATTGCTTTTCAGAAAGTTCTTCTAGTTCTTCCAGCCGCTTTTTGCTGTAAATCAAGCGTTCCTTATCCTCTACCTTGCCTTCTAGAGCAGCGAACGCGTTGTCTCTCCTTGTTTCCCTTTCTTCTTCTGTCATGATCTTAATGTCTCCTTCTTCTACTTTATCCTCTCCCAGGTCTCTCTTCCTCGCGCCTTCCGTGACCACATATGCCGTATTCTTTGGATCGGTTCGAATCTCAATTGCCCCGCCACAGGCAACATGTTTCATTCGAAAACTGTAGATCGGCGTAGAGTAATAATTTCCAACCTTTTTCTTCTCGGCATTAAAGCGTACTCCTTGCCCTATGATTGTAGGCTTCGGGCAGTGCGTACACCATATTGGATAGGGCATTTCGAATCGGACTGTGAGGATCCCTTGGGACAATTTGTTTGCGCGGGCTCCGAGGGCGTGTTTTCCGTGGAGTTGGTTCCCGCTCATAATCCCCTCCTGGTCCGGAGGAACATAACGCCCCATATTGAAGCCCTGCATCTTGGATATTTGGTCGTGGTGTTGTGGTGAGGTTTAGAATGCTAGGGGCGTTTGAACTTCAGAGGGACCTGGAAGCGGCCGCCTCGCTTACTAATAACCTTAGTTCCGTGCCCTCGTGCTCTCGTGCTCTCCGCAACTCTTCCCAGCAAACAACCGCCCAACATTTCTGCAAAGATTGTGCAATTTTTACCCTTGCTTTAAAAGCCGAGGCTCTTCCCTCTCTCATTGCTGTGTTGGTGAACCAGATTCGAAGCGGGAAACATCGCCGACCAGAGCAAAATGAGTGATATTGCAACTCTTCAAAATGAGATCAAGGAGTATAAACTACAGGTTTGTCCCCTCCCTCGATCACTCTCGAGTGCGGCGCTAACGATTTGATAGTTGGAGACCGTAGATTTGGGTCTCCAAGCAGACCCGGATAGCGCAGAGCTTCAGGAATTAAAGACTGAACTCGAACAAGTCATTTCCCTCACCGAAGCTTCGATCGCAGAACTAAAGCCACCTTCAGTAGCAGCTGCTGTACCCAAGAAGTCATCAGAACCCCCAGTGAAGGAGAAATGGTCTAGAGAGAACCACCCCGCTTTCAAGAAGTCGACACCAGCACCTACTGAAGAGGCCGATACACCGACCAGCTTTTCAGTTAACGATACCGTATTGGCAAAATGGCATTCAGGAGACAAGGGCTTCTACCCAGCGCGAATCACCTCCATAACCGGATCCTCGACAGCGCCCGTATATATTGTTAAGTTCAAGAATTACGATACGACCGAGACTCTGCGAGCCAAGGATATCAAGCCCATAGTCAACCCAAATAAGCGCAAAGCTGATGGAACACCAGTCGCAGCCTCGGTACCCTCGCCTCCCGTTAACTCGAATGTCATATCTGCAGCCGCAGACATTAATCCAGAGCTTGCGCAGCAGACCAAGCGTGAGCCAAGCAAGGTCAGTGATGGTCCCGTCCGACCTGCCAAAGTGCCCAAGAAGATCAAGGCGAATAAAGAACTGGAAGCTGGCAAAAATAAATGGCAGGATTTTGCGACGAAGGGCAAAATCGGGAAGGCGGGGAAGAAGGAGAGTATGTTCCGCACACCGGAAGGTGTTCATGGAAGAGGTAAGATATTCGCCCATCCTAAAGTGTATTTTACTGACAGGTTTTAGTTGGTTTTACAGGTTCTGGCCAAACCATGCGAAAAGACGAGAAGCGGAGTCGACATATCTACCAGACGAATGGCGAAGAGGATTTCTAGGGAGAGGGCGGATGGTGGGACATAGGGTCTCTGCAAGTATTTGGCGTTGAGGATGGAATTTACTTTTTCAGCGCCCCTTTCTCCTGTGTACACATCGAATTTATGGAGGCTAACATGGGTTCCTCATTTGACAATAGTACCAAGCTGCATCAAATGGAATCTCTCAAATGAACGTACTCCCATCTCCCGCTTGCTGTGAATTATGGAGTCGAAGCTAAACTTGGATATCTTGATAGGTACAATCTCGCGCTAAGAGTCTAGCATGCGCTGTTAGCTTTCTGGTAGCTTGCTTCTGGGCTGTCCAAGTATTTCTCTTTGGCCCTCGACTTTTGTTACTGCTCAGTCCGTTGAACTTCTTTCTCGTGTCCCTTTCACATTCTGAGCATAGCCATGCTTAATCAGGCGCAGGTAACTGTGACATTCCAACCGTTTGAAAAGTAGCCAAATGTAATAAATCTAGAAGATTCATTCGTCCCCTCCTCCGTTCTATGTAATAACTTCTTCCTCAGCATCGAAAGTGCGCACACCAAACTACTTTGCCATCTCATTGAACTTCAAATGCATACGTAGGAAATCAAGGGTATAATGCTATAAATCTAGCGCTCATCTCTCCTCTAAGTTTTCTCCCCCCTGTCCACCAACGTCGGACTCCCCGGACTCGTCCCAAGACTAGAATCAGTCTCCACACTCACTCCTCTGCCCAACGGACTTCCTTTGCTCGAATGACCCTGCTTCACCCTATTGAGCGGCAACTGCCTGCTGTTCTTCCTTGTCGGTCTGGACCCTTCTTTAGCTTCTCATCCAAACGTATTTATAAACAGAAAAAGGCAAGAAGAAAGAGGGAAATTACCGATAAGGACTCATAGGACTCGACGGCATCCCATCTGGCGTCCCCCTCCTAACACGATGCCCAGGCCCCGAAGACGAAACCTCCCTACTCCTCAACAACCACGGCTCCGGCGTCCCCCTCGGCGACGGCGAAGCACCTCCATACCCATGAAATCCACCCCCATTCCCCCTCTCACTCCTCTGATATTCATACTCCGTATACGGCGTTCCCTCTCTCGCGCCATACCCTTCCCCCCCAGCAGCAGCATACTGATACTCCTCCCCATGCCTCTTAACCGGACTCTCATCATACGGATCAAAGCCCACCTTCCTCCTGGCCTCCCTCCTCGTCCGCCGCCGGTTATCGGCGTCGCCGCCTGCGCCGGTGGTGCTGCTTTCTTCGAGGAAAAATGTTAGGAGCTCGTCCGGGATGGAGAGGTGGGAGGATTGCTGGAATTGTTGGAGCGCGGTGAGGCGAATTAGCATTTCGAGGAGGGAGAGGGAGGAGCGGATTGCGCCGTAGGGGGTGGTGTTTTGTGGTGGTTGGGATTTTGGAATTGGGGTGACTTGAGAGGGGGTCTGGGGTGTAAGTTGAGCTGGGGAGGGAGAGGGAGTTTGTGAGATTTTGAGACTGGCGAGATCAGCCGCTAGCTTGTCGCTGCTGGGACTGGGGTTGGGATTGGGATTTGGGTCTGAGCTGCTGGATGGGCGGTGCGAGACGTAAGCTGAGTCGTCGGGGATTTCTTGCTCGAGATCGGATTCTGAGGAGGTGTCTGGTTCTTCGGTGTAGACTTCTAGGGCTAGCCATTCCGGATCGAGGTCTGGGGGGAAGCACCAGGGGTCGTGTAGTTGCTCGGGTGCTTCTTCTTGGAGGGGCAGCACAACTGTGCTTTCACGTCGGATTTGGCGGTCGATGTCGTCTTGTGAGTCGCTCCCATCATCGTCCTCTTCGGGTGTCGGGAGTTCTTCTGGATCTTCGTACCATTCGCTCCGCTTCTCGTCTTCTTCCATCATTCTTCGTGGCGGGAGAGCGTTGATGTCCCGCTTCAGTAGCAGAACAGGGCTATTTGTTTCTCCTTGGCTGCCGATATTCAAGATCTTGCCAGTATCTGCGTAGAAAATCTTTGAGATCTGATGTATTGGAAGAAATTCTCGGATACCGGCAAGTAGAACGTCTCCGCACGGGCCTGGCTGAGCTTCATCCTCTTCAAATGAATGAACGCGATCGTCGTCTAGATCTTCGATGATTTCGATGTGATATGAGTATTCCGTAGCCTTTCCTTCGCCCGATATTGTCGCTGGCTCCTCAGTTGATGTACTGCTAGGATGGCCAGCATAGTGCAGAGGCACACGCATGAGTTTTACTCTTGCTTTGTGGATGACTTCTTTCCAAGTTGTTTCCCTCATGCTTTCGGAATCTTCATGTATCCGGTATGCATGACCACTAAACAGCATGTACAGTGACAATGTGAAGGCTGGTCCAATTTGCATAGGAACCCCTGGATTCATCGAATATTGGGTATCGCCAGCAGTAAGAAAGGTACTAGCTTGTAGTAATCTAGATGGAGAGACCGAAGCTGGGAGTTGAGTCGACAGACTAGCACCTGAGGTGGTGATAGCTAGGTTGATGAGGGGTACAGCATCTTCGATTCGAGTAAGGAGCTTCCGGATATCTTGAACGATATGTCGAATCTCAATTTCATGCGCAGCCCGCGATTTTGCTCCATTGCGTTTCTTGCGCGATGATTCTTCGGCGGCAGCGGCTTTCTCGAGTCGGACACCGAGAGATTGTATATCCCAGCGAAGTGCTTTCGTAAGAGTGACTGCTGATTCCAAAGTTGTGTTTCCCCGTGCTGAACTAAATTTTATAAGGCCGAAAATCGTGAAAATTGTATATGACTACTTACATGAGCTCTATTAAGTCAATAGCGGGGGAGATGATCTGCACACGAAATTAGTCAACTCTTTTGACATTGATAGAAGCCTATGGCCCAAGGGCGACACTCGGAGGACAGGGTAGAACTGGCCAAAACTTACGCGGATTTTGCTTTCAAGGCGCTCTTGTAGATTCTGAAGCTCTTGGAAGTCTCCATTATTATCGACAGTCTAAAATGAATTAATTTGAAGCCCGCTATAAGAGGGACAAGGGTTTGTCACCTTGAGTAGCCGTGAAGTTTGATTTATGGCAAAAGATGCTGTAATTCCGATGCCAGACCTGCAACCACATTAGAAATATGGTATGAAAGCCTCTAGGATAGTCTATTTACCGGATAGCATAGTTCATGGCATGCTGGGTGATCTGTTTATTGTCTTTAGCCACGTGACCGGGAGTTTGAAAAGTCGAATCGCGTTACCTTTCCCAGAAAAGCATCCATGGTAGCGGTTGATGTCAAAGCCGTAATCGAGTCATCTTCTGTCAGGTGTTGACGCCAATATTCGAAAAAGATTCAGCAAATATCAACAACTTGATATTGACTTGGGAGCGCGTTGTCACTGCTACGCGAATTGGAGTCAGAGAAGGCTGTTAAAGCAGGCCCGAAAACTAGTGCGGCCAATCCAACGACGGCCGGCCTCTTTTCTCCTGCACTGGAACATCTCACTTCTGACATCCTAGAGTTCTGGAGACAAGAAACAGCTCCGAAATCCTACACGGCTGCTTCAAGAAAGACTGATCTCAGAGTCACAGTTTAGTCACAATATTTTATTTCAGGCTGCTGTGACGTACAAACCTCTCCACCGCTGCCCAGCCACGCTCAAGCGGCGCCAACAACCCCTCGATAAAAGCGATAATATTCTGCCCCACACTTCCACACTCTCGGACATCTATCAACACCTTCAACACCTTCAACACACACTTTTTTGAACGACAGTAAGCTGCACACAAGCAAACATGTCGGACTTGAACTCTTGGGAAGACGACCCTGCCGCGCAGGACGACAATCTCTCGCGGCAGACCCAGCAAATGAACCTGAACAATCCTCAACAAGGAGGGGGCTTCCGCCCTGCAGCAGCAAATTTCCAGCCAGGCGCACAGTCTTTCCAGCCCGGGCAGAACTTCCCACAATACGGCGGAGCTGGATATCAACAGGCTGGGTACCAGCAGAACTACTACCCCAATCAGCAAGGAGGCTACGGGGGCTACCCTCAGTACGAAGGCCAACAAGGCGGCTACAATCAATTCCAAGGGGGTTATAATCAGTACAATAATCAGGGTGGCTATAACCAGGGCTATTGTGAGTACCTTTTTGCGCAGCGCAAATTCTTCTTACACTCAAAATCTGGCTCAATCTAGCTGCCATATATATGTGCCATCTCTAACAAATCTTTTCACCAGCACAACAATATGGTGGCTACCAGCAACAGCCACAAGCAGGCCCTGCCGCTGCACAACAAGCGCCTCGACAGACCCCGACTATTGCGAAACGACCCACGGATGGCTCAGCAGGAGATCTAAACAAGCCAGTCACTGTTAAGGATGGAGCGCCAAAAGTTCTGAGTATCGGGGGAGATGCCCCAAAGCCAAAAGCCAAGGTCCTCTCAATAGGAACCCCGGCAGCCTCAACACCAGCGAAGAAAGAAACACCTGCAACAGCTGAGGCAGGGTCGAAGGTCACGGCGGCGAAGGCTATCGAAAAGACGGAGAAAAAGGATGCAGATGGTGCGAAGGCGGCATCTGGAAAGACGTCACCCACACCTTCCTCTGGTCGATCAAGCCCTTCACGGGGCACTGCTAAAGCACCAGTTCGTGATGTTGATGCTGTCGAGAAGGAACAAGCGGCAGATGTCGATGAGGAGACCCTGAAGGAAATTTACGGCAAGGAACATGTCAATATTATCTTCATCGGTCACGTCGATGCCGGAAAATCAACATTGGGTGGCTCAATTCTATATGCGACAGGAATGGTGGATGAGCGGACAATGGAGAAGAACAAGAAGGAGGCCAAGGAAATGGGTCGTGAAACATGGTACCTATCCTGGGCTTTAGATCTTACGAAGGAAGAGCGGTCAAAGGGAAAGACTGTCGAAGTGGGACGTGGCTTTTTCGAGACGGAGAAGCGAAGATACAGTATTCTGGATGCTCCTGGACACAAGACATATGTGCCGAGCATGATCGGAGGTGCTTCGCAAGCCGACGTCGGTATCTTGGTCATCAGTGCTCGAAAAGGAGAATACGAAACCGGATTCGAGAAGGGAGGGCAAACCCGAGAGCATGCTATGTTGGCAAAGACTCAAGGTGTCAACAAGCTGGTCGTGGTTATTAACAAGATGGACGACCCGACTGTTGAATGGTCCAAGGAGAGATACTTAGAGTGCACAACCAAACTTTCTCAATTCTTAAAGGCAACTGGGTACAACTTGAAGAACGATGTTTTCTTCATGCCAATTGCCGCGCAACAGACCATAGGTATCAAGGATCGAATTCCTGCTGGTATGGCACCGTTTTACGACGGACCCTCTTTACTAGAGTATCTTGACAACATGAAGACACTGGAGCGAAAGGTCAACGCTCCTTTCATGATGCCAATCAATGGCAAATACCGAGACATGGGTACTCTTGTTGAGGGAAAGATCGAATCCGGTGTTGTCAAGAAGCAAATGTCTTTGGTTATGATGCCAAACAGAGACAAAGTTGAAGTTGCCGCTGTCTATGGAGAGACTGAAGAAGAGACCAATGCTGGTCAGTGCGGAGATCAAGTCCGATTACGGTTGCGCGGCATTGAAGAAGAAGATATTCTTCCTGGATTCGTGCTCTGTTCACCAAAGCGTCTTGTGCACTGCGTCACCGCTTTCGAGGCCCAGATTCGTGTTTTGGAACTGAAGAGCATCTTGTCTGCTGGTTTCAACTGCGTTATGCACGTTCATTCAGCCATCGAAGAAGTTACATTTGGTGCATTGCTTCACAAGTTACAAAAGGGAACTGGCAGAAAGAGCAAGGTTCCTCCGTCGCATGCCAAGAGGGGCGACAGCATTATCGCACGAATGGAAGTGATTGGTGGTGCAGGATCTGTATGCGTGGAGAGATTCGAGGACTATCCTCAATTAGGACGATTCACTCTCAGAGATCAGGTAAGAAGCAATGTTTCCCAAAATTGCAACCATAGCTAACATAAATCAGGGCCAAACCATTGCGATTGGCAAGATCACCAAGTTGATCACTGCTGAGGAGGTCGCCGCAACCGCCGCTTAAATGAACGGTCTATGCAACGACTTAGATCATGAATTGGGTGAAGGAAGCACTGCAGTGGGCTAAATGAGAAACGACTTGCATGACATGGACGACTTTCATGTAAAATAAGCAATAGGCTGGTCGGTCGGAGGCTCGCTGTGCAGGGGTAGATAGACGCACTTGCAAAAAAAATCCCCATCATTAGTCTATTGCAAAATCGCCATCCAATATTCCCATCTTAGTCTGAAATCACTGAAGTGATAATAATAATGCATCGTTCATTCTCGGTGAACGTTCTGGAGAGAATGGCATTCGGCGTCCCGATATGGCAATGTGAATGATACACCACGAGGAAGGATTCCATTATTATTTATTCAAGCTTTATATGCGTCTTATTACCCGTTTTGAGGCAAGTGCGAGTCGCCTCGTTGACGCAACCAATCAACGGCCTGAACCTCGCTCCTCGGCTTCCTAATTCGGCGTGACAACCCGAAAGGCAACCTCAAGGCACCTGCCTCCCCTCAATTCCATTCAATATAAAACTCAATGCCCCTCTTCTCCCATTCTCCCAAGTCCAAATCTCTCCTGTCTCCAATACTCTCCTCACAATTTACAAGACGCTACTTTACAATGCCACCAAAGTTCTTCCCCATCGGCTCCCAGCCACCAATGCAGCGAGTAGGCCTATCCCAGGCCAGCACTTCAGTCTCGGAATTCCATGAGGTCTTGAAGGAGTCTAAGAGGATGATGGCGTTGTGTGGTGCTGGCTTGAGTGCGGCGTCTGGATTGGGTACGTTTAGAGGTGCGGGGGGCATGTGGCGGAATTATCGGGCTACGAGTTTGGCTACGCCGGAGGCGTTTGCTAAGGATCCTGGGTTGGTTTGGTAAGTTTACTTGGGGAAGGTGAAAGCGAAGATGAGGATGAAGTGCTGATTTGGAGATAGGTTGTTCTATAGTTATAGAAGGCATAAGGCACTGGAGGCCGAGCCGAACCTTGGGCACTATGCTTTGACTGAATTATCGAAGAAAATGCCAGATTTTATTACGTTGACGCAGAATGTTGATGGTAAGTAGTTGTCGTTTTCTAGGAGGAGTACTCACATGATGGGTTTCCTTCCTTGCCGTGCTCCGCCCCTTACCAAAGAGAACTTCTTTACCGCCCCCTATTTGCCATATCCAACTGACACTAATTCAGGTCTCTCCCAAAGAGCAAATCATCCTCGAGACCAACTCAAACTACTTCATAGTTCCATCTTCGACATCAAGTGCTTCAGCTGCGACTATCTCGAATTGAACAACTTTGACGACCCATTCCATCCCAGCCTCGCTATTAATGACGAAGGCGAAGATGACCGTCTCGCAGCCGCGTCCACAGACATGAGAGCCCGAATCGCCCAAATGGATCCAGCAACACCTCCTACCATCCCGGTTGAAGAGCTTCCAAAGTGCCCTAAATGCAAGACCGGTCTTCTGCGCCCAGGTGTGGTCTGGTTCGGCGAAGGTCTACCTGAAAACACCCTGAAAGAAGTCGAAGACTGGGTAGAAGAGCAGCCTATCGATATCTGCTTTGTGATCGGTACTACCGCCACGGTGTATCCTGCTGCGGGGTATGTTGAAGAAGCTCGAAGCCGTGGAGCAAGAATTGTGGTGGTCAACATGGATTCAGAGGAACTGGGTTCTGCGAGTTTCTTAACGAAGAGAGATTTCCTATTTGAAGGCGATGCGAGTAAAATTCTGCCGGAACTCTTGAAGCCAATTATCGGAGAGTTGGACTCGGATGGAAATGTAAAGGATGCAGCGAGCACTTCTAATTGAGGAACGAGCGGGACCAGGGAGACGCGAAAGCTGAAGGCTGGCGGTGCAGGCACCTGCTGGACAACAAGGGGCCACTGATTATTGATGTCCCGGGTCGCGTGGAACATGCAAAATCCCCATCATCTGGTGCCACCGTGAAGCAAGGTTGAGAGTTAGAGTCGGTGGCTTGCTGTATCTGTTCTCTGTTCGCCCTATAGGTCCCTTCGTTCTTTCCACATATTGTTGCTAGATCCCAATCCGGAAGTTCTAAGGACCAATAGTTACCCTGGAACTGGATGTGGTTCAGGTTGTAGTTCCTGTGCCTCGCAACAGCCGCAAACTCACATCTTCGGCATTTAATAAAAGAGACCTACAATTACATCATAAATCCTTTCTATGGCCGAAAGAAAGTCCAAAATTCCCACCGGAGTCACCAGAAAGGGTGATCCTAGTGAATATCTTATTTCACTATGTCAAAATTCCCTGCAAGCACTGGCATACATAACTGTCCATGGTTGTAATTGGAGCCATCCCCAAAACTTCCAACTTCCAACTTCCTATAAGTATCTCGTCTCTTTACTTCTTGTGATTCATAACTCTCAGGTCTTTCACTTCTTCATTCTTGTAAGGATTCTCTTCTCAAAGCCATAATGAAAGCAGTCATCATTAAAGAGCAAGGCAAAGCTGCTCTTGCAGACATTAAGGAGCAGCCTATGCGCCCTGGAAATATCAAGGTCAAGACTGTTGCTGTTGCTTGCAATCCTAGTTCGTATAATTGTATCGTGAAATTTGAATTTGAATTGGGCTGATGAGATATAGCTGATTATCACCATACCACGAGTGCGGGGTTAGTTGGTGGGATGTTAGGTGAGTGACGAACCTCCCTCCGCCGTGCATTTCAAAACCAGTCAGGTACTTTTCTTAACATTGGTATCTCCCAGGATGCAGTGTCACTTCTAGCCAGATCACATCCCTAAACTTCAACCCCATCTCTCAAATTGTAAACCAAGACTATCAAACGATCTCTGTATTACAAAATCATCAGCGCAACATCTGCATCAACTTCCCCCCCTTCTGAAACGCCCTTTTCACCTTTAATACCCGCATCTGCATCGACGCCCAAGCTCCCTCCCCATCCGCCTCCTTCTGCAAATACGTCAACCGACTCGCCGCTTCCCTCGCATGTTCAAGTCGATCAGGCGTGCTTTCCAATTCAGCAAACATCATATGAACCTGTGCTCTTATCGAGACGAAATTTGAATTTAAAAGCTGAACAAGTATACCTCCAATCTCCTCATCTGTTCCCCATTTAATACTTTTTTCGTCTCAGCTGAATCGAGCAGTGCTTGCTGTGCTGCTAGTTCTGCCCGAAGCTTGGCTCTGTACTCTTCTTGGGATTTTTTGAGTTGTGCTTCTGCTTTTTCAATTTTGGGCTGCCAGTCGCCGGGGACTTTTTGGATTTGCAGTTGGCGGTAGTGCCAGATTGCTGCTTCGTTGTAGTAGGCTGTTTTATCTGAGATCTGGTCTAGGGTACCGATGATTGCTAGAATTTCTGCCACGGTGCTCTTTGAATTACGGCGGCGCCAGAAAATTTCTTCGCAGATTTCGCTGGAGGGAGTGTTAGTCTTTTGCAACGAAAAGCAATATTAGAGGGAAATAGACGATTTGGGGAAGCATACAATGCAAGGTCCTGAGACCCATGATCTCGTTCTTCAATGGCTCTGTCTAGTAATTCCATCGCCTTCTGTTCATTTTCTTGTCTATACAGGGCCATTTCCTCTGGGGCCAGACTTTTGTAAAGCTCATCCGCTCTTCTGCAATTTCTAGGTTCCGCATCTCTACTCTCGCGCGTGCTCTCTGCCAGGTACACCATTGCTCTGGCCCTACTGACTGCCTCGATAGACCCGGATTTAGGCTCTGTTTCTCTTGCCAATCTCTCACTGTCAACATGTCCCTCTGATACTGGGTCGTGCTTTGAGATTGCTTCCTCAGCGCTGTTCTCAACACGTCTGCCCTGAGGCGTTGGGCTTGATTTCTACTTCACGCCGCATACTCATCTGGATCATTAGGTATTTGAGGTTCAGATTGCGAGTTAAAGTACTCATAGTCGGAGCCATAGATCGTCATCACATCTCTCCATCCATCCTGCTTTAAGAAACGCTTGCCCAATATTTTTGTGGGCACAAGTGTGGAGGCTCCAAACAATTTGTAATCTGATTCCCAGAAGTTTGTCTGAAAGAAGTTCTCCATGAGCATCGCCCGGAAAGGCCAGAGTTCGGATGTAGACCCTATACCATATGTCGATTGATGTCGAAATCGGCTGGTCGAAGATTTTTTGTAGGTACCATCTCCGTAGTAAAAGACGGTAGGCCATGTTGCTAAGACCACGCCTAGTCGGGGTTTTGGCTCGAGCTGGGGCTCTTTGGGGCCGGACTGCAATTTTGCTAGCACCCCGCCGAAGACCTTGACCCTTATTAGCTTATTGGCATAATCTTTCGAGCAAAACTCACGGAATTCTCCCATGAGTACCCAAGCTCAGAGATTGATTCATTATCATAGAACTGAACACATCAGCTTATCACAGGGCCTATGTGATGTTATGCACCAGTCAGAAGACTTACCGGTTCGTTTACGTGTTTGTGATTTCCGAGTCCTGCAGCCACGAACATACCAACTGCATGCTGCAAGCTCACCGCAAAATTAGAATAAGACGGTGTATTCGTCGGTAATTTTGCTAGATATGTGGGCTTACCACTACAAGGAATTAGTACCATGTTTTCTGCAGAGATTAAGAAATGAAGAAGATGAAACACAGCTCGGGAAGCCCAACATTGCAAAATCAAGGAAGCGAGACAAAGAGAGAGGATGGATACTTGTTTCATGCACCAACTGTTACAAATTAGCATGCAAATATCTTTACACGAAGGGGTTCAGAACTCACGGTTTTCGTAAAAAGCATTAGCTGAGCTAAACGCTCAGTATTCGTCAAATCTGCATGCAAGAGCGGCGCAATGTGGTCGAACGACATACATATCGATACACCCCTGAGGGTATACTGATACTCTTCTTCTTCCTCATCACTCCCCTCCTCATCTACCACTTTTCCAGCCGCTGTTCGTTTCGCGTACAGCCTTCGAGTCGCCCCATTTGCCATCATCGGGAGTACGGATATCTCTTTCTTTCCGGTTTCCGTGAATCCCTCTGCTTCAGTTCCGCGCACGCCAATCGCTAGATGGATATGTCCTGCGAGGCTCGAAAGGAATGTACTGAGATTGCTTGTTGGATCTTCAGAACTGGGATGCGCCAGATTCCATGGCCTGGGATGAATTTCAAAGGCGTTGTAATATGGCGATTCAGGTGGACATCCGTCATTACATTGATCCGGGGGCACCATATCTCTTGAGGCGTAACAGAGTGCATCGAACCTACAAACCACTTTAGCGCCTATTCTACACGTTTGACAAATTCACTCACCATCCTGTATTAGTTGTATGATTCAACAACAATGTCGCCAGCCTCAAAGCCGGCTGCAGCGTTTCCCATACAATCGGATTCCTCGCCTCATATATTCCAGAATGCCCTCCTCCCACAGGAATAGCGCCCCCACTCAGCCAATTCTTACGAGCAAATATTGGATGAATAGGACACGAAAGATCACTAAGCTTCACATCTTCATCTATCCAACATCCATTATCCCTCAATTCCCAGGAAGTAAACCACGTGAGGTTCTGTCTCTGAAGTACTTCATGCGTATTGAATTTCCGGATACCTCTTGGGCTCATCTGGCTTTGAGCGGCTGAACCGGGTGGTGAGAGGGGTGTGAGGCCACTCTTGCCGGTGCCTGCAAAGAAGTGCTCTTTGGAAATGCCATATTTGCGTGCAAACGGTGTAGGTTCGACGCCTTGTAGAGATTGCTGTTGCATATGGTATGGGAACCACGATGGATTATCTGCTAAGGTGAAAGTGACGGTGGTGTCTTCTGGGGGCTCGAAATGCTGGCTTTCAGCTGTTGGCTCGAGATGAAGGGACATTTTGCTTGATCTTCAAAATTATGAGGAGAGTTTAAGTCAACTGAAAGCTCCTGAGAACTTTTGTTGATGCTGCATTCCACAGCTAAAACCGAGATGCGTGAGCATTCCAGCCACTTCACTAGTACTAAACATCACTTCCCTGGCGATTTAGATTTGAGTCATCGCTCGTCTTCAAATCTATTTAATCAAATATTCGAGTAAACTCCAATGTTATCCCAAATCTTTTCATCGTTTATACGCGCCACACATTTAGATCTTTTGAAGTGAAGGGGCAGTGTCTGGGAGCTCGTATCGCGCAAGTTTGAGCCTAATCGAATGGGAATACCACAAAACAATTCAAAGCCCCTAAATAGTTCTGAACTGAAAAGTCATATCTCAAAATTAATTCGCGACTGCCAGATGATTAATAATAATGCCCAAGTCGTGACATTTTCATTCCCTTCGGGGGAAATTGCGACTCCCTGGTCTGACCGAAAGCGGAAGGTGGGGGTGGGGTAGAGAAGATCATAGCGGGGTAATTCCTAGAATTTCGAGTGCGACTTTGCCCTCTCCTTTTGAAGTGATTTTCTTCATGAGATACACTGCTTTCTCATTTGAGGTCGAAACCTGTTTTAAGGCCAGGATCTCCAGTTGCTTGAGTTGTGCTAACATTCTAGTGCATTTCGACGATTACAAGACAAAGTACCGCCCAGATCGGTGATTACTCGTAAGTATTCGGTGCCAAAAAACCATCCACTTGGCAAGACGCATTGCATAGAGTCTTGTCGGAATGCCTTAGCTGAGCTGTAAATTCTGTTTGGAACCGCGCAGACGGATCACCTTCACAGCAATGTTAGTGCAGGAGAGCGTGATCTTTCCGCGGCCCTTAAGTTCTAAAAGCGGAGAGAACACGCTGCGGGGAGAAAAACATACGCCGAGAGCACTTTCCGAAATTTTTCAATTATCTTGGACCTCTGAAAGCAAGTGCGCGGGTTAGGTCCTTCAAGTGTTACGGATTTTGAAACCCTTGAAAGGCCCATAACTGCCAGCAAACGCTCTTTTAGCATTTAGTAAACTAATAACAGGGAAGCCGCGACGTTCACCTGCGTGACAGAAACTAAAGCGCGGGTAGTATCCATTTGGTGCAACAGGCACTCCGAATTTCAGCTGAAAAGTTAAGACCTTATACTGGAGAAAGCAGGCATGACGAAACGCAAGTCTCTGGGTAATCGTTGTCAGTGCTGTTGCAAACAAAAAAGGTTAAGAAAGGAAAGCCCTCAGAAATGATGTGAATCGCACCTCGGTAAGGATGAATCTAAAGTAAATGTTTTTACTTCAAATGATGCTTCGTGATGAAGCACGGCCAAAACACAGGACAAAGTCCGCTGAATGACTCAATGCGTCCTAACTCCGTATCCGAGTTCCGGAGGCACAATACTTTAAATGGGGGAGCCCATCCCACTTAACAATATATTTCTTGTTGCGATTTCTGAGATAAAGTTACAATCCTTAATAATTGCATTATTGTTGACGATGACTTACGATGCGGAGACGCCCCGGCTTTGGTTGGAACGACTCGAGTGGAAGCACTTAGATGACTTTCACGCCATATGGTCCTCTCCGGAAACAATGACCTGGTCGTGCGTATAATCTCCTCAAAAATAACATCCACTACCTCGAGATTTAAGACATGTTGTTTTCATTCTCAGGAAATTGCCGTTTGGCTAAGCCAGCTGAACTTTCAAGGGCTCATGGCATCCTCTCCGCATTACTCCTCGCTTGTCAGTTGATACTATTCAAAATCTAACCTTTACATAGACTGCGACCTCCAAAGAAGACGCTCGAAGAATCTAAAGCATGGATTCAGGAATCTTTCACATCTGTACACCCAGAAATCGACAAGTATGGCATAATGCTCCGCCCCACTTCAAGCAACTCAACTAGTGAAACAACGAAGATGATTGGACTTGTTGGCACGAAAGGGAGTGGCGATGAATTGGTCTATATGATTCATTGTGATTATTGGAGGAAGGGATACATGACTGAGGCATTGAACGCCTTCGGCGGGCCTGGCGGGGTCTTCTGGGCATTACCCAGTGAGTGACTTGCTTCTCGCAAAAATTGTTTCAAAACTGATGCACTCAAGACCGCACCCATATTCAGACTTTAACAGCGCAAATCGATTCTGGAAATATAGGATCCCTGAAAACCATAGCCAAAGTTGGGGGTAGGAAAGGTGAGACATTGACCAAAGCGTACGGTTTGTGGAGGGATAAAGGACCAGATGGAAATATTCCCGAAGAGAAGAAACGAGATTTCGAATGTTGGCATCTGGATCGTCCTCGAGTATGACAACTTATGCCGTTGCATTGCATTCAGTTTGGGGTCCCGCAAGAATGATCAGAGTGGACTTGGCCGTACGAGCAGTCTGACGCCAGACAGTTATGAAAGTCGGGATCTTTGCGGATATGTTCCTGGAATGCGAGATCGGAGTATCTAAGACGTTAGAAACTTATCTACAAAAGAATTTGGGCTTGTCTACCTGAGAAAGGTTTCCGGACTAGCCCAACGCTGCATATCATCCGCGCTCAATTCTTCCGGGCACAAGGCACATGTGAGTTTGCTGAATGGCCAGTGTTCCAATTTCACTTTGAGATGTGAAGCGAGGGCTGGGAGGCAGATGTCGGGCTCATGGTTGCAAGTCGATGTGATGGGTGATTGAGGGAACAGGTCGGCTCGATGGTCCTCCAGGCAAACATCGCAGTATCTAGGCCGAAGATTCACTTTCATGCAAGTGGCCACGCTGATCAATGTATCCAAACGGGCTATGTTAATATCAAAGACTCTGCCTGTAGGAAGAGTATCCACGTCGACTTTGTTCTTCAAGAGAATGTCTGGTACTATGGAGTCTTGCCATAGCAATACTATTTCGAAAACTAGCAACCAAAGCCAATCGTCACCAGAATCGTCAATCTTCTGCAATATATCGGAAATGCTGACTTTGACGTTCGCTAGGACATCGCGTTCCACTCGTACAGCAAACATGATGACTTGATAGTTGCTGGCTTCCATCCCCAGCCATTCTAGGGCAAAGGCTTGTAAAGCCTTCACGTGGCGCTCTGCTAGCTTTCGCCCAAAAGGTCTTTGTCTGGAAGCCTCCTCTTGCTCTAATCTTTGTCTCCGCGCAGAAAACCAGGACGTGAAGAGGAACATAATGTATTTGTAGAAGAAAGTGCAATGTAGACTTTTCATGGCCTGTTATATGCAACAGGAGAAATGGCAAAGAGTCATTTGGTTGGAGAAAGAAGGAATTGGAAGATGCCAACTCGGTCTCGTGAAACTTCTTTGATATGTTGAGACGTTACACAATACACCCGGTATCCAGTCACCGCTTCCCGATTTTATTCGACACAAGCCAATGACGCCTCTCGCTCAAAAATGCTCCCAAAGTAGTGATAAATCAGAACATCCCTTCATTTCTCAAGCTACTGGCCTTCTTTTTCCCACTCTGCATACCAGTCCTGACTCCAACCAGTCTCTTGCTCAGCGTCGAATATCCCCTTCCAAGTCCACCGCCGGGAATATCAAGGTTATCCCACTCACTCTTCTCTTCTCCGCCCCAATCCTCAAGCGACTCTTTCTCTGTGCCCATGCTCGGGGCATTCTTTTCGTCCAAGGCCCTCATGCGCTCAATAGCGCTTGTCAAGACTTCCCAACTTTCGACCAACCCAATACTCGATTTCTCCCCACAGTCGCAGTCGCATCCGCCTGGACATTCTGTGCTGCCATAGGAATGGTATTCGAGTAAGCAATGTTGATGGGTCGCGCAACCGCATGATAAGCAGGGCGAGAACAGCGCGCTGATGGGCTCCATGCAGATAGTACAGCGGAGCTGGCGCTGTACCTTATTTTTGCAGCGCTCACAGCGGCCGATGGCACCCCCTCCAGTACTCGAGACAAGTGGTTCGAGGCGTGATTCATGTTTGAGGCAGTATCCAGTTACGTCGAGACCTTGATCGAAGCTGGGGGAGAATGGCCGGCTGTAGTCTATCTTGCCGAGGGCTATGGTTGGAGACGATTCAAGATTCGATGCGTTGGATTTATTCGACAGTAGGGAAGTTGCGAAAGATTTGTTGTCTGGGATGTCAATTTCGGAAAAGAGATCTTTAAGTCCATTGAACTTCAAAATTTCCAGGCGCGCAAGCGGGTGGCCCCAGATATATAGTAGTTCTGCGTAGGCTTTGCGATAACTTGCATAGAGCGCTGAGTGACTTGAGTCCAAAAGGCCAGCGCTGATACAACCCTCGTCGTCGAAAGCGTTAGGATTCTCCATCGTCATAGTAATTCCAGTACAGACTACTGGCTTGTAGCCGTCTTTCGATTCCTCATCGTCGGACAATGAAGACCTCGCAGTATGCGAATGCTCTCTAACGCTGCCTAAGACCGTTGTGTTTCCCCACGTAACCATTGCACTAGGCGCCAAAGAGCTCACTATATCTGCAACTGGGCTAGGTCTCTTGCGACTGGGAGGCGGATTGGGAGGTGATGAGGATATTGTGTTTGAGAACTGCCGTGAAAAGCTGGCCGCAAAGCTAGAAGCAATGCCGGAATTGGCGCGTCGGAAACCACGGGGATTATCTGGGGATGTTGACAGACTTTGAGTTTGTTGATGGAGGTGCTCTAGGCTACCACGGGTTGAACGCAGAGGAGGCGTTTCTCCACACGAGTACGAGGCTGATGCAGGATCGCTTCCCCATGCTCCAGTGGACGAACCTACGGATCCATATAAGCCAGACGGTGTGTGCGCTGTTTTGGGGGTCGAGACTGTAGAATTGATAGGAGTCTTGTGATGTTTACTCCAAGCCGCGATATCTGTAGGAAAATAGTCGAGTGAGAACGCTGGAGTTTTCATGGAAAGTGGTGTTTGAGGTTGTGTCAGATAGGATTCTGTGCGCGAGGCCACATCGTTCGAAACCGGCTCGCTGAATATGCAAGACAGCATTGCCAACATCTGAATGTCCGCCAAAGCTTCAAAATGTGTGAATAGATCAGAGATGAGTTCTTTTGCTAGGGGACTATGGCCCCACTTAACCCGCCCTGACAAGCTGTTTCGCCGACCAAGGGGATCATAAGATACATCGACTCCACTGTCAGAACCACTATCACTACGATGCCGTGATAAGGCATCCCTAGCTATAACAAGTACTGACTCGCCATGATGAAGTTTATCCAACACTTCCAGAGGAACTTCGTTATGTAAAAGCATTGATGCATATCTCCAAACGTCCGCGAGGTCGCTGAAACCATGTGTCTCCGCGACAATTGCATTGTGCTCACACACATCTGGACCATCTCCAAATATGAGGTAGTTTTCAGCGAGAATGAGTTTCGATGGTAGCAGGTCAGAAATATCGTGGAGAGCTATGATGTTTTTGGGTTTGGACGCCCTGCTCCTGCCCACTCCAGTTCCTGTGCCAGTTCCCGTTCCCGTGCCCCCAGCACTTGAACGCTGAGAAAGTATAGTTGGCGAACCTCTTCCCCCCCAAGGCCGACGGACTGACCGGCGAAAGTAGTCAGACATCGGGAAACGAGTAACACGATAGTGGGAGGAGTCGGAGTCGCTGGAAGACGATTCTTCCGAGTCATCAGATTCATCGGAGTCATATTTGCTTTCAGAGGCAAGCGACATCGCTTTCATTCGGGGCACAGGCGAGCTGTTGTTGTTCAGGCGGCCAAAGGTCTCGAAACTCGGCTCTCCTCGTGAACGTGCATTATTCTTCGCGACAAGGGTTTCTAACAACGATTTGACTTTGTCTTCCTTGGGTGGAAAGAAGCAGACGAGCTTGCCAGTAGCTGAAAATCGGGCTCCACAATACCTAGGCAATGGTACATTGGCATTTCGATTCATCGGTGTAAGCATGTCAGTTGCGCTAGAATCAAGCTCCTGAGACATCATGGCCGAAGCACCAGCAGGAATATCACCATCTTCATCGTCGCTAGAACTCTCATCGGCAAGAGCGCCCAGATCATCGTCGGAATCATCTTTAAAGAATGTGGTACTTGTTTCGAGGTCGACCTCCCCTAGAAGATAACAAAGTGTTGCTTCCAGACAACCTCGTCTGCGGGCCACAAAGCCTGCGGCTATCTGTTGTACTTCTCGTTTCAATTTATCGTATACTTCCTCTGACATAAGCGAAGTCTTGCCCAAGGTGAACGAGGGAGCTTTAGTCTCAGGATACTGATCCGGGAAAACCACCGTGACTTTAGTATATATAGGATTCCCGTCTTCGCCCCATGGCCCATTCATAGATGCAATCACTGTCCTCTTATCCATGTTCACATCTTCGAAAGTAATCTTGGGAAGTTGCTCATGAATACGAATGATCTCATCATGCAAGCTCTCTGGGGAATCCCACTCTTCTTCATCAGTGAGCTCGGGATTCAAAAGCGAAAACCTTCTCGAAGAGGGCCGTCTTTGTGAAGCACCGCCGCTTTCTTGCTTCGTGAATTTTATGCCACTCATCCAGCCAATTTGTTTCTGATTTTGGTCGTCTGTCTTGAGATTCTTGTCTTTACCCACTATAGCGGGGGCTCGAATCATCATATGAGTCCGGCTATTTCGAGGTAAAGACATCTTCTTCATGCCTACAACGCTCAAAGCGCTGACCTTCAAACCAGAACTTCCAGGTCGGGGCCCAGAGATGGTGGTGTTTTTCTTGTCGATTGATGCATGTTCGACTGTGCGAAATGTCTTATAGATCGCTCCTTTGCGAGTGACATTTAGCTTCTTCCGCACTTGGCTGCCCTTGACATACCCTACTCCCTCGAGAATTTCCGGATCAACGTGTTGAATACGCAAGTGATTATCTTCGCCCCAGGAAACCAATTGGAACTCTCGATTATCGACGCCATCATCTGTAATTCCGCCTCGACTTCTCCACAGGAATTCTTTAACTTTCGAATTACCATGGCCTTGAAACGTAGCAACTGTCGAGGCAGGACCATCTCTACTGGTATTCTCTTGAAGGCGTCGCTCGTAGAGATGAAGATTTCCAGGAGTATCTTGCGGCATGGCCAACAGCCCCCAACCAAAAGGAGTATGCCGAGCCCGCCAGACAGGGAAATCAGTCCTGATAATACGCTCAGGCTCATCCAGGTCATTCCCGTAATCCCAAAACTTGATGCTTTTATCCAATGAGCAGGTTACAACCCCCGTAGCCCTTGTTCGATTCCAATCCACGCCGTAGATTTTCGACTCGTGCGCATTTATAGACCGTAGGGGCGTAGCACCCTTTCGATCATCCCATATTCTCAACCATCGATCATGAGACGAGGCCAGTATGTGTGAATCCTGGCGATTGTATTTGACTTGAGTAGCCCCTGCAAACCAATCGCAAAAAGTAAGGACGGGCTGCCTCGGCCGGCGCAGATCCCATTCTTGTACATATCCATCAACCGCACATGTTGCAAGCATGTCTGGGTGATGAGCAGACCAGTTGATATCTGTAATAGCTCTGCTATGTCCATGAAGTGTATGTTCGATCGCCCCTTGAGAGGTATCCTCGTGCATATTCAAATTCCACACCAGCGCCTTTTGATTTGCAGTGCTGGCCACCCAGTAATCTCGTGCCGCGAAGGGAGACCATTGTACATCTGCCACCAGCCATGGCAGACCGTGTCGAAGATGGCGCGGAGGGTTCAGAGGGAAATCGAGGTCGATTATGTCAAGTCCATCGGTACTACGAAAAGATCAGCTTTAATCATCTGCACAATCCAGAGAGCACTTACGACGCAAGTGCAACATCCCTCCCAGAAGGAGAGATTGTTGCCGATCCAACTGTGCGTTCAACATGAATAGTGACATCTGTCTCGAACGTGGAGCTGTCAAAGGCAGACTTGATTGTCTTCCCCTTCCGTAAATCATCCATCATACTGATTATGGGACCTGAATATTCGCATCATCTTCGAACCGCAGCTGCGAGGCGCGAACGCCCTGTTTGTTCTGTTGAATGCTAAAGAGCAGCTTTCCACCGTGTATAATGAGACTAGGTTCGAGTAGACATGCTGGACTCTGCAGATGCTGTAGTCGGAACATGTACGGCCAAAATTGAAGCTATTCCCAGCTGTGTGGAAACAATGATTAGGTGAAGGCTGAATGTTTCGAGGTCCTCTGGCAGCGCAGCTCAGCTCCCCACTTTGGGTGTAGCTTCACCGGGGGACGGAACTTACCGTCGCCGACTTCAGCCAGTCGAGACAGAGTCAAGCCTTGCAATCTATTTCCTTCATTGACTCGCTTTGGGAGAATTTGTTTTTCTTAGAAGAAGAAGGTCAAGGTGACTACTTGTTAAGAAAAAATCTGACCGCAACCAGAAGTCTACCTAGGTGAGCCGTTTGAAAGTTTGCTATTACCGTTGATATTGCCCCGCTAACAAGGATTACAGACTTGCCCTCTTTGCAGCAGAAGGAGCGAGATACTGCGATACTGCGAATTTAATCCTTCGACCCTTCCATATCTCGCAGGGACATAGCCGTTATATTTGAGCCTCGAGAGCTGCCTATCTGCGAGATTTCCTCCGAGCCCCGCATACCCCCCATAGGACTTTAGACCACAACCCGCTGCGCGGCGCGGCCCTCAACATGGCGGCTTTACCAAAGCGGATTATCAAGGAGACAGAGAGATTAATGGCAGAGCCGTAAGCCTTGAGTCTTTATTCTTATGCGGTTCACAGACTGATTTTGAAGAAAACAGTGTTCCAGGTATCAGCGCAGTCCCGCACGATGACAACCTTCGATACTTCGATGTCGTTATCCACGGCCCCTCCCAGTCTCCTTACGAAGGTAAGAGAATAGTGTAGGAACATCTCATATGCCAGCCTCTAATGTGCATATAGGAGGCAAGTTCAAGCTCGAGCTCTTCCTGCCCGATGATTATCCCATGACCCCGCCAAAGATTCGTTTTTTAACCAAAATCTACCACCCAAACATCGATAAGCTCGGACGTATCTGTTTAGATGTCCTGAAAAGTATGTCTTGATCTCCGCACATTGGCAGATCTCCGTCTGTTAAATTTTTGGCTAATCGTTCCTCGTTAGGCAACTGGTCACCCGCCCTCCAAATTCGCACGATTCTACTCTCAATCCAAGCACTTCTAGGCGCCCCAAACCCTGACGATCCACTCGCACCAGAGGTAGCCAAGAGATGGAAAGAGGACGAACAAGCGGCGATAGCAACGGCGAAGGAATGGACCAGAACTCATGCCATGGTTTGAGCATACCGTCTATCCATATGTTTGATATGATGATTCATGACGATTTGGAGAAGTGACGAGGAGAGAGTGGCACGAAACGCGACGTAGATGGGAATGATATGATGCTAGAGAGCAAGCAGGGGGCCGGCGAACATGACCGTTTCCTCTAAGGTCTAGGCGTTTACCTGCATTCTTTAGATAGAGCTCTGGTACAGTTTTATGGGACAATAAACACCTTTCTACCATTCATGCTATATATTAGGGATCTGAAGCTATCTTTATCGTCACGTTAAGTACTTGCAAGGTAGGCTTGGAGGGGTCAACCATGTGCCCCACCCTGCGGCGTGTTGCTGCGCTTTCTTCTACCCAAGCTGTGCGAGTAATATCTACACGAGCCCCATTAGACCTTTTATTTTGCGCCTTTCACCGAGATACATCTATTTTCAATTTGAAAGACGCTACTTACCTAGGTTTTTGTTACCTCAATTTGGCTGAAGGCGTTTGCCGTACTGTAGAGGCCAAGGGTCCGCCTTGCTTGTGTCTCAGCATCAAACTTCACATTACAAACACCTGAATATCTTTTTCAAAACAACGCGCCTGTTCTCGGGATCTTCTTGATTCTCGCCTCGAATGCCAAATCTAGCCGATCCCAGCCAAATCTCTGAAACAATGAAGCAATTTCGGGGTCCACATGTGCGGTACGACAGAGGCACACAAGGCTTGGCCCCAACCAGTACAGATGAGATCTCTTGGTTTCAACAAATCAGCGCAAAGCCATTGTCTTACCCAGATAAAGCATTGCTCCACCATCGAACGCGAATTTCACGCTTGGGATCGCTCCCCTGGCCTGCGTGGTTGACTCAACCCGGCTGGGCATGTTATCACGAGGCTGCCAAACACAACTATTGCAATGTCATCCAAGCTTGCTCATGCACAAGTTACGTTAAGATATAGCCTCTAGTTCTAGTATATTTCACGTCTCCTGTGAATTTTGGTGCCAGTATACCTCATATTCTTTCTTCCACTGGCCAATTGTCGGGGACCGTCGGCAGCCGTTGAGTTCTCCTATTTTGGAAGCTATTTTAGTGTTGAGGTATGATACACAACGCGATTCTTTTATTTATTCAAGTTTGCAATACCTACTTATCTAGCTCTGCCCTGCCTTCCAGTTGAGGTGACTGATCGCAGAGTTGATTCTCGCCACGTTCTTGCCCCGCGCGGTACGACGAAGCACCGCGAAACCTCCTCAACGCCAATTGGAAACGTTGCTGAGTCCAATGTAGGTAGGCATGGTTCTTTTCTCTGGTAGTCTGTTTCTATCTAGTCTCTATTTCTTTTGCTATAATGTCTCCGGGAGACCTGCATTCCCATTTCCGAGCTCTCGCCGAAGATGACACTGATCGTGGAACCAACTTCATGGCACAAAAGCGATTAGGCAGTCCTAGCCGCTTGGCCACTAATCTTTCATATGAGAAATATTAGTCTGCTATATTTACAAAGCTTTGCTCTCATCGTCCACTGCGTTCTTTCAATCTGCGCTCAATACGTTGCCCCCTATCCTTTGTCATATCTTTCACAGAAAACCATGATGGACTATCTGAGACCTACATCTATGATTTCTGAACCAACTGGACTCGTTTTTATGGAGGTCGGAGCAGGGTACATGAGGCCCCAAGAGGGCCTTGACTCGACTGAGGTAGCACCAAAAGCCCCAGTTAATGACCAGGGCAACGAGAAAGATGAACAGACAACACAAAGCGACGGTGAGGAATACGATGATACGCCACCTATGACAATCAACCGTTTCATGTCGCTTCTTGCAATGACATTCTTATGGACCGGCTCCCAAATACCGTTATATTTATTTGGTCAGTTATGAAAACCCCGCGCTGAAACTTTGACTGAAACCCCGCAGGCGCCATTGCTACTTATATTCATGGAGATATCGGGGGATACGACCGATTCATCTGGTCGTTTACGGCAAATTTAATAGCTTCGGCTGTTGTCTGCCCTTTCGTCGGCGCATTGTCTGATCTGATCGGCCGACGATATGTTGCTCTTACCGGTGCTGCATTCATTGTTCTAGGGATGATCATTTGCTCAATTGCAAATCGCATGAATGCCTTCATCGGTGCAGTCTCAATTTCCGTATTCATCTACCCAACTGATTATCTTAGCTGGCATGACGCTTGTTGGTATAGGTGCTGGCATCAACGAGTTGACTGCTTTGGCCGCTACTTCTGCGCTGGCTCCTGTAGGGCGATCATCCTTCTATATCATGTCCTTGGACTAATTTCTGACTGTCCTCAGACCTCGAAGCGTGGGACATACAATGCTATACTCGTCTCTACGATTATACCTTTCGGACCGTCCGTTCTTTACGCCCAACTCATAGCTTATCACTCTAATTGGCGCTACGTCGGCCTCTTCTGTGGTCTCTGGGCCTGCGTTGGTATGGTCATGACAGCGATCTTCTACTTCCCTCCATCTCGGATCAACTCATCTGGACTCACCAAAACGGACATCATCTCGCAAATTGACTTTGTGGGAGGCTTCCTTTCAGTGACAGGTGTGCTTCTTTTCTTCGCAGCCTTGACCTGGGGCGGCTACCAATATCCGTGGAGCTCCCCACACGTCCTCGTCCCTCTGCTCCTCGGTATCGTCATCATAATTGCCTTCATATTCTGGGAAATATACGGCGCCAAGTACCCAATGTTCCCGTCCCGCCTCAAAAAAGACCCTCGGATTCTAATCCTCACCCTCCTCATAACCTTCATCTCCGGCGCGCAGCTCTTTTCCGTCGCAGTCTTTTGGCCCAGCCAAGCCTACAATGTCTACGGCCACGACCCCATCGGCGTCGGGCTCTGCGGTCTCCCCGTCGCCTTCTCAATCTTAGTTGGAGCATGCATCGTACTCTACCTCCTTTCCGTTTTCAAAGGCGGCAACAGAGCACTGTTGGTCATCTCCTCTTGCATAATGACAGCCGGAAGCGGTGCAATGGCTTGTCTCAATCGGGATAACCTGAACATCGCCTACGGAATCCTCGTCATTGCTGGTCTTGGAATTGGCGGTATCGTCGTCCCGGCTTCTATCATCACCACGATTATCTGTCCCGACGATCTTATTGCCACCGTCACGGCGCTTACCCTTGCTATACGCGTCATTGGGGGAGCAGTCGGGTATGCTGTTTACTTAAATGTTTTCCAGCATAAATTCATCGGGCATCTGACCGAGGGCATCGTCACCGCTTGCATTGAGAATAACATCTTTAATCCGAGTACCATCAGGGAAATAGCTGAGCTCACAGTCTGTAGTTTGACTGAGAGGATTATGGATGTTCCAGGTGTAAACGGCAATGTCACTATTTATAACAGTCTCGTGATTGCTGGTCAGGAGGCATATGCGCAGTCTTATCCGTGGGTTTACTATGCGAGCATTCCCTTTGGTGTTCTGAGTATCATTGCTAGTCTTTTTCTTGGGGACATCAACAAGTATATGGATGATCATGTTGCTGTTGTTATTAATTAGGATCCAGGTCTCGTAGGGTCGCAGGCACATGTGAGCATCACCGTCAGCGTATGCGTTTCCTAACGAAACAAAATGCCTTTCATTCGCTATTCGCTGGCTGATGATAAAATCGGGAATGATACTCGCTAGCAAAGAAAACAATAGATGCCTAATCAAACTCGGTAATTTCGTACCGCGAAACTTGTCCAGTCTTGGTCTTCACTCCCACCTCCAGCTTAAAATTCTCACCCTTGTGGACTTGGAAGCCGGCCACATGTTCTTTGCCCTTCTCCGGTTGTTTTATGCGTCCTTTCTGACTATAACCTTTTACAGTTTTTCTCGCAAGGTTGGATTTCTCCTTGATCTCAATCCTCTCATTGGAGAAGAGGTATAAGTTGCGGGTAGTGCTCGTCTCCCTAGCCCCTTTTACACAAAACAGATACCTGATGCCCTCGCGCTTGAACTTGAAATCTTTGGTCTTGACTTCGTCCAAAGCCTCACTTGCAGAAGCAAAGTCATCCCACATATGTGGAAAAGAGACAATGGCCTGAACGGGAGTCCATTCTGGCTTCATGGCAGCGTTTTCCGGAGAAGAGAAAGTGTCCCATTTGTACCACGAGGCTGTATGAGAGCCTTCTTTGTGGAAATATATGATAGATTTGGCGTTCTTGTTGCCCGTGGTGAAGAAAAAGGGCTGGATCTTGTTGGCTGGGAGGACGGCTAGTTCTAAGACACTAGGCAGGATCGCAAGGACAAATTTCCGGAAAGTACACTTTTGGACGGGAGCCTTGGCATAGGGTATAGCCTCCTTAATGGACTTCTGAGCTTCCGCCAGCAAGTTTCCAACCGAGTTTTGCGGTCTCTGAGTGCCGTCAACCAAGGTCACTGACGACATAGCGGATGAAAGTGGTTCGACAGAATCGGCGTCGAAGGGCCGCCATAAAACCCCAGATTGGGGGACTTGGTCTAATGTGAGATACAGTCGCTGCAGGTCGCGAGGTGAATATCCGAATTTGCCGAGTGACCTTTTAGCTGACTTTCTAGCTGCCCTTTCAGCTGCCTTTCCAGTCGCCATTCCAGCTGCCTTGAAAGACATTGTCTCTTTAGCTGACTCAAAAGAACTTCTAGCAGAAGGAGCTGTATGTAGACGTAGTCTTGCAATACTCAAGAGATAATTAGCTGTCAAACCTGTAGTTGGACGAATGACGGGGTCCGTCTTGCTTTCCCAGTGCTTCTTCAAGTCTTCGAGATCCACTCCTTTATTGATCCATTCTAAAAGTCGGCCGATCATTCCACGTCGGAGGGAAGAAATGCAACCTGGAAACGCCGCTCTTGCATATTTCGTTACCAAATTTTTACGTTTCACTGCATCTTTCGGGTTCTGAGCTGCAAGATTCGTAGACGTCCTCTGCAAGTACCTGATCGCGGCTTTGTGGGACGTCGCACGGGAAAGAATGTCGTGAATTAGAAGGTCATGGGCCTGAGCGATGGTTTCTGGGGTGTTGCGCCGCAGAACTATAAGATGATAAGTTAGCTAAACATTTCAGAGCAGGTTTGAATGTAGGACTCATCGAGGCGGAAGGCCAATCCATTCCTGGCACCTTTGAAACAGACTGAAACGTCAACAAGAATTGTGCACATACCCGTTTCAAGCATACTGAAGGAAGTTTTGGCATTTTTAGGATCCATTGTCCTATCGAATGCGAATACAGGCAGTTCAATTGACATATGGCTCCAGCCTCCGGTTTGTTGGGGTGCCCAAGGTGTGGTTCCTAACCGTTGTGTTCTCGAACTCCTCACAGACGACCTGACCACAGAATAACTTCAAGACATTCTTAACTGGTGTCCTGTAGTATGGTGGAACAGATTCGAGGTTGGTGGGCCATGCCAATGGAATCAGGGATCCGTCGTCAGCAACGACACAGAGATCGCCATACTTCTTCATGAATTTCTTGCAGGCAGTGCATTTCATGATTCCTCGCTTTTCAGCAGGAAGGCCATCTGTAAAAGCATTGGAGATTCTGTATCTCTTGGACTGGGATAATGCGTGGAATATTGGCTGGCGAAATATTGGGCCTTTGTTCGAAAGTACTGACTTCACATTTGCTTGCATGATGTCCAGCAGTGGTTCGATTGCCCTTTCTGAAGTCCTTTCTTCTTGTTGTGAGACGCGGGAGGATTGGCAGTGGAGACTGCCGCAGCCTTTCAGTGCATCAAGACTGGATGTCGTCTTTTCCTGATGCTCAGGCTTTGGAGCCTCGAAGACTTCCTGCGTGTGGGGGGCCATGTTTTAAGAATATTAATGATGCTAGAGGTTATACTGGAAGTTTGGAGAAGAGATGAGTGACAGTTTGGAGAGACATTCTTCTTTGTTTTGGAAAGAGGAGGGGCGAGTGAGGTAGGACTCAGGGTGTGACTCGAGCCTTCCAATTCAGGCTGGACAGTGAAGTCAGAGAAAACGAGCTCATTGACCGGAAACTATGAGATGGAAACTGAATCATAGGAAAGCAAAAAGAGTGACAGCAGCTCGCATTAAATTCGATGAAGGCCCCAATTCTGGTCTTGACCTCTATCTCCCTCCTAATGTCTAAAGAGGCCTGCTTCTGGGCCTTTCGTACCTTGGGTCGCATATCAGCTAACCGCAGTCTATACAGCGAATGCAAATTGAATTCGAGAGCCTCGAATGCCCTATCAGGAGCATTTCGTGCCCAGCGCCTTGAGGCGTCCAATGCCTCCAACATAGTAAGTAGGAGGGTCGCATGCACTTTCAGTGGGGGAAAATCGCTCAACGAAAAATGGCTATAGACTGGAGAAATCATATTTCGTGATCAATGTAAGATTACTGTATAATGAAGATACCAAGTACCCAAGTGTGTTGCTGTGGTCTCCTCCGAAAAGGTTCTAACTTCAGTCACTTCAGCAATACCAGAAAGCATGCTCAAATACAGCATTGCTTGAATGCCACATTGATGTTGGGGGAAAGTGTATTGAGAACCGATCCTCAATTCAAATCAACCGCATCTTCGAAATTCATCTTCATATTTCCCCCTGACTTATCGGTAGTTGTTGTTTCCTGTGTTCAACACCATTGGATAAACTACCAACATCGCTGAATGTTGGTTCATACACTCCTCTTGCAAAACTTCTCGCCCGGAATCCGTGTGGGCAAAGATTCCAAAGACGAGCTATGATGCCGGATACTAGAAAGTGACTTACAAGTTGATGGCGAACGCAATCAACGGAATGGCTTGGTGGATCAAGCGTGAGCTTGGAGAGTCCAAAAACTTTGAAACTCTTGCATCTTTTGGTTCCTGGGATCCCCGATATATCATTTTGCTCCTGGGTGCTGTGAAAGCCGGGTACAAGGTCCCACTCTCCTTCCTCCGCGTTACTCCGGCGCTGCTGACTTCTGATCCAGATATTTTCCCGTCGCCCAGCTACCCACTCGTCGGACTCAGGACCTTGTTGGATCGAGTAGGATGTAACTTCTTCGAAGCAATTGCCTGTCACATGGAAGCTTTTCAACGATGGCCATCGACAGATTCACGAGATTCCAAGCCTCTCATAGCTTCTTGACGAACATTTCCCACATTATCCATTCAAAAAGTCCTTTGAGACCCAGTATACCCAACCCAACCCACCAGAATGATACGAGAGCCTGGAATACATATGCCACGGTATTGAGTTGTGTGCAGTCACTCCACCAAATCAAGTTAGTGGCCCCCCTCCACGTCGGTCTTCGTGCATTGCTAGACTAAATCAAACAGAGCAGCAGCCTTTTTTCAAACCTCTTCGCCGCCGTACCGAACCAGATCGCTATCTTATTCCCACTGCCAGAATCACCACTCACTGTCGAAACCGCAATGGAGATGATCCGATCGAACAGCCCTGACCTCCTTCTTGCGCCAGCACACGTACTAGATGGTGTTGCCTCTGATTCGAAATTGTTGGACGAAGTTTCTAGCAAAGTATCAACGATTTCCTTCGGTGGCGGTCCACTTTCCAAATCGACAGGTGATATCCTCACCAACCACTTCCGTGTATTCGGAATGTACGGCACGAGTGAAATGGGTACAGTCCATAAGATCGTGCCTTCTGGCTCTTGGGATAGGAGAACGTAGAATAGTTGGAAGCCGCACCCGCATGCCAACCTCGAATTCCGACAGTTGCATGGAGGTTGCTACGAAGCCATTGTGATCCGGAACAGGCAAGTCAGCGAAGAACAGCCTGTTTTCAAATTGTTTCCAGAGCTGCAGGAATGGCCTACGAAAGGCATGTTCTGCCCCGATCCCTATAGAGCAGGGTTTTGGAGTTATCGAGGGCGGGTCGACGATCTCTTAATACTCAGCAATGGAAGCACAGTGAACCCTGCCGGATACGAGGAGAGTATTTCGAAGATTGCCTGTGTGAAACAAGCTATCATGTGTGCTACAGGGGGACAGAAGCCTGCGTTGCTAGTTGAGCTAGAACCCTCGTCCCCACCGGATTCGAGACTTTTGGATGAGCTATGGATGACGGCAAAGGAGTCTAATCGTGTGTTTCCTCCTCGATCTTCGGTAGAGAGATCCCATATCATTATTACGTCTCCTGACAAACCACTTCCGAGGTCAGCAAAGGGTACCGTTCAGCGTGCGCTGGCTTTGGAAGTTTATAGAGAAGAACTTGAGAGACTTTATCTATAGATAGAAACACGGACAAAAGCTATTACCTCGGTAGAGCTCATTGATTTAGAACTGACATTAAATGACAATGAAGTCACGGAGATGACCTGTTGTCGTCGCCTCAATTCACTTGAAACCCCCGATCCTTATCTTGAAGTGATTGGAAAAAACAGAAGCTCGAAAATCGGTAAAATAACGAAGTAAATAACACTGGGGGAAACCGAAACAGGATCATGAACTTGCCTGGCCCCTAAATCTCCGCAATCACCAATTCGACAAACAAACAGGCTCAAACAAATGCCATCCACACCCCCACGCGTGGCCCGAACGATCTCCTCGTTGCAACCCACACCACCGCACTCAACCAACGCGATTTATTTAATCAGGGCGCAGTATAATCCTAACCAGTATTTGTGATTTTTTGACCGTCTGTAGCACAGAGGTATTCACGAATATAGCTTGGCAGGAAAAGAGTTTATTTCGAGTTCGTTTCGTTTGGGGGAGCGTAATTTAGCAGTTCAGCCGCTGACATGTTCCCCTGAGAAAAAGCGCGACGGAGTATTCGACTTCATCGACTACATGCCTCTTCACCCGCCTCTTGCAAACATTGATTCAAAGTATTAGCTTCTAGCACAGTTGCTAGGGATGTGTGCATGCCACTCTCCGGTGCAGCTTTTGTCTTTTGTTGATGCAGAGTTGGCCGTTGGACTTCAAGTTTTGACGCGACCGGAGTAAATTGGAGGCTGGGATGCGGACAAACACCTCAGAGTAAGGCTTCAGGCATCCAGAAGTTGCGAAGGGGAGAAACCCCCGGTAGACGTTTTGTGATCGAATGCCATAATCATATGCCAAGTGGCTGGACTGCTGCAATATCTCCTTTGAAGTGACGAGAATCCTCACGCCCTTTTTTTCCCCTTTCTGAAGTCGGTAAAAGCGGCGAGCATAATTCATTGCCCCAGCATATGAGTGCCAGCTCTCCCTCGTCTCGATTCCGGGCTGAATTTCACCACAGTCAGCTTTCTTCCTCTCATTTCCGAACCGAATATTCCGCTGCTTTACACTTCAACATCCCAACGCCCTTTTTTCGGTGAGCAGTCTCGTGCCGTCCTCCACGTCAACCAGCATGAGCGACCAATACCAATCCGCAGACGATCCGGTGGCTTGGGGAGATTGGCTGGCATCCGACCAGCTTGATTGGTGAGTAAAAAAAAAGACATACTCACAGAAAAAGGGCACCGGCTACACACAGCTATGATTCTGGGAGCATGGCGAATCCGCAATGCTTCTCAAACACAGCCGAGGTAGAAGAAGGGCATTCTCATCTGGGACTCACTCGTGAGCCCCTCCGTCAGGAGGCCAATAATGATGCGCAGAGTGAATGGGGACAAAACCTTGCTCCTGAAAGCGAGCAGGCCCCGATGAAGTAAGTTTAGACGAGAGCCTCCTCCGGGCTCATGGTCTGCAACACTAACAAAATAAGGGTCTTCAATTTGAGATGTGTGTACCCAAAGTCAACTTGCGCTTCATGTGATGCATCTCTCAACTGCCCAGACAAATCCCTCGACGTTCTGGATCTTTACTGCACTCAGAGTCGCACCGCAGATCATCTTCCCATTGCCTGCCAGCAGTGCGGCAACAAGTTCCCCGATATTGAAGCTTTGAAGGGACATTGTATTTCAGCATGGCACAAATGTTTTAAATGCGCAGTTTCAGGATGTAATCACAAGGTTGTTCCAGGGTCTCAATCCACCTGGGGGGGAGAGTCTTCTCATTTCGCCTCTTATCATCCTGAAATCAAATATGGGTGCGCTCAGTGCGGATCCAGGTATGATACTCACGATCTACTCGCTGAACATGCATTGCAATCTATACACACTGCGTATATCTGTCGTTTCCCAGAGTGCGGCTCAGGAGCAACGAGGCTTACGGATCTGTTGCGGCACCAGCTAACCCACAGGGTCAACGTGCCCCGGCACCCCTGCCCTCATTGTCGCAGGTACTTCAAGCCTTTAATGTTTCACAAAATGGAAGCTGACTGAATAGACACCGAGGAGTCAACGGTTTCAAACGTAAGGATCATCTCCGACAGCATATTCGCAACTACCACCATATCGACGCCGAGTCGCAGTTTGGTCCTTTGACATATGACTGCCCACGCGAGCACTGCATTCGGACCGGTGTGAATGCTTTCGAGGACAAGAAGCTTTTGCAGCTTCACCTAAGGAAGGATCACGACTCGCCATACCAGTGCTCACAGATCGGATGTGATCGAGTCGGGATCAAGGGATGGATGCGTCAGTCTGATATGGTGAAGCACCTGAAGAAGGTCCACGGTATCACCTATGAGGGAGAACGTTGGTATTCATTTTAGGTGGGGGTATAGCTACGCAGCTATCAACCGGCGGCATGCCTATTGTCGAGTGTGTTTCGTTTCTTTGGCTATCGATGTGCTGATTTGTTGAATTTCGGATGTGGAGGAATGGTTTCTAGCTCTCCTTGCTTTGGTCAGTTTATTTTACGTCTCTGCTGCTGCCGATTTCCTATGTCTTGTTCAACACAAGATTGCCAGTTTAGTTTAGTCTTGAGTATCTGTTCAACACAAATGTCTCCAAAAGTGGTTGATCTTTGCAAGCACAAATCTAAATCAATTATGCGTATTCCAATGTCCAAAATATCTATCGTTGCAAGTTTCTACCCTCTTCAAAAGACAAGTCGAACCTTCAACTTATCACCCTTTACGATCTCCTCCTCCTGCGCCATCAACTCCGGCATATCCCAAGTACAATTCATATACCTACCCCCAAGCCAATCCCTCTTCTCCTTCGTCAAAAACACAATTGTGTCCCCACTCAGCTCCGGCGTCTCAACAAAAACTACTTTCCGTCAGTCCAATAATCCCCGACAACAATAAAGAATAACTCACTAGCTCTCAACTCGGGCGTCAATTCCCCAGCACCAGCCAACATATCCGTCGGAATATTCCCCGGATGAATACAGTACGCCAGCACCCCCCGATCCGTATACTCCTTATTCACAAACTCCGTAAACCTCAAAACAGCAAGCTTACTCGTCTGATACGCACTCAGCGTCGGAGACACACAATGAGCACCCACACTACTCGTCGTCACAATCGTCTTATCACCACCCTTCAACAACAACGGCAGGAAAGCTTTCGTAACCAAATACGGTCCTTTCAAATTGACATTAAATGTCTCCCACCACTCATCGGGATTACTCTCAGTAACCATGCCCGATGTCAAAACACCAGCATTATTAGCCACGATATCCAAACGCCCAAACTCCTTCTCTACAAGCGCAGCTGCATCTTCCGTAGACTTCCGATCCCTGATATCAAGCACGATGACCAGGACTTCCGGAACAGGACGGTTCGCTTTAGCAGCAGCAGCGAGGACTTCTTCTCTTTGAGAAGTCAGCTTGGAACGAGCTCCGATAGCGATGTGTGAGGCTCCGCCTCGAGCGAATGATTTTGCCATGGCGAGACCGAGACCCCGGGAGGCGCCGGCGATGAAGACGGCTTTGTTGTGGGAGGGGGGTGGGTTGGTCAGGGGGGAGATGGCGGGGTAGCTGTCGTTGTGGACTTTGTTTGTGACATCGTAGTCGCCTGTAGATTGTTAGATTTCCTTTCTGGAACTTCTAAAATAAGAGATCTTATGAGCTTGCCTGGCCCTTCGATGGGGTTGGGGGTTCCTCTTGGGGGAGGCATAATGAATAGATGGTTTCACGTGAGCAAGTGGGGTATATCAAGGTCAGTGGGAAAGAATGTGATTCAAGATCAGTGAGTGAAGGATGAAATTGAGCTGGGAAGAATTTGAAACTTTGAAAAGATAGGATATTTATATGTCGAAGGCTCTGCTGCATACTCTTGGAATCGGAGGTATGCTGATGCGGGGACCATATATCGGCGTTAACAATTGCTGCAAAAGAACGGATTTACGGACGTAGAGGAGATTGGACGTCGCTGAATAATACCATCGTTTCTGGGTACGAGTATACGAATGTTATACTAATGCAATCTTTTGCCTGTTTAGGCTACCTGCTCGCCACCTATAGGTGAAGTCTAAGGAGTATCCGAATTGAGTACCGTATTCGTCTGGCCATGGCTGACGCTATCCAAGTATTTTGGCAGCTTTAAGCCTGTGACTTCTCCAATCTTGAATTGCAAATCTGATATCAGAAAAGATGGAATCTCTGTGAATGCGCTCCATCAGTGCTGCCTGCTCACAAACTCATAACTCCTTCCCAAACACTTCACCCACAGCCTTTACAACCTTACAGTCCCCCTTATGCCCCCTCTCACTCCATCCTTTCACCTGACATTCCTAAAATCCATCAGCATCCTTCACTCATTCAAGAAGAGGTTCAAAAATATACCTTCCCACAATACCAAACGCCCTCACACCCTTTACACCTGTTCATCTTCCCCTCCCCATCCTTCCCACACCCCTGACATATCTTCTTCTCCTCGCCCCCAAACTTCTCACCCATCTCAAGCAACTTCTCTACCGTCGTCGGAATAAGCTACATATATCTCATAATCAGCTTCCTTCCAATTCTCAAATCAAGCAAAAAGAAAAAGAAAATTGAGAAAACCCACACCAACATCGCCCCTCCCAACCTCCACAAACCCCTGCTTTTCCTTCTGCCCCGCCTCTTTATTCTCCTCCCTATACCCACTCCTCCTCGCCCCCCTAACTACAACCACATTCCCCTTCTTCCAGCCCTTCCCCTCAAACTCCTCTCCCTCCTTCAACTTCACCGTCACCGCAAAGCTCGCCCCGTCTCTGTCACGACAGATATAAGTTGGTGTGCGAGGTGTGAGAGTCATGTTTTCGAGGATGCTGCCGACTAGGTAGTAGAGTGACGGGTCATTGGGGAGGGGAGAGGTAGAGAGAGGGCAGGACGTGAAGGGTGGGAAGAGGGTGGGGGAGGTGAAGTCTGGGAATGGAGACATTTTTCTTTTAGGGGCGGGATAAATGAAATTAGGGTTCAGATAGATATTGTGATTTTGAGAGTTGAGTTGAAGAATTTGGATGAAGTGAGAACAGAAGCGGAGTTTTTGAAACATGTTTGAAACGCGCGGTTGGGTAACGGTTGGTCTTGCCTCGAAAGGGAACGCGAAGGAAGATATTCGTCAGAAAGACTTAGAATCAAGCGCTTTGAAACGAGTAAGAGTATTTCACTCCTCCTCCTCAGCTGCCAATCAAAAGGACCCGAAGAAAAAAAGCTTAGGGGGTCAATCACGTGCATGCCACTGCAGCTCCGTCGAAGCTTCATGCCGCAGGGATGGGCAACGGGGACCTTCATGATAGGCTCAGACTTGGAGTCCGGCGTGCAACGAAATCGAGCATTTCCCGAAAGGGAAACCGAGGAGAAGAGGGAGGAGGGATGGTTTTTTTGACGACCACCTTCCTGTGTGGAGGGAATGATGGCTACAGCCTCATTTGATAGGAGCAGATTCGGGCTTATTATATGAATGTTCAAGTATGAAAAGCATTCAATCAAAGTCATCATTTGTTCGTGATACTAGTACATCCATCGCTCGATCCATCTAAAACTCCAACAAAACCACGCAAACAGAAGTAACGGTATTACCAACGCAGTCAGTCCTTCTTTCCCCATACCAGAGGTCTCTTTCCATAGTAAATCTACACGCGCTTTCCCTAGTCACAAGCCAGAATCGAAATATTATCCGCTCACAGCATGGTGCCAAACGAGCCGTCAGTTGCAATACCTTTCCGAGGGCTGCTCGATTTGCCACCATCATCAGTAGTAGGCTTGCGATGCCTGAAAGTAAATCCGACAAACAAGCTCTTGCTCATCGGGTCTTCTCTATCGGCCATGTTCTCTAAGGCTGTCTGTTTATCATGAACTTCCTTGTACTTGGCCATGTCTGCCTCGTTGCTGAAGTCATCGAAATAACCGGCGTCGGTCTCCGAGTCCAGTTCTGGGACGAAAGGCGCGCGTTGGGATCGAAGAGTGTTCCAATCGACCTCAGCGAAGTACTGGTGGTTATAAACCTCTTTGATGTTGCTGAATCGCTTCATCTTGGATGCAATACAGCTACAAATATTAGTCTCGCTCTTAAAGGGGCTGAACGAACGACGTACCTTGTGATGAAGTGCCATGTTCGATTGCTGATAAAGTAATTGGGGTCCTCCCACACTGGTCGCTTCAGGACTTCTCTCCAGTGCTTCAGATTCTTCCAGGTCTCATCAACTGTAGCGCCTGCGAAAGGTGGGAAGCCAGTCAATGCCTCAAAATGCATACACCCCAAACTCCAATAATCAACAGAATACTCGTATTCATCCCCCTTCAAGACCTCGGGTGCCATGTAGTCTGGAGAGCCAACAATTGATTTAGCATAGTTGACGTCCTTGTCCCGCATTGATCTATAGCCCTCCCGGCGCTCTGCGACTGTTCGTTGTTCCATAGGTTTGCCGAATGGTACATACGTCTCTCCGACCTTCTCCAACTTGACCCTCATAGACTCGATTTTGCCTGGGGCAAGGAAGCCAGCAGCAAGCCCAAAATCTGTGAGTTTGACATGTCCCGTGGAATCAATCAGGAAGTTTTCGGGCTTCAAGTCGCGATGGATGTATCCGAGTTGATGGAGCGCATCGACCGAGCAGAACATCTCGGCGATGTAGAATCGAGCATGGCGGTTCGCAAGGACGCCAGTGTTATTGAGCAAAGTCCGGAAATCTCCACCTGGTACGTATTCCTAGAGATATGGTTAGCATGGTAATGGGAATTTATTTGGAGAACTTACCATTGCTAGATAAATGCTTTTCTCGTCTTGGAATGAGTAGAGCAAGCGCACAAGCCATTCGCTCTTAGCGTTGGTCAAAATATCGCGCTCCGTGAGAACATGTCTGACTTCATCCAGCTTGAAAAGTAGCTTCTTGCTCATAACCTTCAATGCGCACACCTCTCTCGTGTCCTTCTTCTGAGCAAGGAAGACTTGTCCATAACCACCTTGTCCAACTTGTGTGAGAATCTGGAAATCACCTTGGCGGAGGCGGACTCGTCGCTTTCGAAGATTGGCTCGCTCTCTTCCAGTATATTTCTGCCAGACAGGGTTGTATGTCTCTTCGGGTGTCTCTGGAGGGGCGGGAAATTCGGCTTGGAAATGGTTCAGTCGATTTTGTCGGGAGCCGACGTAAGTGAGGAGGTCAAAGTAGTAATCGAGGAAGTCTGTGCGGTATTAGCAATAAGAAACAGAGTTTCAAAATGGGAACTCACAGAGCTGTGTGACATTTGCCAGTCTTTTGACATTGGGCTTGTGCAAGATCTCTAGCTCTTCTGCCGTCAAACCTCGCTGAGTATTGTACTTTCTTGTGGTGGTTGGGGTATTGTCTCTTTGCTGGTACAGTTCCTGTCTTGAAAGCGCAGCGTGATTTTGAGCAATTGATTCTATTCCGCCCCTTGATGTCGGAGGAGTGTTCTCTTGCCCCTGCTTCCGAAGAGGACTACCCGGAGATACCGCTGATTTGTGTATAATACTGTCGTCGACATTGCCTCCGGCGGTACCAAAATATGAATCGTCCACTGCCATAGGATTGCTCTTCCCAGGAGAAAGTGGTGTGCCAGTCTGCGGACGTCCAATCTTTGATGGGCTTCCGAATGTCGAAGGTGCGAGCTTCATGGAGGTCTCGAACGCTGCTGGCAAGTCGTTTGCACCTGGGGGATTTCTGTTCTTGCTTGGGCTTCCTTGAGGGGTTGAAACTGGAGTGATGAAGTTGTTTCGGCTCGGAGTACTGGGTCTTGAGTCCTCATTTTGGCTCGAACGGGTATGGAGAGGAGGAGGCGGCACTGGGAGGATCCCTTCGTGCTTCCCTCCCTGAGAGGAAGGGAACAGGTTTGTGATGAAGCTCGACATAGCGGAGGAGATGCCACGCGTGGAGGAGAATGTGCCGCTCGAGGAGAGAATGTATCTTACAGTTTGAAGCAATTCGAGAAGATGATTGAGAAGGAGATCAACCAAGCAGATATTCAGAGCTGCCGCGGAAGACGATAGATCTCTTCAAAATCCCAATAATGCAATGCAATTTCAAGGATGTTGGAGCCCCACGCTTGTTTACAGTACCGAAATCGCGTTCAGGGCAACCGCGGGGCAACCAGCTTCGGCTGCCGTTTAGCGCGTCAGTAGAACTTTATTTCCTGCCCACGACTCATGAACTCTCAACCACGTCACAAAATTGTTAATTGATGCTATTAATATGTTTCTACCAATTATATTATGATGAGAGCTAATTTCAAATTATTCTCAAGATGAGAAAGAATACGTCGGAGGCTGCAGTAGCCACCGTTATCCCGTCATTTAACTAGCAGACAGAAACGCGTATCGTTGCACTATTTCTGTCTGCTTCCTTTTGAAAATCGAAGGCGCCTCGAAGTTTCAGGTATCTTTGTATATAATCTGTCGAGTCTGTTACTACGTCTCTGTGTATCCTCGATTCTGATTTTTTTCTGCTGCTCTTTTTCATGTTTTGAATATCTCAAGTGAGTCAATCCGTGAGAACTCTCGCTGGAAGATCTCGGTGATTAGAGATTTCAAAGTCTAGCACCATTACGTTTGTGTTATCTGGTTTTTATGATCTTCCTTGAAACAGCTTTCAACAAACTCATCTCCGAAGCACGCACGCAGAGATGCTAGTCCTGCTGGGCCTGAATACCTTAGCCATTGTAGCTGATGCGCAAAAATAAGAATGGCTAGCGACAGATAGCCTGACGGTCCCAAAGTCAAATTATTATCGCCCCCTTTGTTATTCCAAGCAGTTCCGACGCTTATTATTATGCTTTGGTTTAACATTAATTCACTACCCAAGACGTGACAAACCGGACTCTCAAGTAAGAGACTATCACGTGACAACCGTCCAAATTTATGCTCAAATACCAAGAGGATTTCAAAAAGAAGAGATAATTTCAAGTTTTGGTAGAGTCTCATAGCCTCAACTCCAAAAATGAGCACCTGGATTGTGTACCTAGTAGTCACGTGTTACCACTGAACTACTCGTGGCACCAAATGTCCCTTCCTATCTGTGTAAGCAATCACGTACTGACCCAGGCGGCATTATATTGGCAAGAAAATTGTACGATTTATTTGTACATGACATCACGGAATTCTGTTTGGATGACATCAGTGCAGATTGCCTTGCCCCCCTGCCAAAACCAGCTTCTGTGCGTAGCCCTAAAGCTTCCCGGAGCATATCTACCGCTTACAATCGGAATTAATTGGATATGAAAGGTTAGCTGGGATTGCTGCGGGCTAACATGGGATTCTTGAATTGCTCATGATTTTGCCATCGCACTAAGGAGACCCTGAAACCGACATGATTGGTGTATCTTGTGCCACAAGGCTTCCGCTTCCCGCGTTTGTAGCCACAGGAGGATGAAGGTGATCGAAATGACGTTTTACTCTGCCTGCTTCGTTTGGAACTCAATTCACATGTCTTTCTACAGATTTGAATCAGGTTTGGTTCATGAAATGCGGGCACAAATGTCAAAGGCGATTATTTTGCCTGCCTGAGAAATTATGTATAAGAGAGCCTTCCCGCTCTAGATATTACGCTTTTTCTCGACCAAGAACTTTGCTTCATACAACTCAAAAACTCAACTCAAACAAAATTTTCTCAACCAAAAACTTCAATATGTCTGACTCTATGTATGCTCCTACCCAGCTCCCCGGCTTGATCTTTTGTAAACAAATACTAATCAACTGTAGGCGCAAGGGACTCGGCGAGCAAGCCGGAGAGAAGCTTACCCCTCAATCTCAAAAGTCAACTGGCCAAGTTGTCTCCGAGAACGTGTCCAGCACCAGTGACAAGATCGCCGGCGCCGTCCAGCCCAGTAAGGCGCTCTCATCTCAATCTCAAGCCTCATCATACTGACAGAAGGCAGACTCTGAGAAGTCCACCACCCAAAAGCTCGGTGACAGCACCCGTTCCAACGCCGACAGCGCTCAGAATGAGGGTGGCTCATACCTCAACTCCGCAAAGGAGACTCTCTCTAGCGCGGGTAACTCCGTCTCTGAGACTCTTTCCAGTGCTAGCAAGTCATCCACTTTGCAATTTTGGTAATTGGTACTAACCCCCCACCAGCTGGCAAGACCGAGGATGCTGTCAAGTCCTAAACATCTCGCGATACCCCGCTCTGTTCGCAATAAGCTCGTTCGACCTCTCTCTTCACGACTTCATCGCTTGTTATTAGTAGCTTAGATTCTGGAATGAAAGATGATTGTCGATGAACGTTGACATAGACAAAGAAGTGCAATATGTGCCTGATCCCCAGTCTCTCTATGTGATGTGAACGAATTGGCCTAGTGGTCACTGCCCACGATGCATTAGTGACCCACCTACAATATTTTCTCACTCGATCTCAGTTATCGCGCCCGAAAGAGTAATTCCTCGGGCAACTTAAGGGGTCTTTTTGAATCGTGCTTTGTGCCTCATGCTTCGCAAATGTACAACGGATCTGTTTGTCGAAGCCCATGATCTCGACAAATACATGTGGACATAGATTTGCGTAACTTAATTGCAGCTTCATGAATCATGATATGTCAGGAGTAATTCGTGTTCCTGAAGTAGTTAGTGTTGGGATTCCGGACTAGCTTGTCATCCGAACCCCGCCCCGATGTCAGACGGAGTTATCGGATTTGTCCACTTATGGAATACGAACCTTTTATAAAGATCCATCTCTGATGCAGAGCCCCATGCCCGAAGCCTTTCCCGTTATTCGGATGATTTTCCCCCTCTTCCCTGTCCTTGAATACGTCTCCTTGTCGTTCAGCATTTGAGACATTCTCCATGTCGACCCCAGCCGCCGAGCTATCAATCTTCGTGGTCACCCCGTTATCCAATATAAATGGACCACCAGCAGACCTATCAGATATAAATGGAATTTCCAGTCGAAAGCGCAAACGGCACGGGAAGTCACGTTTGGGCTGCATTGCCTGCAAGAAACGCCGAGTCAAGGTACGCCACAATTGTGTACCTCCCATGATAGGACTGACGGGCATCTGTCAAGTGCGATAATGCATACCCGAGCTGTCGGCATTGTGTGAGAAGAAAAGAAACTTGCAGTCTCTTCAATTCTTCGCCCCAAGGTGGGGACACGCCGCCGACCCCTCAATCTCTAAGTGGTAGCTATGACCTGCATTTACAACAACCATCATCTCCGGGATTCTCCAGTGGACTTAGCACACTCGAAATGGAGCTTTTCCACAACTTTATTGAAAATACTGCTGTCTCCTTACCATACGGTGGCAATATATGGCATGACGATGTAGTACCGCTTACACAAAAAGTAAATATACTTACGTTCCTATCCACAATTCATTTGCATTAATGGTATCTGTAGCATGATTACTTGATGCACGCCGTCCTTCTCCTATCAGCAAAGCACCTCTCATACCTTTCACCGAACGATGCCGCGTATCACCGGGCAACGCTCTTCCATTTAGGGAAACTGCTACCCCGCTATAGGGAAGAAGTGGCAAAGCCAACAACACTTGACAACGCAGATTCGATTCTGGCTACAAGTCATCTGCTCCTTTATTTTATGTGGTCTAACGTCGATACCTTTGAAATGAATGATCCCGCCTGCTTGATTAAAGATCAGCTGTTCGCCATGACCGCAGGCTTACGGGAAACTTTTCTTTCTGCGGCTTTCATTCTGACCACAGGCCAAAGTATCTTCTCCGAAAGCACGTCGTATGCCCCGAGATATTCAATCAGACGGACAGCAAAACGATGCTCAAAAAAGCCTCCTCATTTTGAACGCTATTTCTGTGATCGATGGCAGCAAGGAGTCGGGAGCGCACTCATAGATATTGGCGATAATTCGCCGCAAGATATTCCACAATTGCCAGACATGAAACATAATCGAGGGGCACAAATGAATCATATCGATCTTTGGTATGCAATCACGCAACCTCAAGATCCACTTCTCATCGGATATCTCGATGCTGTTGTGAGACTAGCGCCACTTTGTTCCATTGCTTCAGAACTCCAGGCATCAATGGAAACCCCCGCATTGATCGAAGCAAACAATACGCGTGTGCTCCCTAGCGATTCGCCTGTCCCAATTGCAGGCCTAGCTCGCTATATATTCTCCTGGCCAATTGTCAGCTCCCCTGGTATTTTACGTCTCCTCGCGCGCAAAGATGAACGCATGATCTTCCTGCTCTACCAATTTTACAAAGTCATCACTGTACTGCTACCAAAGACGTATTGGTGGGCTCACCAACGGGCAGAGAGAATGATTTCTATTTTCGAGGAGAAGCTTGAGCCGTGTGTGCTCGAGCTCGTCCAGGAATTCGATATCGAAGAGGATGTGGTAGCCCAAGCTGCTGAATTTACAGTGCTGGCGAATGAGAAGTGGAGGCAGTATTCGCTGATTAATGCCATGAATTCTGCGATGCATCATCTTCATCAACCTGCACCACCGGTGGCAGCATAATTGGATTCAATATATTTTTAAGGTTGCAGGAGACAATTTGTGGAGACTCGGATGATGAGATGAGAGTTATTAAATTTTGGGCTTGCGATCTAGGCGAATCAGTTGCTTGAGTGCGAGTGATGGTACAGAATAGCAGAGATGAGCCAACAGAAGCCATCAATTGCTGTCCAATTCAGGCGTATCACCAAAGCAAAGCGTCAAGATACCCTCTGGATACCGAGCTCCCTTTGAGCCACCATTACTGTCAAGAATCTTCCTGATCCTTTCATCATCTTCTTTGGAGAATTCAATGTTGACCGCATCAGCATTCTCTTTCAAGTACTTGATGTGCTTAGTACCCGGGATAGGGATGAAATCTGCAAGGAATCAGCAAGCGAAATCCACGACGAAAGGACGGAGTTCATACCGTCACCCTGAGCCAATACCCATGCCAGTGTCAACTGACCAGGCGTGCAGCCTTTTTCCTTTGCAACATCTATTATTCCCTCAACAAGTTTCAAATTCGCTCCAAAATTCTCCTCGGAGTATCGAGGAAACCTTCTCCGCACGTCATTCTCATCCAAATCACCTCTGCTCTTGATCGTGCCAGTGAGGAATCCACGACCGAGAGGCGAGTATGGCACGATCTTGACGCCAAGTTCTCTGGCTGTTTTCAAGAAGTTGGTTTGCTCAGACTCGATCTCGAGTGCGAAAGGAGAGTACTCCATCTCCGCCGCCGCAATCGGATGGACTTTGTGAGCTCTGCTCAAAGTTCGGGAAGAACACTCAGATAAACCAAGATAACGAATCTTCCCCTCCTTTTTCAACTCAACCATGGCTTCAACCGTCTTCTCAATCGGTACCTCAGGATCCGCTCGATGCTGATAATACAAATCAATCCTATCAGTCTGCAGACGCTTGAGACTTGCTTCACAAGCCTCCTTCACATATTCCGGTTTGCCGCAAAACTCAGCTTTGAATCCCGTTTTCTCATCCTTGAGGAAGCGTCTACCGAACTTGGTGCTGAGGAATATTTCATCGCGGCGGCCGGTTTCTTTGAACCATCGACCGATGAGTTCTTCGTTGGTGAAGGGTCCATAGGAATCAGCGGTTGTCCAGAAGTTGAGACCCATGTCTGCGGCTGCTGTGAGGACTGCGAGGGATTCTTCGTCCGAGTGGGGGGCGGAAGGGAGGTGGATCGACATGCCCATGCATCCAAGACCGATGGCTGAGACGTAATCATCGCCGATTTTGCGTTGAGGGAATTTTGGAGACATTGTTGGAATTGGTGTTTGTAAGATAGAATACTTTGATTGAATGGATGATTTAAAATACTTTGAGCATGATTTTTAGACCTATATATACTTAGTGAGGAGACTGTTGTTAAGTCTTAAGTCCTACTTCCGAGCTTGCCACGCTAGCCAGATTTGGAATACGAAGTTCGCTCGTACTCTACATCCGCAACTTCTGCATTAGACTACCCCCGGTAACCTGACCAACTGAGAAAATCGACCCGAAATTCATGACATATATCAAAGTCCCACGAATTCCAAAAAGCGGGCCAGTGGGAAACTACCCTCTTTTCCGAACCCCCGAAGATTGCACTGCAACTGCCGGAGAGGAAATCAGGGCACGAAGCTTGAGTTTTCTCAAAACAGCATTTAGTATCGATAGCGTAGTATTTTTGTATAGCATGTATTTTGGGTCTATACATCTTTCATGACTCATCATCAAAATATTCGTACAAAAGCCAGATTCGGTCCAACAACTAACGTAAAGATCCAAATACTTCTCTCACCATTTGACATCGAGATTCGAGGCTGATTCCTCCGTTGTTCCATTTCACTGTGAATGCACTTCAACTTTCATATTTGCACGCGTCTTCGCTTTGGAATGATTGGAATTGGGGTCAAGTGCCACAATGATCCCTCACAGGCCATGGCCAGCCACTCGTCGTCGTGCTAGATTAAGCGAGTCAGGGCTTGGGACGAGATAGAGAAGTTAGAAGAGGCCCTGTGATAAACATAGCGCTACATACTGTGATTGCCTCTGGAGAGGATGCTCCTTAGGAACGTGAGGGAGCTGTTTGAGAGGATGGTGGGAGCTGGAGCTTGGTTTTGAGGATTTATTGCCGCTGATAATCGAATGTTCACTTGAGTTGATGATGGAGCTGGTGTTTTCCCTAGTTAGGAGACTAGAGTGGAGAATATTTGATTACTGGTGATCATTGTACCCTAGGGAATTATTCGAGTATATTACATAATCATAAGCTGCAAGGACATGAATACCTCGTGGGAGTTTATTCACGCTAGATGCCCCCAGAATCATAAACTCTCTTCCAAAATCTATAAATTCAATCCGCGTTAACGTACTAGAGCTCCAAAGCTGCAACATTCTTGAGAAGACTCAATCTTTAACTCACCAAATCGATATCAAAGCAGCAACCAAATGTCGTCCCCGACAATGTCTCAAATTGTGGAGATCTCCAGCGCTTAGAAGCATTTAAGAACCGAACCAATAGTCTCAATCCAGAGTTGGACCTGATTCTGACGGACCTTCAACATCTCACAACCAGTGCAGTGGCTACACGGACTTTTACACTCTTCCCTCAGCTTCCGGTAGAGTCCCGAATCAAGATCTGGCACCATGCACATCGCCTATTCCCACGGGTGATTGAAATCGTTCCCGTAGATGCTTCTAATATGGGTTCTCAATGGCAAACCATAGTCGTCAAACCCGGTTCTATTCCAGTTTTGCTATCTGTGTGCATCGAGTCTCGAAAGGAACTTCTTGCATCATACTCGGCACCTTTCAACCCCGCAACTCTTAAAGCCACTGGCACCACGAAAAACGCGAAGGACCTTATCATATACTGGAGAACGATACATTATCCATGAACAGCGCAATGGAATCCCTGATAAAGTTTCGTCACCGTGATATCGCCATTTGGAAACGGGTTTCGTATTCCAGACTAAATGTTTCGTTCAACAGGCTCTTTAAGAAAGCTGCTTCCAAAGCCCAGCTGCGCAGTCTTGCTGGAGACATAGGATTTTGGAAAGACATAGTTTTCAGCAACAGAGATAATACCTTAGCTGGGGGACTTAATGATTTGTGCTCAGCGGAGTTCTCAAGCCTTCAGAGAGTCATTTTTGTAGCTGATCAGCAGTCAACATAGTGGCAGAATGGAATTTCAAGCATACAGGGCCTTCGAAAGACCAATGAAAAGTTCGTGGATCCATGGCTGAAAGACTTCCGAGAGTCGCTCGCAAAGCTTCTAGCATTGGCCAGAAGTGTGTCTACCACTGAAGAATTACAAAATTCGGCGGAAGCATTAGCAGCTTTCGAGTTCTCGAAACACTTCATAGAATAGTAAAACCTATCTTGATATGAAATTATCATTATATGATAATCTTCAAACCACGTTGTGAAATAAATAAAAATCGCACCTATAAAGGTTCTGCGAGACTCAGCGAGAGACGTCAAAGGTCATAGCCGGATTTTAAAGATTCAACAGCCCTTCTTCCCAAATCGTCATGGAAAGCCTCAATCCACATGACTTGCTTCAACTGCGCTCGTAGCTCTTCCCAAGACAGTACTGTTGCCATCAGACTCGCGCCTACGTGCTGCTCGTCTGTAATACCCCCTGAAATCAGGCAGACAAATACCAGCCATGTATCCAGTTTCTGATCAAGATTTGGAACAAGACTTTTGGTGATTTTGTAAACATTCTGAAATTTGTGAAGTAACACTTTGCTATAAGGTTGCTCGAACGAATGTGGACGCCGAAAAGTCGTCGCGAGGAGAGCCATCATTCCCAAGCGAAGACACTCAGAAAGTTCGCTTTCGAGCTGACCTTCAAGTTCTATAAGGCGAGAATGCACAAATCTTAGACACTTCTGAAGGAAGGGGCCATTTATTGGTGTTCGGCTATGACAATACTCATTCAACAGTATCGTCGTAAGCTGCAGGGTCCGAAATACGGTAGATAAATCTGAGTCGACCAGTCCATCGATGTGCAACATGTCTTGTGAGTAATAAAAGCCGACGATTTCTGCTGAGAAGACGGGAATATCCCAGTCGGAGCCGTAAATTGGTGTCCAGAGATCCGTCACAAGGACACTGGAAAAATTTAGACTGCACTAGTATTTCAGTATGAGAACAAGGAAAAAACCGCTTCAAAGATGGCACATACCGATCTATAGAGAGTTGGATCACGGGAATATGGCTGAAAGATTGGGGTCCGCCGCGAAGTCGTATAATATCCGAAAGTCCTTTGGCGTGTGTTTTGGCGGCATTGTAGTCCCCAAAAAGGATAGCGATTGAAGCTAAAATGCTAACGACGTAGGGTAATATATCTTGCTCGTGGGCATCTGCCTCTGAGAGCCGTTGGTTTAGAATTTGCAAGATGCTTCGGAAGTGACCAGCTGAAGTATTTGACAGGGGTCGCCGTAACATCAAATCATTGGAAGCAGAACTCAATAACAAAATGGAGCGGAGACAGAGCAGTTCAGAGCTTAGCAGCTGGAAACACCAGTGTGGGTCTTGGTCAAACTCAACGAGAATGCCGAAGATGTTGAATGGGAAAAGTGGATCTCTGATCGGATTGCGGATGAAGTCTAAAACGATATTTACTTAATAAATTTCTGTAAATATCTGAAGGTTTTCCCACATTCATGCATCAGCTTCTGAGAAGGTACAGCCAACGCCTCTGGAAATGGGAACAGCGCCCAATCCGATGGCGGGGCTGATGGTATGCAGAAGGCTTGTCTTTGCTCTGTTTCCGCTAGAAAACCTGATCGACACACAACTTGAGAAGTTTCAGCTGCGACTCGAGCTGCTTCGCGCTTAGAGCGACGAGAATTTGGCTTTCTGTTCTTCTGTCGCATGCAGTGGCGTCGTACGAGTTTCCGCTCGGCAGATCCAATCACCGCGGAGCCGTCGGTCGGCACGAATGCAAATTGTTGGAGCATCACAATACACTCCTTTTGGAAGTCAATCTGGTAAATTACGATAGCATATTCGCGGCAGCGGGCTTATATGTACTCCGCAGTTTGGTGCCTGCGGTTGCTCGGGGGAATTTGCTCGGAGGAATATGAGCACAGATCCTGACAGGCGTGGCTCAGGCGAAAGTGGGGCGACCACATTGTTTTCCTAATCCGGACATTCTACACCACATTTTCAGGAGCGCTTATGCCACCGGAAATTTTCTGGTTCCCAAACTCTTTCTAGTGCTTTCCTTGGGTTGGGTTGGAGGTAACGGCATATTTCACAATCAAAGGTTATATATCAAAGCAAACCTGCCTCCCAAAAGCAAAAGCAAAATTTCAACCGTTCTTCTCATATCACTTTATCGAATTTCGATTTCTATTGAGCTTCTGTCATCATTTCAGCATTCTAAACATCGAGCACCATGACTTCTCCAGGAAGCTCGATGTCTCTACCGCCAAACGATGATACTTTCTTGAAAATCTTCATCAAACATCAATTAAGGCCGAATCCCAAGCCAGCACACGGACCCATTTCCGTCGCCCAAAAAACAGCTGTCATTACAGGTGGTAATACCGGGCTTGGCTTAGAATCCGGAAGAATTCTGCTGTCACTGCAATTGTCGCACCTCATCCTTGCCGTACGGTCTGTTGGGAAAGGCGAAGAAGCTGCAACTTCCTTACGCAAACTTTATCCAAAGGCCAAAATCGATGTCTGGCAACTTGACCTAGACTCTTATGAATCGATACGAGCGTTTGCCCGGAAATGCAAAACTCTTCCCCATTTAGACATAGCTATTCTTAGCGCCGGCATATGGAACGTGGAATTCAGAGCCAACCCGACGACTGGACACGAGGAGAATTTTCAGATAAATTATCTATCTACTGCGCTACTAGCACTTCTCCTATTGCCATCATTGAAAACTTCGTCTGGAGCTCCGGGTCGAATGACGCTTGTGGCCTCCGGAGCCGCTTTGATTGCCGAATTCTCAGAGCGAGACGAAGTACCATTGATACCCGCCTTCGACAAAAAAGAAGGGTGGAATTCTGCTGTTGCCAAAAAGAGATATGACACAAGCAAAGGATTGGTGTTGATTCTTGCATATCAGCTGAGCAAGATCACCAAAGCAGAAGATACAGTGATAAATGTTGTCGACCCATCGTTCACACCAGGCACCTCATTCTTTCGAGACCTTCCTTTACTTATGCGGATCTTCACCTGGCCCCTTACTAAGTTGGCGGGCACATCTGTGAATAATGCAGGTTGGAGATACGTCGATGCCGCCGTGGTCAGAGGGAAAGAAAGCCACGGAAGCTTTTTGAGTGATTGGGAGATCAACCCGTATGTCTCGCATTTTAAGATTTCTTCGTGTCCCAGTTCTTGCTCAGCTTAGGCTAACAGTCTAGATACCATTCGTTCATGTACACTGAGCAGGGTCGCAGTTTTATGGACCGCTTGTGGAGCGAAACTCTTGAGGAGCTGAATTTCCCGGAGGTGCGGGAGGTGATGAACTCATTACGAGAAAAATCTACGGGGTAGCTTTTGAACGTTCAGTTTTCATAGAATGCGTTCGATGAGCATGCGAGTTCAGTCGACAAAGGCAGCTCTCGAACAAAAGGGGGGAACTGGCGGGTTCGCTTAAAGATTGGCTTGGATTAGTTCGGACATTTAAAGATGCAGACATCGGCGTTAGACCATGAATCTCTTAAATCACTCGGAGTATTCACATTGCTGCTCTTATCTGTTACCGTGATGCTATTGTATCCTTCATCATGCTCGCAGATGCCCATGGCTCCTTCCATTTGGTCAAGCGGAGTAACAAGGTGGCGCTTGCTCGACCTAATACATTTTTGCCTCATGAGTCATGAACAATATTTTCCCTGCCGAATAACATCCTTCTTCATATTGGTAAAGCTTCACTCTCTAGAAAGTTTACTGTTGTAGATTCTCGCAGGGCTGTATTTCCAGGATCCCCCCATGGATCTCAGCCGCGTGGCGTTTTTGGCCTTACCTTGCACGTGGTTCTTGCGCATTGCTGATATGCAGAGGAGACCCAACAATCCCCTCGATTGGATTCGTTTCTCGCCCGTCCTGCATGACCGAGCGCCAAAGGATTCAATCCCTGCACTTTCACTTCTCCATAAATTTGTTTGACTTCTGAGCTCTCCACGGATTCCCAATAATCACTTTCTGCTCAATTATGAAACACCAGGATATAAGTTCAGAGATGTTGTCGAAAAATAGAGGTGGCCGACCTCGAAATAACTGGACGCCTTCCCGAAGGAGACGATTGGTGCGTTTGTATACCACAACATCTCTCAAGAACGAAGAGATTCAAAAGCTTCTCACATCAGATGGCTTCAATCCCAGGTATTGTCCATCCTTCTTTGATTTTTAAAATCGTTTCCTTGACGTTGAGGTAGTCGCAGAGACATTCAAAATCGACTGCGTCAACTCTTACCGAGGGATTATTCGACCTCGTCCAGATCACTTCGCCCGACAAGCACCACTGCTATGAAAACGGTATTGGACGTTCTTCTTCAATGTAGTAGGGCTCGAAAAATGGCATCTTTGCATCGCAGAATCTCGAAGCCGGCGATTGGAGCTATTCGCCCGAATGTCAGCAGAGCGTCAGGACTTTCTTTGGGCTTTCGAGGTCACAAATTGCCCTATTCCTTTGCGCGAGATCTGGCTGCTGTGTCAGCTCTCCATGAGTCACATCTGACAAATCCATTGTCGCTCATGCTCGATGGGTCAAACATCCCAGAGAATCAAGTACCCATCAAAAGTGAGCAAGCAGAAATACAGGATCGTCGTTGGAGGGGAGTACCGAGAAACCGAGATGATTATCTCGAGGATAGGGAATTACCCTCCACTCCAATCGTGGAGTCCTCCTCAAAGGTCTCTTTTGATATGGTAAGATCTCGACTAGGTAATGAGCGTTCTGACAATTACGCCAAGCAAGTCAGCTCTGCCCTTTCAGCAACGGATTCTAGGCGGTCAAGTGTTGCTTCACTTACAGGTTCCTTGAAGTCATGCCAAATATCCACTACACAGGAGTATGCTATACATAGCCAAGAACCCGGGACTCTACATGGTTCGGAGCCAGTAATGGATCTTGTCAGTCGCCAAAAGGATTTTTCCGAAGCCGAACTGGAAATCTGGAGCGAACTTGTCGACGAGACACACTGTGCTTCAGCACCTCTGTTGGGCAGCGCTCCTAAAGTTTTGCCAAGATTCGCCAGTCAAGTGGGGGTGGGACTAGCGACTCGAACGTGTTGCAAGATGCCAGATATCGGAGATTTCGAATTTCGATGCCACTTTTGCGGATTCACACAGACCCATCATCTCGCAAAATTATCGCTGGGCCGAATCCTGAGGAATACACATGCATTGAATGAACGAGATTACTTTGGTAATACTCTGTTACATTGCGCTGTGGCAACAGGAGAAATGAACCTTATTGGAATACGCTACCTCATCGAACAAGGTGTTAATACTGATGCAACCAATACTTTCGGCGAGACATTTCTCCACCTCGTCAAATTGGATGATTCAGCTAGTATTGCGGATTACATTAGCCTCATTCAATTTCTGTCTAGATTGGACTTCCCTTTCTGGAAACGAGACGTCCACGGACGCACTTTTTTACACGTTTTGTTTGAGTCACCCCCTATTCAATTCCTTCAGGGCGGAATTTTGGGTCAGATACTCTCAATCGTTGGACCAAATCTCCAGGACATGGATAACCAAGGACACACGCTTCAAAAAGTGTCAGATATGAAGCTTGGAACACGCTCATTTGTTTCTTCTCTGGACTCGTTTGCATATGTATCACTGGAGGTGGAGATACCGTTGTTGCGCGACCCCAGGCCTGTCGATGGCAGATCTTGGAGAGATATATGGAGCAATCACAAGGAATGGGGCTCTTTAAACAGTGGCCACTATGATATTCTGGGTCGTCGATTGGATTGGATTGATTCTGCCGGCGAAAACATTCTCAGCAGCCTTTTGAAGCTCCATTCATGGAACAACAGGAACGATGAGTCTGACCTACTGGAAAAGCTGAGAAACCTTCTTGAGCATGGAGCTTCTATGCGTATGCGAGACAAAGAAGGTAATACACCACTTGCCATAGCGACGACTCGAGGCCTTCGGCCTGCCCTCTCAATTTTACTCTCTTCGGAAGCAAATTACAACGTGCGGAATTACGAAGGGACTGGCGTCTTACCCCAAGCCTCCCTACACATGCTTGAGGCCTCAAGAGCAAAGGATGACAGGCGCTATGCAATGATTTTGAGCTGTTTCACTCTTTTGGTGGAATCAGGAGCGAAAGCCGAGCCGACACAGTGGGAAGAGTGGATTGACAGAAGCCACCGAGAGATGCGGACAGCGGCAAACGATGAAATTTCAAGTTCTTAGAGAAAGATTCGAGGAGTGAAATCTCCCAGTAAATGTATTTTTCACTTCCTTTATCTGTCCTGGTGGGGTGTCCAGAAAGCACCATCCCGATCGAAGTATTCATATGTGCCCCTCGTTTTACCCCGCTTCAGGCCAAAGACCTCCACTCAACATACCGCTCCGAACCGGCACATTGACTCGCAAGCAGAAGATCAAATTCCGCTTGGGTAGCACCCTTTCGTAATCTCAAGAGCCACTTCTCCACAATTGTATTTTTGTCTTTCATTTCCAAACCTGATACCAATGCAATCTCCTTGAAGCAACAGTCCTCCATGAAACGCTTGAACAAAGCGTCGTAATCGGTGAAATATGCTAGGGCTTCAGTGAGCTTTACTTGTTCCGCAGTGACGAAATTGGACTCTCGCAGGAGTGCAATGCTTGGTTTTATATACCATGTAAGTTGCTTCATCTCAGACTGCATTGAGCAAAGCCCCGGATTGCTGAGTTTGGTTTCGTGGGTTGCGTTAAGAAAGAGTGTCAACAAAGTCGCGTGAGGATTCAGAGTTTTTCGTCGAAGTAGAGGACTAAACGTAGTCAGGGTCTTTTTGGGGCCCATGTAGCCTCGATCGGCAATGTTCGCAACCTGAAGATTGTCAGAATAATCTAAGGAGAAATATTTGGGTGATCTACCTCAATTCTGTCGAAAGCATGACGACCCAGGCAGCAATCTTTGAGGATAGTAGATAGCTCCTGCGCATCGACTTGGAACAGCTGAAAATTGAGTTGTAGCTGGGTAAAGATACTGGTTAGCTTCATTTTACAGGCATTACGAGACATGCTGGGAGCGAGATTTCCGACATAGTCTACAGAAGGGGGATGGTTTCAGCTGGCATACCTTCTCAATGCGTTGCTCGAATCGCTTCAGCAGCCCCTGGATGTAGTAGAAAAGGCGACCATAGACATCGTTCTTGGGGGGTGGTGATTTAGAATTCAAGTCCTTCCTCGACCATCCTTCAACAGGATCTGCAGAGTCCATCATTGACCAGAAGTTCTTCTCTCGCCAGAAGGTCCTTAAAGAAAATTAGCTTACGATTGAGCAGGCGTTATGAAAGGTGATAACTCACGGATTGAGGGTGTTGAAATCATCAAATGGGGACCCAAAGGGTAGTAGAATTCCCTCCTTACGAAATTTCATGATGCCAACGCGTTGTGTAGGTGGAGTAGTGTATAATGCCCGATCCACATAATCTCGCCTGGAAGGTGCGAGCATGGTCGATGTACGAACTTGCAGGGCTTTGGTCGTAGACAATTCGACTGGAAGTTGAAGGTAAGAAGGGAGAAGAACCCACTGTTTCTTTTTCAAAACCAGGCGCAGTGATCGACAACCGTACTTCCATGTCTTCGACTGAAGTGACTCCTGCGGCTTGTCTCGAATCTTGGAACAGACGTCATCCAGGAGTGGGAGAATGTTCTCTTGGAGGGAGCGAATCATGTCTTCCGGTATCAGAGCAGAGTACCACAGGTGAATCATAAAAGTTACTGCAATATCGGATTCGAAGACCAGCGCAATGAGAAGGAGGAGAGCATTTCGAGCCACAATGTCGGCGTATCTATCGTTGATCACAACATCACACTTGCCAAAGGACGGTGCCGGCAAGTCTGCCAATGTACTCAAAACATGTCTGATGTCTCCCGAAGCTTGATATATTTAGCGATTACACAATGCATCTGGGTTCTTCAAGTCCAATCTGGTGCAAATTCGAAACCCCGGCGAATAGGAGACCCAAAGTTTCCCCAAGATTGTCTCCCTCGCTTTGTTTGGCGTTGAGGATATCTAACGCCGGCACGTTGCCCCAGAGATACTTCTTGGTGCCGTATTGGGTGACTCCTTCCACAGGTCCTTCGTTGTTAATGAAATCCGGGTTTCGATTCTCTGTCTCCCAGCTCGGCTTCCATCCTGGTCTTGCGAGAGGGAATCTGCAATCGAGCTTGTGAAGGAGCCAGTGTGCGACCTGGCAATCCCTGCCGCAATACTGGTGGAGTGGATTGTCAGCAAATGCAGTGTATTTTTTGAAGGAAAATATCCAAAGACCTATTTGGAAAAGCAAGTGCCGCTAGAGCAAAGAGCAGAACTGGCCTGGACTAAGAGGCAATTTTTGCAAGCGCTTGCGGCGGGTTTGATGCAAAGAAATCGCTCTCCATCGATGACGTGCTCTGTATTGGCACATAGGGGCCGAGAAAATAGGTTGATTCGAAATATAGTGGATTTATCTCCGCCTAGTTCTCTCGAGGTAGTTGACGGTTGGCAATCTTTGCCCTCCTAGCTTTCTCGACAAGTCCTAGTATTGAGGGGAACTCACAAGAAATTAGGAAAAGTTCTGAAGAGATGCTTAAGAAAGATTGATGTGAATGAGAAGCTTCGTTTGAGTATCAAACGAGGGTCGCCGGTGGTGAAGTGATAGCGCAGAGCAGCTACCCGCAATTGAGCAAACGAAATTTCCCAAACATAATCTGAAAAACCAGAGCTTTACGAAGTCGTTGGAATTTAAGAAATCATTGATTTTCAAAAAAAGAAAAAAAAGGAGAGATTTTCCAATCTCAATCTCAATCCGATGCTTCTCGTTTCGTAGCCAAGAGCACTAAGTTTCTTCAAGCCAGATGGCGGCTGGTAATTCGGCGCGAGTATTTGTCAAAGAGAAAACTAACAATTTGCAAAATCTAACGGCAACCTACTGGATGATATTAGTTATCCTCTTAGCGACTGTCATATCAATACAGCCCGCCCAATTATCTCGCAAGATCTCTCGGCCACTCCCATGCTTCAAGCAAACATCACACAGAACGCAGTCTCACTTGAATTAACATGAAACAATGGCAGAGACTTAGACTCCAGAATTGAAAAAAAATCACATGCAGAAATTGGGATTAAGGACTGCCCTGCGAATTTGACCACGCAGAAGTTAAGGCGCAGACATAGTGAAGTGGTCGATGCGGGGCTTTGTGGAACCTTCCCCAACCCCATCCAATTCCCTGGTTTTCATGGTCGGTACAGGCTTTTCCAAGATGTCACTGTCGTGCAATCTTCAAGAGGGGCAAAGCTTCATGAGTAATAACTACTTAGGTAGCGCCACTCCTCCTAACTTCTGTAGTTGATCTTCAAATTCTTCGTCTGATTTTACCAACACCTGAAGAAAAGAATTCAACAATGAAGCTCACCTATTCTTCAATCACAACTTTTCTGCCTCCGTTGCTAGCATAATGCAACCCAATTGACCCGACGGGGCTGTAATGCCGATAATTGCCCCCGACAACTTCGAGGTACGCCAACACTGGCAAGCCCCTACTGTTTGAGTAACGCTTGCATCTTGGTTGGATTATCTTATGTTACACAAACTTCCAAGCCTCCCGGCTAAATTGCTCGCCAGGACGCCATCGAGCGTAAGTGGTTGTAAAATCACAACTTTGACTGTTAAATTTCCATGGCTAGCAACACAGGGTTTCATTTCCTAACAGAACGACGCCCGTGGTACTTTTCAATATGCTGTGCTCATTCTGCGAGCCTATAACTATTCAGGGACTGCTGGACTTGACTCAGCGTGAGTTTGCAAACCTAATCTTCCCGCCGACAGCCTACTATCAACACCATGCCTCATTTCCGGATTTAATTGCGGCAGCGGATAAGGGATGCGAATTATGTCAACTAATACACCGCGCTTGTCGGGAGACGCCCGCTGAGGGAAATGCTGCGCATCAAAGCACGGCGAGTGACATCGGAGAGGAGGGCAAGTCGTTGCTGTCTGTACTGAAAGGACGAGAGAAGACGGATGTCAAGATTGCCTTGGGTGCACTGAACGAGAATCCCGGTGACGCTATTAATTTCATGATGATTTTGGACGTGTTGATGGTGCAAATCGGCCATGTTTGGGAATATCCGGATCCTACGGATCGCGCAAGGCCGGTCTACGCGCCCACAGCGCTCAAATTTATGTTGCTGAACATCACTGTCCATCCATGTGAGTTCATCTTCTCGATTATATAACCCCGGATAATGTCGGCAAGTTGAAGATTGTTGCTGACCAATTCGAGAGACTATGCACCCATCTACTTTGGAGAACATAGAATCGGCCGCGGACGACTCGATCCTAATCTCGGGTCAGATTACAATTTCAAAATTGCGCAAAAATGGCTCTCGGACTGTAGCGAGAGACATGAAACTTGTCTCTGGAAGAAAGAGAACGATTTACCCACCAGATTGATCGAAATTTGCTTTGAGCGTGCCCCTCGAGTTGTGATTATGAACGGTGCCAAAGGCGAGTATAGAACTCTTAGTCATTGCTGGGGAGGAGAAGTGACTCCTGTACTTACCACCAAGTCGCTTGAGGAGTTTCAGAAAGAGATCAGAGTAGCAGACTTACCCGCAAATTTCACGGACGCTATGCTGATCGCTTTGCGCCTTGGACTCAACTACATATGGATTGACTCGTTGTGTGTACTGCAAGACTCTAGGGAGGACTGGGAATCAGAGTCTGGCAAGATGGCAGCCATATACCGCAATTCTACAGTGACGATTGCAGCATTGACATCTCCTGGCTGCAAACATGGGATTTTGAATGGAGGCGGGGAAAAGCCAGACGAGGAAAACCCACCTACCATAAGACTTACAGCAGGCTCCGGCTATGGCGAACACGAAACTGTCATGCTTGACTGTCATCCAAAAATTACTACTTCCTGGGAACTGACACCCGATGCAGCACTGCGAAAACGTGCCTGGACTTTGCAAGAGACCTTTCTCTCCCCTCGGACCCTCTACTACGGCTCCCGGCAACTATATTTCCAATGTCCTAAGGGTAACGAATGCACAGAAGGCATCGGAAGTTCGCAGACACAAGACCCTGACTCTTTTCACAGGATGGGCGACAGAAATTGGGCCATACACATGCGCATGCACGACACTGGTAACGGCGACATTCCCTTCGGCCGCGGCGAAGACTCCGCGGAAATGATATTACTGGAATATCCCCTTTTTGTAGCAGAATATACGACGAGGGAATTGACATTTGATTCCGACAAGCTTTGCGCCTTCTCTGGCATTGCTGAAACTTTTCACGCCTTTGTTGGTGGCGAGTACTTGGCTAGGCTATGGAGCCAAGATCTTCCTCGAGGGCTTCTTTGGAGCACACGCGGCTTCAGTGCTCCACACGTCCGCCATCCATACCGTGCTCCGTCCTGGTCGTGGCTGGTGACCAACGAACCCGTTGATCTTGGGATGATGGAGTACACATCTGAGTCCGAGTACGTGCAGCTAGTAGGCTATGATTTCCAGCCTAAAGATACCCGCAATCCGTACGGAGAAATCAATTATTGCAGTCTGACTCTCAAAGGCCTCACAATGAAGCTCGTGTGGACGACGAGGCTGCAACCTTCCCTAGAAATACCAGTTGCCCGTGCTACCTTCGATGAGAGAAAGTATCCCGATAATTGCAATGGGAAAATGTCAGATCAGGTATTCCAAGTCACCACCGACAATGAAGAACATCTCGTCATTGTCGATGGTGATGAAGCCTCGCAGGATACAGAGAACGCGCAGGTAGAAGAGTTCAAGGAGTACCTCGTTCTTCTAGTGCGAAGCAGAACATTAGGCAGGGGACTAGAAATAGCTCCGGAACCGGGAGGACCTATTGATCGCGATGGTACCGGGCCTGAAGACGAACTTGCTGAGGGATATGGCTCGCTTTCACTGGAAGAGTCTAAGTCTCTACAAGCACAAAAAGGACACGATCCTGTTCCTGAAGAAAGTCATACCGCCCTGCTGATGACCCCTGAATGTGCTAATGAGCAAGACGTTTTCGTCCCAGGCGTTCGGGACATGGATCATGGTATGCATGGTGATCTGCCAGTAACATCACCGGGTATTGAGGAGGGGCCGTTCAAGACTGGTGATTGTCTCGTGCTTGGGAAAACCTCCTCCTCACAGAGTGAAGAAACGTATGAGAGGGTAGGGCTTTTGGATTTCCTCCCATACCGTTTCCATCGTGAGAGGTGGGAAAGAAGGACTTTGAAATTGAGATGATGGATCCTTGTTCTGTTTCGCTTTCGTGTATTATTGTTTTGTGGGCTGTATTGCTACAGCCCTGGCCATTGGTAAGGGTGTAGATGTGTCCGCACGAAACCGACCTACCATTATCTACGGTAGAATCTACCGTAGAATACGGTAAGGGCCATACAGAGCCCTGAAGCAACAGTGGGTAACAGCCTGAAAAAGTGCCCTGAGATTGAGCTATGGCAAGGTAGTCCAGTTTCAACAGGGGAAAGAAGGCGTAGTATTTTAACAACTGTCCGAATCAGGCAAAGAAAGCCTCAAGACTCCTGACTAGATAGAACTACCAGGCAAAGGTCTGTACTGGTTACCTGCTCCACAGTCTACCTGGGGGGCTGTGCCTCATAAATCCCACCCGAAGACCTCCCGAGTTGATACCACCCTATTCTGACCAGTCATTTGGACCCACTATTTCTACCGCAAGATACGGTAGAATGATTTCGAAGGAAGCGTGTTCTGATTGAGCCCAGGAGCTTGTCCCTGAAATTGGGTGAAGCTTAGTAGTTGGTAGAAACTTACCTTCAGGCTCCTCGATAGATGTTCTGCGTTTGCAAGAACCATCAATCAGCACAAGTGCGTGGTTATGTCTGGCCGGGATAGAGATTCATGAGACCAAAAGTGATGCCGAACCCCAGCGGCGTTTCACCCGTCTCAAAGACATCCGAAAAATCCTACAGCAAATTGCGTCACGGCAAAGTTAGCATACATCTACACCATATCTCAAAGGGGTCGTAAGAAAATCATGTCATTCACTTATCATCATCAATCGCACTCAAAAGAAAGACTCATGTACCACAAATATGTAGCCATTGCATTTAGGATCCTATGATAAAGCCAAGTCAAAGCCAAGCCGAGTAAGTCCTATGTACTGCGGTCTCAGATCGCCCTCAACTCCGTCCAATCCGTGCAATCAAGCCATCCATATCTGCCATCACTCCACTTCATTTCGCTTTCGCATCAGTTCAACGCAACTACTAACGTACAAGGTTTTGGTGCGGTTTCTTCTCTTCCCACCCGCCCAGCTAACTTGAGTGTTGTGAAGAGGCCAACAAATCAACAAATCCACGCAATGCAATGCCCAGACCGACCGACCCTATCTAGATGTGGAACGACTCCAGATAAGGATACACTCCGTGCAATGCATGCATGTATCAGCCAGCCGACGAAACCGGTTTTGTAGACAAAGGAAAATTAACTGTTGTGACAAGGTGTTTTGGTAGTGTATGTATAGGGCGGATTTTTAAAAGGGGTGGTATGAGATGATTAATTAGGGTAGTATTCCTTCCCACATGCCAGGCGCGCCAACGCCGCCAAAGGCTGGGTGAAGGTTCATTTGAGGAAGACCTCGAGTGGCCTCTGAAGCGCAGCATACGCGTTTTCGTCCAATCGATGAATTCGAGGTGGCACGGACTGCGACCTGAGATGGGCTAGTGCGGATCGCACGTGATCGGAGGATCTCCTCTGACCAACTGCTCTCAGCTGATTGGTAGCGGCCATTCAGCATCTCTCGGACGTTTTCTTGGAGAGAGTTGTCGATTGATTGTGGCCTGCTACGCTTCGCACCAGCTCGGCTGGGCGACTCAACAGATCGCGGGTGGTTGTGGAGGTCCTGGAGAGCACGTGCAGCTTCTTCGTCCTTCGAGAAGTAATCCATATCAGCTTCCCGTCTCGCCAATGGAGTATCCAGTGATAAATCGAGGAAATCCTTTCCGACTGGTCCAGTGTATGATTCCGGGGATGATGTTGGGCCTTCACAATAGCCCTCGGGAACTGTAGCGATCACGGTCCGGTTCTGTCGCTCGCTGCACAGCTTTGCGTACCGACAGCGCGCCTGAACATCCAGCTTGGATGAGATCGGCGCGCTCATCAGTGACGAAGCAGATGAGATTGAAGAAGAACGGGATGATCGCGACGAGGTATCCGAGACCATTGATTCAGGCGAAGACATCGAAGAAACCGAATTGGCCAATGATGATCGACGGTTAGAGATGTATGATACAGGCGAAGAAGTTTGCCATCTTTCGGTCGCTTGTGCGGCACAAATATTTGACGCTTGAGACATTGCAAAGCCCATTGAGGACTTGCCAAGCATGTAAGAAGCAGCACTCACTGCAGGAGTGTTGAATCCAGAACTTTGCGGGGTCAGTCTTGGTGTAGGTAACAGACCTAGAGCTGGCGCAGGTTTGCTTGGAGGATAGGCAGTCGATGGCGACGGTTCCATAACGCTGGGGGTGTAATATTTAGGAGTGGGTGTAGACTCGTTGGAGCCGTATCCAAATGTGCTTCGGTCGGCAACCAGAGGTGCGAAAGATCGCGGGCAGGTTGCGCTTATAGATTTGACGTTTGCCTTGGCAGACGTGGATGGCGAGACCCCCTCAATGTTATCCAATTCGGGGTTGAGCCTAAGAATAATTGCTTTCCAGTCGGCTGATTGTTCAGCTATACTGGGTGATCCCGGCGATGGCGGCTGGGTTGGTGTATATTTCAAAACAATGTCGGTCCAGCGTTGGAAGACCGCATCAGTAATATGTAACTGCCAGTTAACGGCTAGAAGAAAAGCCATCTCATTTTGATTGATCTCCAAAGTATTCAGTCCTGAAATCTTACTCCACGCACGAGCTGAGTAGTTTCGATCTTGAAGGTATTTCGAGGCAAGGATGAGGGCTGCGAGGAACATGCGGCGTCCGCATTGCAGTGCACGAATGGAGTGTGCATCATCTGGCTGTTCCATTGTAAAATCATGTTTGGGCACATGCGGCTTGATCAGGATCAGGTAGTACAAAGCGACCTGGAGGGTCGAGTAACTAGTCCTTGATCGACGAAGAGTCTCTTGAATGAATGTGCGCAAGGGAAGAACACCTTTGTTACCCATTTCGTTTCTGCAAACGACTGAAGAAAGGGGCCATATTGCTTCAACTATTTGAGCGGAGGAATCTGGGGAGTGAATGTTGAGCATGCGTACTTATTTCAGGATGTGTTAATCTTACCGACGAGGCTGTCGACGAAGTTGACCTTTCGATCGCATTGGCGGACTAGAGAAGGGGGGCACCTTGGCTGGGCGGCTCCTACACTGGTCCTTCTTGGATGCTGCCTCTGTTCTGGTGCAACATCGGCAGGTATCTTCTTCGGCCAAAAAGTTGTTGTAATATTGTCGCAGGTGTTGTTGGTCGGTATAAAGGAGGGTGGGCAGTATTCTGCTGTTTCTAATTCGGAGGAGGCGGTAGTCGAAGAGTCGTCCGATGTTTGTGAGGAGGCATCGGACCAGACTGACGCGGAGGACGACGAGGCTGAGGAAGCTATAGAGGAGCTGTATGGACCATTTTGGAATGATGTGATGTAAGGCGGCGAATCATCTTCGCCGCAATTCATCTTCGAGGAATTCGAGGGTTATGGAATTGTGGAAGTCCGATTGATCGAACTAATAAACTCCAGTCGCCGTCTGTACAAAGCCAACCGATAAACCGTTTTAACTGAATCCGTGGAACCTTCTGACTAGATACAGGCTCATACAACAGCTTGTGCCGTTGCGGAGCTAGAAATCGAGGGAGGAGGAGGGACAAGCTAGAGCATAGAGACCTGGTAGATCTCGGTGCGAACGATATAACCGGTAGACGATGTAAGACTGGCGACTGGAGAAAATTCGGAGAGGGTGAGGTTCATGTTGCCTTTTCGACGGTGGAAATGGTAACTATTGTGATAAATGGTGGGCAAGTACTTAGTAAGTACTGGCTACCATTGAGAGGGAACCGCGAGTCGAGAAGGAACGTATGGTGAAGTGCTGCAGTATTAGAGGGTTATTGGAGGAGACGGCGGATGTCGAGGATAATAAACAGAAAGGCTGAAGAAAGGATTGAGTGGAGTTGTTTGTTGTGACAAAGGTGTCTTTTGTTGGTGAGTGTGACTACCTGGAGTTGGGTGACTCTTCCCAGTGGCGAGAGCGCTACTGGGACGAGTGTCGCGACCGGGAGTTTCGCTGTAGGAGGGATGGAGCCGCTGGACGAAGTGAATCGCTGCCTTCCAAACCTGCCGTGGGTATCAAAGGGACAAGAAAATATCGAAAATAACTGAGGCGCAAGAGGACGAAATGTGGCGAGTGACCAAGTATGATTTTTGGTCTGATTTTAGGTAGAAAAGCGTGACTCTGTAGGCGGGTGTTTTGGGGGGGAGTCACTCGGGAGGGGGCGAGGAGCGAGGAGAGCTGGTCGCAATCGACGAGACGAATAAATCGAGCTGAGTGAGCAGGAGATTTTCGAGGACGGTTGCAGATGCAGTATCGAGGAGTCGAAGACAAAGAATAGCGATGTGCAGGCGGTGGATTTTGCAGACTTCAAAGAGCCGCTGTGTTTAAACCTGGGGATCGTACATTGCTGCTCTGGAGAGGTCGGAATCAAAGGAGGGCATTGCGGGAATGGACGCTGTTTTGAGAGGCAGGCCAGCAGCAGCGGACGCTTGGGCTTGGGGTGGAAGGAGGGCAGCGCAGGGCAGGGGGGCCAAGAAGCAGGCAATCGATGACTGTTCTCGCTAGCCTTTCCTCCCACAGCCAGCCAGCAGCCAGCAGCCAGCCAGCAGCAGCGAAGCAGGAAGCACCGCACCGCACCAGCCCAGCCCGCTTCAGATCCAGCACTCGGGACACCCAGACCAGACAAGACCGCAGTTACCAGCCACTAGTATGCAACACATCCACCACCAGAATCGCCCCCCCATGAACATCTTTTCTCTTGCTCCTCGAATCATCGTGTTTTTCAAAATTTGCCATCCCGCCAAAGGCAGAACCTTTTGCCTCAGCCTACCACCGTTCGTCATGACACTGCAACTGCCCACACACCTATCTATCTACGCAGCAAAAAAGACAGGACCTGCCTGCACGGCACTCTTGAACTCAGCCCGCGGTATTTCGGGTTCAAATTTACCCCTATCCCTTTCATGAACTCTATTCTGTAGCTGTAGCTGTAGCTGTACTGCACTCCCCAAGCCGTGCTCTCCTGCCGTACGAACCCAGCACAGCCTTGTACCTAATAATGCCATCAACGATCTCCCGCGAGATCCAGACGCCGATTGTGGGGAGGCGACACGAGTCCACTACACGACTACGACTCCCCCTTTCCCTCCTCTGTGTTCTATTTTCTGCTGCTCACCCGCCGGGCCTCACCTGAACAAAGCCTTTCGGCGCGTTGCAACAGCCATGCATGGGCCTCCTGCTGTGCTGTGCAACCTGCACTCTGATCTGTACATAACAATACGGAGTACTCGTACCGTACGAAGTACAGAATGTGTCATCTTCGAGGAACCAGAACATTGTACAGTAATGCCAAACACATCAATCATGATCCTCAGCCTTCTCTAGAGTTGCGTATCAGGCGTACGCAGGCCGCGCTAATTCGTCCGCTGGGACCCAGCGTTCGGTCCCATTTCGAGTCAAGATGATGTCTACGTTCCAAAATCTCGCCACGTTGCTCGCAGTGTGAACCCCAAATCCACCCAATAATCCACAATAAAAGTCATACGGATAACCTTACACATAATCAAATCGAGGTCGATGGACCCACGAGTTCGCCGTCAGGCTGAGAATTACTCACTGTTACTCATACCATTGACTGACGGCCGCCAAGGGGGGCGTTGGACAACGGGAAGGCTAACCACTCGATATTCGTATCATGTCGAGTTTCAAGCACACCACTTTTCGTCAGCCCCGTCTAATTCTGGCTGTGAAGGAGATCGGAGACAGCCTCTTTTGTTAAACTGACGATCATCATTCAGAAATAGGAGACCCAAAACTCAGCAGAGGGATTTTCTGCATCGAATCCCCCCGACTCTGCGAGACCTCCTCCTCCTTCGGTTCCCTCGAAAGCTGTACAACAGAACCAAAGAGGGGATAAATGATTTTTACTTTCTCCCCATACTGCTCCTCCCAATTATCATCGAGAAACTGTTACACCCATGCACACACACGACCAATAATCACGGTCGATGGCTTCCCCGCTCCAAATTGACATCTCACGATGATTGGCGCCAGAGAACATCAACATGCAGCTTGCTTGCCTTTCATGCTCCTCGCCGGCGCCATATACATCCAACTTTGGCCCGCTCGATCGTATCGTATCAATAATATTGCAGAGAATCCTTCTTTACTCAGCGCACCACTTTATTGGGTCTTCAAGAAAGGCAGCGGAAGCCACGGAATCTTATTCTGTACCCCTCAATAATACACATACACAGAGATATCAAGATCATACGGGTCATACACAACCCCACCGATCGAAACCTCTAGAAAATGATATCTCCTCCCAAAGCAAGACCAACATTCCCCCTCTCACAAGAAACCAAGAATCCCCAAGTAAACCCCATCATCCATCTATGACTCAAATTCCAAGCTCCCATGATGCCATCGTCGCCACAGCCTCCCTCTTCTCATCTCACTCCAGGCAGGCAGGCAGCGCAACGCCCGCGCCGTAGTCGCCGCACTGTAAGACAAACAAACTAAGTACGAAGTATCTCCGTACCCAAGTGTAACCTATCCCGCAACCTTAGTTCCCGCCGTGCCCGTGACCGTGACACCTGTATCACGAGCTTCCTCATCATTTCAGCTCGGCTTTACAAAACCTCGTACTCCTTCGGACATCATGACAAAACCGATTCTAGACATCGCATCAAACACGCGGACGAATGAGAAGCGTTTGAGCGGAACAACAGCGAAGTACAGTCAGATTAGACGAGACGCGTGACTTAAGGAGAAACGTGACTCAGTAATTTCCTTCTTTCTTATGCCGAAGACATCACGACATCCCCACGGCGGCGTGGAATTTGAGTCAAAAATGACACTTCAGAAATTTCTCTTTCTTCTACACCTGTCCTCAATAATTCAAAACTTATTGCCCTATCACTCCTATCTCGGAGCATTTCCTCCCCCCCTCCCCATCAAAATAACCGCGCGCGTCCTCACACAAAAGCATCTATCTATCTGTCTGACTCACATCCACCCCGGGAATTCTCGGACATACCATCCAGAAACTAAGGCTAAGGGGAAATCTCGGAGTCGGGCCCCCCAAACGGATCATTTGTCTTGGCTTCTTTAGGTAATGTTCTAGAAAATCACGTTTGTGTTCTAGTGCTTACGCATGCCTTCGTTCGCCCATCGCGATATCATTGTTCCTTTCTCCGGGGGAGAGTGTAATGGGGGGTTTGTGATTGGATCCACTTGGACACGGGACGGGAAGATTGCATATCTTTAATGAATGGGGGGAAGAAGCAAAATGTGTACGGTGGCCGAAAATGCGGGGGGTGGCAAAAGATGAAGCTTCATCCAGACCAGACCTGGGGGCGCTGAAGAGATTTCCGCCACACTTACTGATTGCGCGGGGGATTCAGCGATGATGGGCGAGACCGGACCGGGCCAGATCTCGAGATGAAAAGAAAATTACGGTCGTATGGAAGGCAGAGATTTACTTTTACGGGATGTGTGAGGGAGAAAGGATAATAATTTTGCCAGCCGAATGATCAGATTCGGCTTTGTCCGCTCGCTCGTGATGAGAGGTTGACATCGCGAGAAGTGAGATGTCTATCGGTCCTGCTTGTATGCTATGCTCGCAACAGTAACTACTTCAGGTGTGTATGTATGTATGATCAACTGAAGAACTCCTTATTTGTCAATTCTCAGCTGCATCTCTTTCAATATCTCACCTGTCCATTCACGTGACCATTCCCCTCTTCCCAACACCAGAACGTCCCAAGCTTTACCAGAAAGCAAACAAGGTAAGATACCCCTCCACATGTGTCAAATAAACAACAACAGCCACCCCTCAAACCACAGAAAAAAAGCAAAAATAAGCTTGTTCCGCTGCAACTGCAGCAGCACAGCCATCGTTATCCTGCGCCGCCCCTCCTTCACGATGGAGGGGCTGTGATCCGTGCTTGCCTGCTGCACAACATCGCATCAGCCTTGTATATTTCCTGCAGGTTTTTTTGGGGGTTTGGGGGTAATTATTATTAGAAACTGTAATCTAAATTTCCATTGTCTCTTTTTAGGGGCGGGAAGGAAAGTTTTGTTTGGATTGGATTGATGGATTTGATATCAGGTGATATGTATGTAATGTTGTCGTAGTTTTCTCTCCATCTCGCTGCTTCCTTCACTTCAATTTTCACGTACTGTATTATCGGCAACGGCGAAGCCGCACTCCCCTCCCTCTATCAAGCCTTACAGATTTTTCCTTCGCAAAATCCTTCTCAAGCAAGACAAGTGTCAAAAATGTCAAATCCCTCCTCTCTCTTCTCAAAATCTTACACCGACTTCGCTTGGTCATCCATTTCACACTCCAGGCAGCAGCCTCCTCGCTCATACGTTCCCCCTCCCCCGAGCGCCACCTATATCATCAAACCCTATAATCCCCCTCAGCAGGCTGAACCACTGTACCATCCCGTCCCGTCCCATTCATCTATTTGTTTATTTATTTTCAAAAGGCAGAATTACAGACAAGGCTCCAGCCTCGAGGGGGAAACTGCCTTGAGCCTCGTGGGCTTGAAATACACTTGGGTAGGCAACAGGCAACAGTGTTTCCATGGAAGAGAAGATTTTCCATCTGAGACATAGAGGGCGATTTTGCGTCATGAGATCTGGGTGGGACATGGTACTGGGATCGAGGCAAATGAATGGTTCCTGTTTCAGGTGAGTTGTACAGTATGGGGCGAGGGAGGGGCAGGGGTATCACGTGGGTGGGTGGGTGAGTCACGGGCGGGGAGGGAGGGGTTGGTTGGAGGGGAAGTTGATGGATCCTTGGTTCTTATTGCTTTGTTGAACACGTAGTCTGTTAGTGCTACCTATGTACAGGTTTCTGTGATGGTAGATCTACATGTGCGATTCTTTTCCTTTGCGTGATTTTGGTTTTGCCGCTTCCTTGTTTAAAAAACGAGTGCTCGAGTTACGCCGATGAACTGCTCCACAGGCGGCAAAGTTTTGCCAGAAATGCGTGTTCTCGAGGTAGTAGATCTTTCGGGTGATGTGGCGAAGATTCGAAGTGCGAAAGGAGGCTCGTGTTGCTAAAATACGAAAAAGTAACCAAGCCAATATCCACAGCTTGGGCATAGATGCTCGTGTTGTTGAAATAGCCAAGCCGATATCCACAGCGTGAGGCTAAGAACTGGTCCCCAAATTCAGTCTTGCTTGATGACTCCAAGTGAGAGTTTCCCGCAGCGGACCCTTGGCTGCTTCCAGTCCGGATTGTACTTCTTGACTTCGTCAAATACCTCCTGAACTTCCGACATATATCGCCTTACGCGATCTGGTTTCAGTTTTCCCTCTTGAAACCCCACTATTCTCTTATTGCACGCCTTTTCAGAAGAGTAGGGAACGAGTAGTATTTCTTCCAGTACTGCCAGTTGTTGCAAACCACAGATCTCATCGTCTCCCAAGTAATAGCTGTCCACCAGAAATCTAGTTATCTTTTCCTCGAGGCGGTAGGCTGCCAATCGTTGAAGAAGAATATCTAACGTCCAAAACCATCTCTCAGAGCGAAGACAGAGAATGTCGGTCTTGAAGTCGACCCAAATGGCAGGGTACCCATCTGTGCTTTTGAGGGCCGTGTATACCTTAATCACTTCGTTTCTAGACTCCCGGCAAACGAAGAAGCCCACAGGCGCTTTCCGCACTCCGGTCGCATGGAAAGTCTCAACCTCGTAATTTGGCTCCTTCTGTTCTTCATCAAGGAAAAGCTGCGTATTCTGTATCTCGACGAGTCGTGGGCCTGGCAACATCATCTTCCAAATTATCAGGCGAATTTCGAGCGGCAAGTCGGAGAACAAGACGAAAGAAGTAAGAAAGCTCTCCGCATTGGCGTTCTCAGTATCGGGATCTTCGGTCGACGTTGTGCTCGCCGTATCATCATCGTCCGTAGTATCGCCATCTTCCGCATCATATCCCTCCAAATCGTCTCTCTCCGCATCGTCTTCCTCCCCATTATCTCCTTGTGCATCGGTAGCCGGCGTTAACACCGTGCTCTGGGCTAGTAAAGGACTCGAGACCGGCATCTGCATTCTGGATGGTCGATACTGCATGTTCTCGATCTGGTCCGTAATCGCATCAATATAATTATGCAAATTCTCGGCCCTGTTCTCATAGAGTGCCAAAGTTCTGTCGTTCTCCACTCCGGTCTCGATGAGAGATAGCATGCTGAGAATTAATGAGCTTCCCTCGTAGGCGTTATTGCTGCTGTTCTGTGTCGTTTGCTTGCCCTTTGTTGGAGTTGAGATGGCTTCGGTCGGTGAATTGCTGCTGGGACTCGACGTTACGTTGGCGATGAAAATCGGTCCAGGTTCTCGGAGAAGCTCTCCACTATGCGAAGCCGTGATTGCTGCTTGTTTTCCCTTGCTGTCTGCTGTTGATAATTTAATAGCTGCGCTTTCATCCAGGAGATTGTCTACCCCGCCCGTCATGGCTTCGTCCATATTTCTGGCGTTCGATCTTGGTTGGGCTGGAAATATGTTCTCAGGCACGTCATCGATCGCATGCCCTGTAACTTTTGCCTCTATCATGCTTGAACTCATTTTAACGGTGCTGAATGTCGTTGTTGAAGCCCTATCGGGAAGTTGAAGTTTTTGATCTCGGTGGGGAACAAAACACTGGTCGAGGTGATGTGTTTTAGGCTCACTCACATTGAATTTGCAGCAACAAGTTGGAGCATGTCTTTTAGTGAATAAATCAAAATGTATTGTTTCTTCCTCACTTACTTAGGCTCTCTGCTATATTCCTTTTCCAGTTTAACAGCCCTAGAGGGGTAAGAGGAACAGAGGGCAATTCGCCGAATCGGAGTTAAGTTACTGGGTTATATATTGGAACTAGGGAAGCTGTTTAGTATTTGCCAGACTTCCTCACGTTCATTCTTAACAGGCTCTGCTCCGATTTAACTTTGTATGCAATTATCCTAGATGCGGCAGCTTATTGATCAATTCGATAATACATGAAGAACTCCGAACATCCCTCTTTGGTCGTGGACCCACGAATTAGCCCAAGTCCGTGGATTTCACCTTCTTAAGACTGCTCCCAACAATGCATCATGATCTCAAGCCGGCTAGTTCCAAGTCCATTACACTCACGCGAGCTCCTTTTTTTTTCGCTTCGGCTAGAAGAGAAGATGAAGAGAATGAAATTAAATTCGAATTATAACCAGATGGCGGCGTATTTATAAAGGAAGGATCTGTAAATTTCAGTCAAGGAGAAACATAGGCCGGCCAAGTGAGGAAGCGGAAGTGGCCTTATTACCCAACCCGCTTAAGCTAGATGTCCCAAATTCCCGGATTTCGATCCAAGACTCTGCTTTAGATGCAAGACATCGGTAGCGTGTACATTCCAAAAGGATTCTAAAGTCACGGAGAGGATTAGTACCACAGGAGCTCATTCTGCGCAAAATGGGCTCCATAGTTAGGTAGCTCATGGAGTCATTGGCTTACCTGTTATCCAAACTAGGCCCAATGTTGAACTGTCCACTGTTGCAGTCTGCCGGTAGAAGGCTGGAAATTTCCCAGCATCTAGTAGACAACCTTCTCCTCGCCGCCAGCACTGTCACCCAAGGCCATAGGCCAATAAACCGTACTGTACACCCCCGCGTAGTTATGTTTACACGGCTTTGCTTTCAAATTCAGACCCACATCTTCCGCCGAAGGCCTCTCATCGGGATCATGAAGCAGCATTCTTCTCAATAGCGCATCTTCGCTGTTCAGGTTGGGGATATCATTGCTGGACATCCCACCGGTCCATTCAAGCAGTGCTTCTTGTGACAAAACGCCAAATATTGAGTTTCCCTGTCCCATACGTTCGCGAAATAGCTGGAAGTCAACCACAGAGCGCTGTCTCGCCACGCTATACATCTCAAGAAGTACGCATCCAAGAGAGAAGACATCAGCAGGTCTTCCACGCTTTGCGTCGTCGTCGAGAACTTCCGGCGCGCTGTAGCTTCTTGTATTACCCCAAGCCGCGGTATTAGTAGAACTGGTATCATTCATGTCAAACTCGCGGCAAGATCCAAAGTCTGTCATGAAAACTTGAGAACCTTTGTGGATGATGTTCGCAGGTTTGATATCACGATGACGCACCCCCTGGCTGTGGATATAGGAGAGGGCAGAGACGAGACAGGGCATCCATTCCCAGATCATAACGCGCTGGTCGCGAAGGAAGCCATGCTCGGAGATTTCCTCCAAGACTATGCCCAAATCTTCGTCACCAACAGGTGACATGATGATGCAGAAGTTGCGGGGAGATTGGTAGGTGCCTTGAATGGTAATGATGTGGGAGTGGGAGAGTCGCTTTAGAACATCGACTTCTTGCTTGATTCTAGGCAACAACCAACTTACTTTGGAGCCGGTGATGTTGACCGATTTTCGTACAAAGATACCGTCAGTGGTCGTGCTTTTGACTTCTTCGACGATGCTGAAAGTACCACTACCTAGGTTGCTTAGATGCTCGAAAGGGGGATGTTTCCCCTTCGCGAAGACGACGTGCTGAAGGCCCAATCCACATCCAACCCTAGCAGTAAGATCCTTGAAGGCTTGAGTCGAGGCTTTTTGAGTATTATTCAGATTTGACTGAGATATTTGAAGCGCATTTGTTGTATTTTGGGACTCTGGGCTCGGAACCTTTCTTGGTGTGAAATCCAGAGGAGGTTCCATACGTTCTTGTCGTTGTCTCCGCTCCCTATTCCATTTGGAACGTTCGTCGGATACGCGTTCGGAGTACGAAACGGGATTTCCCACGAAGTTCCCTCCACTGCCTCGTGGTTGATGGGTACTTTGGAGGAAAGGGTTGAACCCTTTGCCCTGCCTGATCGCCACGGGCCTAGCATAAGCTTCACCCATTGGAGTCCATATGTGCCCAGACATTTGTATTGGGTGCTCTTGCGATTGCTGTGAAGATCTGGAAGAGCTTTTGATGTTGTCAGGCTTTCGCACATTCTCTTCTGCAAAGCGCTGCCACGTATTCATGGTCCCTTAATCGCAGAGCTTGTGTTGAGGGTTCCTCTGGCTTTTGTATCTAGGTGTAGGTATAAATGAATGCCACCATAAGGCACGTCGCGCTCTGGATCTGACAAATCCTTTGTTAGCTCCTGTAATAACAAATTCCGAATGTGCTGTCCCAAATTTGAAGTTGGGCAAAATTAGCACAGAATGTGTCCATCGTACGACTGTACAATTCACAAATGCCCTGAGTTCTTCCGTGGCTCTCGAAGGAGGCTCTGGGTCAAGTCACAGTGTTTCCAGCTTGAATCGAAGCATTTAAGAATAAGATTAACCTTACCAGGATGTTTTGCAGTCTCCCACGGTAGGCGGGAAGCAGCGTTCTGCACTTAATTCCAGAGCTGACATGAGTCGACTTACCTTTCGATCAGAAACCTGCGCCGAGGCGGGATCGGACGAGAATCTTGCGAGGCAGGTTGCTGATTCCAATTCTCGAATCGAATCCACGAATCATCAGAACTAGAGTCTCATCTCTATGTCCGTCGCACTTATCGTGGGTTGAGCCGATGTGATGGGATTCCGCCGTTGATTCCTTGAGTGCAGGTCTTGAATGCAGGTCGATGCCAATACTGTAAGGCTGGGGTCTTGGCATAGTAACGACACGTGCAAGACAAATGAAGTGTCGCAGGGGCTTAGACTCTTGTGTGACATGAGAATTTCCCCATGTAATTATTTGATTGCTTAATCCCGCTCGATACTCCACAAGTGGTTAGAACTTTTTAGTTTAGTAAAAGTAATAAATCGCGCATATTAGTCTGATGCTACAATGCTTCAAATACTACATACTACACTGTATATTACAGCCCTGGCCACTCGTAGGGATATAGGTTTGTTCTCATTGAGCGGCGAGATTTTCCTCCCCGCAGTTCAACATAAATCATGCGCCCAGTTTTCATCACTGGCTTGATCCACTCCTTTTCAGGATTATCAGCTTTGACTTCCTCGACACACTCTTCAAATATCGTTTTGCTATGAAGCAAAAACGAACTTTCCCAAGCAACAATCTCCTCAATCCCCCGTCCATTATCACCCTCTTGATCAGAATAATCCAGCAAAATGACACTCTCCAGCATCGGAAACCTGTAGAGATTATCCACCAATGTCGATCTACATTGATAAACCAAAACATCATCCGCAGCGATATACTTCAACTCATTTCGGAAGTCCTTAGGAAGACTATCTATAAAATCTACCATAAAACGCGGTTCAAAACTCCTTCTCAAGAGACATAGTACGTCTATTTCCGTGTTCATCCATACACTCCCAGAACCACGCGTGCTACCTTTCAAAGGCTTGTGTGTTTTGATAACTTGCTGTCTAGCTTCATGGCAAACGAAGAACGGTGCTGGTGCCCGAGAGGCGCAGGAGGGGCGCCAGGTTCGAGGGGCGGGGCGGTAATGGAAGGTGGGTGGGTATGTTGTGGTTATCGATATGTATCTTTGGGTTGTCAGGGCGTATTGCCAGATGAGTATTCGGAGTTCGATGGGAAGTTTTGGGAATAGTGGGAAAGTTCTCTCGGGATGATTTGGGCTGATGTCTGAATTGGGGTCTTCGCCTGTGATGCTGCCTTTTTGTTGTTCAGTTTCCGGAATCTTGTTTGTTGCTTCCTTTATTTCCGTCGTAGCTGACTTTGGCGGCTCAACCATCGTGTCTTGCAGTGGAACTTTTTGGTTGTTCCCGTTTCTTGGCGTGTGCCTGGGATCTCTAGGGGAATGTGGAGGGAGGTCTTGTCGTAACGTGCGACTTTTTCAAGAATTATGGCTTCTTCTTGTTGTCTTGGGCTGGTTTCTTATAGTGCGATAACAGCCTCAGCGACGCACCGTGTTGGGAGATGAGCGCGAGAAACTGGATGTTGAGTGTCCCTCGGGTGTTGTCTGATACTGAGGAGCCTGTTGGGCCGTAGTTAAGTAGTTTGTCGAATTGACTTTTCGGAGGTGAATATTATTAGTCTTGAGAGGATTTGAAGCTTGTATTACACAGCGTTCTAGTCGGCAAATTTCACGGCGGGTGGTTTGAGGCTATTCGCATGTACGGCAGTTTAGTATGAGGCTCCTTGTACGCACTTTAGCTAGTTCTATGTGTACTAGTGTCTCGTCAAGCGTATACTAATTGCACGGGACCAGTACTCGAGCCAAACAGGGGGGTAAATCACATGATTCTTAAAGTAGACCATAAGAATTTTATTCTTTGATTGTCTCTCATAGCGTAACATTCTAGAGGACCACAAAATTTAAATCAACTAATATTGCCGTCCTAGAGAAATGATTGGAGAGATTTGAATAATTAAGGCGTATGATACTATACATGTTGGTAAGTTATTATATTGTCGTTTCACCATATTTTTAATTATACAGATTACAATAAGTGGTGCGTGGGGATTCTCGTCTCACTTGCGCCAAAAATGCGAGCTTTTAACTACTTTACGGTCCGTACACTACCTCGGTAGGTAAGTTTGCAGTTCCTAATTCCAACGCTAGCTTGCTACCTCGTCACTAGAACAATCCACATTGAATGATTCGCATGGAACAATTTGCAAGGGACAATTCACATAGAACAAAAAGCGAAGTCTCCTACCAATCCAGAAGACAGCTAAAACTTCGACTTGCCATCATTAAAGACTTGAGATTCAAAATTACTCAAGACGCATCAACGGAGCCATAGTCTCCGCCGAGACCTTTCGAACGCTCAAGACCGTCCTATTTCGCATCCTCAGTCTCTGAAATTTTATGACCTCCTCGACAGGCTTAGCTGCGAAAAATCACCAGAACAATCCACGATATACTGCCACTATTACCACCAAGATCAGGGAAAATCAGCAATCATGGACGACCCCCACCATACAACGCCTCAACTTTTCCCCACAGCCACCGGCTGGAGCATTTTTGGTCCTCTACGAACTATTCCTCCCCCCCCTCCTCCAGCATATGTATACCAAGCGGGCACTACTCTCAAGCAATTCACCATATTCCAGGAACTTCCACCGGAAATACGATACGAAATTTGGAGGTTCGCAATGCCGGCTAGAATGATCGAGCTTGTGGATTACACGAACCGGGGAGATAATCCAGTCCCGCGTGCGCCCAAGGCCCCGACAATTTTCTTCGTTTGTCGAGAAGCTCGGAATGAGGTCATGATGGTCTGCACGCCTGTGAGGGGTATTGATGGAATCGGAGTAACATTGATTGATTTACAAAAAGACATCATATGCATTCGTAATTCTAGAACCCGCGGCATTAAACGTCTCGAACCGCTACGGACAAGAGCACTCAATACCATATCTCGAATCGCAGTGTCTCCTAATGTCGTATCAGAGCCCTGGTTTGCGGTAAGAGGGTTCTACAAACATAAGTTTCCAGGACTTTTAGAGATACTTGTAGCGACCAACGATCCCGGCGACGGCACTGATGAAGAGGAGCGTGAAATCACGGGATTTGAGGAATATACGGAGGTGAAGGAGGGTACTATATCGAGATTTGAGGATTGGGGCACAAGTGATAAGAGAGAATTGGAAGAGGCAGCGTGGAAAGCCAAACATCCCGGGGCGCTGTTCCCCAATGTCATAATGGGAAGATTCATTTTGGGGAAAAGATACCATTCTCGGGCTCCCGCACAGACGTCATGGAGGCCAAATTACAGAAAGTTCTTTGAATAGCTGAGAGTGGGGAGTGGCGAGTCTGTCCGAGAACCGGGGAAATATTATGCAATCTTGAAAGTTTGAGCACCTAAATTTATTTGTAGACTAATGCCTACAAACAACCACCAAAGCTCAAGTGTACTCTAAAACATCCTCTTTTGCCATTAAAAAAATTAGCTTCGAAATGTGTACTGAGCTTGTCGCTCGCCATATACAAGATTGAGAGTGCATACAAAGTTGCTTAATCGAGGTGGGGTCACGACTCAAGAGCAAACGCACTCTCATGGCTTCCCAAGTGAGAAGTTAACTCTTCTACAACCAACCCCAACTCTGTCTCCAATCGCTTTAGCCATGTACGACCAGAATCCCAACGTTGAGAACTCGACAACGTCAGCAGACTTGAGCAATGCGTTGTCCCAGCTCCAGCTCGATGAATCTCGCGCGAAATCATCCTTTATCCTTGAGTCCACATTTCCTTCTCCCAACGTTTCGAGCAACAAGATTGCATCCTACACAGTCAGCCCTTTGATTCTAGACCAGACTGCCCCGGACCTTATCAACCCAAGATCAAGCGGCTCGAACCAGCGCAGCAAATTCACTCTATTCCCAAAGCTACCTCTTGAGCTACGCAGAATGATCTGGTCTCGAGCATTGCCTGGCCCTCGATACGTGGAGTTCCGAACCAATTCCCATGTAAACGCTGAAAATCTTCACCATTCAAGGGACCCTAAAGACCTGGTACTTGCCGCCGTCGAGAAAGCTCCAGAACTGTTCTTTGTCTGTCATGAAGCAAGGGAGGAGGTCTTGAAGGTTTATCAGCCATTGAAGGGAACGAAGAAAGGTTTTGGCGTTGTATGGTTCGACCCTCGTACGGATGTACTTTGTCTCCGGACGGAATACTTTCACCCCTTAATTCATATTTTGCTTCAGTTGATGGATACCAAAACGCGGGAACGCCTGGAGAATCTTGCGGTGGATGCATGCATCATCGATGCCTAATGGCATGAGATTACTCAAGATCTCACCTCCCAACTACCATCCCTCAAAAACCTCTACATTACTGACTGTCAGCACCCAGATGATGAAGAGGTATACGACACAACGAAGGGTGTTATTTCAGTCAATATAATCGACAGAGGAGAGGAGTCCGTTCCTTATCGCTATACGCAGACAAGGATTACAGATACGAAGGTCAAACATCCAAAGTGGAAGGAGCTCGTCATAAAGACAGCAGAATGTATCATGGGGTCGGCAAGAAGGATGAACGCTGGAATAAATTTGGGATAAGTGGTAGACTGGAGAAGACAGTGAAGGAAATGGTTTGAAAATGGGGACGTTACATGGTTGAAATGCTGTTTCGAGAGGTTAGAGGTTGTAATACTACGCTGAGCTTCAGATAGAACTACAATTCCGGGAATCCCCCAATGGGACGGAGGTCGAATTTTTCCTGGGGTTTGTGCGGTTGGGAATTTTGAGAATCAGGTCTATTGTTTATTGCAAAGTTATAGTCGACCAATGTATTGCTTTGATTCTGTATTGCATTATCGAGTCTACTGTCGTATTAAATATTTGATATGTAGCAGTATAAGCAGTATACTGGATCCCCATCCACCCTCAAGTAAATTAAATCAGTTCTTGAAAATATGGCCCGCTTCCGAGGTTCTCCGTAAATCCACTTTATGTGTTTTGCTCCTACCGCTTCCCCGCCAGCAGTTCTCACCACCAATCCATATTCCCGCAGCTTCTTTTGAGCCCTCCCTTCCGGTAACAAGTTGATATTCTCACAATATCGCTCTTGAAGCCCCATCAGTTCCATATTCGCATTTTTCAGATCCCCGAAAGAACCCGCGACCCAAACTTCTTTCAGCCCTGGCAATGGCTCGATCCCCATGGGCAGCTGCAGACCCTTTCGCGAAATCACCTCAAAGTTTACTGCGATTCTGGCGACTTGCTTTTGAAAGGTCGGAGATTGGCGTAGCAAGAAGCAGTTGAGGGATTTGCCGAATGTCCAGAAACGGAAGTAGAACGTATCGCGCTGCAGATCGCAGAAAGTCATGCCTGTTCCTAATTCGATACCTCGGACGGGCGTGTATAGCATCAGAACCTCATTCCTACCGAGTGTGAGCAGATTAGCATTGTACTTCCGCGAAGTATCGCGATGGAATTGTCCGAAATTTACCTAGCCTCTTGACAGGTGAAATACAGAACTGGGGCTCGTTCCGTGTATCCGAATCGTTTTTTTTTGGACTTTCTTCGAAGCATGCCTGGGAAACGGTGCCGATAGATCACCTCAATAAATCGAGGCTCTGGCATAGCTAGTCTCCATATTAAGCAGCGAATTCATGGTGGTAGGTTTGGGAATAGGGTGAATTGGCTGAACTCTTGGTGTTTTGCTTCAGGCTAGATGTCGAGTTCGTCTTCACGGCGGATTTCGAAGAGTGTTGGGGGCGAGAGAGCCCCAAATAATGGCCCGGTGATTTCATTGTTGGCCGTCGGGATTGAACGAGGATGGAGGTGGGTTGAAGTTGAGGTGTTTAGCTTCATGATGGAAAATATTCTCAAGACTCGTAACCGCTTTGTGGCCACGTATGAAGGCTTGGGACGAGAAAGAATTCAATATATGTAAATTGTAATGGCGTCAAGTTAATTCTTAACATAGTTCGGCATATAAAAATGTACGAAGCATTGCAGATTCGAAGCGTAGCAATGGGAACTCGGCCCCTTTCTTCTGAAGAAAAAGCTCAGAGTCCGTCGTACATAATGAATGATGCCTCAAGTCTCTTCCACATCCGCTCCCAGAAATCCAGGGCCAAAGCAAAATTCACTCAATGGTCAGCAGATTAGCCTTCTAGGTACCAAGAGAGAAGTGTGAACTATTTCGGGAACCAACTTCAAAGGCAGAGAGGTTTTGATACTCCACTTCTACGAGCAATGTAGAAAATGCTCCCAAGATGTGACATCAGTGAAGATGTTGAGGAACACCTCCACTTCCCGTACTAATTGTGACTAGTCTCAAGCAGAATTATTATGATCCTCATCAACTGCTCTTGTGCTCTCAAAAATGAACTCTCCTCCCTTGTTCAAGATTGGGGTGCTCCAAGTCGGCTGCTGTTGTCGTATACTATCGGAAAACTTCTCGATCAGATCAAAAGCCACATTCTGCTCTTCCCAGAAAGACACCTCATCAGGGCCGTGGGTGCAGTACCAAAACCGGTCCCTTTCGAGTTCGCTGGGTACCTTCGATCCCACAATCCTCTCCTCGGACTGATATGACTCTAATGCGAATGCAATATCTCTCAACCCGGGCAATATCCTGAGATCCAATTCTTTGAAAGAACAATTGGGGTACACTAGGGCGACTTCAAGGATAAGGTGGGTTAAGTTGAGACGAATAAAATCAGGAAGGTTACCGAAGTTTGGAATTGGAATCTTCGAAAAAGGATCCCTGACGCAGAATATGTCGTCCTTGGGGTTGCACCAAACTGCCTCGGAGCCATCATTCCCTTTAAGAGGCACATACTTCTCCTTGACAACGCTCATGGCCTCGTGGCAGGCGAAGATGTTGGGCACCTTTTCGGCGTAATAAGCACCCCAACGCGGTTGGGACCTATCAAAATAGCCATCCGGCGGAGAGATTGAAAAGTAGCCAGCCCAGAACGAATAATCAGGTCGAAGGAAACTTGTCCAAAGACTGGACCGAAGTTCGATGTACCTGTGACCAGGCAGTGCGGACTCCCAAATAGCGCGCCGAAGTTCAAGAGGCCGCTTCGGGAAGAGAGTAAACGATAACCCTTTCTTCTCCATCGCGGCGGGGACAAGAGCCCCGGAGTATATCTGGAGTTCCGAGATTGAGTCTTCGATTCCTGAGATTACTGAGATATCGTACTGTGAAGGTCCTTCGATTGCAGCCATGCGTGAACTCTCGTTTCTCTGGGAGTAGGATATTGTAGTGAATCTATGGGTAATTTGAAGACCTGATGGTTCTCCGCGAGTTGTTAGCCATGAAACGTTGGGAGGTGAAGTAATTGCGTCCGTACGCTGAAAAATTCTTGAAGCCAAGATCTTCCTTGATCATGAGCAAGCGCCCCCCCGAATGTCATATCTTACCGCGAGCGTTGAATGAGGAAGTGTATGTTGCTGCGTGCCAAGTTAATCCGCACTGTCGAGAAAAAATTCGTTAGGGTATGGTGGGGGGGGCTCATTGAATCTGGATGATGTAGAGAATAGCTTGGTGAATGAATCACCAAAGCAAACGTGCGAAGTTGTTTAGGAAGAATCATTTAAGCTCGATCGTTCGAGTCCTTTTAAGCTATATAAGACAGGAGTTCGCTGGGTTATAAGCATCACTGCGGATCTTTTTGATATAATATAAAGACCTCTTTTCCTAGCTCTAGCAACAACAATCGATCCCTAGCCATGAATAAGAAGAAGCCTTGCGTCCTAAAAAAAAACTATATCTCCATATACCGCATCACTGGTGCTTTCCAGGTGGGGTCTGTCTTCTGAAATTCCTCGAGTTGTTTGATGAGTAGGAGTAGAGTATAGTGAGCCCAGAGTGGCACCATCATTCTATCAGCTACTCTAATTTTTTGAGACAATTGACATGACTGAATGGTCACGGAGCTATTGCGGACTTCAGGGCTATCCACGATCAAATTTTGGAGCGACTTGAGTTTGTAGATGGACTTCGCTGTATCTGGCCATTGTGAGGGGTCGTCAATCAAGAGTTCTCCGATCACCATGTTTTTCATTCTTTGCTCCGGGTCTATCTCCTTCAAAGTTTGTTCCATCGAGTTAAGAAAATCTCGAAAGGCGAAATAGATGAAATCGCGTTCAAAGTCGCAGTAGACCGCTTGTCTCCCGCGATGAAGTGCTTTGACTCTTGAGTATTTCCTAAGAACTTCGACCCGAGCCTCGTGGCAGACAAGGAGGCACGCTGGAACTTTGTCCTTGTCTTCGCAGCAGACTTTCCAGCTTTCGATCCCAGTTGCCTGGACTACAATTGTTCTTATCTGCAGCACTCGAGGAGCTGGCAGAGCGAAATTCCATATCTTGCATCGAAGTTCGAGAGGAAGTTCGGGAAAGATAGTGAATTGTTGGACAACGTTCCGGGAGTTAGTTTCCTGGGTTTGTTCGTCTTTTTTGGAGGAGCTTGAGGTTGGTTTGGAAGCCATGCTGCTGACAAGAAATCTCTCCACAGGCAAGTAGTGACCCGTTGTTCCTCCGTGATCCAGCTATGATTTATACTAAGTGAATTAGCTGTGTGGCTATCGTAAGAAGAGACAGAATGCTGGCTAGCTGTGACATCGGGGCGGCCAGGAAGGAACGCCAAATCGTGATAGTATGAGACAACCTATGCCATGCCGGGATGTGCCCATCGTTGGGGTGCCGGAAAGTGCTTGGAAAGGGGAATGGTTTCCCTCGCCCGTTTTGGAAGTCGCGTACAAGACGGCTTTACGGAGTCAGCAAATATTGTTTCAAGCACCGGCAATTCAATTTCAAGAGAAAAATTCACCATTCCAAAATCAAGGCCAAAAAATTGTATTATTCATGTTGATATTGTTGACAGATGCAGCACAGATCCCTGACTTGCGCCTCTGCAGAAGCAAAACGGAGATGAAAATCAATGGTGGCAGTCTAAGACTCCAATATCTCTTCTCCCAAGATCCATTTGGCGATTAAAGACTCCGGGGGGTTACCAGGGGGCCAGTCTTCATCTTCATCAATACCCCACTCCTCACGATCCCATAAAGCGTCATCCAACTCTCCCGCAGACTGCAGCCCCCGTTGGGAGAAGGAGTCTTGGCAAGCTAACTCAACTCCAAGGAGCTATGAATTGCCTTCTCTTGGCTCCATGTCAGTCACAAACAATTGTCCCTCTTCGAGATACATGTACTTGGCGATGGCGTGAGTGATAGTACTCCAAGTGGTCTCCAAAAACCCGTCAGAATCGTTCTCACGACTTCCGATAGCCAGGCGTCTGATCTTAGGCTCCACCATTTGCGCAAGCTTGATAATACAAGTCGGAGGATCAACGTTGCGAATTCTCGGAAGACAGAATAGATCCTTGCTATTGTCGACATATATCTTTGCGGAGCCAGGCCAGGAACCCTTGTACGGACGGTATGTCTTCAGGATCTCGGCTTGTGACTCTTTGCAGACAAGGAACATTGAAGGCGCATTCTCGATACATCGAAGCTTCCATAGGATAGTGGCATCCATGCAGCCAGGTGGGGGACTCGTAGCCTTGGCAATAGCGGATTTGAGAACAATACACCTAGGACCAGGGAGAGCTAAATGCCAGATAATGGCACGGATCTCTGTGGGAGTTTTGGAAACCATGTGAAGCTGTCGTGGTCCATTGTGGGGGTATTCCTATGCTGATCGGTACTGCGACTTGTGGTGTCTGCTGCCTTTCGATAAGGCTGAGAGAATATTCTGACCTCAAATCGATCTGTTTCTTGTATGTCTGTTGATCCAGTAGCATTGGTTCCTTGAAGCCTATCCATCTGAGTTGGTAGTGGGTTGACTTCGGCCGCGGCAGTATCAGCAGCAGAATTTTGGGCTAAAATAAAACACCTGTTAGCCAGGTCTAGCAGCATTACCAGTACTTCGTTTTGAATTTGGACAGTGCAACAGACCAGCTTCGATACGAGTCGTATGTTTGATCATCAGGGCTCTCCAGCAGGCGTTGGTGACTACGGTGAACAATTCTAGAATCATCAATATCAGTATTTGACATTCGAACAGAAGGGAAAGAAGTACCCGGGTCATTCCTCATTGCCTCGCCAAAGTTCTCTTCCAGGGTTGGACTCGAATCCTCCATTTTGACAACAACAAGCACGTAAAACAGTGCAGTGACAAATTCGATAAGTATCTGGGTGTCGAGAATCAAGTAGAAGGTCTCTTTGGCTTCTGTAGATTTTAAAGGTGTGTATGATAAGTATATGCCGCAGTACAAGTGGAATTCATCATAGCGTTGTTAATAATCGAAGTGTGCTAAATTAAGCTGCCCACCAGACCTATTCATTTTTCTAACGTGTGGCGTGCGAGTCTTTGTGCGGCATGCGTCGGATACATCTGATAGTCCATTGATAGGAAGGCTTTCGGTTGTGATAATATCCTGCTACCCCTGAGCATTCCAAAAGTGCCCCAAAGATAGCTCAATTCATCGAATGAAAGTTTTGCACAGCTAATTCCTTTGCTTCCAGCTGCTGTGAAGGCATTTCACACATTTCTCGACCCCCAGCCTCACACATCACGTTTCCATCTGCCTCAGAGCTACTCACAATGTGCGCAGTGACCCCACTCAGAGTAGTCCCCGTGATTTCCAATTCTGTCATAGGTGCCTCTTCGTCAACCTTTGGTAAAGCCACGCTTTCAGATTGCAACTCCGGCTTCCTGTACTGTCCACTATCTTCTACGTCTTTCCTTTTCCAGAATGCGTACGTGGGAAATTTTCGTTGTATGAGGAAGCATATCGAAAAACAAAGTAGCATAAGAGCTGAAAAAGCCCCAATACTGCAACCAACGATGACGCCGGTATGGGACTTCTTCGAAGCTGGCTTGGATGGAGAAAGCTCACGGAGAGCTGTCAGATTGGCGGGCGCTGTTTGATTAGTTGTCCCTGTGAAAAGCTGCGCGAGATGCGTAGTACTCCAACCACCGGCAGGTAATAGCTTTGTGGCGTTCCCATTTGGACCCCCTCCCACGACCTTGGATATTTGTAGTGGTAACTGGTAGACTGGTTTGGATGCAGTAAAGACACTTCCCCATTCTAGCGTTGTCAGATCATATATCGCGACAGATTTGTATTCCCAATCGCAAGCTTCACTCAAATTGGCACTGCGACGCCCACCAATAGTTATCATTTGTCGAGTCTTGGTTGGGTGACAGGTATGTCCAAAGCGAGGTGAGGATCCAGTGTATATCTAGAACGGTATGATTAGAAAAAGCTAAAGTCCAAGTACTAGCAAGTAGGGAAGATGTTTACTTGAGTCCACGTGAAAGATGGAAGTGATAAGACCCAGATATCGTCGAATCTCTTGTCAGTTTGAGTAGGATCCCAACCTGAAAGCAAGATGTTATCACAGACGGTTTACTGCAACCTGCATAAGGATTACTTACCTCCGTATAAATGTATATTATGACTTGAATTATCGGGTGCAGAAAATACGACAAGACAGAAGTCAACTCTGGGTTCCGGTGCAATGCCAGTAACACTTTGAGTGTGCCATCCCGAACCGCTACTCATTGCAGCGGGGTCTTAAACGGCTGAAACATCGAAAATATCTACCGAATTCATGGTAACTAGAGTGATAGTATATAAATGAGTATGCAAAGACGAGTAGAGATTTTGCCAAGTCGGGGCCTACCTAAGTTGAGTCCAGCAGTGTTTGAAGTCGCCCCACCAATTGTAATCAGTACGCCCTTGGGGCCAAGAGCCGGTATATAAGCCATCCCACCTCTAGCTCTAGGGTGGCCATTCGTGATTGTAAGGGTGGTCGCGTTGGTTGCCTGCAATGCTGTCAGCGGGATAGAAGATTTATGGCAAGGTCCACTACCGTTCGGCTACTCAGATCTATGATCACCATCCCTTCCAAGAATAAAGTATTGTTGCCTAAGTAAGTGGAGGATAATGAAGATTCATTGGTAAGCATGCCGTTGAGATAAAACGCTAAGCCTTGATCTGGTGCCTCTGTATACGCCCCGCGGGATGGTCTCTCGGGTACTTGATCAAAAATGTCATGTTGATTCCAGCTCTGAGAAGTTGTATCGAATGACCATCTGCCAAAAAATTAACCCAAAGCTTAGAAAAAGGAAGCCGAGCCATACAATGAGTATTGAGCCACAGTAGGTTCTTGAAAGTTAGGAAAGGTGCGATTGATCGCTGGAGTAGCCCCACCATAGAGGTATATCCGAGAATCGTTTTCGGAAGACCGGAAAAGCGCTGCATTCTCAACAATGGGGACAGGGTTTGCAGTCACAGTATCCGTCATCCTATTGATCACAACCTCGCTGATGTTCGTTTTCCAATCCCAGGACGTAGTCATATTTACAGCGAACATGACATTATCTGGAGAAAAGGAATGAGTAAGTCCTTCGAGCTTTCTTGGATATTTTTTGCTTTCAATGCTTACTTGGTCCAGTAGTTATTGGCCCAACATAGTTTGGAAGTCCCTGAAATCGAGTAAGCGTTTCGTAGGGATTTAAAATAGTCATCGTAGCGGAAAGACAAAGCTTACATGTCGATCAAATCCAGAATCGCGATCTGAAAAAGCTTCTGTACCCCCATCGATGTACAGAATCCCATTCTTGATCTGACTTTGATGGTACCAGAGACTAGCAGATAGATTGTTAGCAGATCAAAACTGGAATATGAAAATAACGTGCACGCGGGACATGAAGCCGTTGGATGCTTCCTCCCAAGCAACTAGTCTCCATATAAAATATTGGGCTTTAGAAACATAGACAGCAGTGCAGTGAGAACCTCACCTGCAAAAGTTGTTCAATGGATCGATTCCATTGCATAAGCAACCAACTCCAAATAAGACCCACAATGAGAAGGCTTCGCGTCTACGGGTCATATTCAAGAGATCAAATTGCCATAGACTAGAGTGAAACAAATCAAATGATAACAACGAGGCTTTAATGCCTGAATTAGATTTGTTGCTTGATCGGGCGTGGCACGTCTTCGCCCTGAGAATACAAGAAGATGGTGAAGATTTTAGATACAATGGCGAGAAAATTTGCACGTGGGATCAGTGTGGGGTTTTATCGTGTGGAGGAGATACAGAGCAAAGGTATTAAAACTGCCTCCCGGTTAGCTGATAGACAGAAGTCTGTTGTGAAACGGAGAGGCTAATATCAAATATAGTAGTATCACCACTCCGAGCGCATCAAACCTAAGGTGAGTGAGGACAATATTTCCAGATGGGATGAATCGCAGAGCTGTAAATGAGGCTTGATCACGACTATTCTGAATAAAGAGCGAAGTGTATGCCCTTGCCTTGCGACCTGCGTAAACCTTGCCCTCCAAATTCCAATGATTGCAAAGCCTAGCACACGTCGGTGAGAGCTTGCCACTACAGGTGATATGACACCCAACCCGAGGGGAAACAGTCCAAGGGCTCAGCTGCAATCGTCCTCTCAGGCATCGAATGGAGTCCGAACGAGCAGCTGAAGGTGTTCCGCAATAGCAAAATTAGCACATTAATTGGCATGGTTGCACTGGCCGGGAAATCTGCAATCCTGTGTGGCAGACGGCAATGTCCAATATCAGGATTGCAGCAATTTGCTCTCACCTATGAGGAGCGAGGCTGTCCTTAGAAATAGGCTAGGGTCCTAGATTGCGCAGCGGTTCTAGACTAGCCTGAAATGTGAGTTTATCTTGGAGGGTGGAAAGCTTTGCAGAACGATGTAGAACAAAGCATCGGACCGGCCGAGGCACCACTGAAGGAGTAGCTGACCAGCCGCGAGAGTCGTCTAACAGTTACTGATGTCGAAATATGGGTCAACTCTCGAGAGTGCTATATCAAGAGGGAGCTCCCACGTAGTCGGAATCAATCAAGATAATCGCTTTTAACCAATTAGATCGATAATTGATGCATAAAGCGCAAGATCAAGACACAATAGAGTGGTGTTAATGAGTGAAAGCGGTCAATTATAGCTCGAGGTCATTTCGGGAATAACAAATCCATTCGTTCCTTGACTAGCAGAATAAAAATGGTTTGAGGCAGGAGATCTCCGTAGCCCAAGGGCGAATACGACTCTCATGCAGAGAGAAAATGTACCCAATCTCTGTATGCAGCAGCCAGAAGGACCCCAAAGCTTTCACCTTCGGGGCTGCCCGTGGTGTATGGGGTGTGATTTCCCCAGTCCAAAGGATTGATTGCGGGGCTCAAGATACCGTCAACACGTACATGTAAGCCAGTAGCTTTTCTCGATTTCTCTGCCCATTCAATATATGAACTTTCACGGGAAAATAGCCCAGGAGCTAGGACCGCCATTCGATACACAACACTGCTTAGAAGCGCAGTGCCGGACGTCTCTCCAAACCATGTTGTCTCATTCAAGACATTTCTCAACAGTCCAGTGCTAGGATCTACGGAAATCTGACGGCTATGTATAGCGCCGTCGAGGATTTCCTTTATCCATTGGGTCAAACATCCTTGCTCGTACGCCCAAGAAGAGCTATGATCCCATTTCTTGGTGGTTGCCAACACTCGTGTCATACCGGCTGCAGCCCATGCATTTCCAGTGGACCACAGCTGAGGCTGAAAGTCTTCGGGGCCAATAATGTGTTCCCAAAGTCCGGTGAAGGGTTCTGAGATATTTGACTGAAGGATTTGCCGATACAGCATGCACTGCTCTATGGCGAGGCGAAGTAGGGTATCGTTTTTTGTCGCAACGGCGTAGTACGCAAGGAATGGAGGTGCCATGTACACAAAATCTGCCCAGAGCTCTGGCGTACTATACCGATGCGAAATGGCACCATTCCAGAATCGCGGAGCGTCGTTGATGACCGAACTTTCTTCCCTGCTCGCTGCGTCAAAGTATGTTCGGTTTGTTTGACCGATCAGAACTGCCGAAATACCCATTGAGGCTGGATCGCCGACAGCTCCTTTAGAATAGGTCAGGAACTTTCTAATAGATAGAGACTAAGAAACAAGTAGGTGCATACCATCGCCATCAATCAATGTATCGTTATCCGTCCGAATAAAAGGCTCCACGTAAGTTAACGCCGGAACATCCGTCCAATCTACGTAAGGAATACGGCCCCCAGGGAAAGGGTCCTCCCCAAACACAGATATTTCAGGGCTGTGGAACTCGAGAAGCGCCTCTGCAGCAGTTCCATACTCCCAGCTGTGTGTCGACAGTCTCCGAGCTTGCTTTTCCACGAGTGGAACGTCGTAACCTACATCAAACGAGTAGGATGATACATCTTTTCCCGGCGGAGGCATTCGGGGAAGATTTTGACCGTGCGAGAAATGACTTATCATTACCAGACCCAGGCATAGCAAGATAGACATTGCAAATCGTCCGAAATTCAATCCGTAACTATATATGGTATATCAAGTTTATGTATCTCTTAACACCGGTGCCAGATGAGGCTTTTTATATGTCCTATGGCTCAAGTATGCCTTGATGTTAAATAGGGGAACTCCCTCGACGGGTAGTTGAGCTGGAGAGCCTGACTTGCGGCATTGAACGCTTCTACGCGCAACACGAAGCTGAGATAATACCCTTCACAGCCTAGTGTTCATGCAGAAGTATCGAAACAGCTGGTTGCAGTCGCACGCAATAAAATTTCAAGTGGTGAGGCAGAATCTTGGTCGTTAATATCTGGGCTGCATAAGGAGGGTGACATTGAGTTTTGTGAGGGTGGGACGGTGGGTTATTTTGCAAGGTATAACATGTGTAACCTCAAAGACCGGACCGGAAACTCCGTCTTGAAACCACGATGCCGGGCCCGTTGATACCTCAAGTGCCCGAAAAGCGTGCCATGATGAAGGTTTCCTGATCGTTGTCCGAGGTTGCCCGATGGATGAAGGGGTAAGCCGTGGATATTTCAATTTTCAGATTTCAGGCTTGATGACCATCGAATCGTCCATTATTTCGTTCGTTCGCGGATCTCTAAATTCTCGGGTAAGTCACGAGCTGTAATACCGAGCTTTGTTTGACAGAAAAGTGACAGCGGAATACCTCTCATAGGATTTTGATGAACGCAACCACGCCCTACTGACTTATGTGATATAGTCGAATTTAGTAAATCAACAACTTTATAGAAGACAGTCGGCTTGGTGGCGATTCCATTAAACCTAGACATCAAACTCAGAAATCGTGAAAGAGCTTTACTATGGTTGTTCTCCTCAATCCCAGGATCGTGACTCGTAAGCCCCTAAACCTCCAAGAGTATGTGACGCATACCTATGTAGGCGCCGGTGATTTCCAATCACTTGGCTTCATCCGATTCAGAAGCTCTGCCATAATACAATAATAGCTTCAAGTTCCTAGAGACTTAGATCCTGCATTGGTATTTAGTTCTTGAGTTTGGGGAAAACAACTTTCCGTGAGTCCAGTCAAATCCCATACAAAACCAACGACATGACTAACCAGCACAACGAACATCACTATGAACCCTGCAGGTCAACTCACAACAAGTTTCACTAAGTTTTCTGCCCTGCCGACAGAGCTTCGCCTTCAAATTTGGAACCTCGCATTGTCTAGCGGGCGATGCATAGAGATCCGTCGAACCAATCCGTCCGTTAGCAAAACCGGCGTCGTTGAAGCCCTCTGCATGTGGAAGCCCCAAAGTTCCTCTCGAGCGCCGTCACTCTTCTTCGTGTGCCAGGAATCCAGAGCTGAAGTGTTGAAAGTCTACATCCTATTCCGCGGAAACGACCCCCCTTCTGAAGCCATCTATTATAGCCATGAGTTGGATATTCTCTGTTTTCGGTACAACGGTTTCCATACAAACATCGCGGGATTTCTTACAGAAATTTCCCGTGGTACTGGAAAGAAGGTCTGTAATATTGTCATCGCAAGAAACTTGATGTGGTATGGCAGCGGGTACATATCCGGCGAAGCTATCTACAAATTTGGACACCTGAAAGAGGTAGTCATTGCTGATGACGGGCCAGTGGCGTTCCAGACTCCGATGAAGAGACTCGGAATAGCGCTTAGTGACCGAGTTTCGCCAGATACAGCGCATTATCGCGGGATGGTGGAGGATGAAAGTAAGGAGATCGAGGGGTGGGACCGACGTTGGCAATCACCACGTGTGACGACAAGTAGTTTTTTTTTAGGTGAGGATGACGGGACAGTGATTGACTGGTACGGTTTACCTGTATTATCGTACTGGAATTAACCATCCCAAGCAGCACAATTTCGGCATAGGAGGCAACCAAGTGCGGGTCGGATTCCATTTGACATATCAATATGCCACATCAATCCCTACTTTCCGCTTTCAAGCAGGCCCCATCTTAGAAGCTTTGTACTTCCAACCCAGTCATCCAAGTCTGCCTCCTCTACCTCAGTCTTCATCCAAGCATTCAAAACGCCCTGCAACTCCATCCTGCCCCACTTCAACCCCTCCCCTTTCATTCCGTCCACGACTTCCGCGTCTTCTTCGCCCCACCCATCATCCCATATATAATAGTCACTCATCCTTGCACTTCCATCCGTCAAAGTATCACGGTCCGCAAACACCAGCAAGCCTCTGCGCGCCTTCTTCGCGATCCTCAACATGTCCAAATCAGTGCCATCCTCCTCTTTCTTCCAAGGCACGAGTTGGAAGGTCATGCCCGTGGGCTCCACATAATCTGGTTCAGCGATACCTTTCAATATCTCATTCGCTTCCAGTGGAGTGAATTTGCACAGGCAATACACAGGGATCGCCGTGACCCTGCTGCTTTCACCATATTTCTCTAGGTCACGCTGGTCGAGGAGCATGCCATCTTTCGTATTGTTGCTTTCACGAACATCTTGTTCGTCTTTCAAATGGATGGGTACATAGCCTTTAGACATCTTGGCGGAGGTTGGGAGAATTATGATGAGGATGAAATGGCCCGCGTCGCCGTCGCTGAAGAGAAAATGCGGGGTCACATGTGCCGCTGCTTAGTCAGCAGAAACGTCTGCTACCTTCATGAATCTTCACTTTTTAGTTGGAATGAAACGAAACGGTGTCTAATGTATCGATATTGCTTAAAAATGATGATCGGTGGTCTAGGGACCAGGTCATTGGTGTTAGCACGTGATCGGAACTCACCCCCTAGAGGAAAGGGGCTCCTCGCTAAGATCTTGTTTCATATACTCTCGGATTGAGGATTTCAGAACCCTTTGAGAATCGAATCCAAACATTCACGCGCAATCTCTCTCAGAGCTTCTCCCCCACCATCTCTTCAGACAAGATCCACAATTTCTCTGAGCCCTCTGGATCAGCAGCATAAGCCTTAGTAGCGGACCAAATGGCACAATCTTGCAAATGTGCCCCGTTATGCTCTAACACTATCAGCGATTCGGCTTCAGCTCATCGGATGTTTGCGGGAGAGCGCTCGCGTGGCTCGCGGTGTAAGCCGCGATTATCCCAGTGCGTGTCCTGCTCGCGTTGGGGTAAAAAATCATCTCTATGCATCTTGCTGCTGGTAATGCATTCTCCCCGACGATTAGTCATAATTCAATGGGAAGGTCTTGGAAGATAGTGAACATTGTTGCTGTCGAACACCGAACGCCCCTTGAGCTGGAATGTGGTAGTGGTGGTTTTGGTTGAGGTTGGAGTGTTGACAAATGTCATGTATAATCGGGAAGAAGTCAGTCGTATTTTGTCGTATGGTCTGTCGATAAATGTCAATGTGCAGATTCCACGATTGATCGAATCAGCTGGCTGGGAAGTTTTTGGAGTGAGTCACGTGTAAGAGGAACTCTTCCAAGGTGAATTGGAAAGAATGTTTGGCTGCCCAATGATTGTCTAGACCTCCGCTGGGTGATAGGGTAGGTACGACTCTGGGATGTTCATTTTCTAGCCTTTAAGAACTGTCCTATTCGCAACCTTGGTGCAACCCATGCCTCATGACCTTTAGCCCTTTCCTCCTTATCTTGGAAAAACTTTTCGGCTTTTTTAATCATAAAGAACCTCGTGCCCGACCATTTCTGGCGTTATTTGTATCCCATATCTCCTCAGATATCTTCGAAGATGCAAGGCCCAAGTGGCTTTGTGAAAGATGGAAGTACAATTAACTCCTTTAACTTTCCAATTCTCGCTGAGTTGTTGTGTATGTACGACCAATAAACCAGCTGAAACGAATCCACTGCGAGCCTGGTGAAATTCGGTATGATCTTGGTTACTTCTTCTGCTGAAGTAAAGAACTCCGGCGAGCAGAACAAGATGTCTCTGAGCGGATCTATATATGCCGTCTGATCATTGTAGGGGGGAGCCATTCCATGTTGAAATGGCTGGTAGCGCTCGAGAGTGACTATTCGTGATTCTTGGGAGGCGAATAAGGCAGCGGGTGATTTCTCACTAGGGTGGGCCGTGCAAACCACTTTTCCGCGCTCTCTGCGGAGAGTCACTCCGACGAAACGGGGTCCTAAGAAGTAAGATCGTGGAGTTAGCATTGCCTCTTTGAGATCAACTAGGAGGGCGGGGGATGTGCGAATAAGCAGAGATACTTTAGTTCTATCCCTCATTGCAACTAGAACCGGAGAAGGGTACACTTGAAGAGAGAGGACCACAGAAGCTTACCTGGCAATGCAATCTGCCAAATGATTAAGCGTAGCTCGGTGGGAAGCTTCGAAAAGAGTGGGAAGTTCCCCTCGCCTGCCGAAACGCAATTTTGCTCAATGGTAGACGGGCCTGCCGATAATTCAGGCTGCTCAGCGACGCTTGAGCCAAGACCTGACACTGCAGAAGCTATGATTAATGAGATCGAAATATGACGTTTTTGCTAGATTGACATGTGGTCCAGGATTGCAGAGTTGGGGTCGCAGACGGGAACCGCTTGAAAATCCCTGAAAGTGTGATTGAATGTCTACTAGTGATGGTGAACGTTCCAGACCAAAGGTGAATGAGGATTGAAAAATTAGCCCAATGACCCCGATGCCAACGTCTATGTAAGAATATGACTGCCGGCGCTCGAGCGTATAGGGTGGCGATATCCAGTGGCTGATGCTTGGCTTTAGGAGTCAAGGACTCTCTCTTTCCACGATGTCGGCGATCTTCCGTTATTTCCCTCGAGCTAAAAGTTTTATTCAAGCACCGATTTCAAGTACTGTGGTCGTTGTTAAATCAAATATCCCTATTTTAAGGGAACTATATACCTGCAAAGTTCCAAGGCTAATCTCAGACTCCGGCAGTGGGTCGTGGCCAAAAGCTACTTGGGCGAGCAATTTTTTCCGTTTCTGTATCTCTACAACTTGCTTTTAGATTTGTCAGCATCCTGCTACGACAGGTATATTCATGGGTTGGAATACCTCTTCGAAAGAATCTCTCATCAAATATCTAATCGTAGTGACACTTCGCTTTTGGCCTACGCGGTGGACGCGGCAGAGGGCTTGTTCTTCAATCATGGGGTTCCAGTGCGGTTCCATTAGATAGACGCGGGATGCGGCTGTCAGATCGAGACTTGTCTATGTCAGTGTGTGGCCGAAGATGTTGAGATGGAACGTACCCTGCACCACCGCAAGTGATGGAGACGAGAATTACTCGCAGAGTGGCGTCTCGGTGGAAACATTTTAGAGCGTCTGCTCGTTTGGGAAGGGAAGTTTTCCCGTCAATCCTGGTATATGGGATCCGGCGATCGTTGAGCATGAGTTGGATTAGGTCGAGTGTATAGGTCCAGTAAGAAAATACAACGCTCACAGGGTGTTAGAAGAATGGGCAGGATTTCAAGGTGGGTTACGAACTTCTTTTCTCTGGAGCTATGTTTTGATATGTCTTCTGTGAGCGCTTTGATCTTTGTAGACATGGAATCTATCCTCGATTGATTGCCGTCACATCCCATTCGAGTTGGGGATGGTGACAGAGACATGGAGCCACTCGTAGTTCCATAACTTTCGAATACTTGGCGAGAACCCAGGGGTGCTTGGAGAAAGGTTTTGCAACTTGACTGGGAATTACAGTTTCGGCAAAGGGTTCGAACCCCCACTTCATTCCGGATAGGAGGTTCAAGGTACGACAGCGGCAATTCGTCTACGAGATCCTCTAGGAAGTCCATGCCACAATTCAGACAAGTTCCATGGGTTGCTAAACTATCAATAACATCCTCTTGCCCACAATATTGCGTGAATGTGGTTGGCGCCTGCTCCATGATCTGGTGCTGGCTAGCTAGTAATCCATGACTGCATATCAGCCGAAGAACATTAAGGCGTTGCAATGCATTGAAGGTCGTTCGGCCTCGATCCCCAGAAGAGATGGCATGGTCAAGCATTCTGACGGTGAATTGCTTCGCATCGTCATATGCCACTTTCTCGAAGGAAGAAAAGTCAAGATGATGAATTTCATCTACCCGAGGCGGAAGCTGAACGACGGCTTTAGTCCGGCTGATTGTAATTGCTCTTACTAAGGTCTTGAGTCTCAGGAAGCCCTGCTCGTCTCCTCGGTGCCATGGGCGAGATATATCGCCATCGAAGACTACTTGCTCAGAATAGGGATTGACACGGAGAAACCTCACAATGCTCGCGAAGTCGCTGAGTTTATTTTGAATAGGTGTGCCAGTTATTGCCCATCTGCTCACAGATTGAAGAGCACAGCAAGACCTCGCGAGGTAACTCTGCGCGTTTTGGATGATGTGTGCTTAGACGTGTTAGTGTTGATCCACCGATGACAGACAGGGCTAAATAAGGAGCAGCATACCTTCATCAAGAACGATTCGATGCCAAATGACGGAGAAGATCGATTCTGGATCTCCCTGTGTGTCATTATGTTTCCTCCAAATAGCAGATACGGTTTGAAAGGTCGTGATAACGACATCATATTGACCGAGAAAATCAATCCCCTTCCGATTCTGGCCGTGGAACACATGCAATTTGAGGGTATTCGAACGGACGTGCCTAAAATTGAAATGTTAGACCTCTCTGATGTAAGAGCCGCGAGGGAAAACACGTTCTGTTAGTGACTAACTGAAATACTTACAAGCTGAACTGTTTTTCCCATGCTTGTATTACTGCCGAAACGTTAACATATAACGCAAGGATCGAGTTGTTTACTCACAAGGTGGAGGGACGATCAAGAGAGTCGTGTTGATACTCGGGCCCTTTTTCGGGTTGAGCTCTGATGTTGTAGAAGGCGATGGAAAAACTGTTTCCCCCCGATTTGCAACAATGAGACAAATCATGCTCAGAGTCTTGCCTAGCCCCATGTCGTCTGCAAGAAGACCGCCTCGGAAATCTGGCGGCGGATGCTCTTGAGAAGCACCGGTCACACTGTTCACAAAGCTGGATAGGTCAGCATTTTTACCAAATATGCCTCAAAGGAAAGACTCGCATATATGTCCCGAATCTTGAACATTGCCTGGTCCAGATATCCCCACTACCATCTCTCATAGCCCAACCCTGTTCTCGGCCGAGGAGAAAAGTCAAAGCTTGCCGTTGGTGGCTAGACTGTTGTTAGTACTATGCGGGTCGGATTGTTTGGCTGAATACCTGAATAGAGGGGTCACAATTTCCGGTGGAGCATCTGTCTCTGGCAGAGGTTTCTCATCCTGCATTAGTTGTGTCAGAAGATCAGGGGCAATATTCAATCTCTCAATCTCGAGACGGTCTGCTGATAACTCGAGCGCGTTTGTCATGACCACTTCTCCAGACTCCGAGGGAATTATATGCGGGTTTCGATAAGGCACAACTCGATCGCACGCGGACGGGTCTTGCAGATACATCTGCCGCTGAGACAAAAACTCCCCAATCGGTTCCTCTAAAGACACAGGCCCGTATATGATGATATTCAAGCTCCATGACTGCACCTTCCTTGCTTTCCTTCTATTGTTCGATTTAATGTTCGAAACGGGGCTAAAGTCTGGTTGTATTTGACAGTAGAGCTGTGTGTTAACTTCTTCTGCCGATTCAAGTTCAAAAAGTATTTGCGCACTCTTTGAGCACTGTATCTCGAAATATATGTCTTCGCCATTCGTTGTCTGGCGGAGAATATTGGGATACTCAAAGGTTACGGAGAGGTTTTTCGTTTGCGGTATCACGTCGTGTTTCAACAGTTTCATACAAACTGGAATTCGAGGAAGCTGTAGTTCAAAGTGTAAGCAGATAAGTAGCAACATCAATATGGGGAAGTATGATACGAACCATCCCATAGCAGCAGATCAGGGAACTCTCATGGGCGTCACAGACAGCCTCCTGCTCAGCCTCACCATATGTCCATTGACAATCCTCGGGGGCGTTTCCAGCATGGTTGAGAGGCGGATATTCATGCTCGTAATTGTTGCAGGTGGTAAACGTGTATGAGTAGGAGGTTGTTTGCGATTCGAGGTGATGTCCGTCGTCGAGTCGCCTCCGCTTTTGCGCCGGCGCTCCACCGTCCAAACCCGCACACGGATCGCGCCTTTCCTCCGCAAATACTTGACGGTACATGTGACTTCATCAACAGATCCACATGGAAATGCAAACGTTGTACAATTTTCAATGTAGGGTGTCGCCCTGTATTTTCATGGATGGAGGGGATGCTTTTTCTTGCTAGCTGTTGTCACACTGGACGCTGAACGCCTTGCAGAAAGCCTGCCGGGCAGCCATGTCTGGCGCCAACGCAGCCTTGCGAATTATTTTCCCTTCTTCTCTCCCACTTTTCTATGTCTTCGATTTCTTGATTTATTTCTTGTCGTGATTAATTTCATGCCCGCAGAATGACGAATCCTGCCAATACGATCAGCGATGCATTTCAGAAGTTGGGTAGATCTATCTCCGCCGAAGACGCTCATGACTGGGCCTCAACGGAACTCAAAGATGTTTGGGCCGAAGTACGCAAGATTGATGCCGAGCAGAGGAGTCGGCAGTCTGCTCAAAATATGCGTCGAATTGAGCCCTTTCTGAAAGGCATAGAAAAGTATTCCAAAGTCATCGAAGTTCTCTGCAATGGTACGCCTTACATGCCCTACGTTTGGGTTAGTCTCCCTGGTGTCTTTTAAAATAAAGCTTGCGTGCCTTACAGTGATATCTAATAGGCCCCGATCAAACTTATGTTACAGGTATGTCTTCACGCGATTGATCCAGTCGCCTCGAGAGCTGATTCCTGCCAGCTTGCCAGTCAACACCGAAACATCTTTGAAGCACTTCTCACCGCATATTCTGAGATCGGAGCAGCTTTGCCCAGGTTTGATCGTTACGAAAAAGCTTTCAAGGAGAATCTGGAGTTTCAAAATGTTTTAGCCGCGGTCTATGTTAACATTCTAGACTTTCATCAACGAGCGTACAAATTCTTTCGACGGCGAGGTAAGTTAATCGAGCATTACATTTTGTTCCGACTTAACACTTCTTAGCATGGCATTTGATATTCCTGTCCCTATGGAGGGACTTTCAGAGTCGTTTCGAGGGGATTATCGAGGCTCTGAAGAAACAGCGAGACTTTGTTGACACCGAAGCGCTGTCTATCGATATTCTTGAGGCTAAGGAAGCTCGAATTAGGATCCAGCAGGATATCATGTACAGGCAAAAGCAGGCAACCTATGTGCTGGAGCAAATTGAGCGGAATACGAGAAACGACCAGTTGCGGCATTCGATCCAATGGTTATCCGTGGATGAAGAGACTCAGGAGGACAATCTTGCCCGACATTCTCAACAGAGACACGATGAGACTTGCCAATGGATAATGCGGGACCCAAAGATGATACCATGGATTCAAGACGATAAGAAACATCCAGTTATGTGGCTAAACGGGAAGCCGGGGGCTGGTGTGTATTGATTCCCTGGATTGGGGAAATTCGCTGATGGAGTGAATCTAGGTAAAACTGTTATGTGCTCGTACATTACCCAAGAGCTGTCTAGCAATCCTGATCTCGATGTCTGTTATTATTTTTGCAATAGCCAAGACCGAGGCGCGGGGTCGACTCAGATTCTGAGGAGCATTACGCTCCAGCTCTTGAGGAACCACCTCGAACTCGCTTCCTTGATATCCAATGAATTCGTCTATCGTGGTTTGAGCTGCGGACCGAAACAGCTGAAAGTTCTCATACCTCAAATTCTTCAAATGATTCCTCGCACAAGGATTTTGATCGATGGTGTGGATGAATGCTCCATGGACACACAAAGGGCTGTGCTCAAGGACCTGCAAGCTCTTTGCTCGGGAGGCACAATAGCCTGCAAGATTTTGTTTTCCAGTCGCAAAGAAGTTCACATCAAGGATGGACTTTCTGATAGACAACAAGTTTCACTTGATAATCGGGACGAGGTGGAGACTGACATACGCCTGTATGTAAAACATAGATTAAGAACGCTTCTGACCTCAGATGCGGATCTTTTGAATAGGATTGAGTCAATACTGGTTGAAAAGTCAAATGGTTTGTCAATCCTTGGTACAAAAACACATGCTCCGAAAGCTGAACCCTCTCAGGCATGTTTCTCTGGGTTCGCCTAGTAGTTGAAGAGCTTCGATACTGCTTCTGCGATGCCGATCTCGAAAGCACAGTTACTAGTCTTCCTAAAGGACTCAAGAAAGCGTAAGATGTCCACTCCATCTCCCCTGGCATTCGTGGACTGATAAATTATAGGTATGGTCGCATTCTCGATCGGATCTTAGACGACAGCACCCCATCCCCTAAACAAGTGTTGGCAATTCGAATCCTAGAATGGATGGCTTGTTCCTACAGGACCCTGAAACCCCACGAAGTTCTAGATGGGATTGTATTTCGGCCTGGTTGCATAACACTCAACGAAAGGACGAAAATGAATGCCCAAGTGCTGGATTTATGCAGGCCTCTCATTGAAGATGGGCCCTCAAATACTCTTGCTTTCGTGCATTTTTCTGCAAAAGAGTAATGACTAAATGCGACACCCAATTAAAGTACAGACCTGGCGCTGATGCTCCCAACAGATACATACTTCAAGAGGATTACACCGGGCACCCGTTCATAAGCATCGAGACCGCCCAACATAACATAACCTTCTCGTGTGTGGCATATCTGAATACCAGTCTCTTCTTGCTCCCTGAATATTCTACAGACCAGCAACGAGCTGCTCTTGTTCTTCAAGGACTCCATGGATTACAGCCCTACTCAAACCGGTTCTGGATTGATCACCTCTTGCAGCATTGCGCCTTTCAAGCCAGGCAAGGGCAACAGGTCTCGGATCACCTCTACGGTCAGCTCAATCTCCTGCTTAGATTCTGCAAAGATCTGGCAGATCAAGCGTCATTGCCTGAGTCGAATCATAATTCAACCAAGCTAGAAGGAATCAAAGCTCTCGAGCAGCTGCCTCAAGTAAGGGATCTTGTTCTACGTCTTATTGGATTTAGATCTCGTATGGAAGACAAATATGCATCTAGTTCACCAGACCAAACCCCTCAAAGTACGTATATCTACTTGTCCTTAACAACATCAATTAACATGCATTTCCTAGACATGTGCCTTGATTCATATTCTTCGGATCCAACATTTTTCAGCCTCGTTCATTACCAGTATCAAATGACACTCGAATGGCTGCTCAGCCACGAAGCGCGGCAAGCTGTCCTAAATATTGATGCTAGGAAATTGAAATCTTTTGTAGATTTGTACGGCGTTTCCGCCTTCGTGTGCCGCTACTCGCATTGCGCAAAAGCTACAGACGGATTTTCCTCTGCACGGCAGCGAGATTTGCACGAGGCAAATCATCAAAGAAAGTTCCGATGCGCATATCGGTCTTGTGTCAACTTTGCGAGCGGGTTTGCTACCCGGGGTGCTTTGAACAAGCACAATGACAAGTATCACAGGAGCGTCGAGCAGCAACTTGAACAACCTAGTCTCTCTGACCATATACGCCATGGGCGATCTCCCAAAGCCCTCTCACCCGCGAACCCAACAACGTTGAGTGATCAAGTTTCTCCGATGAGTCGGCAAAACAGTCTTTACGATGAGCCTGTAGTGGAGAGCTTTCCGATGGTGAGAGAGAATGTTTCCAAAGCTCCGCCGACCCCAGAGGTACCTGAGGGGTATAAAGCCATCTGGCATGAGGACTACAAAGAATTTTACTATGCCAACATCTACACGAAGCAATCTCAGTGGGAGAAGCCTCCTGATCCCGTCTACTCCCCAGGAATTTCTCCACCCGGGCCATTCGTCAATACCCTCGCGGGTGCTGTGCCCGAAATGCAGTCATGGCCAAACTCCAACGGGGGTGTCGCGGCTACTGGGAACGAGACGCAGGAGATAAACGATACCATTCAATCAGACGTCACAACAAACCAGCAACAATCCTCTCAGATACTTGATACGCAGCAAAGCTTTCAGCAACATCCGCCAGAAGTTATAAATCCCATCATCGCTTCACAAATCCGGCATCAAGCATCAATCTTTTATCGAGAGCGATTGCCCGCGCTCCAGTCAGCTCACCCTTCTGGGCTCTCAGTTGAGGCGGATAGAGCGCTTCGTGCTCAATGTCTAGCTGATGCTCAAACCACTGTGTTGAGGCTAAGAAGAGCTCTGATGGCTCAACAACTCGGGAATAATAATATTCTTGAGATAAAAAACAAGAGATAAAACAATGTGACCATCTTTGTAGTGCAACATCATGAACGGTATGAGGTAGAGATGGTAGATTCGATTCAGTATATGACTGCTGATTTTGTGGTCACTTGTCCGCTGGGCCAAAAATTGAGGGCATTTGGTGGCGGGAAGGTGCGTTCTTATTAAATGTTCATTGAATATCAGACGAGAAGTTGACGTGACGCAGGATACAACGCAGGCGTCGCTAGATGCTCTGCTCCTCTCGAATCTAGCTAGATCAATGAGCCTCTGAATCTCCCTATTTGAAAAATAAGACACTCTCTCAGCACGACCTTATTGGTCGCCTCGGCGCCCACCGCACTTCAAGACATATCACCACAGTATGTTTCATTCTACACGAGACCTAATCCGAACCGAGCCCCAAAATGCTCCGCTGGCCAAGCGATCCTGTCATCTCAAAGGATCCGAGATGTAGTGACGAGTTGACTGCGGTCATTGGCAAATTGGCATCCGGTCCCATTGGAATGACGAGTGTGTAGCGACTTCTGGGGCTTGAGTACGTTGAGCATGGGTAATAGTATTCCTCTGACTTGGTGTTCGGCGACATGACTCACTTCGGGCCTTACTTTCCCGGGACCTCTGAGGTCGGGCCAACGGGGGACATCAGATAGGTATCCATCACTGTATCTTTGAGAGACTAGCCAGATACTATAATAAGAGTTGACCACCAACTTGAATTCCTATATAAGAAAGAACTCTTCAAGCTTGATCTTGCCATCCTCGATATCCCCTTTGATATCCCCCTCATACACCATAGCTCCATCAACATAAGCCTGCCCACGCACCTTATGCAAAATCACAATCTCCCCCTCCTTACGCTTCACAGCCTCCAAAACAAACGGAACGTCAGAGCCAAGAAGCACACAAACAGGATCACCCGCTCTCGTGGTTGACGGCCCAAGACCAAACGTCCCATTAGCCGTCACGAAAAACCGGCGACTCCCACAAGCTGCTTTCATGATGTCCTGAATAGTATGCTCCTTCGGCTCGCGTGGAGTCGCTTTTCGCCACATCCATCTTCTTCTCGTTGCCGGAGTCCAATTCCTCCAATTCGGGATCGGACTATCAGGAATATTTGCCGTGATCGTACGTGTGAAAGCTACTGACTTTTCTGCTTCGGACGCCGGCGAATACTGGAACGCCAGCGCTTCCCAGGACTCGAGAAGCGTCCGCCACGTTGCGAATATCTGCAGTACGGGATCACTGCTCGTTGCAACGACAATATCGTACGTGAAGCCCTTCACAGCTAGCATTGCCGGATCTGGTAGATCTGTTCTACACATAGCGGGGTGCCCGCCAGCAGCGAGGTATCGCCCAGGTACTTGAAGTGGGTACCAGCGCACATCGTCCAGTCCTCCACGCCAGAAAGGATTTGTATCTTCCCAGCCAGGAAACTTGAATCGGTCGGGCCAAAATTGCTCGAAGGGTCCCATGCTTGCAGCCCAAGACGGACACCAACTTGCTTGGGTAGAGCTTTCGGTTGCGAGAGCTACGGGTAGGAGGTTTCTATATCGACTGATGGATGCCTTTGCGAAGTCTTGGAAGACTGTTTCGTCTGACTTCGTGTAATCGACTTGGATGAGATGGTTATTATCATCGTTCAGGAGGCCCATGAAAGCGTATATTTTGTCTCTCGAATCCGTGGCGAGCCGTTGGCGAAACTGGTGGGCGAGAGCTAGCATGCCGTATTGTGGATCACCAACGGAATTGTGAACTCCTTGGACGGTCGTAGCGAGGTTGAAGACAGGGAAGCTCTTGAGACCTGAAAGGCGCCCGATGGTCGCTGGATGGGTAATGAAGTTGCATAAGTCGTCAAAAGGTATTACATGCTTTCCGCACTGAACCACGGCATGTTTTGCCAGGAATGCTTCTTGTACCACCCAAGCTCTGTCCCACCATGTGTCTCGTAGCATTTTGTCGACGCTCTTTTGCCACTTCGACGACTCTTGCCATATACGATTGACCTCTGCTTTCTCCGCTTGTGCTATTCGACTCACATACCGTGTCCCAAGATCAAGATAGCTATCAAGAGGACTGCCCAGCCATATCACTACTGTAGATGCTTGCTGGTATATCCTGCGCATCATATTTACCTGAGATTTCCTTTCCTCCATATCGGCTTGGTTGATGCATATAGCATCGATCCACATCACCCTAGTATTCTTCGAGTGGCGAAGATGGCGCAATGCAGCGTAGAGATTCTCGCCTACGTAAAAGGTACAACCATCTACTTCGACTTCGTGCTGACGGTATCCATTTCCCCATGTATAAGACAGCGCGTCATATTTGGCTTCATCCAAATTTGCCGGGCATAACTTGCAACATATCTTGTCATCATGGCTTCCTGGATGTATATCTAACAGACGTATTTGCTGCGGACCGAGGTCTGATGGCGAATATGTTGTAGAGTTACGGAGTCTGGCAACTGTCAAAATCGGAGTCTTGACGACAACTTTCCACACAATTGCTCCAGTGATGTAGAAACAAATGGGCAGAGACCCTAGCGGCGTGAGAACTAGCAAGGCTACTATCCCCAAGACTGGCATGATGGCCTCGTCTGCTTTTCTCCGGGCGAGATTCATGAACTCTCTGCCTACCACCCATTGGTATAGTACATATGAAGTATTGACTAGTACCCAAGCGGGATAAACGAGTAAGTAACGAGTCGGGATTGTAAACGCCCATTTGCAGAAGTAAAAGGACACGTAGAAATAGATCACGCTGTAGATGACGACGCCTACGAGGAGACATAGGTCAAACCATGAGGAGCTGGTGACACGTTTGACGACATCCCATACGGAGTAATCCATCTCATCTGGCGGTATGATAAGGATAGTAATGGAGAATGATACCTGGAAATGAATGTTGAAGGTTTCAGGTTTCAGCTGCTCGTTCAGCCAGTGACATGGTTACGCTAAACCGCATGTGGAATAGAGGTAGGCAGAGCAGGAACCCGGCGAGTTGGTGGTACCAAACCATCACGGATTTGAAAGTATATATAAGTTCAGCGGCAAGGCGCTGTGTAAAGCCATATTTGGCAGGCTCATCCAAGAATACCCTGCCCTAGAGCCGCCAAACTAGTCTCATACCGTCCCGGACTATGATCAAGCAACATACTCCCTCCAAACCTCAATTCCCCAAATTGCTTCTCCACGTCCCGCACGTATTTTAGCACCGCCCTGATCGCTGGCCTTCCAAGGCCTCTCTCACCAGGTCCCAAAAATGCATCGCGTTTCAGCACCGGAGTACTTTCAACAATGAACACTTCCCCTGGAGGAAGAAGTTTTGGGCTGAGCATTGCAGCCCGAAGTGTCTTTAGCGAAGCATAAGCCCAAGCATCATCTTCCTCTTTTCCCATTTGTAGCCCGTCACCGGAATACCATTTATCTCTAAAAGCACCGGTGATACCAGCCCAGACACGAGCACGCACTTCGCCTTTTGCGCCCGAGTCATCGGTTTTGAATGCTAGGGCTACGGCTTGCAGATCGTGAAGGACGCCGAGGGAAAGGTAGGGGACTAAGTCTTGGTTGTTTATGATTGTTGTTATGAGACCTCGGGTAGCGATGCGAAGGGATGGGGATAGTGTAGCTGGTGGACCGTAGGCGTAGACATGTATAGGGCGGCCAGGCGGGAGACGTAAGCTAGAGGGTGCGACACCCTGCTCACCGGAGTTTGTAAGGAGGAGCTGGGGGGGCGAGGAGTAGGATGAGGAAGAAGTGACGAAGGCAGTTGAAGAGATGTCTGGGGATGGCTCGGAAATCATGATTGCGAGAAGAGCGGTGACACCACCACCGAGGGAGTGCCCGCACATTACCAGGCCGTAGTCAGGGAATTCTTCGAGGGCTGCGGTAATGGTTGCAATTACTCGACCACCACCACCATCTAGGAGACGTCGTGCTGAAGCATGGATTCCTTTGTGAACGCTGTAGTCTTTCCCACGCCATGACACAATGTCGTAATCGCAGGCCATGTCTGCTAAGACATCTTCGAATCCAAGCGTACCCCGACAGGTCAGGATTACTGCTTTGGAGTCGTGGTCCAACGACACGAAATGTACCATCGGGACACCGGTGTCGGTGTTCCCACTCGAGTCTGTGCCGCCTTGAGGGTCGACGAAGGATGAGAGCAGAATAGTGTCCGTGGGAAGTTGAGTATGACTTGAAAACGAATGATGCTCATGATGGTGAGCTGTGTCGATCTCTTTTGTTTGCGCAGTAGCAGAACTCGTAATTCCCATAACTCTCAAAAAGCTTGCGCCATAAGACGCCGACGCAAAGCGCACGAATCTAGTGATATTTCGCACGATGTGATGTTGTGGAAATAGACCGTCCACAGATCCGGTTCTAGCCAGCGATTGTAGTGTTTCCGAGTCTGCAAAAGCACTCCGCCGTGGGTGGGATGCGAGGACAAGGGACGTTGCAGAGTTATTCGTTTTGAGCGTATAAATGCTTGGCACGTGGCTCTTTGCTCTTCGATGGTTAGATTCTGGTCGCGGATTTGGCGACAATTGGGATTGTGCAATATTCTTTTCTGATCTTGCTCTCATTAAACTGCTCTGAGCTCTGAGGTGCGTTCTAAATGCTGTTGGAGACCCTGGCCTTGTATCTGCTGAATGGATCGAATAGGTATCGGTCTGAGAAACGACTGAATCTCTCCGGCGTTCATGGATCGAATAGTAGCTCGATCTGGATGGACTCCGCGGTAAGTCTCCTGATAGGCCTAGGTCTCGAGACGAGAAATAGTTAGGGTTTCCCCTTTGGGGAGGACGAGGCGCATCTCGAGCTGGAACAATGCTGGAATTTTTCTGGGAAATTGGTAGATGTGACTTTGCAGATAAAGCACCAGTAGGCACTCCCCACGGAGGCTTTTGACTGGACTTGGTTTGCGGCCCAGCTTCAGACGGAGGATGGTCCTTTCCCCATAAATTTGATATGGTAGTCGCGGAGCCTTTTTTGAGGGCATTTCGGAAGGACCCTTTCTTATCTGGCGCTTTCGCCAGAGGCCGTTCTGGTTTGGGTTTCTTTAAAGGTCCAGACTTCGCAGGTCCAGCCTTTTTGGGTGGCGGGAGGTCAGATCCACTGACTGATGAAGAGGGGCTCATCGGTTTCCTTGACCGCTTTTGATTGGCTATGTTTTCAGTACTTATCGCCGACACTACTTGAGAGTTCTCTCCTTTTCTAGGGGCCAAAGGGGGATTGGGAAAATCCCGTGATGAGTCCGTCTGCAAAGGTCGGCCTGGTAACTCCAGTGCTTCTTCAGAGTCCGAGGAGAGTGGAGATACCGTGAAACCTGAGCTTCGGAGTTCTTTAGGCGGAACGTCTCTCATTTCTACATCATCTTCAACTGCTACTTCTGTGTCTTCAATCGATTTCCTCGCTTCAATGTTGGCACCTCGAAGCTTGTTCCGAACAATCTTATATACGACTCGATATTTTGGGATCAGAAGACCGCTCTTCTGCTCTTGCGTCAACACGTCACCGTCCAAATCAACGTCTCCGGTGTGATGAGCGTTTTCTTCAACGATCTCAACACCAGGAGGCGGAGATAGATCTGGAGGCTGAGTTCCAGTGATCTCAACAGTAATTGTTTTCGTAGTTGTAGTTGATGTGGTAATGGCTACGGATGCATCCAATGGCAAGGACTGCATGATTCTTTGTCTGAGATTGATCTCCGGCAAATCTTCTTCTGAACTATCCTGGGTCGTCCCTCCCCGTTCAATGGCGCCCAGCACTTCGTCGCCGCCCGTGGTCATGAAAGACATCGAGTCTGCCCCTACTAGCTCCTTCCCGGTACTGTTTCCTTCAATATTCCCAGCAATATCTGCCCGCCTGCCATCATTCAAAATAACCACATCCCAGACCACTTCTTCGACTCTTCCCGCCTTGTATTCGGCACTCGTCAATCGTCCACTCCACTTTTGCAGCAATGCCAGACCGCATATACCCAGTAGTAGATCTGCCACTCCCACTTTCTCTCCTTCTCTTCCGGTTGCTGGATTTTGAAACTCCCTCCTTATCAACGTAACGATACTGGCAATTGCCCTACTCGAGTCGGTGCTTCCCAATATGCCGTCCAGCGTGGTAAGTAGCTGCTGGCTCAAATCCGTAGCACTATTCAACGCTGCAGCACTGAAATAAAAGCCAGTGCTGGCGGCAAAAGATATATTCGTGATAGTTCGGTGCAAAGTAGCAATGCTCCTCTCCAATATGCCCTCCGCCTCCACCCTCCCTATTGCTCCTGTACTTCGCTCAGCGACATCTCGTCCAGATCGAATGAGGATGGATTCGATAAGGGCTCGGCTGAGTTCGAGGCCGGTAAGGGTTGTTACTCGCGCTCCATCGAGTGCCAGCCCACCGATCAGGCTGCCGAGTCGGAGGTATAGGGAGCTGGATCTTGTTACTAGGCTTATGGCGCTGGCGATGGGAGAAGGCAGAAGGGTAGAGACTGAGGACTGTTGGGCTTGAAGCGCCTTTTTCTTTTCGTCTTCATCCTGGTCCATGGCTGTTTGGCGCTTGAATACTTAATTTGTTGTATGCACTCGGGGTGTATAGATGTGGTTCCATTCGCTTTATTGATATTGCGTGCAAGGATGCTGAAGATATAGATATCGGGAACATAACATGAAGTGGCAAGACTTCCGAGTATTTATTTTGTTGAGGCATGATTCTCTGGTGTTGATGTGGGACGTTATTGGATGTTCGACGTGTCGCGCGTCATCTGTATGAAGCCTCGGCATGTGATAGTGGGCTGGGTGAAGTCCGTGGAAGCAGAACTCTGTCCTGGAACTAGGAAAACTCCATAGTCTTATGAAGTGTAGATAACGAGTTAAGGTAAATTAAAAAGCAAGATCCCAAAATTCCGTTTTGCTAAATTCCTTGTTACTTCGTGAACTTATCTTGCATCAGCAGGGGTATTCCCCTTGCATGACGCTATCACGACCGGATAAATAGGAAAAATATTGAAGCTCTTCTAGGCCTACATCGCCAAGATCAATAAAATACATTCATGAGTTTTGTCCTCTTGCAGATAATTATGTCTTGTTGAACTGCCAACATGAAAAGGGGCAGGGGCAAGCTATTTATAGATGCGGGTAGATCCGAGCGCTGCTGCTCAGCCCTGTGCCAGGAACGAAACTTGGCTGGAGCTGTTTTTACGAAGTATCAACAGCACAAAAGACTTCATACTCGACAGCAACCCAAACAATCTTCCTTCATAGCCCTTTGATTAGCTACACGAGTCTGCCAAAATTATCAGCACAGCCACGTAAGATCAATTGGATCCCAGAGCATAAAACTCGGCATCCCTTGAGGACAAGAGAAACAATCAGGCTAATCGAATATTGCAGCTCCAGAGCTTCCTTTCACGCGAATCGAACAACTATTCAATTCTCGAACTTCGGCCTCATACATACCCAAGATATCATCAAGATGAGCACCCCAGCCCCCAATGTCGAGGCTGCGACCACGACCCTCAACAACACCCACATCAATGGCACTGAAGCTGAAACTGAAGCTGGCCTCTTCACCTCTGACCTCGTCTCTCCCAAAATTGCCGCGAGCCTCCCAGAATCATACACGCTCCGCTCGCTGCGGAAAAGCGACTACGCCCGCGGCTTCCTCGACTGTTTGCGCGTGCTAACGACTGTTGGAGATATCACAGAGGAGCAATGGGCTGAGCGATACGATTGGATGAACACACAAGGAAAGGGCGGATACTATCTACTAGTCGTTGACGATGGAAAGCGAATTGTTGGTACTGGGGCGTTAATTGTAGAGCGGAAGTTGTAAGGCGCCTGCCCCTCACCGCCTGGATTTGGACGCGAGGCTGACAAGTGCGGAAACAGTATCCATAACCTGGGTATAGTCGGACATATCGAAGACATTGCTGTCGCGAAGGATCAACAGGGGAAGAAACTCGGATTGAAGATTATCCAAGCGCTGGATTTCATCGCCGAGAAGACGGGCTGTTACAAGAGCATATTGGATTGTAGTGAGGCCAACGAGGGGTTCTATGTTAAATGCGGGTTCAAGAGAGCGGGGCTCGAGATGGCACATTACTATGAGGTTCCCAAAAGTACATGATTCTAGATGGGGCGTTGCAGAAACAAGAGTTGACTGTATCATGGGTCAATTGTAGAGATAGAAAAGCTTCTTAGACGAAGAGAATGAGTGCGACAGATCTTGGATCGGTTGTGAAATGCTACAGATCCTGCTCAATTCTATTGGATACATTACCCGCAAATGGGAGATTCTTGTTGCTCCCTGACTTTCCTTGCAATAATCGAAGTCAGCATTTCACAGAAACAAGTACAGTGTCTGGCTATCTATATTACCGATGCTCACATACTCAATTAACATAGAGCACAATCAAAGCCTATGAATAACCAAGTAGGCCACCCTATTGCAATGCCGTCAAGTAAAGGTCAAGCTAACAAGTATTAGGTCCTAGTTCTATTCCTCGATCTCTGTGTAGCGTTTCTACTGGTTTAAAATGCAAGAGATTTGCAAGAGGCAAATTCAATAATCTGGGAAAGTACTTATGATGCTGTAAATTTGCTGTCAATTGCGTTCTTGTTGTCAATTTTAGGGATATCGGGAGTCCATTATTACTAAAATTTTCATTTTAGAAAAGGTAAATGATGGAATCGCAATGTTAGGCCTATTCCGGAGGCTAGCAGGCCTAGTGCACTTCAGAGCATTGGTTTCTCCAATAGTGAGAGTGATCTTTCGAATCGGAGGCCTAACTTTACCTATTTTGTCGGCTCCTGCTTCTTTATTCACTGCTCCCGAGACTCGAAATTCATTATTGCACCTAAGTGAAAATTTGTTGGCCATGTGTTTTAGGATCTGAAGCAGTGATATTCAGATATTTAGGCGCAGAGTTCATGGCATAAATGTTTGAAACAGTGGAGCGGCTGCAGCTGGCTAGCACGGCGTTCAGCCCGTGGTTTCAGGCGCACTCCGCTAACTTTTGCAAAACTTTAGCGAGTTCAACACCAAGATCCGCAGGCCCAACAGGAACGTCATGAAATACACCTTGGCACTTCAACTACCAAGTTTCGTTTAGGAGCAGTGCTCGATATGTAATTCCGGCATAAGCCCCGAGTCCCCGACGATCCCGATGATTATCTTTCTGCATTCGTTTCCACTAAAAAAGCCGCGTTGCTGAGTGGAGCACTCTGCACTGCCGAGTCCACTTAAAGGGACCTCATGAAAACATACGAAACAGGTAAGATTGGCAATAGGAAACTTGAGCATAGACTTCAAAATCTACAAAAAGACTTCAAGGTACCAAAGTTCTCCTGTTTGTTCTTCAGATATTTTTCACCATCAGATGCAAGATCCCCGCCCTGCCCAAAAGGCTGCAGCTCCAGGAACCGATAATGAAGCATCAACGAGAATCGAGGATGATGGACCAGGGGGAACAAAACAGTTCTTCACGCCGCCTACTTATACGATGAAAGAAATATATGATGCAATTCCAGCGCATTGTTTTGAACGGAACACGTTCCTCTCGGCAGCTTATGTTTTTCGCGATTTCTTCTACGCCGCAATTCTCCTTGGCTTCTCAACCCAAATTTCCCAACTTTCCACCCAATCTCTACAGCTCTCAGCATGGATATTATATTCTTTCGCTCAAGGCCTTGTGTTCACTGGATTGTGGGAGTTGGCTCATGAATGCGGACAGTACGTCAATTTCCTTTGTCCATGATGCTTTGCCACTGAAACGCCCTGCGAAAGCTGACGAGAGCATGACTTGACACTTCCAACTTTTGTCTTTCAAGAAACTCATAGACTAATTCACGGAATAGTGGGGCTTTGAGTAAGAAGAAATGGTTCAATCATTCTGTTGGTTTGGCGATTCATTCGCTCCTTCTGGTTCCGTTTCACAGCTGGCGGTTCACGCATTCGCAGCATCACAAGGCGACAAATAATATCGAGAAAGACATTGCTTTTGTTCCAGATGTAAGTGATCCGAATTGGAGAGATACCTTCTAATTTTTCCTCTCAATTTCAAATCGTTGCTGATCTATCCTTTTTCCAAAGACCAAAGAATTCTACATGGACGCCCGTAAGGGCCGAAAACCAGACCTCTTTTTCACATATTGGGACTTAGTTGAAGACACTCCAATCGTTGCTCTCATCACGCTATTTTTCCATCAACTCATAGCATGGCCAATTTATTTAACGATTAATAATTTCGCTTTACCCCGCATGAGGGTATTCGCCTGGTGGAAAAGATCCCATTTTTACTTCGGTGGGGATGGGCCTAATTTCAAAGCTTCAAACCAAGCAGATGTGATGCTGAGTGATGTTGGAATTGCATTAGTTGTGGCAGGATTATGGGCTGGTATTAGCAAATTTGGATTCGAGAAGGTGTTTTTGGTATATGGCGCACCCTGGCTATGGACAAATCACTGGATCCGTAAGTTTCTCTCCTCACTTTTCAACATCCGCCGACTTGTGCGAGATGCTCCGACTTAGAACGATACGCTCTTTAATATCCGTTGGTGCTTTTACTAAACTTGAATTACAGTGGCCATCACCTTCCTGCAACATACCGATCCTGCCCTCCCGTACTACCCCACCACAACCTGGAGTTTCCTCCGTGGTGCGGCTTCAACAGTCGACCGAGACTTTGGATTCATCGGGCGTCATTTCTTTCACGGCGCTATTGATTGTCATGTCTTACACCACCACGCCTCTCGCATTCCCTTTTATCATGCTTTAGAAGCTTCTAATGCGATTAAGAAGGTGATGGGGACCCACTACCGAGACGATGTCAAGACTCCGTTTATGTGGGCATTTTGGAAGAATTACAGAGCGTGCCGGTTTGTGGAAGAAAAAGATGCGGGGAGTAAAATTTACTTTTTTGCGAAGTGAAGATAGAGTTAGACTGCCGTAAGAAATGCGGCGACGCTTCAGAAGGGAGTGGATATCTAGATATTAGACTTGTCACTTGCAGGAAATGATAGAATATCATTACCATAGACACTCGAACGGTTCAGTTGGTGCTTGCAAGCGTTATAATATTTTACCAGAAGGCTGATCTAACTTGTGTTCACCTCATTGCTTGTGCCCTGCAGCCTCCCCCTGACAATTCAACCTGTGTACAGCAGGCATTCCAAATGAAAGTATCCTCCGCACAACCTCCAGCCCAAGTTTTATAGTCCTCTATTCCAACGAAGACCCTGTTGAGAGAGCTCCAAAGTTCAATCCCCGTCACAAAGTGACATTTAGCAGACGCCATGCTCAGTCAAGAAAGGACCAAGTTTAGGGATGCAGGTGCCGCAGCTGCAGAGCTAAATTTTTCAAATATCAGTCTCATAATCTCATACTTTTAGTTGGAATCATATTTACCTTCGACACACCAAAGCTGCCGCAAGCTTTGACAGCAGCGACATTTCCCTCGATGATCCCAACGCCGATGCAAGCTGCGGAGCCCAACACTTCTGCGCAGTTCAGAACGCAGCTGATGCTGACATCGGGGCTAAGTGCCTCTATATAAACCCTGAAGTTAGTTTCTTCTCTCTCGGAAAAAAGAAGAAGAGAAACAAAACAAGTCAGGAGGGGGAAGATGGAAAGTCACATACCTCCATTGACGCTCACAATGACTGCGCTATCAGCAGAACGAGCGATCTCGCTGACGGTTGGGGAGGCGAGGGTCATGCCCATAAGGGCGGTGGAAGAACCAAGGATAACACCCAAGTCATTCAGTACAATTTAAACATGTTTTAGCAAGATCCCGCGACTATGATCAGAATTGAGTACCCTAAACGGGGTAAGATTTGGTACCCCCGCGTTTGACGGTCCCATCTCGTGCCTGAGAAACAAGTCGACGGGTCCAGAAAGCTTATTTTCATCTTGCTGCATTCTAGCAACGTGGACTACTACGATGCATTCGTCTATGTAGTGAGCAGTAAATAGCCTAAGATTCAAGGACTGACCATCTTAGAATTCTACAAGAAATCAATCAGGATGACTTCGCAGCCTAACATGAAGCCTACACATTGGAGGAATGATAACCTTTCTCGGTAAAAAGTAATAAATAATTAAAAGCGGGCTGAAGTTAGGTGAACTTGGATAGTGAGGCTCTCAGAACCGTCATCAGTAGATTAGACGCAGATTAAAATGCTTACTTCGCAGCATCGTCGTTTTATGCATGTCAGACCTGTGTGACACCGAACTTTCCCATGTAGCCGTCAGCATACAGTGCCATTACGGCATACCACTACAGTAACATCCGAAAAGCTTATATGTGGCTTGCGTTGTTGTCTATTCCTGTGCAAGGAAGTTTATTGCACTCCTTTGACAGGACCGCTAGTACTTGAATCGGTCATTCATTCCCAGGAGCGACTGTCTGAACTCTACGCTGTAACCATCTTGATTTAAGTTCGTAATGCTCCCTGGAGTAGGATCGGAGTAAGCGCTCTGAGGCTAGCTGACGGTCACTCCTATGCTTGTAGGCTTGGATTGAGGAGACAGTCGACTACCACTTATCACCCTCCCGGTAAGCATTTTGGCTGACCTTCTAATTTATCGAAGAGTTCTTGAACTTTCGCGATGGAAGTCTCTAGCAGTCTCAAATTTCTCAACGGACTTCAGTATCCTAGGCCACGATCATGATTGTGCTCGAGGGGAGTATGCCAGGGAAGTTGAATGGGAGGAATCTATTATTCTTGTGATACACTTATCCCCTGACATACCCCGCCTACTTCGTCGCCTCCAGGATGATCTTCTACCTGCCCCGAAATCTCCATCAGACTATGTCATGTTGATCAACAAGTTCCTGAACCCAGCATACGTTTCCACACTCGAAGGCAAGATCTGACTAGCGGGCAACACAAAGCCATTGGTGCCGGTATCTCTCAGCTCAATCGTGAACGTATACTTTGACTTCGTAACATCATTGACATAGTCAACCGACCCCCCGGTGACTTGGTAAATGGTGGTGCAGACTGGCCCGTACTGATACTTCGTTCCATAAACGGCTTGGATAGCAGCAGCAGTGCTTTTGGCGAGGCTTTGAAGTACGGCATTGTTATTCACTACAGCGGAGCAAGAATAGCCGTATGCTGCTTTGAGGTGAGCAACTTGTGTGAGCTGACAAGTTGGAGAGGCTTACGGGTCATGAAAAGCTGGCTGTAGGAATGGACGTCAATGAAAAGTTGAACTCCCTTGCCTGCTGCGAGATTGTTGATGTAGCTAAGGAGGCCTTTGTTCTCAGGTGCATCGCCGGCTGCTTGACCTACGGGAAGACGTCAGAATCTGTAGACATCAGTTCATGGCTGGAAGACTTGCCTTTAAATGTCTCGTCGCAAGGATTTGTTGAAGCGCCACCAGTGCCACTCCATCTGATATGACGTGTCAGTGTCTTTGGACTGCTTCAATGAAGCTGGCCATGTCTACTTACTGGAACGGCCAGTTTCGGTTGACATCTCTGCCAACACAAGAACTTGTTGAGACAGTTTGTCTGTTTTTACGCCACAATCTGTCGGTTGTCTGGGTATAGACAAATCCTGCGGATGGTTAGACGCATAATTGGGATGGAAAATCTGAGCTTACCATCAGGATTGACAACTGGGAAGATGTAGAAATCATATTTGTCCACAAACCCCTTGATTTCCGTGTTTGAGGCGTAGTTGGTCAAAAGGTTGTAAATGAAGTATTCGACAACCTTGAAGTAGTCAGTAATTGCTATCAGAATCAGCAATGGATCGTACCATCGTCGTAATCCATTCTCGGGCGTGTACAGTTCCGTGAAACACGACAGCAGGCTTGCTTCCCTTGCCACCACTTCCCCAAAAATGAATTCCGGTCAGTGCACGACCTTGGACTGAGGTTCCAGCAGTAATAATTTCGGATTGAGTTGGGTAGGTCGTGGTCAAATCCGTCAAAAACTGAAGGTGATCGGCATATGAATGGTACGAATTGAACCATGTGGCATTGGGCGCACCAGCTTTAAAAGAAACTCGTTAGACCCTCTTCCGTCTACTCAAAAACTAGACAACTTACCAGCATACGCTTCCATGTTGCCTTCATCAGCAATGGATGATCCGAGATCTTCGTGCATGACTTCGGTAGTCATCCCGCTGACCATTTGCTCGAACTCCGCCACTTTGTCCGCTGGTACAACAAGATCAACATTACTGTTGGCCACAGGCACGCCGTTCGCGATGCCTTTCCATGTAGGTAGAGAGAGCTTGTCGATGATGTCTAGAACCGGGGTGACATCTTCGCCAGTCGGGATTCTGATCGCCTTGGCCCCGTCATAACTGACTTTTGCAACAGCACCAACACTCAACCCCAAAATAACAGGAAGGAATTGCGATCTCATTGCAAATTATGGTGCAGAATAATGCTTGCGGTGGCTTGAGATAGAACTTAAATGGGAATATGGCGCACTTTATCCTTCTTCCATAGTAAGGGGCCTTCCTAATATGGGGCGGGCTAAATCATCATCTATCAGCAAACTTACATCGCCAAGGACGTAGATCTGAGGGCGAGAACTTTCTAATCCAAAGGTCCTTCCAACTTTGGATGAGGTAATATAGGGCCAGCCAATAGAAACTGACGCGCAGTACGAGATACTTTTGTGGTACGGAATATACATTCTCCTTCTTATCTAGGGTATTCCCCCGCTGTGGCTTTTTCACGCCAGACACTTGCCCAGACCCTACGTGCTGCCATGCTGGGACACAGCGATTGCAAACAGCAACCTGCAGGACTTTTGGTGCGGGGGACCCAATGCCGACACTTTCTCGGCAGTTAGATAAAAGATAGTTCGGGGTGACAAGCATTGGCTGTCCCCGATTGTGGAAACGAGCTTCCCAATCGACACTAATAAATCTTGGCATCTTTACCGCTGCCTAGCAATTGCGAGTCGTGCCAGCAAAGGTGGTGGGTGAAGTCGAGCTACCTAATGAAGATGTACCCCGGTATCTTGATCATTAGTATGAGGGGAATAGACGTTGCAAGAGAAGTGGTGGCTTCTGGTAGAGTTCATCGATGGCGGGGTCGCGGAACAAGTCGAGTTTCGGAACACAACCGCTCAGCGTAGAGACCAAATAATTTGAGATACCATCATTCTTTCGCGCACAGATATATACCCAAGACGAGCTTGAAGGCACTCGATATAAGAAAGGAGCTGAATGAGGGAGGATACAGAATTGCGGTTGAAGTAAAGTTTAGTTTAAGTGGATCTCGTCACGTGTATGGGTGAAATCCGCTGATATCACGAGACCTCATTTACAATCGTATCCATGATGGATTTGAGAGAAGATGGCTTCTATGGGAGTTTAAGTTGCGTGGAAAACTTTTAAATTGTAATGGAGCCAGTATTTTCGTAGTCAATCTTTCCTCTATCTGGGCACCTAACCCTTCCAAAGTTGACTCACTCTCGGAAACTCTTCGGACACATTTTGAAATTCAGTGGCATGATTTTTCTATTTTAGCTTCGTCAAATTGCCACTTCGGAGCCTCGAAAGCTTTTATGAGATGGGTTTCGGATACTTTTGTAAATGATCTGATCTCTGATTGGCTGTGCTCAGAAGGGCTTCAACTGAAAGTCCCCGAGCTAAATATTCAAGCGAGAAAATATCGACTTCAATTTTGTATAAGACCTCTCACTTTCTTCACTTGGGATTTTTATTCCTCATAGTATACATCCTTCAAACATGTCTAGCCATACCGAAACCAATCGTTCCCACTGGGAGTAAGTCATCAATGATTTCATTTATGTTCCCGAGGCAAAATGTCGGATTCCGGCTCTAGATTATGACCTCACCTCGGCTTCTATAGCATCTTCCACCACCCAAACGAAGCCTATTTTTGCATATATTATAGATTCAAATCGTTAACAGAGTTATAGGGAGGCTTCATCTACATATAACAGCAGGTTTGAGAAGACCATTCTTCAAATCATCAAGGAAATCCAAGCACGACGAGAATGGATCGGTGTAGACTGGATTGACGACTCTTCAGACGATGAACCTTCCACCTCAGACTCTAAGGAACCCAAAAAGACCATCAGATTCCTAGACTATGCTTGTGGTACAGGCTTGGTATCACGTGTAGGTCGCCCTTGCTTCCCCTTCCCCATCTGGCCTATCCTGATATTTTGTCCAGGCATTGGCACCATATGTGACACAATGTGTGGGAATAGACCTCACAGAAGGAATGGCGAAAGAATACAACAAAGCCGCCGAGAACCAAGGTATTCCACGGTCCGAGATGGTCGCATACACAGGAAACCTCATTGATCCATCCGACCCCTCACCTGCCGCACTGTCCGGGCCAGAGTTCTATGACTTCGATATCGCAGCTGTAGGATTAGGTTTTCATCACTTTGATGACCCTGCATTGGCAACGAGAAGGCTGGCTGAAAGGCTCAAGCCTGGCGGGGTCCTCCTGATAATTGATTTCGAGCCGCACGAACATCTGCATCATCATCACCATGACAACCCCGCTACAAAGACAGTGACGCATATGGGATTCTCAGAGGCCGATACGAAGAAAATGTTTGAAGAGGCAGGGGTTGGGAATAATTTTGAGTATGTGGTTCTTGGAAAAGGAATTGTGTTCACGGATAAATCCGACGAGAGCAAGTCGTTCTCCAGAAAGGTATTCATGGCGAGAGGGTCCAAAGTGTAAGAATTCTTTGGTCCTATAGAACCGACAGATATGTCTTTCTTCTATATCTTTAGCGGCTGCGTTTTAGCCCTTCAAGTATCATGCGCACCTAATATTCTTTTGGTACCTCTTTTTCGAAGTCAATTTCTGTGCCAATCACTTAAATGCGTTCTGAAATTCTTTGTGAGGCCATATTGAATCGCGCTTGCACTTTTGGTTTCTTAGTTCCGTCTCGCAGACTAGGTAATCACCAAACTTCGAATCATACGTACCAAAATCTATCTACAGCAACATCAATCCCCACAATGATACCTTACTAGCAACAATAGCAAATACGGAGACAGACACCGCCGACCAGTTCTGGCTCTTCCTATACGAAAGCACTCAGAGCTCGTACTTCTATCCCAGCAGCGAAACCCTCATCACCCAACAGATCCGTGACCTCCGACTCCTCAAAATCCTGCGCCTGTCCAAGATCAAAGGAGATGTCGGAGATTTTGCGTTTTTTATTCATTCTCCAAGCATGAAGGAACCTATCCTCCTCCGAGATAAGAACATCCTGGATGTCTGGAAGAGGCGCTGCAAGAATGCCAAGGCGGGCACTATACACATGCGACTCGAAAGCGAGAACACCCACAATTAAATCGAAACGCCTTAAGAACACATAGCAAAAATGTTGTTTGAGATCCAAAGATTGTCAAGAATACATGACTAGCGCTTGAAAATTGCAAATATTATTGAGAAGGGTTGGCATTGGCTGGTCATGATTGAGGCTGTGCATGATATCAGCTGCTTCAGCCACCAGGCAGACATAAAACTTCGTAACTTCATACTTTATTGCTAGATACGCCGCCAATTTTTTTGTTAATTGGTATCATTATATGCATTACGACTGTGGAAACGTCCGGAATTAAATTCATCTGGCCACGCAATATCTTATTTCTCCAGGGATTCAGATGATTGACGTTGCAGAAGAAGCTGTAATCTTCCGCAGCAGCGTAGCCTTGCATCCCGAAGCATACTTCAATCTTTTCGATTGCTTTTGAAGCTCATTAGGTGGTTGATAGCTGGTTCGTTAAGATCAGTGCGTGCGACGAGGTTGCTAGTCTTTTCCCATATTTAGTGCAGGGGAATCTTGTCGATCTAAAATGATGTCTCCTTCTACCTCTCCATCAAACATGGAGTATCTGTCCAAGTTCAATAAGCCTATGATGAAGGCGCCATACAAGCTGATCCAGCTTATTGGGACCGAAAGTTCGGGAAAGGACCGATTGGCTGCCAAGGTAAGAACACTGCTCATTGATCTCTCGACATGACCCTTTCGACAACCAATCGGCCTCAATTGTCTGGCCCTGAAGACTGATACACTCGACAGTTTAATCTTTGTGGCACGCGTCCTTTCTTGAGTGAGTTTCAGCCGGGACTCATACCGCCAAGAGAGTTCATCTTCGACCCATCGCCCGTGCCCCTAGCACCGACGAGGTCCTTCATAGCCGCCATGCAGATGATAGCCACGAAACTCACAGGCTCTTACTTTCCACAAGAGCTTGTCGACAAAGTGGTAATATACTTGATTGACCTACATCCTCGTCCAGGACAACGATCTATCCACTGTTCGATTCTCAGACTACTTGGGACTGAGGCCTGGCCGCGGAACCGCGAGATTCGTCAGCTGGGAACACATCCGCTCGATCATGCCAGCGTCACGATTTTATGCTACAATGCGTCTGACTATCAAAGTTTTCGGGCTTTGAGGACTTTCTGGAAGGCTCAGAGGGGATATTCGTACCCTCTCTATCTGCGGAAATGGATGTTTCTTGTTGCCACGACTGAAGGAAACTGCAGTCGGGCAGTCAGTCGACGTGAAGAATTAGCATTGATTTCTGACGTGAGGCACCAGAGGATTCTCTCTCCCATAAACCCTCGCTCGCCCGCCTCGCTGGACAGTTACAATCTCAAGTGTGATACCGAGAATATGGTGGAAGTTGAGAATGTATATCAGAGCGTGGTAAATGCGATAGGATGGACAAATATGTATGACGAAAACTTAAGAAAAACTGACGAAAAGGAACTTGAGATCATCAAATCCGTCAGAATTGGTAAAATCGAAAGGGAGAAGCAAGAGAAGAGAGAACGGGAGGAAATGAAACAGACTAGGGCGAAATTCAAGCTTGGAAAATTCATTGGAAAAGTGGTTGCAATGGTATGACTAGTAGGCTAGCTCAATACTTGGTACTTGCGAGCCCAAATCGGTTCTCCCATCTGTTGGCTTTTGCCAATGATGAGTTCTTGCTCTTGATTTTGGCACCACTATTTTCAAAGTGGCACTGGACTTGTTGCCCATATTCCCTCAACCTTTCCCTCGTTGACCTGCCGTGAAATATATACTTTCAGGATGAATTTTCCATTTTCGATCTTTCTTCGGAATGTCCGGAGATTTCTCGCAGCCCCAAGACCCTGAGAGCGGGGTTCGCATGCATCCGCAAGGCGGGACGGGAATCCAGCCCCACCTTGGGTATCACTTCACAATAATTGTTGATGAACCTAATTTGTTGCGAGAAATTACAGCCTGTAACATTAAGTGATGTAATTTGATCCTACCGGAAAGGTTTGATACCCTCGTCGGAAATTAATTCTTGAATTATTTCGAGCTGAAAAGTCAAAGTGGGGCATACATGTTGTCACCATTTCAGGGGCTGTGGACATCATTCGGGATTGGCAAAAGAGGGGTTATGCTTACTTCCATATACAAGACACTCAGAGTCCTTGAATTTATTTTCATATCTCAAATTTGAGCTGAAATAACTCACATTCTATACCAAATAACCAGAAAATCGTCAATAACTATCGACATGGCTCCTTCCCTCCATCCATTGATCGACAACGGCCTCACGAAAGGAAGCGACAGCTTCTCGGGCGGGAAGCTACACTGTAAATGTCGCAATGATCCAGTGGAAGTCACGATCAGCAGCAACGTACTTCACAACCATGCCTGCGGCTGCTCCCAATGCTACAAACCCGCCGGTGCCCTCTTCGCCGTCATCGCTGTCGTACCAGTCGAGAAGGTCAGCGTCACGGCCAACAGAGACAAACTTGAAATCGTCGACAAAAACGCTACCATCCTTCGTCATGCCTGCAAATATTGTGGTGTCCATTTGTATGGTCGCATTGAGAAGGAGCATGCGTTCAAGGGACTTGATTTTGTTCATGTGGAACTTTCGGATGAGAAGGGGTGGCAGGAACCCCAGTTTGCGGCGTTTGTGTCGAGTATTATTGAGCAGGGGTTTGATCCGAAGGGTATGGATGAGGTGAGGTCGAAGTTTAAGAGTGTTGGGTTGGAGCCTTATGATGCTTTGTCGCCTCCGCTCATGGATGCTCTTGCCACGTTTGTTGGGAAGAGATCTGGGAAGCTGTGATTAGAAAGGCAAGAGAGCAAGCAAATGGGGGCCAAATATCGTTTTAAAAAAGTGTTGGTAGGGAAAGCAATCTGTTGATGTTTGCATTTGGCGTGGAGGAGCAGATGGTAGCCTTATAAATTAAAATGAGAGAAATGTTGATATCCATCGGTATTGACAGAGCGATCACCGCTCTTGCAATGTCCAGTGATAACTCCTCTGTTTGTAATTCGGTGACATATTAAGGACACCTTCCTCCCTCTGTATAAAATTCTTTGGGTACTTTTGAGACCCAGTCGATGACATTCCAGATTAGTACTGTGGCGTATCAGAAATCGATACGATTAATGACGGTCGAACGATTGAATCTGAAGTAGTTGGCTTTTGACGCCTTTGATCAACATATGTATGTCAAATTATCACCGTTGCTCTTGAGAAGTTGATGTTGCTGAGAGATTCCAAATCCGCTAACCCGAAAAAGAACCCGTTACACAGACGATCTCCTGTATTGTCAGCCCGGTCTTTACCTAATGCAGAGCCTGTGGATCCCTGCTCGTGCATGACGCCCACCAGTCAATTCGCGCAATAGCGCTTGAGTTGATATCATTTTCATTCGTGTTGCTTCACATGAACCTGACGGAATGCATAGTGACGAAGAATATCTTCTACAGTATTTAAGATATTACGATGCATAAATTATGTGCGGCGTGAATTTGTAATCCATGGCGGCCCATCCTGCCGATTGTTCAGTCCCTGTACTTACTGTATATAAGTATGGCTTTCCATTGCCTCAAGTCTCAACACGCACCCTCATCTTTCACAGCGATCAAATACGGGATACAAGCTCACAGTACCTAAACAACCCAAACTCATCAACATAACCAAAATGAAGGCCATTGTCCTTTCCAACCCAGGAAAACCTTCTACTTATTCATACCAAGATCTTCCTATCCCCGAACCACTACCTGGCTATGTTGTCATTGAGATCAAAGCTTTCGGTCTCAACCATGCCGAGGTCCACATGAGGAAAGGAGAATGGGCCGAAACCAACGAAGTCTCCGGTATAGAATGCTGTGGCATTGTCCACTCATGTCCTAGCGGGGAGTTCGCCGTCGGCAGCAAAGTAGCGGCATTGATGGGCGGCATGGGTCGTACCATCCGCGGGAGCTATGCAGAATACACTCGGGTCTCAGTCAACAATGTGGCCGCGATCGATGCTGATTTGAGCTGGGAGGATCTTGCTGCCATTCCGGAGTCCTACGCCACGGCTTGGACGTTTCTCTTTCGAAACCTTGAACTTTCCAAAGGGCAGACGATACTCGTCAGGGGAGGAACTTCCGCGCTTGGACAAGCAGCTATCAATCTTGCGGTCAATCATGGTGCGAAAGTCATTGCAACAGCACGTAGTCTAGGTCGTTCCCAACTATTGCTAGATCTGGGTGTTCAACGTGTCGAGCTGGAAAGACCTGATCTGTCAGAACACTTGCCGGAAAAGAAGACAATCGATGCAGTTTTGAACCTAGTTGGAAACACGGTGTTGCTCGATTCGATGGCTATTCCGAGACGAGGTGGACATGTTTGCCACGGAGGCTGGCTAGGAGGACTTGACCCCATCAAAGAATTCAACCCTTTGTTGGAAATGCCAAGCGGCGTACAGTTCAGCTTTTTTGGAAGCTTCCACTTCGGTACCCCAGGGTTTCCGGTTTCTGATGTACCTTTGTCAGATATCGCGAGGGACGTGGCTGCTGGCCGGTTTAATGCCAAACCCGTGAGGGTCTTTCGGTTTGAGGAGATCGACAAGGCCCACGAGGCAATGGAGGAGGAGGGTCGCCCGGCCGGAAAATTTGTGGTCAAGGTCGGACATAGTTGAGCAGCGAATAAGCTTTTTTAACTTCTTGAGTATGTCGCATCGAGTAGTAAAATACTGAAAGCGTTCCCAGTATCTTTGATTTTAACTCAAAAAAGCTGACGCCCATAAGTGTTCCGAAACTTCGCTGAAACTTCTTTCCGAAATTCATGGCATTCTTCAGCTAAAATTCCCTCAATCCACAAGATTTCGCGCACAGAAGACATCAATTCTGCCCAAGTGCTCCATTTCTGGTCTGCAATTGTTTCTGCCATTGCTGAGACAAACCATTCATGTTCTATGTGGTGTAGAGATTGAATACCACCAATGAAAACCACCCAGCGTAGAACTCGGTCTCCAGATTCAAAGCGGAAGTCCCATTGAATACTTGTGGCATCTATGATCTTTGGGATATAGACAATCGGTGAGAACATCACGCCAAAGCTGTGCCGCACGCCAGAAATGTACAGTAGCGCGCCAATTCGGCAGATCTCCTGCTTATGGAGCGACGGATCGTGTTCACCTTTGTCGGATCTAGCCAATAGAAATTTTGCTAGAAGAGGAACCACATATAAGCCGGCCAACACGCTGTCATCCCACAAATCCCGCACTATAAGCTCACTGGTTATGAATTGGTTTAGAGCAATCAACTCATTCATGGCTTCCGTCATGTTTTCCGTTACACAAACATCGAGAAGAGGTTGATTTGAAGTTGAACGCCATGCATGTGATGGAGAACTAAACGTAGGAAAAATATGAACTGGGACTGGAAAGCGAGGCTTTCGATCGTGAAGTAATGCAGTATGTACATCAATCCTGTTGATGGATTAACGAGCACTGCCGAAGGAGAAAGACAGGTTTGACCTACCAAGATATTACGGTTCGCCTGACTGGATCTAATTTCAGAGCTTCTATACCTCCACGCCGCCGGATGACTTCCTCCAGGCCATTTAAATGCGCCAGTGTTCCTCGGAAGTCATTGAACATGACCTATGCGACGTCCGGTCAGTACACTGATATCAGATAGGATGAAATGACTAACTGCATGGCACCCAAACGCAAGAATCGCCATGAGAACCCCGTCGCTTGTGCCTTGTCCGGGATCTACAATTCTTTTGTTTACGGATCTGAGTGCAGCAGACGAAAGCGCTCTGGCCTCCGCGTTGTCGCTGCCTTGCCGCAACACTGTCATGTGTGCAGAGGCGGTGCATAAAATCTGACGGAATGCAGCATCATCCGAAACTGTTTTGAAGAATCCAATTTTATTCAACGTTTGGAACATAGGACAAGTCTTCCCATGTACTGGAACTTCCAGTCAGCACAGTAAATGCCTACTTTCAATCGCCAAGTACGCTTACAATGATCAAATAACTCGTGAGTTCTAACATCCATCTCAATAGGATATGACTTAAATGGGTCCGATCGGCCAGAGCCCAAGCGCATTGAGGGGTGCGCTACGAGTGACCATGGTGCCGAGTTCGTGGGAGATTGTGATGGAGTACCACCATTTTGTGAAAGTGCTGAAATATTGAGGACAATCTCACTTTTCCTTTCTTTGCTCTTCTGATTTCTGACATCTCGCTGTATCCGGCTCTGGACGTAGCTCCTGACCTTCTTCTTGGTTTCCGCGTTCACTGTCTGTTTGATGTCCGTGAAGGTCACGAATTGCAAATCTGAGAAGTCGGCGTCATTTCCGACCTTCGATTTAGTTGGAGATACCATATTCGGAGGTGGAGATTTAATCTCAGCATGGATAAGATCGCAGTACGTCTAGGGCACGTCTGCAGTAGCTGGAAGGTGCACGTCTAGTCCATTCTTTGATTTGGAACGATAGTTGTCAAATCGATGCCGTGCTCAGAATGTCAGGCCATGCCCAAGAATACTGCAATATTTCAGGTGGTCCGATAACGGGGACTCCTGTGAACTTCGGTCTTTTCACTGGCCATGGTAACCATGTACCCTGCCCGTACAGGGGTGTGTTCCCGAACTTTCAGGCGATCATCCCTAAAAATCGACTAGCAGGCCGAAGCCACAACATCAAGTCTTTATTAACCTGCGATGACTAATAGAGCAGAGTAGGATAGAATGATATGGTGAGATAAGTAGAATAAGGGAGCACATCTGCAGCGTGGAATATCGTAGTGACAAATCTCGATTTCCCTCATCATTTCATCTGACATGTTCTGGAAATTCTCGAATTCAATAATGTGAGTTCGCGTGAAACTGGTCAGGGCAATATAGACAGTCCATGCAGGGGCATTGTACAAGAGCCCGCAGTCTCGAGGTCCGCATAATATCATGTTGGTTATGGACAAGGAGCGAGGCGATCCAGTACTCGTAATGGTATCAAAGAGAGCTTGAGAGTGCGGGGTAAATTACCCCGCACTTGCAGCCAGTAAGAGAATTTGCCTTCCACTGAGCTCTGCAATGATATTGTTCGGAGGGTACTTTCCGCCGGGATGATGCTGTAACAGAAATTTTCAAAGGAAGTTATCTTTCAATTCTACTTCTCAACCCTCCGAGGAACCGCGTTCATCAAGGTTTTCGCTTGAGCGGTCAACGCATTAAGGGGTAACAATCAAATTGCCCACTCGTCACTTCAACCTCAAATAGTCGTCTCTATTATACATCAATAAAGTACATTATAAGTGTAAGCTACTTTTCATCCAAGTCATAATTCTATCAAGGCCCAGCCTTTTTGCCCAAATAAGAGCTGCTTCGGCGCATTAAATCATTCCCTTCCTGAGTACCTCAATCGGGCTCTGGAAGCTCACAACGCTCGCTTCGGTCCAAGCACCACTGTTTGCTGTGGCTCTTGGTGTCCCACTCCTCCGGGGCCCACCTATATGCTCAGTTTCGTATCGAGAAGTAGATTCAGGGTCCGCGCCAGTTGCCGGCAGCTCACTTAGCCTCACTACTGATTTCGAGCGTTTTGGGAACATGGGGAGAGGTGGAAGTCGATCATCTTGCTCCCATCGTTGATTATCGGATCCATTGGAATCTTGATAGCCTATATCTGCTGCATACCCTGAAGGAGGCGGTGGTAGAGGTCCACTTGGTTTTGGCTTTCTCGGCTGCAGTGGCTGCCAAAGCCTTGGGCTGACCATAGAAGTCGGAATAGTTCCATAGTACTCATCTAAAGAGCTGGCGGGAGACTGAACTTCCCAATCTTGATTTAACTCAGCCGATCGTCGAGGTGGTTCCTCTTGAACATGGGATCGCTCTCCGGTATGAAGTTTCGTCGACGGTAGATATTCGGCTGCCTTCCATGTTTTTGTGTCGTATGATGGAGCGCTCTTGTATGATGGCGTTGGATTTCTGTCCCCCTCGTGTGACGATCGACCTGTCTGTGACCCATTTTGGGATCTTTTTGGGGTTATTGGCAGGCCAGCCAATTGGGGTTTAGACTGCCGCGTATTTGTATCGTAGCTAGCTGCTGATGGTGGTGGTGGGGGTGGATATTTTCTAATGTCGGGGCTATGCGTTGGCTTAGGGGGAATAGGGGCAGTTGGCCCACCAGGTCCTCTTTGCTGGGAGTAGTTGACAAGAAAAGCTGGTAGGCGTCGAGACGGAGCCTTTGAAACGGAATTGCTCTCTTGCACCTGCTCTTGTTGATGTTCTTGACGCGATCGTGCCAAACCAGTCGAACTTGTCGTTTGAGGGGTCGGAGATGGAGGTCGAGGAGGTCGAGGAGGCGGCGGAGACTGAGAAGGGGGCAAACCGCCAGCTGTTGGTGGCTGAGATATCGGTTGTTTCTGAACAGCTTCGGCGCTGGATTTGGCTTTCTGTCGACGACAATGTCGCTTCCATAAACAGAAGAAGGTAAGGAGACCTATTGACAGAAATATCATGGAGATTCCGGCAATACAGACCGTCATAAGTACAGCTGTTTTTGCATCCGGTACTCCTTTGCCGGAAGTCTGGAGCTGAGAAGACGGTGATCCTGACATTGACCAATTCGTGGAGTCAGGTGGATATACTGTCATGGTTGGTGTTGAATATTTCGCAGAGGCGTGAGTAAAAGACTGCGTAGCAATGAGAATGGAAGTGGCCATAGTCGAAGGTTTAGCTGCGATTATTGAAGTCGTAGTCGACGTCGACACGCTACCACCCAATCCTCCAGGGCTGCACATATTATGAATTCTGTGAACGTTGATTTGATGGCAACGAACGAAAACATTGAAGCGATTAAGAATATTAAAATCTTTGAGGCTGTCTTTGTTGGTGGAAAATTGACCTTGTGTACCTTTAAAGGTGTCGTCACCCAAGGAGAGATATTCGTAGTAGTGTTGAAAGCTGATGAGACAGTGCTGTTAGATCTAGGTTTAGAAGACTCTCAACAAGTATGGTATATTAAAGGATAAGATAGATGGAGCTCAATGATGGACAGACGTTTGAAGGTGGAAAAAGTTCGGCCCCGTGATATGAGACAATGTATGATATGCGATCGGAGTATAGGACATAACGAATACGTCCATTTGGGGACTCTTGGTCTTGTCTGAACAATAAGATCGCCCCATATTGCACATTTTGTAACGTTTCTGGCTGGAATAGGGCTCATTTGGCGATTTTCATAACTGCACAGTATTTATCCTCGGTCTTGAGAAGCAGTTTCAAAGCAGGTCAGTTTTTAAGTGATTTGCCGAGTTTACCCTGGCGAAGTTTTCAAAAATCAGCAGCTCATACTGTGATCCTCGCAGTGACGAGCTTCACTAACCCGAGAATTAGCACTTTAGTATACCTCATCGACACTGACATAACCCAGCAACCGACAATCTAATGCTGTTCCAGAAGTCTGTCTTGTCCATAAAATTTAAAATTCCCGACACAAGATATAACGATATGACGACAGCGGGGAAAGCCGGTTCAAATGGTTTGGTACGATTACCAAGAGCCGCAATGTCACCTCAATTTATCTGGGATTAAGCGGACCGGCTCCAGTATACGGTACTTGCGTCCTACCCCGGAGTGTGGAGCCGAATACGGAATGTTCAATCTCTTCTGAGCATTAAGTCGTCTCATTTAAGAATCTTCACACGCGGTACGAGCCATGATTGCTCAATCTAGCTGTCGGTACAACATGCCCGTTGAAAATCTAGGATTCATTCGGCTAGCACTTCATGTGGGATGCAATGCTTACATTTGAGGGCGCTCAGGAGTGGAGCTACGCATGCTCGTCGCATGTCTGCAACAGAACAGAACTTGTTCCAAGTAGACTTGGAGAGGACCAGACCGCAATCTAGCGTCTGAAAAACTCTACCAAGTTCGCTTGCGGTTGCTCTGATACTGGGATTAAAATGATGAAGGACCCGAGCAGAAAATTGCGACATCTCATTCAGGAAAGCGACCCCTGATCTGCCGGTACCCGAATACAGCCCTGTCGTTAATCCGGGGTTCCCGCGACCTTGCGACAGCCCTGAAACCAGCTATCGAGCGGGCTCGGGTCGCTAAATTATTAGCGAGCAACCACTACAATATATTCTCCGAAGCATGTGGCTACTGAATGCAAATCCAAGACGTAGTGAAAGCCGGAGAACTTTGCAATGGCCCCATTTTCCTAAGTACGACACGTGTGAAATGTGCATCTATCTTGCTCAGACGTCAGAAATGAGTATGGGCAACGCAATCATACTTTTGCACAGCAAGGGTCATCGTCAAGAGACTAGGAAGGAGCAATCTCGAACACCTCAACACTTTTACTTGCTGCTTTTGGAATCGCGACACGTCGGATAATCTCCATAGCATTCTATTTCTTCTCCAAACAAGAGCGATAGTAGGATCAAGCCTTGAAGTCAAATTAGGAGATTGGGAAAGTTGAAAGATGCCTGCAAGTTTTTTGGATTCTTGGGCGGTACATTTCTCTGACCATCACGGTCCCAAAGATAATGCGTCAGAGTCATCGCATAGTTTGTCTGTAGCAACTATTCACATACTGAGAAGTAGTTTTCCTTTTCAAAATACATGTAGGGTTTGGTAAGCTCTGAAAATTGGTTAGCAAACACATGCTGAACCATTCAATCGCATGTTCGCCATTGCTGTCGAGAAAGTATTCATGTAAATTATGATATATATATATTTATCTTATGTGATAAATAGAATAATAATCTAAGTACTCTTTTAACAAGATTGACAGGGATTACAAGGAAACGAGGGTGAAGCATGTCTATGAAAAGGACCAAGCTTCAGTACTACTTCGGCGCTGTCGAGCCTCTCTCCAGAATTCTTTCAGGTCTCTGTCCAAGAGAATGGCCATATTGATTCCTAAATACGTCTTTGGCGTGATTCACCAACTACCAGTACTGTTGTTGAAAATAAGAGCCCAGGGCTTGAGACCAATACAGCGGGTTGCCACTTCCCATCCCGGCTAACAAAATGAGGTAAACCACTTAGACAATTCTGGGGAACTTAGGTAAACTCATCTAGGTAATGTACAAAGGAAATTTACTTTGAACTCTGAGCTATTTGCGAACAAGAGAAAGACACAGCATGCTAGCGAACGTAATAATGGCTTTGCCCATTGAAACCCGTGATTTCAAGCGGTATGAGAAGACTCTGAAGAATAGGAATAACTAGTGTAGAACATAATCGCAAATTAGATCTTTTACTGGTGGAAAGCATAGAGGTTGCTGTCAAGAGAGAATCTACTGTCAAATGCTGCGAATGAAGCATAACAATTAGGGAGGGTATATGCGAATGTGGCACTGGGTGACTCAAACTTCAGAGAACCCCAGAAGATTTTGTGAAAAGGCAAGGTTTGCCATTAGTATCATTACTCCAGAGTAATTTTTGACGTCAGAAGTGTCTGTGAAGCATGCATTCAAACAGAGACAAGAAATTCCGAAAAAATGGGTAAGTAGACCACGAAATTAAAGCCCGTGAGGGGAAGCCTAAAGGTTTGAACAAAGTTTTTCGTTGTCTCCAAAACGAATAAATACAGGTATAAAGACTCAAGATTCAACTGATATGTTTCATCGATCACGACATTGGTCGAAATACAACACAATGTAATGCTGTGAACGATGAGAGAACAGAGCGTATGCTGCATCTGACATATTCAAAATGAGGCGTAGGGCAGAAACAGTAGAAGAATCGCAGCGAGCTAACTTCGTACTCAGTGGAGGTCCAGAGGTTGTTGTCAAGGAGAAGGTTGTTATTGAATCTCCCACAATCCATAAAAAGAATTAAAAAATTGGTCGATGAAGCTGAGGCGAGGGAATGGCTAATTTCGTAGTATTAGTTGATATCATCAGGGCCATTCTTTGAAAACATGATATACTCTCCGCCTCTTGAATTCTTCTTTCGATATTTTCAGGAATAATTTGGATAGAAGTCAAGTTGCATTGAATGGCTGAAAAATTGCGGGGTCCGCCGCAGTTTCTATGTTTAATTGTAACTCTGCTTTCCTTTGACTTTCATAGAAGCAGAGCATTCAATTATAAAGGTCCCACAATTGGTCAAGGTCAGGCATTAGGAATGAACGCGCTAGATATTCGATGCTACATCCTTTTTCTTGGCCTTGTATCGCGTCTCTGAAGGTCGCCACTTGGAGAAAGGAGGAGAACATCCTGGCCGACAACGTTGTCAACTGCTTGATATGGAGGTAGCTAGCTTTGGGCCTAACGGCAGAGGTTGCTGTCAATCTAAAATTTGCAGTCGTCTGTTCCTAGAAGCTGGTTGAATTAGATGGGCAATGAGAAAGCTCAGATGGTGAATACTCATTCAGGACAAATTGCAAGCTGTCGTACCTTCAAGTAGGAAAATCAGGCCAGGACACCGAACACTAGTTCTTCTTTCTTAGTAGTAACTGTTGGTATATGGATCCTTACTGAAAGGTCGAGGCATTAAATATGGCCAGCGAGTGACTGTTTTGCAATCTATGATATTCGTAACGAGTTTCTTTATATACTTGCCTCTACCTCCTTGAATCCTCACGGTGACGGTTGATTGAACTGTAAACTGCAAAATGATCATATTTCAAGAAGGCAATTGAGAGAAAGGACACATAAGACTCTTTAGAGGGTCAGAAACGAAGGAGCGGACCTTCTATAAGTAGAATTGAGATTTTGGAGGAAAGGTTCAGCATGAAGTTGACGGAGAAGTAAATCAGGAACCACGCTGTGGCACATCTTGTGAATGGATTATTTGCTGTCAATGCCTAAATTGCCGTCATCCCTTCCTTTTCCTCTCAAATTATTGTTTCATTAGTAGGACAGAACACCGAAGAACGAGGATGCTAAAGTCGCGGAAAGCATGAGTGAGCTGTTCACGCGGCATTGTCTTGGACATGCTCACCCCGTGTATCTGTAATTTCGTAGTCAAACCATGGCTTGGCGTAAATTATATCTCGAGGAAGGGCATTATATACTCGCTGTTTCCGTATTGAGTCAATGGTATATTCATCTCGAAGCGGGGAGCTAGATCTTTTAAGTTCTGGGGTAAGTAACATAATTCGGGATATTAAATCTCTTACTGAATCCTGGCATGGCTTTCAAGCGACAGAATGTCCACCACGAAACTTGTATGTGGCTGCTACCAACTCGTGAAATGGGAACTTGCGACCAGTTGAGGACTAAGCACAGAGGTGACCAAGACGACGGCGAGGGTCCTTGAAGTGCTTGATTGTAAAGAATAGAATTACTGTCGTTGAGAAAATCTCTGCCACTCGTTTAATATACTCGTTCTGTTCTGGGAAGTATCCATTGGGACTGTGGCAGGCAGAATATATGCTCGTCCAAGGTCCAGCGTACATGTTCCTCGGTGCCCAGTAGAGCCATCGAGAAAAGACAAATCTGCACTCTCCAGCCCCTGAGACTACCAGGCAGTATCTTCATGTGTTCAAACTTCGCAGAACCTCAATATAGTTCTCTTTCTGCGCATACCATGCTTCTCCAAGTGCCGCGAAGTATGGCGAATGGGATCTGGGGACGACAACATGTGTTTTCTTTAGAAATATAGAAAACAAGATAATTTTAATATAAGAGTAACTGTATATGCTACAGGTAATGTCTAGTGAGAAAGGTTAGACCATCAAACCTCAACACGCGAGGAGTCGTCGTTCGGCTTCTCTATCTCTACTGCCGGTTTGGTTGACAGATGCCACCCACCAGTCAGATGTGAATTTGTAAAGAGAGACAAGCGAAAGCTTGAAAGTGACCGTTGAAGGAGCTACTGTCAAGAAAGATTTTGCTGTCATTCATATCTTAGATTTAGAACGGATCACACAGGACAAGCGGAGATACTAGATCCAGATTGTAATGTAATGGTGACTCAAGTGTGGGGATCTGAGGAAAGACATATTTGGCCATGATTGCACCAACCACATACCTGTTGCCGCAGCTTGTTATTTCTATTTTTGGTGATTAATATCGAAGTATTACCATGGTTTTAAATATCTTTGGTTCATAAGGAGATGCGTGTCGACTTCCTCTTTTAGTGCGAGGGGAGTTGTGTGGGGTGAATTCCTAGAAGACAAGCTAGCGTGAAAGATAAAATATCACGTCTGGAATTATGGCATTTGCAAAAAGTTTGCGATGACCAAAGAGCTAGTGATGGAGAACGCAGATCCTGAGATAATCAAGTGGGAAGAGCTAGGTCTCAGGCTTGTGAGGGACTGGCACCTGTGTGCTTCCTTAGGGTAGTGAAAGGTAATGAATGGGATCCAAGGATGAAATTTGCTGTTATTTTGATAAATGCTGTAAAGCAACATGAAATCCAAGGGTGAATGGTTACAAGGGGAGGTGAGATGTTGAGAGAGCCCGGTTGATGGCAGCCTTGAGTTTCTGACTAGAGGGGAAGGGATTGACCGGGCAAGTAGATGGAATGCGCCTTAATGATCTCCAGATGTCTGAATGAAGTGTTTCGTCAAGAAAACATGATTTTAAATACCTCAGCCACGACGGTTGTTCCAGATCAGTGACTTGTTTGATTTTGTCCCGAGATGTCATGAAAGAGGGCCTCTCGAGCCATGGGTACTTGCACGGGTAACTGTATACTGAATTTTACTTGTATGACAAGACTGGCTCAATTTGGAGTGGCATAAAATCGTCTTACTCTGGAAGAACTAAAGGTTCAAGGATGATAGTACGAAGTAAAGCTCACCAAACAGTTCCAGCTAATCTGAGGTCGCCTGTTTGTGATCTAGGGGGAATTCGAGAATCTGAGCATCTCAGAGCAAGGAAGACGAGTGAGGTATAGCTTCTCAGTGAACAAATGCGAATATCAATCGCGACTTCTTGCTGTCAATTTCGGCACTGCTGTCATATTGGGAATGAATTGTGGCTAATCGTCCTGAAGTGGCTCTTTCTGAGTCTGCAGATTGAATCTAAGCATACAACATCCGACGCTCGCATCTTGGGGGAAATCGCGCCAATGACCAAAATGCTCTCCCAATAATCCTGTGCATTGTGGCAATTTTGGCGTCTCGCTGAACATTAGATGGCTGCGCTTGAGATTAGATGGGGGTCGGAGGCAACTCCGGGTTCAACGAAGGAAAGAGCAACCACAACCACATGTTGTGCACAGGGCGCAATCACCACGGAGAAATCTCCAGATATTTTTAATTGAATTTTCTGAGGTTTCTAAACTAGCAGTAGAATAGCAGGGGCGACTTTATTATTCTGAAAATGGAAAGATCGATCGTGTAAAAGCAGGCCGAATGACTTCAACAGGACAGAGGAACAGTATGAACAACCAACAAATTTCAATTATCCGAAACTAAATTCGTCTTCTGAACCTTGGTTTCCCAGACTTTGCATGGTGTTCCTAATGCTGTATCTTCTAATATTTGAAAGTGAATTGCCCTTGTTTGCGGCTCTCTCTGCTTCCGAGATCGTGGGTTTGAAAATTTTTGCACAGCTATCAATTACTGAGAATGTTCCACAAGATATGGGACGTTATGGGTGAATAGTGGCTGCCATGAAATTGCGAGCATTGTAGCAAAGAAACCCAAAGAAGCAGGTGGTTCTGACGCAGCGGCAAAGTGAATGTGCAGAAGTTGCATCGGCAGCGAGTCATCGCGGGGCAACTACGATCGAAAGCCCTAAACCGTTCTAATTGGATCGTTTAGCTCATGGCCAACTAGCGCAAAACGTTGGGCGTGACGCTAGGCGCTCTACAAAACTGACCCCTCCATCGCCCGCTTCGAAAAATCTTCTTCCTTTTGAACTGTCGCCATACCGTAGTTCAAGCAATTACACTGTGCAGTAAGCATCCCCAAGTTCATCAAATGGCCTCACAGGATCATCATAGCTAATGTCTCATCTCTACTGGCAGATTCAACCCTCTCCAATAACCGCACACAAACCGAAAAACCTCCAATACCGCAACCATGGGGTGAGTCAAAACAACATCAACACACCCTCTGCCAGCCATCGAGCATCGACAGCATGATGGCAACAGTGGCATCGATCTTAATGGGCTTCTGCTGACATGTCTCCTCCTCGCAGTAAGGAAAAGATGCATATCAACGTGGTCGTTATCGGCCACGTCGATTCCGGCAAGTCCACCACCACCGGTAAGCAGCCCTCGATCCTCGACTCTACCCGCGCATAAGATACTCATAATACATACAGGTCACTTGATCTACAAGTGCGGAGGTATCGACAAGCGTACCATCGAGAAGTTCGAGAAGGTAAGCATTTTTCCGCTGTTTTTCCCTCCATCTCTGCCCTCATCATCATCTCCGCCTTATCGCCTTGTTTTGCCCCTCGGTGGGGCAAATCCTTCGCTCCGCACCAACCTCGAAAAATTTTGCGCCCGGACCCGACTGGTGACGGCAACGCGAAATTCACCCAACACCGACACAACAATTTATTTTTTTCTTCATCACACATTTCATACAATGCTACTTCATTTATTTGCATCATGGCTAATACCTGTCTCAGGAAGCTGCTGAGTTGGGCAAGGGTTCTTTCAAGTACGCCTGGGTTTTGGACAAGCTAAAGGCCGAGCGTGAGCGTGGTATCACCATTGATATCGCTCTCTGGAAGTTTGAGACCCCCAAGTACTATGTCACCGTCATTGGTAGGTCTTTACACATCTCCCATTCATTGCTGCCGCTTACACATTGCTCGCAGATGCCCCTGGTCACCGTGATTTCATCAAGAACATGATCACTGGTACCTCCCAGGCCGATTGCGCTATTCTCATCATTGCTGCCGGTACTGGTGAGTTCGAGGCTGGTATCTCCAAGGATGGCCAGACTCGTGAGCACGCACTTCTCGCCTACACCCTTGGTGTCAAGCAACTTATCGTTGCCATCAACAAGATGGACACCACCAAGTGGTCTGAGGCCCGTTACCAAGAGATCATCAAGGAGACCTCCAACTTCATCAAGAAGGTCGGCTACAACCCCAAGACTGTTGCCTTCGTTCCTATCTCCGGATTCAACGGTGACAACATGATCGACAACTCCTCCAACTGCCCATGGTACAAGGGTTGGGAGAAGGAGACCAAGGCCGGCAAGTCCTCTGGCAAGACCCTTCTCGAGGCCATTGATGCTATCGACCCACCTTCCCGTCCTACCGACAAGCCCCTCCGTCTTCCTCTCCAGGATGTTTACAAGATTGGTGGTATTGGCACGGTGCCCGTCGGACGTGTTGAGACTGGTGTGATCAAGGTAAGCAACATCTCCACCTCATCGTTGACATCGCTAACTTTTCTAGGCCGGTATGGTCGTTACCTTTGCCCCCGCTGGTGTCACTACTGAAGTCAAGTCCGTCGAGATGCACCACGAGCAACTTGTTGAGGGTCTTCCAGGAGACAACGTTGGCTTCAACGTCAAGAACGTCTCTGTCAAGGAAATTCGTCGTGGTAACGTTGCCGGTGACTCCAAGAATGACCCTCCCAAGGGTGCCGACTCCTTCAACGCCCAGGTCATTGTCCTCAACCACCCTGGTCAAGTTGGTGCTGGTTACGCTCCAGTCTTGGATTGCCACACTGCCCATATTGCCTGCAAGTTCTCTGAGATCCTCGAGAAGATTGACCGTCGTACCGGTAAATCCATCGAGAACGCCCCCAAGTTCATCAAGTCCGGTGATGCTGCCATCGTCAAGATGGTTCCATCCAAGCCCATGTGTGTTGAGGCCTTCACTGACTACCCTCCTCTTGGTAAGTTAATCCACCTTGTATTCATTTGAACAAAAGCTGACGATTTTTGCAGGCCGTTTTGCCGTTAGGTGCGTGATACACTCCCTTCCGCCCTGAATACTAATACGATGCTAATACAATTTTTGCTTGCAGAGATATGAGACAGGTCAGTGACGATCAATCCACGTTCCCCCACAGACATATACTGACTTCCTTGCTCTAGACTGTCGCCGTCGGTGTCATCAAGTCCGTTGACAAGGTTGAGAAGGCCGGAAAGGTCACCAAGGCCGCTGTCAAGGCTGGGTAAGTAGCCTCCAACCCTTCAGGCTTGATGAGCAAGCAGCTAACTCTCCTTGAGTGCGAAAAAATAGTTTATCACGACTCGATTTACGGTCTGGTTTTCGATTGTGCGTGGGCGAGTGTACTTTTGTGGGGATGCATGGACTAGATAGCTTTGCTTTGCGAAGAATGGCAATGGTATCCTGAAACGAATCTCCTTTAATGAATGTGGCCTTTTATGTCTTGTCCCTTGCGATGTGAAATCTCCCACCTTATTCTCTGCTTGATCCTTGTGCGATGTCGTGAAGATCTGTCCTGTCTCCCAATGCGCAAGCGCCACGCCGTAACTTCTCATTTTTCCATTGATCGTCAATGTAATCTTATTTCACCTTCAACTTCCCCTACTCAATCATTCTCGGTCTCTTGCCTCTTGTAATTCTGCCTGACACCACTACGCCCCTCGACTTCCCTTCCTTCCCGACTCATACCTCGCAGCTCCCCACCATCCTCGTCATTTCACTCGGGCCTCGTCATTCTCCAGCCCTTAACATTTTCCCCTTCGAAAATCGAAGAGCCATCCCAGATATTACTCGTCTTTCAAGGCTCGCATGCGGAACTTGCACGCCTGCATCGTTTTCCGGCTTGATCTATTTTTCCATCGTACCCTGGACTTGCAGCACAGTTCGCAGATTTTTTTGTCGCTATCCTGGATCTACTCCCATGCTCTAGGATACTGATTTTTTGCGATACCGAAAGCACGACCAATATCTGCTCGGGCCTAAGCACATCACACGCTCAGTCTCGACGTTGATCGATTCCAACAAACTCCTTCTGAAGGGTCGCCATACCTGACCACTATCAGTCTATTCTCGGGAGGGTATACTTGGGCGTTCGGGTTGGGAAATTGAGCCTTTTTGTCGTTGGAGAAATCGCAGACATTGACTTGGGTGGTTCGGGGCATGGGGTCTATGAGTGGCCGACCGGCCAGACGCTACGAGCCTTCTCTAGATTCTACCAGGCAAGAAATGCTCACAGGTTCTCGGACATCCTAAATTCTTGAAGCTGCTTCGCGGCGTCGAGGAGCTGCCCGCTAGAAGACTTCGTTGGCGGCAATGGAGGGGAATCTCTCACGGCCTATGGGACATTTGGATTCTTGAGAGAGCAACGTTCCGCACTTGAGACCTGCTATTTCTCTCCATTAGATGAGCTACATTTTTTGCTCCACGCAAGAGCTTGTGAGCACGCTCTCAAGAACGCACGATTTATCGAGTCGGCGAGGGCTTTTTGTCCACAGTAGAGGACGGCAATCTGGCCGTCAACATATGTCCCTGTCTCAGCCTTCGCAGTGGAGACTGGTTAACAGATAACGAATCGTTTAGAGTTTGGAGGAGTATAAAGTCCCTGGGTCTACGGTAACCACCGTGACATCGATCAGCGAAAACCAGGATTGCAAGTGCATGGCTGTTGAGAATGTGGGTCTATGGACGAAGGTTGGTCTCGCGGGACGCTCCATGGCTTGGTGTCAGGGGTCCAAATGGACGAGTGGAATGAAGATGGGGTAAAAACTGACAGTCAGTGATGTGGTTCATTTGAAACATGATTGCTCTCAAAGTTGGAGTTCGTTCATTTCCTTTTCGGGATGAATTTCAGTTCAATTGTTCAGCTGCTAGTCCTCCAGTGGGCCCACCGGGTTTCTCGTCCCATTTTCCGCTCTTTATCGACCACGGTCAACAAGCACAGGAACAAACTAGTACACCCGCTCAGTGTTGGGTTTGTCAGTGCTTGTTGGTTGGTAGCCTTTTCTATCAAGGCTGTTTCTTTCATGGTTTTATACCTACCGGAAAAGCTCGCGTAACTCACCGGGAGCGGGAATCCTTCCTTCAACGACGAAGCATGTGTAGAGATCCTAGTATAAATAACACTTTCTGATCCTCATTCGGTCCCTTGCCATCAGCGCGCAAATTCAGATAGAATTTTTCTCTACATGGCAGTGAGGGCGGGCACCGCTGGCTAGCATACTCAACACGCGAGAATCGACGGTTGGATCACTTATTTTCGACGATCTGATCATGTGCGCGGAGAATTCAGTATGTGGGATCCGTTTCTTGTTTGTTGTCGAGATCTGTGTTCGTTCACTCGAGTTTTCATTTGGGATATAATTCGCTATGTTCAAGAAGAGCGCGGCATGTTGAAGTTGTCAGGTTTCCGCTCCTAGTACTGAAGTTTACATGGAGTGAAGGAAGAAAGATAAGAGGTATGTACTTCTTGCTTTAATTTCACTATACCTACTAATTCTCACGCTGCTTTTACTTTTATAGACCATGGTAAACAAGCAGCTGTCTCTGTGAATCACACATTCCGTTGGAGGAAATCATTGAAAACAGTCCCTTGCATACCTATATAATGTTTGGAGCAATGCTCATTGAGATTTTTCAACCTTGAAATTGTCTTCTACAAGATGTGCCTCACTTCGTGCTCCGGTGGTGCTCTTTGGTTGTGCAAATCCGCTGTCTGACTCGGGACTAGCTTTCTTCTACTTCGTACTTCTTGTCCTTTTATTGGTGAAGCAAATGAATGTTTGCTGTCAGGGTCACCGTTCATTCGTTGAGGACTTTGCTGTCAAATCAATCTCCATATATTCGGCCGCGTATCGATGGTTCTTGAAGCTACGGCATGCCTCTCATCTCCACTGCAGTCCAGCGGCTTTGTATTTACTGGTGCTAGCACAAGTCTCTAATCGACTGAGGCCATCAGTTGCTCTGAAAATTCTTCTGTACAACACTAGTGGTTGCCTTGGGCTTGGATGTAAGCGATTATATGCCCCGCTGGCGAGTCGATATCACGTCATGTGGACGTAGCTAACGCTGCTTTGGATGTATAAAACATTCAACCAATTCCCGGAATAGGCCTTCAGATTTCTAAAACCGTTGGTGTCTACCCCTCCGGGAGAGCCGAGTACGCTCGGCAATGGATGGCGCGTAGGACTTGATGAAATTTGTTGCTCAATTTATTTGCATCTGTGCCCAAAAGAGTTATAGAGAATCCAAGAAACTGTTGCTGTCAAGACCTTCGTTTACTATTTGCAGAATTGCTGTCAATATATACGTACCTTCTCTTATTGTCTCGAATGTTCCAACTCCTCCATCACGGCGCGGCCGGCATTTACTCTTTCCAAGTTTGGAAGGCGTGTCTGGTCAAGTTACTAGAATAGATTTGACAGCATCTCATCTCTCAAAGTAGAATAAAGATCCGTCATCTCGTTGAATCGTTTCAGCCAAGCCGCCTCCCGGAGAAGAATATCATGTGCGCGGTCACTTTAGCTTGACGAGCACATCATTTGGAAGATGCTAGTATGAATCTGGAGATGAAAATAACTCAAGTCACACTCATGATATTTCACGCTCAGTATGCCAGTTCTTGCCGAAGATTATGCTGTTGCAGCGGGTAGTCTCTGTGAAGCCTTGGACTCTTCGCAGTGGCGGCTTCAAGTTGACGTAGTAGTCCTTTTTACCGTCGCATGCAGGAATGAATAGATCAGGCAATAGATTACAGGCAACAATGCTGATGCTTTATCGAATATATGCTGTTGGAAATGGTAGTAAGTCATTCGTCGTTGTGCAAGAGTGGCAGCCACATAGTGATAATATCTCAGCCCGTGATTCCAAGTACAAAGTCTATTCGCTACACATGAAATTCAGTTTCAAAATTCTTTTCAAATGTGCCTTGTTTCGTCGGTGCTTCAAATGTGTCATGTCGCACTATTTGACTGAACCTGTCCTCCGCGATTTGGTGCCCTTTGAACTCCAAATCGGGCATCATATTCCCAGAGTAGGGGCCTTCTTAATGTCTCATTTCGAATACGAAATTCGCTCGTAGTAGAAGATTATTTCAGAGCTGAATACTGTCGTGCACGGAAATTTACTTTCTAGCGCTAGTAAAATTAATTTTACCATAACAGGATGTCAGACTGCCCACGATATTTTAATCGCTTCTATTTTTGCATGTTCGGATGCTTCCGTCTCAGCCCGTGCTGAGGTAACGTCGTTTTTTATTTCCATTTTGAGTGCTAAGCGCTTCCTTCCTCAGCTCCTAGGGCTCTAGTCGCCCGTACTCCCTGTTCAATAAACTGGCCTTGGCAGTTCCTCAGCCTCATCTGACACCTTCACCGTCACCTCTCTAAGAACTATAAACCGCGATGGCGCAAGGGTATTCGAGGTCATTTCTTCTATACTCTCATCACAAAGCTTAGCCTTGGCTGTACACAGAAAATCGATGGCGTCGATCGATATTCAAGACTTCAATCCAAATCAAAGATGTCAACCCAACATCCTGTGTTCTCTTTGCAATCAGATTATTTCCAAGTCAACGCTCCTCCGAAGAGGCAATGGATTCGCACTCATTCGCACCCCTACGGAAGATCGAGTGGAATCCTATCCTTTCCACGCAGATCTCAAAAGCCTCATCAGTTCACAAACCGGGTGCCACCTTTGTACATTGTTAGTGCAGACGATACCCAGAGATGAATTCCAGGATTTCGCTTCGGGTGCTCGAGACTTCGGTGCAATGCAGCTGAAAGTCTGGCAGCCGAAGTGGATGAGGAAGACTGATACGGTTGTGAAAAGATGGAAGCTAGGCTCCGTTCAGAGGCACTGTTTAATAGCGTTGCTCTCGCCAGAATTCAACAAGTTTCAGATAATTCACAAATTTCTTGGTGTGGTTAGGACTCATGGAAAGGAGAGGAATCTGAACTTCGATCCTAAAACGTTTTCCAACTTGATATATGGTGCGCTCTTGTTGTGGGGGGTTAATTTAGGCAAAAATACTAATAGCTCAAATGTTTTAGGGCCCGATCCTCTTGCATTGCGGAGGCCACATGAGGCTCGACTCTGTCAATACAATGGCGCTGAACCTATCTACCAAATGGCTCGCAAGTGGATTCAAGATTGCGTTTCCGACCACGCTCTCTGCTGCATTCCGACCCGACATCAAGCTCTACCTGCACGGTTAATCAGGGTAGGCAGTGATGATTTGAGCGATCCACCTAAAGTGGTATTAACCTCCATGCTTGATACAACTTTCGAGTACATCACTTTGAGCTACTGCTGGGGTCGCGATAAACCATTGCTAAAAGCTACAACGAAGAATTTACATCTCCTAATGAAGCGAATTGAAATCATAGAACTGCCAAAAACCGTCGCAGACGCTATTATAGTAACTCGAGGTCTAAAATATCAGTATCTATGGGTCGACAGCTTCTGTATTTTGCAGGATTCGGAAGAGGACTGGAAAGTGGAGTCTACAAAAATGGGTCATATCTACAACAACTCCATCTGCACAATTTGTGCTACGTCGGCAGCGTCTGCGAATCAAGGGTTCTTGGAGGTTAGAAATCCATTAAGCAATTTGCCTTGTTGTATTGAAGGGACGCTTGATAGGGGAGTTTGGGCGGTAAGTAAGATGGATAGATGGTTCTGCAAGGAGAGTTTTTACCAAGGGCCGGTGTGCGTGACCGACTCTGTGAAATATGAAACCACTAATATGGAGAAATGTGAGTTGAATTCGAGGGCCTGGGTTGTCCAGGTAAGGTTTCATCAACCCCATTGTGGATCTCATACTGCATACTGATTGATGTATCGAGAATAGGAGCGGCTATTGTCCCGTCGAAATCTTCTTTTCACACCTCGAGGTGTGATGTGGGAGTGTTTCTCGATTGAACCTTACGAATCTCTCCCGGCAGGAACATTGGCACGCAATGATTTCAGGTGGTCCATCTCCAACATTCTGCACTGTCAACACGAGGATATTATTGAAGAGCATACGAACCAGTGGTTCGATACGGCAATTCACGAAGCTCAATTCTCCTCCCGGCCACTCAAGTTTCAAGACGGAATCCTTGGTTTGGGATCCAAATTTTTCTTCTTGGAGTGTTGGGCAGAAATTGTCCGCATGTTCACCCAGTGCAACATGACAAAACCCAATGATCGCCTTTTCGCGCTTTCAGGTATCATAAAGAGGATCCAAGAAGTGGTGGGGTTTGACTGTGTCTTTGGAATATGGATGATGCCCGAAGAATGGACAGCTAAGCAACTACTTTGGTCTCCTATGATCAGTAAAAGCTTCAAAAAAATCTCGTTATTCTCGCCCTAAGGATAGAGATGCTCCGAGCTGGAGTTGGATGGCGATTGACGGCCCAGTAGTGGTCCCTACCGCGTCGATGACCATTACTAAATATAGAGATATAAGACCGCGGGTGGAAGAAAGCATTCACGTTGGTATAGAGATGGTCAATATTTTGGATTTTCCAACACGTCGAGATGGCGGGTTGGAGCCGTTTCATTTGCGGGGCAAAGTCTTGTTGAAATCTCGAGACGAGATCAGTGCTTGGTATTGTACCCTTGATACATCTGAACCTGCTCAATTTTACCCAAGTGAGGTTTTCTTCCTTCTCGTATTCGACCACAATGCCAGCTTTCGTCCAGGAACAAAGAAGGAAAAGGAAGAAGAGGTCCCAAATTTGAGGGGGTTGATGCTGGTTCGGATACAGGGAGAGGAGCAGAGATATGCGCGCATTGGGAATTGGCGTGCTGAGGTTAGAAGCAATGGTTTCAGAGAGGCCGCTGGCCACAGAGAGACTTGTCTGGCGTTATGGGAGGAGTTTAGAGATGCGGAGATGGAGGAGTTAAAGATAATTTGATCGGTTGCAAATACTGCTTATAACCTAGAATTGATCACCTTTTTACGAATAATTAATATCATTGATAAATTGGATTATCCGATAGTACGAAAGTAGCCCCATTCTTTCTACTCTTCTCGAGGTTCAAAAACGCCGGCTTTCCCCTTTAACACCTCGCTTAGCACCTCGACTCCAAGGGCTATCTTCGGGTAAGTCAATCAAAGGTGTATATATTTAAATAACAAACTTTTACGTCAACTATATATATAACGACGCAAGTCGTAGACAGGACATGGCTGCCTGTCACCCAGAGGACGTTACTCACGTCGACGTGAGGACCCTCTGGGCGCATGTCAAGCTGGCCTAGCGCGGCGGCAGAGGGGAGCCGGCTGGGGGTGGTTAGCTCCCCACGCGTTCGAGAAACCAAACGACAACATCACCAAATACGACAACAGTTTCCTATGTCATATATCTATACATTTCCTACTGTAGTGTCTTTCCTATTATATTATATATTTTGTTTTTTTGCGCGGTGATTCGGAGACGGTCAGAGGGTTAGAAAAGAACACTTTGAATTGCAAGCCGAAGCGAAACAAGAGGTGAATCTAAATACTGATGGTCCAATTTTTGAACAGGAATGACGTATTGACATTAAAATCATTAGGCTGGCTGTTAATTCATAGGAGTCTTAATCTAGTTCGACAAGAGACCTCGATTTGATCAAGGTGATCTCTTTTATTACTGTCCCCCCCGACCCAAATACAAATACAGTGGGCTGCCCTCAAGTGACCGTGGAAAGTCCCCTTTTACAAATATGGTCCTAAAACTTCCACCGTATGATCCCAGATCCTTTCTCTGGCTTTCTCTCGGAGAACAGACATAACTTTTGCGTTCGGTGTGCAGTCGCACTTGTAATTCACAAGAAAAAGTCCACCCTCCTGCTCATTCAGCGAATTGACACCAACTTTCCCTTTCCACGGTATGCCACGACCGCCAAACGCAGCACTCGTGCACTGAAACAGGTTTCTTTGCCCCGATTCTTCGTCCTTGAATGAAAACATACCAATCAGTGGATCTAGCACAAGCCAGACGAACCAGCCCATAGCCCCATTTCGATTGCTTATTCCCCTCCACACATTGCCAGTATTCACCCAGCCCGGCCACGAATTGATAAAAGTGACATGGGGGTGTTCACTAGCCAGCTTCTCCAGAGTAGCCGAGTTCATATTCCCGCACTGCAAGTGCGCCTTCATCAGACCGAAATTCCCCGGCTTTTTCAAATCGATATCATCCAGCTGCATCGACTTCGTCTCCATCCCGCCGGCCTGCACCGAAACGACCCTAGGTGCTTCGGCTTTCTCTAGAAGAGGAAGTAGATGCAGCGTAAAAAGGGTGCGTGTGTAATACCCCAGACTCCGAGATATTTCTATCCCCTCGGCTGTTTCTATGCGGCCGCCCATTGGTGCGTAGCCTGTCGTCAGAAATAGCAAGTCAATGTGTTGCTCCTTGGTCTTGATTACTTCGCACACCCGTTTCGTTTCGGCGAGTAGCGAGACTTCAGCTTCGGTCCAAATGATTTCGGCTTTGGAATTTAGAAGTTGGAGTTCTTGAATGAAGGCTTCCGAACGTTCTTTAGAGCTCTTGCGGCCTATGAGGTAGATCTTCACGCTGGCGCCAGTGGCGACGAGGGCTTTGATTGTGAGTTTGCCGATACCAGATGTGCCACCTACGAAGACGGCTATGCGTGGGGTCGTGGCATCGTTGAGTAGCGCGTTGGAAGCTTTTACTTCGTTGTAAGAAACCATTTTTGCGTTAGATGAAGTGGCATAAAATTATTATTATCAGGGGGAAAAGGCGCCTTGAAATACTGTATCTGGTCAGCGCCGAATCGGCATTCGGTTCGAACGCCGAATTTGGAAACATTGTACCTTCGTACATTCTGAAGCCTACGATTTTACCTTCCAGAGAACTCCCAAAGAGAAGTAGTAGTTTTGGAATCCAAGGCATTTACAGTAATAGCATAGTAATACTAATGAAGCTGTCCACTGCGAGAGACTTGATTGGTACAACGAATAACTCGATTTTACGAAATTTATTTTGAGACACCAATATCTTGCATCAAGCGACTATGAGAATTAGGATTGTGGTATTGAGCTATTTTTAATATATTTATTAGCAATGGTCCCGCAATAGAATGGATGGGGGGGCATGGGGGGGAGGGGAGTGAGAGGAAAGATATTTCCTGTCAATCTGGTCCCCTCGAATTTATCTATGTGGAATAATGCCTGCCATGGATGATGATGGCTTTTCTAATCGATCATATTCTAATAGACTCGAAATAAAATCAACATTTGTAGCCAATTTACATATTTGATCTAATAGAAATAGCCAGGTTGGCAGGTGTGGGATGAGCGTTGGCATAAGTTCCTAGTCACTTTATCGCGGATCATAGCCATTGAACCCAGGTAGCATAAGCAAGCTCCACTTAGATTTCCCCCGAATATTTTCAAAATAATTCATTTTGGTCCAATTGATAGCTCCGGAACTGCAATTACCCGCTTCTGTGAGGCTCTCGGGATTCCCCCGCATTTAGCCCCGCATTGGTGTCGTACTTGCCGCATCCCAAAACCGAAAAAGGTCAACATGATCGCTGGTGCCACATTTACGAGCTGTTACAAAGCTTCAGTCAGCTGTCCCTTCGTGGACCTTGAGACGAATATAAATCCTACCTCGTCACACTCGGAATTGAGCTTGCACAGCAGCTCCAGCCAAGCATATAAAATTTCACGACCCCGCACTTACCCCACTATCCTCAAGCTCTCTTCCTCTCAACTCCCTCAACTTCTCCATTTACATACCAAACAATATAATTTAAGATGGATCCTTCTGCGGGTAACATCCCTCCTATGAAGGATTTAACAATTGACAACATCACCGAGAATACGATCTTGATCAACTCGCAATCTAGCGACCAGCGCCTCACATATGTTATGGAAAGACTGGTAACACATCTGCACGATTTCGCCCGCGAGACCCGGTTAAGTACTGCAGAATGGATGGCAGCATTGAATTTCTTGGTGAAAGTAGGGCAGATATCCAGCGATGTCAGACATGTGCGTCCCTATGAATTTCCCAAGATACAAACAGAACACTGATGGCATATGCTAGGAATTCATTCTTCTCTCCGATATTCTCGGTCTCTCCCTCCTCGTCGATGCAATCGACCATCCTAAACCCCCTTCCTCAACAGAAGGCTCAGTCCTCGGTCCCTTCCACACACACGACCCTCCCACTATCGACCATGGCTCTTCCATGTCCTCCGACCCTCAAGGCGAGCCCTGCCTCGTTCTCTGCACCATCAAGGACCAGGCCGGCAACCCTATACAAGATGTGAAGATTGATATCTGGGAGACGGATAGCACTGGGCACTATGATGTGCAATATAACGATTTACAGAGTCCGGATGGGAGATGTGTCATGAAGAGCGATGAGAAGGGAGTGTTTTGGTTCAAGGCTATTGTGCCGGTGCCGTATCCGATTCCACATGATGGGCCGGTGGGGCAATTACTGTTGCTGCTGAAGAGACATCCATGGAGACCGGCTCATATGCATTTTATGTTCGAGAAAGAGGGATGGGATCATTTGATTACGTGGGTTCAAATACTCAATTTCAGGGATACATGCTAATGGTGGCATTACAGAGCCCTGTATATCCGCAACGATCCTTACGAAACTTCAGATGCTGTGTTTGGGGTGAAGCAATCTCTTATTGTCGACTTTACAAGCGCAGATGCGGAAATAGCGAAGAAATATGGAGTGAAGGAAGGAACGAAGCTGCTCAAGCACGACTTCGTCTTGGTAAGCGCGAAGGACACGGAGAAGCTGAGAGACGAAAATGCCTTGAAGGCGTTAGCAGGGCTGGGGAGAAAGGTGAAGTTGATTGACCATTTACCGGTGCCGGATTTGGATTAAATACCATGCTCAAATCAAGAAGTTTGAAGACACCTTAAAATACGGGCGTACAGCAGTTTCACAATCTCCAAATACCAAGCGCCTCACAGCAAAATCTCAACAGGCAGTGAGATTCTGTCCTAAACCGGCTCTGATTGTCTCATTTCAACTAGATCAGCCTGGCTCCTTCCCGGCTCGTGTCCCTCATTCAATACCGCCCTTCATTCCCTCTTCCGGAATCAGAAGGCTTGAATTAAAGGTGGCAATTCCATCGAAAACAACCATTTATGGTTCATATCCCAAGCGTGCAAGTACTCGTACCATGGCATTGGTATAGTGCTTGTCCTCAAGTGAGGAGGGTCCCTCTTTTTATAGCAGAGAAAGTGCTTAGACAAAAGCACCTGAATCTCAAAGAGATAGTGAGAGATTGAATCCAGGCCAAACTAGAATTGAAAAACATGAGGATTACTGTCAAAAGTACACTTGCTGTCATTGGTATCATTTTCATCGACTCGCAAGTGGTTTCCTGGTATCTTCCGAGACGAATCGAACTAGAATGGAAATATCACATATGTTGACGTTTGCTCCCCGACTCCTCACTCCCTGTGAAATCCTCCGGGTATGTGTCAATGTTCCTGTGGCCAACTTGAATGACTAAAGATGCCCTTTTAAATGTTTCTACGTAGAATGGTCCTGCCACATGCTTGTCGGATGCTCTTTCCTCCGCAAGCACCATTTCTAAATTTCACAACCAGGAAAGAGCGACCTATGCTTGACTTTCAAAAGAGATTATTTCTTCCCTTGTTCTATGTGTACGTACCGGCTTCATTTTTATAGTAGCCGCTTTGAGGACGGCCCATGTGGCAGCCGCTTGACGGTTCCGGTCCTCCCTTGAGATCGTGAGCTACGGAAGTGTAGCACTTGATGTTAGAGTAGAGGAAATAGTTCAGAGAAACTCAGAGGTACATCATTGTTTGCTGTCAACTGTGCTCTGCTGTCATTTAATCACATCAAATTTATCCACACAGTGCTGCGATTCAGCGAGCATCAAGCCATTCTATAATGTTCTATAATACTTCAAAAAATTAGCCTGTTTATGTTCAACAGTTTTCTAGTTCTGATTTAATACACAAAGTACTAGGTAGCCTCTAGACATGCCTTGTACTGTACGTGTTGTTAGCAGCTGCGATTCTGCTTTCCAGTAAGTGGTAGAAGATTTGAAGATGTACACGAAAAGCCCCAGTTCACAGCTGATTGAGATTCGTTGACTTGTCAGCTTCAGTGATACACAAACACTCCTCTTTCATCCTGCAAAGGATATCTTTTCAGTGATTGCTTGAAACCTAGATCCCTGAGTTAAGGTACCAAAAGGGGGGGCAAGATGGTCATTGTCAGTCTTGCGCGTTTGAGACTTCGAATCTGATAACCATTCACAAGTCTTAAACCCAAATTATCAAACATGGGACTTTCTGTTCAGATATTGTTTATTGCCAGACAAAGAAACCTCTCTTTCTGATGTGTCTGAATGCGAATCTCGTGCAAGGATGAAGTCAAGTCTAGAGCATGTGTTCCGTGAGCAGCATTCTTTCGGACAATTTGTCCCGCCAAAGCCGTCGGTATAAATATTTCATGGCTCAAATCTAGGCTTCTTCTGCATATAGGAGAAAGCTACTCTATACGCTGTCCATAATACGAGATGATCATTCGACCCAGTACCCCTCGAATGTTGATCCTCCTCCACCGGTTGCCTATTCGTCTCTTGGAGGTTGTGAAGCTTGCACACCTAGATTACTGATTCAATGCGTGGCGCCCTGCTCGGATTGCAACTCTGGTACCATATGAGAACCTTCTCTCATTTGAATTCATACGCACAGAGTGCACTTTGCGGTTATCATATAGAATCTTTGCGTAACTGTGACACTAAAGATATATCAGACAGAAATGGAGGGGGTATTTAGCAGTGGTGCGAACTGAGGACTGGGTAGTCGTGCTTGCCTGCAGGCTTGATTGTCCAGAGTAGAGGGCCAGAGGACTGGACAGTAGCGGAAGGGTAGGGTCCACTGTTAAAATCAAACTGCTGTTAATTCAAACTTCCAAGCTTCTCCGTTATATCTTCATTGTTTTGTACCGTCAGAGTCTTGCAATACCTAGGTGCCCACTGGGAGGAATTTTCTGGCCCAGAAGTTATTTATAGAACCCGGTAGCTGCTGCAATGATACTTTTTTGAGGCTGTCTCAGGCTCACGTGGCACGCGAGTTTGTTGTACTTCGTGATCATCGATTCATTGGTTTCAATGCGAAATCTATGCTACTCAAAAACAGGCAGAAATAGGAATTTAATATCCGAAATTGACTTGAGAAATTGTATTTAGGCAGACAGGCTAAAAACGGACCCCGATGTTCGTGCCGCTCGCTTGGTGCCTAGAAAAGGGGCAGGGGCTAAAAACAATTCTCAATTGCTCATAAAAGGCCGCGAACCTCAACAGACAAGAGAAATTCAAGAGCTCAAACTCTTTGGCCGACCACGATAAATCTACGCATTAAATTAATCTACGCGTCAACAATGGACGCCATTCCAGCTGAGGTTGATCAGCTCATCATTAGCCACCTCGACTCCAAATCAGATCTCGCCAATGCTCGGCAAGTATCAAAGTCCTTTTCAGGCCCCGCGACAGAGAGATTGTTCTCTAGACACCATATTATTCTCCCCGCCCTCGAAGACGACGTCGACTCTTTAATTCTCGGCAATCTCAATCGCATCCTGTCAAACGCAAATCTAGCAAGGGCGGTTCGCACCCTCCGCTACACAACGTCATGGGACCCCAGTAAAACCTTCGAGGACTACTGCAATGACGAAGAGACCAGCGAGTTCAAAGACTGTCACAAAGAAGCTATTGATTTGATTGCCCGCTTTCCTAACCTCACCAACCTCGAGCTAGAATTCTCAGCCGCCTGTGCCGTCGAAACCATTCAACTGTATGGACACAGTGCATACGCCAATTACTCCCCAGAAGAAGACATCCAATACCGCTTCGAAATTCTTGAGGCCGTCTTCAGTACTCTCAACACAGCTTCTTCAAAGCTCACTTCTCTTTCTATCAAAAATCTCCAGAACCATAACGATCCGGACCTCACCATGTCTGAGAATTTCCTCGCGGTCTTAGGTCGAATCACTGAGCTCAGGCTCAAAATTGTCACGGAAGCTTGCACTGCAAGTCCTGAATCTGCGTGGAACATTCAGGAGATGCATACCTTCATGGAAGATTTACCAGGGACCTGGCTTGAGCCGGCTCGGGACAATCTGACAAGTCTAACGCTGCATATGGATGACTTCTGGGGATATTATCCAAAGTGCGAGCTGCGGGGGATCAAGTTTCCCAGGCTGAAAAGGTTGGAATTGGGGAACTATACTTTTGCGCATGATTGGCAGTTGGAGTGGATATTGAGTCACGGGGAAACGCTTGAGAAGTTGGTGCTTGATGATTGTCGGATTGTGAAGACGATGCGTACTTTCGGGGCAGTTGATGAAGAACACTTTACGATTTGGCCAGCTGCACGCCAAATCGCACCTGAAAAGGGGTTGTATATGTATGCAGGGCAGTGGGCGGATTACTTCAAGAAGATGGAGGAGGGGCTGCCGAAGTTGAAGATTCTGAAATTTGGGACTGGGATTTGGGCCAACGGAGAGAATTTTGATGGAGAAGCCTGGGATTATGTCGGGTTACATGATGACAGGTACACAGGGTTTCATGCAGGAACAGGGCCGAGTCCGTGGGTCGGGCTTCATAACAGTGATGTCTGGTTGGGCGAGCTAGTTGGTGAGATGATGGATGATGAAACCTATGAGGAACGGGAGGTGGAAGATTGGGCTGCGTATGATAGCTTGATGGCTGCTTTGGCTAAGCGGTAGGCTAGGCCGTGTTGGAACTATCGTCGGAATTCAAGATAATGAGTTCGCCCGGTTGCAAAAGGCTCAATAAGTCTTGTCAGCGTGCGATCACTTACTATTTTGGGAGTAAGGCTGAAGACTGCATCAGCGCGATTGTACTTTTGGTCTTACGCCCTAAGCAAGCCTGAGTATATTTTGCGATCTTTCGTTGTCAGCTGTTGCGACTATCAGTGTACTCTGTATAGCTACGGTATATTCTACCATATATTCCACTGTTGATGTTTGCAATTCTTGCATGTCCAGGTACCTGACTTCCCGGTTTTTCTCTTGTCGCAAAACAAACAGTGGTATTTTCCCCAGCCAAAAAGCCCCTCTCTTTTGGCTCTTGGCAGTACCTTCAGGGCCACCTCCTCCAGTTCCTTCTTTTCGGCCTCAAGCGATCGAATTCTCAACTCATTCTGAGCCATTTCAGCCCTGATATCACTTGCAAGCTTCTGGTTAACTGATTCGGTCAGCAGCGTTGCTTTCGTGAGCTATGAATAATCCACAGTAGCAAACGTGTGAAATAGAAATCTGTCACTCACGATCTCTTTGCGCTGCCTCCAGTTCCGCTATCTCGGCTCTATGTTCTGCCTTCAGCTTTTGCTCTAGCTTGGCTATTTCCACCCTTATTTCGGCTCCAGCATCCGTCTGAACGAGGCTCTTGCCGCTATGAAGTTCCTCCTGAAGTCTGGTTGAGGTGGGTTTGTTTTTCAACATTGATTTGACCAGATTGCAAGCGTCATTTCCGTGCTGAGTCAGTATTCTGGAGACAGTTGAGCCACCTTCGATCATGTCTTTCCAAAACAACGCTTTCAACTCGGCCTCCCGCATTTTACCTTCGTCGTTGGTCACCTTCTCCCACATGGTAGTGGCTAAAATAACGTTCTTCAGCGAATTCTTGCCACAAAGCTTCCGCATCATTCGGAGATTCTTGAGACTAGGTCCTTCCATTCGCGGATCAATGATTCGGTGCAAGTAAATAATACCTGATAAGAGAAATCCGTCATCGTAAGTTGCCTTCATCCATACAGCGATCCGTCGTAGGATCTCGGTATCACTGAAGTTTGTATCGCTAAAACCAGGAGTATCAACCAGGTAAACATTTTCATTGCCGATTCTGCACGGTACTGCAAGAACATCCTCGGTACCTGTTGAAACCCTTAGCATTTGATTGTTTCTCTATCAGCCGGGAAGTCCCACAAGAAGTGAGGCTATGTCCAACTTGCAGATCCTTGCCAGTCACGGCCTTAATAAAGGAAGTCTTTCCCGTGCCAGTCTGGCCGAATACTGCTATTACAATGGGTCGCTTGTTGTAGAGATCGGATCTACTGCTATTGTCAATAAAATATCAGAAATTCTCATGACGTTACGAGCCTAGGGCCAAAAGTCCGTGTTTTCAGGCCATTTTCAGGGCTTAGCGAGCCTCACTAAACCAGCTTCAGGCTCCAATAATATTAATTATTTTCAAACTATTCAACAACAACAAATAGTAAATGATTCTTATTCGGTGATTACGAAAGAATTTATATAATATTTAATTTGGCCACTGAAGTTTGGGGGTTTTAACTATTGCTAATTTTGATTTGTATGCTGAAGTCCCTAAAAACACGGACTTTTGGCCCTAGGCTCGTTACTCACTCAGTCAGGAGAGGCTCAGAAGTTGTAGGTACATCTCGTGCGACGGTATCTCTGGGGGGCAAGGCTATTCTCGGCTCTTCGATTGTCTCAGGCTGCTGCTCATCGACAAGAGTAGGAGGAGCGTCCGAGTTCCATGATGTATCCCAAGCACCAGGCATCGAGGGGCTATCCGACATTGTAAAACGGCGAATTTCTCGAATCAATTTGCGATGGACGAAACCAAGAAGATGGGACTTTCGATATTTAAGATGAGGGGTATGCAGCAGTGGCTCGATGTTCCAGCCTTATTTCTCTTTTCAGCGCCGCGCATAAATTTGCACGAATCAAAAACATACCGATATTTAAATGAGGCAAATGCGAGGCCAGAATCTGCCTTCTAGTATGCCCTCTGAAATGACTGGTCGCTCTGATTCGAGTTACGATGCTGGAGCCTAGTCGCACACATTTGAAGCGTATGAACTGATTGTACTTGTCACAGTAAATTTCATCCATAATATGGTCCAGATTTGTGGTATAAGATAACACCAGGAGGCAACCTACGACTGCAGGCTAGCGAACTGGCGTACATCAGAGATTTCCAGCAGCCATCTGCATGATTAGAGTCCCGAAGTCGTCTAGCTGAGACAGCCAATGGTCAAGAGTGCCTTCGGCTCTGAGATGGAAATTCAATAGATCTCCATATGTCAAGCGCTTCCGTCCGATTGCTCTTTCTGCTATGTATGCTTTCTCCCATTCGGCTCTTGTAGACGCTCTCCACATGTCCCTCCCGCACGGCAATGTTAGACCAGCTAACAGGCTTCCGTCGCATTTGTATGCTCGTATAGCTGAAGAGTAATCGAAAAGAAAATCTACCAGACAGAGGAGAATTATCGTGCTGTAAAAGTCGAGGATTTTAGTTAGCAGTAAGCTCGAAGAAGCGCCGCACAGGATAGACGACGGAAATCATCTTACCGGCGAAGTGATTCAGCGAGGATCCAATCTTCCCATGAGGGAATTCCGATGGCAGGGTTATCGTAATCCATGACCCGGCCTTTGCTTACTTGTACAGATAGCTTCTAATCACTCATCAGCGACTGCGTGGCTTCGCCCAATGGCTTACCATGAAATTTCGCGTACAATCATTGTATCGATCAAAGGAATATCAAAATTTGTTGCGTCTTCGTTATCCTCTGCGACGCGGAGAAGAACATATACGGTGATAGCTTGAAGAGCGGCAACGGCATCTCGGTCGTTGTAGTTCAAATGCTGCTTTTTGATTAGACGACTAAAACGAATAAGATAGCCTCAATCCCGTTTGGAAGACTTACCTCTGCTAGAAACCTCTGTTGCTCCATCTGTATGGTTCTCCAGATGAATGGCGTGTTTTCTTTATTTTTCACTGAGCACATTTGTACGATGGCAGCGCAAACTTCTAAAGATGCCGGTTGAGATCCATGAGTGACCAGATTCCCAGCTTGGGATCCCCTACGACGATTTTCTTGATGAAGGAAGGGTGGCGGACTTGGGCTAAGTATCCTGTATGGGTATGATCGAAGAGTGGATAGCACATATTTACGGCTCAATGACATGCTACCACTCGGTGGCTTTCTTGCTGAAAATACCTTCGGCGTGTTGGGAAGTATGTGTTCAAATTCATCAATAGAAATGGAACTGGTGCACCGCCATTTCGTAGGTGAGTTCAGACCATCACTAGAACCATTCGTGGAATGCTGGACTTCTTCGTCAGAAGTAAACTGAGCGGATGACATGCTAGAGTACTCTGGGAGATCAGTTGTGGAGCCAAAATATTCAATATAGTTGGTTGAGGCAGTCTCGGTAGTATCGACCCAAGGCAGAGTCTCACTCTGCATCAAGTTCAAAAATCCCGAGTTCCACCAATCGATACCAGAGATATCTATTTCTTCGGGACCAAAGCCATGAGAGTTGAGTGATGATGTGGTTGCGGGGTATCTACCTCTCGCGACCAATTGCGTGGGGTGAGAGGAATTTGATGTTGAGTTCGTAAGTGAAAAGTGTTCCGGCATCTGATCTGAGGGTTTTCCTGGAAGATTCGAAGTCGATTGCGCTTTTGAAAGGGGCTCATAATTACAGCCAAGGTTCTTCGTCACGCAACGGGAGCAGTTTGGTTGTGTCAAATCACACCGTGCTTTGGCGCTGGTGCAGGCCCCACAGGCCTTCTTTCTTGACCTCACACGAGTCTTCGCTCTTCGGCAATATGAAGCATGACGCAGTTGTGATTTCCCTGAGGTTATAATTAGTAAAGAAGGTCTCAATCAGTTCCTTACGTACGATTGTCGAATGTCTTGGCACAAATGTTGCACCTCATTTCCTGCCGAGCGTGGACCGAGGTCTCCATGCTGTATTCACGCAAAGAACCACAATAGTGGCTGGCGGAGACGTTTGGTCTTCGTTTGATATGGCTTTGCTCTATGGTTGTGTTGGTAAGCAGAAGCTTGAAGCAAGTGACGACGGAATTCCGTGAGTACCTAGGTAAATCTCGCTTGACAAATCAACCACTAACCGAAAAGAGGTTAATCCCCTCGCTTACATGGCTTCCTCAGGGGTCAGGGGCATTTTCGCATTCTTGAAGGGTTATCCTGTGTCTCAGAATTTGGCAAATCTTTTTACATAAATGATCTTCATCGGGATTTATCCCTGCCATTGATTTCAAGCGCGATTCGTTCTTTTGGCGCGGCTGCTGAGGTTTCCTCAACCTTCACACGACATCCATGGCTGGTTCTGCACGAGACTACGGACTCCCGCAAGAAACAATGCGAATTAGTCATTTGGCTCTCAAAGTGTCTAGGGACATGATGAGTTAGAATCTCTGATGGCAGTATAAAGGGCCTCGATGGTCCCCTCGAAAAAATCAGTTCACCCACAGCATTCCTCTCATCCTTTTAATTACTTCAAACTCTCACCATGGCACAAATCACGAATAACCTAGCAGCACTGCTTCCATACGAGAAGGCAAAAACTATGGAAGTAGGACCAGGGCCAGTACCTAATCCTGGCGAGAATGAGGTTGTGATCAAAACAGCGTATGCCGCGGTTAATCCAACTGACTGGAAGGTAAGTACGCTTTCTCGTTATGCAATGAACTGCGACTCATCGTTACAACCCAGATGCAAGATGAGCCTTATTTCAAATTGCCATATCCGTGGATCTTTGGCACTGATGTTGCGGGTACGATTGTGCAACTTGGCTCTGGCGTAACTCGATTCAAAATCGGTCAGCGAGTCATCGGACATTGCGATAGTCTTCTCACCCAAAAGAAAACTAACTCCGCCTTCCAACTCTATACCACTTGCATGGAAATTCTCGTGGCGGAGGTTCCAGACTCAATCCCTCTATCTCATGCAGCGGTTCTTCCTTTGGCAATCTCTACCGCGGCAACTGCCCTTTTCAGACATCTCAAGCTCCCCCACCCGAGTCTCAATCCAAAGCCTACCGGCAAGACTGTATTGATCTGGGGTGGTAGTTCTTCCGTTGGTTCCTCCGCAATTCAGTACGCATACCCCTCATCTTCCTTCATTTCTTTCCAAACCCCCTTGCCCTAGACACAAAAAGCCGTGACTGACTTTCAACTCAATCTAGATTGGCAGTAGGTGCCGGGATGACGGTAGCCGCGGTTGCTGGAGTGCGTAACCATGACTACGTCAAGAACTTGGGGGCTTCGTACTGTTTTGATCAGAAAGACGAAAATATTGTTGAAGAAATAATGAAGGTCATGAAACCCGGCGACGTTGTTTTTGATGCCATTAGCATTGAGAGCTCCCAAAAGGCGTCAGCGGAGATCATCCATAGACTTGGGGGTGGAAAGCTGCCTATCGTTCTCTGGCCGTCTCCTACTGGATACGACAATGTCGAAACAGTATTTGGTAGGTACTAGATTCCCATCTGGCGTGTCTCTCACTCATATTAGTCTAGTCAACGGCCTCGACCCTGGACTTGTTGAGCCCGAGCTAGGCGACGCGATATGGCGCAAGTATCTCCCACAAGCCCTGGCCGCTGGAAAATTACAGCCCAAGCCTGATCCACTGATCGTGGAGGGAGGATTAGAGAAAGTCGGGGAGGGCATTGGTCTTCTGAGAAAGGGAGTTTCGGCGAAGAAGGTTGTTATTGAAATTTCGAAGGAGTAACCTTGGCATCTTCTTAAAACCCGCTAGTCTCTAGGGCCGTTCAGAGTCTTTGGGAAGTCCATGCGTGCTTCAATTCGGGTTTTTTTTTAGTGCAATGAGGAATCCAAGACAAGCAATATATAAGAAGTTTTGAAACAATGAATAGAATTTCATTCTTCTCGAAGCACGGAGCTAATTAAACAGAAAAAACAGGTCTCCATTAGACTTTCTTAGCCTACATCTACTAACCTTTAACAATTGCTAGTACGAACCCATCAAACATTTCATCTTCTCCTTTGTGGTCCGAGACCGTAGAAATCAGCGTGGCGGTAACATTCGGCTCTTTTCCAATCTTAGCCACCAAAGAATCAGCTTTCCCAACCGCATCTTCTTCTAATAGTTCTCTGACCACATTATCCACATATATACCGCCGTTGACTCTAGTCAACTTCACAGCCCACAAGAAATAATCATACTGCTCTTCCCAAGCGGCATCAATGAACACGAAATCGAATTTTCTCCCCTCCGCTGCAAGCTTCGGCAACACATCGAGCGCCGCGCCAAGAATTATATCAACGTCCAGTCCTTTAGTATTCTCAAGTGCAACGTCACGGTGCTTGGGATCGATCTCAATACTTGTCACTTTTGCACCGGTGCTTGCAAACCAGATGGTGGAATAGCCGCCTAGAGTTCCAATTTCAAGGACTGATTTTGCATTCATGAGCTGGCATTGGATGGCCAGATATTGGCCTTGAAGTGCGGTTATTGAGATTGGAGGAAGACCTTTTGCAGTGGAGTTGGTGAGAGCGTTGTCAAGCTGTTTGTTTGGTCGCAAGAGGCTCGCACGCGCGTGGGTTGCGATTTTCTCAGCCTCGGGCAGTCTGTTGGCCATTTTGGCTGGGCTGTGTTGCAGGGATTCGAAGGTATTTGCTACTGTGAAAACTTGAACTTCCATATACAATCAGCGCGAAACATTTTAAAACGATGGGGTTATATGCTTACAAGTTGCTAGGGCGGTATGGATTGCAGTTTATTTCACGGCAGAGGAGGATCAGAAGAGGAGAGGACTGAGGAATTTATAATTTTCCACTTGTCTGTTAAATGCGATTCAGTTCGCAAATATGAGGCTACTGCCACGCGTTGTTTAATAAGATTATCTGATACTAGTGGTCAAATAATGCGGAGTAGATGTTGCGGAGTAGTAAGATACGGGGTTAGAAAAGTGCGGAGTTGAGTCTATCACCGGCCCGAGCTCGAGCGAATAAGCCGAAAGTTAATTATCTCCGCGAAATGGAACTAAGCAACGGGGGTAATGATTTGATTCTCTCGGGCCGGTCCCCAAGTCTAATTAAGAGGTACCTGAAGCTTACAAGCTCCACTATCGGCAATCTATTCTCTTTCAATTCTGCCGCCGACATTAGCCTCATGACCAACAAAGTCAGACAATTAGAATTCGACAAAATAGGGATTTAATGATACTCTGCTGGCCCTCGGAGGCTGCGTCCCAAACCCATGCTAAGAAGGTGACAGAGCTTTTCAATTCCTGATTGGGGACAGCCTGAAGGCCTGAAATCTGAGAGAGGGGCTTTGGATTTGATAGAGACAAAACAAAATAGAATAGAAACCACACATGGATATTTGGGGAGCGAACATCGAAAAACAATTACGCATAATCGCGAACAAATCTGTGACCAATGCAACGGACAACGGAATGAGAAGTCGTTTGAAATTCAATTAAGAGAGAAGGCAAAGCGAGGAACCTGACAGTGAAAAGTCAAAAGACCAACGATGAATGCATGGAATTAAGCAAATAACGATTAAAGGCTTGGGAAATGCTTGAATCATATGCATACTTTTCAACCCAGCCAATAGTCCCTACATTTGAACAAGCAATATCATAAATTCCCACCAGCCTCACCAGCTTACCAGAATCAGCCCACGACTATTCCTAACCATATCTTAGAGTAGAATGGAGTGTATGTGTCCGCATCAACGCAACTAGAAGGCCAGCTATAGAATCAGCACCGTTTCTTTTTTTATTTTCGAAATCTAGTCACGGTCAAAAGCGCGCCCAATTTCCAGATCAAAATGTTTTCGATGGAGTCTCAAGCTAGAGGCTTCAATCTTATCGAAGTGTTTGGAGATCCGAAAAACAATGGTGATTGATTGTCCTCTCGTCCACAAACTCGGAAGCGCATGGGTGAAAGGTATTAGTTTCAAAGCTGTGATATCGTTTTTACACACGATGAAACGTCTCTCTTGCCCTTTAGATGGATGGGGAGAGAACGAGAAGCCTAGTGCAGTAGTAGACTCGGCATTCAATGGCGCTCAACGAAAGGGTTACTTTTTACGAGGCTAACCTCCATTCGTCCTTCGCCTGCGACAGAGGGAGTAATATAATAGGGCTGTTTGGCAATTTAACTTACTGTAATTGAACGTTGCCAATAGGATTCCCAAGTGAGAAGTTGTACGCCTCAAGATACCCCGAGGATGACATTAAAATCCATAGTCCACAAGCTAGGGAGGAAATTTTCCCTTCTCTAGCTGCTTAAGGACTCTCATGCCGGTAGGTAAAAATAGAAAAATCAGCCTCATTTTCCAATTAAATCGTAAGGAAAATAGTGCAACCAGACGGTGAAGAAAAATCGCGACGAGTCATAAATTACTCCAGAACCGGCCACTCCTGTCGACAAAAAAATCAAAGCGGTATGAAGCGGAGAGTTCTCGTTGCCTAATTTCGGTAGAACTGAGGCGGTGAAACTTTCAGCCCTACAATGTATGGGGGATCGCTGCTAAGAAGGCATTGTTTGTAAGAATGAAGTCAGTGGCCCTGAGGACTTGCCCGGTTGGCGGGCTCGTATAATTTCAATTCGGCTAAGGCATGTATGTGGCTCAAATATAGATTTCGTGGTTCGTTGCCGCAAAAATCATAGAATGTAAGCAAAGGAGTGATTACCTGTTCCTTCAGCAAATTCGTGAAAGCCAATACGAAAAATCGCGAGAAAGAAGTGTGATCCAAGCCAAGAATGCAAGGGCTCAAAATGCATGCAGCCAATGAACTATCCCTGTATGATGCAAAACAACGGGTTAGGAGAAGTACGACAGTACAGATGACCCAATCATGGATAGATGGCTTGACAAGAGAAGAAAATACTACCAACGGAGAAATTCTTGAGCAAACTAGATTATCGAGGAACGGTACTTCGGGTTTTGTACGTCGAAATACTATTGTTCCTCTCATCATTCAAGGTTTTTAGTGGGTTTAAAATCTCTGTATTGTGGACATTAGGTAATCTAGCTAACAGAATATTTCCAGATTCAAGCCGATATATGACAAGTGCAAATTTCCGATGAGAAGGAAGGGCTATGGTAGAGGATTCCCAATAACGTAATCAAATAGTAGAGGCTGAGAGGACGTTTCGTGAACCGCCTTAGCGAAGCGCGTATTAATCATCATACGAACAACACGAGAGGCATGACACATATGTAAGTCATTCATAAGCATAAAATTAGCTCTAAGAATGACGTTAGCCATACCATTCCAGATTGCGCCCCTTTTGAGTATGGTTTCTGATTGGCCAACCTTATTCGGCTCAAGGGTTTTTGAAGAAACGAATGCGAAAATCCCTGACTACCCTTCTAAGCTCCGCATAATACCCAAATGATCACCGATAACTGCAGCGGAACCGCATGTGCTGTTCAACACGGGGCAGAAACCCAAATTTGCCGGTAGTCATTTCCTACGCTTGCGTGTCTAGTGAATTTTCCTTAAAACCCACTCGCTCTCGCTCTCGTAGCCCGAACTGATAGCCGCGCCGAGTACACGCATCCGAAGTATGGATACATCCCGGGCACGATCGAGAAGTACCTCTGCGTCCGAGGACAAAGAAAAAAAGTCGAAGCACCCAAGACTCTATCATAAGAAAAGTCGGAATGGTTGTCAAAGATGCCGTGCGAGACGAGTTAAGGTATGTATAGATTTCGTAACCCTCCGCTTACTTACCTAATGTACATCTGGAGAAGCGATGGCAGTGAGGAACGCACGTGATGTACTTTTGCGATTGTGCAAGAAGATTCTGGTGGGGAAATCTAGCCCAGAATTTTTAGAGAGCTCGAATGTATCTCCAGCTGCTGGTCGTTCGCTGAATTGCAGGGACATTTTGTTGGCTTGCAGACGTGTGCAGCCCCCCTTTCCCCTCTCCACATCTCCTCAAAACCCAATGACCCGTCACCGAGTGTCACTTGTAATTAACCTCGTAGGCAAACGTAGGCTAATATGATGTTAGTGCGATGAGACACGACCAACATGCGGGGATTGCAGTCGCCAGTAAGTTTGTAACCGCGGAATCACTCTTCTGTTGTGGGTATTTTCCGGGCTTCGGAGCTATGTACGGATTCGTAGATGAGGCACTGGCATCATCTCCCTCAGACTAGACATCCAATTCAGGTACCGATCACTAATAAGGCCTAGTCGTGTCTCCTGTTTATACGATCGATCTCCTCACTCTTCGAGATCACCATCCGCGCAGCCCCGCGTCCTCACACCTGCCCCACCGCAAGAAACAAAACTCCCTGCTATCGTCAAGGGCTATCGAACCCCTTTTACAATTCGTGGCAGCCCTGAGGCTTTCAACCGGCTGAGCATCACTTCGTACCCTTCCGACGACAACTTCATGCTCCCTGAAAATGCTGAACGGCGCAGGGTAGAATTGCGACTCCTCCAAAACTACATCACAAGCACAAGTCACACCTTCCCAGGATGTAACAATCCTGCTGTGCTCGAAAGCTGGTCAATCGAGGTTCCAAAATTGGCTCTTCAGCACGACAATTTGTTGTACCCAATGTTTTCAATTTCCGCTCTTCATCTGCTGAAATCCGAGCCTCAGAATCAGGATCTTCAAGCTGCACGACAGAGTTATATAACTCTTTCATTACAAGAACATAGACGAGCAGTTGCGGTACTAAATGAAACAAGTGCAGAAACTGTTATCTTAGCATCCACATTGATTCTCATGGATGCATTTGCGTCTCTTCAACTTAGAAACTTGAAGCCTTATACTCCACCCTCTCTATGGCTTCAAATGTCACGAGGGGGTGGTTCCGTGTACGGCGCTGCAAAGGGATTTTTCTCTGACCGATTCATTGCAAAGTTCACAGCAATCACAATGGTAAATCCCGGAATGCAGGAGGCACATAGCCTTGAGGATGATAAGAATCGAGAAGCGTATCAAGGACTTCTTCGGCAAGATTTGAAAACAGACGAAGTGTGGGACGACGAGACGAAGGAATGCTATGAGAAGACGCTAAATTACATTGGAAGTGTGCAGATTGCCATCCAGAATGGAGAACATGCGATGGCTATCACTCAACGAATTATGGCTTTCGCGGTATTGGCTCCAAAGAAATTCATTGAAGCCGTTGAGCAGAAACGACCAAGAGCACTAGTTGTTCTGGCGCACTTTTTTGCTCTGGGACAAGGGCTGGAAGATATTTGGTGGTTCGGAGATACTGCGCAAAGAGAGATTCGGGCAATCTGGAACGAACTTCTGCCAGGGTGGCAGGGGCTGGTGTCGCCATTGCTTGGATAGGGCAAGGATAGAGCATAGTGAGCAAGGCATCGTTGTTTTTGCAGCGAAATGTAAATTGTATAACTAGACACATAGATAGATAGATAGATAGGCGGTGGTTCATTCAGAGGGCGCGAAAAGATTGATGATTATCATGCATTTCAAAACTTCCCAAATCAATTGCCAGCAGCATCAGTAGCCGCTAAAATGATACTAATGATAGTTTGTCGCTTCTCAAACTCTCCAATGACCATACACATTGCCGTGGCCACCACGACGTCCTTGAGTCTTTGTTGGGTTTTCTTCAACTCATCAATGTTTGAACGCTGATCCACTAGAGCCTTCTCCATTGAGTGCCCTGCGATATGCAGAGCCTTGAAAGTGGGTATAACATTTTCTGATAAAAACTCCTCCAAGACTTCTTGGAAAACCTCCAGTCGTCCTGCTTTGCGCTTGCTCACAGCAGACGTGTACATTGCCAGTATCAATTCCGAACTTTCGGTTTGTTTTCCGCCCTCCACGGCTTTCCCAGCAATAGTAACAACCAGTTTCAAATGATGGAACATCAGGAAAGGTCGCCATATCTTCGCCCGTGAATGAACCTTCCCCGTTCCTTTCCACGCAAAATTAAACCCTCTCCAGTGGAAACGATATTCCCTCGCCCGTGATAGCGGTGCCACCCATCTCAACTCCACCACCTCCTCAGGTTTTACCTTCTCCTCCACTGAGGTGTCGGCTTTCTTGAGCTGCTTATTTTCTTCGAACCACTCCTTCCCACTCTCCCCCCACCATCTCCGCTTCCGCACCTCATAGCCTCTCAGTGTCCCATTTGCCCCTTTCTTCGTCCCGAAACGGGCATTCACAACACCCCTTCCATCAATGACGCCCTCCTGTTTCATACAATCCCCGAACTCAATCCGCCAGCACCTCCATCCGCAAGACGTATGCAACAACGCCGCAACAGGCGCTCTTTTATTTCCGCCATGTCGCAGTGTGTAAGGTGGGCAATGGCCGTATAGAGTTGGCAGATAGAGGAAATAGGGAGACGTTTCGGTTCGCGGGTCGGTGGCAGGCTTATCGTAGGCTTTCGCGCGGGCCATCTTGGTTGATATGGTTGATGTTCGACGCGCTAGAAAGCCGGGCTTTGGTGGACTGGCAGACGTTGACGTGGATTTCCATGAGTGGGACTTGCTCGCCGGAAGCCGAAGGGGGGTATTTGAATCGCTGAGGGTATGGATCGAGTAGTTCTTAGACTTGTCTTTGCCTGAGTGGTAGATATGGTAGATGGCAACAGGTACCGTGTTGTCTTGGAGACTAGTTGAGGGGGAAGCTTGCTCCATCTTTGCTTGTAGACGTGTAGTATTCCGATATACAGCACATAAAAGGAGTTGCGAGGAGAATTCATGCAACTGTTGACCGCACTCGCGTTATACAACAAAACGCGTTGTTATCAGGCCACTCGACCTGTGCCAGCACGGCTGCGCGCCGTACCTATATAATACTTTCCCATGACTTGTAACGGAACTGAACTTGTAAGACGGGGCAATTGATAGAGGAAATTGAAGTTGCGGCTTGAGCACTGCCACCACCAGCCAAGAGTTAGGGACGTTGTGAGGTCGACGCATTCCCCCACATGCTGGAAACCCCTGCATATATCATCACGTGGTTTTGCTCTGAAATATTATTGGAAAGATACAGAAAGAAAATACATTTTAATTGAATAGAGTATTTAATTCAGTTGAGTTGATTAGCTGTTGTAGAGCATCTTGTGAAGGCTTTTGGGTTTGGAAAAAGAAAGGTGCGTTTATCATCAACCTTATTTTGACATCTTCTCCAAGCAAAATTGAACCCTGTTCTTTCACGCACCACAACAATCCCAGCAATATACGAAAGGATCTATGGATTCATTCTGCTAAATTGTAGATTGTATGCAGCAATCAGCCAACTGCTCTGAGGTATTTTCCCTTAACTACGCTGAGCGAGGTACACATATTACGTCGCATATATACATATACCAGGACCAAGGCTAGCCCGCGTTACATCGTCGTAGTAAGTAATAATTTTTGTTGTCTCGTTGGCATGTTAAATAACTATTGATAGACCCTTATGTCATCATGCCCGACCCTGGCGCTACTCTTGTCCCCGATACCAGACAGCAGAATATTTCGTCCAATGTCGAAAGCCTGGCCGACCATGGCTGTACCCTTCGAGTGGAGAAGAGCATGCAGGCGACTTCACTAGAAGACAGCAGTTCTCTTCAGTTTCCCCGCTTTTCGGAACTACCATACGAACTCCGGCGAGATATTTGGCTCTGTGCTCATCCGGGGCCCCAATATGTCATTCTCCACAATCACCCTAGTCGATGTTCCCCTTTTAAACCTCATATTCGCTCTCCATTTGCGCAGCTCCTCACAAACCATGAGGCTAGGACACTTCTAATGGAAAGTTACACGCATATGTTCAAGGGATTTCCGGGCGTGGAACCTGAGAGAGGATGGTATTTTAATCCACGACGGGACACCTTATGCTTGAAAACCGGGCTTCAGGGCTTAAGGAGACTATTACAAAACTTGCCCGATGAAATCAAGACACTCAGATACTTGGACGTCAATGCACCAATTGTGGATGCTCGTTATAGGTTCATAGACGACTACACGCCACTTATCAATGCCCGCTTGAAACTTCTTACCATCAGAAATTTCAGTATTGATCGCCATCCCACGAGCTGGCGCCCATTCAAAGAAGTTACACTCTTTCTAACAAGAGTTCTACAGCACGAGAAGAATGTTGATTGTGAGGAAGGGAAGTGTACCAGGTTAGCAATTCGATTCGACCATGATAACGACGATTACAACGACGACGAATGCTGGGAGCGACAGACCTTCTGCAAAATTCATGATGAAGGCAAACCCGACAAACATACCTGCATCGATTTCGAGTTCCTTGCGGAAAGTCCTAATCCAACTAGCGGTCCATGGCATCGCTCGACTGCCAAAGGGTTTGATGTTCATTTACCAGAAACGCATGACGACAGAACACTTCCGCCTGGGACACGGGAAATTGACCTGCATAAGTATACAGCTAGTGATGGGTCGGTTCTGCCAATACCGGCGAACTGGGCGGCTTTGTTGTCCCCAGATTGAGCTATCTGCCTTAACACCGTGATGGCGAGCTTATTTTGCTGGCTCACGATGTTCAAAAATCAGTATTCCCAAGTAGTGTTCGGAGCTTCTCAGTTTCACACAAACTTTCCCCGTATATCATATTCGACCTGTCCAACTGGAACCGCGAGACAGTCCCTCCCTGGCCTACGGCTGCTTAAACTAAAGTCTGGTGATATCTGTCAGCGCATTCGCCCAAGTCTTGATATCGATACTCCGAACTATGGCTGTTGTTGGTGTCCGGTGACCACTTTATCGGCAGTTCCAGCCCTCGACGTTGAAGTTCGTCATGTCGCGGATTTCGCCTCCCATTTACCTTTCATGGAAGACTACATTAAAACACTTCTCCTGTGGACATTCTCCCACGACGGGAGAGCACTCATTTCCCAATCTAAGGCCGAATTGCTTCAAGTGATCCACAACCCAGGATCGCGGTTTGTCCTACCTCAATTTGGCGTATCCTCATTTGCACAACCGTTTCATCCATACCGCTTAGAGCACACGACTCGATACCGTGAAGACTGCTCAGGGCCTGTCTTCAAACCGCAAACTATCAGCCCGAGTTCAAACAAAGCCCGATGGAGTAGATCAACTGGCACGCCGGCAGTGAGCACTTCAGTTCTAAAAATCCTAATTCTTCCTCGCATTTCGAATCGCGCACTACTTTCAACCGCTCGGTATCGCTCATCGGCACATCGCAAAAACCAGCCTGGGGGCCCTTAAAGCATTGCGATCTCACTGGGGCTACGTTCCCGAATTAGTTGATTATGAAGGACTATATTAATTGGCCGGAATCGGAACGGCGGCTTTGTGCTGGAACCTTGCCGTGCAAGTCGCCTTGAAGGGCTTTGTCTAAGGATGCATGGCGGCGGCAGAATTGAGGCCTAGCACATGTCATTGTCTATTTCCCGTGCTTGTGGGTTGAATTAATGCTTGCTAGACGATGGCTTTTTTTCTGTGATGCAAACACGAGTTTTCTTCTTCTTTTTTCTTTGGGGTTGAGGTTACCGGCAGGTCCGCGGGGTTGAGGGTCTTGACATAAGATTTTTCATGGTGTCGCGTAAATGCTAGAACTAGAACCTCTTCTTTATATTTCATTTTGTCTAGTTTACCTATTTTTCTTTTTGATTTGGAAAACACCGTAGGAAACACTGGGCAACTTTCTATATTTTCATGAACCAATAGTCAATATCGCTTTTCTGTCTCAAGATGACCTGAATGCCTCAGGTCCAGTTTCTATATACTAATTTCAGCCAATGCGCAGCGTTTTACTTGCAGGGTAGAAGGCAGGGCTCTATTGAGGGATATGTGTCAAGGAAAATTGAAAGGTAGTGCATATTTGACATGATAGGGCTGAAGCTGGAATAGCTTCACACGCACGAACCACAAGTATATCCAGCAAGCCATGACAATTTTTCGTCAGTAACTGCTATCACCCCATACAAAAACTCTAGAGATCGCCGGGAGTTTCTTTTTGGCATTGATTGATATAAATCGGCATTTCCGAGCCTCGGGATATGGGAAAATTGAGCACTCATTTCGAGAATTTTGCATCACACGGCGATCTTTGAAAATCAAAAAGAAGTGAGACTTTGTTGAGAAATTTCTGTGTTGATCCGTATCAATACATTCTACTGGGAAATCTATGAAATTCGTTTCCCTGGGTATCCGTAAACTCCTATCCCATGCTACTGTTTCGCTTCTGGACCCCCACCAACCGTGAACGGGGCCCCCTTTTTCATCCTCGCTTCAGCCATCTGAGACGTATGCAACTCCAAATCCGTGTTGATCGCATCTCCGCCCTTCTCCTCTTGATCTGGGATCTCTATTCTCCTATGAGACAGATATGATATCCGATTTCCTTATAGTGATCGTCGTTTTGAAAAGTAAGAAGTTATCGCTGCCATTCAGCACCAACCCCTCCCTTCATTCCCCACCCCCTCACCAAAACTCCCTCCAAACCTCCTCCGTCCTCCTCCTCCTCGTCTCCCTCATCTTCCTCCTCACCTCACTCTGTTCCTCCTCCCACGCATCCCTTCTCCCCCCATTCCCTCTTGAACCCATCAAACTCCCCCGTACCTCTCGCATAGTTCCATAATCCCAATCCTGCAATTCCGTATCCACCGAGGAGGCACTAGTCGTTGAAGCGGACGACGAACGGCGGGAGAGACTGGGGCGTATGAAGTCATTGTCCGCGGCGGCCGGTGGTGGAGGGTGGGGATGAGAATGAGAGGGGGAATGAGGGGCAGTAATCATCCATGTGAGTAAGCGCATTGCGTTGGTGGGGAAGTGTAGGTGAATATCCGCCATTTTGCTTTTCCTTTCCTTTCTTTCTTTTTCAAAAATTGTATTGAATAAATTTTGTTTTGTCAAAGAATTGCAGGAGTACAAAATACAAACTGCGCCAATAATCTGGGATCTGGGCGTTTATAACTCTATTTCACGATCCTCAGGGTGAGGGGCAACTCGTCTCGACACTCGAGTTTCACGCAAGAAGCGAGAAGGTCGATCAAACGACATCGCGTCAAACACTGTTCTTACACTGGGTCAGACACCTGTCATACGGGTATTCTTTCCAATTCCAATTCCCGTTCCCATCGAGGCCCTTGTTGTATTGTAACGATATCTTTGCGCACGCGCCCAAGATAAGGTTTTGGAAGTTCTCGCGAGGCAGGGCTCAATGACAACACCAAGAGTCTTCGTGATCCGCCACGGCGAAACAGAATGGTCGCTCAATGGGCGACATACGGGCACGACTGAATTGCCTTTGACAGTGAATGGGGAGAAGAGGATAAGAGCTACGGGACGGGCGTTGGTGGGTGATGATCGGTTGATTGTGCCTAGGAAGCTTGCGCACATGTTCGTTCCCTCTTCCCCTCTCTTGTGCTCTCCTGAAACTTGTTTTCCTACTTTTCTTCTTGGGTACAGAACATCCAGCTGATCTTCAATCGGAAATGTAAAGCTACGTCTCACCACGCAAACGCGCCCAACGCACCCTCGAGCTCCTCTCCCTCGGCTGCCGCGACAAACTCCCCTGGGAACAACAGCGCACGCATGGCGATATAAGAACAGATGCTAATGTACAAATTACGGAGGATATAAGGGAGTGGGATTATGGGGATTATGAGGGTGTGACGTCCCCCGAGATACGGAAGAGGAGGGAGGCGGAGGGAATTCCAGGTGGGAGGTGGGATATTTGGAGGGATGGATGTCCGGGTGGAGAGTGCGTTTTTCTCTTCCCCTATTGCCCCCTTCTCTCTCGAAATTAAAATTTCGTAGCAAGGATTGCGGTTTATACAATATAGTACTAATACACCCCCAGATCTCCCCAACAAGTCACCGAAAGAATCGACCGCCTAATCGCCGACATCCGCACCCGCTTCCACGCCCCCGCTCTCGCAGACAAATCCCTCCCTGGCGACGTCCTCCTAGTAGCACACGGACACATACTCCGAGCTTTTGCCATGAGATGGGTAGGCAAGACGCTGGAAGATGGACCGACGTTTTTGTTGGAGGCGGGAGGGGTGGGCACGCTGAGTTATGAGCATAGGAGTATTGAGGAGCCGGCTATTTTGCTGGGTGGGAGTTTTATGGTGGATTTAGTGGAGAATAATGAGGTGGATGAGAAGAAGAATGAGGGGGTGGGGAAATAGGGGATGGGGTGTAGAGGTGTGGGGTGAAGGAGAGAGGGTTTGTATATATTTAGATGAGCAATGATGGTAATGAATATAGAGTAATGCTAGACTTTACAAAGATTCCAAGCTATCTCAACAGCTGTGAAATATTGCCTCACAACGTACAGCACAGTGAGAAATTACAAAAGGCATACGGTTCTTCTTTCGATTTCTGCAAATCTTTGAATCTAATTTAGGCATTTCTTCTTTTCTAATTCTAGCAAACAGCAACACCAAAACTTCTACCCCTTAACAGTAATCTCACTAGCCCTCATCTCATCAAAGCTCTCCTCACTACTATGCCGACTCAACCCCTTCTCCCTCTCCTCGCCCCCCACAACCCCCTTAACCAACACACCCCCCTCTCTCCTCTGTTCCCTCCCCACTTCCCTCTCTTCAAGCACATATTTCCTCCCCTCCCCAAGAACATTCGCCCGATGCCACGGCCCAACAAACATACCCTCCGGGTCAGCTCCATCCCGTATCTTCTTCCATTCCACAAGTCTTTCTCCATACATGTCTTTAATTTCTTCTGCGCCGACTTCGAAATTCTTCGCCCAGTGGGGACGGCCGCCGAGTTCTTTCATTAGGTATTCGAAACCTTGGTAATAGCGGAAACGACAGGGTGGGTCGCTGTTGTAGGGTCTATATAACGTAGCGTTGAGATAGAGAGTTGGCTCATCTGTGAATGTGGGGTCTAAGTATGGGCGTGGGGTTGTTGAATTTGAGGTATCTGTGACGCGGACTTCAACGGGTGCGTGAACGTATAGTCCTTCGGCGCTGTAGGGGATGCCGTGGGGAACGTAGTCTGGGTCTGTGGGTGGGAGGTGATTGAGCCATGAGCTCAGTCTTCTTAATGCCTCTGGTCCTTTGTGTAATGGAATCGCCCACTCGTTGACAAATTGGCTGTATAGACAGTTCATCAATAACGCCTCTCTGCTGGGCTGAATGGCAGACGTCGAACTGCCTGCTTTAAATCCGTATTGCATCCCGAATACAAACCATTCCACCCATGGCAAAATCCTAGGGAAGTACTGAGCGACACCGAGGAGATTATGGTAGACGTGATATCCAAGCCAGGCATCGTAGTATGATTTTGGCGGTGGTCTGGGAGTTTCGTCTGTCTTTTCGGCACTCCACACTACTGCCCGTCTCGTATATGGAAACCACCATACCCTTACGAACTCAGTTTGTGTCCATAGCTCTTTATTCCACGAATTAAACATCTTGATATCCGTATCAACGATTTGTTTCCACCGCAATGTGAAAGCCGGTACAGCCTTGAAAGTAATCTCACTTATGACCCCCAATGCTCCCAAACTAAGCAAACTGGCACGGAAAAGCTCTGGATTCTCCTCCGCAGAGCAAGTCTCGGTCTTCCCGCTGGCAAGAGTGATTCTCAACCTCAGAACGCTGGAGCTCAATATCCCATGCCGCAACGTACTCCCATGTGTCCCCGTAGAAATAGCCCCGGCAATACTCTGCTCATTTATACTCCCCAAATTCGGCATCGCCAACCCGATCTTATCCAGTTCCGCGCTCAACTTATACAGCCGTATCCCACTCTCCATCCTCACGACCCCCGTCTCCCTATCCACATCCAGAATCTTGTTGAAATCGTCCAAATTGAGAAGCCATGAGGAGGTAGTTGTCAAGGATGATGGCGAATGCCCGCAGCCGACGGTGGTGATGTGTTTGCGACATAGACGCGCGAGAGCGAGTGCGCGTTCGATCTCGGGGAAGGATTGAGGGCGGATGTATAGGGAGGGGTGCGAGTGGAAGGTTCGCGCCCAGGTGCTTTGGGTGTGGTTTGTGGAGGCGCGGAAGGGGATGGAGTCCGTTTCGGCGAACTTGGTGAGTTCGTGGATGAGTGAGGCGTCCATTGTATCTGCAGTGAGAGTGATGGAGGGGGGTCTGATGCGGGGTGTTAGTGGGAGGACGAAAGGGCGGATGGATGGAGGGGTATTTACGTGCCACTGGTGATGGCTCCGAGTGAGTTGGCGCGTTATTGCATATTTGAAGACAGGATGCGTTTGCTTCTTGTAGGAGGTGGAAGACTGGAGTCCTCGAGGGGCGATGGGACCTTCACATCTTTTGGTGTTGTTGGAGGTGGAACTTGGTGGCCGCGACTTGGAGGGTCCTCAGATCATACAGGGATTATAGATGACCCCTCTTCACCGCCTTCACTAAGTGAGGTCTAGAGCGACAGCAATGACTAAGAGGGCCATCGTATGACTTGCAATACCTATTAAGTACATAGTATAATTATTCTCTTTGTACTTTCCATCTTTTATATGCAAATATCGAAGACACTTCTTGAGTTGCTAGGTTTAGTTTTTTCTGCCGCTCAAATGTCGTGATCTCAAAATAAACTTCCCGATCAAACAGGGATCGGCCAGAAGCGCTAGCAAAACCGGGTGCATTCAACGTCGCTGATTATATTACTCAATCACTTGATCTTCAATACCCTCCTCGGGGCTAATCTTAGTTCTCCGAGGATTTCACGCGGGGTAGTGGGATAGACATGCCAATCGAAGGTATCACGAGCTGGGGCGCAGCCGCCTCATGTCACCCATTTCCAACAGTCGTTTCTCCTCCAGATTTGCACTTTCTCGATCGATTCTCTTTTTAATTCTTGCTCATTTTCAGGCCTAGACTTTCTAAAGCATTCGAAGCGCATTTTGGTAGTATTACTTTAATTTTTCAATGCCAGGCCCAAGTCGCCGCCGGCTCGAACAGCTGCTTAGGCAAACGCAACAATCTCCCGGTAGTCTTTGGGTAGCTCTTCAGCAACCTGACAATTACCTGATCAATTAGGAGGTTGAATGGTGGTTTAAAGCACATATTTTATTATTTATGTTAAAATGCTTTTTGTTGTAACCAACTTGTTGAAAGCGGTTAAACAGGGGACGAGATGGTGCTGGACGGTTAAATTGCCATAAATAACACAGAGAATCATAAACGGCCTTGCTTTCTTCTTTCCTGAAATAGAAATACGGTAAAATATTAAGGCTATATAAACCAAGAGGTTGTAGGCCATATATACGTTGCTGCCCTAAGCTATAGAGCGGCCCCTTTCCGAGTAGTGATAACAGTATTTGAGAAAAGGGAGGACGGGGGGCCCTGGGCAGCCTCTCCTGAAAGTATATGTCCCTTAGTGGTGAGACCACTAACGTCCAAGCGGTATGTCGAATTTTTGCGGCGATGGCGACGGCGACGGCCGGGCGGTGCGGGGTGTCTTTTCCGTTTCTTCACGTTACACAAAGATAGGCGAGCCAGGTGACAGTTGACTCCAAAGTTGACCTCAAAAAGATGGCCGCGACCTTTGCAGCTATATTTATTTGTATTTAATTTCGGACTCACGACGGGGCGAATGGCACTCCCCATTTAGGACAGGCTGACATATTGTACTACCCCAATTTTGCAAGCATAACGATAAGATTGCTTGAAGAGCTGGTTTGATAAGCGCCAGTGCCTCTCTTTGCCCAATGAGAGTTCCACCCGTTGCGCCATTCAACACAAAAGAAAATGCTGACTGAGGAAAGGGAAAGAGAGAGTTCGCAGGTGAGGATGAAGTCTGCTGCTGGCTGGCGACATTCGTGGTCAAGAGCAAAAAAATTGCTTGTGCCGTTTGATGCCCTCGACCGTTGATGCCCTCTGTGTACTTTAAATCGATGGAACCTGCTAATATGTTGTATATGCAGTTGCTTGTCCACGAGATTCGGTTGATTACTATCCAACCGTCTCAACACTTTGAAGAACAGGTGGAATGCACCTTAGACCACTTCGATATCACCGAGCAAGCCTACACGGATCGCTTTGCAACAGCGATTCGGGAGTTGCGAACAATCTTACAAAAATCCGATCCTGAACAGGAGCGAGGTCGAAGCCTTAGCTCCACTTGTTCCCTCCGAGACGAACTCTTCCGTCCTGTATACGAAAAAGCCCTTCGCTCTGAAGAAGAGTCTGAGGCCTACAAGAATGCAGTATATCTGGGAGAGGATCCTGAGCAGCACACCTATCCCAACGATGGACCCATAACTCTACCAGAATTCCGGTACAGCTGGGGAGATTACATTGCTCTCAGTTACACTTGGGGAGATCCCGCCAATATTCGAGAAATCCTTGTCAATGGCCGGAAGCTTGAAGTGACACAGAACGTGGATGCCATGCTGAAGACCCTCCGGAGCAAAAGCTACATCAAGCGCGGATGGAAAGTATGGATTGATGCTATATGCATCAATCAAAAGGATTTAAGAGACCGTAGCAGCCAGGTTCAAAAAATGCATGAGATCTATACAAGAGCCTGGACACCTATTGTTTGGCTGGGAGAAATGGAAGAAGATACTGCTACTGGTTTAGATCTGTTGGCGTCCCTTGCTGACGATTACTCCTCGGAAGATGGAGCTGCTCGATTAACTGCTACTCTTCATCGAAACCCCGAGCATTTTGGTAAGCACGCATGGCGTGGCTTGCACGAAGTCCTCTGTCGCCCTTATTGGAGACGCTTGTGGGTTCTCCAAGAAGTAGCGTGCGGAGGGAGAACTATGCCCGTTCTTTGTGGGGACCGAACACTGTTATGGCACCAGTTTTCCACGGTATTCAATCTGCTACGGCAAACGGACGAGGTTAGAAATACATACATAAAAAGGGAGCTAGACGCCGCTTTGATTGCCTTACATCTTGAAATATGGGCCGACGAGGATACTGTCCGATCCAGCATTCCCGCCTTCAAGGATATCGAATTGATTTCAACTCCACCAAACATGTACCCTTTGGTTATTAATGCAGATGAGATCATCGACAGCTTCATCACAGATGAGCTTAAAGCCGCATTCATTCCTTTCAACCCTGAAATTGATGCTTATCTGAACGCCGCAGATGGTCTCCAGACCCTTCAAGAAAGTCAACTTGCAGGAGTAGAAACCAATCTATTCAGCTTGTTGAACTTGAGCCGCAGTGTTCTCGCCACTGATCCTCGCGATAAAATCTACGGACTTCTTGGCCTAATCGATCGATCCTTGGCCTCTCGAGTCAAACTGGACTATAGTCAATCATTGCTTGATGTTTATCGCTCATTCACACTTCTCATAATTGATGCCACCGGCTCACTTGATATCATCAGACACAGCACGACAGACTCAAGCATGCCCTTGTGGGTTCCAAACTGGACTGTCGCGCCTGCGGCAGCCACCTTGACATCCAGCGAAACAACCTTTTCCACTAGTGGTACTTCTCGGGCTTCTATCAAAATCCTGCTTCCAGATCAGTCCCTTTTGTCCTGCAAAGGCTTCATCATCGACTATTTCGACGGCACAGGGGCTATGTGGGCGACTGGATGGACCACAAACTCTATCACCCCCAGTACTAGTACAGCAAACCCCTATAAAACTCTTGCTGCAACACGCGACGCAATCTGGAGAAGTCTTGTCGCGAACCATGCCTCACCAGATAAGCTATTGAAATCAGACGATCCAAGATATGGTGATCTGCTCGCCACGCCTGCATTAGCAGACGCACGGGACTCCCTGCCTCAGAATAGCTTGGTGAGGGACATTGTAGATAGTAACGTCTTTAGCTGGTGTGTACGTTCCCTACGTGCAAACGCCTCATTTCGCGTCGCAGGACTACAAATGGCGGATTACTTCTTGGACAAAGAGTCCAGCGGCGCAGAATTGGCAATGAGAATCGACGCCCCGAGTCTAAGACAAGCACTCATGCAGAAAGATAGAGTGGGCGTGCAGAGGAAGCTGGCTACGACCGAACGTGGGTTCGTGGGGTTAGTAAATGATAGGGTGGAAAGGGGTGACATGGTTGCGGTGTTGAAGGGGTGTAGTGTGCCGTTCGTTTTGAGGAAGACTAGGAAGGTTACAGAAAATGTAGGGGTGACTTGGCAGGTGCTGGGTGAGTGCTATTTGCATGGAGTGATGAATGGGGAGGCTCTGGGCTGGGGCTTAGAAGAGGAGGACATTGTTTTATCTTAGAGAAGCAAAGTACTTATACTGGAACTAGCCCCTACGGATACTCGAAAAGATCTGATTTATTCTCAGGCCTACTTAAGTTAGCGTATCTTTAGGCCTACTCAGGAATACTAACTTATAGCTCAGGCGGGCGAAGCGACAATTTCGATCAAGGGACGGAAATGGAGCGAGGACGACATTAGAGTTTGAATTTATTAGAAAATTATCTTATATAATGTCAACGCTTTCAGTTGGCCTCCAGGGTTTCGACTATTCTTTTTTGTAAGCCTCAAAATCATTCTAGAAACAATCCTCGGCGAAGAGATCTTCGCCCTGGTACAGTGACACTGCAATTTCCAGATGCATTGAGCAAATCCAAGAATACACTTGGAGACCAGGCCTTACTGTAGGGTAGCCCATCCAAACAGATCCCAATGCGCTGTCGGCGCAAATTATATGTGTCTAACCTTCTAAACATGTTTCTGACCTCGATCTAAACTGCCGGACAGGCTTACAGTATTAAAGCGGATGGTGTTCTTGAACCATGCCGTAAGCCCTGGCAACTAGTCATGCATTGGCTTAAACCTCTTCAAGTATTGTGGCTTTCGTTGCGATATTAGAAAGATATGCGAGTGATAAGGAACAGATCTTTGATTTTAGGAATTTCGACAGCCATTGAAGAGTACTTTTGTCGATGGGCTTCCTATCGTCGTAGAGTCGCCGAGAAATAGGGGGGTCAATATGCATTGTTGGTCTATCCAGGTCACCAGACAAGCTCCTCTCCAAGCCTCGAAAGCCCGGAGCTCTCACCAAGGTCCTGAACAATGATCGGCTCTCGCGAACCTTCGCAACACCAACATAACCAAAATGACCGCTCCGGCCCGTCAACAGAAGATCCGCCGTATAGTCTTGACCGCAGCCATTGCCTCCGTAACCGCGACTGGGGCTTGGTATGGAGCTGGATTGAAGATTCAGCAGGATGTTAAAGTTGTATGTCTGCCCTTGATGCTCTTCGTTTATTCTTTTCTCCTCCTCTTAGCTTTTCCCTCTCTTTGTTCTCATTCCGAATCTCAATTCTTTGGCAGGATGGAAGCTAATAGTGGCACCAACAGCAACAACAAAAACGCGTCGAAGCAACGCCCGCGGAAAAGATAGCCGTACTTGAGGAACAGAGGGGCGCATTGATTGCAAAGAGGATGGGGTTGGAGAGGAAGATTAGGGAGTTGGAGGCTAGGGCTCAGGGGAAGAGTTGGGAGGAGAGTAGGGAGGGGCGGGAGAGGAAACGACCTTGAGGGTGTGGGATATTGATTGAGAGGAATGATTTGCGGTTCGGAGGAGTATCCTGAGGGAACGATTGTCCGATATAAGCTCGAGGGTCGAATGCCGCTCGTGTTGGGGGAAGAAGGCTAGGAACCCTGCTGGACTGAAGACATGATGGCCGGCGCGGTGCACACCTATTCAGAAGTTGAGGAGAAGAAGGACCGCCCAGTTCTCGAGCTCAAAGGTTGCGACACCCTTGGTTGGATACACACCAGATGGCCGGCTGCCTCTGACTGGATACATTGCCATCCAGATACCACAAGATTGAAGCGGAAGGCAGAGTGCCCCCGTGAAGAGGGGTTAGGCAGATACAAGGATTGGAGGAGATTTGAGGCCTTGTGTTGGGTTTTGATACACATCATACCTACATACCGTACAGTGTTCTTCAGAATCCTCACTCAGGAACCGCTGCTAGGCCTGTTCAGTTGCTACCCATATTACCTTGGACTTTTGGAAGAATATTCTTCGAACGTTTTAGCCCAACTACTATTTGCACATTCCCTCATTGAGTTTGGTACTGTCTTGTGTTGTCTTGTGTCACGTTAAGTCAAGCCTTGGGTTTGTGTTACAGGCGAAGAAAGGAAGAACAGGAAGATATAATTCGGCCACCGAGGGAACTTGGCTCTGCACCCCAGACTCCCCAAAACCAAACGCAAAATCCCCACAGGCCCTTCATCATCCAGTCACACCGGCCCCCAAGAAATTTGTTGCAAGTCGCAAAAGCCTCGGCGGCCCGAACCCGACGAAGAAAAATTTCTTCAACCAAAAATTTTCAGCCAAAGACCCACAAATATCGGCCCGCATACACTCACTCCCTGATATTTCAAAATAAGGAATTTTCCTTCAACAAAAGCACAAAAGCCTGCCCGGCTAGGTATGTCTTACAGTCTAGAAGATGAATCATTAACATGGTTGCTAACATCTTCTTTAGCTCAATCGGTAGAGCGTCAGACTCTTAGTATACATATACAAACAGAAATCTGAAGGTTGCGGGTTCGACCCCCGCGTTGGGCTCTATCCCCAGCGCTCAAGCATAGCTTGAAATTCATTTTTTGTTGATTTTTTGGCGTTTTTATATCAATTTTTGGCGGAGTTGTGGTTGATGTTCCTTTCCTGTTGTGGCTCTTGCCGTTTGTGGGCAGGAATTTTTAAGGTCTCGCTCGCTTACTGTTTGGGAAAGAGGCTTGCATAGCGCCTTCCTCCTGACCTAACAGGTTGGGGGAAAATGGAAAGTGTTTTGGTTGCTTCTTGTCTTCTTCTTGCGTTCACTTCTATTCATGTCTCATGGTGGATAGAGAAAACTTCCACTCGGCGTGGGACATTTATAATTAGTGCCGCTTTTTGTGTTTCATTTCCTCCCGTCCATAATACTTTTTCATCTACTCTTGGTTTTATTCGTCTCACCACAACAGTGAACTTCGATGCAGTCTATGCTACGGATGGTTATTTACGCTTATCTTCCGTCTAGCTATAAGCATAGATTCGTACTGAGGTTAACGAGTAGAAGTGACGTCCACGAATGGCGAGGGGCCATTTGGGAATGAACTCTTCGACACTTTAAGTGGTTTTTTGAACAGATGCCTTTACCCGTCCCGCTGCCCAAAATTTTCCTTTTTCTCGTTCTATAGATCATAACTCTTGGTGTTCAATTCCGGATGAGAGGTGGTTCTCTCGCAATTGGCAAGTGTCACCTCCAGTGTGGGCCCCAAACGCAACGGCCCGCACCTGTCAACTCCATCACCTCTGACGTTTCTCCGAATTCCTAAGACACGTATGCCTTTCCGATTTGTTGCACGTCGTACTCTAGATGTCTCACTTGTTTCTCGATCTTCATGATTGTCGTCGTCAAAAGTAAGACGTAGTGGTCAACAAAGTATGGTCCCCTTAACATCACCAACTTCATTTCAGACAGTTTGACCCTTTCTAGCAAAACCCTAGTCATCCTAGTCTACGTATTATGTCCCAATTTGGATTTGTTGCAAGTCGCATTCAGGGTGCAATTGCTCCGAGAGTTAGTTCTGCGGTGATATGCTTCCATTCTCGGCCACTTGTGGGCAACGGGCGCACGTCAGAGGTATATCTAAAGTTTTAGCTCCCGGAATTGTCATTGTGCGCGGCTTGAGATATGGCGCCTGAGCGGGAACTAGAGCAGACAAGCAGCCAGAAACTCTGACTGGTTAACAAGAAAGTTTTTCAATCATAGGTCACTGCGCGAATGTACTCGTTCTTTTGGTAAATTAAATTTGCCGCAAAGGCCCTCCCATTTCTGTGCCCCTCTCTTCAGCAATTTCTGCCTTGGCGAACCTTGAAATCAATTACTTAGCAGATTTAGCGACTGTCCGGTCATTCGAGGCAATGTCCCAAAATGGACGGTGTTTCTTTCGCCATCGCAATGAATTCATTCCTTTTTCATACAGTAAGAAGGTTCCAGCTAACAGAAAAAGGAAAATACCGATGCCGCCAATAATTTGTACCTAAATAAATTACCTCTTCATAATCTTCACATTTTTAATGGTACATCACCCATCAATCAGGATGGAACGAACGCACATTCGTTCCATCCTGGTAGGTACATATACTAGCGAGCTTACCCTAGTGACTTGATGACAGGCGTGTCATTCGCTGAATCTGATTGACAGGGTACTTAACATCTAGGAAATTGTTGCCAAAAATAACCGATAGGCTGCTACGTCTGCCTGAACTTCACCCTCACATCCGCCCTGTTCCAACACCTACATCACTCCTCAAGAACAGTGGTTTCTTTACGACGGAATATTCTGATTAATAGACACTGCAAAAACACGCCAGACTCGCTCGAACCCCGCGGCATTTCTCCAAGATGAGCCTCTCAGACGGCTCGCAGTGCGGCCTCGACATTTGGTCTTTAATCTGCGAAGCGGTCAGTAGACCATCAGAAGAAGCCGTTTGAGACTCACATCTATCGTAGATATACGAAAAGGGCACAAAACACGACCTTGCAAATATTTGTCAGGTTTCCCGCTTGTTGTATGGGGCCGGGATCCGCTTCCTCTACAGGTCTATAGACTTGGATTTCTCGTCGAGGGAGACCCCTTGGACCGCCGTCCTTCTTCGGACTTTGATACGTCGCAGGCCAGAATATAGGCAATTAGTCTTTGAACTCTCGGTCACGATTGGCGAGACGCCTGCCAGACCCCAGGAAAAGCTCGGCAGTGGCCATAAGCTAGTCCAGGCCATGGTCTTGCATGTCATGCGTTTGGTACCTATATTACCCTGGATGCGAAGATTTAGGTAAGCGTTCGTATAATTCAGAAGGCCGAAGTCTGATTTATTAAGATGGGAAGCTTTGGATACGATACCAAGACCTCTTGTTTCGCTTCTCAATTTTCATCCGAGTATGAAGGAGATGGAGGTTGGGCTCGCGTGCTTGGAAATCGAACACATTGTGATCCCTGAGGAACTTTACAATAACCCTAAGTTAACATCGGTTTCTGCAGGACTTTACCATAGAGACGATGCCCTGGGTTATGAGTGGGTCCGGCAAGACCTAACACAGTTGCTGACTCGCTCTCCCAATCTACGGAGCTTGAAGCTGAGGCTGAATGCGGATAACCCTCATGATATTGCACCGGGACCCCGGATACCAACGACACAAGTCTTGCATTTCAAGGATTCAGACCCATTGATGTCTCTCGGGTCGCTGGAACTCGAGCTGTACAACTTCGAAGACACAGGCCCCACTAGCATATTGTCTCATATCGACACATCGGCTCTTCAACATCTTAGTATAAAATTCTGCCACTCCAGTTCTCAACTCTTTGAGAACCTGTCGCAACAGCCCTTGCTCCTCAAGTCTTTGAATCTGGATCGATTGCTTCCGGCTCGGGTACCCACATACGAGGTTCGGGAACCCACGTACGACGCGCCGTTGTATGCATCCGTTGAAAGGTTTCTGTTATCATTTCAGGGATTGGAACGTCTCGCTATAACGAAATATGGCTATGGGAAACTAATGTATATCTATGAAGGATTGCTTCACCATGCCTCGAGCCTGAAGTATCTGAAGCTTGATATCGGGGATTATCGACCCACGCAGCAATACACCAGAGCTAACTTCGCAATACCCAGGAACGCCTTTCAAGATATCATAGGGAAATGCGACAGTCTGGAAGATCTTGATATCTACGTGTGCGTAAATGATCTGCACGAGGCAAGTTTTCACAATTAAGTGGGTGTTAAGGAAGGGTGATTAATTTGTGCATGTCGCAGAGCTCCTCGCTGAATGGAATTATTTCACGCTCCAGCTCTCTGAAAAAGCTCATAATACGAACCACGCCGAGTTATTCAAATGTCACCGATCCAATAACCACGAAATCATTTGTTTTGGGTATCGCTCAGAAGCTGTGGCCACCAAAGCTTGAGAGTTTCCAGATTCTATGCTGTGGTCGCCCCGATCACTATAACCCTAGAAAGATGATGTTTCACTGGATCGTCCGAAAAGACAATGGAGAGGGTTTTTCTATTATGGATTGGTGCGTGACGTCCGAACGGAACTGGTATAGGCGTTGCGAGAAGCTCTTGGGGGAATCTATTGTCCCACCAGATGATCATAAGTCTAGGTGGCGTTGGAAAGAGGAACTTGAAAGAAAGCTTCAAGTGCATGGTGCTGCTACTCTGAGTAGCTTGATTGAGACGATGTAGCCACAAGATTGTAATTATTGGGGCTGAGGCCACCTGGAGGGCCGTTGTAGAAATCATCCGTGCCCTCTTGGAACACCTGGACGCTGCGCCACCCAACTGCTTCCCCGCACTAGTCGCAGATTCCTCCTCAACATTCCCAAAGTGAAATTGGGCTTCATCCATTGGCAATTGTCGTTTCGGCACTCGGTATTCTTCCCTGATCCCGATTCTCAGCCCTTTGTTCGATATGCCGACTCCGAGGGAGAGAAACGCCAGCAAAATCGCAGGCGTCAATTCAAATCAAGATCCACGGTATCCTACGAAGCTGCCCAAACTGTCCGATGATTTGCAGAAACGAGGAGAAGGCAATATTCAGGTACAGAGTAAGCTGTGTAAACGCTGTTCTAGAATCGACTTCGACGCTGTGCTATCACGACCACACAAGACAACGGTGGGCAATGTTGTCACGAGCCTAAGCCCAATCCAAAAATGGTCAATCACTTCATGCCTTTTCTGCAGCTTTATGTATTCAATTTTACGTCAGAAGGAAAGCCAATCTGAAGACAGGTATCCCCTGCGGTCCTTCTCCACCCGACGAATCACAGATATGGGTTGGCGTTTGCTGAATACCAACGTTCTGCAACTTATGGGCGGCCCGTATCAATACATCGTCCCCCAACCAGACGGTATAGGAGCTCCGGTCCGTATGCTAGGTGATATAATCGACTTTAAAATCATCGAAGGCTGGATTGAGATCTGTCAAGAGTTTCATACCAAGATCTGCTCTATAGATACACCGACAAGCGTTCCGTTTCTTAAACTTATCGACTGTCAGACTAGACAAATTGTCCCAGCATTAGATAATCCCTACGTGGCATTGAGTTATACATGGGGCTTGCAGCCAGGCCTCCAGTCAGTCTCTGATGATTGCAAATCACTCCCGCCAAACCAACCTCGCACCATCGAGGACGCAATGATAGCCACACTCAAACTCGGCTTACGATATCTTTGGATTGACCGGTATTGCATCGATCAAAGTAAGAGACAAGAAGTCAATCAGCAAATGGGCATGATGGATTTGATATACAAAAATGCACAAATTACGATCATCGCGGCAGCAGGGGAAGATCCAACACATGGTCTGCCTGTCGTGAGTTCAGGAGATCGATGCACGCAAGCTTGTGCAACCATTGGCAAACACTTCCTTGTCTCAACACCAAGTGACCCCAAAGGACCAATTCTCAGATCCAAATGGAACACGAGAACTTGGACATACCAGGAAGCTTTATTCTCCAGGAGACGTCTCTTTTTTTTACCGACAAACAGGTTTATTTTGAATGTGAAGGGATGTGCTGTTGCGAGGCACTCAACTTTCCACTTCTCGATCTCCATCGCAACAATACCAAAAGCTTTCAGAAGTCGTTCAGTGAAGGCAAAAGCGTCGGTATATTTTCCAGACCCACGGGCCAAAGCCCATGGGAAGTCATTCAATGCATAATGGACTACTCGCGACGAGAACTGACAAAAGATTCCGATATTCTCAATGGCATTCTCGGCGTCTTGAATGCGCTCGAGCGAGGGGCTTCGCAAGTTCGCCACCTCTCTGGGGTACCTATGGTCATTCCGAAGCTTAGAGCCAAACAACCAGAAAGCGAGCGGTGGACACCGGATATGGGTTTTTTTTCAGGACTCTGCTGGAACTTGGTTACTCCATCAGCAAGAAGACCAGGTTTTCCTAGCTGGTCGTGGACTGGATGGTATGGTCATGTTTCCTGGGGATACGACGAGTCTGATTGATCGTCACTTCGCATTGACCCTGACGTGAAGGTCGAACTCATGGAAGTCCCCAACATGACCGAAGCAGAAAAATCGAAGCTTTTAGATCACTTCCGGAATGAAACCGAGTGGCGCCAGCGAGATTGAATACAGAACAAAAATATATCTGGAGGATGGAGGGTATTTGAGATGGCATTTTAACCCTAATACCACCTCTGACCTTCCACTTGGAAAACATTATTGGGGAATACATCTAGCCCATCAATATGACTCGCACGGCGTTATGTGCAGGACAGGCCCCACTCTCATGGTTGTAGCTGGCGAAGTTGGTCAAATTATGGAAAGAGTTGGATTAGAGTCGGTTGATCAAATGCAGATGGAAACATATGACAAGAATGGGGTTGCGAGGTATCCTGATGACCCAGATGACTACCCGTGCCTTTGGGAAAATCCCGCATTCGTTGAGCCCATAAAGTTGGCCAAATCGTGGCAAACACTTTTGCTGAAATAGTTTTGTTCTAATTGGCTAAATTAGCATCGCTTCGATTGAAGTAGGGCTTTGGTTTTTTGTAATGCAGCTACACTTCGTACTAGCCAACATATTTGCATGTGGATCATAACTCGGGAATGTCTCAACAGCGGTTTCAGGAGATCGGTGAGTGAGTTTGGTGAGTTCAGGGAGAATCATCAAAATAAATGCTTGCCTGCAGCGGTTGCTAACGATCGACCATGAAAGCGTGAGGACAAAGAAAGGCGAGCATGAATTTTTTGACGAATTTGCAGGTCGAACCACCTGCCTCGCACCTGCTTAGTCCTTACGGTGTTGTCATCAGCTCGTCCGTGCCTTTCTTCGTCGCGAACCTGCTATCCGTGCTTTCTAATTATTCCTAAGGCCTCCAATGCGTATCAAAACTCTTCTCGAAGACTGGAAATCTGTGCCGCTGTGAGAACAACACTGGGGCTGCCCCGAATGGCAGGGGGATTGGGTATATTAACGCGAGGGATTGAAACCCTGGGGAGATGGTATGGAAGCTACAAACTGGGACCAGGGGAACTTTCTAGACAACTATCAAGGGGCGAAGATTTATGTGGAGCGGAAAAGCTTTATCATAGTTTCGTACAAGGGCAACGGCGCCAGTGATCGACAAGTAGAAATACCTCTCACAGCTGCAATTTATTTGGCTTGCCGTGACCGGAAAAGATTCAGAATTAAAATTTAGATTTCTTTCACCGGAAACTTCACAAATCCGTACCCTGCGCCAGCCTTCTAGCATAAAAGTCCGCTTCCCGCAGAAGGCCAATACTTTCCAAAACTTCCCTCAAACTAAGCGCCTCCACAGGCTGATCAATAAGTGTTTCCAAAAACTGCTCCAAAAGATCCTTCTCAATAGTATCCGAGAACTCAATAATCCCAACACACAACCGAATCCAATTCTCAACCCGCGCTGGATCAAGCGTCATCTCATGCTGCCGAAACTCAACTGTCTTCTTCTCGTCCACGCTCAGCAGCTCACCGATTGTAATTGCACTTCGGAGATGCTCGCCACGAGGACCTTTTATTGCTGGTGAGGTGACCTTATGCAGCTCTTCTATTGCCCCTCGCTTGCCTTTGAAAATTCGGGCTAGACCTTGGCTGACTGTGCGAAGTTTGTTACTGACGTTCTCCGTCATCAAGGTTGACTTTCGTAACTTGGGGCAATGGAGATTATTTTGTCGGTGAGGGGGATGTATCTGTTCTATTTGTGGCTCGAATGTAAAGTAAGTTGCCATAAGCTTTTGCGCTGTCTCGTAATTGAAGCCTTTGCTTCCATTTCCCACGTGTACATGTAGGGCACAGGTATTGTTACACGCTAGTCTGTATTTGTTAGATAATAACGTACACACGTATTTCACTTCTTGTATGGCCTCAATGCTAAAATAGAAGGGTGGAGAGACGATTTCGGTGGCGAGATATCTGTACCCGGAGCCTGTGCACCTTATGGTATCATCTTCCTTAACGCCCCAAGCTCTAACGTCATTAGGCTTCCAAGCTTTGGACGTATAATCGTGTAGTGATGCCTCGGCAGACAGGCCGGCTTGTCGAAGTGTGTTGACGATGTGGGTTCGTGACCGTGACCAGAGTTCGTCGGGCTTGTTTTCTTCGTCAATGCCACGTCCTGCACGAGTATCTCCTTCGTCTGGGTCGGCTTCATTCTTGAGGATTGTGGCGAGTCCGAATTCGAACTCGACGCCAAATGTTAGGCGGTCCCTCGGAGTGTTTCGAGTTCCCGCTGGATAGTACCAATATGGCGGGGGCCCCATTTTGCAATTGCGAAGCAGGGACGAAGGAAAAGAAAAGAGTGTAGGTTTTCATTAGTTCAACAGTATGTTCAAGGTTTCTTTCACGTTTTCTTTGTTCTTTTCATCCCCATTATTCGCATGGTTTTGGGGACGTGCCTCGTGACTTGATTGCTTTGTTATTCCGGAAGAACTTGTTCGGTTCCATCCTTGGTTCGACCTGACGCATGTAGCCTTTGACTTGCAAGTCCAATTCCAAGAGTCAAGATTGAGGAAATGGTCTCAAATAAATTTCAAAATGTTCACCAGGTAGCCGGACCAAAAGTCTCACCCTCAGCAACGACCTTCTTCACCGCAGCGTAAGTAGCATCCTAAGGCGCCTTCATCAGCATGGGTCAACATCAGATAACAGATGACTTACGGTCGTCTCATATACCGCCACATTACCCCACCACTGAGGGATCGTAACATTTGGGAGGGTAATTGCAAAGAATATGACAATCGTTGATATCACAAGACCCGAATCCAAGCCCGCAGCAGTGACGTAATTGTACGTCTGCCACCATCCAGGCCAGCGACGTTTAATCCAGTAATTGAACGTCAAGCCAACAATGATCCAAGATGAGAAACTCAGAGGTGTCGCCGGTGGGAGCCATGCCATGGCCCCTAGCATGACGGGAGCATTGAGGAGTCGGGCGGGAGAGCGAGGGAAGAATCGTACGAGTACGTAGAAAAGGATAGGAAGTAGGGCGCCTAAGAGCCAGTACCACTGGATAGCAGCGTACATTGAGCCTGGTCCGAACATTCGAGCCGGTCCAATTACACCTTCCTGCTATCAGTTATCAAAACCCGAGAGGACTTGCAAGCTACATACCCCATGTGATACTGGACGAAAAGAAAGTCTTTCCGTTCGGGCATGTGAAGTGTGCTGATTGCGTTCTGTGTACGATTGGTCAGTGGTGAAGTTTTCTGGGAAAATGAACGCCTACGTGGTGCAGATGCCGTCAATGGCACCAAGAGCCCAATTCATGACTGCGACTTGTACGAAGCAGGCCCAAATACTCGCCACAATTTGACATGAAAAAACGGTCTTTGGGGGTATTTTCATATAATGAGCCAACTATTGAAGCATCAGTAAGTGTGAATATTGAACTGATTCGGTATCTGACCTTCAAGTCGCCACAGTAGGTTTGTCTATGGTGATATTAGTCACTGCTACTTCTGACACCAGGCAAAAATATAACTCACGCTTGACCTAAGGTGATGGTACTGAAGACCTTGAACATCATTACACCAATAGGCTTTCCTGGGATCATGAACCCTGCAAGAAAAGGTGAAATAACGTTCAGTGCTGGAATAAAATCAGCCCCGTGACATTTCGTTGGCTATCAAGGACCTACAAAGCATGATATTTGTCGTAGCAAGAATCATGCAAGTGGGAATCTGAATATTGTCAATAATATTCCTGCAGCGAGGCGAACCCGGGTAAACATACAATGAACGCCATTGCGATGATATTGGAAACGAAGAAAGCCCACCCTGTTCCAAGTATCAGTTCTCTAGGTTTTATTCAGAAGCCTTGGTAGAGTTCACTCACAAGGCAGTTGAGATGAGTATCCCAGGACAGTTGCGAGACCGAAGGCAAGCGACACCACAAGTAATACACCGTACCACCAATCGGGTGCTTCAGGATATTTCTTCATCAGTTTCATGTGAATATCAGGCTCTTGGTTCCGGGCTGCTTTGAACCTATACCAGACTTCCTTTCCATTGAAAATCCCAGTATGCACAATAGCAGCTGTGAGTGCAGCGAAGGCCAGCCCATAGTTCAGAAAAAAACACGGAGGTAGGAACATCGGAGAGTATTCTTTGTACTTGGCGAGATCGAAGGAATACTCTGGTGTCAGAATCTTGGAGACATTGTAGTAGCCGCCGGTATTATCGAATATCGAGGAGGTGTTGATGGGAAGATAGTCTGAGTACCTGCATATAGGTAAGCCTTGGTGAACATTCTGTTGTCCAGGATGATTACTTACAAGGATCCTGTGTAGGCAATTCCAATTGCGGAAATGATGACAAATACTATGAGACCAACCAAAGTATTGAAGTGGGCATGTGCGGGAGCAAGCAGCGGATCCAGCAGATAGCCGGAAACGTATCTGTCAACAGTTAACGTCCATTCTTCTGCGGCTGGAGAGCGGCGTACGTGAAGTCGAAAGTTATTGGAATCAATGACAAGCCTGTAAATCCTCCGAATAACTGATTGAGGACAACATTATTTGGCTTGATCCCTAGAAATGCTTGTCAGAAATTGCGATCGAAACGGATCTTGGCCAATAACTTACAGGTGATGAATGCGAAGACCGACAATCCCTGCCACAAAACACCAGGAATCCAATACCAAGCGAAAGATCCCATCATCACATAAACAAAGTAACGATATCGTGATATCCTCCATCCGCTAGATTTCGAAGGATCAGAACGAGACTTGTCGTGCAGAGCCCACAACAGTGAAGTGTTGGAGAGTTGGCCTGGCCAGACCATGGCAGAGGGCCTTTGCAAAAGTCAGCAGACCAGCCTCTTGACTTGGGGATAGATCATACCAAATTAGAAATCGACGGAACATTCCTGCTAGTGAGATTCCGATGAGCTGACTGCTAAGTGTGAAAAGAAGCTGGAAGCCCCATCCCATATCAATATCGTAGAACGCTAGTTGTTTGTCAGAACGAGGTCGCGGAAATTGAAGCCTGAAAATAATGATCACCTTTTCCTTTCAACGCCAGGAGAGCGTCAGTGCAGTATGCGAAACCGATGGATACACTGTACTTGTGTCAGCTTTGTTCTCATATCCGTTTGTCTTGAGGTTTTCAACCTGGCCATGAGCTGTCATATACATTAGCAGGTAATCCTTGAATCGTTGCGATTAAACTTACGGTAATGACAGTGTGCTCCTTGATATTGAAAGGGCCCGTATTAAAAGTCCAGGATAACCCAAAGGTCCGAAATTGTGTCATGGGAATGCATTTCTCCCAGAGCACGCCAACAGGATATACGAGCCTGCATCGCATCAGCCCGTGAACCATAGGTAATGAGAAGAAAGGTTAACTCACAGTAGTACCACAACCGGAGGAAATGAAATGGCGGGACTCCTATTAAAAACCAATTAATAACGTCCTACGAGAGCTGAGACACCATCCCTACCTCATGCTCAAAAACATATTCAACCCACTACAAATCGTCACGAAAATCATTCCCAAAATCCACGCTCGAACAGTATTTGCAGGCTCACCACCATCTAGTGATCTTACTGCCGCCTTAACTTCCGCGTAAGGTGAATCTTCTGCAAACACCGCTTCGGCTTCTTTCATCGTCTCCAGATCTCCAGTCGCATTCGCGTCATGAAGAATATCGATTTTGTCCTGTGGTAGATTAGGATCAAATTGATGCGTCTTTGCAAACTTTGGCAGATCTTGTGTCGCCGCCGTGATATCAACATCTTCTCCATCAATCGTCTTCTTCTCTGTTGATGTCGGTGTTACTCCAGCTTCGGAGTCGTGGCTGGAGATTTGGTCGATAGCAAGATCAGTGGCCGTCGGGTCGATCCGAGACGACCATGGGGCCCGAAATCTCCTCGCCATGTTGCCTGTATTTTGTTACTCTCTTGTTGCTGTATTCCTTATCCCAAGAGCTCAAGTGCGATACGGATTGTGTCACGAATAAACTGGGAGGGGGACCGCTGGCGAAGAATTCACTTGTAGAGAACCTTGGAAAGCAATAATCCGGAGGCAAGTATTCACGCGCGTGATAATTAAAGTTACACCGGCAACCAGAGGCCAGAGCCAATACGTTCTTCAGCGGTCATAAACAAGGCCAACGGTGGTGATGATTGCACTGGAAATTCCAACACGTACAAGCGCACGAGTAGGAAACTTCAAACCCGATTGATGGACATTCCATCGTAGGTATAGATACAGATCATCCCATTTCTGTTCCACGATTCGAAGTATCCCAGCATGGTAGATAGGCCTATCACATTCTCAACGTAACGTCGTATGGCCTGTCTCCATATTCGAAGATAAGAATGCGGGGCCCATCTTGGCTTCGCAAAGGTTTCTGGAAATCCATCCAAGAACCCCTATCTCGACAAGGGTTTCGGCTTTTGCAAGCTGGATAAAGACCCAGCAGGTGGTGACACCTGCCAAAGTAGTCTTAGTTTTGCCGTTGGTGTACCTACAGTAGGTAGGGGCTGCACCGCTGCGGGTATGGCTTCAAAAGTGGCGGTACTGTAAATGACGGGGTCTCGAATTGGCCAATGAGGCACGACCCCGCATTTGCCCTGGCCGTTGGACGCGGGCTTGGATCTCGACGCCGCAGCATCGCGGCAAGCTTGACAAAACTTTAATTGTACTTCTTATTCGACAAGATATATCATATACAAGGCTTCATGAAATCTATCAGCCTGGCCAACTCCAAAAATCTATACATTTGCTCGATCGGGACACCATGAGACAAAGAATCGAAATGATCCGCTCGGATCCCAACCAAGATATCCGCCAATTCATAGAAACCGTCTCAGCAGACATCCTCGACCTCCAAAGATTCCACAATATCTCAATATCTCCCACACGACGCGAGCGTTTCGAGGAATACTACAAATCCTCCATCGCTTCCCTGAAAACCATTCCTTTCAAGCACCTCAACCAAGATGGAAAAATCGACTATCTGCTCATTCAAAACTTTTTGGAGAGAGATTTAAGACAGCTTGGATTGACGGCTGAGAAAGATGAGAAGACGAAACCACTGCTCAATTTTGCACCAGGAATTGTGAAGTTATGTGAGGATAGGCAGGCGATGAAGAGAGTAGATGGGAAGAAAGCCGCGCAAAACATTTTCGAGATCAGCAAACAATTATCAGAGACCAAGACCAAAATCAAGGCCCAAAAGATTAAAGTAGATACGACAAGCGCCTATCGAGCAGCGAAAACGGTCGATGAGCTGCGTTCTCACTTGGAAGAATGGTATGGCTTTTTCGACGGCTATGACCCGCTATTCAGCTGGTGGGTCAAGGATCCTTACGCAAAAGTCAAGAAAGACCTCGAAGAACTTCCCGTTGTAATTAGGGAGACGCTGGTAGGAATTGATCCTGATGACAATGATGCGATTGTGGGGGACCCGATCGGACGAGAAGGACTTCTCGCTGATCTTGAAGCGGAGATGATACCCTACTCCCCCGAGGAATTGATAGAGATTGGAGAGTCAGAGTACGTGTGGTGCGAGAAAGAGATGAAGAAAGCTTCAAGGGAATTGGGGTATGGGGATGAGTGGCGGGATGCTTTGGAATACGTTAAGAATCTGTACGTGGAACCGGGTGGGCAACCTGAGCTCGTACGTTTTCTTTCGGATGAAGCGACGGAGTATGTTGAGAAACATGATTTGGTTACGGTACCGAGGATCGCGAAAGAGAACTGGCGAATGTTCATGATGGCTCCTGAGAGGCAGAAGGTCAACCCGTTCTTCCTCGGTGGGACATCTATGATTGTTTCATACCCTACGGATACCATGGACCATGAAGCGAAGATGATGAGTATGAGAGGGAACAACGTTCATTTCTCCCGGTCAACGGTGTTTCATGAAATGATTCCTGGCCATCACCTGCAGTACCATATGATGGCGCGCTACAAGCCATACCGGCAGATGTTTTCCACGCCATTCTGGGTAGAAGGTTGGGCTTTGTACTGGGAAATGATACTCTGGGACAAGAAATTCCCCTCCACTCCCGAGAACAAAATCGGGATGCTCTTTTGGCGGATGCATCGTTGTGCACGCATCATTTTCTCCATCAAATTCCATCTCGGCAAGATGAGTCCCCAGGAATGCATCGACTTGCTGGTAGATTGGGTTGGCCACGAGCGATCGACAGCAGAGGGGGAAGTTCGTCGATCTTTCGCGGGTGACTATAGTCCGCTATACCAAGCTGGATATATGCTCGGAGCTCTACAATTATATGCTCTGAGAAAGGAGGCGGTGGACACTGGACGGATGACTGAAAAGCAATATCATGATCGGGTATTGCAGGCGAATATGATGCCCATCGAGTTATTGAGGACTTTGATAACCGAGCAACATGTATCCCCCGACTTTAAGCCATCTTGGCGGTTTTATGAGGGGAGATGAGTGGGGTTGACATATTTGGGGTGTGGTTTTGAAATTTGTATTGCCCGACCCGGAGCTCGCAAGTGCAAAGCCAGCAATACATGCGGCTGCTGGGGCCATAAAGAAATGTAACGTCTGTCTAGAATCGGTTGAGGGCAAATCAATTGCGTGACCAACTTTTGGCCAACTGGAGATAAAGGCCATATTGAACATGAAGATGAATGGAAAGAGGAAAGAGAAGATAAGAGAACCGGCTTGTGATCGTAATGAGACGTCCCATAGAATACATATCATGGGAGAAATGTGACATATTCATTTCTGTGCCGAATCGGCGCTATGATACAGTAGTTGATGTACAAACATATTGTACAAATGTACAGGATTAGTGAGCAGATCAAGTCCCGGACTTTTCCTTCTCGCTTTCTGCTGCAGGTTCGAAATCCTCAGTCAACGGCTCGGCGCTGTTTTCGTCCTTATTCTCTTGCGAATTGAGGTCCTCGACCTGTCCATCTTGCTCAGACGCAACGCCATCCTCAATAGCCGACCCCTCATTGTCGACATCTGCATTTTTGCCGTCTTCCACACGACTCCACCATTCACGCATTGACAACAGATCGTTCATCCACTCTGTCCTCTTTGCGGCATGGGTAAACACCCTGTCCACAGGCTTCGCAGCATCCTTATTCACAACGAACTTCCTCGTCAGATCATCGTTTACAGTTATTCTTCGCACGGTACGAGGTGTCATTATTCCCGATCCAAAAGACCCCGCAAGGTTGAACACGGAATCCATAAACATTCCTTGCGTACCGTCTTCCTGGGACCGTATGGGTCGCAATTGCAATTCGTTCTTCCTGCCACCAGTCCGTCCCGAGTCGATGTGGGTGTACGCCAGCCTCCAGTCCTCGAAATCAAATAGGAGGGTCTTTTTGGCTTCCCGACCAACAAATAGATACTCGACCTTGTGAAAATCCGCTTTGATGTCCTTGCGGAGATGCATGAGGGCATATTCATCACACAAGTGCTTGGCAATTGGCAGTAAAATGGTGGGAGGGAGGTCCAGTCTTCGACCTTCGTAAGTCAGATTACTCGCTGATAGAAAGTCCTTAATGGTCTTCGACTTCAGCCAGCGTTTTTGCAATAGACTAGTTGTCTTTTGGTGGAAGCGGATGTCGACTGCGTGATCTGGAAGCATAAGGTCTGCCCCCTCTTCTTTAAGTACCGCATGAACCGATATCAATTGCAAGGCCTTAGTAGTGCTGTGGACGTGGAAGCGCATTTCGATAGGAGGAAATGCGGAAAGAGCCGCGGCGCCATAACTTTTGGTACTCCCGGACTCCTTGAAGAAAGGATTTGGCTGGAAGTGTAAAACAAGAGACTCTTTTGGCAACTGGTTTTGGAGTTCGGTGTCCGTTAATACACCGGAAAGATGTGGCAAGGCGGTGCTAAAAGTGCGAATAGTTTTATCAAGCTCAAAAGGAGTGTCCGGAAGAGTCTTTTGCGTATCATCCCGTGGCAGAGTATGAAGAACGCTCCCAAAGATGGCCGATGATGTGGTTTCATACCTGTCTTTCCAGTAATAGTGCGGAGTCTCGGTAGACCCACTAGTCTCTTTGCTCGTTGCCTTGTATACTGGGTATTTCTTCTTTCGCTCGTTCTTCTCCTCTTTCGTCTTCTTCTCCGTCATGTTTTCCTCCGTTTGATACCATATGTTGGCTCGGCTCTCCTGCTCGCCGGCATCTTGGGATTCGTTGGCACTGGATTTTGATATCGAACTTCCCTTGCCGATTGGAAGGGTCCATCTGCTCCATCGGCGAAGTCTGTCTCTCCAAGGGAGGTCCTCGACCAGTGTGTGTTCAACAAATACGCCGTCCTCCGCACGAATTGGTTCTGGCATTTTGCATCCTAGTCGATACTTGTTCCTATCGGAGAAATCGCCACATGTGACAAGAAGCCGGCGTGCTAGGGCTGCACGGTTTGAAAGCCATTGGTCTCGGATGCTGGTTAAGCAGGAGATAAGTACCTGCTTGAATTAGTACATTGAATGAAGGCACTACTGGTTACGCACCTGCCCCTTGATCGCATTTACACCAGATGTCGCCTGGTCTGGGATTTGGGTGATTCCAGTATCGGTCAGACGGCTGAGCTCGACGAGTGATTCAGGAGTAAAATACCCATTTATCCAATGTTCAAGGATTCTGGGTCTCTTAGTGTTTTTCAGGTAAGGCCTGAGATCAAGAAGATTTAGTTTTAATCTTTTTATATTACCCAATGCCAGCTCAAGCTGACGGATGACGACATCACATTTGCGTCGAGAAGCTGTAATTCGTATCACGCCTTCTGAAGTGCTTTCAAGATCCTCTCCATATCTTGGGAGAATATCCTTCTTCATAGCATCTAAGACCATATTTCCTACCCAGCCCGAATTAGGTTATGTTGCCTGGCAGTGAAATATAGACTTACTTGACAATAATTTTTGATCTGTATCGTGGATCTGAACTTCCATGGAACCAATACTGTCCTCTAATTCGGGAATCTCTAGCTTCCAGCATTCTCTCAGTAAACGCACAACAACACGCTGTTTAGCGGTATGTGACGCTAAAGCATATCCTCTCAGAGACTCTTTGGTATTGTATTGTTCAATATCCGACAACTCGGGGACCCAAGGCCCCCTTCTCAAGATCGAATCATCGTGCAAAGGTGCTGAATCCGAAATGCTCGAGGTCTCTGTAGGCTCATTATTCAAGAAAGATTCTATGTACTTCTCCAGTTGCGGGACCGTAAAAGAATCTTGCAGACGCCGTACCAGGCCATTGAACTCGTCCCAGCTCGCAGGCTCCTTATCCTTCGCTGGTCTGAAGTCATTCAAGTTCTGGTTCACTTCGTCCTGGTCGATCAACCCTCTTTCGTCATTGATCTTCGACAAAATATCAATGTGCTCCGCATGCTTATCCTCCAATGTATTCCCATGATCGTACCGGTGAACTTTCGATTCTCGTAGAACGATAACCTCGGCCGGGTCCCCCAGGTTGTTGTGCTTCAATGATTCCCGCTCATTGACCAGTGCATGCCCTCGGAATCCATAGAATTCTCCTAGCTTCTGCTCAACAGGCTTATAACGGCGGTATGCATGTGCATTGGGCTGTGAATACGGCGCAAGGGGAACTAGAGTCCGGCGGACTTGCTGAGGTCGTTTCTCGGCGGGTTCATGTTCCCTTGTGCTGGAAGCGGTCGATTGAGACGCAGCTCGGTATGCTGATGGGAAAGATTGCCTTGCTAGATGCCGCCGGCAGCTTAAGCATATGTGCGGTCGAGATGCTGGTCGAGTAATCATGTATGCGACTGATGTACTATCCAGCTCGTGGAGTTCGGAGGTTTTTTTTTGGTGGAAGACATCGGCGAAAAGTCAAGCGAGTCCGAGCAACGCGTGCCTGCGCGTCACCCCCAACTTCTTTTCCATTCACATCTCGCACTATACAAAGTTCCCAATATACGATCAGGGTATTCTCCTTGGAAATTCAAAAAGACCGTTCCATAAAAGCCAAATATTCATCTGTGATCTTCAATATGCCCTCTGTTTCAAAAAGACGCCGCACGGTATGTACACCCCCACGCGCCGCGCAAGGCAAAATATATTGACAATCTGCCAGATCCAAGAAGAAGACGAAGAATCCGAGGAAGAACCCACGCAAACTCAACGACGAAGGGGACGCGCCCCAGCTTCGGATGATGACAGTGATGGGGACGAGGCAGCTGGAGGCGATGATATAGAGGGAGAGGGCGAAGAGGAGGACCAAACGGTCAAGAAATTAGTCAGATACGCGTTGGCATGCGAATTTCAGAGGGTCACTATCAAGAGGACTGGGATATCCGAAAAGGGTCAGTAATATGGCGGCTATTTATCATTCGACCCTGACAATCGCAGTTTTGGGCAAGCAACACCGCGTGTTCAGACGGGTATTTGATGCAGCACAGAAACAGTTACGATCAAAGTTTGGCATGGAAATGGTGGAGCTGCCGCAGAGGGAAAAGGTTACGATCAAAGCCAAGAGATGTAAGTCCTTAAAACCTCTATGGATGAAGGTATACTGACATCTACAGCTGCTGCAAAATCCAAAGGCGGCTCCAAAGCCGCGACGGCCTATATTCTCGTAACATGCCTACCACCCTCCTACCGCACGCCCGATATCCTCGCACCGTCTCTCGTCGGAAACGCAGATGACGAAGCCGCTTACGTTGGTATTTGTACCGTCATTGTATCCTACATCGCTCTGAGCCCGCAACAAGTTGTGCCAGAAGCCAGACTTATACGCGCATTGAAGAGACTGAACATCGACGAGAACACACCTATCGGAAAGACGGAACTTGTTATGAAGAAAATGGCAACTCAAGGCTATATTTGGAAAGTCACGGAAAGGCAGAACAATGGAGATGAGGACATCAGTTATCATTTGGGTCCTAGAGGGAAGCTTGAAATGAGCAAGCCTGGAATTCGAGATTTTGTGCGAGAGATATATGGCGACACTGCTCCAGAAGATTTGGAGAAGCGGCTGAATAGGAGTCTGAATATGGATGTTGCGAAGATCGATCAAGTTAACGGCGCGACTGACGATGAGGCGGAGGCAGAGGCGGGTTCTAGTAGGGCGAGATCAGCTGGGAGGAGATGGAGAAATGCAGATGACGATGATGAGGACGATGAATGATAATGGGCTTTATTTGTGGAGTACTTGGAATATGGTTGACAGCAATGTCTGGCGACTTGGCTTAATGTATTATGGCTTCAAAGAAGGAAATGAAGACACGCAGACGACATTTACTGAAAGGGTATCTTCTCGGATTCGTGCCGGCATTTCCCCTCGATTTGATTCATCCCTTGCCCTTAACTCCACGAAGTGCTTGACCTGAAATCCGCCTAGATCTCATCTCGAACCATATTCGCCTCCCCCCAATCAACCTCGTAGCCCTTCCCCTCTTGCATCCTCTCAATCCTGCACCTCCGGCGGCTTCCCAACAGGTTGTATCATTTTCTACCGCATATCATTAGCCCTCATCCCCTTTTCCTCCCTTCTCCCTCCCAGGATTCTAATTCACCTCAATCATAGCCCCCCTAACCTTCTCCCTACACTCCCCCATCCCAATCGCCATATAACTCAGCAACGGCGGATGTCCAACATAAGACGCATAGCTGTCGCGCTGGATGTTGGATGACCATTCGAATTTCGTCGTGTCGGCGTGCCCGGTGCCTACGTAGCGCGCTTGTAGCTGCTCGAGCTGTTGTTGGGCGCGGAGTTTGTCGGCCTGGGGGTTGTTAGTGGGGAGATGGGGAGAGGGGAAAGGGGGAGGGAGGGGGGCGTACCATGTTGTGGTGGGTGGTTGGTTTGGTGGAGGTGGAGGTGGAAACTTAAGTATTTGAGGTCATGAAATCTGGCGGGGATGGGGGAACTTTGATCCGCCTAGGCAGAAAAAGCGGCACGAATTTTGAGTGTACTACGCTTAGTGGAACGTTCAAAATCGGTAGTATCCAGTGCCGCTTTTTTTGTCTAGCGGGAGGGCGCATTATTTGAATGCTTGCGATTTTTCTTTGGGCATATAAAGAGATAGTTTGATTGCACTTGCTTCAGATTCAAGCGGATGGATAGGGAAATTTTCTCCAGACGGGAGCAAACTTGTACAATTCATCATTAGACGCCTACCGAAAGTCGTTGGTCTACTCACTGAGAAATTATATCAAGAAAAGACTTGTGAATAAGAATGCAAGACTCTGCAATCCAATCGAAACAGACTTCAATCCGTCAGAATCCCAACCTGTCACCGTTCCTACTTGCCATTGATTTCTTGTCGTTCCCCACTAGAACCGCCCCGAGGCCAACTCCCGTTGATTCATGTGTGATTGAGGGACCGCTACTTTGTAGTGGACATTAGGAATCCTCCATCCACCCCTTCCTTCTTGGATACATCTCAGCCTCTGTCGCTCGACCTCCTTCAAGTCAAATTTAGGGCACAAATTTGCTACCTCGCGCGGACCAGAGCGGGTGGTTATCTCTCCCATTGCATTCCTGTACCTTACGAGCGTCAGATCCGTTACAATGGGATCAGCAAAGGTATATGAGCCATGAGACTCGTGCATACGGTCGTGCTTGAGGACGAATGTGAAGTTCTTCAGATTCGTAAAAATTTCAAGGACGTCGATGAGGAATGCTGTCAGCTCAATTCCATTTCTATCCCGCCGGTAGTAAAGGTAATTCACCGAAAACGCTATGTTTCTCACTCTGGCGAAGCTTTCTGTATCAGTTACAGAAGCCAGGGTGTCGGAAGGGTGGGGTCCTGATTGTCTAGAACCGCCAGAATGCCTTTCACTCAAATACAAAATGTCTCTTTGGAAATCGAACATTCATTCTGGCTGTGCCGAGTAGGTACTAAAATCTTCTGGTACGAGAACAATACGGTATGGCGTGACTCTTGACATGTAGAGGCCAGAGAGCAAAGCTGTGTGGGCGGTTGAGCTGATGCAAATCCGGGCAAGGTACCTATTATCTTATGCAACCGACCAAGTCTCCGGTTCTTGAGCTTCAATTCGACAATTCTTGGTGGTGGTAAAGCTACCTCCCATATCATGATGCGTATCTCCCGAGGGAACTGCATGAACTTCGTGAAGACACCCATCGTAAGTCCAGTCTCGCGCAGATGCCTTCCACGATAGTTCTTTCAGAAGAGTAATATGTGGACTTCCGTCAATAATGAGGTGTTGGTGTTATGTTTGTTGGATCAGCTGTGCTAGGACTTGTGTGTTGAAGAAGAAGATTGTTAACTTCAAAGTTTGAAACCCGTCAAGGAATTGTTTTCGGGTCATGATAACTGAATCACTATTAGATCAGAAAAAAGCAACAACCTATTGGGATAGTCACCTCTCATCACGCAGAGAGCTAGCACTCAAAACTGACCCCACAGACGAGACTTCGGTTGGGCTTAAGTACTCGCAAAAGTTCTGAAGCCGCGACAACAGGTGAGGTCCAGGAAGCGTGCTGACTCAATGCTGACAAATTGCTTCGACAAGATCGAGATGGCAGGAGTGAAGCTCCAACAGCATCCAAGCCCCAGCAACGACCTCCGAAACGTTTACAACTCCTCATAGCGCAATGCAGAGACTGAGGTGATAATTGAAGATACGCGACTTCAGCCAACAAGGAGAAATATGCCGTAAGAGCTTTCTTTTCGACCACGTGCTGCACACGTGATACTCTTTGAAGACCGCCACTTCCAGTTCTACTGCTCCTTTCTGTATGATTTATGATCTCCTTCGTATTTGAGCACGTATTCAAAACGGAATACTCTCTGAAGCTCAACAGCTAACGTTCGCAGCGGCGTCGAGCTACAAATAAGGCCTGGCCCTACCAGCTATACCAGAATGGGACCTACCACTTTGGATGAGAAGCTACTTCAAGCTGATCGTTTTCGAGAAGCCAGAGAACGGCTTGAATCTACCTTGAAGGATATTGATGTCTTCTACGCATCACCCCAAGCTCCAATTCATACCGGCCCACCAGACTGCGAGCGATGCAGCGCCAGAAAGAGAAAGATTACAGAGGCATTCTACGAATATTACCTTTCGGATACCCCAGGAAGATGGGATTCCAACCTCCTAGATTACAGACAGGAGATGGCGAGAAAGTTCAACCAGCCCGGCGGGCCGAACCTGGATGAAATCCACGCATATTTCCAAACCACATTCCGAGATTATTTAAAGCAAACAATCTTCAACCCCAAGCCAAGCCAAAGCCCCGATATCCAAACCTACAAAAACATGGCGGCCGACCTTCTCGACCAAGGCAAGAGCACGAATGAAGTCTTAGAAACTTACCATAACTCTCAACTCCACACGTGCGAGCCCTCCACGGCCGCTGTCATTCGCGACCTGTCAGATTCCCTCGAGCCGCGCGAGCGTGCCCAGATCTACATCTCAGCCTACTGCACCTCGCTCGAAACAGATTCAGCGCCAGTCAAAAATATTAAACAAAAATATGCCCGCATGTTTGAGAAACTCGTTCCTCATGACGAGGTCATTTCCGCCTGGCGGGAAGAAGCGGCTGCTAGTCAAGAGAAAAGTTTGTCTGAACTAAAGGATCAACTTGCAGCTCTACATATGGCTCAGGGTGCGCATTTGAAGGTTAAGGCCAGGAAGGAGGAGAAGAATCGGAAAGTTAGGGAGCAGACCCCGCAGATGGTTATGTGTCGGAAGTCGAGATGTCCGCTTGAGGTTAATCTGAATGGCACTGAGGAAATCACTGTGTGTGAAATTTGCCAGTGGATGGAGAAGAACGGGCGAGGGTATGGGGAAACCGCTTATTGTTCCGATGAGCATTGTGAGGAAGATTTTGTAAGTCTTGATGTCCAGAGTAAGAGTATATCGGTGCTAATGATAGAAAGGAGGAACATGAACGTCACGATCACGAGTGTCGCGGTGGAGTTAGCTGCATTTATTTTCCTGAAGCTGGTCCCGATGAGGTGGATGGACCGAAGATGTGTGGTCTTTGCCCTGATTGCAAGGACAACGGCATCGTGAACTACTTCTGCTCGGAGGATTGCTATCTCCAGAATCTTGTATGTTCCCATAGATTTACGTATTACAGGTCTTGCTAATGATGAAAAGGAGTTTCATGACGAAACATTCCACCTTTCAAGGAAAATTGAAAGGAAGGGTGGCCCTTTCATTCCCTTCCCGCAAGTCTCTCCGCCCGCGGAGGGTATGGATATTTCCTAGATCCCCGAAAGCATGTAGAGAAAGAGGAATCCGATTGGCGGACTTCAGACGCACCTTGCACGTTGCCGGTGTAAAATCTAGTTGCTCAAGTGTTAAAAGTATTCCCATCACCATCACTGAACCGCGCGTTTCTATGTGATAATTCCTATGTTATGCCCGGATTTATCTCCCTCCTATTAGATTGAAGCCGACGATATCGGCAAGACGATCAGTGCCGAAAGTTCCGGAAACTACACGCGTCAAGCTTACACTCGGGGAGCGAAACGCGTCTGCAGTATGATTTTAATTCATGATCACTGGATGGTCAATTCTCAGCTAAGACCTAGATCCGCGGAGCATCACCGGGTGTACCTGGGGAATTCGAGCCTCACTGTAGGCTTCAGTCATGGGCCAAGTAATCAGCAATCTATTAAAAGTATTGCATGCATTATTGGTGTTTCGTACTTCGGTATTCGTACCGAATGTCTAAGTTAATGATGTCTCCCTCGAGTCTTGGCAGTGACAACAGCAAAACAGCAATACTGGCCGTCAGATGAAGCTACTATACACTTGCTCAGCCCCCTGGTTGATAATATTCCGCTGATCTATTTCCCCTTCTGATACGGCGGGCGTTGGAAGTGTGCATCCCAAGCTCGCCAAAACGTCATTTGCAGAATCCCTGATCTGCAGCACAAACATCTCGTCTTTCGTGCACGGGCAATCTTTATTGTTTCTTTCTCCTCTCCGCAATTCAACGCCAGACCTCTCTCCTCTGCAATTCTTCCGTGTCTTGCTCGTCCAAGATTTACATTTTGAAATCTAAAGCGTATCTCGAGGTGGCAACTACGGCCCTGTTACCCCACAACCTAGATATTGGGGCAGTCGAGTTCCTGCAGTCACCGACGTACAGTATACCATTTGCTCTAGAATTGATGAGATAAACACTCCTTCACCATGTCTGAAGCTGGAGAAAGGTTAGTAAGCCCCATTATCCATCACATCTCTTGCTCGCAGATTCCCCATGTTTGACAAATTGTGGTCGTGCAATCAACCAAGCTAACTGGCGCCTCCCCTCAGTCACAAGCGCAGCAAGTCATCCGCCGCGCTGTCCATCCTCCGACGCAAAGAAGGAAAGAGCTCAGAGAACGTCTCCGAAGACGGCTCCTCCTCACATTCCCCGGCCATGTCGCACCGCGGCCACAACTCCAAACCATCGACCGGCACCGCAGGCCTCATGCGCTCGACATCCAATATCCAAGCCCCGCAACATCGAGCCATGCCCTCCATACCGCCCCCACAAGACAAGACGGTCACGATTGAGCAGTCTGTGCGCAAGTTCCGCATCTTTGAGGCGCTGAGGAGTGGGGATACGGCCAGCATCTCGAAGGCGATTAGGGAGAGTGATGGGACGAGAACGAGCACGTCGAGCGCGGTTGGGGGAGGCGCGAGTGGGCTTGAGGACACGAGTATTCTCCATTTGGCAATTCAGTGCGCTGAGTTGCCTGTGGTTGAGTATGTGCTTTCTGATGGCGCGGGGTCAATCGATATCAATGCGCGGGACAAGGAGGGGAACACAGCGCTGCATTTGGCTGCTCAACAGGGGCGATCGCAAATTGTGAAGCTGCTGCTGGAACAACCTGGTATCAATGATTCGATTGCGAATTACGCTGGTCGATTACCCCTCGATCTTGCACGCACCCCGGATATCTTTCAGCAGTTGCAGTTGTCGAGGTCGATATTTGTGGATGGGAAGATTAGACAGGTGCAGGCGTTGGTTCAGCAGGGGGATTACAAGAGGCTGGGTGAGGTTTTGGAGGAGCCGCGTGTTAAGACTGTTTTGGATATAAATGGGGGCGAGTTTGCGTCGGATATTACTACGGTCCAGTCTGGGGGGACACTGTTGCATGAGGCGGCGAGGAGAAAGAATACCGCGCTTATTCAGGTTCTGCTGCTTCATGGGGCCGATCCGTTCAGGAGAGACCGGCGAGGAAAGCTCCCGCAGGATGTTACGAAGGATGATAACACGAGGGCGATGCTTAAAAAATCTCCAGCGGCTGTTGCAGCACAACGTGGAATACAGGAGAAGGCTGTGTTGGGGAATGCCTCGCAACAAAACTCGAATGCGGCTCCTGGCGATGCCCTGGCTGGAAAAGAAGGTCGCGAAATGAAGGGGTATCTCAAGAAATGGACGAATTACCGAAAGGGATATCAACTGCGTTGGTTTGTGCTGGAAGATGGAGTCATGAGTTACTACAAGCACCAAGACGATGCGGGGTCTGCCTGCCGTGGAGCCATCAATATGCGAATTGCAAAACTTAATATGGACCCGACCGAGAAGACAAAATTCGAAATCATTGGGAAGTCTTCCGTGAAATATCATTTGAAGGCAAATCACGAGGTCGAAGCAAAGAGATGGTTCTGGGCACTCAACAACTCTATTCAGTGGACCAAGGATCAGGCGAAGGAAGAAGACCGGCAACGGCAGAAGAGTGCTGAAATGTTGAGACAAGCTAAAGCAGAGCATTCAACTGGGTCTACCACCGAGCCTCCCAGCGAGAGCGCCAGTATTGCAGAAATTCGACGAAACAGTTACCAGGCAAGCAGCAGACTTGCACCACAAGGCTCCAAGAGTAGCACGTCAAAGGTCGCCTTCAATACCTCAGGAAGCGTAGCGGACGACGATGAAGGAACAGCTTATGGATCTTATGAGCCCAGTTTTGAAGTTGGCAGAGTACCCAGCCATGTTGGAACGCAACCTGATGGAGACGACGACGAGGATTACGGTGACGGCTCCAGCGATCGTGATGCGCCAGCAACCAAGGACGCATTTGATATCACTGCCCAATCGGCAAAGATACAACTGGAAATGATGGCTCAAGTGAACACGGCATTACAATCAGAGCAAACCAAGAACCCCGCACTCACTATTTCCGATGCTCTGGCTTTACAAGCCGTATCAACTTATGATTCGTCTATTCGCAACCTGAAAGGCCTGGTTGGAGATCTCCTCAGAATATCGAAAGACAGAGACGCCTACTGGCAATATCGCCTTGATAGAGAAGCAGATATGCGACGCATGTGGGAAGATAGCATGGCGCAAGTAGCAAAAGAACAAGAGGTCCTGGAAGCCCGCGTTGGAGAAGCTGAGGAGAAACGGAAACTTACGAAGCGCGCACTACGTGAAGTCATTGGCGGCAGTGTTGCTGTTAGCAGTCGTCCGGAAAGTAGAGGCGAAACTTCAAAGGCTCAAGAATTCGCAGATGCTCTTGACGATGTAGAGCTTGATAAAGATGGTACTGCTACTCTGAGAAGACGATCTACAGCTAAGAGCTCACTCCGACGCAAATCCCTTATGCAAGAGATTTCGAACCTTTCGGAAACTGACTCTGAGGATGATGAAGAGTTCTTCGATGCTGTAGATGCTGGAGAGGTCGCAGTTGCACCAATGCCAGTTGTTAGCCCGCCTCTGTTCAAGGAGAAGGTTGATCTTGCGGAACCTAGTGGCATGGATCTGAGTGCCTCCTTCCACGGATACGAGGATGGTATCAGGAAGAAGCTCAAGATGGATGCTGATGATAGGCCGAAAATATCTCTTTGGGTAAGTGTGACGAAATATCCTCCATTGACTAGGCTGATATTATCCAGGGTATTCTGAAATCTATGGTTGGCAAGGATATGACAAAGATGACACTTCCTGTATCATTCAACGAGCCAACTTCTCTGCTTCAACGATGCGCCGAAGACATGGAATACACGGATCTTCTCGACATCGCTGCTGACAGGCCTGACTCCACTGAACGCATGGTGTATGTTGCAGCATTCGCAGCAAGCGAATACGCTTCCACCATTGGCCGTGTTGCAAAACCTTTCAATCCTCTACTAGGAGAGACATTCGAGTACGCCCGCCCCGATAAGAATTATCGCTTCTTCATCGAGCAAGTAAGCCATCACCCTCCTATCGGTGCCGCCTGGGCCGAGTCCCCCAAATGGACCTACTATGGAGAATCAGCCGTCAAATCAAAGTTCTACGGCAGGTCCTTCGACATCAACCCGCTCGGAACCTGGTTCCTCAAACTTCGCCCTTCGGCCGGCGGCAAAGAAGAACTTTACACCTGGAAAAAGGTGACGTCCTCGGTCATTGGCATCATCACCGGCTCGCCCACAGTAGATAACTACGGGCCTATGGAGATCAAGAATTGGACCACAGGTGAAGTCTGTGTCCTTGACTTCAAAGCCCGCGGCTGGAAAGCCTCCTCTGCATACCAAATCACGGGTCGCGTGAATGATAAAGATGGCCAACCCCGCTTCAGTATTGGAGGCCGCTGGAACAACAAGATCTACGCGCGTCTCACGCCTGGCTACGAAGCAACGCCCGAGGAGCCCAAATCCGGGAACATGCACCGCCACGGCAGCATCGCCGACCCCAGCCAAGCCTTCCTCGTCTGGGAAGCCAACAAACGACCCACCGGCATCCCATTCAACCTGACCCCCTTCGTCGTAACCCTCAACGACATCAACCCCACCCTACAACCCTGGCTCCCGCCCACCGACACACGTCTCCGTCCCGATCAACGCGCAATGGAAGACGGACAGTACGACTTTGCGGCTACGGAGAAGAATCGCGTAGAGGAGAAGCAGAGGGCGAGGAGAAGGGAACGCGAGGAGAAGGGTGAGGAGTTTGCGCCGAATTGGTTTGTTAAGGATAGGTGTGAGGTTACGGGGGAGAGTTACTGGAGGTTTAATGGGCGGTATTGGGGTGCGAGGGAACAGCGGGATTGGAAGGGGGTGGAGGAGATTTTTTAAGTTTTTTGGGGGAGAGGGAGGGGGTAGTACATATTTGATATAGATAGGTAACGTAGGAGATGGAGACATGAAGTTATGGGATGGAGATGGAGTGAAAAGTAGGTTGGTTGTATAGGTAGTTATAGTTTATGGAAAATATGTTCACTGGCCCTCTCGTTTACTTATCCTCATCCCTCATCCTTGTCCAATATTCAGGGTCACCCCAGCTACACCAATTTTATAACTGGTAGAAAACCAGTTCCTGTCCCCATTTTGCATGTCCTATCTATCTCCACTTGGTAGGAGCACCGAGACATATAATAGCTGGCATATACATTCATCCTCGATGCGAAGAATCTCGGTATTTGGAGCGATGTGCAACAAAGAGATGTTTTTTGGGATGGGGAGTGGACGGACACGTGGTAGGGGGACGTGCGGAGGTGGATACTGTGTTGGTGCTTTTTTTTCTTTTGGTGTTCGCGACGATGGGGATGGAGTTGAAATTTTCTTGGGGTGGTTGGGCTGTTGGTGAATGGATTATGGGGGAGGTGAGTTGAGGTGGGTATTGTTTTAGGGTTCGGGATGGAGGTTGGGGTCGTCGGATTTTTTTTCATACGCGTAATCTGAGCGTTTGTTGATTTTTCGATGTTTTCAGCGTGTTGCCTCTTTTTGTTCATGTTGCTGTCTGCTTTTGATTTGAATTTGCCCCCCCACTGGGGTTTCGCTGTTTTCGGGAGAGAAGAGGATGGGATTCCTTCTGTCTTCGTGAGGCGCGTCGACGAATTTCGGAAAATGTGTCGTCTCCTTTTGTTATTCAATTTGAAGTCCTGGGTCATTGTGTGCCTTGGATGAACACCGCAGTTCTGACTCCTTTGACGGGAAGGAACTGTGCTGAGTATGTAATTGAAGAGACAGGAGCATTTGGCAGGGTCTTTGTTGGTGTTTTCGAGGGGGCATCCTAGCTGCCATTTGCTTTCTTCCCTCTCGCTATAGACACAAAAACCGATATTGTATATTGGGGATTTTGGATATTCCACACAGCCTAGAGCATTCAGATTCAGTACCGCTTTTTTTTGTCCACCGTCAGGCCCTTTCCGCGTTGTCCGGCCTAGTGGTTGGGAACGGCGGGTGCGGTTAGGAGAGAGGAAACGACCCAGCACAACCACAAATCCTGGTGATGAGATTGAGCTCACTGGTTCAAGCAAATTCATTCTCCGTTAACAGTTTTCTTCCATAATAAACTGTTTTTCATTTCGAGGTCACATGTAAGCTCAATGCCGCTAATGCACCATCCCTGTATTGTCGGTCTTCCATTTTGGGAGCAGGCAAGACTCGGGCGCAACATCAGCAAGACCACTTTCCATCCGTGGAATCGGGTCCTGCCTCTTAAATTTTAGAACAAGAAGCTTGCGTACCTTACATCTCCTTGTCCTTTTCTTCATGAGAACTTCTACTCGCAGACAGAAACATTTTATCTTCACAGCCTTATGCCTTGCAGCCGCCTCGATCTCAAGCTAGAAATGGTCAAAGAAGCAACTGTTCCTAAAGACATTCCTCACCCTCACGAAAAGCCTAACTTGTTTGAACCCTTCCAACGCAGTTCCAGTCTCGATTTTGAAAATACCATCACGTGAGTAGCTGAGACTTGGGCCATGGCGTCGTCGTTACCTTTAGCCACAGGCCCTTTGGGAGTTGGTAAGTTACAAGTAATTCCGTCCCGGGAAACACTAATGAATGGAGCAGACATGAATGACCCGTCGAATCTTGCGCTTCGCGACGACCTTGTTCGATTTCAAGTGGATAGATCCAGACACGAACTTCGACTTGTCATCGGTAATGACGACAAAACACGGCAAAGAACCCTCCAGTCCCTCGCCCACAGCCTAGACTTGAATTATGAATACTCTCTTGCAACTCGAGAGGCTCGAATTACCAGATCCGAAAGCCCTACCCCACCCGATGTCAACAGCAAGGAGGCGACTGATGACCGATCTGTGGCATTCCAGGGAGCTTTCGACGATCTCTTGTGTTGGCCGGATGATTCTGATGCTCCCATACTCAATGAGCAATCGCTGCCAAATATGACGCAGTCGGGAGAATTCCTAAACGGCATCAATTTTCAGACTTGGGATTTTTTCGAGGGCAACAATATTGCCTCATCAGGCAGTATTTGGAATAATTACATTAACGAAAAACGTAATATCGCCGAGGCGCCCCAAATGCAGAGCTCTGATGACTCTTCAAATGTGCACAACATTGAAGCGCATGCTCTAGACGCTTTCAGCGAACCAAGCTTCGTCTCAAGCGCCGCCGTTGACGAGAATGTGGAATTGTCTCCTGGTATCGCCCCAAAATCTGGCTTTTCGAGGAACCCAAGACCATTGACAGCTGCTGAATTAGACTTAGAATTAGAAAAGGAGCAAGATGCAGTAGTGAGTCAACATGTCGTCGTTATTGCCCCCAAAAAGGGGGAAGCTAATGCCTTGAGAGGTCGCTCGACTGACCCGAGAACTTGCCATGCTCCGAGAATCACAAAATAGCGGTCGTAGCAGACCTGGCAGCAGCCGCAGTTCCATTAGCAGCATGCATAGCAATAGCAGCCGTAACAGAATATCAAAGGTATTCAGCAGAAGATCCAGTTTTCATCAAAGAGAAAGCCCAGCCGGTTACCAGGAAATTGTATTCGATTCCAATTCAAGTCGTCCCGAAAGCAGGGCTTCTGTATCTTCGGGTCGTACAGGGCCACTAGATGTCATTGCCCGTGCCGCAATGAAAGCTGTAAGGACAGTCGGAGGAGCGTGCTGGCGATGCAAATTATTAAGGAAACAGGTGAGTGACTGAGAAAGAGTGACACAATGAGTATCACTGTGCGTAGATATACTTACTATCAATAGTGCGATGCCAAAAGTCCTTGTGACACTTGCCCAAAGGCGTCCCACCGGTCAATTTGGAGTCGCATAGGCTGTAAGCGAGGAAGCGTTAAGAACGAAACAAGTCCAATAACGTTCTGCCCAAGAGGCATTCCAAGTACCGCTATCTTTTTAGGCTTAGAAACTGGCGAGGACAGTCTCACCAGGGTGAATGCCTGCCTCCGGGCGCGCTTGGAACACCGGTCGAGACTCGCCGAATTCTTGCCCGCTGCACACGAATCTTCCGCTCTTGTCACAAGAGAGCAAGAGACCGAAACAGACATTGATTCTTTCCTAAGAAAACTTCAGAGTCGATGGCCCTCTCTAGCAGATCCTCAGCTCCACATGGTATCACTATTGAACCAACCTGTGCATCCCTCGCCGTCCAACTTGGTGCCTCTAGACCAGTGCATTTGGATGATTTTTCGAGAGGCATTCGTCTCGGATTCTCAACGTCAATTGCGTGATTTCACCTCTAATGATCTCGTACTGCTGCGAGCAGCCGCATTATACCAGTCAAAAATAGATACAGTAGGCTACGGTGGCTACCAATGGTTCTAAAGTATCATCACTGACCATTACAGGATCATTTGATTTCACTATCGCTGATATGTTTACGTGTCTGCTTAGAAGCTGTGAACATGACGAGGCACGGGCTATTTGAATCGAAACTACACTTCCGCTGTGAAAACTCCTCATGCGAAGTCGATTGTATTCAAAATCTTACATCGGCGGTCACCATCTACCTTGACGAGCTGAACCGAGTATTGTTCTGCAAGGAACATATACGCAACAAGAGAATACAGTGGTTGTCTATCTTCTACAGTCTATGCATCCAAAGCAAGGTGCGACAGGCTCTCATTAACCTCGTGGAAACTGTTCAGCCCAGCGACAAAGGCCTTGATGCAAGGTCCTTTCTACACCTCGCTGTGCGATTATTCAATGCAAATTCGGGCACTTATGACCCCTTAAGTACTCCCATTCAATTCACGACTGTCGAATATCGATTAGCTCAGGATGCAACGCATCGCAAACAATGGAGATGGCTTGGGGTAAACACTTCAGCGGAGTACCTCGAACATCTATTCGAAGATGCCGGTTCTCAGCCGGGGCGAAACCCGTGTGCTAGCTATACTCATGATATGGTAGCAACCCCTGAAATTGCCAGTTTAGTCGAGGATACGGCGTATCATAGACATCAAATGGAAACAGCGAAGGGAGGGAATGAGATATTGAAAAATAGGGTTGAGGAGCTTCAAAGACAAGTAATACAAGAGAGTAATTTAAGATAATATACGAGAGGATGCACGTTGAGATAATACACTTACTCATCGCTTTTAGTGTCTGACGGAGCACAGCCACTGAAACTTGGAAAACGTACCCTCCCTCGCGATGGACAGAAAGAGCGGCATTAATTATTGCCATTTTAAATGTCCCTTTCGGCGTAGCACTTTCAGAATTAGGGTCATTTTTTGGCCAACAGGAGGCTCCTTAGCTTGAGCGGGTTTGCAGCTATTTTCTTTCGCTTTCTACAGATAGGAGATAGCCATCTACTCATGAAATCTCACGAACTGGACGATTCCTCCAGCTCTTGCGCACCCCCCATCGTCATGGCTCAGTCAGCTGGGGTCCGAGATTCGAAACCATACACACCTTCGCACTGGGAGCGACAAGAACAAATTCGACTTCATAATACATACGCAATTTAAAGTACTTCAATTATACCGATTCTTTCCAGCTGCGAAACTCCTGTTCACCGCCCATGACCCGACAGCTCGCTCAAAAAGATCTCAGCATTCAACGGCTTTCCCGACTTCTGATACGTTGGATTATCCTTCCCAGTCATCTGTTCCATCTGCACCCTCTGCGCCGTGCTCTCCCAGTTCTTCGCCGAATTCTCTGCTTTCACTCGTTTCCGATGTTCCCACACAAAGAGCACGGCAGCAGCTATCAAGATCGCTACTACCGGAACGGCAACTGCGACCCAGAGACCGGTTGTGCTTACGCCGCTTTTCTTGCAGGTAGCGTTTGAGGCTGCCGAAGTGGGGAATCCGGTGACGTTTGTTGCTACGACGGGGCCAGGCGTGAGGGAGAAGTTGCCGCGGATGCAATTTGCGCTTGTGCTGGAGCAGGTGTAGAGTTTTGCTCCGGCGACGGGGTTGATTGCTAGGTCTTGGCAGATTGAGAGGGGTTGGAAGCCGCTGAGAGAATTTGCTCCTTTGATGTTAGCCTTCCCACCCTTTTCTGGATGAAAGTAAAGGGCATTTAAATACTTACTCGCTTCATTGGATTTGATACATGACTGCGGGCAGGAAGCTGGGTATGAAGTCGATGTGCAGGCGCCGCGGTAGAAGAAAATATCGTTGCTAAGACACATGCCGTGGGCTATACAGGTATCGTTGTACCCACAACAGGCGCTTTCTGTCGCAGCTGGGTTACAGGGGACCATCTTTGGCGCGGCGCTGCCATCGGGATAGAAACAGGCTCTTGGTGATACCATCTTGGTTCGTGTTTGATCTGAAAACGAAACGATCATGTATGTAGAGAGATCCAGGCATTGTCCCTCGGGTTTGAGGACTTCTGGTGATGAGGACTCGAGGAATGTTGAAAGCGCGTTGCCTTCCTTTGTTGCAGATTTTGATCTCGGCGGTTGCATGAATCATTTGCATTCCTCAAGAGGACTAGCTTTCAAAGAAATCAACAACTTCGCTTCTGGTGGATTTCCATTTACTTTTGCATGTATGCCTCCCATTTCTTTTCATCTCCATCATACTTCTTTAATTCCTCGTCTTGGTCAATTGCAAGAGCTCAGCTTCGAAAGTATTTCGCATGCGGTCGCATGTTAGAAACTGGTCGCCGAAACGTTCTTCATTTGACCGAATCTTCAGTTCGATAATTTGTGGCTGGCTGTTTGTTCCATACCATCTTCGATATATTAGAGAATAATTTCTAGAAATCTTTGCAGACGACTTGTCTTTCCATCACGATCCCATTAAACTATTAAAAGCGGCAGAGACATACGATCTTCACCACCACCATTTAGACCTGAGCTCTAAAGCTCAGGGCATCTGCGATAGTACTTCTCGAACATTTTAAAGCATGTCGGATAAAGCCCAAGATGACAGAAACGCAGAGCGGGCAGATCAGCTCTAAATGGCTTTCTCATACATTCCAAACGCTCCAAAGAAGATAAGTTGGCACAAGAGTGATTTCTTTCTCGAAGATCCCATACTAGCTTAGGGTTTGGGCGTCTTTTGCAACTAATCCCGGAGAAAAGTTACGATGTCGTCCAGCATTCGTCGAGAGCACCCATGTACTGAGAATGAATCATCATATTCGACAGTTCGAATGTCTGCCCCAAGAATTTTCAAGCATTTTGCTGCCCGCGTTCCTAGTGCAGGGTCCGTTTTTCCCTGGCCTAAGAACACTGGAACCTCCTTGAAAACTTCCCCCTTTCTCTCTTGCAGATAAAGCTCGAATCGAAAATATTTTGCCGCCTTCGTTGGCCAGTCATAGTCCGGATCATCTTCATTTTCTTTCTCCCAATACGTATCTTCGCCCCACCAGGGGTCATGGTGAGGTAAATCCGAATCATCCCCGTTGGCGTAATTCCACACTGACTTGTCATACGGCAGCCAGCCGCTCATCCCAATCACGGCTGCAAAGGCTTCTTTCTCCCAGGTTAAAAGAGTGCTCAATGCGACCGAGGCACCTTGTCTTGAGCCCCAGAGTACGACGTTGTCTTTGCCGATCATCTGAATCTCTTGTTGAAGTAGCTTGTGCATGTACGAGCAGCTTGCATGAAGTCCAGCTGCAGCGAGTAAAGAGGTATCCGAGTAGTCTGGATCAAACCAATGGTCATACCATTGACGTATTAACATGGGGCTGGATGTTCTGGACTGGGCGTCGCTGAAAATGTTGGAATGTACAAGTAGTGGATGAGAGTCTTGCGTTTGTGTTCCTTTGAAAATCGAAGGCTCCATTTCAAGCGCATTGAGAAAGACGAATTTAGCATTTGGAAATGCGCTTTGTATTGTCTCGTTGTTCGTGGTGGTCGAGAATAGGAGGTCCGTCGAGAGAATTTTGGCAGAAGATCCACGACCGTGGAGAATAATGAAGGTTTGCCGGTGTTCTTGCAGGGGCTGAATAATTATAGCATCAGTCTCTCCTTTGGCGATAATCTCTTGTTTCATTTGGGTTATGAAAGTTGGAATTGGATCCTGAGCCGGGTGCGGGCAGTCCACGATATTTGTGCTGCCGACCATCTTGTAAATTCGATCAGTGATGGAATTTTCGAATACTGTAACCGGAACTAGGGCCACTGAGGCAATCAGAGCAGGTTGTTCTTGATGTTTGGCTTCTTGAGCGGGGATTTTTTATGGATCCTTTGGATTGTTTGGGGGAATGACAGCTGGGACTGAATCTGGACTGTCCCTACCTAGGTAGATACTTAGCCAATGATGACTCAGGCCGCCCCGGCCGTAGCCTTACTGCATGCAGGCTAGGCACCATTTTAATTGTACAAGATTACTGACTAGTAAGAATCTTTGGGTGATGGGTATACGTCGTGTCGAATAATGATGTGCAAGAAGTCGCCATTGAATTCTATCGATAGCTGCTATGCCCAGTAAAGGTTAATCTTTGACAAGAAATAGGACATTGCAAGTACGCCAAAGCAATCAAATAATGGTGTGCAAGATTTGAAAGTCGCACACGAGAAACTTTGCTGATATCCATGCTTCACGTCGCTCCTTCCTAGTAACAATAGCACAGACAACTAAGCAAGTGCAAATGCATCTTGCGTCTGTTTGCAGTGACGCCTCGCCCAAACATCCGTTATATTTTATTTTGTATCTGTATTGCCAAATGAACAAAAAACGAGGTTTAGCTGCGTTTTTGGACCTAGCCAACTTAAACAAGCCCGCGTACCATCTATCTCATTCTCCACTAATTAGCCCCCTAGGTAAATTTAATTCATTTAGTCAGAGCATATAAACCAAATTATGACGTCGAGCCGGTTTGATCAAAATTTCATATATCTTGCCAAGTCAACACCAGGGCTATCCGAACATTCCTGCAGCCTTAATATCTCCTCCGCTATACTGTATAGCCGGGAGCATTCTGATGTAAGCTCGCGAAATTCTTCTAATTTTGCGAAAAGAAATCTCCTATTAATGGAATTTCTGGTCTCGATGACAGCCATGAAGGTTGACCATACGACCCGAGATTGCCGCACCTTATTGTCTTCTTGCTCGTGATAGAGGTATAGAATGCTGGTTAGCTTAGCTAGTGCATCTTGACGGAACTCATTATTGCTCTTCGAATCGCCGATCATCCAACAATAGAAGATGCATGTGGCCCAATATATTGAAGTCACCCGCAACAAGGATTTGACTTTGGCTGACTCCCACTCAATGTTTTCAGCGACATCAGCAACTAACAGGATATCTTCGTATTTCTGGAGGGCTTCTTAGAAAAGTAATAGATATATGAATGTTCCGTATGCTAAGTGACACTTACCTCCTTAAGGCGCAGAAGATCTTGAAGCAAAGACTCGCCAGTGATCTTCTGCCGATCATTGAAATTTCCCTCCAGGCGTAGTTTCCAGATATCGAATCGAAGTAACGTGGTTTCGTATCCCAATTCCATTGGTCGGCAAAACTCCATATCCTTGAGTCGTTGATTGGGCGAATATTTGTCAGTCCATAGCAGAGAGTTACTGCGTCGCGCTACCGCACACATACGACGCCACTTGAAAGATGGACCGAATGAACAGGCAAATTGGCTCGAAGACGACCCTGATGTTCCTAAGCTGGTCATCGAGACATCAAGATACCTATGAGTTCACCCATTACTTAGTAAAAATAAACCGATTAATACAAGAGATGGGGCAACAAACAGACACCAAAGGATAAGTTGACAAGACAGAGACAGACTGGCGGCGGCCGCCTTGTCTTTGGAGTCTTCCAGTAATGGCTCATCCCCGTCCAACCTTTGAAACAGACTGTGGGTTCTCATCAAAGTCCTCAAGCCCCCTAAATGCGTTTTGATGCGTTCGGCGGAGGCAGATGTGGGAAACTGTATCTCATAATTCACCATGCAAAAAATACTTGCTACTACTGATTCCACATTCGGTTCGTCATTGATGCTTGAATAAGATGCTAGGCGGTGGCGAAGTTGACTTAAGGCAACACTATAATAATAAAGGCCACTATCAGGATGTTGTCGGCTACTATGCCGACTAGATTGCCACCCGCTTTTGTGCATCTCACTGGCTGAAATCGCCAGCATCATACTCATAACGACGGCACTATCACGGGCGACCTCTTTTACAAGGTACTTCAATGAATTGCAATCGCCGAAGTCGTAGAAGGCCGAGAGTGTAGTGGATGGAAAGAAATCCCACAGGTATTTGTCTTGTGGAGTGAGCGTCAAACTGTTTGCGCATTGTATATTTGACATCTCAAGTGATAGAGAAAGAGGTGTGGTGAGATTCTGATCCATGGCAACTGGGTGATGTTGGCGTGGGCTCTTGGAAGCAATCATCACACCAGCTTTCTGTGATGCTTGATTCGGCAGGGGTAACACCCTTGAATCGGTTAATCTGGCTGACGAAGTGCTGCTCGAAATTGGCCAGTCGCAGGAAAAGCATTGGGTGGCACACTTCGCACAAACGGGATGAACCTCGTCGCATTTTACTTTACGCTTCCTGCATGTCAAGCAACCTGGAAATACGAATGTCAATCCTTCCTCTGGAGTACGCTTGCGAGGGCTCAGGGACTCACCTTTTCTGGACCTCTTTCCTTGAGTCTTCATGGCTATTTCGTATTTACGAAGAAAATGAATCTTGTGACATTTGAGAGGCCTGCAGGTGCGACGCGTGTTTTTTCTTGCTGAGCCGCCGGGTCGTTTTTAGCTCAGGTCCCGACGTCGCTCGCTTAACCCCTGAATTGTCGGAGACGGCAATTCAGGAGTCCGCTACTCCTAAAAGCATCCATGGCACAGTTGTCATCTAGAGACTTAAATAATCCAAATAAAAGATACAAATCACGACCAGAGACTTGTTCTACCATGATTTCGGGGTCCATATACGTGGTATTCAAGCTCAATATACTCTCCTCCTGTCTGAAGATTTGAAAGGACTTTGACCTCTTACCTCCACAGTTCTCCAGTTTTATGATTAATATGCACTTAAATCACATTCATGACATTCAAATGAGGACTGGGTCAAATTACCTTAAGTTAGGGCGAAAACAGAACCCTGTGGTCTCAATACAGGAGAAGTAGAAAATTATATCAAATCATGTAAAAAGAGAACCTAATAGAATGAACCTTTTGTTGGCTTACTTGATGGAAAAATTCGTGCTACTCTCGTCTAAGCTTACTGCCTTCCGTCACAATACAAGCCCTCATGACCAGTCTCCATCGAACCGTAAAACTTCCCCTGAGTCTATTTTACTCATAATCTCTTCAATGTTCCACGGGTTGTAAGTGTATCCAGGCGGAATATTAGTATTTTGGAATGGGGTGCCTGTGAGGATGTGGAAAAGTGCTTTCCCATAATTGTCGTAGGCGTATATCTCTGCATCATGCATTGCCCACTTGCCAATGAATCCTTTAAAAGCTTTGCCATCTGCGTGGACGATCTCGAGGTTGGTATTATTCTGGCGCTGGTGGTTGAGAAACCCGTTTAGCTGATGACAAGATACTCGCTGAAACCTACGAGTAACAACATTAGCTGCCAAACATATCGAGCTAGACTGTACTAGGTTACCGAAGCTTATTGTGAGTTTTGGTTGCCAAAGCAGCACCACTTTTGCCTCCAATCTGTAGGCATGTGGCAAGCGAGATTGCGTCCTCCATTGCTTGCGTTGCACCGTTCCCGGAAGATGGTAGAAAGGTGTGCGCGCTGTCTCCAACCTGGACTACTCGGCCAAGTGGTGACACCCATTTCTCTTGAGGATCTCGCCACATCAGTTTCCAGTCAATGATACCGTCATGAGGTGTTGTTTGAATAAGTCTATTGGCAACCTCGGGAAATCCTGGTATCTTGGATGTGAGCTCGAGTACCTTTGTAACATCGACACGGTGATCCCAAGAATCTGTGCCAGGAGCAGAATCCTGTCAGATTGAGTGAGCACGACTCCAATACTTCCGAACTGTCGGATGAATGGCATACCTTGTGTGTTAGAACCCAGCTCATGATATCCGAGTAGCGCCCAATTAAGAGTGACAAATCGTTTCTAGGTTCAAGTTAGTAGACCATTCTCCTTGTGTACCGGTAGGTTAGATGCGTATTCTGCTTACCCTTGCCATAGCTCAACGATAGGTCTCCAGCCATCGATCAGTTGCCAACGATTTCTGACTTCCGGATCCTCCATAGCCATTTCAACGGGAAAGGCAGTCCGCAAAATCGAGAGACCACTTGGATAGGCAGCAATTTTGTGGCCACTCACGAGGTTGCAGCTCTTCGTTCCGACTCCATCCGCCGCTACAACAATGTCCGCTTTGAGTGTGCTGTCATCATCGAGAACAACGCCGGCCTTTTGCTCTGCATCGTCTTCTATATAATTAACCACGCGCTTCCCAAATGACACATCAATACCTATGCTCTTCAACTGTGTAAAAAGCGCGGCGATGAACTTTGGTCGGCTATGTCTGTGAATGTTGATGCTTCTCTGTGTGCCATCAGTGTGGGTATATGTCATTTCAGCGAAAGTGGCCGCTTCAGGGCCGGCCATCCGCTCTCCTGTGATCTTGTGGTAGGCAATCCAGGGTTCATAATTGATACGATCAATCTCTTCAGCGAGATCCGGCCAGTAAAGCTGAAAGTGGCGGATAATGTACGAGCCAATAGTGAAGAAATCGCCTAGGTTTGGTGGTCATATGTCAGACAATCATTCGGCAGAGTTTTATGCCTTGGGACGTACCTGCGGTACTGAGAGAAGAAGTTCTCTCGATAACTCGCACATCATGGCCCTTGCGTCGGCATTCGAGTGCTGACATCAAGCCACCGACTCCGGCTCCGACCACCAGGACGGAAATGCCTGTAGGCGGATGGAAATTGATCTTGTCCGCAGGAAGGACCGCGTCAAGTTGTGGGACATTTTTGTAGAAGGACATTGAGGGGATGGCAATAAGGGACGATATAACGGTGTGACTGGCGGAATGATTGTTCGGAAGCGATGAAGGTCTTGCAGGTATGGACTACGTTGAGTAAAGATGCAGACGCAGCTGGAGGAAAAGACACCACTACTTATACTTTTTAATCTGAGCGGGCGATACTATCCACATGAGCAGACCGAGCGATGCCATAGCCAGTCGCTCAGGTGTAGCCGATAGAGCCAATCAGATGCGAGCTTTCGCTTATAATCCATGCACTACAACAATACTGACAACTAACTATGCGGGTGTGCCCCGCCAGTTTACAGTGCCACCTTGCCCAGATATGCTTTATATTTTATTACGCGTCTGCATTGCCAAATTGAAAAAAACGAGATTCAGCTGCGTCTGGGACCTGGTGTTAATTTCGAGTTCGTGGGGATAGTCGGGTGGCTTATATGCGAAGAAAGCCTACAAAATACGTCAATTGGAAATAGGTCTCTCAGAAGCAGAAGTTCCTTTTAAATGAAACTAGGAAGAGCTACAAGTCCAAAAGGTTATTCCAAAATTGAAGATTTACCCTCGGAAAAGTGCCCCCAAAAGTGTTGGTCCACCCCCACCCTACCATGCCTACCCTGATGGACGACATGTTACCTGAGCTGGAGTTGCTATTGAAGGTGTCTAATATGGCCCACAGATTCATCACGGACAAAAGACGACTTCCTTTGTAAGTTGCGGTCTTTTGATGATGCTTGAAAATCCAGCGGTTGTGGAGTTGCCACAAAGCCTTGTAACAGTATCGGGAGACACATTATTCGGCACTCCTTCATCGTACTCGACGTGAAAGACTGGTTTATTCTTATCGATGAAGTAGTGTAACGCTTGGATTCATCTGACCCTCTCTTGTTCGGGTCCACCGGAGTAGGATTGGGAGGGGAAAGACAAGATTCATTGACTTGCCAGTCCAGCCACTGTGAAACAGTCTCAGCTAGATCGATACCATTTTTGAGACCGATGGCGAGATTCATCTGTTTAGCTTCGTGATGGAGGAAAGTCAGGTAGTCTTTGGAAGTATCTGCTGACAAGCCGAGCTTGCTACTTTCAGGATTATTGTAAGCATCAACTGAAATGCGATCAGTGGGCATATACACGTAAGTGGAGCTAAAACCAGCTTACTGTTATCAGGATCAATTCCGTCGCAACCTCTGTTTGCTGCATCCACAATCCGTTGGCTCATGATTCGCCGGACGTTGGCACTGTTTGTGTCGAGCCAAAACTCGCCAGCCCACCCAGGCAGGCCTACACCATAATCAGAAGGATGGAATTTGTTCGCATCGGCCCTCCATTTCTCGAAGCTGCCTGCCGAGAAATAGCAGATAATCGATTTACCAGCACTCTTCAAAGCGTTCCAATCAGCATCAGAAGTATCGTAAAGATCCACGTCGTAAACATCAACACTTGGATCAACGTCGCCAATCGATCCGTTCAGTACGTATTGCCATTTAAGACCTCGACCGGGCTGCCACAGAGCTTGCCGGGGTTGCCCGTTTGACACTCCGGAGGACCGAAACTGGTGAATACTCCCCGTAGCAGAGCATATTTCGAGAAGAGCAGCTGCAAAAGCAAAGACAATAGAAAGGATGGAAAGCATGATAAGATGCAGGTGGCAACGAACAAGCAGTGTGTGTTTCAAATATGGAAGAGGAAGTAGTTCTGACCAAGCTCCGTTGACAAAAAACTAGAATCTTTCTGCCTCGGAGGCCGACTGTTTTTAGTCTCAGCTGGGTGATATAGCTTTCAAATTGAATAACTACTAGGATATAATCGTCTTTGACTATTATCTACTATCTAATCTCTGAAGAAACATGGCTAGATACACTGCAAATTCACCATAGTATTAGAGCATTAATCCCCATCGTGCTTTGAACTTATGAAGCTACTGTTCCGCTGTTGTCGGCGCACTGAAAGGCAGACCCAACCAACCCAGCTTTATATTGGTCAATGATATTTTTAACATTGGCACTGGAAAGACAATTCATGTCAGTCTCACATAAAGATCACGGAAGAATTTTATAACTTACTAGGTCCCTGCAACTAAAGTAAATATCCCCAAGATAAGTACGGCGACGTGCGCCACCCAGAGCGCTTTCATCTTTAACGCTCCTTTTCGATAACCAGGATGCATACTGAACCACAGCAAGGCGGGCAAACAGATGCCCGAAGGTGCGAACCCTAGCGCGCCGATTAAACTTACGAGAGAGCTAAAAAATGGAATTGCTTCAGAAAGAAGCCATCCGAGGAGCCCAGTTTCATAGGTACAACTGAGCCAAACGACCCAGTGAGTCTTGGTATTGGATGTGAGATGATGTGTACTGCGGAGGATGCGGACGAATAAACTCTTCGCGGCCACGTGGACGCAGATCATAGCTCCTGCAATAAGGCCTGATTATGTCACAATAAGCTGCATTTCAACGGTTGGAAATGGTTGTTCTTACCTGGGATAGCAATCCCATAGGCCACGATCTTGATCTTAGGTCCGGCACTGCCGAGTGCAGGGCTAGCAACCCATTTGCCACAATAGGCATAAACTGTTAAGGCGAGTGCAAGGTATGAGGAAGTGATCCAAGTCATGCATGCGTACAGACTCTTGAAATAATCTTGAGGGCGCCTCATTTCGGAAATTACAGGAACCTAGTTCACTCAGTTCAGTACATCGTCAAAACTTCGTGTTCATCACTTACAAATCCTGACGTATTTGCCGAAGACGCAAAGATGGCGAGCGAGGCAGCCCAAGCAGCTGCAAATGTAGTGCCTTCCGGAGGCAGCGCAGCAAACCCCAAATCAAAATCCCCAGCTTGTGGTGCGGCAGCTGGGCGGTCTGGGATCGTTACTGCAATAACTACTGTCATGATCGCCGAGACAATGGAGCCATATCCAACCCATGTTATCCAGGCAAGCTTGTGAATTTTTCGAATACTCGCAACAGTGGAGATGACGAAGTATGAGACGAAGCCGAAGGCAACTGAGCATGTTGCATGCTTCGATACAGCGTTGAGAGCAATCGACAAGCCCAAAGTGGATACGCCAGCGCAGATGCTATAACAGATCAGTCAGGATGAAAACTTTCGACTGAGCCAATTGCAGCAAACATGACTAACACCCAAGTGATGATATAAAAGAATTCTGTAATTTCTCGTGCGATCGTTGCCCACTTGATATTGCCTCCACTCCATTGCATTGTGATAATTCTGTTAAGAATGTCAGCCACGATGCTTCCTCACGGTCGATACTTACTGTGCTCCGTCTGCAACTGTATGAACTGATGGATGTTTTAACTTGAAGGTTCCTTGGATATAAGCCATATCTGAGAATATAGGTTTCAGCTGAGAAAGGACGTCGAGACCAGGAGCTCACATGTGTTAAGGCCACCCTAGAAAGCGATGAACATTGCGCCTGCAACGGCACCTAGAGCATACAATGCCGACGGAATTGACTGCACACCTGTATAGTAAAGAGGGGCCATTAGTATTCTTCGATCTAATTCTAAGTCCTTGTTTGTGTAGCTTACCGGCAGCGAAAGTCATCTAGCGTGTTGTTAACTCGGCTTTTCAAGAAATAAGTGACGAGGGCAAGAGTATGAGCCTAACCTTTGCGAAGAACATAGCCGCTAGAGAAATAATAGTCAGCGATGAGAAATATATTCCACAGGAAAGATAGTACCTCTGATCCATCCGACAGTACGAAAGTTAACTCCATCTTCGACAGCCGAGAAAACTTCGGTCTCTCCCGCTTTGATCTACCCTTCTCGACTACTATCATTTGGTAACGCGACGGCTACCGCTAGATCAGAGTCTTTATTTGACTTGCTGCTGTCCATGACGGAATTGTGGGAAATTGAGTAAGACAAATAGAAGTTTCGGCCTCAAAATAAAGAGATTTGAAGAAAAACGAGCAATTTAGAGAAGACGTACAGTATATATCTTGCGATAAGGACATCCCTGAATATAGCCAAGTTCCGAAAAAGATGTGCCTATCTTCATATCTTCATGTGCCTATTTGTAGCTGCCGTCAGGCTTTGGCCAATCATTATGCACCGAAGAAAAGCTGGGAATGTTGCCAAAGCTTGGAAATAATCTAGTCACTCTGAATGCGAGAGTAGGTAGACACCCATCATCGACAAAGTACTGTCCAAAAGATCTCTCTTATTCCCAGTGACTCTGACATCAGAGTATTGACGGACTCTAAAGGCATTCTTGGTTGATTGGCATGTGGTTGGTGGTTCTTGATGCTCGCTAGCGTTCAATTGTGGATACTATCTCCGAAGTGTTCTCCCTATATAGTTGCCCGATCACAACTTCCTTATCTCGGTGTATCAAAAGTGGATGTTTCGCCTTGCCCTCCCATATCTCTATAGTCTGACGTCGTGGCCAAGATACCGAGAATCAATGAGTCCAAGGAAATTCATCCCACTTTACAAATAGGGGTTCGGCTATCTTGCCGATCATCACCAGATTGGGGCGCGTCGGATAGGAGCAGCCGTCGGAATTCCAACAGTTCGCAGTATTTGAATGATCCAGCATGTGAATTCAATACAGAGTAGGATATTCTCTTATATATTGGTTTCTAGCTCGCCTGCGATTTCAGATTCGATCTGACAACACAAACATAAACTAAATCGCATTGAAAAGGAGACAATCCCGGAAACCGAAGCAAAATGATTAAACCAGCAGCTGACTTCTCTGCCTCAATCAAGGAAAAGAATGCCCAACAATTACGTATGTTTTACGGATCTCCAACTTTTGTGAGACAAAGTGAGGTTGACTTGGTCCTTTCAGAACTGATCCCGCCGGAATGGAGAATACCAGCAGACAAACTCCCGACGGAGGACCAGACCCGAGTGATCCAATTCACCTCTGAATGTGGTATCCTGAGCGATGTCGAACTTGATATCATTTCCAAGGATGCGGGTGTTTTGTTGAGTCAAATGGCGACCGGGAAATTGGAATGCCTAACTGTTACCACGGCGTACTGCAAAGCAGCGGCGATTGCTCACCAAGTATGATGACATGGATAATTAGAAAGCAGGAGGATGAGCTGACTGAACCTCTCTAGTTGACGAACTGTTTGACGGAAATTTTCTTCACTCAGGCTATCGATAGAGCAAGAGAGCTCGACGAAATTTACATCAAGAGTGGGAAGCCAACTAGAGCGCTCTTTGGCATGCCAATTTCGCTGAAAGATCAATTTGAGATCAAAGGAACAGGTAATAACACATACCGTATAAGCATTGAGCAAAGATTTACGTTGACTGCTGCAGAGTGCAATATGGGAATTGCGTCTTGGGTTGGTCACATTAGCCAAGAGAATTCCGTCCTCGTTGATATCTTACAAGATGCTGGAGCAATGTAGGATATAACACGGACCTCTGATTCCAGGTGCTAATATGATGATTCAGTCTTCACTGCAGGACAAATATCTCTCAAGCTTTGATGGTAATGTGAAGCAAATTTATCTAGTGCTCTGCTAATTTATCACTTAGTTTGCTGAGTCAGATAATTATGTATATGGGAGGAGCACCAACCCGTACAATCGGAAATTAACCCCTGGGGGTCAGACTTCACTCCTGTTTCTATCCCCAGATGATTACTCACAGTCTGACCAGGATTAAGTGGTGGAGAAGGTGCTGTCGTTGCAATGCAAGTCAGCTACTCACAGTGAATGTTATGAAAACTCATTGTGAGCATAGGTATGGGAGTGTAGTTGGTGTCGGCACAGATCTCGGGGGTTCTGTTCGAATTCCGGGTAGGATCCTTGACTCTGCCATGCTCGATTAATACTCACGTAAGGAAATGTAGCTGCGTATAATGGCCTGTACGGTCTTCGGCCAACACTGCACAGACTCCCGTACGCTGGCGCTCGAAATACTCTGTTGGGACTAGAGTCCATCGCTTCAGCCCTTGGCCCAATATCGAACTCGCTCTCGGGAGTTTCTGCTTTTGTAAAAGCCGTTCTAGATTCTAAACCTTGATTCCTAGATCCAAAGACGCCCGAGATGCCATGGAGACAAGAAATGGCGGATCTAGAACACCTTAAAGCCAGTGATGGCACCCGAAGAAAGCCTGTTTATGGAGTAATGAGATGGGACAAAAACGTAATGCCGTGGCCCCCAGTCAGAAGAGCTATTGAGACAGCGGTATCTGCTCTCACCAAAGCGGGATATGAAGGTAATTTAGAAAGGAGCAGACTGATGGTGGTACTTGCCGCTAACCGAGAACTGAAGTCGTTGATTTCGAATGCCCTTTCGATAATGAAAAGGCAGAAGAAATCGTTACAAGAGTATACTCATCCGACGGGGGCGAAGATCTCAAGAGGACATTTGCACCATCCGGCGAGCCGCGTCATCCAATGATGGTTATGCCTAAAGATACCCCGCACTTGACAGTGTATGAAAGCTGGCAGCTGAACCTGGAGAAAAATGAGGTCGCAACCGCTGTATGCAAATTCCCCGAGCATTTAATTCCTTTGATTGTACACTTCGCAGGCCTTGATACCCCTTTTGGTTGTCTCAGTGCTCCTAAGACATTCAAAAAGGGTATTGAAACTCGCGAATCATGCGGAAACTGCTTGATTAAGTAATATTGACTCTGGGAAATTGCAGTGGCTAAAAGCTTGGAATGCGACTGCCTCCAAGACTAGATCCGGACAACCAATTGATGGGCTCTTTCTTCCTCCAAGTGCAAATGTTGCACACAAGCATGGAGAGTGGCCTCGGTGAGTGCCCTCCGAAGTCCAATCTCATTTTCAGAGTCGCTCTCTAACGATAGATGTCTTGTCATAGACATATTATCTATACTAGTCTTTTCAAATTGATCGACTATCCGGGCATGGTAATTCCTATTCACTCAGCTGTAGATCCAGTGCTTGATCCCGTCGACGAGAAATATGAACCGGCAAATCCTCGCGATGCAGCAATGCAGGCTCAATGTAAGTATACCCTGCTTCCTGTAAAAATCCCGAAAAGTTACTGAACATCAAAAAGACTCCCCAAATGATTATGCAGGCGCACCAATCACGGTACAGCTGGTTTGTCGACGTTTCAGAGAAGAGGAATGTATTGGGTTATCCAGAGTTTTGTCAAATGCTCTGCAACACTAGGTCGACGGAAGATTTAGAGGTTAAAGTGGAGAATGTCCCGAGGTGACGAGTCGTCTTGAAGACAATTGACTGAAGGAATTACACTTCACTGAGGCAGTTTCTGGTATGTATAAGCGATGAATCGATGGTGAAACTCAGTTCTAGTTCGACATGTCACTAAATTTTCGCTATTTCTAGCAAACTTGACCTCTCATTTCTCCCAATGCAAGCGGACCCGTCATCAATCAGGTTTATAGGGTATTAAAGTTCCAAGCCGGCACTCATTGGCGGAGGAGTGCTACCCACTGGCGGCAATACACTTATTAGCCTGGAGTCTAGTTCGACCAAGGGCGAGCCCCTTTACACATACGCCTGTTTCCAGTATATTAAACAAAAACGACGATGGTATTCGACACGATCATACCTAAAGCGTTTAAAATTAAGGTCAAGCTAATTCTTCCATTACTTGGGGAATATTTTCTCCGCTGTCATCGAGGTTTTAGTAGAAATAAAATATTTTCCGACGTCGGGTACTGTATCATTTAGCCGTGCACCGGCTATTGTTCTACCAAGACAAGGTACCCCACCCCCAGACTTTAACGTGAGCTAGAGAACATTGAATTGCCGCGAAATGAAAATACAGGTTATAAAGTTCATCCGATTCTCGACCGAAAAGATGAGTTCCCGTACTTGCGAGCACAATAGTAATTTGCTTGACCTCAGACACCTTTCAGTGAACTCCAACGATGTTTTCCATCAAGGTTTTTTCTCTCATTACGCTTCTTCTTGGCACAGTATGTGCGCAGACGTCCAAGATTCGGTACATGCCCTTTGGAGACTCAATCACTGAGATTGTGTGCTGGCGAGGTCTCCTATGGAGCAAGCTCCAAGCAGCTGGCTACACAAATATCGACTTCGTTGGATCTGGCACAAACCAGAATCCAGCAGGATGTTCAGCAGCACCTTCAAATTACGACAAAAACAACGAGGGCCATTCTGGATTTCTAGCCATCGATATCGCAAATAAGGGGCAGTTACCAGGCTGGCTGAAGACGAACCCGGCGGATATAATTACGATGCACTTGGGCACTAACGATGTGGGCGCGCAGCACAAGACTGCGGAGATTATTACCGCTTTTACGACGCTTGTTAGCCAGATGCGTGCTTCGAACCCGAATATGAAAATCATCGTAAGTGCTTCCACTGCTGTTCTCTTCTCAAAGTGTATTGGAACCAACATTTTACAGGTTGCCAAGATCATTCCGGCCACAGCCAGCTACTATCAGACAGGTATCAAGGCTCTGAATGATGCCATACCGGGTTGGGCTGCAGGTCTGAACTCTACCCAATCCCCCATCTGGGTTGTGGACCAGAACACGGGTATGAGTGCTTCTGCTGATGAAAGAGATGGCCTTCACCCGAACGCAGCGGGAGATGTTAAGATGGCAAATGTATGGTATCCAGCCGTCGTGAATGCGGCGAAATCTCTTGGGTCGAGAGTCGTCGCGACGGAAAGCAAGAGGGAAGTCGAATTCGTTGCATGAGCACTGGAGGGAGATGCCTGAGACTAGGAGGAAATGCGATACAAAAACATGATGGGATCTCTCACATTGAAAAAAATCAAATTCTAATCTCAGATTATAACTCTCTTATCCCTTGCATCATTCAGCGCCACATACACAGGATTCTTGGCGAAGTTGGCCTGTACTTATAGCGAGCTTCGGGGCAAGGAAGCCTAAATTTTTAGCGAGTATTTGCTGAAGCAATAGTGAATAGCGCGCTTTCAGAGGTTTCCCACAGTGCTTAATCCCTGCTGCGGGAGTCTTCAAGCGGTTGAAGAGATGAATCACCTGAGAATATTATCAAATTTGGAAGTTTAAAGTCATGGGTTCTTGAAGTCCAGCTAGCAAAAATATTTTCAGAGTACCCAATGGAATATTCTCATTGTAAAAACTTCCTCGTTTGCACTCTCCAGGTGCATTTTGGGCAAAAGCAATGAAGAGAGAACTCTCATACCCGAAATGTACACTCCAAAGCTCCAGTCAAAACATTACCTACAATTTTTTAATCTTATTGTTCGTATTGGTCACTACCATAACTCCTTGCAATCAGGCCACTCTTTATTCAAGGTGTCTATCGTTCTCTATTAAGTACATATGCTATTTAGCAGAAACTACTCTAACTTCTTCATGTACCAAGTTCTACTCAAAAAGACAATTCTCTTTCTCAACAAGCCCGGATTGATCCCCATCTTCTTGATCTCCAATCTCTCCTCGATCTCAACATCTTTGGCGACCCACACCATGAATTCTCTAATGGCTTTCATGTCTCTCTTGATGCCCAATTCCTCAAGATATGCCCAGCCTTGCTCCAATCTGTTTTCCGTGACTGCAGCTTCAGCAAAACCGTCCACCTTCTGCTGCTCGCTCGCGTCCGGCTTCTGTTTTAGCTTTTCCGTGGTAGTCACACGATGCAGGGGTCCTTTTGTTTTGAACCAGAATCTAGCATCATCACCTAGAGGATGCTCCGCTTTCCACACAATGCCTTCCCCGATACCAGAAATCCCAAAGGTTTTCGCGAACGGGCACTCTTTCTCGACGGCCATTGTCAAAGCATGCAGCTTCTCGCGGGTTCCTTCAATATCATAGGAGACCAGCTCTTCATGATAGAAGCCCCCTCTGGAGACATTGTAGATGCCAACTGCTTCATTATGAATGTCTGCGTATGGTTCGTCCGGTAGCCAAGCATTGTTGATAGAGACTGAAAGGATGACGAAGCACTTCTCCGGAAGCTCAGCGATGGCGACGGTCTTTTGCACGCCGGGTCCAATCCACTCCCCTGCGATGATCATCGGATACTCTTCGTTGATTTCTGCACCGGGGTTCAGCTCGAGGAATCGCTGTCTGTATCGTCTTTTGAGATCCAATGACTCCGCCTTAAGAGGAAGCATTGCTTTCGCGATGCCGTAGGCATCCTTTTCTAAGCTCAGTCCGACCACATTCCGAGACTGCAGTTGGACTGTGTCATCAGAGTGGATCACGATGTCTGCGTGGGCTCCGTGAAGCTTTACTGTTCCGATGAATTTGATGGCAGTCCAGTGTGCATCTCCAGCTTCAAAACCGTTGTCTTCCTTAAGCTTGTAATTGTAGGATTGCACGATCTCGGCAATCTTTCCGGTGATCTTTGGGAAAAGCGTGCCTGGCCTTTCTGGCACGGGAGACTTTTCAACGGGGTCTTTGATTTGAAGTTGCTCCATGGCGGGGAGGCTTTTCTTCTCAGGGTTGAGAACCTTTGTCTTGAAGTGATCGCTCATTTTGATAGTTGACTGTTAACAGATGTAAGTTTCGAGTTTTTGAAACAGTATCTTTAGTGTTGTAGTAATTCTGGGGAATCGAGATTGTACAAATTGCTGTGTGGAAGAATTTAGAGGGATGCAGGAAGAATATTTAAATGGCAAAAGAACAGAATTAGTTGATATGAGTCAATGAAACAGACCTTATAATGAGTTGATTTCAAGGTCGTGTCGAAGTAAGAGATATTGGAGACAAAGGAAGGGCGTCGGATTGAACAAAATTAGCTGTTAAGTTGTGCGGATGCTTGTCTTTTGGAACAAGAAAATGCGAAATTTCGACAAATTTCAAAAGAGAATTGATTTGTTTAGGATGAATGTTCTGAGAAATATCAAGATGAAAAGCCTTGGACTTGAGATCCCGACTGAATCACAGCCGGTTCGTCGGGTCTGAGTCACGAAACCTGAGTCGCGTCCAACTAACAGGTTAGGACCCGAAACTCGAAACGGTAAGACACTGAATCAATTATCAAGCTCTGAGATAGTTCTATAGTACCTTTACTCTTCAAGAATAATGGTTTACGCTTATTCCCATTGTTATTCGCGTTCAAAACAGCCCCCTTCAAGGGGTTCAGGGGCCAAACACGCGATGACCCCGCTTCGAAGCGAGATCATGTGGCGCACCAGCCCAGTGGCTGTGCTGCGGAATATCAAAAGCTTCACCGCGTCAGTCTCCGGTTGAGCGACGACAATTTTTGACCATCCACTGGCGGTTAACTTTATCTCTGGGCATAGGGCTTTGATACGAACCTTTTACCGGCCTCCGGAGACGTTGCCCACACACGCCCACTCTTGTGAACTAGTTTCCCGACTGCCATATTTTCGACTTTATCCTTCCCATTATGCGTCTGTTGAACGTAACTTCGATGCGGTTGGAGGAGTTCTTCGGATCAAACATCCCACCATATGCGATTTTATCCCACTGCTGGGGGGATGGGGAAGTCTCATTTCAAGACATCAATAGCTCTGGATGGAAACGAAAGCACGGGGCGGTGAAGATAAATCATGCCTGTGACCAGACCAGGAGAGATGGATCGGAGTACCTTTGGATTGATACTTGTTGTATCGATAAACGGAGCAGTTCCGAGTTATCTGAGGCGATAAACTCCATGTACACTTGGTACGAAGGGGCCCAAATCTGCTATGCGTATCTTGAGGATGTATCTGTTCCGACCGCAAGTTTGGAGACGCCACTGGTTTTGAAGGGATATGAAGATTTGGAGTTTCAGAAAAGCAACTGGTTCACTAGAGGTTGGACTTTGCAAGAGCTCATCGCCCCTGGTAAAGTGGTCTTCTATGGCAAGGAGTGGAATTACCTGGGCACAAAAAAGGAACGAGCTAGCCAGATTTCGGGTTTCACGCGGATTCCCGAAAAGGTTCTAAAAGAGCCCCTGGAGTTGGAATATTGCAGCGTTGCGAGAAGAATGTCTTGGGCTGCAGGAAGACAAACGACCCGCGTGGAAGATATTGCATATTGCCTCATCGGCTTGTTTGACGTGCACATCCCGCTGCTATACGGTGAAGGGACACAAGCCTTCATTCGTCTCCAAGAGGAGATCATCAGAACCTCCGACGATCAATCTGTCTTCGCATGGAGCACAAGACTCGATGCACCTTGGGACAAAGATTCCTTTCTTGACAGCGGAGTGCTTGCTGGCAGCCCAGCAGCATTTGCAGGCTCGGGAAAAATCATACCGTTTCCGATCAAAGCAAAGCGACAGCCATATTCTATGACAAACAAAGGCCTTCGTATCGAGCTTCGATTATGGCCGAGACGTGACAAGGCTTCGGATGCATATCATATTGCTATTTTGAATTGCCAATACGAAAATGATTTTACTGGCTGCATCGGCATCATCTTGAAAGAGACCACAGATCCATCCGTCTTTTCCCGGCATACTGGACATGATTCTGGCATGAAAAAGATCGATGTCGCCGAGATTCTCAAGAGTGATGGCAAGCTGACTACGATTTACATCCGGAAGAACGCGCGAGTTGCAGAGAAACTGAGGAGGTATGAGACTTGTTTAGTTCAGGCAGAGTCAATGCAGAAACAAGGTTACAATATTGTTGAAACAAGGCCAAAAGATTCTGTGTGGAACGCTGACTCACACACGCTACAAATATGGCCAAATCGACGTATCCACCGGCAGACACCTTGGGCCGCTTTCCGTTTCCACAATAATGAAGAAAACCTTGGCTTTGTTGTATTCGTACAGATCTCGGAGGCAGGGGATCAAGCCTGGGTTAAAACTCGCTCCGTTCCTATCGGAGGCATGACGCCGAACTGGATTCTTGCAGAAGTAAAAACACGATCTTGCAACTCCACTAATCTATACTATTTGAACAAAGGAGTCAGTGAAGAGTATAAAAGCATGAAAGAGATTAAAACAAAAGTATGTGGTGTCGAGCGGTTAAATCAGGAGATCTGGATTTTGGAAGTTGATATGAAAGAGTTGGTCCATGTATCCGAGTAACCATCCCGGCCCTTGAAAGTTGGAACGAGGATAAATGTGCGAGTATCGTTGAGAAATTGTGCTTTGATCTCCCATCCGGGTCCTAGTTCCTCATGAAGAACCAGGTTTGAAAGGTCACCATCACCTTCATGCCGCAACCAACACTTGCGCCCCTTCCGTTGTTCCAACCACCAGCCTCTTTTCCGCTCAAGGTTGTCATGAAGGGCTGGTATTTGAGATTGCCAACGAACAGCGATCCCTGACTAAGCTCGAAAAGGTCTGCGTGACATTGGAGAGCCGGAAGCCATCCGGGTTGTCGGCGATGTAAAAGGTTTTATTGTTGAGGCTAGTAGGTGGACTGGACCGTCTGCATTCCTCACCAAAAAGAAATTGAAGAGTGAAGCGATATGGTAAGGTGGTTTGGTGGGTCTCGTTGTCGGGAATGTTGCAACTGCGGATATCGAGGGCAGCACCTGGGCTGGATTGCGAAAGGCATACGCCAAATGTGGCTAGGAGTGTGATGAGAAGTAAGAAATGCATTGCGTCGGAGAATGTTTGAATTGATGTCGTACTGTGTAATGGGGTTGAAAGAATCCATCCGGAGAGTGACCCCATGGATGGGTTAACCCCCAACACCAGGATCGAGAGGAAAGAGCGGTTGCTGTCCTGAAGGAGTGGAAGGCGCATTGCAGCCCTCGATCAATATGCTGCGGTACTTCATACTCTAGATAAAACCCAGCAACCGTTTGCGCCTCAACTTTTGAAAGATTCTGAAATCGAGTAGGACATTTGTATAACTGGTGCGATTCCCACTACTTTATGAGGGCCCGTGCATATGGATATCTCTGGTACTCTATCATATGATTTTTGATAGAAAGGGGGTCGAGGGCATTCCGTCGTACCTTCCGAGCATAAAGAGAGCTGGAGTCGGCGGGTACGAGCCCCGTCACCCGCAGCTACTCCTTCGGCTCCAGTAAGCTACATGCAACCTCCAGATCGATATCAGGAAGGAGCTATTGTCAGCGTGACGTTACGAGGAAAGATCGACAAAATTTCAAACGGACGTAAGAAATGAACCGAAGGATCAATTATCGGTCTGCAACATTCCTGGTGTGCAACAAAATCATTGCTCGTTGTACTTACGCCGTACTTCGGACGGAGTGATACGCGGAACAATGCCGTGCTTTGAAGTGGCTCGCCCGCGGTTGTATACCAGCTGACAGATGCATTAATGTAGTCATAACGCTCACCGACTGCGACAAAATTTGACTGCTTGCAAAAACAATAAGGGTGTCGAGATCACTGTTGCTAATGTGCGACAAACTGTTGGATTACTGGACGATTTTTTGGCCGGGCTGAGCTGAGCGAAGTAGGAAGTCATCCAGAACAAGACATTAGGATGATTTCGCTGGGTCTTGCTATTTGAGACCGCATTTGAGTTCGAAGCGAAGGAGCCACATAGAACATGAAAAGTGAAACCTGGAATCTAAAAGCGGACGAGATGATATAAAACGCTGGTATCTTTAGTGGGACAGATTCCTTGAACAATTCTTGGAGGTTTGAAAGAAGACAAGCAAATTTTGAACGGCGATAAGGGCTGGAACCGCGAAGGCCAGCTGCGAAGGCCCACCGGTCAAACTAAACGCCGAGTCTTATAGTGATGATCGAACTTCAGAGACTCATCTGAAGCAGCTCGGTACTTGATTGGTCTCGGACATCACAATCTTGAATACGCAAGTGTCCGTTGCAGCTTTGCTTGGCTGCCTCGTGATCTGTTTTGCACGACGCGGAGTAACCGGGTACCTACCCATCTGAGAATGCCAACGAGGCTTCCCAGCCTTGGCTGTGCGCACCAGTACTTCGACAGGAAGATCACAATGAGACTTCCTATGTGACCTCTAAGATCCTTGGCCTCTTGGCTGAAAACGTCGATCAGCTTCGTTTACTTCCTTCGTAAGGGATACCAAGATCTTAGTTTGAGATGGGAGGCGCTCTTAGGTGCGGATCGGGGCGAAATAAGGGTCGCGTTGCCAAGAGATGATCGGTAGTTGCAGCGCTTGGCCGCAATACCAAGGTTATTCCATACGTGCGCTTCCTAAATGATGCTGGTGATGCTGTTGGTGGCTGCAGACGCCAAGGAAGGCGCCGCGCTTGGCAGCGCTTGGCAAAGTAACTTCTGGCGGCTTGCCAAGCTGACTATGCGTCTTGCAGCACTACGAAGGGAGTAAGCATTTATTGCTTCTTGTGAGTAGAAGGAGGAGGTGAGGAAACAGATATAAACCCCCCTTCGAGCCCCCTTCTGCTTCTCTCATCATTCCAACTCAACTCAACTCATCTCCAACAAGCACAAGATACAAGAACCGGCTTCTTCATCAATTTAATCATACCCCAATATCCCAAGAACAAATCCCAATATCACAACATGTCTTCCCAAACCCAAGCAACCCGAACCGGTACGGTCTTCCCATTTCTCATCCCGTGAAAATCCTCATACTAATACTCTCTTACAGAGCGCTCTGCCTCCACCGCCTCAACAGCCTCAGCATCCTCCTCCAACAGCTGGCTCGAACTGAGCCCCAGCGTCTACCGCACTCCCTCCTCAGCAAGCAGCACTTCAGACCACCCATTCCTCGAGCTCACCCCAAGCAACAACGCCAGCAAGAAGTTCCGCCCCGTGCCAAACAACGAGGACCAGCGCCGCCTGATGCTCCTGCGCGCGCGGGACAACTGGAACTAGGAGGAAGTACCGGCGGCAGTTGCGTCCTAGCAGGTCTGGGCGTGACTTGGCATGATCATGGCATGCAGAGAGGGAAGTTCCAACCAGGCTGCAAGGATGTGGACAGAGTGATGGACTTGGCGTTTTGTCTTATTTTTAGAGGGTGCTTGTTTCGGAAGTTTCGGGGTTTGTTTGGGGAAACCATGATTGTGCTTTGGCGAAGGCGAAGGCGAAGGATGCTTAGAAAAGCAAGGTTTGGGCACGTTCTTTTATGATTCGATGACGGAAGACGTGAAGGATCGTCACTTGCTTCGATACTTTTGAAGGATGAAATAAAAACGTTCTATCACGATACAAAAACTGTGTATGCTGCACGTCTGAATTTGACTTCATCCTTGCGGTCAAAGGGCGGGAGAACTTGCGACTCTATCACTTGACCGCAGTTGCTAAGCATCATAGCCAATAGTTTCAAGCACTTTGGCTGGCGAGTTTTGCCTGGAACTGGCGTCTTGGACTCTTGGTATTGCACTCTACCGTGCTTGTCTCCAATGCCAAGTTGCCAACCGAATGCTCTCTTGGCCTTCTCTGGTCCTCTTCCAAATTGGGTTGGCAAGACTCCATTAATTTGAGAAGAAAAGAGGCAGTTGGAAGGGACGAAAAACCAAGAGAAACATAGACTGGGAAAGCAACTCAACTAATCCTATAAGGGTAATTATCACCACTTGGCTGAAGATGCGTGAGAATAAGAGAAAACAACAAATGATAACGCCGACGTGGGGTTGTACAGATCGGCCGGGGTTTCGGGCCTCAGAGTATGAAGCCGGACCCCCATAGCCGGATGCGGAAGGTCAATAGAAAACGGGAACCAGGAGCACATTCCAAGACTATAATGTGCTGCATAACATATTGCGCGTGCTTCATGGCAGAATAAAAAGCCACCTTGATGCAGCGGCAGGGTTTCCCAGCCACCGCCGTTCGCGAGATTCCCCTCAGCCGTAAATCTGATATCGTCCTAATACTCATAAAAATACCTATTATACATCTGCCTATCGTAAGAGGCCATTAATCAAATCTGTATAAACACATAAGATTGGTCCCCTGCTTGCTTTTATACATACCTCTGGCCAGGGGTCGGGGCAACCCGACTCTCACCTAATAGTACAATTCCCTTATGACCTCAACGACAACACTGTGGTCCTCCGACTGCTTTAATCCAGAGACAACGACAACCGCGACAACTCCTTCCACACCTATTACTCTTATCGGGACGCCCCCTCCATGTATAGCGTATTCCCCCGCACTATTCCCCAGCCCATATTTCTCTCTGAATGCCACCTCGTCGCCCTTGAATTTGCAGTGCATATACCAAGTCGAGCACCCCCACCTCAGCACCGTCTTCCTCTTCCTCGCTACCCATGTATCATTATCTGGCATAACGCCCGAGTGGGTGCACGAGTGGAAGAGCGGCTGGTTCTGGTTTGCGAGCGAGATGTTGATCACCACAGGCGTAGGAATGGGCAGCAGCCGCTCGCGCAGCGCAGATCCAAGAACCCATGCATCCTCCACGGTGAAATGTTCGAAGACGAGGGAGGTGTCGATGCGAGCGATGGATTCGAGCTTTGGAGACACACACTGCAGTCAGCATTCGGTTTCCGAAGAACACACCGACATGTCGGACATAAAAAACTTACATCGGTAGGTGGCGCCTCAATGGGCCTAGGCGTCCGAGGACTTGTTCTACTCGAAGACATGGCTTCTTGATGATCGCACAGAGATGATGGCTGGTCGAGGAATCGCGTTCTTTTGAAAGATTCTGGTCTTGGCGATCTGCCCCACCCTAGAGAAGTTCGTCTTCTTGGCCCCTCCTTTTTCTTTTCCTTTTCCTTCCCCTTGGAAGTGCTGCGTCTACTTTCTTTGCTTCCGTCCAAACTCTCGAGAATCATAGACAATCGATCCTCTTTAGACAACTGGAAATCGATACTTTTACTTTTCTGTCTCCTTCCCAGCGGCCGCGGGAGCAGCCTTGATTTCTCTTTCGGTTTTTCTTTTGGACTCGGCGTCGTTGGGCTTTGCTGCTGTTTGCCCTTCGGGTTCTCCTTATTCAAGGGTTCCTCTCTGAGCTTCGAGCTGTTGGGTCTCTTCGGGGTTTCAGGTGTCCTGGCATCAGTTGAGTTCCGGCGGTGTTCGTATTCATCAGCGCGAGGTCGCTGGTGCTTTGACTCCTGCTCCGGGGGAATAGTTGTGCATTCCGGCTTCGATCGTAGACCACAGATGGTCGACATTTGACATTCTTGTCCTCCTTCTTACAGTTGACTGCAATTCCGGAGACGTGAAGTAGTCTTCATTGTGATGGAAAAAGTTCCTGGACTCTTCAACCCCGGTACATATTGCTTTTCCAGCCGTCAAACCCCCATTATCAGAGACTTTTCCTACGGCGATATCGGATGAAGTGCTATTTCTGTCATACAATACGAGTAATTGCGTGGTCCTAAGAGCTTGACAGCTGGTATGTTCCTTGAACGCCAAAGTTAAAATCGCATCTATTGAGTCGAGCGCTTCGATGATCCCTGCACATTTGTCTGTGAGAAACGAAATGCCCCTTGCTGAATGGCCACGAGGGGACCATGAAGTTTTTCATCCCCATGATGTAATCCAGCGGTGAGGATTGAAGGGTCCGGGATTATCGGGATGTGCATTTGAGTGCAGTCAAATGAAAGGGATTTTCAGCGATTCACCGGACCAAGCCCGAGATTCAACATACATTCGATCTCAAACCTTCAATCTGAGGATCGATATAATTCGAACAAACCCCAAAGCCTGTCATATACGCTGGAGGACAGGGAAGGAATTATTCGTTGTACGCCGATGATTGTGAAAAGCGCTCCATCCATGCATTCAGGGTCTCTAGCGGCATTCAAGATTTGGTGCTCTCCAGTGTTCAGACCCACTCTCGCCCACGTGGGAAACGGCAATTCAAGTCTTAGGCTCGAGTGAGACTACTCACTCTCAGGATGTCCCACCTTGTGTGGCAGATTCAAATACATGGCCACTTGCAAATGTTGTTCATCTGAAGTATTATCTCATACGCTCGGGATTTGCCGCGAACGTGTATCTGTCAAGTTTCTGCAAAGGCTAAGACAACGTGGTTTATATTGATGTTGACTTGTTATCTAATCTTTTGGCTTTCTTCCGCACTCCGTCCATCGTTACCCTCAGATAATTTTCCATGCTTTTCCTTGCTTGAAAGAAAAATTATGCCCACTGGGCTCTACCACAAAATCCCCAGAAAGAGAAATATTTTCTTCGAATCCTTTCCATTTCTAGTTCAGCGGGGTACGGTGTTAGGAACTTTCCCACCTCGTCTTTCCAAAATTGACTTGTAACGTTTCCAACGTTCATCGCCCTACAGTAGTCCCAATACTCGGGATAGAATCCAGCCATCTCGAAGTCGATCAATGCAACTACTTTGTTTCCTTTGACGAGGATGTTATAGGTGTTGGGATTCCCATGTGAAAAGCAAATCTTGTGGCCTTCAGTATCCTGCATTGCAATCATTTTCTTTATCTCGTCTTGCTCGTCTTTTCTCATCCAGCATTTAGGCTCGGTGGAGTGCAGTACTTTGGAATTTGCATGGACCCCAGATCGAAGGTATTTATTGAAGTCCTTTTCGTTAGCGAATGGTCCAAATTCACACTCCCCTCCGGCAAGCCGAGGATCGAACAATGATTGCATATCAGCAGCGATTGCTCCGGGCAGTGGATGGGGAATGGCTTTCAATTGATCGAAGTACCCTCTGAGCTGCCTCATCATGTCATCCCGCTCGGCTTCGGGTCTGTTCAGCCAGGCTTTCTTGATGGGCACGCCGTCTATCCACTCCATGAGAATAAACTTCACGTCATCATACTCGAAGGCGCAGTAGACCTCCGGAACTCGAATCGATGTATTGCTGGCGACAAACCGGAGGGCCGTGGCCTCATTGAGACTAGTAGATGTTCCGTACTTGATGAATAGTTTGGAGAAAGGGAAGCCTAGACGTAGAACCCCTCCTATGGCAAATGGCCTGAGCTCATAATGAAACAAGGCCCAAAGTGTGAATCTTCGTAAAAGTCCTCCGCTTCTGTATTCCCGAGTGACTTCTGGGGTATTTATGGTCGCAGTGGCGTGCCGTGATGGGGGTTTCCGCCGGGAATATGAACTTGAACTTGGCGATGACGGGGGTGGTAGGTGTCTGAACCATATAGAGAGATCTTTCATTGGGAATATCACGTCGGAGGAGGTCGATGTCTTGAAACTTGGTACTTAGAGGTTTGAGAACTTGTATTCGAGAAAATAAAAAGAGAAGAAACCAAAATATTAAATAAGACTCCAGATCAGTGTCTGTAATTGATATGGGAAGTGAATAATTGCCGTAAATGAATAGTCAGGTCCTGGAGGGATTTTTGTGGCTCTATCACGTTAGCCTAGAACATACTGTACAAACCAAAAGGACACATGGAGTCTGTTTTCTCATAGGAAATAAGACATTCATAAATGTATGATTTGGCTTGTTAGTTTGAAACTTGTCCAGTAAGTTTTACAGCTGTTTCCAAAGTTTCCCAGGATCACATGACCTTGACGCTAATTGACTTCACCTCAAAGCGTTATTCTGCGACAATTGTCTTTCAATGTCCCACAACAGGACAGACATCCACGATGCTTCACGCTCACACAAAATGCTCGCCGTAAAGATAGAGTAGAATGTCTCACGGAGCAAAACCAACAGTCTCGTGGCACACAATGCGACGCTCCTAGCTACTACGCGGCACGCGGCATCACATATCTGGTCTACGCTTGAACGAGAGAACCAATCTTGTCAATTACAAACAACAATCCACTTAATCTATTTACATGTACCATCTACCATCAGACTCAAACAAGACTACGAACAAACAAACATCGAAGATGGTGTTCAATGAAGCATCGCCGTATCGGGCACGGGCAGCTCGTTCACATTATTGATGGCGTTGAGGTGGCCCTGCGAGTACATAGCCTGTCCAGGGGTTGGTGAATGATATTGCAGACCACCTGGAGCCATCAAGAGAGGCGCAGGTCGAGGAAGGAAAGTCAACCGTATTGTAACCATCTGTAAAGGTGGTGCGCCAGCGGAACCCAAATAGGAGGTAGGACCGCCAAACAACGCTGAAAGGGTCCTTCAACATGGTAGCAGGGCTCTCCAGTCCTGAAGGTCTGTAACCAGCACCGCTCCCCTCGAACGAGATTGCTTTGAAAATCAGTTATGTACGGGCATTTTGGAACCATACCGGAGACATTTGAGGGAGACGGGCTGTCATACGGGCCATGACCCGGTTGGAATCTCTCGGTCCGCCTCGCGTAGTGATCAACGCGGAAGCTTCGAGGGGCTCGACGTGTTTGCCCTCCATGTCTATACGACATGTTCGGTTGGCTTACGTAGGCCATTGTTTGTTGACTTATGGGAAGGGGATGTTTGATTGGAAGGGTGGTACCCCTCCAAAAGAAGCTTGGAGCATATATGTTCCAAGCATGAATATTCCTGCCTGGTCGTCCAGATATTGAGAGAACGTCTCCAGACTGCATGCGAAATGGCCGGTTCAGCCAACTCCTACGAACTAGGAAGCTGTCTCTCGATTATTGCCATGATAGATCTTGGGGAAGTCCTTGACGCGTGGTATGAATCGTGCGAGAGATAAGGAATGGGCTGGGACCCCCTTCCCCAAGCAGGGTATTTTGGCTGTTGTGGCTGCCTTCTCGAACGTCTTCCGGCGAATTCCAAATGATGAATGCCGGTAGGAAGGATGGGGTCGGGCCTCGATGGGCGAGATCGTGGGACTCACGGCGATTCACCGGCGATACTCTCAGGACCAAAGATCTTCACCACCAAGCATCTCTCTCTCTGCTGCAAAGCCATTTCCGTATCTCAGCTCGCCCCTCCAGCATCCTCGACGCGAATATCGATGCCTAAGCCGTTGCTCGTGTCCTTGGCCGTCTTCGTCGAGTTCTCTTCCCCTGATGGTGTTAGCGCATCTTCCCAATTATCGACAATGAACACCTTTCTTCCCACGGCGTCTGCCATTGTGATCGTTGGTATGAGTTCAACAGATGCTCTGATGCAAGAATAAGATGTCAAGTCTGCTCAGAAATCAACAAGCCAGTGCTTCCACCGGCGAGTAATGGTCACGCCAACACTCCACAGGGAACAATTCATATCCATATGCCAATTGGAAAACACCGCTGCTCTCCTGAAACATGAAAGCAAGCAGGTCTTTTGCATTCAAAGCTGGCAAATCCAAACAGTAGGAAGCTGTCTCTCGAGGTGACTATGTCTAGTCAGGAACTCGAGGGCCAACGTAACTGAACGCGGAGACGACGGTGGGGTCTGGGAAAGGCTCTCGCCTTCTTCTATGCTCAACTCGATTCGGTTCCACCCCGCCATAGTGCGGACATCGCTCCCCATTCGAATGGTTTCAATTTTGAGCTTGTCGTGCCTTGAGTCCACAGGTTTATGGTCTTTGCAAGGAGTCGAAGGAGGTAGGCCTGGGTGTCCGCAGGTGAAGATGTTGCAGCTGTGGCAGTGACTCTGGACTGAGCTGGCTGGGAAGCTGTCGCAAATGGACTGCTCCGCTGTTGCATCTGCTTAGGTTGCTGAGAGCACATCAACACGGCCCTCGAAACTCAATTCGCTAAGGATATACCACACTGCCCAAATCCCATAAGACTTCGCAGCGGGGCTATCTCTTCTATCATCAGTCCGTCACCTAGAATGGATTATTGTATGCGGTTGCTTGTCGTTCCTGGGAAGCAGGAGGCTCGTAGAATTGTGGCGGTCCCTGCTCCTTATCGAACCTGCGGTTGTGATCGAGGGGTATAGTCTCGCCATGCCCGCCTCGCTGCTTGGTGCGGCTGTTTCGTTCACTCTGGAGAATCGCGCCTTCTGCTGGTGTTCTAGCGTGCGTCCCTCTCATTCTTTGCAATTGTTGCACGGGAAGCCTTTACATGGATGATAGCGGATGACAACGTTGGAGCTTTTGCGGGCGCGGTGTGGGCAAGAAAAGCTTGAACCATGCTGTGCGGCCGTCCCCCGCGCTTTATAGTGGTTCCAGTGTCGTGTCGTCTGGTGATACCCGGTGTAATGACCAATTTCATCCTAGTTTGCTTGACTTGGAGGCTCATTGGATCATTATTGGGATCATTGATTGGCTGTCATCGTAGCAGCGACAAATTTTCCAGACTGGTGTTCTGGCGTGCATCCCCCCTCCGTTGCACATTGATAAGCGCTCAGTCCCTCAGCACCATTCTGTGTCAGGGCTCATCCCTTACAATTCTTGCACGGGAGACCTTTACATGGGTGGTAGCGGGTGACAAAGCTGGGCCTTTGCGGGCGCAGCGTGCGCAAGAAGCGCTTGAACCATGCTGTGCAGCCAGTCATTCATCGTTTTATACTTGGCGATGAAACTAGAAGCGGAGTAGACACGTGTCATTGATGGAGGGCTTGGTCCAGAGACGATTGCTCTCCTGTCGAAGATTCAGACGATTCTCTTGAAGCATTCCACGGGTCCTTAGACAGTGAATGTCTCAAAAGGTGCTCCGATCATAGATTCCCAAGCCCGAGAGACGGTCGAGTTCAGCACATATGGCAGTTCCAAGAGCACCATGCGTTTCAGGTTGTCGCTACCATGCTTGGACTCTGCTCTGAATTTGGGCATTGAACGACCCGAAGACAATGTGCTCTGGAACTAGGGAATCGATGTTGACTTTCTAGTAGCGTGGTATGTCGCCGGCTCTAAGTCCCCTGCTGGTGCTAGCCATGGTATGAATGCTAAGGGAGACAAAGGCTAGCTCGCTGTAGGTCTGCCGTAACGTGTGAGATTTTGGGTGTGTGTGTGTGTGTGTGTATAGGAGACAGAGAGGGAGACTAGAAGCCTTTCTGTGGCATTTAGGAAGAGTATAGGTGCAGTAGGACGTTCTCTGATTGTCGTGATTGGTGTTCTTGCCCCTGAGACTTTCCCAATGTCATCTCGCCAGACTCGTGTGTAGAGAGGGGGTCGTCGATGCCTTCAGCCGTTTGTTCTTAGCTTTGCTGGGTAATTTCGTGAAGTGGGGTATCGAAGTAAGCTTGGCAGAAGGGACGATCGTATGTGGGTTGCATTTCTTGGTGTGAGGATCCTTGCATTACTCGTTCTTGTTCTTGCTTGGAGCCTGGGCCAGGACCGGTATTGTATATCTTCTGGTAAAGCCTAGGCAGTCTGGCTGCTCTACCGTCGCACCTTGCTAGACACCGTTTATCGTCACCATCCCATCACTTTCACTTTGTCTTTATGCGTCGATTCTTGCAAGTCGTTGTTTGATCATATGATAAAATATCTGAACATGTAGTTTGGAATTAGCAGTGCCCGTTAAATGTTTGAGATGCGGCGGACATATAGCCTCAGGGATATATCGCAGAGTACTGTGATAACCCAACTTGACGGGGAGACCGTACCTTGAAGTAATTGTCTTGCTCCAGTAGTGAGAGAGCCACCGCTCTGCGGAGATCACTTATCCTGCCTGCGCTCCAAACATCGTCCAAGGAGCACAAAAGCACGTTCAGTTACGCTGTCCAAATTGGTTCTTGTTTCTCGCGCGTATTTGTCACTTCTTTGAAGAGATCGATGAATAGGCGGAGAGATTTCGATATTGATCGACCAACGCAAAACGGCCGTCGCAGGTGGAGAGTGGCCTTTTCTAGTCAACTATAGAAACGTCAGTAACCCTCATAGTAATGATTAGAGGCTCGAAAATTACCTGGCAGTAGTGCTGGAATGGTGCCGGGGCTTGACCAGCTAGCTAAGATTCAAGGCGTTCGTTGCTATTGCTTTGAGATACTCCCCTGGCTTGTTGACTTCTCGAGAACTTGACTGGTCCAGAAGAGGAGTAATTTTGGGCGCTAGAATATTGCGCATGAGATGCTGCCGTCGATTCAGATGATCAAACTGCGCGATGAAGCGGTCAAGTAGACCCGATCTCTCCACCTACGCACCCGTCACCCCTAAGTACACCGCGTCGAGGAGATGCCATTGACAATACGCTTCCGGACAAGCTTGCTTATGATCGAGTGATGCGTGATCTATCTAGAGCCTCTAGGCGAAGTCAGCCAGCCCCTAGATTATCTCTTGAGGATTGTTCGAGGGCAACTTACCTGCGCGTTGTAGCCTCGAGGGCCCCCCTTTTGCTTTTAGCGTCTATTGCGTTCATGCCCCTTGGAAGAAACGGTTGATGCTACTACTGCGACGAGATAACAGATGGAGCAATGACAGTTGTTAACATGATTGTTGGAAGTTGATTTTGGAACAATGAATTTCTTCGAAAATTTCAACATATGAACAGTAAATTGAAGACAGCATTGTTCTGCCCTGGGCACTAGTGTCACCATAAGCGAACAGCACATGGCAACGAGGACTTGAAAAGGCCTCCGTAGCCTGTTGTCTTCTTTGAGGAATTCTGAAGCTACATTTCCTGCGAGATCCATACATTAACCAAGAATAACGACCAAGCCACGAACACTTTCCTTCTTTGCGTCTACCAATTCCACGATGAGCAGCCCTACCCCAAGTTCTACACTCTGCCCTTTCGAGCGCCTCCCGAACGAGATCCTAAATAAAATAATCCTATCTCTTCGCCCTTCATTTTTCGTGGTTCACAATGGCTACGGCCAACCACCCGGTTTTCGAATGGTCGACACCCTCAATTTGATGAGGTCTTCGCGACGTTTTTATGAATTTGACATCGGCGGCAAACTCTGGGAGAACTTGTTCTTGGACTTCGCATTCAAACTTTCGAGCCTTGCACGAGCTTGTATTGACCGACCAGACCTTCAGTATTCTATCAAAGTTCTACGTCTTACCCAGGGCGATACCACACCCCTATTCCCTAGCGCGACATTACACGCCAACTGGATACGAGCGACGTTTGGTGATCAGAATTGGGACTTGCGTCGCCGTCCTGAGGCAAGTCTATCCCTTCTGCTGAAAGCTGAAGATGCGTCAAGGAGCCTGAACTAATTACCAACCTAGGTATGGCACAAGATGTTAACTTTGACAGTCCTGCAGAACGCTGCAAGTCTAGAAGAGCTTCAAATCGACTTCACAGAAAAAGGAACCCTGGGTATGATGGTGTACGATTATGTATTTCGGAGTATCTACGCTCAACGGACAATTCCCAAACTTCGAACTTTATGCTTCTTCCAGAGAGAAAACCCGCAGAGGAGAGAGATTAGCATACGAGTTGCATATCCCTTTTTGAAACATTCCAACATCACAACATTCTATGGCGAACACATTATTGAAGCCGCGGATTCGAGAGAACTTGACGAAGACGTCCCATTGGAAACTCTGGTCTTGAAGGCAAGTTATCTGCGCAGTATGGTTTTTGACAATATACTTGAGCACTGTCTTAATCTTCGGGTGCTTACTTATGAGCACGAAGCAATAGCCCTTCCCTACCAAGTTCGGTACAAATTCTTCCCCGGAGAAATGGCAATGTCGCTGCGTAGGGTTAAATCGACCTTGAGAGAGCTAAACATCTATCGACTTGATGTTCACGGCATTACTGATTCCCCTCACACGATGGAAGAGTTCTTGACAGTCGGATCGCTGAAAAGCCTGGGAAAGCTCGAGAAATTATCCATCACCGCTGATCTCCTACTAGGCACAGAAGACAGACTACAGATCGATAGCTGGTACGACGCATCTATCCGTTTCCCACGTGTTTCGCAAAGTCTCATCGGCATCCTACCATCTTCGATCGAATTCATCGAGCTCGTCGACTGCGCACACCATAATATTGTCAAAGTCGAGTCGTTCCTCGAATACCATCACTCTCACCTCCACGTACTCCCGAACTTCAAGAGATTAGCCTTCACATATACCGATACCCCTCCCATTGGCTCTATCTACAACAACATTGTCCATGACTTCCGAATGTTCTGGGCTGGCCAACAATTGTTCAAGCAACTGGTGCATTGGCATGGGTTGGGAAAGGTGGAAATACAGATTATATTGCGAAGAAGCCATAACATGGTGACTTATGTTGGGTGAATTGGGCGAGCTTGAGGAACTTCTTCATAATCTTTGGGATATTTGAGACGGAACAGCCTGCATCTTGCATCTGCGGCACATTTGAGAGCACCGTGCTATTCTATGTGCCCAGTGGGGGGGTGTAATGGTGGATGTTGTTGATGCTATATGATGTAATTAAAGAAAGAAGAGAAACATTCTTGGGATCAAGACGACTGGCAATAGAGAATGCTGATTTTGTTGATGTGATGTTAGGTAGGTGTGTTGGTGTGTTGGTGTGTTGGTGTGTTGGTGTGATGTCAGGTAGTTTGCCCGTGCCCTTGTAGGAGGTTCTTGCTTGTTCGTGGTTCGACTTTGAAGAAGCAACTTTCATGCGATCGGGTAACTTGCCTTTTCCCGTGGAAGAGTTTCTTTTATAGTCTTTGGGGAATACTGAGGCAGGATAGTTCATTATACGGACAGGAGATTTTCCTTGCCCTCGGGAGAGTAGTTTCCGTTATAATTCAACGCCGGGGGAGGAAGGCTCATCATCCAGTTTCTTGATTTTCCCTTCTTGGAAGAGATCTTTCGCTGAGTTCCTGTCTTTTATACACATCCTGGTCTCAAAATAAACGAGGAAATTGCGACCATTCCCAATTGCTCCTTACCAACTCCGTGCTATGCGAATAACAGCCATTGAAGGCTCCAAATTAAACTTCCTCGTCTAACGACTGTAATGCCACTGCCATATACTCTTCCTCTGCAATATGTCGGCTCCGATGAATGGAGAAGCCCCGGGTTACCTCCCAAGTCCATATCAGAAAATCATCTTGATCACCTCTCGAATATGTGGTCGTAACCCGCCTAGCTTCCGGCTTGCCGATAATATATGGCTCTAGAGAGGATGAAAGGCTCTCTAAACAGGGGGCGTAATCCGCCAGATTGCAATAGTCGTGGATTGTAAAATAAATCTTGAGGGTTCTGAGTTTGGGAAATCTTTCAAGGCATCCTTTGATAAGAGGAAAGGGGTAGTCGTCGCTAAGGGCCGTGTAGATACGGAGTATTTCGACGTTCTGTGCCGTATTTAATCTGGAATGGTTGAGGAAGAGGTCTTCAAAATAACTGTCGCCGGGATTAGTTATTGTTCAGCAGTAGACGAGCAAAGAGTTCTGAAAAGTAAACCTCTCGCCTTCTAAAAAAGCTAAAGAACTTACGTTTCATCCAAGGAGTAGCTGAAAAGTTGCATATGTAGATGGACCAAAAGTCTTGCTGTTTCCGGATTTAGAGCATTGACGACGCGGATACTATGGTGGTCGATCCCGAAGGAGTTGACGGTATAGTATATCTTCAGCATGAGCTGGTATAAATCTGCTTCTCCTCGGCAGGCTATCAGAAGATTAGGCACCGCGCTTTCGCTAGTATCCCAGAAGTTTTGTCGTAATAAGCAAAAACCAAATATTTGGTCTTGTATCTCAACTGCCACGCCGAGAATTCTTTGTGCAAGTTGCGAATCCATTTTTAACTTTGCGTAATATTGCACAGAATGTTTAGATCCAGAAGCAAGTAGTCGGAAAACCAGGAATGCTCAAAGTTGTGCAAGAGGTGTAAACTTTGATGGGGTTTCAGACAGAAAAGTCTCGGTGGTGGAGTAGTCGTTGCAATGTCAACATAGAGATTTCGCTTAGGATGAGGAGAAAAAGGCACGCGAGACACAAATAAAGATTTCTCGAGGCCGCTAATAGCAAAGCAGAGTTCTCTAAAACTTCTACGTGAACGCAAACGAAAAGCCCCCTCAATCCCAGTCCCTAATTTCCAATTTCAACCCCATCAACCTCGAGATACCCCAGACCGCCAGGCCGAAGATGCGAGATTTAGATGCCCGCATTCGGGCCCTACCGGCGGAGGTCCGTGTCAAAATCTTTGCAGAGTGCGTCGCACCAGAATTTCCTCCTTTCAGAACTCCCGACTTGCTAGTAGCCCTCCGTGCGGACGCAAGACTATACGAAGAGGTCCTTGAGGCCTACTATAATACCAACCAAGTCGAGATCAAGAGACATAATCGCGGCATATTTATGGATCTGCAAACTCGACGCATGGCTCAAATTAAACGTTTAGCTATTACCTTGTGAGAAATAACCTCCCAGATCTCAAGATACCTACTATGAATACTGATAAGTTTATAGTGACAAGGAAACCGTTCCTGCTTCGATAATGCTGAGCTTACGAGTCCAGCTGAAGGCTCATCGCGCCACAAATCTTAAATACCTCCGGCTCAATGCAGAAAGCAACGATGTGGAGGTCCTTAGGGCTGCCACAGTGACGGCGGGGAAATTCCCAAGCCTGAAGAAGCTCGTCTTTTTCGTAAACAGCTCTCCGGATTATAACGGCGCCCTCCTCCCTATCAATCCAACGGAAGCACGCCACCTGCGAATACTGTCTCACATCAGATTGATAGAGGAGGCATTGGGCGGGGATTTAAAAGAACAGCTCATGCATGGTTTTGAGAGAGTATTTATTTGGGAGAAATAGTGGGGTGTGGAGGATTGGACGGTGGATTGGATATTTTGGAGGAGAGGCGATGAGGCGTTGGGGTGTTTGGGGTGTTTGGGGGGCTATGGTTCTTGGGGAATCATGGGCTAATGCCATGAAAGAGCGGAGAAGTTTTGTATATTACACAGAAGTGGTCGACCAATTGGTTAAATACCTTTTCCTATAATCATAGACTCGTTAAATCAAGCTTTAGAGCAAGTGAAAGCCAGGAAAGCATCATGTCTGGCGCCCGATATGTCCAAATAGAGAGGACGTCGAGCCTATAATCCGATTTAAATAACCACACTGAGCTTTTAGACGAGATCGGCTAGTTATCGAATGGCAGGAATGGGTTGTATATATCTCTTGAATATACCGAAGTACAGATGAGACAAGTGCAAAAGGGTAGTGCCCTACCCATGGGTACCAATTCGAATGACTACTCTCTTATTTCTCTGGCGCCCCACGACTTACCAATGTAATCTATTCCAGTATATATAGTACAGACCTTGATGTGATCCAGGAAACTAGTACTTTCCTAGGGGATTTCGAGATGCTCAAACTGCTCTCAGGTTGTGCAAAAGCCTGGAAGTCAAGAGCCTAAGTCGAGTTCTAGAAGTCAAGGTGATGGCTTGCCTCTGAAAGGAATTTACTTTAGTTTGAAGGGAAGAGAAAGATGACATATTTCTCAATCTACAGCTATAGTAGTTCTTCCCGTGATATCCCGCCTAAACCTAGCCAGTTGACGACTATGAAGTAGATTCGGACATATGTACTGATAACCTGAGAGTCGCAAGTCTAGCTCCAAACTTCCCGTATGGTATCATTGATGGGTCTTTTTTCCAAGAGCTACTCATAATTTCACGTTGCTGTGATGCTTCACATCTATCTTAACCATTCCTCGCTCGCTTTTCACATCTCGCAATTCTCTCCCCATCCAAACTGCTCACCCACCACCTACTGTCTGAGAAATCAGGATCCCAGTACCAGTACCGCACTGTGGCGCGTTTATTCTCCTAGGTAGGTGGGTAGTAATAGTAACACTACAGCCCGGGGATTTATCCCCATAGGATAAAGTCACGCGGGGTATAGGAAGCGTTTTATGTTACACCAAAAGTTTTGGCCCCCTAACCTTCCGAATTCAGAACTTTCAATAACAGAAACTGCTACGTTACTATAAACTGAGGATTTCCTTACTATTATTGGCATGTTTATGTAGTATTAGAGACTGGGTCCTTCTTTTGGGGGCAAGTCGTACGTTAAGGCAAAAGAAACAGTTACATTGCGTCCGAAAGCTTGCATGCGGCGATTTATTGGCCGAAGGTAACACCAATGTGAGTCTGATACATAGACTATTATCTACAGCAAATAAGAGACGCAGGAGCATGTCTAGGCTGGAAGAACCTCCGTTTGAAGGAAACACCTGAGTGGTGGGCAGGTGTCAGGATTCCTAGCCGACTTCTATTTTGGTGTATCTTTCTGCGGGAAATGATCCGTGCTCAAGAATTTGCAAAGGAAGAAGTCCCCAGGATGAGTAAAACCCCAGAAGTATAAAGCTGAATGAAATATCCGTGACGGTAGAATGCCTGCTATTTGTAAAGTCTACCTTCCAATACCTACCTGTACATCGTCCTTACCCCGAGATCCACATTCGCATCTCCCTACCTCCATCTGTCTCTTGATATTTGAAACCAAGACAAGATGCGCCTCTTCATCCTCACTGCCACTCTCTTCGGCGCTGCCATTGCCACACCAACTCCTGAACCAGGGGCGAAAGCAGAAATCGAGAAGAAAGACGTCTATGACAACTGGATAGGAACTTGCAATCGCTCTTCCAATGTCTGCACTTCTTCAAGCAGCCACTTGATGTATAAATGTGTAAGTTGAACTCCACAATGGGTCCCCATCTGCCTTCTCCTTTCACCAGCAATGCATCCTACGTCGACCAGTGAGCAAGAGCCTTGCCTTGCTTGGGTCTGTCTGTATTGAGAGGAAGAAACAAAGCTAGCTCTAGCGGCGAAGTTGAATGTGAGGCTGACATGAAAAAGCCTACAGGACAGACCTGTACTACGGCTTGTAGTGGTGTGGTGGATGTTACAACGGGTGTTAGTATTTCTGTGTCTTGCCATTAAGACAAGAGGGGTGAAAGTATTCGCAATGTGCTTCGAAGGTGATAATGATTGGACATCTGCAACCTGAAATGTCATTCTAGACAAACCTTTTCCTATTTGCAGGCTTCGAAAATAAATTGAAATGATGGCTTAATTGATTACCACCAAGGCTCGCAATGACCTACATGAGATGGTGAAGCAACCCTTTCCAGTGATGATGCTTGTATGTGTATCGTCCTACTCTACAGAGCGAGTCAGGTGCTCCTCCACCTCAGTCTTAGACCTCACAGGAAACCCATTCTTGAAATTGCACAATCACGAACGCATCGTACGAATTTCCACCAGACTATGTTTGTATCTAAATCCTGAGTTAGTCTTCCTCCGAAATTGAAGCTGTACGGTTCATCTCTGCATACTTTCCTACACGCTGAACCACATATCCGACCGGCACCTTCCAGACTCATCGTTGCCAACGGCATCCATAGCAACAGCTGATCATTTTAAAACGATTGACTAGCTCTTTTACCGAGTTGGGATCTTCCCAAAGAAGACGTTTGATACTTGCGTCTATTTTTCTATCTAGAAAACGGGAGATCTCCTCCCAGAGCGTATCGTGTCTGAACGCATATTCAGCGCTCCAAAATATGATTTCGAAGTTGTTAAGTTTAGGAAAACTTATGAGAAAAGTATGCTAACAGCATCACAGGTATCGATGGGATCCAAAGACAGACGGACTGAACATTACTGGCCTTGGAAAGCTGGGACAAGGCGCTTGTGTGCGGAGTAATGATTGCGTCGAGCTTTGCTCTTTCCGGGAAGGGACCGGCTGATCTCGTTCCGCAAGAACTTCGACTTATTAGTAAAATTTGCTATAACGGCACTGAAACAATTTCAAGGATCTAGGGAAACCCAGGGAGACTTACAGAGACCAACGCAAGTCGAAATTTAAATGTTGATGTATGCCGCCGCCGAAGGTTTCAGGTTCTCAAGGTTTTGGGTTTCGTAGTGCCGGGTAAGCCAGAATTCATTTGCTTCTAGTTCAAAATAAATCTTTAATACTCGTTGGTATAACTTGTTGTCGGGGCGAAAGGCTTGTAAGAGAAAAGGAGAGCGCATTCTACTGCGATTGGTGTGGGCACTAGGATTGTAAATTCGATCGTATCGTAAAAGGCACTTGGCAAATATCTCGTCCTGGATCTCCACGGGAGTACTGAGGATACGTTCGCCAATCGTCGGGAGTCTGCAGCGCCTAGGTTCTGAACCCTTTTTCATTGTCTGTCAGCGAGGCTTCTCCAGATATCGGGGTATCCCGTAAGGATTAGTATCCTCTTACCATCTCTCCAATAGTACTGAGTCAGCTCGTCTTAGCAGTCACATCGGTGTTCTGAAGTAGTTCGACCATATTTTTCGGTGATCGATGCCTTGAATTATTGAGGGGGTCTTCAAGACTGCTGATGTCTCGACAACAGACAAGGTTTTTTTGGTAGCGGACGTGTGATGATAGATTATAAACTAGCTTGGTAATTTTGAGACCTGAATACTAAGGTGTAATTTCCATAAAGCTCTATACACCAATTGAATACTATTTGTTAGATGAACTCACAGCAGACACTGACTGATCCTTCCCGTCCAAGCAAGGTGGAGGAAAATGTCATGATTCTTTTTGCTCCCTTTTCGGACCCACTTTTCCAACCGATTTTTTTAATCAGGAAGGCTCAGAATTGATGTACCGAATAGGAGTTCAGTCAACACTTGTTCTTTTTGCCCTATTAATTTCGAATCTTTCTAGAATATGTTTGTAAACTTTCCTTCATCGTTCCCCCAAGAGCCTCGGAGGCTGATTAATATTTTGCTCTGTTGTCCAAAAACGGAAATATTAAAATTTGGATCACTGGCGGCGAGGAATGTTTCATGGGATTGTGGATATGTCATGAAATGTGATGGATACCACACCACATTTTGGGACGTATATCATACTTATGTCTCACTCCCAATGACAGATTCACCCAGAGAAAAATCATCTACAACGGATATCACTATCACAATGTCTCATTTCCCGTGAGGCATCGTTCAGATATCCACCCACTTTTATATTCACTTCACCGATAATAATGTCTCACTTGAAATGGGACATTGCGCTGACTTCTAGACATAATTTGACGGCATCAAACTTTCTAAAATGTAACCGGGCTTGCTAGAACATTGTTTCTCGTGTATATCTTGTTCTTGGTTCGCCCTTGTATCTTTCGAGGGGAAAATCCTGATTAAGGCCGCTGTCCTTTACCAGTGCCCTGAACCGGCACACGGAATTCCCGATCAGTAACTTCCACTTCTACTCTAGCACGTGTGTTGAAAGATTCGGAGGTTTCGATCCTAGGATTCTGATGCTATCAACTTTCCTTATGGGATTAAGTCAGCCGTCTGAAAATTCAGAACGCAGCATCAACTGACTTGTTCTCATGTACAAAATGACCAGCTTAGAGTCGTTGAGCCTCGGAAAGATGCCAAGAAGTTTTCCAAAGATTGGTTCTGGATACTCTGTGTATCGAAACATGCAAAAGTTACGAGTGAAATATCAGGCCTCGAAAATTCACTGTTGAATACAGCTTGGTTAAAAGGTTTGTCGGAGGCTGTGGTGGGAGATTTCGTTTCGTGATTCGGGCCCCAAGTCTACCACATCGGCCGTGAGCACATGCTACAGAAACAACTTTTATTCACCCTGTGACTTTTATTCCCAGAAGTCGAGCTGCCGGATTCTATTTCCCTACGTCAAATCGTTCACCCCCCTGAAAATTTTGAACATCACAGGCCTCAACATCCACATCCGGAACCTTTGCCCAGGAGTCCGCTTGGAGAGCTTTGCTCAACGAAGTAATGAGATAATCCCAGATATCTAGTTCTGAAAGCCACTACAATTTGAACCCAAAGCGTAAAAATACTAGCCCTATACCCAACAACCTAAATCGGAACCTCATCAAAGTTCTGCTCATCCCAATAAACCCTCCCATTCTCTTCATCTACCCACGCAGCCTTATCACTCGCCTTCAACCCAGCCTCCTCATTCTCCCGCACCTCATTCTTGCTAGCCCCACCAGCATCTCTCGGCAACCAAATCACCGGCGTCGCAGACGTCAATGCCGGATTAAGATACGCCTTCTTCAACTTATCCTCGCTGGGCTTTTCCTCCTCCTCGTCAAGATCTTGGAAGCCTTGTTCGTCTTCCCGCAGCCAGCTTTGCATGGCTTTGTATGAGGCGAAGACCCGAGGCTCGAAGAAATGCGAGAAGGGACCGACGATTCGCTGGGGGACGTGTGCTCGCTGACCTAGGCGTTGGATTGTTGATGGCGAATCGTCATTGTTGCGACCTTCCTCCGCAGAAGAGAGGAGAGCTGTTGATTCGTCGCCCCCACTATGCTCGTACTCATGAGCCAGTTCGGCAGGTATGAGATCCTTTTCGAGCGGGCTGAGATATTGATTCGTCAGATAATGATACAAGACAGTGATTATAAAAAGGACACCGATCATAATCCCAGGTCCGGTGGCGCCTTGAAGTCCGCAGATTCCGATTAGGGCGAGCTCAGAGATGTAGACACCTGTCAGTAGGTGTTGTAGTGCGAGAGCGTAAGCTTCTCCACGAGTGTCGACCTTGGGCTGGATGACGAAGAGTAGGTTGTAGCGGTAGGAGAAATAGTAGAGGGCGAGGCCGACGGCGGCGAAGCCTAGGACTAGAGGGGCGATGCAGGAGTAGGCAATTGCTGGCATTCTGTTAGTGAACATTTTCTTCGAAATACTGCCGTGGCGACTCACCGATGATTGCAAAATTGGCAAACTATTGATTTCGAATGGATGTATTAGCGGATTTTCTCACAACAAAATCGAGAAATCATAGAACTGTTAATTTACCTTCGGGAAGACTTTGCCCCAAGCAATTCCCTTCATGCTAGTATATCGATTGTACTTTTGTCGCGGCGTTTTATCGAAGAGCCAGCCAAAAGTGATGTACTGGAGCAAAGTTGACCAACTGAGCAAGTTATCCGCAGAAGAGGTTATCCCTTGAACAATAAAATACGACAGGTAGTAATTTGAAGACTTGGGGAGCTGTTTCGCGAGCAGCTCCGGAATAGAACCAGGATCTCTGGCCTTGTCGATCAACTGTGAGAACACCGTCGCTCCACTGGAAAAGACAGCTGTGACAAGAAACACTTGGGTAACTTGATAAATGTAGAACCATTTTTGAACCTTCAGTTCATTGGTAGTATTTGTTGCGCTGCTGCCGACGGTCTTGAAGGTATCTAAAATTCGTAAGTAATAGGGAAGGGAGGGAAATTGTCCTAGAATGACTTACATCTGAATATGTTGGCCACATATTTGCTCAGAAGACTCGTGAGTGTTGGAGGGACTAGGCCCGACAACAGTTCAATGACCACATCAGGGAGGTCCTCGAGCCAAGCAAGCCACTTGAAGTTTTCAGCCAGATAGCTGACATTAGAGATGAGACCAATGAATCCGCTGGGTATTGACCAGAAGACGATCAGAGCAATCACAATAGTCGCCGCAATACCCTCCTGGGAAATTCTCTGCGGAGGTGGTATTGGCAGATTTTGCCATAAAACCTCTTTCGGCGCAACGCCGAGATACCGTGGAGACAGCGCCAGAACGTCGGTAGACGTTACCTGCAGAAATGCTTGTTGAGCATCTGAAAGCGTCTTGAATTCTACAAATACGGCTGCAGGCTCTTGCTTGTCTTTCTCCTCGTGTTGCTTCCGGCCATATTCAATGGATGATTCTTGTTCTTTGATACGCTCTCGCAAGAACTGGATGGCATCTACCTTCTCGCTTGTTGGGTTATAGGAAGACCGCTGCTTTGGTCGGATCGATTTCTTCGCCGATGATGAAAGGCATTCATAGCTAGGCTCGTCGTCATTTTGTGAATTAGGCTTGCCCCTCCTGATTATTTCTTTGCGAGCCCTCTGGATCAGTGATACTTCCGCTTCTTCAAGCTGATCTATCTTGGAGTCCCGGTCTGATACCAGAGCTTCTAGCGACGCTACATCGGTCACCGGCCAGATGCGAACAGCATTATCACCGAAGAAGTGATGCATTTTGCTCTCTTCCAGCACGTCTCTGGGGCAAGAGAGGAAGAGGACGGTCCGGGATGACAGCTTTGACGCGTTTTTCTTCGAGATAGCCCATGCTCGACGGAGCCCAATGAGCCAAAGCCGTTCGCGAGCGACGGTGAACATGACAAAGGCGAGAAAACACCAGGCCAGAACGGCATGTGCGTAAAGGTACTTCCTCTTGCTGACATTCCCGATGCCAATCTTTTCCAGCCCAGTAGATGTGCTGCCGGCAGCGTTGACGGGCATCAGCGTTGGCCAGGTGAGACAACATCCAACCATACAAATGAACATGATTGTACGGAGAAAGCGAAGATATAGATATGTGTCTAATGACCCGTGATACAGTAGAAATTTGTCAGGGACCTTCCACATTGTGCTGGTCCAGCCAAAGTACCCATGATTTTTGTCAGGGGTGCGGTGTCTAATAGAAGCAGTAAAGTCAGCAAGAAGGAGACTCATTTGATGGTTGAACTGACTTCTCTGGTATAGTTCCCACACAAGTCCGTGGTGCATATATATTGGAATAGTGGCGCCGTACGAGCACAAAAATGACCACAAAAATCAGGCCTGTTATCTGGAATTTCTTAGCAACATGTGCGTGATAAGAGAAGTTAGATATCTTACCCAGGTAGGTACGAATGCAGAGACGACTGCTGCCAATGAAGAAGACCCTTTAGGCTGAGTACCGTTAGCAGATGCATATGAGACAAAAGGAATCTGAGTGCAAGCTTACCGAGGGCTTCGAATTTGAGAAAGCGTACTTGGCTTCGTTCATGCTGTCGAGAAGCGTTTGCGAGTCCATTTTGAATTAATTTATGACAGGTTCATCTAGAACGCGCAGATGTTGTCAAATTTATCTCGTGCAGCAGCTGCCAACTGGCGCTGCGCTCGAGACGCAAGGAGGGGCTGGGAGAGTCGCCGAGTTGAAAAGGACACTGCGAGTAATTCTATTCAGCATTTCAATATTTCAACAAGATTGTAAGTCCATCAAATCTTTCAAACAAATATAAATGAAGTGTCAAAGCAAGTGTAATTGGTGTTCTTGATTTTGTTCCGCACTAGAATGGGTTTCGAAACATGTAGGATCAATGACGTCACATGTGTTACTGCACGCCGTAAGAGCCCGGATCAATAGTTTGATCCGCTCCGGTGCTAAGAAACTTAGAATATGTACGTAACTTTATACGAACGTCTCTCATCCAATTCTGAATATTAAAAGTCTATAGGTATCTACATATCTACAGCTCACTCCTCCACTCTGCATATATCTCCACGACCATATATCGATAGAGGCTGGAACCGCTTGGAATGCACACGAGAAGGCCCTGGAATGAGGCTGGTTTCAGGACTCAGAAGCCTAGGACTTTAGCGAACGCCCACTAGAGATACAGTGACCAAGACCAGTCTCCAATACTGGCTGTTTGCCGCAGTCAAGTCAGCCAAAACAGCGTCATTCATCTCAAATGCGCCGGGCCGTGTGAAATGCTCAGAACTTGCAATCATCAATGCCCTTTTCTGCCCAGGGCAAGCGTGCTCGATCCTGTCAAGAGTGTCGAGATAATATACTTGTGGTAACACCGACGGTGACTCAAGATCCACCCAAGCAGGTCAGCCGGGGATAGTTGGCATGCTCTCTCTTGTTCTAAGTCGGCCTGCCGGCCTCGGCCAGGCGCCAGGCATATGCATCGACGGCATACTTTCTCTTGCTTTCAGGACCCCGGCAGCCGCCCCTACGGTCTTTCCCTGGTAAGCTTCATCCAGTGCCTTGATAAGTTCCTTCTTCTCCTTGGCAGTGGCATCCCAAACCTTCTCCACATATTGCTGTGGGGAGTACTCTATGCCATCCCGGTCCTTGTAGACATACTTTTGGTCTCTCTCTGGATCGCGATGAATATTCAGGGCCTTGACCAAGGTCTTCGTGGTCTCAAGCCCGTTCTCCATTGCCCAATGAAGTATTGTCATATTGCGAGAAGATCGCCATCTGGAACTAGTGACACCAACAAGGAGGTCCATCGTCTCTTTCTGTCGGCTCTTCCAGTTCGATTCTTCGTTGGCAATTTTACACCACGGCTGAGGCTTTGATGCACAGACACAAGCAAGCGGTACCATATTATCCCACTCTTCGGCTTTGTGGTTTGGATCATGAGTTTTGAGAAGCCATTTGACGAATTTTGGCAACGCTAAAAAGGCGGCGAGGTGAAGCATACCGTCGTTGGGCATCGCGTCCGGCGTCATCTTCAGTGTCATGATCTGGAACGCTTCGAAGTTTCCCAGATGCATGGAAACTACACGCAATGGGAGCTCGTCTGTGGCAGCTACTAGGTTCGAATCCCTGAATGGCTGTGGGTACATTGCTAAAGGACCGAAGGAGGATCCAGGAACTACGTAGTCCAATATTGCGTCTCGGCCCAGATCGATCAAAGCTTTCAAGACAGGACCACGCGATTTATCCAGTAGACAGCCAAAAGCTGCGGACACTTTCGTCAACGGTGTCGAATATGCCGGGAGTGCTGGACAATTTTCAGCCCTTGGGAATTTCATCATGCAAAGTGGGGCTACATACCTGCATCTCCACGCGATAAAAGGACGATGATGGTGCTGTTTTCAATCTTAGGCTTCCTAAAGAGCGCCCAGATCAGGGCCGTACATCGTTCAGGTTGCCAACCACGGCAAAGGCGGTGATCAATTTTCGCTGAGGCAGATACCCCTTGGTCAAGGAGAAGATTCAAGAGAGTGGCCCCCTTTGGGAATTTTCGCATACATGTGAAAAGTAGCTCATCATCGTTGATCGTCTGCGGTCGGGGCTGTTCATCAAGGCACACCCGAAACCATTTTACAACTTCCGATTCCTCTTGGAAATTTTCGAGGAGCACTTTGAGAACCACCTGTTGCTTTGCATATTTACTAAGAACTCGAAATTTGGTCAGGGCTCCAATTTTGGCAGTTACCGCAAAGCAGTAGCCGTTGTCTTTGTTTGGGTCCGCGCCCTTTGCCAGAAGTAGTTGCATGAAAGACGTATCCGGACGACCGCCCTTGAAGCTATCTACAAGGACTTGAGACACGGATGGCTTGCCAATATTCCATTCAAGCAAGGGACGATAGACCTCCATGCGTAGCTCATGGTTGAGCAAGGGTGTCTTTTGTATAACGTCAAATGCCACGGTGGCCATGTTGTCATTGGCAATATGTTGAATTAAAAGCCTTACAGCCACGAGTGAGATCGGATACTTCGCACGAATAGCAACGGAGAATGACGCGCAATCTCGATAGCCAGGCGAGGCACCATTTTCGAGTAGAAGTTTCGGAAGCGACAAATCATGAAGGTTTTTGAATTTCAACGATTCAAGGAGGGCCTCAGAAACAGCATCGCTTGAGACCCCTTTGGCCAATAGATGTTGGTAGACCCGATATCTCTTATCAGAAGCCATGGTAGTCTTCTGGGCAAGTCTAAAAGCATTCTCTGCTTTGCCGGCGCTCCTGACGCCGCTAAGAAGCACGTCGAGCAATTCCAATGAAGAATTTTCCAGCGCAGTTTTAAGGCTTTCGAGACTCACTTTGGAACCGTGTGCCACCAATAGCTGTGGCAGCTGCGTGGCATCTGGATGAGTCGTAACACAAAGAGCTAGCAATTTTGACATTTCGTCTGTCGACACCAGAGCGCCAGGGGCAAGCACCAATTCGAAAATTTCTTGTTTTTCATCCCACTTCAATTGGGAGGATGCTGTCGCAAGGCATATTTTGGTGAAAGTGGCTGCTGGATATGGTGCTGCTTTATGACGAAGCAGCAGTTGGAGGCCTGCAAAATCACCAGATAATGCACATTCTGTCTGTTGCAATAACGATTCGGATTGGCCAATCTCGGCTGACCTCGCCTTTTCCAAAAGAAGTTTCATGAACACGAGTTCTAAGCTCCTAGGCTGAGTGTGGTTGGTTGCGCGGAATGCTGCAGCTAAAGAAGTTCTGCTCGGGCTCGCGGAGAGAAGTTGAGCGAGGAGAATGAAATTCCTTTCTCGGACTGCAAATGAGAGAGGTGCCCCATTTTGGAGGTTTACATCCAGGCCATGCCGAAGGAGACACGCCACAATCGCGATTATATTGGGATTGCCTCTCAATCTCTCAGACGACCACATGGAATTCAACGCTGCCTCAGCATTGCAGGATGAGCTGAGAAGTAGATCCAGCACCTCGGAGTCGTAATATCGAGGATCCAAAGCCACGTAGAACGTGGATTCGACACTCGCTTGACTAGGCGAACACGATTCGCATATTATCTGAAGCAATTCATGATTTGCTGTCGTGAGCGCAACATGAAGCAAAGCGCCGCTCAAAGGTTCTACGTCCGCTCCATGCTTCACAAAAAGTCGCACCATGCCGAGTTGTCTTTGCGTTGCGGAGGCCAAGACTGTCTGCTGGACTGGGGGACCAGTCGCCCCCTTTTGAAGCAATAAATCGATCATATTCAGTGCCACGTCATACCCGCACGTCTCGATCACACCGAAGGCAACTGGGACAGCCTTGGATAAAGTCTCGTTTCGTGGGTTAGCATCGCATAGCATTCTGAGTATCGAGAAATTTCCTCTTCGAGCGGCTACACAGACAGCATTTTTTGTTTCACCGCCGACTGCATCCGCGGGTGCTTTATGCCGAAGTAGGAGCTGAATCAATTTGGTGTCTATATCACCCTCTTCCGACACAAGGGCCTGCAGAGAAACACCCAGGTTTTGAGGCAGGACTCCTTTCTCAACAAGGGCTGTCATTGCCTGTAGTCGGATACTTCTTGGCTTTAAGGCCATTGCGGAGGGTATCGTGGCCGAGAGGAAGTCCGCCGAGCACTTATTCTGCAGAAGAATACCGAGTATTTTAAGGTCTGCATTTTCTAGAGCCATTCGAATAGCAGAAGCATCTTCAAATTCGACCGACGCGCCATAGTGAATGAGCCGCTCCACGAGCCGGACTTGCTGTCGCTTTACCGCACGGATCAAGGTAGAATTCAAAGGTGGGCCCTCCAGTCCCCGCGGGCCCAAAATATCCACCAGCCTTAACATATACGATTCCGAAATGGAGTTGGGCACGATTTTCAGCGCCAGCGAGACAGGGGAAGTGAGCTCGCAATTCTTGAAAAGCTCCAGTATATCGAATTGCATGCGCGAAATAGCCCAATAGAATGCGTTGTGGGGCTCCAAGTCCACAATCACACCAGCATCCACCAAGAGCTTGATCAGTGGAAGGTGATGTGCTTTCACATCTTTCATCAGTTCTTCTCGAAGAATCAGACTGTCAACCTCCATTGTCACGAAATCGGATTTGAAAAGCACCTTGAAAATATTATACCTCCGCTCGTCATCCTGGACTCCGGACGCAACTTCGCATGCGAGTTGCCGAACACTGCGAAAAGAATCGTCAAAAAACCGACCATAGGCGAGCATGGTTACCATGGCAGGGAAATTCTGTAGCTGCAGTGCTTGCTGGAGCAGACTTGAGGAAATCACCTCAGGATGGTGGGCAAGGCACAATAATAGGAGCTGAGGAGATCGATTCCGCCTGGCTTCCAAGCTCTGAACTTCCGGCTCCAAGCAAAACCGCCAGGCCTCAACAGTCATCGCATGTGGAGCCGCCAACAAAAGTCTCATCAGAGCAACATCGTGAAGCTTAACACGCTCTCGGATAGCGTCTTGACAGGCACTTGAAACAGCAGCACCGTAGCTAAGAAGCAACTCCATTGCTTCCATTGAGTGCTTTGATAGTGCGATCCTGAATGCTCGGTCTAACGCATCTTGTTCCAAACCAGCTTGGCACATCAAGCGTATATATTCCAAGTTTCTTTGGCTACAAACCTCGTCCAGCCAGGTAATCTTGGGGATTGTAACAGACGCCGTTCCGAGTACCACAGAAGATCTATTTTTGAGAGCCACGGAGGATATAGACTTAGGCAGCGCAGAGGACCTGGTACTTCCGGAGCCCCTTCCCGTTCTCTGCTCCAAATTCGGGTCGTAGAAATGGCACCATAGCTCCTCCAGAGATGCTATGGAGACGTGAAGAGATAGCAGTGCTTCCGCAATACCATGCTCCGGGAGCGGCGTGCGAGATAAGAGATCATCAAAAGCTTTCGCGACCTCATGCTTAGTAAAGACCCAATTAGCTGTATTGCATTTTGCCTCCTTGGTTTTTTTCGACCTAAATATATGCCGTTTCTGCTGCTCAGGTTGCCGGTAGCTGGGGTCGCTGATGCGTTGCTGGACGAGGAGAGCCCGTGCTTCCTCGATGTTGATTTGAGAAGCCTCAAAAGCACGAACTTGTGGCGAGGCCAAAGTCGGAATCCGCTCTGGGGGAGATAGCTCAGCCTCGTGAAGGATGGCTGCAATCCGAGTATTTTGCGCTGGTGGAACACCAGAGCCCATGTGGGCATTCGAAGGTGAGCGAGGTGGTGGCATGCTTCAGCTCGCGAGACCAGACGCCCCTACTAAGTAATGCGAGAATGGATGATGATCATGAAGAGAAAGAAATGAATGAAGGTGAGCCGCAAGATCTAGGGCGAACCGCAAGGCATCTTCAGCAAGGCGTCCAGGACATGCGGCCTATCAGGCTGTGCATACTGGACCGTCATTGGTCGAGAACAAATCAATACGCCCGAGGCGTTCTCTGTGCTCCCCAATATGGTAATTCCACCCATTAATTCGACCAACACGTGTACAGGGGGAATGCCAGGCTTTCAGCTTATATACCCCAAGAACCCCCTGAACGCAAAAGGATCTGGCGCGTTGAGCGCAATTCTAACATTGTCTTTCCAACATGTCCTCCAACCCGCCTTCCTACAAATCGTCGAGCTCAGTGTCTCGGTCGACTACTTCGCGAGATGAAATTCGCTCCCTGGCAGACGAGATGCTGCGAGCCTCGCTGACAAGGGGAACGGGCAGCGGTGCCTCGAGTTCGTCTGCGTCGATGTCCTCTACTCCACCCTCCTATCGCCGTTCCACAGCCTCGGCATTTCCGCCTTCAGCTCGTCCTCCAAATCCCGCCGAGCTACTTAGTCGCGAACGAAATCCACGCTCAGTATCTTCGCCAATGTTAGGTTCGGCCTCCAAAAGCATTACGCGCGACAGCATCGCCAACGGCGGAAGTGTTAGCAGTTCGGCGTCGTCCACCATTACCGCTGCTGATGGCAAGGCTCGGGTGCGCCGCCTGCAGCGGGAAGTGGAGCGAGCAATGGCCGACGTCCCGCACCGGGCGACAGCGGGATTGTTTAAAGCAGCGTGCTCGACAGACCTATTATTCCTTATCGATACCACCTATTCCATGCACTCCTATATTGAGGCTGCTAAAAACCAGGTTAAGAGCATAGTGCACGACATTAAAGAATCTTTCCTCAATGAGTCTGAGGTGCGCGTCGCGGTGGTTGGTTACAAGGACCACGGTGACTATCCAAATATCGAGTTCCTCGACTTCACATCGTCAACAGATCAAGTCTTCGAATTTCTTGGCCGTTTAGAAGCCTCTGGTGGAGCGGATATCCCCGAAGATGTACTTGGAGGTATAGATCAGGCGCGGAAAGCTTCATGGAAGCAGCAAACGCGTTGTATTATCCACATTGCAGATGCCCCACCACACGGCGCCGGCGTATTACATGACCTTGGCTATGCCTCTGATTCCTACCCTACTCCTGGGAGTGAGCCGCATGGTCTTACTTACGAGCCAATCCTCAAGCAGTTGATCCAGCTCAACGTCAATTACGCCCTACTCCGTATCTATTCTCAAACAGACCGAATGGCTTTGGCATTCGCCCAAGTGTATGAGGCCTCGAATGCCCATGCCAAGCTTCTCCCGTCCAATAAATACTCTAGCCAGGTGCATGGAATGGACTCTAAAAGCCGCAGCGGCCTCTGGAGCCAAGCGAGCACCAAGCACGCCGACGTCCAATTCGAAGAGATGGAACTTGGGACTACATACAGCCAGCTCCGGCATTTGGTGGTTAAGACTGTTACTGCTTCCGTTTCTCGCACGGCGGGTCGTATGTCCCTAGCATTGAGCACTGTACCCAAGATTGGAACTGTTAGCGGCAAAGGCACGACAATAGGCACAAATCTAACCGCCATCAGGGAAGATGAAGGCAGTGGTGGCAGCTCCAGAGAACTGGATCTCGACAAAAGTCCGCCACAGTGGGACACGCCCGGTTGGCTCGATGAGACCCTAGTAGTCGAGGGTTTCTGTCCCGACATGGTGATGCAAAGCGCCAATTCGCTCAACGAGATGATGAATGCAGATGAGAATATCAAGCTGAGTGTTACCCAGCTCACTATTCATGCGAGATCGAGGCCGTTTGCCGAAGGCTCGATCCGCGCGGCGTCTTATGCACGCACAGCAGCTTCGACTAGCAAGTTCGTGGTGAAGTCCTTCAAACATGACGGCAAGATGCTCGCACACCTCGCTGAAGATATGCGAATTCAAGCTCTTTGCAAAGCTTTCGCTCTCGAGTTCAACGGTCTGTTGAAGATAGAGCCCCCGATCGATTTCGTTGTGACCACCTGCCTACAAAGCAAGGCAGAAGTGGGGTCGGAAGCCGGGTGCCTCTCCCTCGAGCCTTTCATCGATGGAGAATACATCAAGTATAACAACAACAGCATGTTCGTGAAAGAGGATCCTCCGGATGAACCTGACTCGTTCAACCAGATCGCACAGGCCTTTTCGCACTTCACCTTCGAGCGTTCATGGGGACATTTTCTGGTCAACGATTTGCAGGGAGTAGGCCACTTACTGACCGATCCATCTATCCAGACACGCGATCACGAAAGATTCAAACTAGCCGACACTAATCTATACGAGGATGGGTTCAAATTCTTCTTCGTCGCTCACGAATGCAATTCCTTCTGCCACAAACTAAAGCTCAAGAGCAACCGCGAGATGGTCGTCTCAGGCAACTACGAATTCCGAGAGCGCTGGCCTACTATAGAACCTACGGTCTGCTGTTCAAATAAGCTCTGCCGTCGGATTCTCCGCCTGTCAAAGGCACAAAAGTCCGACAAGTTTCCCGGCTACCAATGGTGCAGCGCCTGCTGGCCGCAACTACAATCGTCTATGACTCAATGGATATGCATGGCCCCCGGTCCGGACCACGAGTACGATGTCTCCAAGTTCTTTCACGAGTCCCAGGGCCAGCTTCCGCCCCGCAGATGTCCCGAGCACACCGAGAAAGACAAGAGTGTGTCAAGTGCGGCAGTTGTGGGCGGGAGCTTGTGGAACAGAGCGAAAGCGGAGGGTCCCAAGCGGTCTATTTCTGGGAGGAGCTGGTGATGAAGTATCAAAGGCCTGATGAAAGTATTGGAGCCATTACCTCACGACATGAGGCGAGCAGATCTGCGGGCTACCTTCTCCCTTGCCCAAAGGTGTCCCTATTTCTTTACTGTTAAATGCCAGCATGTCTCTGTATATCTATAACATACACAATCAACACCCATATTCCTCTCATCGAATCAAGCCCTCCCCACCCAACGCTTTCCACATTGCCCTTCCTGATACTTCAACACCATCTTCCCTCCAATTTCCTTCTCAATTAATTTGCGCATCCTTTCTTCTTTTTCAAGCTCCCAGCTGGGCTGGGGCCTTCTGACTCCTATGAACAGGTAGAGCCTTCGAAGTTTCGGGAAATCTGCCGCTTTAAGTATGACGTCTTCACACCACTGATCCATCAACCACACCCATATGTAAAGGCTTTTTAGGTTTTTGGCCTTAATCATCTGGGAATACGGCGATCTCATGAAACTCATGAATCCCCACCTATGGCTTTCGTCTGAGGTAACTCTACATTGCTAGATTAGACACAATTTTTCCACATAATTAAAGAGAATTAAAGATGTTTTTATGCTGAATCTTAATATGGAAAACTTGAAAAGGTTGTTATCATTACTTGCGATGCGAAGAGGCGAAGACTTTCAATATACAAAAGCGTCTCTTCTTTCAAAGCATTAAAGCGACGATATGTATCAATATCGAGAAGCAGACCCCATATGGAATAGAAGACCCCTAGCGCTTCCTTGTAGAGATCTGGGCAGGGCCGCAGGGCCGCCAATAACTCATCCCCGTGACAATCCAACGAAAGCCTGCAGATCATAAGTCTGATTTCCGGTGGAAGCTTTTCAAATTGAAAGATGAAGTGTTTATCTTGTTCAACTGCAAAAATCTTGAGATTTCTTAATATATGTGGCCCGTAAAGCAAGAGTTGGTATAACATACCCCGGGAGAATCAGCCTCAGAGTCAGGAATTGATTCGACCTCAGAATCGCCAAGGTACCTGAAATCTGGTATTTGGGGACTCCGGGGTCTGTAGTCAGAGACCATGGCTGATGATGTCAAGGCTTTCTCGCAGTCGGAGATAGGGGTGACGGTTTCGTCGGGAATCTGAACGATGTTAGCAACGCATGGCAACCTAGGGGACTTTAAACTTACAACGAAGACACTGCAAACAGATACAAACCCCTGGGCAAGCTCTAAAATAGTCAAATCCCGAGCTGGTATCTCATGGAGTGAATTACGGAAAGAGATGTTGGGAAGTGATCGCAGACGTTGCTCGGGAACTAGAACGTCACCAAGTAATTAAGCGAGGGGGTTAAATCCACCTTCCCATTTCCCATCTAGCTTGTAACCCCGATAAGAAAATAGTCGAGTCTTGATGGCAAATTTTTCTGTCAAAAGTGGCTATTTCTGTTCTTGTGCTCTTCTTATTCATGCTTTTTGAAAGTATGCTGGCCTTCGGAAAATCCCGTGGCTATTTGAGAAGAAAAAGTTAGCCTGCCTCACGATGATGACAGCATGGACTTTCCACCCATTTGTCTACATGACTGCCAATATATATGATTCTATAACTGTGTTTTTTTCTAATTGAAAAGATTGCAAGAAGTAATCCACATATGATCTAGTCGCACAAACAGCAAAGGTTCGCACATGCACGGATTGGCATCCAACCACTACTTTTAAGAATCAAAGAGCCAATTGCACTGTACCCAATTCAATCATCCCCTCGGAGAAGCTGAAATATTTTGCAATGTCTGAGACCGAAAAGTTTTAAGAAAACACCACAAAAAGCGTTCCGTCGACATGCACTACCTGATCTGCGACAGAATACCGCCTGCACTGCGAGATGGGGGGCCATTCAGTGCGTTGAGCTTTTAGAAAGCTGGTGATAAATAGCATATAAATGCATGCGTTATTCCGGAGCAAGATGAAAAGCTTAGACTCCTTCCAAGACCTCGCTAAGCAAAGAAAGGGGTAGGGGCTGAGGAATATCACGTGGCGGGGCTACCTCCTCACCTATGCCCGCTCGGTGCTTTTACCACGTGCTTCCTGTTCAAGAAAGCGAATCTCGAGATTATCGACCCACAGAAACATCTTCTATCTTCCCTCACATTGAAGAACTAGCATATGGCTGCATCGATTCACCCCTCCATATACACCTATACTCTCTCCGTATGACTCCCAGTATTCATGTTAAAATTCATTCGAGACGCAAAGCCCCTTCACTACTGACTTAAAACTCTTAAATCCCATATAAAACCAATCCCCCAAAAATCAACGTCCCGGCGTCAACTGCTGCCACCGTAAGCCACATTCAAACAAGGCGTCCAATAACATCCCCGCAGGCATTATGTTGGTTTAGCCGCCGTGCAGCGTCTCTCTCATCAAATCCCCAGCCTCACTTTTCAGCTCCTCCAAAAAACCTTATTTTCGAGCGTTCGCGCGAAAACCGAAGCTTCAAATCCTCAGATCTGATTGTCGTCCCATTTTGAAGTTCATATTGCTCTTGCGTCGGCTCTTCAAGCCCGGCCCGCCTCATGTCGATCGAGGTTCTATACGAGGGCACAGGCGCAGACGGCAGCCTTACCCCCACCGTCGAGTAAGGCGACTCTTTCTAATATCTCTGCTGTTCCATTATTCTAACCAAGCGGTAGTATCGTCGCAGTCCACGGCCTGAATCCATGGAATACCACAGACCATGCTACCAAGACATGGCAGTCGAAAGGCGGCCACCTCTGGCTTCGCGATACACTGCCGAAAGAAGTGCCTGATGCGCGGATGATGCTGTATAGCTATGGATCAAGCCCTGCATTTGGGACGGAGAAAGATCGGTTTATATACCAGGCGAATTCGTTGCTGGAGTGTCTGAGGCTGCGAAGACGGAAAGTAAGTGCCCGGAGTCTTTGGCGATTTTTATCATCTATGCTTCCACGCCTTGCCTTGCACTTAGGAGAGCCAGGCTCTCCTATACTGTAACGAAGAACTCATCTTCGCTAGTGCTTACCCGCGAATAGGATCCAACAAGACCTCTGATAATGGTCGGCCACAGTCTCGGTGGCATACTCATCAAGCAAGTGAGTTCTGCTACTCTTGCTCTCGGTTTCAGCTGGACTGACATCTCAAAGGCATTAGTCAACGCCCACGCGAACCCACTTTACAAACCCATCATCGATGCTACGTGCGTACCCCTCTCCCTGTACAGTCCCCGAATAGTAGAAGCTCATTTCACAGGTACGGCCTTGTGTTCTTCGGCACCCCTCATGCAGGACCCACCGAAGATGCCAAGGTCCGCTTCGCAAAGGCCTGCGTTTCGATAGTTCAATCTATGCCAGGGAACCCATCGAATGATATCATGGAAGCTTTGAAGAGTGGATCACTGTATTCCGATATCTTGAAGGAAACATGGAGACACCAACTTGAAAAGTACCAAATTGTTTCGTTTTACGAAGGGATTGGCAACGTGAGTCGATCTTACTCCACGCAGGAGTTTTGCTGATGATTTAAAGCTTGTGCCACGCGACTCCGCCATCTTCGGACTTCCGGGTGATAGAGAGAATGCAATCAAGCTCGATGCCAAGCATGAGGATATGTGTCGATTTGATTTATCGAACGAAAAGGACAAAAACAATTATTTTTTGGTGGAAGGCAATCTCGGGGACATGTGTGAAGCGGCTTCTAAGCAATGTCAGTCGATCGTCACTTCCTTGGGAACATTGCCTCATGTCTCTTCAGCAGGAGAGTCGAGCGATGATGCTTTGTAGTGACATATTTGAATTATCTCACTCATTCTCATACCGTCTCAAAATATCCCATTCAAGTCGTCTTCAATCTATTCAAAGTTAGCTTGTTTCAGTGGGCGACGTAGAATCTGACAGACTTACCAGCAACTCGCAATGATGTATTGGAGTATCTAGGTGAGTCCAAAGCTAAACTCTATCCTTCAATGACATTAACGATAAGTAGATGCTTGGAAAAGCCGGCAGCTCAACGTGCAAAACCCACGATTTCGAAATATACTGGAACCCCACGAGAAGAACTTTGAATGGATATGGATCGAAGACTCAACTGGTCCCGGTTTCGTAGACTGGCTGAGAAACGGTAAAGACATATTCTGGATCTCCGGTAAACCTGGATCTGGAAAATCGACTTTGATGAAGCATCTGTTCGAGGATCCGCGAACGTCTTCCCACCTGTCCCATGACACAAGCAAGAAAGTTGTTATGCTGCGTTATTTCTTCCACGAACTAGGGCAGACTCCAGAGAAACAATTTAGGGGGTTTCTGAGCGCCGTTCTTCTCCAACTCATTGATAATTTTCCGGATGTTGCTGCCCTGGCTATCCCCGTTTTCAAGCAAGAATGCGATACCGAAAAGCCAACTGCGAACTGGATATGTTCGGAGAGAGGGCTGCGAGAAATATTTCGCGGTATCAATTCAAAATATATACCACGTCGCACTATGTGTCTATTCCTAGATGGCCTTGACGAATGCGAAGGAGATCAACGTGAGCACGTTCGTTTTCTGATCTCGTGGCTTGAGTTCGACGGCGCTCTTGATCTCAAAATTTGCCTAGCAAGTCGGCCTCTCTTGGAGATTGAAATTAAGCTTTCTGCCTTTCCTGGTATGAAAATTCAAGACTGGACTAAGGATGATATCGCGATTTATGCCCGGGATCGACTGAATGAATTTGAACCTATTCACGATTCATTTCAGACAGAGATGCACTCACATCTTATAGATAAAATTATCAGAAATGCCTCTGGGGTATTCTTATGGGTCAAGATTGTTGTGGACGAGCTTATAATTGGCTTAGAGGAGGGAGACTATCCTTCTGAGCTCCAAAGACGACTGGAAAGTCTGCCACCAGACCTTGAAGACTTGTATTCCCGTATACTGGGCCAAATACCAGCGCACAACCTGCACGATACAGTCCATTATTTCTCACTCTTGATAGTCAATCAATCTGAAGTTTTCCTAGAGAACTTCGGGCTCTTGCTCTTCACTCTAGCATCCTGCGATCCACTCGAGGCTCTCGAGGTCCCAGTCCAAACGGATGCTGACAACGAAGAACTCATCAGTCTTTGCAAGCAGATGATACTACGCCTTAAAAGTCGCTGCAGAACACTGGTGCAGATTACCGAGTGGCAGGATCAATCAGAAGTTGACAGATTGTTCGGATTTTCGGTGGAGTTCACCCATCGCACCGTCAAAGAATATGTCAGTAAGCCAGAGGTCATTTGCTCATTACGTTCGAAGGCATACCAGCAGCTACATTACGACCCAGAAGTCTGTGTCCTCGCCGGAATTCTGCGATTGTTGAAAACACCCATCCCCCGGCCCACGGGGCCTGTGAAAATGGTAGCTCCGGACTCAGATAACCTGCCGGAAGGCTTTTACTTCGTAGAGATTTTTATGTACCAAGCATGGTCTGCGGAACAATCAACCGGCTCTGCCCAAACGGGATATATCGACGAGTTGGAGAAAGTAGTCCTTAAGAAGGTCCACCGTCACTGGGCAAAATACTTCTATAAGAATCAGACAAGCATTGAGGTTGGCGAAGACGAACTTGATATGCTCTCTATCGCAGCACTTGAAGATTTAGAGCTGTACATGAAGGATAAAATATCGACAGGAGACGTTAAGTTGAGACGTAAATCTGCCAAGCCATTACTACTTTCTATATTCGATAGACGCGTCGCGGAGAATGGCTCCGCTGCCATGACTTCATTACTACTACAGAACGGTGCAGAGCCCAACGAGATTTGGAAAGGTGTTTCGATATGGGAGAGAGCAATTGAAAGGGCGTCCAACAGGGGTTTTTTTTCAGGGGAGGCTATTTTCAAGCTCATGCTGCAACACGGTGCTAATGCAAATCAGCGGGTGACTAGAAAAGAAGGAGGCTTTTCAACCGCATTGAATGCATGCATTTTGAGACTGATGAAAAATGAAAAATTCGACTTGGAGGCTGAATGGACATTGATACGGACATTCCTAGAATATGGAGCAAATCCAGACCTCAAAGACTCTGACGGCTTCAGTGCTCGAGACATTGCTATGTGCGAGAACTGCGATCCAATAGTCATGAAAATGATCTCTGAGTTTGATATATTGGCGTCTTCATCTTCGTCGAAAAGGGCTGCTTTCAAGGGTCGATTGAAGAGGACGAAGGAGAAGGTAGCGACACTTGTGCGCCGGTGAAACGTGGGAAAACACGGGACGATGAGATGGCTAGAACTACTGGCTTGGACTTCGATGGGAACGAGGAGGATTCAACGGGCAAAAAGCAATCAGCGTACAGGATCATGAACAAGGAGGTGAAGGGGAATAAGATAGGATGAAGAGGGGAAGGAAGGAAATGCGCGAGGAAGCGGGATTTTGGGGTTGGAAGGAAGGATGCATTGAAGAAGTTGCGACCTGGCCGTCAGAATGGCACTCCTTCCCACTCGATGTTGCCGTAAGAGACGTCGTCGTGCGTGACGGGAATCTAGATAGAAATTCGAGAAGGAACGAGTGTGAGGAGGGAAGAACCACCAGAACTTGAGAAGGCCATGAGAGGAGTATGACGTTTGGATATATGGCTCGACTACACCCCTGGCTGGTAAATGCGACAGCTTTGTAGTTCGTAGGCTTTGATGTCTCCACTTCCACCTCCCAGCTTTGACACGACTGCCTTCATACTGAATGCTGTAATTTGCAGGAGTATTCTGCTCTCTGCAAACTCCTCAATCTGCTTAGTAACTTCCTGCAATCGAAGAGGAGAATCCATAAGCTTTATGCTCCCAGCATCTAGCGATGCCATGCCAGCACTCGTCCAACACATATGCCCATATATTCCTACAACCCAAACGCCGCATTATACCCATTATATTTCCACAAACGCAACCATCGGAAGTATACCCTTCATCATAAACTCCCCCCCGGAACCCCCTTATACCCATCCCTCCTCATCTCCTCCTTCCTCTTCCGAATCTCCTCCGACAACTTGACCTGTTCCGCAATCTTGCCCTCCTTATTCGCTTTCTCCGCAATAGCCGCTGCTTCCCAAACTATTTCCAAAGTCAGCAAATATCCCTTCACTCCTGCCGCAATCATTCATCAAGCTCCGCAACGATCTTTGTCCTCGAACCACATCTTTCCCAGCACAACATACACCCCATCCACCTGCAACCCTCCTCCTCCAATCTCCAAAAGGAATCTAAAAACGTACTAGGTTTATCACTCTTCGAATACTCCTTCAACTTCCCCACAAACGCATCAAAGTCCTCCTGCTTCCCAATGCGATTCTCCAGACTCCGCTTTTGTAATTCGGGATTGTAGCGTAGGAAGAGTTCTTCTTCGGACGGTTGCACGTAGTAGATTAGGGCTGGGCCGCCGACGCAGCAGGTTACTCCTCTATTTGCATGCTGTCAATATATCTTTCTTCTTCCTCGAGGTAGAAGGGGAGGGAGGGGTATGCGGAGAAAGAGGGAAAGACTCACGCAACAGCCATCTTTCCATACATCTTCCAATTCACAGGTTTCGGCGCCATCGTATCTTACGTCTGCAACACTTTCCAAAAAATCTGACGTGAGTGAGGCGTTCAATTCAGCTACCACCGATTCTCAATGATGAAATAATAATCCGGTGACCAACAAATACAACCCACGACGCGAAGCCTTCCCGTGGCTGTGGCTGTGCGGGCTAAGCTGTGGCTGAACCTCGTTCAAGCTGAAAAGTGTGGCGTACGGAGGATGAGATCAGCACCGGTGCAGCGTTTTAGAAGCGAAGCTGTTGTTCCAGAATTGTTTATCGATATATGAGGCATGATTGGTGGGCTATTTATAAGGGCTAGGGTGGATTGGACGGGTCTACGAAGACTCGGAAATGGGCTGGTTGAGGCAGATCATACAGGGTCGATACGTTTGATCTTCTGCTGAATTTCGTCTGGAATTTAACTTTCAGTTTTTTTGTGAGAGGTTCCAAGGCTTGGATGCTTGGATTTTCTTGGATGAAAAGGTTTTGTGTTTGGATGGTTGTTCTTCAGATTATTGTGTCTTGGTCTCGCGATATTAGGTGTGCTGAATATAAATCGTGCAAGGTCTATACAACGCGGAGGATTCAAGCATATTATAAGCACAGAAGCTTCAGTCTTAAATCAAGCCGGAAACCAAAATGATGCTACACAACGGCGCCCTTTGTGTTTTGTACCAGAGCCGTGTCTTGCTTCTTGCTTCTTTTTTTGCCCCAGGAATAACCACATCGGATTCGGGCCCAATAGCGATCGGCGTGTTCCTGACATTAGCACAGAAACCCACTACCCACTTCCCACTACCCCGGCTATTCTGAGACGCGTGAACGACCCAGCAGGACAGTCTCTCCGAGCCCTATTCAATGCTGGCCCGCAGGACAAATTGATTGTTATGCTCTGCCTAGTTAATGCGATATTTCAGATTTCAGAACTTCACCAGTCGGAGCTGAGAAACATGCAAAGGAGATGTGAGATTTGCATTGCGACGGCTGTAATCTGACAATAACATTGCATCCGCAGCAGTCAGCCGTGAGAAGCATATCCTTCAGTTCCCGACGACCCTAAAGCTAAAACTACATATACACGAGGAGGCTTGAAGGCGCCCCCACATTCCCACGGACTCCCAATTTCGCCCGCTGAGCAACGACTCCAGAATCCTTCGACTCAACTCTAACGCCTTACGAGCGACCGACGAGAATAACAACATCTTTCGCAGTAGCCAACTATTTTGGACTGCGTTGTAGACGACCTTCCCCAACCAACATTCATTTGCGCGCCACCCACCGTTGCACAGTCTTTCCTTGTCCTCTCACAAACCTTCAGCCTCGAAACACTCTTGCCACGCCTACAACAACAAAACTCCCGACGAACAGCTGTCCGGGATCTCGCAGAAGAAAAACACTACTGTCTCTATCCTTTTTACTCATGGCTTAACTGCTCCTGGCCACGTATCCAACTACCAGACAGAACACCAGTGCGAGAGCGCAAGCGCAACCCTTCCGCTGGATTGAATCCCGAGTTCAGCTGCTGAGCGAGAGGTCACCATGGCGTACGAACAGAACCACTACCAACCGCCAGCGAGGCCCTACAATGGGCGAGCAGCGCAGCGTCCGGGCCCTCCCCCTCAGCAAAATTACAATCAACCGCCACCCCCGCAGCAATATCCCCCGCAGCAGTACGATCAATACGCGCAGGACGACTATGGGTATGATGATTACAACAATGGGTATGCGCAGGATGGATATCAGGATGCGGGGAGAGGGAATGGTGGATACCCGCCGCAAAATCAGAATTATCCTCCACAACAACCACCACCGCAGCAGGATTATTATGGGGGTGGAAGAGGAGGGGGCCCAATGCCTCCGAGGGGCGGAGGAAGAGGGGGACCACCAATGCAGAGACCGCCTCCTGCTGATGGAGCGAGAGGAGGGTATGGAGGCGCGCCGGGACCAAGGGGAGGATACCCAAATGGGGGTGGAAGGGGAGGTAGACCGCCTATGGAGAGGGGAGCTTCGGATCCATCTCGTAAGTTGGAGAAAGCTGGGCTTTGGGATATTTGCTGACAGCAGTAGAAAAACAAGGGCGAAGACCGCTGAAGACTCCACCTATGTCTCCCGACGGACCTGTAGCTACGTTTGATAATCCGTTTCCTTCGTTTCCGGGCGCACAGAAGAAGACTTCGTTGTCTGAGGAGCAGAAAATTATTCAGAAGATGGCGAATATTGAAGTTGGTCCTCCGCCGCAAGGTCGTCCCAGAACAGCGGGCAGTAAGGGAAGTCGAGACAGGTATCCGATGGGTGCTCCTACAGACGATTATGGACGACCCTCACTAGATGGCCAGAGAAGGGGTCCACCTGTAGACGACTACGGAAGACCTTCTATGGATGGTCCAAGGCGAGGACCGCCAGTAGATGATTATGGACGTCCTTCGATGGATAGCCAAAGGAGACCTGGACCTGATGATTACGGAAGGCATTCTGCGGATAATCAGAGAAGACCGCCGCCGCCTGGCGACTACGGACGCCAGTCAGCAGATAATCCGAGACAACCTAGGGCATACCCTCCACAAGGACCACCTCAGCAAGGATATCCGCAACCAAGACGAGGGCCGCCTCCAGGTGCACCGGGCCCAGGGTATGGGCCACCTCAGCAGAATGGGTATGGAGATCCCGGATATGATGATAGAGGCGGTTATGGCCCAGGTCCGATTTCGCCAGTGAGGGATGACTTTGGCCCTCCTGGACGAAGCGATACTATGCCGAATGAGGAGCGGATAATGAATATGGGTAGACAGCCACCAATGCCACGGACAATGGATGGGCCAGGCCCAAGTGCGCCATACAATGGACCCGTTGGACGAGGAATGCCCCCAAGACCCTCTACTGCATCTGGAAGCCGCCCGCCACCGCAAAGGCAATACCCTAACGAGCCGCCACCAATAGATCCGTATGCCAACGGACATAGGAGAGCGGACAGTCACGGATATGCTACTCCACGCGAGAGGAATGGAAGTATTGATGAGTTCTACGATGCGTACTATGATTCACCCGGTGGAGCTCAAGGAGGGGCTCAATCAAATCGACCGCAGTCTACTGAATCAGAAATGCCAAATTTCGACGCTGCGCCTATAAAGCATGCCAATCACAGAAGAGGAGCTTCTATCGAAGAGCATATTCAACCACCGCCACAGCCACTACCCAGCTACGGCCAACAAGTAAAGCCTATCAAATCACAGCCTGATATTCGTAGTCGAGCACAACCTCAAGCAGCTGTCTTTGAAATGGCTGGAGAAGCCCCTCCTTTGCCACCTCCCATGCCTCATCCAAATGCATACCCCGAGCGGGGCATTGATGACGGTTATGGTCAGCAAGGTTTCAGCTTCACACCCGGCCCAGCTTTTGTACCCTATGACGATCAGTCACCTGAAAATGTTCACCCACCCCAAGATGCATTTCAACAACCTTATCAACCTCAACCTCAACAACAAAACGGATATCAACCACCTCCACGGAGTGCCTCTGCAGCTCCTCGACAACCACAAGGTCTACCAAGCGGCCCAAGACCCGGTCTCCCGAATGGACCATCTCCAAACGGAGGACCTCCTAGATCGAACACAATGCCTGGACAGTCAGCACCTAATCCTGATGCCTTACCCTCCCATCCGCCGCCTGTTCGCGCAGGTTTAATACCTAATTCCGTTGCAAGCTTAGCAAGCAACAAGCCAACTCCTGTGCGCAACTACGGTGGTATCGCTCCTCCGCCTCAACAAGCCCCACCACAGCAAACTCAATCCGCGCCTCCACAAGCAGGGCGACCATTATCAAACGCGCCAGTAACTCTAGCAGAGCTTGAGCGGTTGCGAAATACCGTTAAGGCTACTCCGAATGACCAATCTTCACAACTTCTACTTGCTAGAAAGCTTGTAGAAGCTTCCGAAGTCCTAGTCCCCACTATCCCCGATGCTCGCCAGCGCGCCAAAACGCGCGAGAAGTACATAATAGACGCCCATAAACACCTGAAGAAGCTAGCCGCAGCCGGCAATGCCGAAGCAATGTTCTACCTAGCTGATTGCCACGGACGCGGCGCCTTGGGATTAGAAACAGACAACAAAGAAGCGTTTAGTCTCTACCAATCCGCCGCCAAAGCCGGCCACGCAGCAGCAGCTTACCGAACAGCCGTCTGCTGCGAACTAGGTAACGAGGAAGGAGGTGGTACGAGGAAAGACCCAGGAAAAGCAATCCAATGGTACAAACGCGCCGCCACCCTCGGCGACACCCCCGCCATGTACAAAATGGGCATGATCCTCCTCAAAGGTCTCCTCGGCCAACCCCGCAACCCGCGCGAAGCAGTTGGTTGGCTCAAGCGTGCCGCTGAGCGCGCAGACGCTGAAAATCCTCACGCGCTTCATGAACTGGGGTTGTTGTATGAAGCTCCACAGGGCGATTCAAGTATTGTGCGTGATGAGGGATATTCTTTTAGATTATTCCAACAAGCAGCCGACCTCGGCTACAAATTCTCGCAATTCCGTCTCGGATGCGCATACGAATATGGACTTTTCCAACAACCTATCGATGCCAGGCAATCTATCATGTGGTATTCCCGCGCTGCGGCACAGGAAGAACATCAATCTGAGCTCGCGCTGTCAGGATGGTATCTAACCGGTTCCGAGGGAGTCTTGCAGCAGAGTGACACGGAAGCTTATCTGTGGGCGAGGAAAGCTGCTGTGGCTGGACTGGCGAAGGCCGAGTATGCGATGGGGTATTTTACGGAGGTGGGAATTGGTAGTCCGGCGGATTTGGAGGATGCTAAGAGGTGGTATTGGAGGGCTGCTGGTATGTTTTTCTTTCTTTCCCCCCCCCCCTTTTGAGTTTTGGTGGTGGGAAGTGTAGTTTAAAAGGCATGATGCTGATATGTGACATAGCGCAAAATTTCCCCAAAGCTCGCGAGAGGCTAGAAGATCTCAAAAAGGGCGGCTCGAAGGCTTCTCTTAAATCTAGAGAGAGGATCTCGAGGAGTAAAGTGGGGAAACAGAATGAGGGGGAGTGTAGTGTTATGTGAAGACTCTCAAGTCTCATATTCCCATCTCCTTTTTTTTTTCCGGCGAAATATATGGGTGAAATATGCTTGGATATGACGAAAAAGGCCAGACAGTACATTGCGACGATATAACAAATCTTATGATCCCAACGATAGGGCTGGACCCGAGAAAGCAAATGGGTGGATGGGATATACTCTGCATGCATTGTTTTCTGGCATGGAATATTTGCAATTGGATGAGCATGATGGAAGGATTGAGCATGATACCCCGCAAGTATATTGGGGAAAACAAGTGAAAAATAGGAAGCGAAGCGAATTTTGGGTTTTTTGATAAGCGGTGATGCATGCATTTGAATGGGATGGGAGGCGTTTATATGGGATTGGGATTGGGGTTTGGGTTGTATGATAGGAATTTTAAGGGGGAGGGAATAGCATATTTTAGTAGTTTGGTAGTTGGTGGTGAGCGTGTGCCAAATTGGAGGGTGGGGGGAATATATCTTAGTATACCTTCCAGACCGGACTTGGAGATCTGTAGTGTTTGTGTGATTCATACCTACCTGCCTTGTAAATCGTACCGCGGGTGCTCAATCTTCATATTTGAATTTGTTTCTTCTTGGAGGGAAGGGTCGGTGGTGGAAAATATTCGTATTGCGGGATCTGAAATAACGTCCGTCCCTACATAGCGAAACGCACCCTATAACGAAACAAATCTACAATTTTGTAATCATAAATTTTTTCTTAATAATTCTATAAAAATTATTACTTATATATTATTTATTTTAACTATTTCTCTTTAAAAAAATTATTTAATAATAAGAAAAATAATATAATTGATTATATTATCGATCGTTTTAATTATATTATTAAATATTGTTTTTACTATTCCCCTCCATTTAATTACAATTTTTAAAATCTATTTAAAATTCGGAACACTTAAGGAAAGGATTAATTACAAAATAATATTGTTTTAAATTTTAAAGATATATGAAAAATATATATATATATATATAATCCGGGAGTTATGTTGGTGCGATAAGACTCTGTATTTTTGAATGTTTAGTAATATAAGATAAAATTTATTATATTCATTCCCGGGATCGTTAACATTTTTTTGTGCGTGATTTACTGGAAAACTCTATATAGTGGCTTCATAATTGCTTAACTAAGCAAAAATGGGCCAAGGTGGTCTGTGCTCATAATTCTTTTCTAAGGCAAAGGGGGCGAAGCCGATTTTGCAAGCGACTGTAGCCAGTTCTCTTTCAACAACTTCCCCGCAATGAACAAACTTGTACTGGTGCACAAAATGACTACCTGCAACGATTGTCTGGAATTGCTAGAACCCACTCAATGGGGAGTGAAAGAGGTGGAGAGAGATATTTTCCCTCTTGTTCTCTCCTCCAGACATTGCTCTCTCTGCCTTTTCTTGTGCAAGTTTTTCAAGATTCCCATCGACTCTATTCGTAATGGAAAGGTGTGGCCTTCCGTGGAAGATGTCGATACATTCATCTATGTGAAGGAAAGGCTAGGATTTCATCAGTCTGGGCAAAAACTTGAACATTTTGTGAAATTCCAAGTTGTCGGAGCTCAAAGTCCTGTACGGTGGATTCTGGGAGACTGCGTGCTCAGAGGTCCGGGCCGCCGTTTCCCTTCGCCCGGCTCCACCACGCTTCCTCTGGGCACAAATTGCGACTATTCAGACCGCCAAAGCAGGCTGGGGATATGTTTGAACACAATAGGTACGTATATTCTTCGTTGCCGCCTTTGCGCTCAGCATGTGTAGAAATAGTGTGCAGTTCTGGCTCATTTCAAGGTAAACAGCGTGTCGTTAATAAAAATTGTGAGCAGGAAACCTTGCGCGCCGTGGAATTTGGTCGCACACTGGGCCTGCTTCTCTGGCTACTCGAATTTCAACCGTGGTTGAATTTCTCGATGCGTGTCACTCAAATCATGCAAAATGCTTGCAAGCAACAAATGACCACATTATTTTACCTAGTCGGTTTGTCGATGTGGGAAGCTGTGACGGCAAGAAAGAACCTCGATTGATATCCAGTACCGAAGTCTCAACTATAGAGAGGTATACGACACTGAGCCATTGCTGGGGTACTCATCCCGATAATATGCCATTGCGAACTACTCGTGCTACCAAAGTGGCTCATATGGTTTCAATGCCTATGAATACCTTGCCGAAGACTTTTCGAGATGCAGTTAGTGTTACACGTGCACTCAATATCAGGTATATCTGGATTGATTCGCTTTGCATCGTTCAAGATGACTTGGAAGATTGGGAGCAGGAAGCCGCCAAAATGGCATCAATCTACGAAGGTAGTTTCCTGACAATTGCTGCAGCCGACTCTCCTAATAGTAATGGCGGACTTTTCCTAGACAATATCACTCCGCCAGTGCACTTTAACTTCACCCCTCGGCTTCCCTCTGGTGCATCTCTCAACACTCAATCCACTGCTTCCTTCCGTCCACTTATTCGACCGCGAGCCGGTGAAGATGAACTACACTTGCAGAATGCTCCACTTTATAAGCGAGGATGGGCATTTCAAGAATTGACGCTCTCTCCCAGGTCTATACACTTCAAGGAACATCAGATGTACTGGAAGTGCCACTCTGGATTGAGGTCCGAAGATGGTACCTTGGACGAAATTGAGAAAGAGTGGAATCAGTCGAATATCTTCTCACGTTCTGGCGGAGGAATCATCGACTTTAGTACCCCGGACAACTCGAGAAGCACATGGTGGTCCTGGGTTTACGACTTCACTACCCGGAGTTTGACCAGACCCGAAGACAGAGTCGCAGCTTTCACAGGGATGCTCCGCTACTTTCAGCGTGTCACAGGAGACACTCCCATGTTAGGGCTGTGGGAAAAGTCATTCATCCCTGACTTATATTGGTCTATTGTTTGCGGAGCTGAAAATGTTGTATTAACTGGTCCTTCCTGGTCCTGGCTTTTTCACCCTGAGCAGGTAATCTCCATCGAAGACTATTATGCGTGGTCTGAGTCTGAAAGCGAGAAATACGAGCCGCGTCTTGAGGACTTTGACATCAAATGGATTGGAAGCCCATTCACTTCCAAACTCTTTTCCTCAACTATTTATGTTAGTGGAGTGATCCGATCCTTCAGAATCATAGCATCACAGGATCACGGGTTTTTTGAAGCTGTTCGCTCAGAGGAAATAGATTCTTGGCATTCGGCAGAGGCTGACTGCACAATGGATGATGGGAGCAAACTTTTTATTGGGTTAGAAATCATGTGTCTGTTCATGAGTTACTCGACTGAGAATCTTGACACTGATGGCCCTAATGGGGAGTTGATTTTGGATTTTCGCAGGTGGGAACACTTCTTGATAATCTGTTCTTCTCACCCATCCGGTCCCTCGGCTTCAATGCCTACTCTCGTTTCAGATTCCGATCACACTAAACCGGCAGCATACCGGCGGCTTGGAGTAGGTAGTTTCGAGGTCCGGCTTGTTCCTAAACAAAAATGGGCTGAAAAGTTAGATCGCGAGTATGATAACACAAGCTGGCCTAACCCGCCACTGATGTTTGATGGAACTGAGCGGGTGACTATTGAATTGGTGTAGATGCAATTTTGTTGTACATGTCTGTCATTTGGTGGGATTTTGGGATGATTAATAATACAGCTCGTTTGGTTCAAGCAATTTGGCAATAGGAGCGGATCCCCTTCGGAGGCTTTGGCTAGAAATCGAAGAGGTTCGTTTTAGGCAGAGCGTAAAGAGAAGAAATAAAAAGCCGGAAGTGAAAGCCGGAAGTTTGGCATGCAAAAGCAGGAAGGGGATGGCCGATTTTGTTGGCTGCACACAAGGCCACTTTTTGCTCCAACTTCATCGGAGGATATCGGGAAACAGGAATTTTCCAGAAGGGTAAGTGCAGCAACGTCGCAGCCACACTCTTAGGCAGCCACAGATTTTATTAGAATTTTACCGACGTTACTATAGCTACACTGCGATCCTTGATCGCTTGTTGGAGGAGGTATCAGCCTATGTAGCGATGGCATATGACATGGCGCGCTCTGGCTGCTATAATACTAAGAAAAACTTTTTTGTATCGTAATGAAACTCGGAAATCTATATTTAATTATTCTATTATTTATAAAGGCGAAAAGAGCCCAGTAGTAGTATCGCGAGTCGAGGGGTCCTATTATATTATAAAAAAAAGCTTTTTATAATTTAAATAGACGGCGATGATGTGATCAAAATTTTCAGAATTAATAAATTAGGAATATTCGGGAGAAATATATAATATAATTAAAATAAAAATATAAAGAAATTTTGATATATTTATAGATTTAGAATCGCTTGAATTCGAGGTACCTGCGATTTGTTTCGTTATAGGGTGCGTTTCGCTACGCAGGGACTGACGTTACACTGCTTTAGTTAGATACGGTATTGGAAGCAAAATAGAAATAACGGTTCGATGACAAGGTACTTCTTTCTGGGGTGGGCGGAATATGAGAACCCCAACTTCTTTAACGGTACTTGCTTAGCGTCTACCCCGCGGAATAAAAATTTGGGGTGGGATGGGGTGGGGTTGCGAGGTCTCTTATTTGTTTGCTTGATCGATTGAGGGATGGGAGGAGGGGATATTGATTTTGAGCTGGGATTTCTTGGATTGTATATCGATGGGTGCGGGATATGGCGAATTCTGCAGTTTCAGGTGGACGGGGTGGGAATAAGTTAGATTGGGTTTGTTTCTTGGTTTGTAGTTTGAGGTTGTAGTATATTCCGGGTCAACTGAGAGATCTTTCTGATTGGTTGCGAATGTTTTTCGTAATATATAGGGCGTTTGGGAAACGGGAAATGAACATCTGAGTATAATGAAGATCGCATGGTTCTGGTGCTTGAGATATGGCTATTATATGCTCTCAAGTATAGCTAGATGGTTATTCTGAATTTGAAATGTAAGATTGTATTAGTACAGTTCATAAGGATGCGCAACAGACATGTTTCTTCTCATTTCGAAAATTGAAACATCTTTTGTGGCAGTTAGGTTGAATGAGATCGTGTCTTTTGCAATTGATTTTTACAGCCGTGATTTCGGAGTTGGTTCATTAGTGTGAAGATGGGTGATGATGAGGGTCTTATTCTAAAGATCTATGCGAACATTTGGGAATAGATACTACCCTTGCCGCAATACTACTAATCAGTGTTTTGAACATTGCATTCGGCTTTATTCGTGTTCTTTGCCTGCAAGTATGGTGCTACATAGATGATCTATGATTGATAGATTTGTTGAACACTGATAACAACGCATCAGATGCCGTAAACTCCCTACGAGTTATTGATGAATCCACCAAGCTAAGTGAGCTATTCGCTAGAGATCAGAGATAAAGAGAGTATCAGCCTTCAGTGGGCTTGCCTTAATGAGTGCAGATGTTCAAGGTTGCAAAGCCCAAAAAGGGGCCTTGCGGCTATGGCCGAGAAGGAGAAGAAAGGAAACGTCGTCTGTAAATAACATGAAATAGAGGCATAGAACTATTGCTACATAGTTCATAAGCTACTTAAGATTTGAAGATTGCCGAATACCACAAGCACCGGGTGGCAGTTATCAGATTTAAAATACTCTTACCCCAGGCCTGCAAGAGACCGGGCAAAAATCAAGATAAGTTTCACTCCGGCCAAGTACAATTATCCCACGGCCCTGGCGGATAGTGCTCACTCTCCTTAGGATGCTCATACCTCAGACATACATTCGCCGTAATGCAAAAAATTCTCTCCCCCATTGGTCATAACATCAATAGTAAAATTATACCAACCCTGCTTCGGTCAGCTCAAGGTATGTTATGGCCCGCCAGAGCTATTCTTGTTGATTCAGGACCGCTCACTAGACACTGGAAAAACAGGCGCAGAAACACTCACATGTTATTTAGTAACGCAGGTCCCCTTTCGGGTGGACATGTGGCTTTCTTGCTATGCCACGGCTGCTCAATACTGGTGAATTCGCACCATTGCTCCGTGACGGTTTCGTTACTGTTTTGGTCGCCGACGGTGAGGCTGATGGTCGCATTGGGAGTGATGGATTGACTGAATGTGCCGTAAGTGTGGATCAAGAAATCCTCGTGGCTATTTTCCATCAGAAATAAAATTAGCAGTTGGATTTTGCATGAGCCGAAGTTATAAGCGGTGCGTACATGAATAGCTGAGGCTGCTTGCTCAGCTGGAGAGATGTGATGTTGAAGAGATCTGAAGGGCATGAGACGGCACAGATACTGATAGGGGAACCTCCTGGGAGCTTGGGGTTTGGTGATGCAGAGAGTGATGAGGGGTAGGAGGATCGATATCTGTTGTCTACCAAAGGCATCTGAGAGGCCGAGGACAGAGACACTGGTGCGATGAGCGCAAAGCACGGGAGCTTCATCCCAGAGCCTGTTGAAGATTTTCCTTATTTGGCGTGCTTACTGAAGTTAAATAATGAATGTGGGGATATTCATGTGCCCTTAAATAAAAATGTGTTGGGCGGTACGTGAAACACCAACACCGCATCAGGGAAACATCATACGGGGAAAGCCCACTTCAATTTTATAGGGCTGAAGGTGACTCTTGGGCATCAAAGGAATCTTTACTGGCCTCAATTGATCAAATGATTGAACAGCACAGTAGAATTGTCAGAATATGGCAGAACAGAAGGATTTGAGATAGACTGTTTGGACGACTGGGTTCTAACTAGATAATGAAAGAGGTTGTACTTCGAATGAGGACTTCGTTGCTCAGCCTGTGCTATCTTCCACTTTCTTCCTACACATAATTGTAGACTAAGCGTCTTTAACAGGTATTCAACGAATCATGGAAGACGTCTCCCTCGTGGGACGGCAGAGGCGGGGCGTCAAGGGGCTAAGCGGGTGCCCCTTTTTTCTCGCCTAAGTAACGGATCGGGCCGCGGCTCCGCGGCTCCCCTACCTTTCCTGGCTCTATTGCCGAAAAGATTCGGGACTGAGGCCAATATGTCTTTGGGGGAGGAGGTATACTTCATGCGGGAGAGGTCATGATGCAAAGTCGTACTCATTGATAGAGCTGCTTTGGGAGAGTAAGATAACAAAGAGAACACAAATTTTATAGAGCTCAATTTCTAAGTTGAGAAGTAATTTTTAGTAATAAAACTAACCTTTCCAACCAGAAAACAGTATTTCACAACCCCACACCCAACTCCTGAGTTTTATATCTTCCACTTAATACGTGGAAATCAATATAACCCTGCTCGTGTGCCCGCCACGCCTCCATATATGCTCGCCCATCGCTGCCCCCAGACAACAACAGCTCGCGAATGCGATGGTAGCAGGCTTCTGTCTCCCCTACTATGTCCTCTAAGCTTTCCATGACACGCTTGCCATCATACCGAGCCCGGCAATGCGGGTAGTTGTCCTCCTCCCCTTCCAACTCTTCTTTGTAAAATCTACAGTTGCTATCAGTAGATACCTCGCGGACCTCTAAGCTTTACTTACGAGATGATATCATTCGCATGCACAATATACATTGCCATATCCGGAATCGCTTGTACGAAATTCTCCACCTTGGGGTAGAGAGCCGAGGGAAACGTAAATATGGCAAAAGCATCGCCCAGTCCATCCAAATTTCTCCTATAATATGCCCAAGGCTTGCCACTGTTTACCTGCATTTGTTTTCCCACAAGCTTTCTATTCTCAATGATTGTCGATGTGACGAAATTCAATGAGGAAGAAATGATCAGATTGGCTGCAATGGGGGACCAGTATTCATGGACCTCGAGCATAAGCTGAGCCCAGCCGCGGAGGACATTGGTGGGTTGCTGCTCGCGGGCACAGAATCTTTGGACGAAGTTTTCGATATCCTCAAGACCTTCGGGAGTATGATCATCCAGGATTTGTGCGAACAAGGTATATACAGCGACGAACACTTGGACCTCAAGCGGATGGCTTGGGTAGCAATGCTATTTGGGTTAGATTCTTGTTTGACGAGGTTGGGATCACTTGGAGTTACGTACATGAGCGTAAGAGAACCCCACCTTCAATCTCTTCCAGTTTCCCGAGTTCTCGGGACAGCTTATGCCCATCGTAGAAGCTTTTGCGAGTGAAGCTGACCAAAGTTGGGTATTTTCACGTTGCGTTGATGGTTTGTACCCTGGAGCCAAGTTTTGAATGAAGGATGACACGATGGGTCGGATAGAGGACGCAAGATCTTGCTTTGTTACATCTTCGTCATCTTCTAGGCTCTTTCCTGGAGCGAGGAAACTTGAATTCTCTGAGGTGCCGCAAAACAATTGTCCGATGTTCTTTTTGAAGACCTTCAAATGTCCCGGAATGGAAGTCTTAGAATTGGGACCTGCGAAGTGCTTCGAAATAGTTGTCCGCTGTACCATCATGAATGTTAGTTTGTTCACGATCTACTACAGAGAGTTAGCAGCTTTTCCCGTTACTGAACCGCCAGGTAATAATTTCAAAGACGGGAAATCTTTTTTTACTTAACGTCAGTACGCCACGTCGTAATGCCCCTAGTTGTGCCCCAGGGGTACGTTGAACCGCACTGTTAGCTCAGCAGCCAGTGCCCAGCGCCCAGGCAGATATGAAAAGCGATACCAATTTGAGAACTTGAATCTGCACAGATCCACTAGCAGCAGCGTGTTGATAGGAAGGATTGAGTACCTGACCCAGTGTCCCATACCAGTAGGGTATCTCGCATGGTCGTGCCACTGAAGACACATCACGACTACGAAAAGCTACCAGCTACAGTGATGACCCACTAAAAGATAACGTTGCAGCGGGTATTTGTCCCCTGAACTTCAGGGGTCGGAATGCCAATTCCGTGGATGACACCCTGTAAGACCCACTAAATGGCATACTGCCGCTAGCGAGGAGAGCCCAGAATCCAGGGAAGCAAAGCGGTAGTGTCTAGCACTATTTATCTGAAACTACAGGGCTCGTTAGCACTGTAGCAGGCATTCCAGCCTTCCAATTTTGCTTCTGGATACTTCTTTAGGTGGGGAGTTCGTACATTCGTCAACTCTGCGCCCTGCACTTTTCCGAGAAAGGAAGGAACTTTCGAAATATCAAAATAGACAGATGCAAATTCGACGTTGCATTCTTTCTCGTGGGTCTTCTGTCTTGGAAACCTGCAGTCTCTAGGCTCTCTAGGCCAATCCCACAATTGAACTCGCATACCAGCTCCATACGCTGTGGAGCAGACCCGACATCGGTGAAGAGGTTGCTGACTTCTACCGGGCTTGTGATGATCGCGATGGAATATAGATTGGCTCCACCACATATACAGCTACCAACGATATGAAGCTCCTCAGAAATGCTCGGGAAGTTTCACGAGCGCCCATTCGAAGTGGTAGTGAAAACTGCGAGCTCGACATGCACTTCGGCGACTGTCAGCCAATATGGCCAAATTTCATCCTCTAGCGGTCATTCAGTATGCAAATGTTTCTCTGAATAGTCTGGTACAGAAGCTGGCCCCGTTCGTGGGACGCAAATTCCATCAAGCCTTACACGTAAAAGATGAACACACTTACATTCGACTCCAATTAAGTAACTGAAATTGTTGATTTTCTGTGCATTCAGCGCCTAACCTCTCTAAAAGCAGGTTGAGTAGGGTATATATGTACAGGATTCCAAGGCTTCTAGAGCCTTCTTGGATTACAAATAGGGGGCAAATCACATGACCAATTTGCCACATTCTCCAGAAATTAAGGCTTGGAGGTCCAAATTATGGTTCTATTGGAATACATCTCAGGAAATCTTCACTCGTATGCCATTCGTACCCTTCTTTGGTTGGGGAACGACAAGATCGAAATCGTACACGACATCTTCTTCAGTAGTCTCGTACAGCTGCATTCGAGGGATGACCCGTAAGGTCACCGTCGCAATTACAAGGTAAAGCTCACACAAAGCCAAACTGTATTAGAACCTTTAGTAAACTGGTGAACTTGGGCTTCCGGGTGGTCAGAATACGTACTTCATGCCCATACACTGACGGCTGCCGCGAGAGAACGAGAACATGTGCTTCTCAAGATTATGATTTTTCTTTCCTTGCTCATCAATCCAACGATCTGGAGAGAATTCCATGGGTTGAGGGAATATATCCTCATTGGTGTTGGCCAAATATGCACTCATGCCGATGGGGGTACCCTTGGGTACCACGTACTGGAGATCTCCTTTCTGGGTCCGGTAGATTAGATCCTCTTCGCGTGCAATTCTCGGTGACCGAGCCGATGTTCCATGCGAAAGACGAAGACCCTCGTATACTACACCATACAAATAGGGGATCTTCTCCAGGGCAGTCCATGATAAATTTTCAGCGTCGATATTTGCGAGTCTGAGCTCAGCGTTCAACTTCGCCAGGATTTTGGGGTTTGCGAGGAGATAATAAGTGACATTGGACAGCACTTTCTGTGGCGAAGGTCAGATATTGCACACGGAATTTGGGCACTGCAAGGTTTCACTTACAGCTGTGGTCTCCGTTCCGGCTCCAATAAGGGAAAATGCTTCACCTGAAAGCCGGTAGACACTTTTCTCTGATTCTGGGAGTCCTGAATCCAGTAACTCCGAAAACATTCTCCCCTTCGACCTGTTTTCCTTGACCTCCTGGATGCGTCGAGGGAGAACCTCTGCTGTTTCGTTCATGAACATAGCGATCTCATCTGTCATATACCGGGCAAGATAGGGCGCAAAGTCGACAAGGTTTCGGAACACTGGCATAAACCGCAAAACAAAACAGGAGCCACCGAGAGCTCTGACGCTGTCTCTAAAATTGGGAGTCCAATTGGGCTGTGCAAGGTATCCCGTCGGTTCGCCATAGGCATATTGTGATATGGCGTCGGCCGTGAAACAGGCATACGCATCATTGATGTCGAATGCAGGCTTATTTTTCCAGCTAAGTAATTTGTCACAAAGTTGATTGACTATGACCGCGATTTCGTTCTCAAACTTGAGCATCTGCGCCCGAGAAAAAAACCTGCTGGCAGCGTTGCGGCGAATTCGATGCAGTTCATGGTCTACAGTCGCAAATGTGGATGTTGCAACTGGGCCAGCTACGGAGTTGACATGATGTTGCTGCTTGTCTCGGACACGATTACCGCCAGCATAGATCTCGTCTGTAAATTCTGGGTCATCGCAATGAAGTTCTTCGGGGTTGATCCGTACAATAGGCCCTAAACTTTCCGTCAGTTTGATGTTCGTTGGCAACCTTGGAGACGTTGGCGGCCAAAAATAAAAATGGCTGCAAGGGGAAAACCCTCGAAAAGGACACCGGGCATCGAAAGGGGTTTTCCCATGGTCATGAAACCGTGAATCCATCATCTCAGAAACAAGGTGAAAGGAAGTTGGGCCACGAATCAAATGGAGTCTTACCATATTTCTCATGCATACGCTTGATCTCCCAAGTATACCTTCCGCCTTTGACGAAGTCGAACCAAAACTCGTACAAAAAAGAAGCAGCAGCAAGCTTCGGTCCCGGGAACCGATGAAGAGGATGGAGCGAAGATATATTGTACAAAGCAAGACCCACGCGGTAGGTGATCCAGAGAATCAACAAGCCAAAGACATTAGTAGTGGTGAGGGCGGTCGTGAAAACCTTCGCCCATGATGAACTACCTTCGAGCTCCATATTGCCTTTGGTACCAACTATTCACAAAGCAAGTGAGCGACGAGGTCGGCGAAGCCGCGAAAGGAGAGAGAACAAAATTTTTCCGACGCTTGTATCGTATCCGCGTCTAGAAACGATACCAGCGTCTAGAAAGTGATCCTTTGGGCTCTTATGACGAGGTGGCAGTGATTTGAATACCATTTGCGAGGGATATTGGTATCTGATAACGTTTACTCGCCCAGTCGGAAACCTCGTTTCGTCCCGCAGCACCTTGCATTTGCAGCTGCTTTCCCCACTATGCGGCGGCGCAGTGTGAACCTTGCCCCCGTCCACTAAGCCATACTGGCACTCGCCCGACAAAAAAGGGGACCCCAGGCTTGGCGCCAACTTGTCGAGAGTCGAGACAAACATCTAAGAGCTTGGAAGTTGGCACATGCTTCTTGGATACGTCGCTAATTTGTGATACTGAAGAGAAGTTCCTTTGGCAAGACGCCAAATACTGACACGTCTCGGACTGCCATGCTTCTAGACGAAGAGGTTCACACAGGGGGTGGGGACAGGTCGCAACTCCTATTGAACCGACTAAAACCCACACAGTCAAAAGCAATTCTCAAGTTTGTGCATGGATACTGAATTACTGTCCTGGATATAAATTGATGCCGTAAAAAATTACTTGCGCAATGCTACGCCGCTGTCAATCTTTACCGAAAGACTGCCCTTGCCCGTTGGAAACAGGGGCCATACGCAGGGATTTCCTGCTGGCCCTTGTAGGGACCACCGACGCTCCAATCATAAACCATCCCAATACGTTAACCCCGACATTAAGTGACTTTCTCTCCATACATGGGATTTTGAGAGAAAAGAGCAGTTAAGGGCCGCTTGGAACTCTTTGCGTCTGCCACTTGCTTCCTCTTCTACAGACTCGATCATCATGGCGTCCCAGACCATCCCAATTGCACCAAGAGTGAAGGGAGAGATCGTCGCTCATACTGTCGTTACTCTCATTGTCTTGATTGTGGTAGGCTTGCGACTTGTGGGCCGTGTTCGAGGAATCGGTTTAGGATGGGACGATGGGTTGATTGTTGTTGCGACTGTCCGTATTTGCCTCACTTCCTGCCATTTGAACTTTAAGTGACTGATTTGATTTGCAGCTTATGTCCATTGCACTGTTAATCATGGAGGGCATTTGTATGCGACATCTGCTCACGGACTTTGTAGAGGCAATGTCTAATTTTCTGAATAGGGGCGAGTATAGGCGAAGGCCACAATCTGATACCCACGGAGCCATATTTCCTACAGCGTAAGTAGTATCTTCGTGTTCATGCGGATTTAGTCTATGATGATAATATCACAAACCGTACGTGATTGCTAACTTATGACAGTAATGGGGAATACTCCTCAAATCCTCCAGGTGAGAGGCCCATGTCTAAGCACTCCCAACACGCACGATTTCAAGTACTAACTTATTCATACCAGATGCTGGTCAGCTTTACCTTGGTCTATCTTCAAGCACTTGCAATGATCAAATGCAGCGCTCTGGCCTTCTATCTACGGATGTTTCCAACTCCAAAGATGCAACTCATCATCAAGTTTAGTATAGGCATGACAGTGGTCTGGGCTGTTGCCCATGACCTAGCCTTGATATTTATCTGCAGCCCTGTGCAGTACCAATGGGACCGCACTATACCTGCTGACAAGAATCCCACCTGCGGCGACCAGTTGGCGCTTTACACTAGTGTTGTTACTACGAATATTGTCTCGGATTTCTGGATCATGGCTCTCCCCATGTACACTATCTGGCATTTGAAGATGCGATCTGCAGAGAAGGTTGCTCTTACTTTGTGTTTTTTGCTCGGTTTAGGGTAAGTACCACGTCCGTCTTACCTCAACGGGTTATTTGTAGCTAACGAGTGGTCTCACAAAATAGCACTGTAGGCTTGAGCACTGCCCGTTTGGTGAATTTATACAACATTCGTTTATCAACGAACTTGACTGGAACTATGGATGTGGCTGTTACCCTCGGAATTTTTGAGGTAAACTTTGGAATCCTCGCTGTCAGGTAAGTACCCTCCCCACATTCTTCCTGCGTACGTGGAGAATTGTCCGCTAAGATTATGTGTGCCTAAAGTATTCCTCTACTCCGCCCATTCTACCGCAGGTACAAGCAGAAAATGTCGTCGTCCAGGTTGAATGAAGTGTCTGGAGATCGATTCAAGGACCCCGAAGCCTACGGATCTGGCGGCTCCAGAAATATCTCAAAGTCCGGAAACAACCAAAAAGGATCTGTACTCTCAAAATCAAACATGTCGAAAAATGATGTGCTGGAAGACACATGGGAAATGGGTGACTACACAACTGCCCGAGCCAATACGCACCAGTCAGGAGAAGATGTGCTCGACGACCGCGATTCGCAGAAGAGATTGACAAACACAAGTAAATTGCCTTCCCAGATCAAAGTCCGGACTGACTGGACAGTTTCAAGGCAATAGATAGATCTCACAGACACGGTTTTCACTCATCTGTACAATATTGGGGGCCTGCGGTTTGTTTGAATGCTTCATTGCATTGAGGGAAGTTTGGGTTGGAGTGCAAAAAAACCTGTACATCTACATGTGCCAATTCCTTAAAAGATACGTTTCAATATTGACCACCTTGACGCCTAGACACAATCTACTCACCACAGCCTCCAGCCCCCCCTTTCAGACTCGTTCTCAAGAATTATTTCAAGTGAATCAGCAATCTCATCATGAAATTCGTCTCATCTACAGCCTATAACTCCTTCTCCTTATTTTTCCTTGTCAGAACAACAGTCTTGACCCTGTTGCTCGTAATTCTCTGTGCACTCAACAGAAGTTCATCCGAGCGGATAGTAGGGCCACCAATACTCATATCCCTCTGCCACTCATTCAAGTCCAGCGACGCGGCCACAAACTCGCCCAAATTGTTCATCTCAGTCAAAGTCATCCGAGCGCATATCCCGCAGTTCTTCCTCGGTAGCTCAGTAGTCGCCGAGTCGGACCATAGCAAGAAAGATCCACTTCCATCCGGCATATCACCTTGTCTGTCAATGCCTACGCAAGCTCTCTCTTCCTAAGCTACAGTCAATACTTTGGAACAACGTATACGGAAATTGTTCATGAAAGACCCAATATTGAACCTGACACGCTCAATTTCACTTTTTTCACACGCCTCCCAGAACGGTGTCTTTGCTTGCCTCAGCCAAGTCGCCCCTTCGACTTCTTTGTGTCCAAAGCCCACTCACTGGGAAATCAGGCAAGGAGTACACGAGTACTCGAGTATTTAAAATGCAGTATTACAGTAACAGAGTCAAGGTGGGGGTTTCCTTATAAGCTATCAGAGCCACAATTTCTTTCCCAAAAAGCGATCACTTCGGAATTTTGTTTGTGTGAAAGTGTTTCGTCGACCTCAAGATGATGGACGGAACCACCATCGAGCCTCTAGTCCTAACTGACCGTGAACCCTCAAGCAGTTCCCAAATACAACAATCCTCCCCATGTTCAAGACCTACACAGTTCAGCCTCAGATGAATTTACCCCTCTCATCTTGCCGCCCAAAGCAACGCAAGACGGACACAGATAATCTCGAGGCTCCCGTGGATCAGCATTCAGTTTCCTCTGTCTAGTCTCGACGTTCATGAGAAGGGGGACTTGACTCTTTTGCCTCTCCGCCAAATATGCTAATCAAATATACATTTCATGACCGCGAAACTGCGCTACCGCCCTAAGTGTTTGAAATGCCATTGAACGAATTCTCAAGGGGCCGTGGTTCCTATTCCTGACCGAGATGGGGGACATTCACCATCCGTCGCCGTCAAGAAAAAGCCAACAAAAACCAGCATCGCGACGTGCGACAAGACTTCGACTTTTCCCTTTTCGGCCATCAGTCATGTAGGTGGCTGACTTTCAATATCAAGTCATCGGGATGAGAGCCCGAGTATGGGCTTGTGAAAGGGAGACTTTCCCGACAATTGATACCAAGTGAAATGTAAACGGCACTTGTAGAGAATGAGAGAAAGCCTGGTACACTTATGAGTGAATGATGGAAACGTCCTTTATTGCTGGAGTTGGGCCGCAACTAAACTCTGGAGTGAGTTGTCACACGGTCCGTGTTCGCGAGGAATGCGGGCTCGTGGCCACTTGGACCAAGCAAGAAAGGTGAAAGTAAAACCTACTTGCATTTCTGGAGCGGAAGTACCGGTATGATAATCCATGGTAATCCCTTCGACATGCAACAAAAACTTTACAGTACCTTTTGTGGACGTGGCTGCTCTATGACGAATAGGGATGGGCATAGTTGCTTTTTGTGAGCCATGGGTGGCTTGCCACAAGCTCCGAATATAGAGGGACAGACTGACTTGTAACCCAAGGCAAGAAAGAGGAAAGTCAAAAGCATCGATTGCTATCATACAACGCGTGTGCCTCATCTCAGTGTATGCCCTGCTTAGGCTGAAATGTGCAGAGTCATTTATCCACGCATGCAAGCAGAGACCCACCTTCTCCGTCTCAAATCTGTCCATTCCTGACCCCTCCATCGACCTTCCCCGCGCTCGGAACTTTCATTACACCCAATTATCAGTAGGAGTCTAAGAGCTCTTGACGGCGTTGACAACATCCTTCTCAATCCCCTTCGCGACCTCCTTCGCGCCCTCCTTAGCCTCCACAAGCTGTTCCTTCGGGCTCTGGTTCTTAACGCTCATGTTGTATGCCACGATGCGGGAGACTTGGGCGATGCCGACGAGGCCTAAGAAGAAGTTCACTGTTGCGAGTCTATGTTGCGTTAGCAAGAGGTCTTCTAAGGAACCCCAAAGAGGAAATAGAAAAGAGACGGAGTATGAAAAGGAATCGTCGTAGGCTGGAAACAAGGACATACAGGATGTTGCGGGGCTTAATGATCAAGCACCAACGGGTCCAGATGAGGCCGGTGGCAGTGAGAGCCAAATTTTGCGTCAGAGAGAGTTTCTCAGCAGGGCGGCCCAAGTCGTTGATTCCTGCAATAACGATGGCCCACTATTTGTAGTGTCAGCTTCTGTTCTTTCTGCCTTCCAAGCCCATTGCATTTTGCTCTCCGGTTTCCACTATTGAGGCTCTATTGCGGTCTCCAGGAATATTGTCGCTGATCTTAGGGTATCTTCAAACTTAGAAAAGGATGAGGAGGATACCTTCATGACTGGGGCCCTGTTCCGGATACCAAAGTCAGCATAGAATTCCTATAATATCCATCTCTCAACATTTTCCCCGTCTTCAACCTTACGTACCAGAAATGCACCGTCTTCAGTCCAATCGGACTATCCCACATCCTCTTAAACCAACTCGTCTGCCCCGCAGGCGCAGCAGTGCTCTGCCATCTCTTGCTTTGTCCCCGGAACTGATTTCTGAAGTTGGCGGAGCGGGAGAATTGTTGGGCGAAGAGATTGGGGTTGCGGAAAGCCGGGCGGGCGGCGCGGAAGAGTGTACTTGGAGGCATCTTGGTCTATATGTGTCTATCTTCTTTGACCAAGATTCGACGTTGACCGGCGGAGGAGTGTCAATTGACGGGGAGGGGAGAGGAGAGGTGAGGTCGCAAGCTGAAGCTGGGCTGGGCTGGATAAACTCGATGGCCGATTGTCGGTGTCGGGGTTGAGATGTTGTGCAAGCCCGCATCCTTGCACAACTTTAGCGCCGTTTTGTGCATGGATTGTGCATGAAGCTTCAACCTCATCTTTATTTCGCTAGTCACCGCAGGCGCATTTGCAATTGATATCCAACACCACGACGCAAGAGAGTACGAAGAAGATAGAAGGAAGAGACAAGATGTCGGCCAAATACGCATTCTCGAATACGCTGAAGGAGGTTCGGTTTCTGTTCTGCCAGACGGGCGAGCACAGCGGTCCTACGAGGTTTGTTTCCCTCCCCGAGGAACACAGGGATTCAAGATCAATTGCATTCAGGGAGCTTGGTAAGGGATTGTTTGAGAGAGCAAGGCTGATGCAGAGTTTGACAGATCATTTCTAGCGCGCGCATACCCAACGATGAAGAAGAACAATCCAAACACACCCATAATGCTGCGCGAAGCTGCCGGTACACAACCAAGAGTTTATGCTAGATATGGTGAGTTGGCTATTTCTCGGAAAGATGGACGTCAATGAGGAGAGTAGAAGCTGATTGTCTGGATGCAGAATTTGGAAAGGAGAAAAGCGAATCGTTGGTTGGGTTGTCGGATAAGCAGATCGAAGAGACAGTTACGGGGTTGGTGAAGACGGGTGTATGATTTGACTGTGCAGTGTGGGCGATGGTGTACATATCGTGGAATGGGAATACAGAGAATGGCCTCTTGCGAAATCTTAACTAAGGTGGAAGCTTCGATGAATAACAATTGTGGTGGGAGGCAAGTGCTACCTGATCGTTGCGACACCTGGACCACGAAAGTGGTTTTGAAGCACTCGCAAATTTCACACCAGGAAGACCAAGAACAAACCGTGGAGAGCAGTGGCGTGGAGATAAAGAACAGACTTGCGGGGTCTCGGAATGGAGCCTGGGAGGGATGCCGTCAGATTGCAGCGAGTGCTGTCTTGGCGCAGCCCTGGCTCCAAATGGCAGTGCGGAGCTAATTGTTTTGGTGCTTTTCAATCCCTTTTTTTTGTCGCGTTTTGATTATCAGCTTCCAGGGCGTTGATTGTTTCAAAGAGGAGTCCGGAAACGGAAATCCCGCCCAATCATTTTCCAATCTGCCGCACATATTCTCTGAAGCTTCAAGTTGAAATATACCTTCTGTATCCCAAAATCCGGCAAACGAAAACTGTCCATAGCATCCTGCATCCATTGCAAGGTTTCATTAGAGTGGTTAAGCCATCGATCGACACTGAAAACTACGAAATTTACTACTATTTATTCCTTCGATCCAATCTAGCTATTTCGACATATAAACCTCATCCTCGTTGGTCATATTTAATCCCGTCTGCTTTGGCGAAATATTCTCCTTCGCGGGGAATTCCCAGCATCTCAAAGAGATCTTTGATGCTCAACTCATCCGGAGATTGGTGAACGCAATCTTCGAGGAATCGTTCTAAAGGAGGTTTCGAGACAGTATCCGCAAATTCAACAAGGCCGACGCAAAATCTTATCCAATGTTCGGTTTCTACAGGGTCCAACGTCATTGCATGCTGTCTGAATTCGACTGTATTCCCCTTGTCCTCCGTTACCAATGGCTTGATATTGATCGCAGACCGGGCCGCAGTCGCGTAGTCAATCCCGAATAAGTCTGAATTCGGTGAGGTGGCTTCAAAAAGAAGTTTCAAATCACTGTTTTCGGGGTCAAGGAGCATCTCAATACCATCTTCAACCAACGTGGGACTGTCTGGCTGCAGCACAGTAGTGGCTAATTCGGACCATCTCCGCAAACTGGGACACATTGCGTAATCCCATCGGAACCGAGGATGTATGAGCTCGATGTGATTCTCAAAGGCCCAATATGTCGCCAAGAGGGACTGAATTACTGCTGGAGGAAACCCTTTCTCACAATTCCCGACGTGGACATGCAGACCAGTCACAGTGCCGCATCGATAAGTGTTCGATAGTAAAGTCATGACAAACTTCACCTCCTGTATCGCCTCAGCGCTATAATACATGGGCGGCGTGACAAGTTCGACCGGATTGTAAGAATAGAGACCCTGGCCTCCATCAGGAGGCTTTGCCGCAACCGCGTCATCTGCTTTGATGACCCACGCTCTCGGATTTTGGAGTTTATACGCTTGGACTCCAGATTCAGGAACGACTTCAGCTGCAATACCAGCCTCTATTAATTTCAGCGCAATGTGTTCCCGGCCGTTCTCGAATAGGTTGCCCTTTGTGCCACCTAGCAGTATGCCACGGACTGGACGTTTGTCGTCTGGATGGTGATCTATCATTTCTTCATTTTCTAGAAATGCAACGGAGATTTCGATTTCGACTCCGAAGGTGAGGCGGTCTTTGGTTGGATTTCTGTCAGGCACGTACCATGGGATCTCATCGTTGGACTGCAACGACATTTTGAAATGGAAATTAGGTGGAAGGAAAATTGTCCTCCTAAGTGATAGTCTGATCTACACATAACGAGGTGTTTGAACAATGAGGTTCTTTGTACTGTCTTTGCGCGCTAGTTGTGACCGCAATTTCTTTGACTGGGGTGGACTAGGTGGAGACCAAATGCGGCGTCGATGCTAAGCGAGCCCAAAAAGGGGTTGAGGATACCCAACACTTTCAAAATTCTCATGCATCGAGCTATCTTTTCTTATCTATCAATGCTGGCTTGAATCCTTTTTACTTCTTCTTTCTTTTGCTCCACCGTTTCCTCTAGAGTCTTTGTGTCCCCCAATACGAGCCTTTCGTGAACCGAGGGTGCCGAGTGCAAGTAAGCTAGCAGCGTCAAAGACTGCTTTTGTTTCTTCGGTAGCTAGTGCCTTAATCAGCGCCAGAGCATTGGTAAAGGGCAAAAGTTTTGAGCCTGCCTTTGGTGGTGGTCGAGACCTCTTCGGGCGGCTCTCTGTTTGCTTGTTCTCCATATTATCCACTTGATTGTAATTAGCCTTGCCTGACCCATGGAAGAAATTGAACTCACCAAAAATTTATGTGTGGTTTTTCAGATACAAAGGTCACGAATTCTTTGGCAAATCAATTTTGACTTGTAGATATTGGGTGAAAATGGGGAAGCTGGGATAATATACGTTGAACGCTTTGTTTCTAGTGAGATCGCCCTCTCCCGCAGCTGCTATTTACAACGCAACGATGTCCCAACTCGCTATAATTCGTAGTTTTTGGCGGGTTACGCAGCTGGGTTCTCACCCATGTACTTGTGTGCCCCCACGTGATCGTCTCGTAACGCGCAGCTGCGTATTACGCCGTGTGGCTTGTCGCCCCGTTTCATATGCAACCTCAGGTGACATTGCTCTCAGCCTCGTTTTTATTTCACGTCCTTGAACTTTTTTTATCTTCAAAGTGACAGCTTGAAATATCGCAATCAATTATCAGGAGTATTGCTTCGAGATGTACAAAGTGTTTGTCGGGTAAAGAGTCACTCGTAAAGCTCCGGCGATACATGACTGACTAGCTGCAGTGGCCTTCCGTGGCACATAGATGACCATGCTCTGCGACAGAAATTTGAAGAGTTTGGGGTAGTTGAGGAAGCCGTGAGTTGGCTGCATTTCAATTTGTGGAGCAGAGTATTAATTTCTTTAGGTTGTAGTGAGGGATCGTGAGACCGGTCGGAGTCGAGGCTTTGGCTTTGTTCGGTATCGAGATGAGAGTGGCCCGGCAGCGGCTATAAGTCATATGAATAACGCTCAGTATGTACCGCCAACTAAACTTTCCCCAATCTCAAGCTTCATTCCTGACTTAGTAGGTTTGATGGCCGAAGAATACGTGTAGACCACGCACGAGAGCGTAGCTCAGGTGGCAACCGAGGTGGACTCAACCAAGGAAGTGCTAGAGGTGGCGGTCACGATTATAGAGCCTTCAGTGGATATTATGGAGGCATCTCTGGCTCAACCTATGATGGATGGCAAGGAACATATCCTGTGCAAGCACCCCACCATAGCGGTCAAGAACCAACACGGGGAGGTTTCCGATCGCACGATTTCTCCCGACCAAGCTACGGTCAGCCTATGCCTGAACCTAGGGGGTACCAGATGAGTATAGCCCCAGAGTACGTTTCAGTCACCCATTTGAGAGCTGAGCTTATCAAAGGCTTCAGCTGACAGTAATAGTTATAATTACCAAAATTTGGTTCCTGCGGACTTCGTGGAGCTAGCTCGGAGGTCTTTGTCTAGTCGTGTGATGCTAACTTCCTCTAATTATAATCCTCTGTCTCGATCCCAAAGTAGGGCTACACATGATCTTCCCGTACCGACTCAAATCCAACCAGGCCCTTCTTCGCAGCGATCTAAAGATCTTAAAGGTGAAGAATCGGATATACAGCAAGCTCCGTCCCCACAATTGAGGAGCTTAGACATCAATAAGCCTACTTCTCAGTCGCTAAGGTCTCTCAGTACGCCGCCTAAGCCCCCTACTCCAGCTGTGGATACCAATCCAGAGCCAAGGGCGAAGACTTCAACAACTGAGGAATCTCCCGCTAGTACTGCAAAAATGCAAGAACCTAGTATTTCTGGAAGCTCCAACCAGCCGTATCTCCCCTCGCAAACTCAAGAAGATAAATATATTGTACGTATAATTCGATATTCGGAATTTGAAAGAACCTTCCATTGAGAGTCTATTCCTTCCCGCTTCATACCGTCGGTGGCTAACATGTCTTCGTTGGCCAAGGTCGATCGCTTCGATAAGGATCTTCGTCAAAGTTTCCTTTCCGATCCATTGATTTCTAGTATACGTGATGACGCGAAGGTAGAGTATGATAAGACTGACGATCGCTCGGCGGGAGCCACAGCCGAGCTCAGTTCTTCAAATAGCGATAGTGATGAAGCGGAAGACGAAGAAAACAAATCCTTCGAAGAAGAGTCCAATCAAGAGATACTCGAAATGTCCACTAATGCACGAGCAATAGCGGAGCTTACATTGGAGGGCTTTTGGGATATCTTTAACCAAAGTAGATCAGAGCTCTATCGACAAAGAAGCGAGGATGGCCAACAAAGTTCTTCCACAGTCCACCTAAATCTCCAGCCTCGAGTATTTCCTCGAGCGGCAGGGTCTGTATTTGAATTGAACCGCAAGTCTCGCTCAAGAGTGGAAGACCACGATGACGACGAACGGAGACCAAAGCGGGGCAGGATCGAGACAGCACTACCGGGCGACAAGCTTGAAAACGCGAGATTCTCTTGTCCGTATCGGAAACATAATCGCTCGAGATACAATATACATACTCATCGAACCTGCGCTTTATCTTGGTTTCCAACAATCGCTCGAGTAAAGTGGGTTTCCTCTTCCCGGGTCTAAGGAATACTTGCTAAAGTGGTAGGGAACACTTATATCGTACGCACCGTGCTCCCATACAATGCCCACGATGTGCACTGCAGTTTCAAGACAAAATAGGATTGAAGACTCACTTGAAAGCGAAGACTATGTGCGAGAATATGGAAGCAACTCCCATTGAAGGCTTCGAGCTGGACGTGGAGGCCAAATTGAGACGTCGACAGAAGGCATCTCGCGATCACACTGATGTCGAGCGCTGGAAGACAATATATGTGCTGTTGTTCCCAGGAGAGGACATCCCCTCGCCATGTAAGTCGATTTTTAAATCACATTTTTGCAGCTGACAAACCATTTTAGTTTTTGAGCCACCTCACGATGAGCCCTCTCCACCGGTGATTTCAATCGAGGAATTCATACGCCATGAAGTTCCAAGGCTGATAAGACCCCAAATCGAAGAGCAGTTTGCCTCGAGTGACAACTTAGAGCAAACTCGGGAAAGTATTTCCACGAGTATGGTGGAACTCATTAGGCAGGCTATCGACACGAGCATTTCGACTTATAAATCAAAATCAGTCAGCTGTAGTAGTAAAGAGGGAACTTCGGGCCCATCAGGCAGAAACTCTGCACTACTAACACCTACGGAAGACCTGATATCTGAAGAACAGTTGGAGCTGGGGAATAGTAATCTTCTCCCACCTTCTGATAATTCACAGTTATCAGCCGACGAATGCTCCGCGCATCACCCGGCTATCCAAACAACATCTAACGGTACTTCAGCCAAGGCGGATAAGGGTAAATATCCAGCCACTGAGTCTTTTGACATACCAAAAATTTTGCTGCCGCCGGATAACATCGATGGCCAAAATCAGGATTATTGTACTCTGCAATACAGTGCGCATCCCGATGGTACAAGTCAAAGCCTAGATGAGCTTTTGAACTCACAAGACTTTGATTTTGAGAATGCTGGGAATGTGAACACGTCACAGTATTTCCTGAGAGATGAGTGGGACTCGGAATTGAGCTGGCTGGCGGACTGATGTGGAGGCTTGTCCGGCAAAAGTGGTAGACAGGTACGAGATATATCAGAATATCATGACCACCAGATGTTACCATACATTACAGAATATGAAAAATAGGCCAGTCGGAACTTCAAGACCTGGTAGCCATAATGGTTTCTTCGAGTCAGGGGATTTTGCTGGTCCAAGCCAGAAATGCCCGAGCGAACACATGTGGTAGGTTGGAACTTACGAGCATACGGACTCCGAGCCTTAACTCCTATCGAGTTTCGGGGTACCCTTGTAAACGTAACCTTAACAGCGCGAACTGCAAGGAATTTGAACGTGATGATTGGCCTAGGTAGGGATATTCCGCGAGCATCTCGTGTCAAATGACAAAGTGAGCCCGAAACTCGATAAAATACCGCGGGGTTAAAACCTCGGTCCATCCCTGCACGGTAAGCACTAAAATACAGCTTTAAAAGATCTTCCGCCCTCAATTTATTTCTTTTCAATATCAATCTTATAAACAATATTTGTTTTTTTTTTGGCAATATAGGATAGAGAAAAATGTCCGACACGAACACCATCATTGTCATCACTTGCGCAGCCGGGCGGCAATGCGCCCACATTCTTCCCCTCCTCTATCCCAAATACAATCTCCGCCTAGTCGTCAACTCCACCACCTCGCAGTCCCGCCTCAAAAAAGAGTATCCAAACGCCGACGTAATCGAAACCGACATCACATCTCCATCTATTTGCAAAGACATTCTACAGAATGCCACTCATGTCTTCCACATCGGGCCCTCCCTACACCCATCCGAAACCGAAATAGGAATAAACATGATCGCCGCCGCTGTCTATGAAAGCCTGCGCCCCTCAAACAAATTCAAACACTTCATCTACAGTTCCGTCCTGAACACCCAATTGAGAAAAATGTTCAACCATGACAGGAAGCGGTATGTCGAGGAATTTCTATTCGAGACAGATCTGAACTACACCGTCTTGAATCCCGGGGACTTTCTCAACATGGGATTTCCCATAAAGCTTTTCGCGAGCATGGAGAAACCAGAGTATAATGCTTTGTTTGGACTGCAATCTAAGAGCGCGTTTTTAGTGCTAGAGGACTACGCAGAGGCGGTCGAGAAGGTGATTAGGGAGGGCGAGAAGCATTATGCGGCGCAGTATCAGATGGCTAGTATGGCACCCATTGCGTACGGGACGGTGGCGGAGGATATGGGGAAGGTGCTGAAGGAGAAGACGGGGAAGGAGTTGGTTATTGGGAAGTTGGGTTTGGAGGAGGGTATTAAGACGTTGTTTGGCAGGCTTTGGACTAACAGTGAAGAGACGAGGCCGAGGGAGTGGGATGGGGTTGAGAGATTGGTTTTGTTCTATCAGAGGAGGGGGCTAAAGGGAAATCCGAATACTATGGAGTGGTTGCTAGAGAGGAAGCCGACAAGCCATGTTGAGTGGTTTATGAACCAATTGAGTGACTAGGATCAGTCTGCTTAGAATTCAAACCTTGAATATTTGATCGGGCTCTCGGCATGAAACCATGGGCGCCGCTGATTTTTCGCTATGAGGAATGGAACGAACTTTCTGTGTTTTCATCGAATTCCTCGAACTGGCTCCAAATACTATTTCATGATGAGATTTTAGAATCCGCGGTCCACGTGAATGGGTCTTATAATGAGGGGCATAGCTCTCTTCAGTTGAAATCTAAAATTATGAAATAAGTGTGACGTTCTTAGATACTTACTAGCCCCATCTTCGATCTCAAATAATATTGACGGTTTTGACACTAGCCTTCTCAATCCAATCAATATCCTTCGCAAATTCTTCAAAGGACTCGGCATCATCCCCATTGGATATAAGCCTGAAGTCAAAGCTGAAGATAAAGGTACCCAGCCGGGAATACTCTTCATCGTTTCGCTTTTCAGCATTAATCCGCGGATCTCTCTATCCCCTTCGAGCATTTTCAACAGGTATACAACAGGTGCAGAATCTACGGACGCTGTCTCTGCAAATGCGGCGTCGGGGTATGCCATTGCAAACAATGTACGATCTGTATTCTCCCTGTAAAGTGAAAGTGTGCGTGTCTGATTCGGATTACGCGCGTCCACCATACCTGGCTTCCAAATGGCTGCCCGAAGACGGCCTCTCAGCAAGAGTGACCCAGAATTCACGGGCCCGAATTCAGAGTTGTAAACAACAGACTTCCAGCCTTTATTTTGGAAAACCGTTTCGCATCTCAGCACCTCGAAATCAGAGCATTGAGAAAATCTGAAGGCTAATGTCTCATGGTTCATCTTAATGGGTGGGTTTACAGCCGCCCACGACCATGATGGCCCTTGGTATGAAGCGGGTTCCGGTAGCAGGAGTTTCGGGTCATCAAGTTGCCAAAGCAGCTCAGACGAGAGTCGCGACTGCCACAAACCAGCTTGTACGTATCGCCAAGCAGTTTGCTGAATTGTGCGGCAATCCCAGAAATTGCTGGGAGTCGATCTGTCGGCAATGTAAGGGTACGACGTGTATAGGCCTCCACTAGCCTATACCAAACGATTCTAATGGTCCACTGCCCGGGAACAAATTCAAGAGGCATTTTTGTATTCTCATCCAAAAATGGAATACTATGAATATTATCGTAACCAGCATTCCCTGTGGTGTATACCGCATCGTTGTATCCATCAGTCTCGTCCTCAATTCGCCCTCGGGTTTGGCATATCCATCGTGTGCTGAATGAGCCAAACTCCAAAATTCGAGAAGAAAGATATTGCTCTTGAAGGGTCCCATGCCCGCAGATGTAATGGTTCGATATCGTCGGCACGCTCAACTGCAGGAAGAATTATGTTCTCCATGTTCTTCCCCAAAATATATTGGAGCAATTGGAGCTTGAACGCTAGCTTTGGATTATCTCTGTCTATTTTTGGCCTGTCGAATAAGAAGCCCTCTTGCACTCCTTTTGCCCGTGATGCAGTAATGGTCACCGTGGCTTGACTATAGACTCGAGGCATCTGCGAGATTTCCACGGCTTTGTCGTAGACATCGTCTTGCAGAATGCATAGCGAGTCGATCCATAGTAGTCTAATTCCTATCTTGTGAGCGACTACTACCGCATCTCGGAGTGTTGGTGGAAGATCTCCCATATTGATTCGCATCCTGTGTCTATGGATATTGTCGTTTGTTGTCTTGCCATGTTTTTCGCCTCCCCAACAATAGCTTAGTGCAGCATATGGCTCCTTTATTTCATGGTTCGTCTCTCGCAGGCGGAGATAATAAAGGTCGCGTTTAACCTGGATCTCAATCACTCTTGTTGGCATGAAACTAGTATCTGGTTTTCGACAGCCCTGATGGGTGGTGAGGCACGTCTGCAACCAGTGATTTGCCAAGGAAAATGAACCAGCGGATGCTGGGTTGGAATTCATCGGTCTTATCATCATCCTTGCCTCTCGACCTTGATCAGTTTTAGCTATCAATTGTCAGTTCACTATGAAGTAGACACTGCTGGCAGAGTTGTATTCTTGATAGGGATCTAATCCGATTCATTATTCTGGTTGCAATGACGTACCATGTAACTTAGCGAGCCGAAATTGGCGACCTCGAGCAACGATATTGATATGTTGAATCCTTATATCTCCCGCAATGTGTGTTATGGGCAGAGACGCACCGTTACAACAAGCAAGTGCGAATGTGACTGTGGAAGTACTGGCAAAAACGACCAACAACAATCCATCTCGGTCATGATCGTTGAATTCGTGCATCAGATATGTACAGAGTTGACACTGTGAATTTTGTTTTATGTTCTCCAAAGTCTGGAGAACATAAGCGCTGTGAAAATCAATGTTGTGGCCCTGAGACATTCGGTAATAAATGATCTGCTCCTGCTGTACTTGCGCCTGGGAAGATTCGAATCTGAAGCCTCTGGAATATGAATCGACGATACGTGGGTTGAAACCCCGACAGGAAAGGCACGAATGAGGTAATATTGATGCTTCAAGGGAAGTTGGATGCTGGGGAATATTCGGAGCGGCCATCTCTGTCAAGAAAGAGATTGAAGTCAGAAACGGGATCGATGAGACCGGTACAAGGCTGAGCTGAAAAATTGCCGCCGCAAGGCGTTTTGCTAGGAGACTGATTGGGGTCATGCTTTTCGCTTAACACGGACGTCTCAGGGGCGTTAGGATAGCTTCACCTGACACACCCCTGAATACAAAAGCTTTGCGACTAATTCATATACACTTGTTACAAACAATCAATTAAGTTCCTCGACCAATAGGTATAACCTGCAGGTGAAAGACGTTTGAGCTCAAAAATACGCGTGTCACGTGGGAGTCACCCCAGCTTATGATCTCCCTGAAAACTTGTTTCTTTAGATTCATTAACACAATAAGCTTACATGCAAAAACCCCCAAGTCCCATCCAGAAACCGAATCCAAAACCCCGCCCTAAACATGAATCGACTGACTTTTCTTAATCCCCCTCGCCAACTCATCCACATTCTCATTCGTCGTCCGATTTGCTTGATTCATACGTTGCCCTATCCTTTATCAGCTCTCCTAAACCACAAATCATCATTGCAAAATCACACTTACTTACCACTTTTCCTAGCGGCTTGCCAACTCTGATACGTACTCCAATGATCATGATCCTTCTGAAACTCGCCATGCGCCTCATCCAGTCCCGCCTTGAACTTCCCCTTGAATTTCACCTCCCCTACCTTCGTCAACTCCATCGAGTCATCTGGTTTGTCGACCACGTTTTGGGTTAGACGGTTGGGATTGTTGGTTTGGTAGATGGGGAGTGTGAAGTGCTCCTCTTTGTTGTCGATTAGGCGGAAGAGCCAGAGGACTGCGTAGTGTTTGTTCTTTCCTAGCGGACCAGGAATTTTCTCAGTTAGGCCTGAACCGACGAATTCGAAGACGATGGCGCTCATGTAGCGGAAGTGGACCGGCATGATGTTCTTTGGGTCCTCGAGCTTCCATTCAGCGCCGCCTGCTGATTTCGAGCCATCTTTTAGTACGCGCGAGGTGGCTGATGAACGGAGACGGAGTTTGCCTGTATACGTGTCGCCGGTGCAGGTAATGGGCGAGGAGAAAACAAATGAGCCGATGTCGAAGCCGAGGAGTGATTCTTCGAGCTTCATTCGCATGGATCGGAAGATCATGCTGACTCGGATTCGGCCAGTGCCAGCTCCACCTTTCAGGTCGTAGAATTTGACTATCGAGGAGGCTTTATTGAGGATGTCGGAAAGCTTAAGAGATACAACTCCAACGAGACAGTCATCGGTTTTCTTTCTGGTATCCCACACGGAGAGTGTCAGATCAGCAATCCGCCAATCTCTCACGTATGTCTCGGTGCTGGAATTGAATGTGGGCGTGTTGTTGATGCTCTTGACTCTAGTTCTGTAGATCAACTTATCGTTGATATCGGCTGTGACGTACAGAGATGGGATATAGTCGACGCTGATTTCCTCTTCATTATCGCTGTCTTCGCCATCTGAATCCTGGCGCCGTCTCTTGACATGTCCCATGGAGGCCTTGTTGGGGTTGTCAACTTGGACATTTATGCACTGATGTATGGTCAAGCCTAGTATTCCAGAAGGCAAGTTTGGATCTGGGACTGTGTTCTGTGCATCCTGCTTTTTGTCTGCCTCGGCTACCTCCATTTTGTCGCCGTGGACATCGCGGGGATCCATGGCATCTGTTCGTAGAGCCTTATCATACTCTGCCTTTGGGAAGTATCCAATCTCCCATTCCAGTACACCCTCAGCATCGGTCCCAGCAGTGTCACCCTGTAACCTATCCTCTCTCTTTTCCATCTTATTTGCGTTGAGAATGAGGTCCTGCAAAGGGAATTGACAAACACCAGAAACATCATCCGACCCAGTCGTGTCCGAATCCCACAGCCGTAATAAGACATCCTCCTTCCGTTTTACATGCTCTGCGCGGATCATGATGATTGCTGTCTCTTCCCATACTGGGTTCCGATCGCCTTTGATTATTCGAGTTGCATACATTGGCTTTTCATATTTGCTGAAAGCGATCGTCAGGTATGGATCAGCACCGGGTCCTCTAGTATCTTGACGGGCCAAATTCCGTGCTCGGTGTATCTTGACAAACAGGACACCAATAGAGTCTGTGTCCATCTTCAAATCCGAGCCACCGACGTAGGTCGTCATGTCCAGGCTCATCGATTTGGGTTGGACGAAGTCCGCGGCCGCTTTTTCGATTTGAGAAACCAGGACGTTATCAATTATTGGTAAATTGAGGAGATCGAGAGCCCATGGTGCGCCAAGTGATACACAGGCGTTGATTTTAGGGTTCTCGGTAAGTGCGAATGTAAGGTTTTTCAAGAACGGCAGATCTGGGTGCATCTGTAGTCGAATTCGAACGGTAGCTACGAACTCTTTAACCTGAACGAAAACGGGGACTGGCACGGGGCCTATGGCGGCAAGGATGTCGACATGCATGTGATCTTTTCGAGATCGGAAAGGTGCTTCGTGATATGCCATTGCAATCTCGAGATTGTAGAAGACTCCACCCTCTTCTCTCTCAACTGCCTTCTCTCGCTCCTTTCGCTCCTCGTCTGATCCTGACTTGTCAATACCATGGGACGGCACCAAGTCGCCAAATTCAGAATCCGGAAGGGATCTCATTGAGAGCACTCTGGCCGACTGACGACCGTGGCCGAGCTCGACAATTTTGACTGTTGCAGGAACTCCTTCTGGAATGTAAGGTTTGATGGTATCGTTTACTTGAGATGCGATATTATCGAAGAAGTCTTGTTGTAATGTGTGCCACAAGGTCTCCACCAAGCTGTTCATCCACTCAACGGATTCAGGGACATATCTCAGCTTCTCCGTCTTGGGCTCAGTTGATTCCATTTTCCGCGCAGCAGCCGTTCCACCAACGTTGCTCAGAATGAAATATACGGCAGTTGCTACACCGCCGGCAGGAAATAGTGATTTTATTAATCCTTTGAAACCACCGCCGATAAACAGCCAATCCAGAATTACGACCGCAGCAGCCACGATATACGATACTTGCATTGAATCTTTGTGCAGCGTCTCAAAAACTTGGTTGAAGTCGACATTTGGGGTTGGCTGGAATAGAACATTTGATTTCTCGGCTCCAATTGGGACGTCGTCAGTGGCACCTGCTTTTGCTTCGTTGTCGTCTGCCGCTGGCTCCTTCTCCTTTCCGTTTTCTGATTTAGACGGTTCGGCGGAGTCACCCTTTGATTGTTCAAAGTATTGTCGAGATGCTTCTTGCCGTTGCTCTTCATGTTTGTGGAATTCTTGTATGTTCGGAGGAGGATTTCGTTCTGAATACGCCTGTCCATATTGCGTTGGGTCCGCTCGCATGGCAATGCTCTGGGCCGGAGGGCCTCCAGCCGCAACGGTTTCGGAAGTGGATGTTGTTTTCGATGTAGAATTCGTATCTTGAATCTGCGGAGGAGCTGCAGCTGCTTTCGTATCGGCGTCTACCAAGGTCGTAGCTGGTCCATCTTTTGCTTGTATATTGACCGGCTGTGGTCCTTCTCCTCTCCAGCGAGCATATGAGCTGCCCATGAGACCATCCGAGCTGTCTGCCCCCATTGCAGTGGCATTTGCACCTGTTGATTGTCCCTTGGTGCCGTTTTCCATCGCGCTCTCGCGGCCCGCTGCTGTTGGCATAGCTGAATGCTCTTGCTGGTCCGAGGAAGACATTTTTGTCTGTCAGTATTCCAAAGTCCCTCTTCTCAAGAACACGAACTCATCCGTGAGTCTGTTTAACCAAGGAGTCAATTGACTCTGCCAACCAAGAACTATGTCGTAATTCTGGTTTCTTGTGGAGTTTATTATTTGCTTTTTCTGTTTCTCGAATTCCTGCTTGCGGCATGTTTACAGGGGTAGCTCCACCCCACCTACGTCATCCATCTACATCATCAGGGTAACAGCATCCAAGCTCTCAACGTTTCCAAGCAAGCTGCTCGCAAGCTCGAGATGTTCTCAACTCAACATATTTGAGCTTCATATTTGCCAGTATTGGATATTTCGGTCGTCAATTATCTTTTGGGGTTATTTGAGGCATCTCATCGGACTCGGATGTCCTGATTGATACAAAATGCCGCCCTACTCAGCAAGGAACAAGGTAAGAATGGGGGAAAATGCTTGGGGAAGCTCCTCTGACATTTGAAAACACAGGTTCCCACTATCCAAAAGCTTGGGAAAGAGCTCGCAGAGCGACTCAATCTGCAGCAAGCCGATGCATCCAAAGCCGCGTCGGGAGCCGATTCTGAGAAGATCAAGAAAGCGAAAGCAGCGTCGCGAAGAAAAGTTATCGATCCCACCACCAAGAACGAAGTCGTAATTCAAGATGTCGATGGGGATTTTGAGCAGTCGATTCGGAGGCCGAAGATCACAGTCCCAAAGGCGGGAATAAATCCTACAAAGGCACCTCAGCCAAACAATCTGCCTGGCGTGCCGCTGCCTCATCTCCCTGAGGGCTCTGGCGAAGAATACAGAAAGATCCTGGATGATTTGGCACCACCCGAGGCGAATCCCGACAAGACTGAAGATTACCTGCATCACTCCAAAAACCATGAGGTGATCTATCATCCTCTTCCGATCGCCGACTTGAAAAAGTCTTTTACGGCATTGGAAGGAGCGATTCAAGCAACTTCAGCTGCCGTCATTGTTGGAATAATCGCATTGAACTGGCTATTTGTGGGTAGGGGCTGGAAGGGATTGTTTGCCTCAGCATTTGCTGGTATCATTGTTTCTTGCGGACTCCATCTGTGGCTTCGACGGGTCCAAGAGAGTGCAAATGCGGTCAATTGGGACGCCGAGCGAAAGAGGGCAACCGCTGCCACAGAATCGCTTGTCCCTGAGTCCGTTGAATGGATGAATTCACTGGTGGGAATTGTTTGGAAGCTGATCAACCCTGAGATGTTCGCGGCGATGGCAGATACGCTCGAAGATGTCATGCAAGCATCCGTGCCTCCATCGTTGATTCAAAATGTTCGAGTTTCCTCAATAGGCCTGGGAGACGAAGCCTTCAAAGTCTTGTCTCTGCGTGCTCTTCCTTCGGCAGAAGAAGACAAGGGAGCGAAGGCAAAATCTGGAACCAAGGAAGAACTGGAACAGAAGAAAGAGCAGCGTGAGCTAGAGGGAGAAACAGATGAGAACTCAAAGTATTACAACCTCGAGATGTCTTTCGCTTATCATGCAATTCCTGCTACAGGCGTCATCGGAAAAGCAAAGAATTTGCATCTCGAGGTTATATTCTATCTCGGGGTTCCAGGTCTGATTGGAATCCCTCTACCGATCTTTGTCGAGCTCAACGGCATCATTGGTACCGTTCGACTTCGGTTCCAGCTGACACCGAATCCCCCTTTTTTGAAGAATGTCACGTTCACATTCATGGGCTTACCGAAGATTGATGCCTCAGCTGTACCCCTCACCTCCAAAGGAATCAACGTTCTTAACTTACCGCTTGTTTCGGGCTTCATCAACTCATCCATTGCCGCAGCTTTGGATATCTATGTGGCACCGAAATCACTTATCATGGATATGTCCAAGTTGATCCAAGGCGATGCCGTCAAGAAAGAAACGGATGCTGAAGGTTTGATCTACATCAAAATCAAAAGAGCGGAGGGGATCTCGGCTCAAGATCGGTCTGGCAAGAGCGACCCCTTCATCACGCTAGCATTTTCAGAATTTGGAAAGCCAATGTACTGCACTCGGATTATCGAACAGGAGCTCAACCCCTCATGGAACGAGCAGACGTGCCTGCTGGTCTACCAAGATCAACTCAAATCTGGTGAGAAATTATCGGTCGAGTTATGGGACTCCGACATGCTCACCGCAGACGATGTCGTCGGTAAAATTGACTTTGACCTGCGGGATCTGATCAAAAATTACGCTAACACCATCACTGAACGCGCCGATGAAATGTTTGATGAGAAAGGGGAAAAGTTGCCCGGAACACTATATTGGGACATAGGATATTTCCCCCGATCAAGCTTCAAAAGCTCTATGAAAACAGACGGGAAAGATGCTGCTGTTCCAGCAGAAATCCGAGACAGGCCAGAGTTTGCCGACGATTCGGGTGTAGTCACAACTCAGGAGGAGCATAATGTCACCACAACTCCACCTGACCCTTCATTGCCCACTGGCATTTGCTCAATCCTGATCCACCAGATTGACAATCTCGAAATAGAGAGACCCTCTGGTAGCTTTGGGTCCTACAAGCCTTGGACTCCTGCTCAAATCACCGGTGAGAATACCGATGAGGAGCACGATGACTTGCCATCATCGTACTGCACCATCTTGCAGAATGACGAGCTAGTCTTCAAATCTCGAACAAAAGTCAAGTCCTCAAATCCAATTTTCAACGCACAAACAGAACGATTCGTACGCGACTGGCGAACGGCTGTGTTTACGATAACAGCACGGAACTCAGTTCATCGTGAACACGATTCTATTCTTGGAGTAGTCACCCTTAAGCTCAGTGAGGTGCTACAGAAGAAGTCTCAAAAGACGGCTATCTATGCTCTCGATGGCGGTATGGGATACGGAAGAATCACTATCTCGGTTCTCTTCCGTTCAGTCGATCTCCAACTGCCGAGGAACATGCTGGGCTGGGATCTTGGTTCGCTCGAGATATTAGGCGAGAAAGTTGCAGTTGAAAACGACCAACAAGGCTTGATGTCAAAGTCTCGCATCGTCTTACACTCAGACGTTGGAAAGGGTACTATTTCTCGCCGATGGGCTGAAAGGGAAGGAGATAGGACATCATGGGACCTCAATCGTATACGAGAAGGCGAAAATGACATGGTCAAAAATCGTGTCTTGGTCCCCGTCCGCCGCCGCTACCAAGCTCCCGTGAAGATCGAATTCTTCAACTCCACGTCCCGCAAACCTGTAGCATACGCAATCTACTGGCTCTGCGACCTCGTCGACAATACAGAAACTGTCCTTCATCTTCCCATCTACAAAACACCCATGCCCAAACAAATGACCCAAAACTACATATCCAACATCGAGCGCGACAAGATCGAAGCTGATAAAGTCGGCACATTGAAGATGACGGTACGATTTAAAATGGGTATGGATGACTCGCATCGCCAATGGTTCAAGACGAACGATGATCGCGAGACTTACGAATCTTGGGAATGCAGTCTGGCGGAAGGCTACCGCAACCGTCTTGTAAAGCGCGAAACGCCTGCGACAGTTAAAGCGCTCGTCAGCGAAGGCAAGGTTTCCGGCGAGGCTTCAAGGCCTAGTGTCGATACCGAAAAGAATGGTGAAAAAGATGGCGAAGAAGAAGAAGAACCCCCCGTCGTCCGCGTCCCACGCGAAGCCCCTGGTTTCGAAAAGGAAATCGATGATTACCACGGCACGAATATGGATGATGCATTTGGACACGAGCTCGAAGCCGTTACCTCTGCTCCCTCGGAAGAAATCGTTTCAGATGATGATGAGGCGTTGGGGGTGCAGGAGGATCTCACCGATTCGGAGATAGAAGATGAGGAGATGAAGAAGAGAAGACAAAAGCAGGATAAGGCTGCTAGTAAGGCGGAATTGTATAGAAAACATAGGGGCATTATGAATATCAAGGCGGTAAGGCATTTGAAGTTTGTGAAGGATGAGGCGAAGGTGGCAGGGCATAAGTTGAAGGGGAAGTTTAGTATGAAGGGGAGAGAACCTACAGGTATGTTTTTCTTTTTCTATCTCTGGCTTATGAAATACAATTGCTGACAATTCCTTAGTCGAAACTGAGCTATAGTTTTATGAGATTGGCGCCAGGCGCCGGCGGAATATCTGTACGATATCTAAAATGGAAATGCATTTACGGTAATTCGGCATTGGGGCGCCATTTTTTCCTTCAAAAACAGCATTAGGCAATAAATTCAATTTTTAGATGAATATTTCGGCCTGGTGTTGTGACCGCCACTACGACGTGCTGCTAGCTCCTACAAATACCACCAAGACAGCTGCGTACGCCGCGCTAGCACTCGCAATATACGTCTCATCAGTGCTGTCCAGAAAATAGGCCAACGCACAACCAAATGCCAGAATAAACACCGATGTGGTCAGAAGCTGCGTCAACAGCGTGGAATGCAACCTCATTATGAGCATCGGCGCAATGAGGGCGAGTGCGCCGAAGAGTGCCGTCAATAGCTTCCTCGCAAAGCGGCCCAACCGCTCGCGGTAAGTGCCTTTAAATCCCGTGTCCTGAGATATCCTGAGCCTATGACCAAACTTCAGGGATTCGGGTTGTATGATATTGGAAGCAAGAAGAAGGGCCGGGTCGTCCTTGCCGTTTATGTATTGCAAGTTGCGTATGGTGTCTGCGATCTTGTCATCTTGGCTAGGGCGCTCGAGTTGGAATTTGAGATCACGTAGCGCCGACCCTGGTTCTTGTTAATTGTAGATTCATATAGAGGGTGGGTTTAGGTTGTGCTGACAATATCTACTCATCAGGTCTTCGATCAATCTCATTTGCTCCCTGTCAGTGCTTTTGTGATGCACCATAAATGCGACTTCGTCGGCGAGTAGCTTTCGGATGTGCGTTACGTTCATTTGCTGAAGTGTCTTGATGCGGATTATGGCTCCCCCTCGCTCACCCTTTGGTCCATCTTTTATCCTCCAGAGCGGCGTGTAGCTTGCGTTTATCGATGCATTGAAAAGCTGCTTATAGAAATGCTCGCTATCATGATGGGTAGTTCTTTCTGGCCTTGAATTCATGCTGAAATTTACTAAGAGAAATAGAATTGCTGCTTCAACACTCAACGCCATCCAGGTGTCTAAGCCGTCACTTTATATAATGCTAGTAATTTGTTTCAGAATCATTCCACGATTGGATGTGACTGCCATGATATGACTTCTGCATGCAGGCACTCTGATCTGATCATGTTTGAAAGTCATTGATCAATTGGGCCTGCAGTAATACGCCACGCCAAGGCTGCGGGACTTCACACCTCCATACGGAGAGACTCGCGGGACACAAAACTTTGAAGCATGGGCGTTTCCGGAATCGAGCCCCTAGTACACGATCTGTAGATCTAGTGGTTTAATACCATGCAATTAGTGATTGCAGTGTCCGGCGGCTCTTATCACAACGGAAGAAGTTATTCATCGTTTCACGACTATTGCTCAGTTCTCAAAGCATTTTCTTTACCATCATATTTTGTTATTTTTATCTCCTTTTCCTCCTTTTTTTTTTTTTTTTTTTTTTTTTTTTTTTTTTTTTTTTTTTTTCTTTTTCTTCCTCTTTTTTTTTTTTTTTTTTTTTTTTTTTTTTTGTT